>Ga0209578_10000014_pt1 | contig 671153 bp, 644 predicted proteins | sample tdAd472_FD_187127 | JGI IMG/M metagenome (GOLD analysis project Ga0209578, IMG submission 187127) | Marine sediment microbial communities from the Atlantic coast under amendment with organic carbon and nitrate - tdAd47.2 (SPAdes)... | ecosystem: Environmental > Aquatic > Marine > Coastal >... | reverse complement strand
TGTCCCTAGTACGAGAGGACCGGGATGGACGAATCTCTGGTGGACCTGTTGTGGCGCCAGCCGCATAGCAGGGTAGCTAAATTCGGAAGGGATAACCGCTGAAAGCATCTAAGCGGGAAACCCACCTCAAGACCAGGTTTCGCATGAGAACCGTGGAAGACCACCACGTTGATAGGTAGCATGTGGAAGCGCGGCAACGCGTGAAGCTGAGCTATACTAATCGTTCGATTGTCTTGATTTCTCTCGTCCTCTTTCCCGTGCGTTGCACGGTAGAGGCGGTAAGAAACCAGCACCCCATATACTAGTCAGTACACTGACATGTCGGATTCAACCCTCTTTGTTTGAAGCGAGCCTCTTTGCCGGCCTGGTGGTCACAGCGAGGTGGCTGCACCCGATCCCATCCCGAACTCGGAAGTGAAACGCCTCAGCGCCGATGGTACTTCGTCTTAAGACGCGGGAGAGTAGGTCGCTGCCAGGCCTGCAAAGCGGCTCGTCTCAACAAAGAAACCCTCTATAAGCACAACGACTTCAAAGAACCGCCGGTGGCTTCCAGCCCCGGCGGTTTTTGTTTGCGTGCCGTATACGGTCTAGTCGTGCCCCCAGGCCGCGGGCGGTGCCTCCACAGGTGTTGTCAGGTCGAACTCCACACGAAACCGGGTGTCGGGATCGTGGGTGCGGGTGAGCTGATAGGCAAAGATCTCGCCAGGGCGCACCTCGACGGTCCACATGTTGAACTCGGCGCCATCGAGACCCGGATTTTCCGCCATGTGGGCGGCGAACATATCGATGGAAAACTGGTCCGCCGGGAACTCTTGAATTGTGGCTGTGCCGGTATCCACCGTATCGCCGCCATACATGGTGATCGCGTCTTCCGTGCCATCTTCGTGCCGGTGATCGTGTTTTAGGCGCAATCCGCCGCCCTCGAGCCGCGTGAAAACCCAAGTGCGCGATCGGTTCTCCCCCACGTGAAACGGCACATCAATCCGGTCGTCCGTGCAATGGCGTACGTGCATGATCATTTCCTGAGACCCGAAGCTTTCCCGCGCGTTTTCGCCGCCCTCGGTCAGTGTTCCGCGATAGGCGCCGCCGCAGAGTTCGGCGAGCGATGCCCAGAATGTCTCCTGCGGGGCGGTTGCATCGGGCCGGTCACAGGCCGCCAGCGTTAGAGCCAAAGCAATGGCAAGTAAGGGCGTGTGCCGCATGGGATGTCCTTTCCAGAGGTGGCAAGTGTTGGCACCCTAGCGCATTCTCGGGAGGTATGCCGGATGGGCTTCGCCCGCCCCGCCGCCCGATCAGTTTTCCCCCGTTTTCTTCCTAAAATCAGTGATTTCTTATGTAACGGGAATGTCGTAAAATCGTCATCTCAGGTCTACCGAATTGTTCGGGATCTGAAGTGGCGGGGCCACATACGTCTAGGAGACTACAAATGAAGTACTTACTTTCTGCCGCTGCGGCTGCCGTCCTTCTGGGGGGGACGCTTACGATTGCCCCCGCTTATGCGCAGGACGAAGACACCACCGCCGAAGACGCTGTTGTCGCTGAAGAGGTTGTTGCTGATGAAGCGGCCATGACCGCTGAAGAAGACATGACCGCTGAAGAAGACATGACTGCGGAAGAAGACACATCCGGCGACGAAGATATGACCGCAGAAGAAGAAACCTCAGATGATGGGGACATGTCTTCCGATGAGGAAATGTCTGACGACGAAGATATGTCTGACGAAGAAGAAGCGTCCGAGGGCGAAGCTTCCGAAGAAGCGGGCGAATAAGCCCTTTCGTCTGATTTCTGAAGTTACAGCCGCCGGTGACCGTCATTTGAATGATGGTCCCGGCGGTTTCTTTTTCGGTCTGTCCCAGGTAACAGCATCGTCATCCGCGAACAATTGGCAGATTCGGGCGGGTGCGCACCAACTCACTGGAACATGGAGAAACTTTCATTTTCGATTTCGTTTCGGGCGGACTAAGGATTTTTCCAAACTATTTCTTGGGGGGATTATTGATGCGTATTTCTAGCGCCTTGGCCGCTGTGGCCATTTCTTGTTTTTTGCCGCTTGTCGCTTGTGCGAGTGACGCCACAACAGATGCAGCAGCGCCCGCCGAATCCGAAAGCCATGCCCGGCTCGAAGTCGACCATCTTTTTGTCTTTGTGGGAAAGGACGGTGACCGGTTCGATATTGGCACGGATGCCCGTGAGCGTCTGACGCTTTTTCCACATCTCAACTGGCACGAAGGGCAGGGCACAGGGGGGCTCTATACCTATTTTGAGAATTTCTACATCGAGTTTCTGGCGCTGGAAGTTCCTGAAACAGCGACGGCAAATGCGGAAAGGGCCGGCTCGGATTTCAACGTTCGCAGCGCGTGGCGCGAAGGCGAGGGCGTCTCGCCCTTCGGCATCGGCATCCGCGACCACGACTCTGACCCTTCGACCTTGCCATTTGAAACCTTTTCCTATTCCTCGGAATGGATGGGTGACCATTTCAGCCTGGCCGTTGCCGAAAATGCGGGGAATACGGGTGAGCCCTGGACCTTCACCATGCCGATCAGCGTTTCCGGCCCGCCCGGACCGGAGCTGCGCCGCGATGGGTTTGAGGAATTTCTCGACAACCCGCTCGGGATTCAGAACATGACGGCCCTCGACATCACGCTCGACCATGGCGCGCCGCTTTCCCCGACCATGGAAACATTGGTGGCAGAGGGAATGATCACTGTCTCCCGCGGCGACGAACCGCTCGCCACCATCACCTTTGACGACGGCGCCCAAGGACAGCAGCTCGACATGCGCCCTGATCTTCCGATTGTTATCCAATATTGAGATTGAGCGGGCCGGCCACAGCAGTGCGCCGGCGGTCGAGAGGTGAATGAAACTGGGCATCCGCAATGGGGCGCTTGCCATACTTCCCCGCCGTATCCTGGTAATCGTGTTTACGTCTCGTTAACGATCGGCCGTCAACTGCCGGTTTTGGGGCTGTGGCGAGCAAAGCCTTTTTTCATGTCTCTATCGTAGAATCCGCTCTGTATATTTGAGGGGGTTTGAGCGCCTTGCAGGGTTATCGCACGCCACTTTTTGTCTTCGTTTGCACGCTCGCCGCCGCCGCGGCGCTTGCGGCCTATATGCAATTCGAGGAACGACTTCGCCTGCAGGGCCATGTGGACGGCATTGCGGAATACACTTCCCATTGGATGGAGGATCGGATCAATGCCGATATCGATGCGCTGGACCGCATGGCGCGCCGCTGGATCCATGGCAACGGCGAGGACTGGCATATCTGGGAGGCGGATGCGTCGGAATTCGTCACGGATACGCCCGAGGTTCGCGCCATCGAATGGGCCGACGCGAGTTTTCAAATTCAGCGTGTCATCCCGATCGAAGGGAACGAAGTCGCGCAGGGGCTGGATCTGACGCAAGTGCTGGACGAAGGGGACCTTCTGGTCGAAGCCGCCCGCAGCGGCGAAGTGTTTGTGACGAATGCCATCGAGCTGGCCCAAGGCGGCACGGGGTTTGTTGCCTACCACCCGCTCTATGTTGAGGGCGAGTTTCGCGGTCTGATGATCGCGGTCTTTGATGTGAGCCGACTTGTCGACCTCTTGGCAGGCAGCGACTTTGGTCGGGAAACCACTATTGCGTTTGGCCAGGACGGCGCGGTCTTTGGCGTTACCTCAGAGGGCGCCGTTGAACAATTTTCCAGTCAGGTTGATGCCAGCTTCATGGGCCGCGAATGGGAGGTTGCGATCTGCGCAAAGCAGGTCTTGCTGTCCCGGTTTCTGACGTTGGGCCCCGCCTTGACGTTTTTGGGTGGGTTCATCCTGGGGCTTGCCCTTGCCAGTACGGTTTACGCGTCGCAACGGGCAAATCAAAAACAAAGGGAAAGCGAGCTGGCGCAGATCGCGCTGAGCCACGAATTGACCACCGCGCACCAAAGGTTTGAAGCAGCCGCGCGGGGCGCCAGTGTCGGCATCTGGGATTGGGTCGATGTAACCGGTAACGAAGTCTGGTGGTCGCCCGTTTTGTACAACTTGCTTGGGTATGACCCGGATGACGTCGAGGTCACGCAGGACTTCTTCATCGGTATTATTCATCCCGATGACCAGAAGTCATTGGTAAACGTCATCGCAGAGCACTTTGCGCATGATACTCCCTTCCGGGTTGAGTACCGCCTGCGTCATAACTCTGGTGACTATCGCTGGTTCATCGGCTCGGGAGCCGCCATTCGCAATGCGCAGGGAGAGCCTGTCCGCATGGTCGGCTCGATCATGGACATTCACGAGTTGAAAGAGACGCAGCACAATCTTGAGCGCGCCAGCCGTGCCAAAACCGATTTCCTTGCCAACATGAGCCATGAGATTCGCACACCCATGAACGGGATACTGGGCATGACCAGCCTGATGTTGGCGTCGGACGTGCCCGACGAGTTTCGCAGCAGCGTCGAGATTATCAAGGCGTCAGGCGATGCGATGATGGAAATCGTGAATGACATTCTTGATATCTCAAAGATCGAGGCCGGGCGGGTCGCGCTCGAAAATGAGCCGATTTCCATTCGGGATGTCCTGAACAGATGCCGCTCGCTTTATGCTGCACAGGCAGAATTGAAGGCGGTTGAACTGACCCTTGAGGAACCCCAGGAATGGATCGCGGAACACGTGCAGGGGGATGAGGTGCGTCTGCTGCAGGCCCTTGGCAATCTTGTGTCCAATGCGGTGAAGTTTACGTCCAGGGGCGGCATTCAGATTTCCGTGGGCCAGGACCGCGTGTCAGGCGGCAAGGTTCGGACGCGGTTCGAGGTCATCGACACGGGCGTTGGCATCCCTGATGCCAAGATGGCGGAACTATTCGAACCCTTCACGCAGGCCGACACGTCAACGACACGGGAATACGGGGGCACGGGGCTCGGCCTTGCGATCGCCCGGAACCTGGTCACCATGATGGGCGGTGGGATTGGCGCGGCCTCAAACCCGGGCGAGGGGGCGACCTTCTGGTTCACGATCGTGAGTGAGCCGGCAGAACCGCGCCATGAAACCAACGAGCCGCGCCACCGGTCGGCCTGACGCGCTATCGTCCGCCGCCAGGGCCCTGTGAAGCCCCGTGACATCGCAGCGCTTGCTTGTCACCCGCGCGCGGCGGTATTCATAGGCCTGCTTCCCTCAACATAGGGCCCCACCAATCATGATACCCCCGACGAGCCACGCGTCGGCTCGCGCCACCTTTCTGGAGCTCTATACGCCCAAGCTTGTCACCATTCTGCGTGAAGGCTATGGGCTCGCGCACTTGCGCGCTGATGCCATTGCCGCGCTGACGGTGGCCATTGTCGCACTGCCGCTTTCCATGGCCATCGCCATGGCGGCGGGCGGCAGCCCGGCGCAAGGGCTCTATACGGCTATTGTGGGCGGCTTTTTCGTCTCGGCTCTCGGCGGCAGCCGGTTTCAGATTGGCGGGCCCGCGGGGGCCTTCATTGTGCTCATGGCGACCACCGCGCAGCTCCACGGCATGGACGGGCTGATCCTCGCAACGGTGCTCGCCGGGTTGATCCTGGTCGCGCTCGGCCTGTTGCAGGTCGGGACCTACATCAAATATGTGCCCTATCCGGTGACGGTGGGATTTACCGCCGGCATTGCCGTCATCATTTTTGCGAGTCAGATCCGCCTCTTCCTGGGGCTCAACCCCGGGGGCGTTGAGCCCGGACCGCTGCTCGAAAAGCTTCCCTTTCTCTGGAACGCGCTGCCCACCATCAATGCCGCGGACGCCGCCCTCGGCATCGGCACGGTGGCGCTAATCACGGGGCTAAAACGCGTGCGCCCCAAATGGCCGGGCATGCTCATCGCCATCGGGCTTGCCGGTGCTGCCACGGCGCTGCTGCATTTGCCGGTCGCCACGATTGGCACCGCGTTCGGCGGCATCCCGCGCGGGCTACCCTTGCCGGCACTTCCCGATCTCACTTTTGCCAAGGTGCAAGCAGTCTTTCCCGCGGCCATTGCCATTGCCTTGCTTGGCTCCATTGAATCGCTTCTGTCCGCGACCGTTGCCGACGGCATGACCGGGCGACGACACCGGTCGAATAGCGAACTGGTGGCGCAAGGTTTTGCGAACATGGCGTCCGGTCTCTTCGGCGGCATTTGTGTGACGGGCACCATCGCGCGCACGGCGACCAATGTGCGCGCAGGTGCGCACGGTCCCGTGGCGGGCATGCTGCATTCCGTCTTCCTTCTTGCCTTTCTGCTGGTCGCGGCGCCTTTGGCTCAGTTCATTCCGCTCGCCGCGCTGGCGGGGGTGCTGGTCATGGTCGCCTGGAACATGATCGAAAAGCACGCCTTCATGGTGCTACTGCGCGCCTCCCGCGCTGACGCGCTTGTCTTGCTCGCGACTTTTCTGCTCACCGTGTTCCGCGACCTGACGGAGGCAATCGTGGTGGGCGTCGCGCTCGGCTCGGTCTTGTTCATTCGCCGCATGTCGCGGGCAACCTCGATCGAGACGCAAACCCCCTTTGTGGCGGAAGACCGCGCCGACACGATGAACGGCACGCGCAAGCCCTATGATGAAGAAGCCGCCACCAGCCGCGACTATGTGATCTATCGCATTTCCGGCGCGTTCTTTTTTGGTGCGGCGGCGTCCATCGGCTCAGTGCTCGACCGCATCGCCGACCGGCACAAGGCATTGATCATCGATTTCAAGGCGGTGCCCTTTATCGATTCCACCGCGGCGCACTTCATCTATGAACTGGCGCATAAAACCAGCGGCCGCAATGTGGCTCTGGTTCTGACCGGCGTGTTGCCTGACGTGAAGAAAGAACTGATGGCGCACGAGGTGTGCCCGCCGCTCGCCACATATGAAGACGACATCGCTGCCGCGATCGACAGTGTTGAACGTTTGCTGGACCCGGAAATTGGCGTATCCTCCGTGTGACGCGATTCCGCGTTGCTAACGGGAGGGGTCCCCATGAAATTTAAAATCTTGTTCGCCGCCACCGCGGCGCTACTGCTTGCCGCCTGCACGCCTGAGGGCGATGCGGAACTGACCCGGGAGGCCGTCAATCCCTGGGATTGGGGCGCGGGCTTTGGCTTCAATCAGGGCGAAATTGTTTCTGGAACGTCGCGCACGCTTTATCTCGCGGGTCAAACCTCCGTCGATGAAAACGGCGAAGTCATTCATGGCGATGACCCGCGCGCGCAGTTCGAAACAGCCTTTGCCAATCTCGATACGGTTCTGGCCGCCGCCGACATGGACCGGTCGAACGTTGTTCGGCTGACCGTCTTCACCACCAATGTGGGCGCGATCATCGAAAACTGGGATGTCTACATGGCGCGCTACGCGGAGGCGGGCAACACGCCCCCGGTCACGCTGATCGGTGTGGCAAGCCTGTTCGAGCCCGAGCTCATTGTGGAAATCGAAGCGGTGGCGGTGGATTGATCCCCGCGAACAGATCCCTGTTTCATATGGGCGGGGCGGGCTGCTAGGCTCACCCCGTCACATGTATCAGGAGGCCCCGTCATGATCCCGCAAACTAGGCACGTCAAAACCAGCTCTGGCGCCATCGCCTATTGGGATACGGGCGGGGCGGGCCCCGCGGCCTTTCTCATCCACGGCAATTCGTCCTCCAAAGCCATTTTCGAAAAACAGTTGGATAGCGATCTCGCCAAGACCTATCGCCTCATCGCCGTCGACCTTCCCGGTCATGGGGAAAGTGATGACGCGGCGGACCCTGCGGCGACATATTCCTTCGCCGGCTTTGCCTCCGCGCTGATCGAGGCGGCGGATGGTATCGGCCTCACCCGGGCCGCGCTGGTGGGTTGGTCGCTGGGCGGTCACATCGCGCTCGAGATGCTGGCGCGCTGGCCCGGTGCGGCGTCGGCCTTTGTCTTTGGCGCGCCGCCCATACCCAACAATCCCGATCGTGCGCTAAGCGCCTTTCTGCCGTCCGAAAACATGGGGCTGACGTTTCAGGAAACGTTCACTGACGAAGAAACGCGCGTGTTCGCTGAGCAGAACTTCAATGACCCGGCTCAAGTGACCGCCGACATGATCGCGGATTCAAAGCGGTCCGACGGCCGCTTTCGCCCGCTCATGTTTCAGTCGGCCATGGAAGGCCACAATCTCGACGAGGAAGAAATCGCCGGCACCTGCGACAAACCCCTCGCCATGGTGCACGGGGAACGGGATGCCTATGTCAGTCTCGATTTTCTGAGGTCGGTCAGCTATCGCAATCTGTGGGGCGGAGAGGTGCAGGTTCTGCCTGGGGCGAGCCATACCCCCCAGTGGGAGGCACCCGCGCCCTTCAACGCCCTTCTGGCCCGCTTCCTTGGCGACACCTTGGGGGCCTAGGGTCGCCTGCAAAACAATTGAGAAATCAATCTCTTATCTGCGGGGGAAAGGGGGTTGATTCCGCGCCTGCGAAGGTCTAGAACACGCGTCCTTCCTTGGCGCGGGGTGGAGCAGCCCGGTAGCTCGTCAGGCTCATAACCTGAAGGTCGTAGGTTCAAATCCTACCCCCGCAACCAACTTTACTTGCGCAATTCCGTCTTTGTTCTCAGAGGCGGGATTTTTCGCATCTTGGGCCAGCCTCAAGAGGCCTGCGAGGTCTCCCTTGAGGTCAACTCGCAGCTTACCTTGGACCGGTGTGAGTACAATCTCATCAATGAGCGACCGAATTACTTCAAACACTTCATCCTTGAGTTCGGGATCCTCAAGCAGGTCCGTGAGCTGCTCTAGCTTGCGGCGATATAGCTCCGGTACGTTCGGATGAACCAGGGGAGGAGGGGTGCTCGGCTGCACGCCAAGTGCCTCGTCGATCTCTTCTATGCGGGTTTCGAGAGATGCTATCTCTGACGTAAGAGATTTTGTCCCTTGGCCGGTAGCGATGGCCTCGACAAGATTCTTGATGCGATCCTCGGCGCTGGCCTTTTCACGTCTTTGATCTTTGTGCTGAGATTCATTGATCGCAATGGACGTGTTCCACTCCTTCTGGAACTCAATCAAGAACTCCTTGTAAAGCTCAGGCTTGACCATGTGATGTTTGAGGCCATTGAGGATTGTCGCCTCAAGTGTATCCCGACGGATGTTGAGCCGGTTCTGGCACGTGCCCTTGTTGCGGGCCGTTGAACAGCCAAAGAGGGTTGCACTGATCTTCGAGTAGCCCCCGCCGCATTCCCCGCACTTGATCAGCCCAGAGAGAAGGTACCGAGGGCGTCGGCGATCCCAGAAGCCTGATTGTCTTCCCGTTGCGCTTCGATTGAGACTGAGGGAAGCCTGTCGGTCTTTGACTCTTTGCCACAGGTTCTGATCAATGATCCGGGCCTCTGGAACTTCTTCAATCAGCCATTCGGTTTCGTCATTGAGGTGGGAGATACGCTTGCCTGTAGCTGGGTCCTTCATATACCGCAGCCTGTTCCAAACAAGCCTGCCAATGTAAAACTCATTGTTCAGTATGCCAGTGCCCCGGGCTGCATTGCCGTTGATGGTGGATTGGCCCCAGTCTTTGCCTCGAGGACCTGCGATGCCATCTTGATTGAGGCCCAGCGCAATCTTCTTGGGTGATTTGCCGCTCGCGTAATCTTCGAAAATGCGACGAACAATGGCCGCTTCCGCCTCAATGATCTCCCGTTGACCTCTCGTTCCATCTTCTGCCAGGCCCGGCACAACCCGATAGCCGTAAGAGTTGCCCCCTGCGGAACGGCCCTGTTTGATCCGGCCCTTGAGCCCTCGGTGCACCTTTTGTCTGAGATCGGTGAGATATAGCTGGTTCATGGTACCGCGCAGACCAACATCCAGAACCCCTACGATCCCCTCACTTACAGTCAGGATCTCGATGCCAAGGAAGTTGAGGGTTTCAAACAAGTGAGCAATGTCTGAGAGGTTGCGGCTGAGCCGATCAAGGGCCTCGGTAACGACAACATCAAACTTCTTTTCTGCCGCGTCACGAAGCATCTGTTGATAGCTGGGTCTGAACTGGCTGGCCGCTGATATAGCGCGATCTGTGTAGATTTCGCCGAGGGACAGTTTTTCTCGATCTATACGCTCCTTACAAACTCGCACCTGGTCCTCAATCGAGTTCTCCGATTGTTTGTCAGACGAGTACCGAGCATAGATCACCGCACGTTTAGACATCTTCTTGCTCCGGTACTGTTTCGCGTAACTCGGCAATGAGCTTGTTGTGGTCCTCCTGCGCAGTTTTTGCTTTAGCTTGATTGTAATGCTTGGTGGACATGTTGAGCGAGGAATGCCCCAGAACTCTTGATGCGGCTCCAACCATTTCTGGGGCGAGCTCGGCGATGGTGGTCATGTAGCAGTCTCGAAGGAGGTGGGGGTTGAGCGGCTTTCCAAAGATGCGCGTAGAGGTCTCGACAATGCGCATGTAAACCGCATGCTCTGCCATTGAACCACGCCTGGTGGAGACCCATAGCTGATTTGTCTTAGAGTTTCCCAGCAAGGTGTTTCTGCAAAGCCCGACATAAACGTCCATGTAAGGTGTAAGCTCTGGCGATAGCTCAAACTCATAAGGAGTGCTTGTCTTGGTCTCATCGGGCTTGAGCCGGCACTCGTATCCATGTTCCAAAACGAAGAATGTATCTTTGAGCTTCAGGTTTGTCAGATTTGCCAACCTGATGGGATGAAGTGCAAGGAAGGCAAGCATTAACCCGTCGCGGATCCAACTCGCCCTTATGTGTTCACTTGGCGCACACCGGGTCAGAGCTTCATCAATGTATCCGAGCGCGCCCGTAACCAGCTCATAGGTTGGTATGATGCGCTCGCTCTTGTTTTGTGATGGCGCTTCAATGGCTCTAAAACGTGCGAGCAATCGACTGAGGAGCTCAATGCTGGCCGCCGGGTCTGTTACGCGAACAAATTCTCGAACGTTGCGGATGGCCCGAGCCTGGGAGCAAACTGCAAGGCTGCGGCTCTGCAGGTGCTCAACATAACCATAGAGCAGCTTTTTGGTTATGCGAGAACCAATGCCAGCAACAAGCCCAAGATTATCTGCTTGGTCAATATACCCGAGATAGAGCCCCCAGTCCTTGAGCACTTGTCGCGCCGTTTTCTCGGTCCAATGGCTGGCGCGACCTGATTGATCAAAATATCCAGCCTCAGCCCGTGCCTGCTCCCAGGCTTCTTGATCAGACTGAGGCCAATCTGGAAAGGGAAGGGTGAGCGGCTTGATATTCATCGGCCCACCGCCTGACGTTGCCTGATGATGATGTCATTTAGGGCTTTTGTGGCGGAACGCGTCTCACGGCCTTGATAGGTATTGTACGTGGTGTTGGCGTCCTGGTGATGCAGCAATCGTCTCGGACCTTCATAGTCACCAGGGCGTTCGTCGATAATCAAGCAGGCTGCAAAGTGTCTGAAGATGTGAGCGTTCCACTTGATCCCCAGTTCCTTCCAGATATAGGCGCCAAGCTGCTTTGACATCGAGTCACTGCGTTTGGCAGCCCCTTTGTGGTTTGGGAAGAGAGCGGTGGATGATGTGCTCGTGGTAAGCAAGGGCCTGAAAATCCTGATGTATGTGCGGATCATTGTCGTGACGTGTTCGGGCAGATGGTGTTCCACGAGAACGCGGTTCTTGACGTTGAGTTTGGGTACGGTGAGGTGGGTATCACCCGGCCTTCCAGCACTGGGCAGGTGAACGTGGTTCTCCATGTCAAGCCCTGCAAGATTGGAGATCCGCATTGGGGCATGGATGAGGATCTCCATGGCAAGGCATATTGATGCCTCAAGCGCAATTTTCCGAGAGAGCTTTGCTACCCGTTCCAACTTGGCAAACCGGTTCACACTGTGATTGAGGAACTTGTACCTCGTAAAAGGATCATCCAGCTGGCTCAGGCGGATTGCATTCTTCTCCGTCATTCCCTCAGAGGTGACGGTGAGTTTCTTGCAGATCGCAGCCAGGGCATCGAGCTCGCCTGACGGGACCTCAGAGTGATATTTGGCAATTGTCTTCAATGCGCAGGCCATCTCGCAGATGGAGCAGGAGGTCTGGCCTCCGTTGCGATCAAGAAAGACGCCCAGGATCCGCTTGAAGTTCGCCAAGGTAACAAGATCAGAAAGACTCACAATTTGATCACTTGGTATGCCGGCCCGAACAAGCGCTGTTGCAGCCATGCGGATTTGGTGCTCGTATTTCTTGATGGTCGATTGGGAGAGAGCTCGTGGTGGCCCGTTCTCGTCCAAAAGCCCTCCTTCCAAAGCCAATCGATCCAGGAATGATTCAACCTCGCCCAGGAAGCTCTCCTCAAGTGTGTCCCAAGGCAGCGAGAACATTTCTTGATAGGTGGGCACCTGCAGGCTGATCTGTGGCCAATCCGGATATTTGTCCTTACACCGCATCCAGATCCTGCATGTGGTCTGATGAGTGGTCTTGGGTTTCGAGGTCAGATCTTCTTCGACCAGCGCATTCAGGAATGTGGCTGATACCTCCTCATTGATATCGTCGGGTTGGACTTGCTGAGCGGAACAATAATGGAAGAGCCGGCTCAACGATGCACGCTCATATTGGTCCTCCATGATGTCCCAGAGCTGTTCCCACACTGGCGTCATGGGTGCCATGTAATGGCGCATGACAGGTATCTCGGCTGCCGCAAATGCCTTCTTGATTAGGGAGCGAACATTCCTGACACGAGCCAAGGTTACGTTGGCTTGTTCATGATGGAAGCGTTCAAACTTCCGCCTCAGGTAATCGAGGGAAGCAGGCAGATGTTCCAGTGGGCGGTCAAACCACTTTGAAGCTGTCTTGAGCGCAGAGCGACATTCTCGCTGCTCACGCTCACTCAAACCAGGAGAAGTTTCGACTTTGTCGTAAACGTCCGCAAGCGTCATTGCACTGCCATCAACAAACGGATTGGGCTTGGGAACTGCAGTCATTTCAAAACTCCTCGTGAACACACATATGTGCCATGTTTGGAAAAGTGAAGACAAATCATGCCAAATGGCACCGATAGTGAATATATTACACCATTTACTGTCCTCATTTGTGTACTGACGTTTTCACTATTATTCGTGTACAGATGACAAGCTATGACAATGCATGACACTAGGTCACAATGGCGAAACCGTTTGTGGTGACATTTGGAGTTCATCAGTCTCATGCCTCCTTATCGCCAAATACAATCGATTGGCGGATGAGGAGTTCAATGTCCTCCTCCCGAACCAAAATGCGCCCGCCAATGCGCACAACGGGCAGAATTCCGCTCGCGATCAATCGGTCCACAGACCTTTCCGAACGCCGCAGGCGATCTGCGGCCTCTCCCTTCTTGAGAAGCTTTGTTGCTTGACGGCTCATGTGGTCTTTCCTCTCAGGCCAGGAGCCGCGATTTTTGAGGTGCCGACTTCTTGCATTAACTCTTGTGCGGCCCGGCGGGCCAAAAGGCGCACCAACCGCACAAGTGCGACGTCGATTGGTCGCCCGTCCGGAATTTCCAAAAGAGAGTATATTGTACCTTTATCTTGCGAAAAATTTTGGATCAAGAAGGCCCCCGTTTAATCTCGGGGACTTTGGGGGCCAGATTAGCAACCTTTTCCGCGATGTCAGAAATGCGGATCGGGTCGCGGAACATCAATTGCCGACCTTTAGCAAGCATCGTCTCCGCAGCCTGCGTTGGACCCAAGAGTTTAATTGGACCGAGACCCATGAGGTTCCAGTTCACATAGTGCAGATGCAAGTCGAGCCACAATCCATGAATTTGCCTCTTCTCGCCATCAATCACAACTTCGATGGGTTCGCCGATTTTCGACTCCCTCAGCTTCCAGGCTTTGACGAATAGCGGACGTAACTCGCCTCTCACACCGCTGAGGAGTTTCACGGCATCTTCCTTTAAAACACCTTGAGTTCTTAGGACGAGGGCCAAGGCAAGTTCCATTACATGTTCATATCGATACTGCACATGAACGCCGCGGCCTTTTCCGATTTCGTCTGGCCCAAACGGAATGCCGCGCCGTCTCAAGTATTTAACGTAATTCTCGAAAGCGGGACTAATAGGGCCGCCGTCAAAAAGATGCCAGAGCACCCAAACCGCCTGGCCATGCGAGAGTTCGAAGTTGAGTTTGCGGGGTAGCTTGTTAGTCATAGAAATAAAGATACAATAACATCTTTATTTGTCAACGTCTGACCAAGGTCGGCTCGTAGATGTATACAATCTAAGGGGGAAAGCTGCCCAGCGATCCCGTTTCTTGGTGACATATGCCTCAAGAACCTCACCTTCGTGATCCACGGCACGCCAAAGGTGGTGTACCTCGCCGTTGGCACGAACAAACACCTCGTCCATGTGCCATCGCCATTGGGTGTAGCTCCGCATCTGGACCGCCCATTTCTTTCGGATGTCGGCCGCAAAAATCGGCCCAAATCGATTCCACCAGGCACGGATCGTCTCATGGCTGATATCGATTCCGCGCTCATGAAGCAGGTCTTCGACATTTCTCAGCGAGAGCGGAAAGCGGACATACATCATCACCGCAAGGCGAATAATTTCGGGCGATGTCTTGAAATGTCTGAAGGGATTCGTCATCCGAAGAGGCTGCCTGCCCGGATTCCGGTACTCAAGGCACTTTCCTCTGACAGTGCCGTTGAGCCGGCACACAGGCTTGAACGGGAATGGCGCACCGGACAGGATGAAGATGAGTATGGGTGGTTGTTGTCTCTTTGAGGAGAAAAGTGCCGATTACCTAACGCGCATTTTCATACACCGTGGCTACAATGATGGACTTCAACGGTCACGTGGGAGAGCTGCGGTAGCGCAGCCAAGCGCTCCTTGTAGTGACTTGGAGGCTGGGGCCGGTCAGAAATCAGCACAATGATGACCGCCATATGACCGGGACCAACTCGCCAGAGGTGCAAATCTGAAATGCGGTCTCCGTCTCGTTCAATCTCACCTCTTATTCGTGAGGAGAGCTCGAGGTCCGGCGTCGTGTCGAGCAGGACGGCACCAGCTCCGCGCAAGAGACCCCAGGACCAGCGGGCAATGACAATCCCTCCCACGATCCCCATAAGCGGGTCCATCCACACCCAACCATAGAACCGCCCGGCGAGGAGCCCCGCAATAGCAAGGACGGAGGTCAGCGCGTCCGTCAGTACATGCAAATAGGCTGCGCGCAAGTTGTGGTCATGATGGTGATGGTCATGCTGATCGTGGCCGTGATCGTGGTGATGATCCCCGCCCTCATGCAGGACCCAGGCACTGACAAGATTGACCGCAAGGCCGACGGTTGCCACGACTATCGCCTGATCGAACAGGATCGGCACCGGCGCGGCCAGGCGCATGACGGATTCAAATCCAATGCCCAGCGCGACGACCGCAAGAATAACGGCGCTGGAATATCCGGCAAGCTCACCCAGCTTGCCCGTGCCGAAACTGAAGCGCGGATCGTTGGCATGTCGCCGCGCATAGTAGTAGGCCGCGGCCGTGATCGAGAGGGCCCCGGCGTGGGTGGCCATGTGGAACCCGTCCGCCAGAAGCGCCATGGACCCGAACATCACGCCGGCGATGATTTCAGCCACCATCATGACCGCCGTCATGACAATGACGATCCACGTGCGGCGTTCGTTGCGCGCATGGTTCGCGCCGAGAAAAACGTGATCATGTTGATGAGATTTGTAGGATTCGCTGTGCATGGAACGGCCTTCGCGTTCAGAGATACTTTGCAAGCTCGCGGAATTCCGCCAGCATTTTCTGTGCCTTGGCGGATAGCGGCCCTGCCGCCTCGCCCAGATGGTGGTCCATATGATCGAGGATGATGAGGTGCTTGGCCTTTTCGAGTGCCCGAATCACCGCCTGCATCTGCTGCGCGATGGCGAGCGCGTCGCGGCCGTCGGCCACCATGCGCGTGACCGAGGTAAGATGTCCCTCCGCGCGGCGCAGGCGTTTTAAAATGTCCGGGTCATTGGCGTGGCTCATGGTAATATCCTATCCTCCTGGGGGGGATATGCCACAGAACGATCGAATTGAAAAGGGGCGGCGGTGCTCACCCATTTGATTCTAAGGAAACCTCTGCGAGTGGCGCACCGGACAGGATGAAGATGAGTACTGGATCGTAGTGATTTGCCGACACTTCCCATTGCGTAGATCGGCACGTATTCTCCCCTGAAAGCCATGGGGGAGAACTGCGGCCAATGACGCTTGAGAGCTTTTACTTTATTGCGCAAATCATCGCGGCGCTGGCTGTTGTCGGGTCGCTGATCTTTGTGGGCTTTCAGATCCGGGGCAATACGCGTGAGCAACATCAACTGCGGTGAATGGAAGTCCTCGCTATCCGCAACGAAGCCTTGGAGCTTTTTGCCGCCGATCCTAGTCTCGCAGACCTTGCCTTGCGCGGTTACCTCGACTGGGACGACCTCGACGGCCCCGAGCGTGTTCGCTTTACCAACCTCAACGTCCGCAGCCTCCATTCGCTCGAAACTGTACGGCAAATGTGCGAGGGCGGCGACCTTGAATGGGATGTGCTGGCGCGAATGGAACGCATTGCCTACCCCGCTACTGGCTCCCCCGGATTCAAGACCTGGTGGGAGCGGCCCAACATCCGCGAGTGGTTCACGGAGGAAACACAAGCCCATGTCGACCGCATCATCCGTGAGGGACCGCGCATGGGCCTTACTTCAATGCCGGATTGGCGCGAGCTAGACAGGGCGCGAGCCACGGAGGGCGAGAATGACGCTTGAGGCGCATTACTAAATCGGCGGGATTTTGGCGCACCGGGCAGGATGAAAATGAGTACTGGGTGATTGTTGTATCTCAGGAATGCATTTTCGAGAGGAATGAGCCGTTTTCGGTCTGCGGAGCAGAACGGTCTCATCCTCCCCCTATATCGAAATAACCTCGGAAACCTTGCTCACGAAGATATGCCCGGAAGTTTCTTGATCGGTCTTGGCATGAGTGCGGATGAGGTCCACTGCGATTTGGGTTCTCTTTTCTTCACAGACCAGTTCAAGCTTGACTTCAGTCACGACCTTTCTGCCAAACTCAATTGAGAACTCAAGTTCTTGAGTCCCAAGGGCATGGAGCATGCCTTTGACGTCTACAAGAGATAGAGTTGTGAAGCCTTCCTTGATCAGAGCCCGCACAACATCGCCCGCTCTGCCGCGGTGAATAAACGCTTTAACTTCATTCATGGGGTAATCTCCTTTGGCTGCAAAGCCGGTTCTTTCGCTCGCTCGCTTCTGGTTTCCATCCACTCATAGATCACCGGCAGCAAGATGAGTGTCAGCAGAGTCGATGTGATCAATCCGCCTACGACAACTGAAGCCAGCGGACGCTGAGTTTCCGCGCCAACTCCCGATGAGAGCAGCATCGGTATAAGGCCAAGAATGGCAACGCTCGCGGTCATCAGAACGGGCCGGAGGCGCAACTCTGCACCTGTTCGCACCGCCTCGGCGACGGAGAGACCACGTTCGCGCAAGTCATTGATGAATTTTACCAAGACAATGCCGTTGAGCATGGCAACACCGAAAACCGCGATAAAGCCGATGGCGGAAGGCACCGACAGATATTGCCCGCTGATGAAGAGCGCCACCAGGCCGCCGATGGTCGCGAACGGCACATTGGCGATGATTAGCGCGGCAAAGCGCATCGAATTGAACGCCGTATAGAGCAGCACGAAGACGAAGAAGATCGTCACGGGGACAATTACCGAAAGACGGGACAGAGCTCGCTGCTGGTTCTCGAAGGCTCCGCCCCACTCAATCCAATAACCCGGCGGAAGATCAAGGCGAGACGCAATGAGGTCATTCGCTTCCTGTACAAAGCCGTCAATGTCGCGTCCGCGCACGTCCATCTGGATCACTGCATAACGCTGCAGTTGTTCGCGGCGAACGAAGGAATAACCTTCTGCAATGCTGACGTTTGCCACCCGCGACAAGGGCACGATGGAACCGTTGGAGGCACGCAACGGGATGTTGCCAATCGCCTCGACCGACACCCTCGATGCTTCGCTGAGCTGGGCCGTGATATCGAATCGGCGCACCCCGTCGATCAGCGTGCTGACTGGTTCGGCACCAATACCAGTTCGTACAACGGTCAAAACATCGTCCGCATTCATGCCGAACCGCGCAAGTGCGTCGCGATCCACCTCGATGCGGATTTGCGGTTTGCCGAGATTGGCCTCAAGAGACAGATCGGCAACCCCTGGAACTTCTGCCACAATGTCCTTGATCTCCGAACTCAGGCGATCCAGTTCCTCCAGGTCTTCGCCATAGAGTTTGATGGCCAAAGTCGCGCGCACGCCCGAGATCAACTCCTCCACGCGCATCTGGATTGGTTGCGTGAATGCGACCACTGACGCGGGCGCTACAACCTCCAATGTTTCGCGCATCTCCTCCGCCAGATTCGCTACGGAACGTCGGCGGGGCCATTCCGACTGCGGGCGGAGAGCCGTGTAGATTTCCATATAATTCACGTCCGCTGTCTCCCCCTTCTCGGCACGACCGATCATGGCGATCGTCGTGTCCACTTCCGGGAAGGCGGACAAGGCATTTTCAATATCGATCGAGATGTTGATGGACTGGTCAAGTGATGTGGAGGGAATCGATGTGACCCGCCACATGATTGAACCCTCCTGAAGCTGGGGCATGAACTCTTTGCCAAGGAAGGGGAAGAGCGCCAGGCTGCCAATCAGCAAACCAACAGCAGCTCCTACTGTCGTCTTTTTGTGTGCCAGTGCCCATGAGAGGAATGGCAAATAGACCCACTTGACCCAGCGGACGAGCATCGTGTCGCGCTCCTCCTTTGGTTTAAGAATAAGAGACGCAAGAACCGGTATAACCGTCAGAGCAAGGATGAGCGATCCCGCCATGGCAAAGGTAATGTTAAACGCCATGGGCTTGAAGAGTTTGCCTTCAAGACCCTCAAGCGAGAACAGCGGAATGAAGACGACGATAATAATAAGGATGGCAAAGGCGATCGGATTGGCAACTTCGCGTGCTGCAGTCAGGACCGCTGCCGTACGGTTGACCTCGCCTCCTTCTTCCTTTCGTTCGGCCATGATCCGGAACGAGTTCTCGACCATCACAATGGCGCCGTCCACCATCATGCCAATGCCGATGGCAAGTCCGGCAAGAGACATAAGGTTTGCGGACATTCCCACGGCATCCATGAAGATGAAGGCAATCAGCATGGCAAGGGGAAGCGCTATGATTACAACGAAGGCTGAGCGCAATTCACCAAGAAATAGAAAGAGCACGATCGCCACCAAGATTGAACCTTCGATCAGCGCCCTTTCGGCGGTGGAGACAGCCTGTTCGACAAGTTCCGTACGCGTGTAAACCGGGCGCAGCTCCACACCGTCGGGAAGGGATTGCTCAACGATGCCCACACGATCTTCCACAGATTCGACGACGCTTTGTGCGTTCTCACCCATGCGAGATAGCGCCATACCAAGAACGACCTCTTCGCCGTCCCGTGTGACCGCCCCAAAGCGCAAGGCCGGCGCTTCGACGATTGTGGCCACGTCACTCAAATAGACCGGTATATTGTCATGAACTTTGACAACAATTTCGCCGATATCGCGACTGCCCTCGACCAGGCCTAGGCCGCGGACAAGGTATTGTTCCGGACCAAGATCAATATATTGGCCCCCTACCTGTCGGTTATTCCCCTGGATGGCCTCAATAATGTCCGTAAAACGAAGATCGTATGAGATGAGCGACAAAGGGTCGATCTGTACCTGGAATTGGCGCTCCTGGCCGCCCCAGGACATCACGTCATCCACACCAGGTGCCGTGCGCAGAATCAGCCGCACACTCCAATCCTGAAGGGTGCGAAGGTCCATGTCGGAGACTTGCTCTTCCAACACCCCGTCGCTACGTTCCAGAGTATACCAAAAAACCTGCCCCAGGCCCGATGTATTGGGACCCATCTCTGGCGTGCCATACCCTTCCGGAATTCGATCTCTGACCTCGGCCAACCGCTCCATCACCAAACGGCGAGCGAAATAGATGTCCATGCTGTCTTCGAAATAGACAGCAACGTAGGACAGCCCGAACAGGCTGACGGAACGAATTTCCTGCACACCAGGCAGGCCCGCGAGACTTGACTCCACCGGAAACGTGAGGAGCTGTTCCACGTCCTCAGCGGCAAGGCCTGGCGATTCCGTGTAGATGTTTACTTGAGTTGGCGTGACGTCCGGAAATGCGTCAATGGGTATCGTTCTGACCGCATTTACGCCCATGAAGGCCACGACAGCACATGCAATCAGGATCAGAAATTTGTATTCGAGCGAGAACTCTACAAGTTTATTCAGCATATCATTGCGCCCTAATGCCCGTGGCCTTCGCCCATCTGTGAGCGAAGCGCGAGAGATTTGAGAAGGAAGACTTCGCTAGTGGCGATTTGTTCACCTGCGGAAACGCCGCTGGCAATTTCTACCCAGCCGCCTCGAACACGCCCGACTTGAACGGGCCGAACGAATAGCTCGTCCCCTTCCAGCACGAAAACATTCCGTTCACCATTCGCAAGAAAAACCGCAGACTCAGGTACCGCCAAAACGCGTTCCGAGTTTCCAATGGATATCTCGACCGTCACGAACTCACCGGCGCGCAACAAGCCTTCTCCGTTGGCAACTTCTATTCGGACCGGTCGCGTCCTAGTGCCAACGTCGAGTGTACGACTGCCTTGTATAACTGTTCCCGGCATCCAATCACCTGAACTGGTTTGGACGCGAGCGCTCGCGCCCACTTCAGTTCCCGAGGCGACGTCCGGGGCGAGATGAGCCTCAACCCAGAGGACAGTCTCATCGCTCACTTCGAACAACATTTGGCCCGCCTCAACAATTTCACCTATAACAAAGTCGTCGTGAATGATTGATCCCGCCTGCGGCGAGGTCAGGACAAAAGCTCCGGTTGCGAGTGATGCGTCTCTCTGTTGCAAGAGTTCGTCAATCTCATTTTCCGCCATGCCGTAGGCCGCAACACGTGCACGGGCTTGGCCGAACGCGATCTCAGCTTCAACAAAGCGCTGCTCGGAGACCACATCACGGCCCAAACCTCTGACCCGGCTCCACTCTTGAGCAGCAACGATGAGATCGCCTTGTGCCCCTGCCATTTCCACGCTGGAAAGCGTGACGAGGGGCACGCCCCCCGCGACCAGGTCACCCAAGTGGGCGTGACGTTCGGTCACCTGCGCCGATATGCGGGGGGCCACTTGCGAGGTGCGATAGAGGTTCAACCTGACTTCCCCCGGGCCTTCGGCAACACCAGTCAGTTCGCGATAAGTGACCGGAGCTATCGTGACCCCTGCTGCTTCGCGTTCTTCTGCGGACATGTCGACTTCAAGAATGCCGCCTTCTTCACTTTCGCTGCCCTCCTCACCTTCGTGATCACCGGTGCCTTCTTCGGCAGCTTCATCACCGTTCGGATCGCTTTGGCTCTCGCCAGAACACGCACCGACAAAAAGGCCGAGCAGAATTGCCATGAGAATTGAAGTTGTGTGTTTTGAGAATTTGATCATTGGTGTGACTCCACCCACGCATTGGTTTGGTTTGATGCGACCAGCCATTCCACCCATGAGAGCCAGACTTGGGCACGGAGATTGATCCCCGCCTCCTGCGCGTCATAGGTTTGATCAAGCTGGACAATGTATTCGACAACTCCGATTTCGCGGGCAGCCCAAAGCCGGGCAAGAAGGTTCCGCTGGCCTTCAAGGGAGGCGGCGCCGTTAGCATTCCATGCATCCCACGCACGGCTAGCGGCGTCATATCGGCCATTGGTGCTGCTGAGCCTGGCGTTGGCGCGGCGTAACGCGACGCTATATCGCTGATCCGCTGAGTTTTGTCCGGCCAGTGCGGCGTCGAGGTCCGCAGAAAAACTGTTCCGTATGAAGAGTGGTATCGAAACCTCAACGCCGACCAGGCTCGCGTCGCCTTCTGTACCGCCACGCACGCCGACGGTCGGATCGGGCCTTTGGTTTGTTCTCGCAATCCTTACCTGTGCCTCAGACATTTCAGCTTGAGCACGAGCGAGTTGGAGCTCCGGGAGCGAGTCAAACCGCGGGGCCTGTACGAATGCGGCCGTGATTCCCGGTTCCCGCGGTAGCTGTGGCCAGTTGGTACGGGCCTCACCCCAAAGAACAGACAGCGTTTCTTGTGTGCGGGACAACTTGGCTTCGGCGAGGCTGAGCCCAGCCAGCGCCTGGGAATGCGCCAGCTGCGCGCTTAAGGAGGAGGTAGGCGATATATCACCAATTCTTTGACGTTGTTCAGCCACCGCCAAGAAATCCGCGCTGAGATTGAGCCGCTCTTCTGCCAAAGCCCGCAGGTGGCGGCTCGCCTCATAGTCCACCAGGGCCACAATAATTTCAGCGGTCAATTCTCTTTGCTCGATTTCGAATATCGATTGAGCTGCGGCAAGACCGGCCTCGCCAAGCGCCGTTCTTGCCGAACGACGCCCCGACCAATCAAAGGTTTGCGAGATGCCAACCTCTGCGGTGTCTTCGCCCGCCTCCTCATAACCAGCGCTTAGTTCAGGATTATAAACAGGGCGGCTGAGGCTTCGCGCCTCCGCTCGCGCGACTTCAAGGTCAGAACGGGCGGCAGCGAAACCTGGATGGCGCGCCAAGGCGTCCAGAACAAAGTCGGCGGGAAATGTCAATAAAGCGGTTTCATCCGCGATTGCGGCCAATGGGGATAGAATAGCCACTAAGACAAGTGCCCCAAACAAGCGGCTGATCGCCAACGGTACTGTGCAATTCATAGTCTTACTGTCCTCTGATCTGCACCGCAGGCCGAGCGCGCGTAGTGCGCTCAACACGTGCCCATACGGAGCAACTTCAAGCGAATTATTCGTGAGGAGAGGGCCCTAGCCGGGCATCTGACTGCGCCATGATCGCTAAACGATCTGGCAATCAGGTAGGACTGGGCCGATTAACCGTGAATGGGGGGACGGTCGAGGCGCTGAGTCTTCGCTGAATGAATAGCTTCAGGTCGCGACGGAAGAAAAGCGCGCGCGGTGACGGCAGGCTGTGTCAACGCGCCGTATGCACCTGTTGCTGGATGGTGCGAACCGCAATCAGCACAGCCATGGTCAGATTGTACCGGCTGGCCCACAGGAACTGGTGCGCTGCGCAATTCGATGCTGACTTGAGATTCGCAGTCAGAAAGACAAAGCGCAAGATCGCCCGCAAAGGACGTTCCCTCGCTTGCATTCGCACCCACCGACGAGGTGAGGGCCGAAATCACTATTGCCAACAGGAATACTCGAATCATTTCCAGCTCATGCTTGAGACGCGCTGGGCAGGACCCTAATGGCGTGGATTTAAGATTTCAATACGGATGTGCCAAGATTAACGAAAACGATTTCGTGAGCTTCTTTGCCCCCCGTGATCAGTAACACGGGGGGCTCAAAATACATGTCTCTTCAAAAAGCGCTTACTTCTGCCCTTCTCAGCAATGCCGCATCCAAGCCGAGCGAGTTTGATTGCCGTCCGCTACATGAGCCTAATTCGCAGCCACCTTGAAATCAGTGAAATCACTTTCAGCACGGTGCAATATCATGCTGGGATTCCCGCAAACCTCACGCGGATAGAGTTTTTGGTAGGCATAACCTGCGTGGATCATTGAATCCCGCCATTCATCTGTGTCCGGTGTGTGTTGTGTGGTCACCCGCGTCGGATCTGCGAAGAAAGGCCCACTCCGCAATATAAATTGAAACGATGAGGACTCCGGCGATAAGCACGATCAGTGGATCTGTCTGCACTTTGACGATCAGAAGGCCGCCGAGGACGATGATGTCCATCAAAATGGCGAACCCTACGATCAGCCCGTTGGCTCGTACCTGTTTGCGTAAATAGCGTAGTACGCCCCAATGCACGGCGATATCCATCACCAAATAGAGCATTGCACCAAGCGAGGCGATACGCCCGAGATCAAAAAAGACGGTCAATACAATTGCGATGCAAGCCGTATAAACCAACGTGTGTTTTTGAATTCCACCGGGCATGCCGAAATGCCGATGGGGGATCAACTTCATGTCGGTTAGCATGGCAAGCATTCGCGATACCGCGAAAATGCTTGCGATGAGGCCGGATGCGGTGGCGATCATCGCGAGCAGAATTGTCAACGTCACGCCAAGGTCGCCAAACGTTGGCCTTGCCGCTTCGGCCAGGGCATAATTTCGGGCAGCAACGATCTCTGGCAACGTCAGGCTGGCATTCACCGCGAGCGCTACCAGCAAATAGATCACCACACAGATTGCGATTGAAAGAATTATGGCGCGGCCTACATTGCGATGCGGATCGACAATCTCTGACCCGCTGTTGGTGATTGTTGTAAAACCTTTAAAGGCAAGCACGCCAAGGGCGAGCGCCGCGATGAACCCCAACGGGGAAGGCTCGATGCTCTCCGCTGTGGGAAGGACGTCCAGTTCCCGTGCAGCCAAGAAACCGGCTAACGCCAAGGCACCAATCCCAACGACCTTGGCCACTGCCATGAAAAACGAAACACTGCCCACGAGCCGGTTTCCGGAAATATTCACGACAAAAGCAACGGCGATCAATGCGACCCCCAGCGCGGGTATGCCAATACCTGATTCCAGCCCGTCGAAAAGCTGCGCCGTATAGGTTCCAAATGTTCGCGCAACGAGGCTCTCATTGATCACCATGGAAAAGGCCATCAACAGACCGGCTGATGCGGTCATGGCACTGCGCCCATAGGCCTTTTCGAGGAACATGGCGATGCCGCCTGCTGACGGAAAGGCGTTGGAAAGCTTAACGTAGGAATAAGCGCTAAACCCTGTAACCACGGCGGCAACGGCAAAGACCCACGGGAATCCCGGCCCCGCCAATTCTGCGATCTGGCCCGTTAGAGCGAAAATCCCCGCCCCGATCATTACGCCGGTTCCCATGGCGACCGCACCGGTGAGGGTGAGGCTTTTTGCTTGATAATCAGTGCTCATGCCATTTCCTATTTCCGCACAGCGGTATTTTGGAGGCGAACCCTCTTAATCAGAGTTTCACAGAACGCAAGCGCAACGAATTGGTTATGACAGAAACTGACGAAAGGCTCATCGCTGCCGCCGCGAAAATGGGAGAGATCAAAATGCCAAAGAAGGGGAAAAGGATCCCTGCGGCAACGGGAACCCCGGCGGCATTGTAGATAAGCGCGAAGAAAAGATTCTGTTTGATATTCCGCATGGTCGCCCGGGAAAGTTTCCGTGCACGGACAATACCGTTTAGATCGCCCTTGAGTAGGGTGAAACCTGCACTCTCAATAGCTACATCTGCACCGGTCCCCATCGCAATGCCGACATCGGCTTGTGCAAGCGCTGGCGCATCATTGACACCGTCACCAGCCATGGCAACTTTACGCCCTGAGGCTTGAAGTTCGCGAATGATACGGGCCTTGTCCTCAGGCAGCACGTCGGCACGGATCTCATCAATGCCCAAACGTCCGGCGACGGCCTTCGCTGTGCGCTCATTATCGCCTGTCGCCATGATGATCCGGAACCCCGCCTTGTGGAGGGCCGCAAGCGCCGCGGGCGTCGTTTCTTTCACGGGGTCGGCCACGCAGATCAGACCGGCAAGTTCGTTCTTAACAACGACGAACATCACCGTCTCGCCCTGGTCGCGTCGCGCATTGGCAACTTCAATCAGATCACCCCGCTCAACATTCAGATCGGCCAGGAATTTTGCATTGCCCAAGGCAACCTCTTTACCGTCGATCAGGCCTTTGACGCCTTTGCCTGTGACCGCTTCAAATTCCTCCGCTGAGACGAGTTTGATGCCGCGGTCCTCTGCGCCTGAAACGATTGCTTCGGCAAGTGGATGTTCAGATCCGCGTTCCAAGCTTGCCGCCAGCCTGAGCACCTCTCCCTCGTCGTGCGCTCTGGATGGGAGGACATCAACGAGCTTGGGCTTTCCTTGGGTCAGAGTACCGGTCTTATCGACCATAAGTGTGTCGACTTTGGCGAATCTTTCCAGGGCTTCCGCGTTCTTGATCAAAACGCCCGCCTGAGCGCCTCTGCCTGTGGCGGTCATGATCGACATTGGCGTTGCCAATCCCAAAGCGCAGGGGCAGGCAATGATCAGTACAGAGACAGCCGATACAAGCCCATAGGCCATTGCTGGGGAGGGTCCCCAAATCGACCAGCCGATGAAACTCAGGATCGCAACTGCGATCACAGCGGGTACGAACCGGCCAGATACAATGTCGGCGAATTTCTGTATGGGCGCGCGGCTGCGCTGCGCATTCGCTACCATCTCGACAATCTGACTGAGCATGGTGTCCGCGCCAACACGGCGCGCTTCGATGATAAGGCTCCCCGTGCCGTTGATCGTCGCCCCGGTTACGGTGTCGCCGACCACTTTCTCGACGGGTACCGGCTCGCCCGAGATCATGGATTCGTCAATCGACGACCGTCCATCGACAACCACACCATCTACTGAAACCTTCTCCCCGGGACGTACACGCACGCGGTCCCCCACGATAAGGTCTTCAAGTGGGACTTCTTCTTCGGATCCATCGTCTCTGATGACCCTGGCCGTTTTGGCGGCGAGATCCAAAAGGGCGCGGATCGCCGATCCCGTCCGCTCTCGGGCACTCAGCTCCATAAGCTGGCCTAGCAGGACAAGAACAACGATTACCGCCCCGGCTTCGAAATAGACACCGACATTTCCGTTCTCATCCCGGAACCCTGCAGGGAAGATCTCCGGGGCAAGCACGGCGACCACACTGAAAAGATAGGCAGCGCCCACGCCCATTCCGATCAGAGTGAACATGTTCAGATTTCGAGTGATGGCCGATTTGACACCGCGTACAAAGAAAGGCCATCCCGACCACAGGATGATGGGTGTTGCCAGAGCGAGTTCGAGCCAAAGAGCTGTTTGTTCGCCGACCGCGTCTCGAATAAAGCCAAGCCCGACAAATGGGCCCATGGATAGGATCAGCAGTGGAATTGTGAGCGTTGCACCAATCCAGATGCGACGGCGAAAATCGATGAGCTCCGGATTTGGTCCTTCCTCTCCGGTGGGCACACCCGTCGGTTCCAGCGCCATGCCACAGATCGGGCAATCGCCTGGCGCATCGCGGATAATCTCCGGGTGCATGGGGCAGGTGTATTGCGTGCCCGTCGGCATGTTTTCGTGGGCCTTCCGATGCACTCCGGACAGGAAATGGGTTGGTTCGGCTTCGAATTTGTTGTGACAGCCCCGTGAACAAAAATGATAGGTCGTTCCCTCATGATCGAAAGTTGGCTTTCCCGCGTCCAACCTCACGTCCATACCGCAGACCGGATCTGTCGCTGTTTTGGTGTGTTGATGGTGGTGGATATGGTCTGCGGACATGCTTTTTCTCCTGGGCCAGAGTCATTCGTGAATCCTTGTAGGGCTTCCACCTGCGGGAAGGTCAAGCTTGCCCGTCGAACAATAGTGCGTTCAACAAGGAAAGCCACTTTCACCCTATGCGAATCCGTGTGTCATCCAAGAATGTATATGGGGGCAAATCCAGATTTCTAGGAGCAGGACCGCGGCGCACACGGCCGGATGTATCGTAGACTGATCCATGGCACGCGCAGAACCAGCCGCCGTAGGCCGCCCTGCGGTCGCCAACACGCTGGCCAACTGGAACGCAGCCCAAGTGAGTGCAGATGCCGATAGCGACCAGCCATTCAGCACGCACGACCCGTGAGGCATCCGTGGCTGGATCGAGGAGGCCTGGGTTGCTGTCGTCCGCAGTGGCGCGCGCGATCTCGGTCTCCGTCCGATGAACGACGAAGACAGGCTTGCTACGCCACATGACGGTTATGCGCTGGCCTGGCGCAATTGGCGCTAAATCCACATCCAGCGTTGAGACCGCCACTATGCCCTGCGTCGGATTGAAACTGTCCATAAGCGGTATCGTCAAAGCCGCGGCGCCTACCGCGGCTACGGCCCCTGTGGCGATATAAAGGAAGTCACGGCGGTCCGAGCGGCTCAACTCTTGGTCTTCCGTCATAGTGTTATGTTCCTCCTGCGCTCAGAGCTATTTCCTGTCTCATTATTCTTGTGATCACTCGAGCCCCTTCCTGCGCCCGGAGGTTCGGTTATGCAGTCGTGGTACAAATCCAGGAACGTCTCTGGAAAATGTTCTGTACTCATCACCGAATTCAGACGCCACCTCACGTTCCTCGTGAACGGCAAGTCGCCAATACATAATAACGAGAACTGGAAACATCACGAGCGTGAGGATAGTTGGCCACTGGAACAGGAACCCCAGCATGATTAATACGAAACCCACATATTGGGGGTGACGCACATAGGTATAGGGACCTGTCTTCGCCAGTGCGCCCGCCTTTTGAGCCTGATAAAGCACGCGCCAGGAAGCAGACAACAATACGAAGCCCGCTCCAATTAGGACGAAACTGAGGACATGAAACGGCCCGAAGTGCGGGTTTGCCTCCCACCCAAACAACATCTCCAATGAATGACCAGAGTCATGTGCAAGCCAATCAACCTGGGGGTTGAGACCCTGCAGCCAGCCGGAGAAGAGAAATAACGTGAGCGGAAATCCATACATTTCGGTAAACAGAGCGACAATGAAAGCACTAAATGCCCCAAAGGAACGCCAGTCCCGTTTGGTCTTGGGTTTAAAGAAACTAAAAGCGAAGATGATGAACACCGCCGAGTTGACGACGACCAAGAGCCAAAGACCGTATGCAGACGATTCCATTTTTTACTTTCCTCTTCCCGGGGGTGTTCCATCTCCGTGATGACGACCGCCAGGATGACTGCCGTGCATAAAGAAGTGCATGCCGAGGCACAGCCCCAAAATGAGTAGCAATGGTAAGGCGCCGATGAGGTGGGCCTCGTGCTCGCTCCAGAGAAAGAAAAGAGCGATCAGGAGAAACACAATCAGGCTGACGATCCAAGGCCTAAGTAAAATCCCAGATGCGAATGATCGGTTTTCGTTATCCATGGGTATGCGCCTCCTCTGGCATTAAACCGTGCTCGCACCATCCACAGCCGCAATCGACGTGATCGCAACTCTTATCCTTGAGTGGTTCGCGATATTGCTGAAGCGCCAACAGGAAAATCAGTTGAGCGGCCCAACATTTTTTCCCAAAGATGGCCCCTGGTTTGGCAATTGACCGGAGTCAATTTTTGAACCCGCCATGTCACGACGTTGATGCCGTGGCATAACGGGTTCGGCGTGGGTAATACTGTCTACCATGACCGGCTAACTACGGGCTGCGAAGAAGTTAAATAGAGGCCCGAAGATCAAAGCGACGTACCATCCATAGACAAAGGTTTCTACGAGTCCCAGAAAGAAGCTCGGCCAAGTCAACCAGGTGAACCCGGGTAACAGGGCGGCCCAGTTTTGATACATCGCCATGCCCGGAAACAGAACATCGAATCCGACGCAGAGAATGTACGTGACTGCCAGGAATGACCCCAGAGCCATGCCAAGCGGAATAATGGGAATCCGCCGGATTGCTTTGGACTGCGATTCCGATTGGAAGTCGCGTGCGGGCATTGATGCAACTGTAGCATTTGACATTATCTTTTCCTTTCTTTTTGGGCGTCCGCCCAAAGGCCTGACTATTCAGCTGCGGCGGCCTTCACCGGTTGATGGCCGTGGGTTCCTTTTGGTGATTGCTTTTTGCGGGGAGGATTGGTTTCTTTACTCCCTTCGCGTGCCTTGTCGCTTGAAGATCCACAACAGCATTTGGCTGTATCAGCAGATTGATCGGAGATGTTACCGCCGACCTGCTGAAGCACGTCGCCACAACATTTTAATGAGATCTCCATGAGATCTTCTGTGTGGCGGGCGAGAGACTCCATCACCTCTTGATAGAGGGCGACCCTCTGTCTGCTCAGGTCATTCGTGTTCAGCAATTCCAAGTGTTCATCAAACATTCGATCCGTTTGATCTCCGCTGGCAGAGAGGAACTCAGCATGTCGTTGAGACATCAAGTTGGTTGCGTCGAAAATAAAGACGGAAATGCGTCTCAGAGTTTCGAAATTGTTTACCTGAATCGCACTCAAAAGTTCGGAGTCAACTCGCTGAAATGGCGGGGCCGACGTGCCAAGAAACGGATTGTAGTTTTCATTTTGCATGACGTTCTCCTCACATGCCCTCAGTAAAAGCCACGGTGGAGAAACTGCCAACGGCTGAAAGTTTATTCTGGGCGTTCTCCTACCGCTACCTAGAAGACGGGCTTGGGCGCGCACCGTTACAGTTTTCGTAGACCGGGAAGGCGACGACCCGGCCCCTCCACATTGCCGCGTCAACTGTATTTATCGTGATGTCGCTGATGGCCCTTTCGAAGCATACCCCCATCCGAACTACTGAAGAATGCGGGCCTGTCACCGACTTCGTGTTGAGCAAGTGAGTTGCATAAATTGCGATAAATACTTGGCCATGAATGGGGGTTGGCGATCCCTTGGTCAACGGGCATCGCCGGGGAACGGTCGTCCGTCTTTCCGGCCGATTTCGGCAGACCGGTCGACATTGTTTGCGGGGCCATAATCTCCTCTCCTCTAGCCGGCTGGTTAAGTTTCGTTCAAATGAAAGCGCAATTCCAAGGGCCGATCCGTTTGCGCCTGCCATAAGCGATCAGATGACGAGCTAAATCCTGAATCGTTACAGGCTTAATCCGAGAAACTTTTGGACAGTTCCGTATCCAGCCAATCTTGCTCATTCACGTTTGTGTAACGATTGTCGCTGCTTCCCGTCTACTTTGATACTTGAGGGTTTGATTACGAAACCTGAGCGAAACCGCGGTATAGGAGGTCGGGACAATGTGGTCAGGATTCCTTTTTGCACTTTTGGGCCGGTTCTTGACAAAGGGATCGCTGGAGATTGTTTTTTCCGACGGCAAGACGGAGAGATTCGGACAACCCTCACAAGAGCCAATTACGGTCCATTTTCACGACCAATCTTTGCCTCGAAAACTTTTCATGAATGCTGAACTCTTTTTAGGTGAAGCCTATATGGATGGTGAGCTTACGGTCGACGACGACAATATCTATGGCTTGATCGAACTCTTAATGATCAACCTGGCCCAGCAACGGCCTGATCGGCGTCGCCGTTGGGTCGTGGCTTGGGAAGCGATTGCGCGATCCATTGATGGCTATAATCCAATTTCCCGCTCGCGTGAGAACGTCGCCCACCACTACGACCTTTCTGCTGAGCTTTATCATCTCTTCCTTGATGATGATCAGCAGTACTCATGCGCCTATTTTCGCGACCCAAAAGAAAATCTGGAAACAGCGCAGCTAAACAAGAAAGAGCTTCTTGCTACCAAGCTTTTGATAAAGCCCGGCATGCGCGTTTTGGACATCGGGTGCGGCTGGGGTGGGATGGGCCTGCATCTTGCGCGTGAGCATGGTGCTAACGTGACGGGCATCACCTTGTCCCAGGAGCAACACAAGCTCGCGGCCCAGCGTGCGAAAAAGGAGGGACTAGAGGCGGCGGCGCAGTTTTTGATCAAAGACTACAGAGAGATTGACGACAGATTTGATCGCATTGTGTCCGTCGGTATGTTCGAGCACGTTGGAACCAGACATTATCGCGAGTTCTTTAACAAACTCTCCGATAACCTCGCGGATGACGGTGTAGCGGTCGTTCATACCATTGGACGCTCCGACGGGCCCGGCCGCACCAATCCCTGGATCTCGAAATACATCTTTCCCGGGGGCTACATTCCGTCGCTTACTGACATTTTGCCTGCGATTGAGCAATCCGGGCTTTACGTGACCGACATTGAGATCCTGCGTCTTCACTATGCAAACACCCTGGTGCATTGGCGTGCGCGCTTTCAGGAGAATCGAGAGCAGGTTCGTAAAATATACGACGAGCGGTTTTGCCGGATGTGGCTGTTTTATCTTGTTGCCAGCGAACTTTCGTTTCGGTACGCCCGGCACGCGGTGTTTCAGATCCAATTGGCCAAGAAACAAGATGCCGTCCCGCTCACAAGAGATTATCTCGGAGCGTTGTCTTGGACGGATGAGCTGGCAATTGTCGCGGCCTAACTTGGAGGCAGCCGAAGTACTGCTGAAGGAAACTGTAATCGGCCCAGGTTCAATAGCAGAGGTTATTTAGAAAAGCGGGAGTAGAGCCATGACTTACAAACTCGTTACTGCCACTATCGACAGTCTCAAGCTGGACGAAGTGGAAAGCAAACTACGGGAGATCGGGATTCCTGGGATCAGCGTGTCCACTGTAAAGGGATACGGTACCTATAAGAATTTCTACCAAAGAGATTGGTTGGAATCTCACGCCAGGATTCAAATTTATGTTGAGAAGGACCGTGTGCCAGCCATCGTACAGGCAATCGCAGAATCTGCCTCAACAGGCTCGAACGACGACGGGATAATTGCAGTCACGTCGGTTGATACGATCTATAATATTTCGGACATGTCGGAAGTGGGTACTCGGGCCGAAAATACATAAATGGGCAAAACGAACCAGCAGGCTAATGCTCAACTCTTTTTGTATTGTCGCATGAACAATCAGAATAGTCGTTTTTACAACAACTGCCGCAATTCTTGACCAATGCTACCCGGAGAGCTACACGCGCCCTATGCAAACGGACACGAACATTGCCTGTCGTCAAGCCCAAGGTTTTTGCGATGTGCTCCCGAGATTCGTCCAAAAGATCAGCCCTGCGCAATATCTCGGCATAGTCGGGACGCAAACAACCCAAGAGGCGCTGGAAGCAATTGCATGCTTCTTGCATCAGCTCTTCGTCAATCACTTCATCATCGCCAAGTGTCGCCTGAAGGGCGAATTCTGCATCATACCGCCTCCGGGCACTTTCAGAGCGGTAATGATCAATGAGCACTGATCGCAATACAGCGTATAGCCATGGCACGACTTTTTGCTCATCTTTGAGGGTTGAATCTCCGTTCAGGGCGCGAACACAGAAACTCTGAAACACATCCTCTGCGGCGCTGACATCACCGACGCGGCGAATTAGAAATCGCATGAATTCGTTTTGGTTTTGTGTGAGTGCAGAGGAAACCGCGTTTGGCGAAGATGCGAAAGCGCGGCTTAAGTGACCTGATTTGCTTTCGCGTCCAGTTAAAGTGTCTGTCGTCATGGGTCTGCCCGCCTGTGTCTCGGTTTTACTCGATGAATGAGCCCCCTATTAGTTGGTGACGCTCGGAAGCTTTTGCCACACATCATCGCGGTCTTGTGACATAGGCCCCTGAAAGTTAACGGCGTTATGCAGATTGGACACTAGGTGAAATGCAATTTGCTACCGTGACTTAGATCAAAAGCGGCGCAATCCAGTTCAAAACACGCTGTTTGGTTGTAGGCCCTACCCATCCTATACGATCGAACTGGTGACGGGCCTTTAATCCTGACGCTCGCACACGGTGATTAATCCGACGATCGTTGAAAAAAACAAATTGCCAAAATTGTCAGACTTGTGCCAATGGCCGTCCACCAAGTCAGGACTTCGCCGTAGAACATCGCGCCGATAGCCAACCCGAACACCGGAACCAGGAATTTAAAGATGTTGGCTCGGGTCAGTGGCACCTCGCTCAATATATTATACCACATCCAATAAACCAGCGCTGTCCCAAATAACGCGAGCCCAAACAGGCTGATCAGGAACTGCCATGTCCATTGAATTTCTGACGGATCTTCTGTGAGTGCGGCCAAAACAGCCAATAGGGCACCTCCGATCAGAAGCTGGATTCCCATGGCAACCATGCCGTCAAGTTCACCGCTCATCTTTTTTATCCAAACATTGCCTGTCGCCGTGCCAAGGGCAGCCAGAATGAGATAAGCAGTTCCAATGGCGTAGGTGTCCGCTGACCCATTGGCAAGGTGAGGGACCGAGATGACAAGTATGCCTCCGAATCCAATTGCGAGGCTGGCAATACCGGCACGCCTTATTCGTTCTCGCAAGATATAGTGAGCGAGAATAGCGGCGAGTAGCGGTTGCGTACTGGCGATTACAGTCGCAATACCCGGGCCTACAAACTCTGCCGCGTGGTACATTCCGAGAAAACCGAGTGTCGTCGCACCCGCGCCGATGATAAAGAGCCCCCGCCAATCAGCTAAGGTGCGTGGCATTGGGCGTTTCAAAATAATCGCTATGCTTATCAGCGTTGCTCCTGCGATGAGTGCCCTTAGCGCCGCAAAGCTCAGGTGCGGTGCGAATGGCATTCCAATGACGATCAATGGAAAGCAAAGCGCCCACAATAGCATTACAATGATTATCTTGGCGTAGAACAACTAGGCTCGTGCTCCAAATTTGGTCACTAGATCCGGTGCTGCCGAGAGTGACGATTATGTCTAAGGGAACACCTCGCAATGTCAAAAGCCTTCTTTTCCTGTCTTGCCCCTGCTGCATGGAGCAAGAGGTTGGAAAAGCAAAGGATTGCCTTTTTGGCAAGCCAGTTGTTATGGAATAAAATTGTAAGCATACTCGGTGCCGCGAATGTGGCATACGGTTTCGGATTGCTCGGACCGACGCTGATGCAAATGTGAACGTCGACCAGTTTGTCCACCACGGTGTACTATGCCCAAGACACGATCGCCAAATGAATTGCCCTTGCTCAACGTGCAAGAAGGTGGGGGTACGGGCGACACGATTGTTTTTCTCCATGGCCTTGGCGGGACGACCAGATACTGGTCATCCAATCTTCATGGTATTGAATTAGGCGGTCGCATTGTTCTCGTGGATCTCTTGGGATTCGGCGATTCGCCACGCCCTTGGTTTCGTTACACCATCGACCGCCATATTGAGCCGTTGCGCAAGGCGTTACGCGATTACGAGCAGATTGTCTTGGTTGGGCATTCTCTCGGGGCCACTTTGGCTGTGATCTATGCGGCCCGATACCCAGAACAAGTCAAAGCGCTGGTTCTGATGAGCCTGCCAAATTTCCAATCACGCGACCGCGCATATCGATGGATGCGCAAACGTTTGAGGGGATGGATCCTGACCAATATGTTAACTGTCGGATTGGCATGCATCATTACGCGGCGGGTGACCGGTAAGATTCTGCCACTCATACTGACTGACTATCCCAGAGAGGTCGCTGAAGACGTTGTTAAACACAATGTACTGTCGTCCACAACATCGCTCTGGAACGTGATCTATGGCCATAACATACAGGAAGATGCCGCGCGCCTTTCGCCGAATATACCTGTTCTTTGCGTTCATTCTAGAGATGATGACACGGTCCCAATTGGCGATGTGCGGATGTTGGTTGAAGAGTTTCCGAATTGGCAACTTCACACTATAGATGGCGCTAGGCACCATCCTTGGCTGTGGAATACTGGTGCTTGCGTCTCGGGAATGAATGAGTTCTTCAGACTGATCTGAAATTGTCAGGAATGCAGCCGATTTCATCAAAGTTCTGGTCTCAGAAGGTGGGTACTTGGATGCCAACTAGGATAACGACACTGTCAACGCTCACGAATTAGTTGCACTCTCTCCGCTAATTTGCAGAGTCCTCGCGGAAGATATCCTGTGGAACATGCTCTTCATCTTTTGATCCTGATCTTGATTACGAGACTTTTTGGCGAGTTGTTTGAGAGGTTTCGTCAACCCGCATCAGTCGGTGAGATATTTGCAGGCGTGTTTCTCGTATTCGTGGCCGCAGTGCCTTTTGCCTCTCCAATCATCGGCAATCTACCGCATAGTCCTTTCCTTGAGATAACTGCAGAATTTGGCATATTTTTTCTTATCCTCTACGCGGGGATAGAAATCCGCCCGAGCGAGCTTGTGTCTCATTCCTGGCAATCCCTTGCGATTGCGCTTGGTGGAGTAATCGTCCCACTTATTTCCGGATTTTTGTTGGCCTGGGTCTTCCTGCCCGAAACGTCGCTCAGATTCGCTCAGGCGTTCTTTGTTGGGGTCGCTCTGTCAATCTCCGCAGTTCCTGTTGCGGTCAAGGTATTGGGGGAAGCGGGCGTTCTGCATCATCCAGTAGGCCGCGCCGTCGTCTCGGCAGCGCTGTTTGATGATATTCTCGGACTATTCCTCCTGGCGGTTGTCCTTAGCGTCATCAAAACAGGGGCCGGCCTGGAAGGATTGGTGATCCTTTTTCTGATTGGCAAGATTGTGGTGTTTTTTGGTGTCACAATTTCCTTCGGATACTTTCTGACGCCCCGCATTATTCGGGCGGCCAGCCGATTTCAAATTCCGGCGCCTGAATTCAGTGCTCTGTTGATCATCGCATTTGGCTTTGCCCTCTTTGCTGAAGCCCTTGGAATGGACTTCATTCTTGGATCGTTTATGGCGGGGTTATTCTTTGATCCGAAGACAATTGGTGAGGAAGCGTATGGGCGGGTAAAAAGTACTATACGCATGGCGACGGACGGATTGCTGGCACCGCTCTTTTTTGCTTCGATCGGGGCCCGCATCGACATGAGCGCGGTAACGACAGTCCCAGTCTTTCTGGCAGCACTGCTTCTAATCGCGTTTTTTGGTAAGCTAATCGGAGCTGGCGTACCGGCCCGACTGTCTGGATTATCCACAAGGGAGTCGGCAGCAGTAGGAATAGGATTGAGCGGCCGGGGGGCGGTTGAACTGATCATCGCAAGCATTGCCTTGGAGGCGGGTCTGTTTAACCAACCTCACCCTATTGTAGCGAATCTCTTTTCAGCCTTAGTGATAACTGCCGTGGTAACAACAATTATCATGCCTTTTGGACTCCGAATTGCACTTGGACGAAAACGGGAATGAAGTGCCAATAGCGATAAGTGCCCGGCTTGATGTTTCTCGATCTTTGCTGAGATTGAATGCTGGATAAATGCACCGTCGGCTGGATATGAAATGGTGCGATGAGTGCACTGGAAGATCAATTCAACATAGATCAAATGCGGTCGGCAAATCGTGATGTATTCTCAAGCCATGAACTCCAACCCCGCAGGTTCGATAGTTCTAACGTTTTTGGGAGCCGCTGGCACGGTCACCGGGTCGAAATATCTGGTTGAAGGCGGCGGCCTCCGGATTCTTGTCGATTGCGGACTGTTCCAGGGCCACAGGGAGATTCGAGAGCGAAATTGGCAACCCTTGCCGCTCCCTCCAAGTTCGCTGGATGCGGTTATTCTTACCCACGCCCACCTTGATCATTCCGGCTACATCCCGGTTTTGATAGCGAGCGGTTTTACCGGCCCAGTTATTTCGACCAGCGCGACGCGTGACCTTTGCTCCATTCTCTTGCCGGACAGCGGATATCTAATGGAAAAGGATACCGCCTATGCAAACCAGAAGGGCTTCTCTCGCCATAAGCCGGCTCTACCGCTCTACACTCAAGACCAAGCGGATGCTGCAATGGCGAGCTTCAAGCCTATTGCCTTCGATCATGAATTTGATTTGGGTGGCGGTGTGACCGTCCGCCTAAGACCGTCGGGGCATATACTGGGATCGTCATTTGTTGAGCTGTCTTTTGGCGACCGCCAACTGGTTTTTTCGGGTGACCTGGGCCGACCGGGCAGCGCGACCATGGTGGACCCTGTCTCCATTCGTAATGCGGATTATCTGGTTGTCGAATCGACTTATGGGAACCGCCGTCATGAAAAGTCCTCGCCAAACGACGTGCTTGCCGACGTGATTGTGCGAACGGCGGGGCGGGGTGGATCCGTTGTTATTCCCTCATTTGCGGTAGGGCGTGCGCAATCGCTATTGTTTCACATTTCCCAACTCAAGAATGCTGGCCGCATCCCTGACCTACCGGTCTTCCTTGACAGTCCGATGGCGATCAATGCGAGCGATATCTTTTGCAGGCACCTGGGAGAACACCGTTTGACGGCTGACGAGTGCCGAGCAGCCTGCAATGTCGCCAGCTATACGAGGTCTGTTGAAGCCTCTAGATCAATTGACGATGGCCCAATGCCGCGTATCGTTATCTCAGCGAGCGGCATGTGCACCGGCGGGCGCATATTGCATCACTTGAAAAGGTTTGCTCCGGAAAGACAGAATACGATTCTTCTCGCCGGGTTTCAGTCAGCGGGCACGCGAGGTGCGCAAATCGCGGCCGGCGCCAAGGAACTCAAGATACATGGGCGGGTAATTCCTGTCCGGGCAGAGGTTTGTGAACTCAGCATGCTGTCGGCGCATGCAGACCAGGATGAAATTGTTGGATGGTTAGATGGTTTTGCCGAGCCACCGAAGATGACATTTGTTACCCATGGAGAACCTTCGGCTTCTGCGGCACTCGCCGACAGGATCGGCGCAAATCTGGGATGGCAAAGCCAGGTGCCGGGCCACGGCGACCAAGTGAGGTTGACCTAAGGGTGCGAGAAAAAGAATGAGTAGCGCGCCTTTGGCCCTGACCTGTGCCCAGAGACCGGGCCACAAATTGAGATAGGGTTGTGGACCATTTTGTTTCACTAAGTTTCATCTCGATTTGATTTTCGATGCAAATTTGTAGGGCGGTTGGCGATGGAACAAGTCAGTTCTTGATCTTCGCGTGACCGCAGCGGATCCGTCCAATGTCTAGGTGTAGTTTGTCAAAAGGGTGATGAGCTCGTGAAACTTCTCTGATTGCTGTTTTTTGCTACCGGAAGTCACGGCCTGATGAATACAGTGGTCTGCATGATCGCTGAGCACCTCGTTTTCGACCTTTTTCAAGGCGGCACGAATTGCCTTTACCTGCGTCAATATGTCGATGCAGTATCGATCCTCTTCGATCATGCGGCTGACGCCCCGGGTCTGGCCTTCAATACGCCGGAGGCGCCGCAGGGTCGATTCCTTGCGGGTTTCCACTCCAATTTCCTTTTTCTTAACCGACTTTGGCATCAATAATCTCCCATTGAGATAGCTCAAGGACGCGGAAACTCAGGGGACTAGTTTAATCTCATCTGATTGACATACATACCCCTTAGGGGTATATGGCAATTGGATTAAGAAGGGTAGCGATTTATGGCGAGCGGGTTCCGCCTAATGCCGTGGGTTCTGACGTTCGTGGTTGTTGCCGCGATTGCTATATCTTGTGCGACGCCTTCAACTGCCGCGACAGCCAAACAATTCGGTGTTAGTTCTGTGCCCGAAATTGCGGATCATTGCCGCGACGCAGGGGATTCCAATGACGGCGTTTGCTTTTCTGAACTGCACTGCGCTCAATTGATGCCTTCGGATCGAGCCATGCCTTCATTACAATTGGCCGGGGAATTGGTGCCGGCTTCGACATTTGTCCTTATCCTAAATGAACCGGTGGCAACTCCAATTGAGCCTTCTCCACCAGACTTGAGACAGCCGACACCAGTCTCTCTGTACACCCTTATCCGCATCTGAGTAATCCGGAAGTCACATAGGCTGCGTGCGCGCTTGCGCATGCTCGACGTCAATGCGTATTTCGGAGAAAGAAATGACAACTCATTTGCAGGGAGGGGTAGCCCGCATCCTGGCACTGGTTCTGCTACCCGTTATGGCGCTGGCCGTAAGTTTTGCAGACGTCAGGGCAGAAGAACCGCTTGGCTTGGAGGAAGCTGTCGCCTTGAGCCTCAGCGCCAACGACCCAAGCGTCACCCGGTTTTATGAATTGGCGGGGGCCGAGCAAGAACGAGCGGTCGCTGCTGGCCAATTGGCTGATCCGCAAATCCAGTTTCGTGCCGCAAATGTGCCGACGGATAATTTCCGCCTTGATCGTGAGCCGATGACGCAATTGCAAGTGGGTGTGCGTCAGTCCTTTCCGCGCGGCGATACGTTGCGGCTTCAGCGTCGGCGTCACCAAACGCAGTCGGAAGGAGCAGAAGCCCAGGCCGATCTGGAGAATATTCAACGTACGTTTGAAACGCGTGTTACCTGGCTTGAGATTTACTATTTGCGCGGGGCACAGCGGGCGATTGTTGACAGCCAGGATGCAGTTCAAGAGCTCGTTGAAATAGCGACGTCGGTTTTTTCAACGGGACGCAGCGCCAGTCAGGATGTTTTACGCGCAGAGCTGGAACTAAGCGCACTTGAAGAGCGCGCAATTGATCTTGAAGGTCGTGAGGCGCTGATGCGCGCTGATCTTGAGCGCCTCATCGGTGAGCAAGCGGCCGCGAGGCCCCTTGTCGTCGCGCTTCCAGATTTGCCGCCGCTTCCACCGCGAGGCGTCATTCGCGAACATTTGCAGGCGCACCCGTCGGTGACGATGCTGGATGCAAGCGTGGCGGTCGGCTCAATCGATGTTGGCATTGCGGAAGAAGCTTATCGGCCGGCATGGGCAATCGAAGCCATGTACGGAAATCGCGCGGACGAGCGCTCTGACTTTGCCAGTATCGGCGTTGTTATGGACGTGCCCCTCTTTACCGGGCAGCGGCAGGACCGCCGCCGTGCAGCAGCGCTCCACGCCCGTGAGTCTGCTCGACTGACGCGTTCGGCTCACTTGCGCGATCTCGAACAGGATCTCAACAGAACCTTCGCCGCATGGCAGCGTGACACAAATCGGGCTGCGCTTTATGAACGTGAGGTTGTGCCGCGCGCAATAGCCACTTCGGAAGCCGTTCTGACGGCCTACCGAAATGACGTTTCCGATTTTCCAGAACTCATTCGTGCGCGGCTCGCGGAACTCGATGCAGAACTCGCGCTATTACGTCTCAATATTGATGCACGTCAGGCTAAAGCACGGCTCATGTATCTTGGGGGTGAAAACGATGGCTCGTAGTCAACAGATAATTATTGGCCTGGCGGTGGTTGCCGGATTGGCAGGCGGATATGTCGCGGCACAGTTCTTGGGCGGTGGCGGCGACCTGGATATTGCGAACACGGAACAGGAGATCCTTTATTGGGTTGCCCCAATGGACCCGAATTATCGCAGCGATGAGCCGGGGACTTCGCCCATGGGAATGGAACTCATCCCGGTTTATGCCGGGGACGACGCAGCCGGCTCGGGTGCCGAGCCGTCGCTTCGAATCTCTCCGACGGTTGTGAATAATATCGGGGTTCGCACCGGAACGGTCGAGCGCCGCACGATGCACGCGCTTGTTCGCACGGTGGGCAATGTTCAGCCTAATGAGGAACTGACCAGCCACCTGCACGTGCGCGCCTCTGGCTGGATTGAAAATCTGGCTGTTCGTTCCGCCGGCGAAGAGGTGCGAGCCGGTGATTTGCTTTTCCAATACTACGCGCCGGATCTCGTGAACGCCCAAGCCGAGTTCATTCAAGCGCTAACATCGGGACGGCAAGAACTCATTGACGCATCCGCGGAGCGGCTTCGGGCGTTGGGCATGAGCGAACCTCAAATCGCGCGTGTTCGAGAAACCCGGCAGACGGAGCAACTGGTTGACATTCGCGCGCCACAGGATGGCGTTCTGATCGCTCTCAATGTGGGCGAGGGTATGTATGTGCAGCCGGGTATGACGCTTTTGTCCCTAGCCGATTTGAGTTCGGTTTGGGTTCTTGTGGACGTTTTCGAAAATGATGCGCCACGCATGATGACGGGCCTGCGCGCAACCATGGGGCTGCCCTTCGTTCCGGGGCGCGAGTGGGTGGGGCAGGTGGATTATGTCTACCCCACAATCGACGCGGTCAGTCGCACTTTGCGGATACGTATTGCCTTTGACGATGCGGACGGAGCGTTGATGCCTAATATGTATGGTGACATTGAAGTCCATGGGATCGCCCGTGAGGATGTGCTTGCCATCCCGACCGAAGCGTTGATCCGCTCAAGTCAAGGCGACCGCGTGGTCCTTGCCCTTGGCGAGGGGCGCTTTCGGCCTGCCCGCGTCATTGCAGGGATCGAGGCAGACGGCTTCGTCGAAATTCTTGGGGGCCTTAACGAGGCCGAGACCATTGTCACATCCGGTCAGTTCTTGATCGATTCCGAGGCCAGTTTGAATGCGAGCCTCATGCGGCTTACGGCTGTGGAATCGGGCATGGATGGCATGGATATGGCCGCTCCCTCCACCGTTGCGAATGAGGGGGATGAGGCCATGCGCATGGACGACGCCGATACGCCTGCGGAAGTCATCCAGGCTCGCGGTACAATCGTCAATGTCATGGTTGGTCATGGCATGATCCGCCTAACTCACGAGCCCATCCCGGCATTGGGCTGGCCTGTCATGACCATGAACTTTGACTACGCAGGGGATGCTCCACTGCAGGCGTTCGAAGCGGGGACCGAGGTTACGTTCACACTTGGTTATGAGGCGGCAGAGGAGGGTGGTTCACCCGTCCCCGTCATCATTTCAATTGAGGCGATCCCAAACGCGGATCATGGAGATCTCCAATGATTGCGCGAATTATTCACTGGTCCATAGCCAATCGTCTTTTGGTTCTCATTTTTGCGGCGATGCTCGCGGCTTGGGGGTGGGTGTCTCTTCGGGACACGCCATTGGATGCGATCCCCGATCTCTCCGATGTTCAGGTCATCATCAAGACCACCTATCCGGGGCAAGCGCCTCAGGTCATCGAAGACCAGGTTACTTATCCGCTCACCACGGCCATGCTGGCCGTCCCCGGTGCAGTCAACGTACGGGGATACTCGTTCTTCAATGATTCATACGTGTACGTCATATTTGAAGACGATACAGACCTATATTGGGCGCGCAGCCGGGTTTTGGAATATCTAAATCAGGTTTCCGCGGACTTGCCCGAAGGCGCCCGGACATCGCTCGGCCCTGATGCGACGGGCGTGGGGTGGGTCTATCAGTACGCGCTAATTGATCGTACAGGAGCTCACGATCTCTCGCAGTTACGCTCAATTCAAGACTGGTTTCTTCAATACGAACTTCAAACCATCGAAGGCGTTTCCGAGGTCGCGACCATCGGCGGTATGGAGCGCCAGTATCAGGTCGTCGTTGATCCCAACCGCCTCCGGGCCTACGGAATCACACTTGGCCGGGTTCGCGAAGCAATTCAGCGCGGCAATGCCGAGACCGGCGGCCGCGTGATCGAAATGGCGGAAGCCGAGTATATGATCCGCGCCTCTGGCTATGTGGACTCAGTTGAAGATCTCGAGATTATACCTCTGGCTCATACGGAAACCGGAACGCCGATTCTGTTGCGCGATATTGCGGAGATACGTATGGGGCCGGAGCTTCGGCGCGGCGTCGGTGAGCTTAACGGTGAGGGCGAGGCTGTCGGCGGTGTTATCATTATGCGGTTTGGAGAGAACGCTCTTGCTGTGATTGAGCGCGTGAAAGAACGGCTTCACGAGCTCGAAGAAAGTCTGCCGGAAGGCGTTGAGATCGTCACCACCTATGATCGGTCCGGTCTGATCGAACGCGCCATTGAAACGCTTCAAGAAAAACTGTTCGAAGAGTTCATTATCGTGGTCATCGTCTGCGCGCTCTTTCTGTTTCACATGCGCTCTGCTCTGGTCGTCGTATTGAGTTTGCCCCTGGGGGTGCTCGTGGCGTTCATCGTGATGAACATGCAGGGTATTAATGCCAATATCATGTCTCTTGGCGGGATTGCCATTGCTGTCGGAGCCATGGTCGACGCCTCCATTGTCATGATTGAAAATGTGCACAAGCATGCCGAACGCCAGCCCCTGACCAAGGAAAACCGGTGGGAGATCATCGGCAAAGCAGCTTCCGAGGTTGGCGCGCCACTGTTCTTCTCCCTGCTCATTATTACTTTCAGCTTTGTGCCGATCTTTGCTCTCGAAGCGCAAGAAGGGCGGCTCTTTCACCCGCTGGCTTATACCAAGACCTACGCAATGGCTGCGGCCTCTGCGTTGTCAATTACGATCGTACCGGTGCTGATGGGGTATTTTATCCGGGGGCGGATTACTCCCGAACACAAGAACCCCATCAACAGGATGCTGATCGCGGGGTATCGGCCCTTCATAAATCTGGCTCTTGCACGCCCCTTGGCGGCGGTCGCAATTGCGCTTTTGTTAATCGCAAGTGCCGCGGTACCGCTTGCGCGTATTGGCGGCGAGTTCATGCCCGATCTTGATGAAGGGGATTTGCTGTACATGCCAAGTGCCTTTCCCGGTATTTCAGCGGCCAAGGCCGCTGAGATTTTGCAGCAAACGAACCAACTTATTCTCAGCATCCCGGAAGTTCTTACGACCTACGGCAAGGCGGGCCGTGCGGATTCGGCAACGGACCCCGCCCCGCTGACGATGATTGAGACGACGATCCAACTTCGCCCGCAAGATGAATGGCGGCCCGGCACGACAATGGACAGCATTCGAGCTGAGCTAAATGCCCTGGTGCAGGTCCCGAGCCTTACGAACGTGTGGATCATGCCCATCCGCAACCGCATCGATATGCTTGCGACCGGGATCAAGACACCGGTGGGGATCAAGGTTGCGGGACCGGACCTTGAGGTCATTGGAGAGATTGGGGAGCAGATTGAAGTTTTGCTGGCAAATGTGCGTGGCACCGCATCTGTTTATGCGGAGCGGGTCACCGGTGGGCGGTTTATCGATGTAGATATTGATCGCCTTGAGGCCGCACGGTTTGGGCTCAATATTGCGGATGTGCAAGACGTCGTTCGAACGGCGATCGGTGGAATGACCGTTTCGGAAAGTATTGAAGGCCTGGAACGGTATCCGATCAATGTTCGGTACCCGCGCGAATATAGGGACTCACTCGAGCGACTGCGTGAGCTGCCCATCCTCACACCTGCAGGGGCAGAAATTCCCTTGGGCCGCGTCGCGGACATTCAAGTCTCCGAGGGTCCGGGCGTGATCAGAAGTGAAAACGCCCGGCTCAACGGTTGGATTTATGTGGACATTGCGGATCGTGACATTGGCTCTTACGTGGCCGAAGCAAGAGCAATTGTTGAAGACGGCATTGATCTGCCGCCGGGGTATTCACTCGGCTGGTCAGGTCAATATGAATATATGGAACGTGCCCAAGCGCGGCTTGCGGTCGTTGTGCCCTTTACTCTGGTCATCATTCTCGTTCTCCTATTTCTCAACTTCAGGAATTTCGTTTCGGTCTTTATCATCATGGGAACATTGCCATTCGCTCTCGTAGGCGGGCTGTGGCTCATCTATGTGCTCGGCTACAATATGTCCGTTGCTGTTGGTGTCGGGTTCATTGCACTCGCCGGTGTGGCCATCGAGATCGGTGTGCTGATGATTGTCTACCTTGATCAAGCCTTGGCAAAGAAGACTGCAGAACTCAAAGAGGTCGGGCGAGAGCTCTCGCTCAACGACCTCAAGGGGGCCGTCATCCAAGGCGCTCTCATGCGCGTTCGCCCCATCATGATGACCGTGGCCGTGATTATCGCGGGGCTTTTGCCAATTATGCTGGGAAGCGGCACAGGGTCAGAGGTTATGCGCCGGATTGCGGCGCCCATGGTAGGTGGCATGGTCAGTGCGACAGTGCTGACGCTCGTGGTGATTCCCGCCGTCTATCTTATCTGGAAGCGGATGACGCTTATTCAGGTAGATAAAGCAGAGGAGACAACGACATTATGACGGCAAGGCGGGCAGGGATCAGGAGTCCGGCACCTTGGCGTGCAGACGTGGCCTCGTGCTGCGCAACGCTTCTCAGGTTATTTGATCTGCCAGTTGTAGAACGTGGCTATCAACCAGCCGGTAATGGCAGCCATCAGGGACCAAAGAAAGAGCCCAACAACAAAGCCGATCCAGGTCATGGACCAACCCATGGTGGAAAAGTCTGCGTGAACCATATCACCCGACATCTCCATCATGCGACCTGGCATCAGGGCAACCAGGGCCGAGCAAAACGTCCAAATAACAGCCGTAGCCATGGCCGCGGCGAGGGCCAGTTTAATCGCTTCGAGTTTCATGATCATGCTCCTCATCTACTGTTCAGGTATGCAGCAGTAACATTCCTGGCTGGAATTCTCAGGTTCAGTGTTGACCTTCCAGTGAGGGGAAGGTCCATAATTATAATAACATTGGATTGAAAATGGGAAATGAGGCTGATGGCTGTGACAGATGAAAACAAAGACAGGGATTATGTTCCTGCTTTGGGGCAGCATTGGCTGACCCCACTTTATGATGCCACAATTGCCCTCACTACACGGGAAATGAAGTGGCGGCGCGAGCTTGTGCGCTTTGTTGACCCCCGGCCGGGTGATACTATTCTTGATATCGGCTGTGGCACGGGGACGCTTGTTACGGCTCTGAAATCGAAAGAGCCCGGCGCGGACATAATCGGGCTTGATCCGGACCCGGCGGTTCTCGGCCTGGCGAAGGCCAAAGCAGCGAAGACAGGTCACGATATTGAGTTTACCCAAGGCTTTGGCGATGAGCTTATGGAGAAACTGCCGGGCCGCCAGGTGAATAAGATCGTTTCAAGCCTGGTGCTGCATCAGGTGCCGCTCGAGGGAAAGCGATCAATTCTCCGTGTTGCGAATGAGTTCCTGCTTCCCGGTGGACGCTTGTTCATCGGCGATTTTGGGAAGCAACGCACACCGCTCATGCGGTTCTGTTTCCGGGCGGTACAGCGGCTCGACGGATACGAGTACACTCAGCCCAACGCCGATGGGTGTTTGCCAATTCTCATGAATGAAGTAGGATTTGCGGAAGCCCTTGAAGTGATGGTCGTGCCCACGATGGTCGGATCGATCTCAATCTATGTGGCGCAAAAACAAGGTGAAGATGAATTTGAATAGCCTGTCTGATCAATGTCGCCAATTCTATCGGCTTGCCCGGCGGTCATTCCAGGCAATGCGCGTCGCCGTGCTTTCATTTGTGCTCGTCGTCGCGCCTGTCATTAGTGCCGAGGCGCGCGGCAATAATCACCATTCAATTGGTGCGCATGGCATGGTTGAAGCAGATATTCATGATTCCCATCGACATGATGGCGGCCCAACCGCTCATTCTGATGAACTTCAGGGACCATCGTATAGTGGCGTGGCAAGCCCGGGATTTGAAAGGCTTTGTTGTGAAGACATTGGCCTTTGTTCGGCTGGTTTCGTGATGCCTCAGCTCAATGATGTATCCAGCGCTGATTTTCGAATGACCCGAAACCGTCCTGCAAACAGCGCGGCGCTCCTCCAAATTAGCGGTCGGCCCGACGCACCTCCTCCTCGAAGTCAAAGCTAGCAGAAGGCGCCGCGGGCGTCATCGCAGGCGCAGTGCGTCTGCTTTTCAGTGATTCCAGCTTCAATTAGTGAACTTCAGGAGAAATCCAATGAGTATCAATCGTATGAGTATTGCGTTCCTGCTTGCGATGAGCATGAGTACCAGCGCATTTGCCGCGGGTTCCGATGGTCACGATCACGGCGATAGCGATCAACCCCAAAGCACACAAGGCTCAACCAGTGAGCATGCCGGCGGCGGCGATGGCCACGGCGCGTCGGAAGGCGGCATGATGCATGACATGCAGGATATGCATGAGATGATGATGCCTGACAGAACCGTCGAGGTCGTCGCGCGTGACATTGAGTTTTCAACCCCCGAGATCGTTGTCAGGCCCGGTGAAACAATCCGGTTTGTGATTCGGAACGAGGGCGTAATGGCGCATGACTTCACAATCGGGGACCAGGCAACCCAGGAATCCCACCGTGAGGAAATGATGAGCATGATGTCGTCGGGCAATGGCATGATGGGCCATATGCATAGCTCCGAGAACGCCGTGCTCATCGAGCCCGGTGAAACGCGGGAGATTGTCTGGACTTTTGCGGGCGGCGAAGAATTGCTGTTCGGCTGCAATGTGCCGGGACACTATGAGGCCGGTATGCAAGGCCGCTTTGTAACGGACGAGTAGTCCAACCGGAAGAAAGGGCGAAGGAATGTCCCATACCCATCATATGGGCGGCGAAATGGACCCTGCCAATCGCCGGGCGCTCACGATCTCCGCCTGGCTGACGGGCATTTACTTCGTCATCGAGCTGGCGATCGGGCTCTATACGGGCTCGATCGCCGTTATTTCGGACGCCTTCCATACATTCTCAGCAGTTGGCGGCGTTGTTCTGGCCTTCGTCGCCGCTCGAATTGCCGGGCGGGCCGCCACGAGGGGGAAAACGTTTGGCTATGCCCGGGCCGAAATCGTGGGAGCGCTTTTAAACGGGTTCTTCCTCCTGGGCATGGCGCTCCTCGTAATGATCATGGGTTTCATGCGGCTTCAGAACCCGATTGATCTTCCAACCGGTCCCATGCTGCTCGCGGCGGCAGGCGGGCTCATCACAGAGGTTATTTCTCTTTGGCTTCTTTTTGGAGGCCAAAAGAACAACCTCAATATGCAAGGTGCCTTCTGGCATGTGATGCAGACGTTCGTGGGCAGCTTGCTCATCATCGTGACGGCACTTGTGATTAGATTCACGGGCTATCTCGCCATCGATCCGATCCTCGGCATGGCCTTCGGTGTGGTTTTGCTGCTCGCCTCGTTCGGCATCATCCGGGATGCCATGGACATCCTGATGGAAGGCACACCGGCAGACGTCGACTTGCTGGCGATTGTTAAGGAGCTGGAATCATCCGATCACGTTCAAGACGCACATCACGTTCATGCCTGGGCACTCACCTCAGGGCGGAATGTGTTTTCAGCCCATCTTCGTGTCGAACCGGGCGCCGAGTCGTATGAAATCCTCAACGCCGCCCACAGGCTTTTGAAGGACAAGTTTGGATTTCACTTTGCAACACTTCAAATTGAGACGCGATGCCTGGACGAAGACCATGCAACCGATCTCGAATTCCAACATAATGATGGGGGTTCTCATGACTGATACCACCGCCGTACGATTGCGCGATCTACCGGCGCGACACGCTGGTTTATTTAATATTCTTGACCTGCGCGCCCTGGTCATCGGCCTTTTTTTGGCAATGGGTTCTGCCCTGACTGCCCAGGCGGGGGAATACTTCCTGACCATCGACGAAGTTGAAATGGTGGTCGATGGTGAGACACGGACGGGTCTTGGTATCAACGGATCAATCCCTGGCCCGATCCTGCGCTTTCGCGAGGGCGAGGAGGTTACAATTCACGTAACCAACAATCTGGATGAAGATTCATCGATCCATTGGCACGGTATTTTGTTGCCCAACAGCCAAGATGGAGTCCCTGGACTGACTTTCGATGGCATTCCGCCGGGCGAAACGTTCACCTATAACTATACACTTATGCAGCATGGAACCTACTGGTACCACAGTCATTCGGGCCATCAGGAACAACGCGGTGTGTTCGGCGCACTTATTGTCGAACCAGCGGAGCCCGACGCTGTAGAGTATGACCGCGAACATGTTGTCGTTTTGTCCGACTGGCTGCATGAAAACCCGGCGACGGCACTCAGAAACCTGAAAGGGCGAGCGGACTATTACAACTTCAACCGCCGCACTGTAGGTGACTTTTTCAGAGATCTTTTCACCGCACGCACCGGAAGCGAGCGCCAGGCTGTTATCCAGGGCCGGTTGGATTGGGGTGCCATGCGCATGGACCCGACCGATATTGCAGATGTGTCTGGTTACACGTTCTTGATGAACGGCCAAGAGCCGGGCGCCAACTGGTCAGCCCTCTTTGAACCTGGCGAACGGGTGCGCCTTCGCTTTATCAATGCGGCGGCCATGACTTATTTCGACGTGCGCATCCCCGGTCTTTCCATGACGGTTGTTAACGCCGACGGCAACAATGTCGTGCCCGTTTCGGTAGACGAAATCCGCGTGGCGGTGGCCGAAACATACGACGTGATCGTAGAGCCACAAGACCATCAGGCCTATACGATTTTTGCCCAAGCGCGCTCGCGGGAAGGATACGCTCGCGGTACACTGACACCACAGATGGGAATGGAAGCACCCATTCCCGAAATGTCGGAACGCGAAGTGCTGACCATGGCGGCTATGGGTCACATGCCAGGCATGGACATGGATGGCATGGACATGGGTGGCATGGAGATGGATGGCATGGAGATGGATCACGCCGCCATGGGTCACGGGCAGCCGGTTGAAGCTGAGCCTGACCCCATGTCTGGAATGGATCACGCCGCCATGGGTCACGGGCAACCGGTTGAAGCTGAACCTGACCCCATGTCTGGAACGGATCACGCCGCCATGGGTCACGGGCAGCTGGTTGAAGCTGAGCCTGACCCCATGTCTGGAATGGATCACGCCGCTATGGGTCACGGCATGCCTGCGCCGCCCGACCCCCACGCTGGCCACGACATGGGCGCGCCGGAGAGCGATGCGCCCATGAGCGGAAGAATTACCCGCCTGAGCTATGACGATCTCGAGGCGCTTGATGCTTATGACGGGGCAAGACCGCCGGACCGCACCATCGTCTTGCGCCTCACGGGCGTCATGGAACGGTATATCTGGACCATCAACGACGTTCGCTTCCAGGATTCAGAACCCATTCAAATGCGAATGGGTGAACGTGTCCGTCTTGAGTTCGTCAATGAGACTATGATGGACCATCCTATGCATCTGCACGGCATGTGGATGGATTTGCAGAACGGGCATGGCGACACCAATCCACGCAAGCACACCATCAGTATTCCACCGGGTCAGACGCTTTATGCGGACGTTACGGTGGATGCGCTCGGTGAATGGGCATTCCATTGTCACCTCATGTTCCACATGGCTTCTGGAATGTTCCAGCGTGTGATCGTGGCTGAAGCGGTCGAAAGTTGAGGGGGCAGGCATGAAAAAATTTGTTCAATGTCTTTTTGTTCTTTCAGCCTTTACGCCCGGTGCCTCGGCCCTTGCAGCTGAAAGCGCGATCTTCTCCAATGCCATATTGGAAACCGATATCGCCGAACAGGATAGTGAGACGGTCTTGACCTGGGATGGGCAAGGTTGGATTGGCGGCGATTTTCATAAGCTCTGGGTAAAATCCGAAGGTGAATGGAGTGAGAGCGCGTTCGAGGAAGCCGAAGTTCAGGCGCTCTATAGCCGCATGATCGCGCCGTTTTGGGATGTCCAGGCTGGGGTTCGATACGACTTCGAACCTGACGGCTTAGCCTATGCGGCGATCGGGATCATGGGCCTCGCGCCTTATTGGTTTGAAGTTGATACCGCCCTGTTCCTGAGCGAAGAGGGTGACGCGAGCGTGCGTGCGGATTTCGAGTATGAGCTTCTCTTTACGCAGCGGTTAATCGGTTCGCCCTATATCGAAGTGGAGGTTTTTGCGAGCGACGTTCCCGACCTGGAAGTAGGTGCAGGCATTGCCACAATCGATAGCGGTTTTCAGCTGCGCTATGAGATCACGCGTAAATTTGCGCCATACATTGACATCAATTATGCGCGCGCTTTTGGCACCACTGCGAACATGCGGCGCGCCGCAGGTGAAGATGTTGAAGACGTCACAATCCGGTTCGGTTTGCGACTGGTTTATTGACAAAATACGCCGGCGGGGTGATGCCAGCCTGCCGGCCTTGCGTAGCAGGGGCAACGGGAGTTTGTGTAGCTAGTCGTTGCTTTACTATACGAAACGGGCTTTGCGTGTTGGCAAAGGTTCAAAACACTCGGAGGACATAAGATGAATAGAAAACTAGTTCTTGGATCAGCAATACTCGGCACCGGGCTTTTGTTGAGTGCTTGCGCGGAATTGGGTGCGCAAACGTCAATGGGCGGCCCGCGCGCAATGGAGGGCGGTCACCAGAACCAGGCCGCGGGCAATGAGCATAACGGTCACGGAAACGGGCAGGGTATGCAAGGCGGAATGGCCGAGGGCCATGGCGCGGACGGGGACATGCAAGGCATGCATGAACGTATGCAGGGTATGCATGATTCCATGCACGATGTGGAGGCCGATCAGGCCGCTGCTGTTGCTGTTCTGCAAGCTTATTCGAATGCCATTAACGTGGAAGACGTTGATGCCATGGCGGCCCAAGTGGTAGCCGATGAGCGCTTCAGCGTGATCGAAGGCCGTGGCACCAACATAGGATGGGCGGACTATCGCGATCACCACATCGGTCCTGAGTTTGCTTCCGAGCGTATCGACTTTCATGTCTATGGCTATAACGACATAGACGTGCGCGTTGGTCATATGTTCGCTTACGCCACATTTACCTACGCATTTGAGGCGACGCTGGATGGCGAGCCCTATAACAAAGATGGTCGCGGCACGGCGGTCCTCATGCGCACACCGGACGGATGGCGTATCAGGCATATTCAGACATCCTAGCAAGGCAGGGAGGTGAACATGCGATACCTGTCATTCCGTACTTACGTGTTCGCCGGTATTGTGGGCTTGGCTACGCTGGCAGTTTTGTGGGCGTACTTCAGTAGTCTTGGCCGGTCTTCCGAACAGGCTTTCGTTACCGAGCTTCGGCCCGATGACGTGGCCTTCGTGGCGATGGGCCAAGCTATCTACAGTGAAAATTGTGCAGCGTGCCACGGCAGCAACCTGGAAGGTCAAGCGAATTGGCGCCAACGCAATCCGAACGGGCGGCTGCCGGCACCTCCCCATAATGAAACCGGACACACTTGGCATCATCCCGATGCAGCGCTTTTTCAGCTCACGAAATATGGACCTGCGGCCCTTGTGGGTGGCGGATATGTATCTGATATGCCGGGTTATGAAGGGGTGCTGACGGATGAGGAAATCCTGGCCGTACTCTCATATATCAAAAGCCGATGGCCGGACGCCGTTCGCGATCAGCATGATGGAGTAAATGCACGCGGGGGGCATCGCTGATTGCTCTGGCCGCACTGGTTAAACCGGAAATTTTCAGCGTGGTGCGCTAGCTGCGCGCTAGATTGGTCCGATGGTTCAGCCAGAACCCGACAATGATCGCGGTCAGGGTTAGTATCTGCGCTGCCAGTCCTTCCCAGGTGGGATAGACCCCGATCGCCTCCAGGCGCGGTACATAGGCCACTCTATGAATGGTAAGCCAGCCCGCTTCCTGTAGCGCCGCAAACCCCTTGCCCGCAAGCACGACGGCGAGAGCGGCAATCAGCAGGGAACTATAGGTAAAGAACTGGGAGATTGGCAGGCGCTTGCTATAGCTCAAAAGACCCCAGCCGATGAGGGCGAGAATCAGGATGGCGCTTGCCGCCCCGGAGAGCATCGCCATATGGGCGCCCTGGCTCCAAAGCGCCACATAAAACAGGATGGTCTCGAAAACTTCCCTGTAAACGACGATGAAGGCGAGCGAGAACAAAAACCAGGCAGAGCCCTTGGAAAGAGCCGTTGAAAGTTTTGCTTTTACATAGTCCTGCCATGCATCCGACTGGGCTTTGCCGTGCATCCAGATGCCAACTGAAATCAGCACAATTGCGGCGAGCAATGAGCCCAGACCCTCACTTAGCTCGCGGCTCGCGCCGCTGATCGAAATTATGTAGGTCGCTGCCACCCATGTGAAGCCACCTGCGGCCAGCGCGGAGATCCACCCGCCATGAACGTAGGGCAACGCATCCCGCCGATCAGTTTTGTTGAGAAAGGCAATCATGGCCGCAACGATGAGCAATGCTTCAAGCCCTTCGCGCAACATGATGGTAAAGGCGCCAATGAAACTTGAGGTCGGGTTGGCGTCCTGACGCGCCAGCGCAAGATCGGCGGCGTCGAAAAGCGCACCCAGGTGTGAAGCCTTGGCTTGAACATCGGCGATCGGCGCGCCGGTTCCCAGACTGGTACGGAAATCCCCCATCGCTTCTTCGATCTGGCTTAACAGGGCGGGATCGCGGGCCGCGAGGGTCGGCTCCAAAGGCTCAAACCCGTCAAGGTATGCGGAAATGGCAAGTTCCTGTGCGGCCCGCCGGTTACCGGCTTCGTAGCTGGCCACACTCTGGGCGAGTTTTGTGCGGGCAATATCGAGATCGCTTGGTTGTTGTGAAACCGAACCGGGATGTCGGCGTAGAAAGGCCGTAATCTGGGTTGCTCGCGGTTCGCCGATGGCGGCGGCAAGTGCTGCCGGCGTTGACCGCGTAATGGCTTCGATGTCGGCAAAGCGTGCCCGCAATTGTTCGTCGTTATTCCAAAGCTGATTACCTTGTTGGGCCGCGGTTTCGTCGAACGCAAATTGTCCCACATAAAATGCCAACGCCCATCGATCCTGGGCGGGTAGATGGGCATAGCTCCCCATAGAGGTGTCGTCCAGACCCTGGCTGATAACTTGATAAAGACCGAAAAGGCTGCGCTCGCGCGCGCGTTCGGCATCTGTAAAATCTATTGGTCGAGGATCGAGGCCATTCGCGAGGGGGCCGTCGCCACGCCCGGCAACGCCGTGGCAGGACGAACATTGCTCAGCATAAAGCGCCGCGCCGCGAGAAAGGCTTGGCACGTTTGCCGGGGCAAGTGCGGTGGGATAAGCAATGAGCAGATTATTTGCGAGGCCGCGGGCGTGATCCGCCACTTCGGCGGCGGGACGTTTCTGGTCGATTGCAGCGATAAGTTCATCAGCCTGCTGAACGAAATCCTGTTGCGCGGAGGTCACCGGAAGGTCGGCCAACCGGTCGCGGACCGAGGCCGAGAATTCCTGCATCTCGGCATATTCTGACTGGCTTATGATCTCACCATCCTGGACCGCGTCCGGATAGTCGACGGCGATGTAGTCCAGCAGGCGCCAGGCAACCTGAGCTGATGGCGTGGTGTCCTGGGCAAGGCTGCCGACAGGGACAAGACCAATAGTCAATCCGATTGCCGCAAAAAACAGAAAAAACAGCGATCGCATCGCCTACCCTCCGATTTGGTCATTTAATAATGAATATCATTTGCAGCCAATAGACAGCAAGGTGATTATTGTCGCAGGCGCGCCCGTGCGCCGCCCTGTCAGGAGCCGATGCGGCTGGCCAATGAACCGGCGTGTCTACCGAGATCGGGCCCGGGCACGGAGGTGCCCCGGATCGTGATCGTCCGCGAACCATCAGACGGTCCGGGGTCAGACCTTGTAAACCAGCTTGACCTTCCAGTAGATGGAATGCCTAGGGTGGCGCTCGAAATGGAGAGGCAGTGCCGATGTCCGAACGCTTGATGTCAGTGATTTTCGCCCTTCGCCTTCCGATCGTCATCGGGTGGGCAGCGGTGCTCATTTTGCTTGGCTATGTTGCGGCCACCCAAACGGGGTTCACTTCTGACTATCGGGTTTACTTTTCGCCGGATAATCCAGAGCTGTTAGCTTATGAAGCCATTGAGGCGGAGTTTACGAGCGACGACAATATACTAATCGCCGTTGCGCCGGACGATGGCGACATCGTCACCGCCGATGTACTTCGCGTCATAGAACATTTGACCGGTGAGGCTTGGCAAATCCCCCATGCGCAGCGCGTGGATTCGCTCATTAATTTCCAACACACGGAAGCTGTTGACGGTGATCTGTTTGTGGGTCCCTTGGTTGCGCGCGCGGAAGTGCTTTCTCAAACAGATTCGTCGCGAGTTGCCGAGATCGCTCTGAACGAGCCCGCCCTTGGTCAGCATTGATTAACGCCGCTTTATGATACGGCGATTGCTTTCACCACACGCGAAAACAAATGGCGCAACGCACTGCTTCGCAGACTATCGCCATCACCATCAGACGTGATTTTGGATATTGGATGCGGGACAGGCACCCTTGCCAGCAGGATTGAGTAGCCCCGAGTTTTCTAGACACCCTCGGTTCTCGTTTTCTGCTGCCGTTCGAACTCGGCGGGTGACAGCATCCCGTTCCTTCCGTGCTTGCGTTTGGGATTGTAGAACATCTCGATGTAATCGAACACATCCTGGCGGGCCTCGTCACGGGTCTTGTAGGTCCGGCGCCGTATCCGCTCGCGCTTGAGCGCGGAGAAGAAGCTCTCGGCCACGGCATTGTCGTGGCAGTTCCCCCGGCGGCTCATCGAGTGTTCGAGGTTATGAGCCTTGAGGAAGGACGCCCAGTCCCTGCTGGTGAACTGGGCCCCTTGATCGGAGTGGATCAGCACCTTGCCCCCCGGCTTCCTGCGCCATACCGCCATGAGCAACGCCTGCAGCACGAGGTCCGTCGTCTGACGGCCCTGCATGGACCAGCCGACCACCCGGCGGGAGTAGAGATCGATCACGACGGCCAGATAGGTAAAGCCCTCGAAGGTTCTGATGTAGGTAATATCCGTGACCCATACCCGGTCGGGTGCGTCCACCTCGAACTGCCGGTCCAGCGTGTTGTCCACAACAACAGACAGCTTGCCGCCATAGCGGCCCGGCCGACGCTTGTAGCCGATCCGGGCCTTGATGCCTGCCAGCCGGGCCAACCGTGCCACCCGGTTCGGGCAGCACGTCTCGCCCTGATCCAGAAGATCGTCGTGGAGCTTGCGGTAGCCATAGACCTTGCCGCTCTCCTTCCAGGCCCTCACCATGAGGTCGGTCTGGCGGGCGTCTTCCTTCGCCCGCTGGCTCAACGGGGTCCTGAGCCAGGCATAGAAGCCGCTGGGGTGGATGCGCAGGCAGCGGCACATGGCCCGCACCGAGAACCGCGAGCGATGGGCGGCGACAAACGCGTACCTCACTTTGCATCCTTGGCGAAGTACGCGGTGGCTTTTTTTAGGATGTCGCGCTCCTCGGTGACACGCGCCAGCTCCCGCTTCAGCTGCCGGTTCTCGGCAGCAAGACCGGCATCGTCCGACCCCGCGGGCCCTGAGAACTTCTTCTTCCAGGCATAGAGCGAATGCGCGCTTACCCCCAGGCGCTTCGAAACCTCGGCAACCGGGTAGCCCCGCTCGGTGATCTGGGCCACCGCATCCCGCTTGAACTCATCGCTGTAATGAACTTTGACCATCATGGCCTCCTTGCCTCAAAATTAGGGAAGAAGGCGTCTACAAATCTAGGGGCTACTCAGTGATACCTCATGGCATATCTCTGGATATGCCCACGCGGGCGCAATTGTAACAGACGGTGACTCAGAAGACAGTTTTCTGTTTGGCGGATTCAATCCCGCGTTTCACTTTCAATATCGCGATTTCGTGATGTTTGAGGGTGAGGTCGAAATCACACAGACAGACAACGAGACTAATGTTGAGCTTGAGAATGCTCAGGTCAATCTCCTCCTTCATGACAACGTCACTCTTGCCGCCGGCAAATTCTATTCGCCGGTGGGGCAATTCCAGGAACGGCTTCACCCGGCGTGGATCAATCGTCTTCCCGATGCCCCGGCTGGTTTTGGCCACGGGGGGATTCAGCCCCTGTCTGAAGTTGGCGTCATGGCACGGGGTGGCGCGCGGGTCGGCAACGACATGCGGGTCAATTATTCCGTCGCGGTCGGAAACGGTCCACGGCTCGGCCACGGCGGGGTCGAATTGGAAGGGTTCGCATCGGACGACAACAGCAATAAGTCGGTGGCGGGTCGGTTGGGTTTCTTTCCCATTCCCGAGCTTGAGGTTGGTGGCTCTTTCATGACAGCGGAGCTGATTGGCCCAGAGGACCATGAAACCGAAACCTTGACCGACATCGACTTTGATCTTTGGGGTGCAGACTTTGCCTATGTGCGAGGTCCGTGGCGGTTCCGAGGCGAGTATCTGAATGCCGAGGCCACTGGGTTCCCAGCTGAAGAGGATCATGAAGAGGCCATTATTTTTGCGGCGGCCGAGGATGAAGGTGATGGACACGGTGAAGAGGCGTCTCTTGCCGAAAATACGGAATGGCAGGCCTGGTACGTGGAACTGGCATATCGCATGTCCGGTCTGACGGATCATCCGATCGGCCAGAACTTCGAACCGGTCGTCCGTTACGGAGAATACGAAGTCACAGGTGACCATGAGGCTGAAGAACAGTCAGAAGACCGTTTCAATGTCGGCCTCAATTACTGGTTTGCCCCGTCAATCGTTTTGAAGGCCACTGTGGAATGGCGCGATTTTGTCAGCGATGAGATCGAGGACGAAACCCGGATCCTGTTCCAACTGGCCTATGGCTTCTAATAGAAAGGATAGAGAGATGAGATACACAATAATTATTGCAGCAACGTTTTTGGCGATGTTGGGCTTGGTGTCACCATCGCTGTCAGTTGCTCAAGAGGGCGGGGCGAGTGCCACCGCTGCTACTGACCCGAACCCGATGGAAATCGCAAGAGGCGCACAGGCCTGGGCTCAGGAGTGTGGCCGCTGCCATAACATCCGATCCCCTTCTGAACTTTCAGACGAGGAATGGCGCGTCTCGGTAACGCACATGCGTGTTCGTGCAAATATTCCTGCCGACGAAGCCCGTGCGATTGTTACCTTTCTGCAAGCAAGCAACGATTAAGGATGAACGAAAAGGAGAATGACAATGTCTAAGCAATTAGTTGGGCTCTCGAAAGTCACGGGCGTCTTGTTGGGCATAGCTATGGTTCCCATGGCGGCGTTGGCCCAGGACGCGGCAAATGGCGGAACCGTTTATGAGGGAACGTGTGTTGCCTGCCACGGTGCGGATGGCACGGGCGCTATCGGAGGGCTGCCAGATTTGGCCGATCGATTGGGCAAAACCGATGCCGAGTTGTTTGACAGTGTTCGTAATGGTTTCGATGGGCCTGGTGGCATCATGCCGATGCCGGCAAATGGCGGCAATCCGAATCTAACCGAACAAGACGTACACGACGTGATTGCCTATATTCGGCAAACCTACGGGGAGTAGCGCATCGACGCTGCTGACTGGCAAAAGCGTGTGAAAGTGGACGGTGTTTTCGATCGACGTCAAATGCTCCCAAGTCGGGCATTTGGCGTCGAAGGTCGGTGGGCCCTGCAACAAAGAAGATCGCAGCTCGGTCGTCATCATGCGTATATCGAAAGGATGGCGCGTTGTTTGCATTCACGCGCCCTTACCATGGCTTGATCGCTCATAGGAAAATGAACGGGCGGCTGCCGGCACTGCCCCATGATGAAAGCGGACACGCATGGAACCACCCAGATGCAACCCTTTTTCAGCTCACGAAAATCGGACCAGAGGCACTCGTGGGTGGCGGGTATGTGTCTGATATGCCCGGGTACGACGGCGTGCTGACGGACGAGGAAATCCTGGCCGCACTTTCATTCATAAAGAACCGCTGGCCGGATGAGATACAGGTTCGCTATGACCGGATGAATTCCACGATTCAGGCGCAATACTAGTACTTTTCCGTCAATTTTTCGGTTTGACCTTCCAGTTGCCGGAGGCCTTATGTTTTGGCAGTAGGGAACAGATCACGGAAGGGCTGATAATGGCTGAGTGGCTGATCAAATTTGCTGTTCGATATCGTCTTGCCGTCATTTTAGTATGGGTTGCGGCGACCGTTGCTTTGGGCGTTGTGGGCGTATGGCAAACCGAATTTTCGAGCGACTACCGGGTTTATTTCGCGGCAGACAATCCCGAACTCCTTGCCTATGAAGAAATTGAGCGCACCTATACCAGTGACGATACAATATTCATCGCGCTTCAACCCGTTGAAGGGTCGATATTCACTCCTGAAACCTTATCACTTATTGAAGAGATGACGGAAGCGGCATGGCAAATTCCTCATGCCATGCGTGTTGATTCACTTACCAACTTTCAACATATGGAAGCTTCTGAAGATGACCTACTCGTAGGGAATCTGGTCGAAGACGCTACCGGTCTTAGTTCAGCGGAAATCTCACGCATTGAAGAAATCGCAATGGGGGAACCGGCGCTGGTGGATCGTCTGATCGGATTGGATGGCCGTACGACCGGCATGCTTGTGACGCTTAGTTTTCCTGGAAACGATCACCGAGAACACGTACCCCAATCTGTTGATGCAGCTCGGGTATTGATAGCGGATTTGGAGCAAGCGAACCCAGGTGTGCGTGCGGCACTTGCGGGTACGGCAATGATTAGCCGGTCTCTTGATGAAATGACCTTGAGAGATCTAAGTCTTCTCTCGCCAATTCTCTATTTGATTCTGTTGGTCATCCTGGCGATCCTTTTGCGTTCAATTGGTGCCATGTTTGCCGCCAGCTTGGTTATCACGGTTTCTGCGGTAGGGGCCATGGGGGTGGCTGCTGCGCTTGGCATTACGCTTACCACAGCCTCTGCCATGGCTCCTATTGTTGTGCTGACGCTTGCTGTGGCGGACTCTGTTCATCTTATCTCCAACGCACAGGAGGCGCGACGCGATGGGATGACGAAACCGAAAGCGCTAAGCCAGAGCATGGGTATAAATTTGGAACCTATTACACTGACCAGCCTTACTACACTGATCGGTTTCTTGAGTCTGAACTTTTCAGCGTCGCCGCCGTTTCATGATCTGGGCAACATCACCGCAATCGGGGTGGTGTTCGCCTGGAGCGCTTCACTGACTTTCTTGCCGGCTGTGCTCAGCTATCTGCCCTGGGGCCGTAGCAAACCACTAAAAGCAGAACACGAAGCGGTGGCCCGATTCAGTGATTTCGTTGTCATCCAGCGGCGCGCAATTTTGGTCATCACAGCATTGGCAGCCGTTCTTTTTACGGCGCTGGTTCCGCTAAATCGCCTTGATGATCAAGTGGTGCGTTGGTTCGGCGAGCGCACGCAAATTCGTCAAGACACGGATTTCATTACTGATAATCTGACGGGCCCTTATCGTATGGATTTCTCTCTTCACGCTGCCGGAGAAGGTGAGGTGGTTGACCCCGCCTATCTTATGGATGTGGAGCGGTTCGCCTCCTGGCTACTGGAGCAACCGGAGGTGACGCACGTGGATCACTTTGCTGATGTGATGAAACGCTTAAACCGCTCCATGCACGGAGACGATCAAACGTGGTACCGCTTGCCAGAGGTGCGTGATATGGCAGCGCAATATCTATTGCTTTATGAACTTTCCCTTCCCTACGGTCTTGATCTCACATCTCAAGTTAGTTTTAACAAATCAGCTACGCGCCTGACGATGACCATGGCGGATATCTCGTCGGCAGAAACGCGCGAGCTCAAGTCGCGTGCAGAGGCATGGGCGACGGAAAACCTTACCCATGCCAGCGCCTCTGAGGGGAGTGGGACAGCTGTAATGTATGCGTTTTCTTCTCAGCGCACGATCAATTCCATGTTGCTGGGAACCGCAATGGCGTTTCTCCTAATCTCCCTTACCTTGGTGATTGCATTGCGCAGCTGGCGTTTGGGTTTGCTAAGCCTCTTGCCAAATGTGTTGCCAGTGGTCATCACCTTTGGCATCTGGGCCATTTTTGTGGGGCAGGTGGGCGTTGTCGCATCAGCAATCGCAGCGATAACCTTGGGACTTGTGGTTGATGATACAGTTCATTTTTTGAGCAAGTATCACCGTGCAAGGAAGGAGCATCGCCTAAGTGTTCATGATGGGATCCGCTTTGCTTTTGAGCATGTTAGCCGAGCGCTAATCACAACGACGGTAGTACTCGCAGCGGGGTTTTCGGTGCTCATGTTTTCTGATTTTCTTTTGAATTTTCAAATGGGCATCTTGACGGTTATGACCATCACACTCGCACTGGTTTTGGATTTCTTTCTCTTGCCTGCGCTTTTGATGTTTCTGGATCGAGAGAAGTACTGCGCCTGTCGAACGTGCGCGGCCCGTGCTTAAATCGCACTATGGTTAAGAGATGGAGTGGCGGTTTTGGAGGAGAAGTTCGATGAATATCGGTGAGGTCTCACGAGAGGCCCGTGTGTCCACAAAGACCATTCGCTACTATGAGGAAATTGGTCTACTGCCAGAAGCGGTGCGAGGGAATAATGGCTATCGGAATTATGAGGCGAACGACGTTGATCGGCTGGTCTTCCTCCGCCGCGCACGAGCATTTGGATTTACTCTGGACGAGTGCCGCGCGCTTCTTGACTTGCTCAATGACCCAAAACGCAAGAACGCGGACGTGAGGGCATTGGTCGAAGAGCACCTTGTGGCGCTCGACAAACGGTTCAAAGATTTGCGAGCGTTCCGTAAACAACTAATTGAGCTTTTTGACGCCTGCGCGAGTGACAAGAATGCGGAGTGCGCCATCCTTAATGCGTTACTGTCAGGGCGCTAGTCCAACCAAAGCGCACAGCGTTCGCCGCCTGTCCCTACCAAAACCCTATCCGAGGCAGAAAACCACAGATTTTGTCATGCAGCTCGATTTTTGGACCAACGGGAGATCTTGTGCAGTAGCGAGCAAATCAAGACCAAATCCTACCCCCGCAACCAATACAAATAAGGCCGCCTTTCGGGGCGGCCTTTTTGTTTGCGCTACCGCGGCGCGGCGACGCCGACGAAGAGGGTCGAGGCTTCGTGGATCCGGTAATGGCCCGCTTCATCCCGGCGCATTGTAATCGGGCGCGACGTCGGTTGCCCTGACGTGATGACCTTCACGCGATACTGCTCATTCCCAAGTTCGAACCGCGCGTCGCGCGTGAAAACCACTTGCCAGGGTGCACCCGGCAGAGCGTAGCCATTGGCCGGCTCCGCACCACTGACGTAAGAGCGCGCAATTTCCGGCGATCGGTCGATACCCACGTCAATCAGATAGTTGATGTCGTAGCTCAGATCGCCGTTTGACAGGTATCCATCATCGACGATGCGCCGCATGCAATCGCGCGCCACATCTTCATCGGTTTCATAGGTGATCAACGCCGCGACGAAAACCGCCGCCGCGCCTTCCGGTGTCTCAGCGCCGGCCCAGGCAGCCTCGCATGCCTCGCCGCTTGGCAGGGGCCCGGGCAGATCGATGGTCTGATCAGCGAGAGCATTTGTTGTCAGAAAGGCTGAAATGAATGTGGCGGTACAGATGGCCTTGATGCGCATAAAATCCTCCCCAAAAGGGGATTTTGCGATGTTAGCCCGCGCCAGGCAACCCGGAGCTACCGGCACCAATCCGGTGTGCCATTCCCCCAGTAAACGGCGAGATTCTCACGCACCATGATGTCCGCGACATCGGTGCCGTCACTTAGGATGAAGCGCGCAAGCGGGCGGTCGTGGCCGCCACGGCGCCCGGTGGGCTCAACGGTCAAGCCGTCGCGGGCGAGTTGGCGCAGGCGATCCGTTGCGCGCTGAGCCAGGCGCACCTCCGCATCGCATCCGGCCATCGGGTCGAACTCCGGCGTGTCGTAGTTCGCCGCGCGATAGCGTGTTCCGTCTATGATCACCGTATCGCCGTCCACCACTTGTATAGCCCCTTCGACAGGGTCCGCGCTCCATTCAAAATACATGGCCAGCAATGCCATGCCGAGCGCGATTAGAGTGCCCGCTGATATTGTGGTGCGACGCAAATCGGCCTCCAGGACCTAAGAAAAACAAGAGTGCAAATATACAGGCGGCGGGCGCGATCCTTGGTTCGCACCCGCCGCCCGATCTGAACGATCCGGAAACTACTCGCCGGTTTCATCCACCGTTGGGGCGCCGTCCGCCGCGCGGGCAATGGCTTCAGAGCCATCTTTCGCGCCGTCAGCCGAGGTATAGCCCTGGCCGGACAGGATCACCTGGCCATTGGACGCCTTGAGCGAGAGGTAGAACTTGCCGTCCTTGCCTTCTTTGACTTCATAACGGTCGGGGTTCGGCGCGTTCGTCTTGACGGATTCAATTCCATTGTCGGCGCTCGCGCGGGCCTTGTAGGTTTCCGAGCGGCCCACATTCTCGCCATTTCCGGCGATCAAAGAAAAGAAGTATTCGCCATTGCTGGCTTTTTTCAGTTCGAACTTTCCAGACATCCAGTTTTCCTTTTCAAACGTCAAGAAGCGCGGGAAGACGGTCCCCGCACCATGAGATAGCATTTGCCCCGCTGCTGTATTCTCAGTATTGAATCCGGGGCGTCAACAGATTCATGGCCGCGCCCGATGATTGGGAGAATTTGATGGACAACGTCTTCGTTGGAAGCAGCCCCGCGGGCAAGCAGCATCTGTTGTTGGCGCGGGCCAACCGGCACGGTCTGGTGGCCGGCGCGACGGGCACGGGCAAGACGGTAACCCTTCAAATTCTTGCCCAGGCGTTTTCCGATGCGGGCGTGCCTGTCTTTGCCGCTGACGTAAAGGGCGATTTGTCCGGCATTGCGGTGCCGGGCGACGAGGGCGCGAAGCTGCATCCCAAGCTTGTGGCACGGGCGGAAAAAATCGGCCTGGACCCTTTTGCGTATGCGGCCGCGCCTTGCGTGTTTTGGGATGTATTCGGGGAGCAGGGCCACCCGGTTCGCACCACGATTTCCGAAATGGGCCCTCTGTTGCTGTCGCGCCTGCTCGATCTCAACGATACGCAGGAAGGTGTTTTGAACATTGCCTTTCAGCTCGCCGATGACGAACGGCTGCTGCTGCTTGATCTGAAAGACTTGCGCGCGCTTCTTACTCACGTGGCCGAGCAGCGAGCGGAGCTCAGCAAGACCTACGGCAATATTGCGCCGGCTTCCATTGGCGCCATTCAGCGGCGCTTGCTTGTGTTGGAACGCGAGGGCCTGGCGCATTTTTTCGGGGAGCCGGCGCTCAATCTTTTTGACATGATGAAGACCGATCAGAACGGCCGCGGACAGGTAAATATTCTCGACGCGACGAAATTGATCGAAAGCCCCAAGCTCTATTCCACCTTCCTGTTATGGCTTCTTGCGGAACTGTTTGAGGAACTTCCCGAAGTGGGCGATCCGGATAAGCCACGGCTCGTCTTTTTCTTTGACGAGGCGCATTTGCTCTTTGACCGCGCGCCGCGCGCCTTGCTCGACAAGATCGAACAGACGGTGAAGCTGATCCGGTCAAAGGGGGTGGGGGTCTTTTTCGTCACGCAAAACCCGCGCGATGTGCCCGAGGAAGTTTTGTCCCAGCTCGGCAATCGGTTTCAGCATGCCTTGCGCGCCTACACGCCGAACGAACAGCGTGCGGTAAAGGTGGCGGCAAATTCCTTCCGCCCCAATCCGGCATTTGATACCGAAGAAGCGATCACCCAACTGGGGGTGGGGGAAGCGCTGGTTTCAACCCTTGATGAAAAGGGCGCGCCCTCCGTTGTCGAACGCACATTGATTCGGCCGCCGTCCTCGCGCCTGGGGCCCATCACCTCGGCGGAACGGGCTACGACGATCAAGGACAGCCCCCTCTATGGCACCTATGACCATGCGGTTGATCGGGAATCCGCCTATGAGATCCTCGATCAACGCGCCGCCCAAACTGCGCGCGCAAAAGAAGAGGAAGAGCGCCGATCCGAACGGCAGCAACGACGTGCGCCGGCACGCGCACCGCGCCGCTCCCGCCGGCAAACCTCAACGGAACGGGCGATTAACACGGTCTTGCGTCAATCGACCAATACATTTGTGCGTGAGCTCGTTCGGGGAATTCTTGGCAGCCTTAGGCGTTAGGGCAAAGGCGAGGGGCAAAGGCGAGGCGCAAGGGGCAAGGGGCAAGGGGCAGTTCGTGCCGCGCGGCAGCTAGCCAGCTTCTTTGCTTTGCCGCTTCTCGGCCTCTGTGCTGGCCCAACGATTTTCCCAATGCCGTTTGAAGGCAAGAAGGTCTTCAAACGGAAGGGCGCGTGAGACGAAAAATCCTTGAGCGATATTGCAGCCTATGTGTTCCAGGAACTCAAGCGTTCCGTAGGACTCAACGCCCTCAGCGCAGACGATAAGGCCAAGGTTTTGAGCGAGTCCCGCCAAGGCGCGGACGATGGTTTGAGATTCCTTGCTCTCCTCGATCGGGCTGATGAACGCCCGATCGATCTTCAACTCGTTGAAGGGGAGGCGATGAAGGTCGAACAGTGAGGAATAACCCGTCCCGAAATCGTCCATGGACAGGCCAAATCCCTTGAGGCGCAAGCGGGTCAAGTTTTCCAGGGCCTCGGCATTTTCCGACACTTGCGAGCGCTCGGTAACCTCCAACGTGAAGGCTTGTGGTTTCAACCCCGCATCGAGAACTCGTGTGGTCAGGGCGTCAACAAATCCCGCTTCCTCGAATGATTCCGGAGGAACGTTTACGGCCAGGCGGACATCCGCTTTCACCTCGTCGAGCGCCTTGGCAATACCTGTGGCCTGATTAAGGACGTAGTCCGTTAATTCGGCCATCAGGCCGTTCTCTTCCACAAAGCCAAGAAACTCACCGGGAAGAAGGATGCCGCGGGTCGGGTGATGCCAGCGGATCAGTGCCTCGGCTGACTTGATGGGAAAGCCCATTGCGCGTTTGATCTGAATTTTGGGCTGCAAAAAGAGCTCAAACTCGCCGCGCGCCATGGCGGAACGTATCTGCTGTACCGACACGTTTTCCTGCGCGCCGGCCCATTCCTTCAGATCCATTGCCAGCGCGTTCAGATCAATAGGTTTGCTCAGGCATTTGCGAACCTGCAAGCCATATCTTTTCCCAAGGTCCATAGCGGTCGACAATATCTTCGAGTGCGCCCCGCTCATGATGACGACGTCGCATGTTGCGTTCCGTTCGCCAAGCTGACGCAGGATTTCTACGCCGTCCACGTTCGGCATCATCAGGTCGATGAAGACAATTGTCGGATCGAACTCGGTAACCTGGGCGAGGAAAACCTCGGCAACGTCTGTGTCGAACACAGCGTAGCCGGCTTCGGAAGCGACTTCTTTCAAGAGCTCTCGAATTTCAAACTCGTCATCCAGGATGAGCGCGCGTGCGCTCGACTGTTCGCTTTCCACCGGCCCTCTTACTGACCGATGTTATCGGTCGAACCCCTCGTTGTGAGTAACTTTAACTGCCCTCGATTAAATGCGGGTTAAATGAGCGCGAAACGGCAACAGAGTAAATGAAGTGCTAACGAAACGATGGCGCGCCGCGGGCGGTCACTCAGCTCGCCTTCGCAGTGGGAAGCAGGCGCGCGATCTCTTCAATACGGTAGGGTTTTGAGAGGAACGCGCAGCGTTCCGGAAGATCGCCGCCATTCTTGACGCGCCGCTCGGTAAAGCCCGAAGCAAGCACAATGGCCAGGTCGTCCTGGGAGTGCCTCAACTTGTGTGCCAGGGCGACCCCATCCATGCTCCCCGGCATAACGATGTCGCTCAACACCACATCGATGTGCGGTGTCCTGGCATAGATCTCTAGCGCATCATCGGCGTTCGCGGCTTCCAGCGTTGTGCAGCCAAGCTCGGATAGGGCCGCAACGGCGAACTCGCGAACGTCCGGTTCATCGTCCACCACCAGAACCGTGAGGCCCTCGAACGATGCTTTGTCCGCGGAGGTGCCGCCTTTGGTTTCCTGATCGGCCATTTCGCTGGCGACGGGGAAATGGAGGCGGAACGTGGTGCCCACACCAACCTCGCTATAAACCGAAATGTCGCCGCCGGCCTGATTGACGAAGCTGAAGACCGAGGCCAGGCCCAGGCCGGTTCCCTTGCCCACCCCTTTGGTGGTGAAAAAGGGCTCAAAAATCTTCTCTTTGGTCTCGGCACTCATGCCGCAGCCATTGTCGGAAATTGCGAGTTCCACAAATTGCGCCGTTTGCCCGTCTTCGTGGGCGATGCCTGCTCGCTCATTGGTCTTGGTTTCAATGATCAACCGCCCACCATCGGGCATCGCGTCTCGTGCATTGATGCATAGGTTGAGCACGGCATTCTCAAGCTCGCTCGAATTGGCCCGCGCCAGGGGCAGGGCCTCGTCCAGAGCGGATTCAATGGCGACGTTGGACCCCAGGCTGCGTTTGAGCAGCGAGGTCATGCGCGCCACGGTGTCGTTCACGTCAACGGCATTTGTTTCCAGAACCTGTTGGCGGGAAAAGCCGAGCAGCCGCTTGGTCAAGTCGCCCGCGCTGTTCGCCGCAGCAAGGACTTTTTCAATACGCGCCAGGGAGTTTTCGTCCGACGCCAGACGCCGTTCCAGAAGTTGCAGATTGCCGATGATCACCGTCAGCACATTGTTGAAATCATGGGCAACGCCTCCGGTCAGGCGGCCAATGGCCTCCATCTTTCCGGCCTGACGTAGCTGCGCCTCGGTCTTCAGTCGTTCGGTGATGTCGTTAAAGGCCACGACAGCGCCCACCAGCTGATCGTTCTGCCAAAGGGGGGGCGCGACAAATTCGACATCGACAATGTTGTTCCTGAAATCCTTGAACTGCGAGCGGTGGCGCGCGCTGCGCTTGCCATCACGGAAGGCGCTTTCCATTATGGCGACGGCTGCGGGCCCTTCGGTGTCTTTCGCCGGGGCTTGAACGCAATCGAGAAAGTATTTGCCGGAGCAACTGCCACCGTCGCTTTTGAGGGCGTCGCGGGCCGCCGGGTTCATAAAGGCGATGCGGCCTTCGCCATCGAGCCCGACAACCCCATCGGCAACCGATTCAAGCAACATCTGGGTTCGCTCGTGGGACTGGTGCAACTCCGCCTCGTTGCGTTTGCGTTCGGTAATGTCGCGGACGACGGATACAAACCGGCTATCCTGCCCGGTGCCCAGGTCCCCCAGACTGATGGCGACGGGAAATCTGCGCCCGTCGGCTTTCACCGCAACGATGTCGCGCGAGGCGCGGTTGATAAGGTCCAGCGATTCAGGCCCCACGAGGAAACGCTTTACAAATTCATCGTGGTTCAACTCATATTCTGGCGAAAGCAATTGTGACACGGGCTTGCCCAGAACCTCATGCTCCTCAAAGCCGAAAATCTTCTGCGCGGCCGGGCTGAACCCGGTGATGAACCCGCCCTCGGACAGGGTTACGACCCCGTCGGGCGCGCAATCGATCAATCCCTGAAGGTGTTGCTCTTTCTTTTTAAGCTCTTCGGAGGCGTGGATGCGCTCCTTGATCTCTTCGGTCAGCTTGCTGTTGGCCTTCAGAAGGTCGGCGGTGCGCTGTTCGACCGTAGCCTCGAGAGTTTCATTTACCGATTTCAGTGCCTCTTCGGCGCGCTTCAAGGCGACCTGGTTTCGCAGTCGAGCGCGCAGCACTTTGAAGTCGATTGGCTTTGACACATAGTCATTCGCGCCGGCTTCCAACGCGGTGACGATGCTTTCGCTGTCGTGTTTTGCGGTGACGATAATGATGGGCAAGTCCGACTGCGGTGTCGTGGTGCGTACCCGGCGCAGAACCTCAAAGCCGTCGATACCCGGCATCATGACATCCAGCAAGACCGCGTCGTAAGGCTGGGCTTCGATGGCCTCAAGCGCTTTCCACCCGTCTTCGGCCGTATCGACCTCATACCCAGACCGTTGCAGGCGCCGGGAAATCAGATCCCGGTTGTCGGGGTTGTCATCAACCACCAGGATCTTGGCGGGCGTGTCAGCCATTCATCGACAACCCTGGCAGGAAGTGCTGCACCTTCGTCATCAACTCATCGAAATTGACGGGCTTGGTCTGGTAGTCGTCGCACCCGGCGTCCATCGCCTTAGTTCGATCATGGGTTGTCGCATTGGCGGTGACGGCGATGATGGGCAGGCGGCGGAACCGTTCCTCCGCCTTGATATGACGCGTCGCCTCAAGTCCGTCCATGACGGGCAAGCTGACATCCATCAGAACCAGGTCGACCGGTTTTGACTTCACATAGTCAACGGCTTCCTGGCCGTTTTCCGCATGGACAACCTGAAAGCCGCGCCGCGCGAGACGCCGGGTCAGCATGTCACGGTTCATTTCGTTGTCTTCAACCAAAAGGATGATGGTCATGCCGCATCCTCCTCTGTCATCTTGCGCATATCCTTGAGGTTCTTGAAGAGCTGCGCCCGCAGCTTGCGCAAGGAACCCTGCAAGTCGGTCGCGCCCTTCTCGATAGTGTTTTCAACGTCCTCAAGAAGTTCATTCCGCTCCTCGCTGGTCAACTCCTTGGCCGAGACCACAACGACCGGCACCTCGTCGTATTCGGGAATGTTTCTCAGGCTATGCAGGAAGGTGAACCCATCCATTTCCGGCATCATCAGATCCAGAAGGATCAGGGACGGGACATCCATGTCTTGCAGCCGTTCAAAGGCGATCACCCCGTTTTCGGCGATCACCGTCTCGACCCCCATGGCGTGGAGTTGGCGCGAAATGATGTTCGCGGAGTCGGAATTGTCCTCGATGATCAGGACCGGGTTGACGTTATCGGGCAGCAGATGCCGCTCCAGCACATTGATCAGCTGCTCACTGTCAAAGGGTTTGGTGAGGTAGCCCACGGCGCCCAGGGAGATGCCTCGTTCCCGTTCGTCTAAAATAGAACACATGATCACCGGTGTGGCGTTCAATTCCGGTGAGGCCTTTATCCGGGCGAGCACTTCGAACCCGTTGAGCCCCTTCATCAAAATGTCGAGGATGATGGCGTCGGGTTTGAGTTTTTCAGCAAGGGCAAGTCCTTCCTCGCCGCTCGATGCGGTGGCCACCTGAAGCCCCTCGCGAATGAGATAGCGGGCAACCAGGTCACGGGCATTGGGGTCGTCGTCAATCACGAGGACGGTCATGCCACTCATCAGCGCTTCGTGATCCTTGCGCTCGGTGCGCTCGTGTTCCGCGGCCGCATGGGTTGCGGTTTCAACCGTGTCGGGCGCATCCTCATAGGGGATATGGACCGTGATCGTTGTGCCCACATCCTTTTCGGACACAACGGCAATTTCGCCCCCCATCATCTCAATCAGCTTCTTGCAAATGGCGAGCCCCAGACCCGTGCCCTCGAACTGCTTTCGCAAGTGGCTTTCTTCCTGCGTGAACTCGGTGAAGACATGCGCAAGATAGGCCTCGTTCATGCCCACGCCGGTGTCAGAAACCTCCATATGGATTTCCGACGTAATCGGGTCCGCCTTCATGTGAACTGAGACGTCGCCATCGCTCGTAAACTTGCAGGCGTTGCTCACCAGGTTCAGAAGGATCTGGCGGATCTTCAATTCATCAGCAAAGACAGTCGACACGCCATTGAAGTCTTCTTCAATGCGCAGGTTGTTGTTGTTTTTGGTGGCAAGAACCCGCGCCGTGCTCTCAATTTCGTCTGACATCGCCGGCAGGCTGAAAGCGACGGGATTTATTTCCTGCTTCCCGGCCTCGATTTTCGACAGATCGAGTACATCGTTGATCAGCGCCAACAGGTGCTGCCCAGCGCGCTTGATGCGCTGAAGATCGGGGACGAACTCCTTCCGATTCACATCTTCGGCTTCCTCAAGCAACATCTCGCTGTACCCGATAATGGCGTTTAACGGGGTGCGCAGTTCGTGGCTCATATTGGCAAGGAACGCGGACTTGGCCCGATTGGCCATGACGGCTTCTTGCTGCTGCCGCATCAGTTCGGCTTCGGACTTTTTCTGTTCCGTGATGTCCCGAATAATGGCGACGAAGCGCCCCCGCTGGTTGCGGCCCAGATCGCCCAGATTCAGGCCGATGGGCATGTGATTGCCATTCTTGTCCCTTGCGGTCAGCTCCCGCGTGTGCCGGGTGGCAGTGGGGGCATAGCTGGGCGCGGCGAGATAGTTGCTCACGAATTTTTGGTGATTGCGACCGAAAGAGTCCGGCATCAGCATGGAAACTGGCTGGCCAATGGCTTCTTTCTCGCTATAGCCGAACATGTCCACCGCCGACTGGCTGAAAGACGCAATGCGTCCGTCTTCGCCAATGGTCACGACGGCATCCGGCGCGCAATCGATGAGCGCCTGCAGGAACCGTTCGCGCAAGACGACTTCAAGTTTCTGCCGCTGGGCCTCACGAACCTTCCAAGCCGTCAGAGCAAATGTAGCCACCATGATCAGCCAGATCCCCCAGACGATCGGGCTGAAGAACAGCGACACCCCGGCACCGGGCAGTTCCGCAATACGGAGCCAGCGTTCGGTGGGCGCAATGTCTGCTGTGTTTGAAATGCCAACGATGGAATCGATAGGGTCGAGCCAGACATAGGCCAGCAGGGTCGAGCCGTGCCACATCAGGCCCGAATGCTGGGACTGTGCAGTGTTCCAGACATCACTATAGGCCTCGTGCGCACCGGCCTGATGGCCGAACATGAAGCCCCAAAGTTCTTCGTTGGGGCGGCCGCCGATCCAATAGCTATTGTCATTTGTGAGATAAACATGCACGGACCGATCAACCCGGGCGTTTTGGATTTGGCCGATCACCCCGGCGGAGGAGATGTTCAAGACAACGACCCCTGCGCGTGAGCCGTCTTCGTCAAATACAGGTGTTGCGATCCGCAAGGTCGGCTGCCAGGGAACCTGCACCTCGCCATTTTCGACATTCAGGTCGAGCTGCGAGACATAGATTTGCCCAAGATTGAGATTGTTTGAATCGAGGAAATAGTCACGGCTCGATTTGTTCTGAAGATTTGCCTCGGGGATGGTCAGGGCTTCGTTTCCGTGCCGGTCGATGCGGATCTGCTCCTGACCATTCGCGTCGATGTAACGCAGCTGCATGTAGTCAGGGCGTGACCGGGCGAGGGCCGCGAAGGTGTCCTCGGTAACGACGCGGTTTTCGACTGTTGGTTCATCTAAGAAATTCTGCAGCGACTGTGTGTCGGCCATGAACAGCACGTCGTCGTAGTAAGAGCCCATCTGATAGGCAAAGCCGTCGTCCACAGATATCAGCGCCTGACTTTCAAGGCGCTCAGCCACATTTCTTTGTTCTGCATCAAGAAACCGCACGGCAAAGAAAAGCAGCATTGTGCCGACAAGGGACATGACCACGAACAGGCTGAGCGGGTTTTTCAATAGGGAACGGATGCGGTTCAATAATCCGCCGCTCGTTGCGTCACGTTCCGCATTCGCGAGTGCTTTATTCATTGTCATCTCCCTCAACTCAGGGCGTCTTCGAGGCAAAGGCTCTTGTTGGCCTTTGCGGATTGTCCGTCGAGGGACCCCCCTGAAGTTGTATCGATCGTAACTAGGAAAACTTAATTAGAGTTGTAGCGATATCCGCGATGCGATAATTCGCGTTAGGACATTCGCGATCAGCGCTCATCAAACTCAGAAAAGACAAGGCAATGCGCGGTGTGCTTCCTAACGGAGGCTTAACACCGGCGAGAAAAAAATTTGATTTGAAGGCTCCGGGGCAGCGTATCGCGGTTGTAGCGTCAGTCGTCGATACCGATGTTCTTGCGGAAATCCTTGGTCGTGTTCCGGTTTGGAAAGGGTGTGTCCGGTACAGGCACTTCCAGAAAGGCACACAGGGGGTCCCACCCTTCGGTGACCGACCAGGTGAGCAGGCGGTCCGGCGCGATGGTATCGCGCACTTCTTCCTCATGGGCCTTGAGCGTGCGCAGCACGTTGGCTTTGTCCTCAAAGTCACCAAAGGTGCGGTCGACGATCATCTCTCGCGCCATGGCACGGTGGGAGTTGCGCATGCCCGTGTCATCTTCGGGAACGTCTCCCTGTCGGAAGATTTCGAAGATGGTCATGTCGATGCTCGCCCACCATTTTTCGGGGTCGCGGGTTGAGAGCAGAACCTTGGCATCGGGAAAGGCAGCACAGAGTTCCTTCCAGAAAAAACAACACGGCCAATCCACGCAAGCCGCATACTCGCCCAGCAGCGGCGCCCAGCCTGATGCGGTCGTGGGCGGGTTCTCCAGCGCCTCCTGCCATTGGGGTACGGTCTCGTTGTGGGCAAAGACTTCCGCCATGTGATGGCAGGGGGCAAAGCCAATGAGTTCCAGCGCGTCTTTCGTGGCGCGCGTTCCCATGCGGCCGTATCCGGCGCCAATAAGCCTAAGTGTCATGCCGATCGCCCCTCGAATCCCTGTCAGGACAAGACCTTAGCGGGTTCTGTTTGTTTGCTACAGCCCGCGCAGGTTCACTACCTGAGGTTCTGAAGCGTGCTATAGTTAATCGCAGGCGGAAAGACGGGGCGCCGTAATTGATGGAGGACACAATGAAACGACTATGCACATTCTTATTGGTGGCGTTTGGCGCCTTGGCCGCGATGGCCGCGCCGGCGGCGGCGGACGAGGTCACTTGTCCTGTGAACCAGGTGCGTACTGAAATCACAACCAGCTTGCCCGACCCGTGGTGGCAGACGCCGCAAGTGGGCAATTTGCAAAGCACGCGTGTGGGCGAGGTCGGCGGAGAGACGACACTGATCTGTGAGTACTGGGCCTATGGCGATACGGTGTCTGTCATGCGCCGTCCGCCAGAGAACACGTTTAACTGTAGTGCACATGACGGCGGCTTCACTTGCCAGCGTCAGCTGATCGCGACGCCCTTGCCGATTCCGCTTCCCGGCATTATCGGCACCGGTTCGGATGACTCTGATGATGAGGGAGATTCCGGGTCTGGCGCTGCAGGTGTCTACCGTAGCGGTACGCTCGAAATTCCGCAGACGTGGCAGGCGGACTTTGACAGTGGTCAAGTGGGCGAAGGCACCGCCGACATCTGGTTCCACGCGATCACCGCAACCGAACGCTACATCGAGCCGCGCAACGGTGCGCAAATCGGTATCTATGCGAGCGGTGGAGGTATGTCCGAGGCGAACTGTATTTCTTCACCCAAGTCGGGCAACCGCATTTCGATCGACTCTGTGTCGCGCGGTACGCGCATTTGTTATGTGACCAGCGACGGCCGCAATGGGTTCTTCCGGCTGCGGCAGGATGTGGGCGCGAGCCCCGGCACGCTGGACGTTCGCTTCCGCACCTGGAACTAAGTCCAGCCGGGATCAGGCTAGAGCTCGTCCGCCGCGTCCTCGAACCTTGCGGCTTCCGCACGCAGCCACGAGGTAAAGTGAGACGCGGTGGGCGACAGCCTCTGACGCGGGTTACTGAGCAAAAAGTAGCCCGCGTCAATCTGCATGTCTCCGTCCGCAAACAGCGGCGCCAGACGCCCCGTGTTGAAGTCGCCTTGCGCGATGGTGCGCCGGGCCAGAACGACCCCGCCCCCCGCACTGGCCAGCCCCAAAGCCGTCAGGGCGTTATCGGCGCGGGCTCCTTTCGTCACATCGATACCGAAGGCGCCGCGGCGCGCAAGCCAATCCTGCCAGCCGAGGGGGTGCGAGGTGTCGTGGATCAAGGGTGCATCGGCAAGGTCGCCTGCATTGCGAAAGCGGCCCTGATAGCGTGGCGGGGCGGCCGGGGTGACCACCTCACTCATCAGGCGCAAGGCGGCAAAGGCGGGCGGCGGTTCTTGCCCGAATGAAATGGCGAGATCGGCCTCACCCGCCGAAAGCCGCGCAAGCCGGTCCGAGGCAATGACGGAAAGCGCCACCTCGTTTTCCGCTGCGAAACGGGTCAGGCGGGGGCCCAGCCAGCTGCTGGCAAAATCCTGCGGCACGGCGAGGGTGAGCGACCGTTCGCTGGGCGCATCGCGCATGGCAGCGCTGGCCTCTCCCATCAGGTTCAGGGCCTGGCTCAGCCGTTCCAGCCCGGCGACGCCGCGTTCGGTCAGGTTCAGCTTGCGGCCGTCCCGCTCGAACAGCTTGACCCCCAAAAGCTCCTCTAGATGGCGCACCTGCTGGCCCACGGCGGCGGGGGTGACGTTCAGCTCCTCGGCGGCGGCGGCGAACCCGCCCCGGCGAGCGGCGGCCTCGAAGGCGCGAAGGGCATTGAGGGGGGGCAAGGTGGACATGGTGGTTAGATAGATTTTCTTCTCTATAAAGCTAAAAATGATGATTTGAGGAAAGAGATTATATCCAAATATCCTCAGGGTCCAGTATCAGTGAGGACCCGTCATGGACCAGTTTCTGCCTGCAATTCCGCTAAAAACCGCCCGCGTGCTTGTAGTGGGGGCGGGGCATATGGCGGAAAACAAGCTGCGTCTGTTCCGCACTGCACCCTGCGAGCTCGTGTGGCGACCCCTCGATGAGGGGACCCGCACCCCGCCACGCGGGCTTGGCCGTCCTGTCCAGCTTATTCCGGGTACGGACATCCCCTACGATGCTTTCGCGGGGTTTCGCTTTGTCTTTATCGCCGTGGGCAACACCGACCGCGCGGCGGATCTCGCCGCCGCGGCCCGCGCTGCCGGTGCGCTGGTGAATGTGGTCGATAATCGGAGCGCCTGCGATTTCTACACGCCCGCGATTGTGGATCGTGGGTCGGTGACGGTTGCTGTTTCCACGGGCGGTGCGGCCCCGGTGCTGGCGCGCGATCTTCGCAGCGCCATTGAAGGGGTGATCCCCTCTGGGCTCGATCTTCTGGGCCGTACGGCGGACGGGCTGCGCGACACAGTGCGCAAGGTTCTGCCCACGGTCGATGCACGCCGCCGCTTCTGGGAATGCGCCTTGCGCGGTGAAGCCTCGTTCCAGGCGGGAAGGGGCGATGAGCCGCAGACCCGCCGCGCGCTTTTGAAGGCGCTGGGTGAATTTGAAAACAGCAATGCGCCTGCGGGCGTTGTGCATCTCGTCGGCGCGGGTCCGGGCGATCCGGAACTTTTGACCGTAAAGGCCGCGCGGTTGTTGCGCGACGCGGATGTCATTGTCCATGACCGCTTGGTGTCGCCCGAAATTCTCGACCGGGCGCGGCGCGATGCCCTGCGCATCGATGTGGGCAAAACGCGCGGCGAACATCCCGTGCCGCAGGACCGCATTTCTGAAATCCTGATCGAACATGCCCGTGCGGGCCGCAATGTGGTGCGCCTCAAGGGCGGCGACAGCTTTGTCTTCGGCCGCGGCGGTGAGGAAGTGGAAGCCGTGCGGGCGGCAGGTGTCGACGTGCATGTGGTGCCGGGCATTTCCGCGGCGCTCGCCTGCGCGGCCTCGGCGCAAGTGCCGCTTACCCATCGTGATACCGCCCAGGCGGTGACCTTTGTTACCGGTCAGGCGAAGCTTGATGGTGATGATGCGGACTACCGCGCCTTTGCCGCCGACAACCACACGCTTGTCTTTTACATGGGCGTGCGAACCGCGCCGCGCATCACGGCAAAGCTGCTTGAGGAGGGGCGCGAGCGATCTACCCCCGTCGCGATTGTGGAGAATGGCTCGCTGCCGGGCGAACGTGTCATCACCGGGCAATTGTTCGATCTGCCGGGGATCATCCGCCGCGAAGACATTTCCGGTCCCGCCGTCATCATCGTGGGCGAGGTGGCCCGCAACGCGCAAAGCAATCGTTGTCAGGTGATCGAGCTTGCGTCTGCGGCGGGAAGGAGCGCGGCATGAAGGCGATCACCGCAAACCGCCTCGCCGATGGGCGCGTCGTTTATCGCTGCCCAAACGGCGCGTGGACGGAATCGCTTAGCGATGCCGCATTGTTTGACGATGCCGCCGCCGAAGTGGCGCTGGCCGAGGCCGCTTTTGAGCACCTCTTGGTGGTCGGCGCCTATTTGATCGACGTGGAGGCGAAAGCGCCCACGGGCCGCGAGGAAGTTCGCGAAAATATCCGGCAGTCGGGCCCCAGCGCCGGTAGCCTGCACACGGGCCTCGCGGCTCAAAAGGCGGGGGCGTAGATGTATCAATACGACGCCATCGACGAAACGCTGGTCCGCGAACGCACTGATCAGTTCCGTGAACAGGTCGGCGCGCGCCTGTCGGGGGAGCTGACCGAAGACCAGTTCAAGCCGCTGCGTTTGCAGAACGGCGTCTACCTGCAACTGCACGCCTATATGCTGCGGGTTGCCATTCCCTATGGCGTGTTGAACGCCACGCAAATGCGCAAGCTGGCGCATGTGGCGCGGATCTATGACAAGGGCTATGGCCACTTCACCACGCGGCAGAACATTCAATACAACTGGCCGCGCCTTGTGGATGTGCCTGACATTCTGGATGAGCTGGCAGAGGTCGAGATGCACGCGATCCAGACGTCGGGCAATTGCATTCGCAACACCACCACCGATCCCTTTGCGGGCGCGGCGGCGGACGAGGTGGCGGACCCGCGCCCCTGGTGCGAGCTCATCCGGCAATGGTCGACGTTCCATCCGGAATTCAGTTTTCTGCCGCGCAAGTTCAAGATCGCCGTGACCGGTAGCCCGGCGGATCGCGCCGCCATCGGCGTTCACGACATAGGGCTGCAGTTGGTGCGCAATGACGCGGGCGAAGAGGGTTTTGCGGTCTATGCAGGCGGCGGGCAGGGGCGCACGCCCATGATAGCGCCCAAGGTGTCGGACTTTGTCGCGCAGCGCGATTTGCTCAGCTACCTCTCGGCCATTCTGCGCGTCTATAACCTCGCCGGTCGCCGCGACAATCTTTACAAGGCGCGCATCAAAATTCTGGTGCACGAGATCGGCGTCGAGGAATTCACCAGGAGCGTCAATGAAGAGTTCGCGCACCTGCAAGGCGGGGCGCTGACCCTGCCGCAGGAGGAGATCGATCGCGTTGCGAGCTTCTTCACGGCCCCGCCCGCGGATGAGCGGCCCGCAACCTCGCACCCCAGCTCGGCCTTCTCGCGCTGGCGGCTGTGGAATGTGAAGCCGCACAAGGTGCCGGGGCGCGCGATCGTCATCATTTCGCTGAAGCCCTATGGCGGCACGGCGGGGGACGCGAGCGCCGACCAAATGGACGTGGTGGCCGATCTCGCGGAAAAATATTCGCAGGGTGAAATTCGCGTCACCAAGGAACAGAACCTCGTACTGCCCCATGTGGCACAGGCGGATCTCGCCGCGCTTTATGAGGTGCTTTCTGCCCATGGCCTCGCCACGGCGAATGCGGGACTCGCCAGCGACATCGTCTGCTGCCCGGGGCTTGATTACTGCAATCTCGCCAATGCGCGCTCGATCCCCATCTCGCAGGAAATTTCCAAAGCGATTGAAGCAAGCGGCCTCGAAGAAGCGGCGGGGGAGCTCACCATCAAACTGTCAGGCTGCATCAATGCTTGCGGCCATCACCATGTGGCGAACATCGGTTTGCTTGGCGTCGACAAAAAGGGCGTCGAGTTCTACCAGCTCACCCTCGGCGGCATCGCCGATGGCGCGGCGGCGGTGGGCAAAATTGTGGGCAAAGGGCTCAGCGCTTCGGAAGCCGTGACCGCCGTCATCACTGTCATCAAGACGTATCTTTCTCATCGCACTGGCGATGAAACCTTCGTGCAGACTTTGGACCGTGTTGGTCTCGAACCCTTCAAGGATGAAATCTATGCGTAACGACCTGGCATTCGCGCTGGCGGACCAAGCCCCCGGTAATGACAACGCGACCCTTGAGGTAACGGGCGCCATGCCCTTCGCCGATGTGTTCCGCCTTGCCATGGGCGCGGAAGAGCTCGCGATCCGGTTCGAAAAGTTCGGCGACGGGCGCGGGTTTTCCCTTGCCGTGATGCTGCGCGAGCGGGGCTACAAGGGCGTTTTGAAAGCGGTCGGCGACCTGCTGCCTGATCAGGCGGGGCTCCTGCGGCGCGCGGGGTTCGACCGTATTGCCTCCGACGTGAAGCCCGCCTCCCCCCGGTGGAAGCGTCCGCACTTCAGCCATGCCTATCAGCCCTCGCCCAATGGGGACGAGCCAGCGTGGCGTGCCCGCACGGCGGCGGCGCGGCAAGCCAAGGTCGATGAGCTCAATCGCAGATACGCCGATGCCTCGCCCGATGAAATCATTGCCGTGGCGACGCGGGAGTTCACGGGCCGTATTGCGACGCTTTCTTCCTTCGGAACCGAAGCGGCGGTGGGGCTCTCCTTCCTCGCGCGTGTCGCGCCGGAAACCCCGGTCCTGTTCCTCGACACGGGGATGCATTTCGCCCAGACGCTGGACTACCGCAATCAGCTGGTCGAGAAACTGGGCCTTCAGAATGTCATTACGCTGGAACCCGACGCGCGGGAGCTCGCCGGTGCGGACCCGGCGGGCAAGCTCTTTGAAAGCGACACGGCGGCCTGCTGCGATGTGCGCAAGGTGCGTCCGCTCGCCCGCGCCATGGTGGCCTTTGACGCGCTGATTACGGGGCGAAAGCGCTATCACGGCGGGGAACGCAGCGATCTCCAGCCCTTCGAATTTGATGGCGAACGGGTGAAGGTTAACCCGCTGGCCGCGCTGAGCCCGAAAGAGGTGACAGCGATTTTCCGCACCCTTGATCTGCCGCAACACCCCATGGCGGCACAGGGGTATCCTTCCATCGGCTGCTGGCCCTGCACGGCGCCAGCGGAAGGTGACGGCACGCGCGATGGCCGCTGGGCGGGACAGGACCGTACCGAATGCGGTATCTTCGATCCCAGCCTCGTGGAACGCGCGGCGCGGACAAGGAGTTATCGCCTCATATGAGCGCATCTGTTCTCAAGCTGATTGGGAACACGCCTCTCATTCGATTGGACGGGCCGTCAAAGGCGACGGGCTGCGAAATTTTGGGCAAGGCGGAGTTTCTGAACCCAGGCGGATCCATAAAGGACCGCACGGCACTGGGCATTTTGCGCGCTGCGGAAGCCTCCGGTGAGCTGAAGCCTGGCGGCACCATCGTGGAAGGGACCGCCGGGAACACCGGCATTGGCCTTGCCACCGTGGGCGCGGCGCTGGGCTACAAAGTCATCATCGTCATGCCGCGCACCCAGAGCCCTGAGAAAAAAGGCGCGCTCGCCGCCACGGGCTGTGAGGTGATCGAGGTGGACCCCGCGCCCTTTTCGAGCGAGCACCACTTTGTGCATGTCTCGCGCCGCATGGCGGAGGATATTGAAGACGCATTTTGGGCGAACCAGTTCGACAATCCGGCCAACAAGGACTTCCACGCCTCGACCACAGCCGTTGAGATATGGGACCAGACGGGCGGCAAGGTGGACGGTTTCATCTGCGCGGCGGGGACGGGCGGATCATTAGCCGGGATCGCCAACGGCCTCCGCGCGAAAAACCCGAACGTGGCCATCGGCATTGCCGACCCGGGAGGGGCCTCGCTCTTCAGCTACTACACCTCCGGTGAACTCAAGGCCGAAGGCACCTCGATTACGGAGGGGATTGGCCTTGGCCGCATCACCGGCCAGCTTCAGGGGCTTACCATCGACCACGCCTTCCGTGTGGAGGACGCCGACTTCCTGCCCGTACTCTTTGATCTCGTGGAAAACGAGGGGCTTTCGCTTGGCGGCTCGTCAGGCGTGAATATCGTTGGCGCCGTGCGAATGGCCGAAAATTTGGGCCCCGGCAAAACCATCGTCACGCTCTTGTGCGACGCAGGTTCGCGCTACGTGGGGCGGCTATATAACGCGGACTATCTCGCCGCGCGCAACTTGCCCGTCCCCCCATGGAGCGGTAAACCCCCGCACGCGGCTTTGGCGAAATAGGATCAATCCATGACTGAGACCTCCCTAGCGGTGACCGATCACTTTGTGCGCGAAAAGGGCGCCTACTTTGAGTGCGAAGTGATTTCCTTGCGCCACTACACCGACACGCTGTTTGCGTTCCGCATTGCGCGGCCCAAATCGTTCCGTTTTCGTGCGGGCGAGTTTGTCATGATCGGTCTGGAAGTGGACGGCAAGCCGCTGCTGCGCGCCTATTCGGTGGCGAGCCCCACGTGGGACGAGGAGCTTGAGTTCTATTCGATCAAGGTGCAGCACGGTGCGCTGACCTCGAAGCTACAGCACATCAAAGTGGGCGACGGCGTTCTTCTCGGCAAAAAGCCGACGGGCACGCTGGTCGCCGATGCCCTGCGCCCCGGGCGGCGGCTTTATCTTCTGTCAACGGGCACCGGCGCCGCGCCTTTCACGAGCCTGATCCGTGAGCCGGACGTTTACGAGCGCTTCGACGAGGTGGTTCTCACGCACACAACACGCACGCTGGCAGAGCTTCAATACACCGAGGATTTGGTCGAAGAGCTCAAGTCCGATCCGCTGGTGGGCGAGCTCGTGCGCGACAAGCTGATCTATTTCAACTCGGTCACGCGTGAAGACGGCCCACGCATGGGCCGCATTACGGACCTCATCGAGAACGGCAAGCTGTTTGAAATGATCGACCGCCCACCGCTCGATCATACGCAAGATCGCGTGATGGTTTGCGGCTCCATGGCGATGCTCGAGGAGCTGCGCGACATGTGCGTGGCGCGGGGCTTCGAGGAAGGCTCGAACGCGCGGCCCGGCGATTTCGTGATCGAAAAAGCCTTTGCCGGCGACGGCATTTAGGCCTGCTTGCCAGTCCTTCTTGCCAGTATTGCGAACCTTTGATCTGATCCCCTGAGCCAAGGGGGACGGATGAGCGACACACCAAAGAAGACAACACCGCGCACCGCGGGGCTTTTGGAAGCTGCCGCGCCCGTCATTGCGCTTGCGGTGCTTATGGGCCTCGTCATCGCGGCCTTTGGCGACGGGGCGACCGGCGGCCCCGCGCAACTCGTGCTGATCGCGGCGGGCGCATTCTCAGGTTTGCTTGCTGTCCTGCGCGGCACCGATTGGGAACTTCTCGAATCGAGTGTCGTTTCTACCGTTTCCAGCGCCACCGTCGCGATCCTGATCTTGCTGTCCATTGGCGCACTGATCGGCGTGTGGATGCTGGCAGGCGTCATCCCCACGCTCGTCTATTACGGCACGCAGATTCTTTCGCCGGCCATTTTCTATCCCAGCGCGCTCATCCTCTGTGCGATTGTTTCGATGGCCATCGGCAGTTCCTGGACCACAGCGGGGGCGGTGGGTGTGGCGCTCATGGGCGTGGCGGAGGCTTCCGGCCTTTCGCTTGCTATGACAGCAGGGGCGGTCATTTCGGGTGCCTACTTCGGGGACAAGCTATCGCCGCTCTCGGATACCACGAACCTCGCGCCCGCGGTGGCGGGGGCGGAGCTGTTCGACCACATCCGCTTCATGCTCTGGACCACGGTCCCGGCCATCCTCGTCGCCCTCGTGTTTTTCACCGTGGCGGCGCAGATGGCGGACCCGGCGGCGGGCGCGCAAGTTTCGGGGCTCATCGGCGCCATAGGCGAGCATTTCAATATTTCGCTCTGGCTCTTCCTGCCGCTGGTGATTCTGCTCATCCTCGCGCAGCGGCGCATGCCCGCGCTGCCGACGCTGCTCCTTTCCATTCTGATCGCGGGCGTCTTCGCCTTGATTTTTCAATGGAACGGCAATCCAGCCGCCATGATCCGCGAGATTTGGCAGGTGGCGGCAAGCGGATACGAGGCCCATACGGGCAACGCAGTGGCGGACGAGCTCCTTTCGCGCGGGGGCATGTCGTCCATGCTGTCCACCATCTGGCTGATCCTCAGCGCCATGTTCTTTTCCGGCATGATGGAAGGCAGCGGGCAACTCGCGCGGCTTGTTACGGCCATCACGCGCGGCATGGAACGGGCGGGCGCGGTGATCGCCGGGGCGGGGGCAACGGCAATTTTCGCTAACGTCGTCGCGTCCGATCAGTACATGTCCATTGTCATCACGGGCCGCATGTACGCGGAGGAATTCAAACGCCGCCGCCTTGCGCCGGTGAACCTGTCGCGCGCGCTTGAGGATTTTGGAACAGTCACTTCACCGCTTGTGCCGTGGAACACATGCGGCGCCTTCATGGCAGGCACTCTGGGCGTCGCCACGGTCAATTACTTGCCCTTCGCGGTGTTCAATTATGTGGGGCCGCTTATCGCGTTCGCCTATGCGGCAGCGCATTTCAAAATTCGTCCGCTTGAGGAAGAGGCGCGCTAGCCGAGCTGTTTGAGGGCAAAGCGGAAACGCGATGCGATCTCATCTTCATGGGCATGGTGGCCGTCTTCAATCACTTTGCGGCCCGCCACATAGACGTCGCGCACGGGATTGCCTGCGCTCGCGAATATCCAGCTATCCAGAATTTCGTCGCCATCGCGATGGGCGAGGGCGGGGTGTTCCGCATCCAGCACCACAATGTCCGCGCGTCTGCCCACCTCAATCGCACCCGCATTGATGCCAAGCGCCTGCGCCCCGCCACTGGTGATCGCATCGAACAGCCTGCGCCCCGTCGAGGCGTCTGGAGCGCCCGCCAGCACATTGCGCTCCCGTGTTGCGAGGCGTTGGCCATACTCAAAGAGGCGCAGTTCCTCGGCGGCAGAGAGCGCCACATTGCTGTCGGACCCGACGGCGAGCCTGCCGCCCGCGTTCAGATACTCCCGCGCCGGGAACAGGCCGTCGCCCAGATTGGCCTCCGTCGTGGGGCAGACACCTGCCACCGCGCCGCTGCTAGCGAGGCGTTTTGTTTCGGTTGCGTCCATGTGGGTGGCATGCACAAGGCACCAACGTTCCGCAACATCAAAGTGATCCATGAGCCAATCAACGGGCCGCGCACCGCTCCAGGCGACGCAATCATCCACTTCTTTCACTTGCTCGGCGATGTGAATGTGGACGGGCGCGGACCTGTCCATCGTGTCGAGCCCCGCAAGCACTTCGCGCAGCAAAGGTTCCGACGTCGCGCGCAAGGAATGAGGCGCGATCCCGATACGCACACCTGCATCACCCGCATAACGGTCGCGCAGGTCGGAAACAATGCGGAGAAAACTCTCAGCATTGTTGATGAAGCGGGCTTGTCCATCTTGCGGCGGCTCTTCGCCAAAACCAGCAAAGGCATAGAGCACGGGCAAGTGCGTGATGGCGAGCCCCACGTTGCGCGCCGCGCCGATCACGCGATCTGAAAGCTCCGTCGGCGTGGCATAGGGCGTGCCGCCCGGCGCGTGGTGCAGATAATGAAACTCGGCGACGGACGTATAACCGCCCTTCAGCATCTCTATACAAAGCTGGGCGGCGACGGCGCCGAGCTCATCGGGCCCGATGGTTTGCGCAAAACGATACATAAGTTCGCGCCAGGTCCAGAAACTGTCTCCTGCTGGCCCCGCGCGTTCGGTCAATCCCGCCATGGCGCGCTGGAAGGCATGGCTATGGCAATTGGGAACACCCGGCACGGCAATGCCGCGTCCACCCGCCGCGCCGGTCGTAACGCTGGCAATGATGCCGTCCGCATCCACGTCGATGGTGACGCCCTCGGCCCAGCCCCCGGGCAGAAGCGCATGCGCAAAGGTAAGCGCGGTCATGGGTGAAGCTCCTTCGCTTCGCGCACATAGGCCTCCAGCATGGCGCGCAGGAGCCCGCGCAACCGTTCGGCCCTGTCTTCCATGAAATCCCACGGCGGGATCTCCGCCATATAGGCCGATTGCGCCAGTTCGACCTGAAGCGCATGGACGCCGTTCACCGGGTCGCCATAGTGCCGCGTGATCCAGCCGCCCTTGAAACGTCCATTGACCACGTGCGTAAAAAGATCCTGCCCCTCGCACACCTGTTTCACCGCTAGCTCAAGGGCAGGCGCGCAACTCGCCCCCGCGTTCGTTCCGATGTTCACCGTGGGCAGGGTGCCCTCGAACAGACGCGGCACGGCGGACCGGATGGAGTGGCAATCGTAAAGCAGCGCGAACCCATGGGCCGCCTTGGCGCGGCCGAGCGCATCACGCAATGCCGCGTGATAGGGCTCAAAGTACAGGTCTTTGCGCTCTTCTATCTCGTCTTCGCTCGGCTCCTCCCCCGGTTTGTAGAGCAGGTCACCGTCAAAAGTTTCGATCGGGCAAAGCCCCGTGGTCGCCTGCCCGGGATAGAGCGATTGGCCGGAAGGGTCGCGATTGAGGTCGATGACGTAGCGGGAAAGATTGGCCTTCACCACGCTTGCCCCGAACTCCGCGCCGAAACTGTAAAGCCGGTCGATCCACCAATCCGTGTCGGCGATGGCGCGGCCGGTTTCGTTCAGACGCGCGTTAATCCCGTCGGGCACGGTTTGGCCGCAATGGGGCATGCTGAGCACCAGGGCGCCGGGTCCTTCGGTGGTGTCGACAACGCGCATGGGGGTCCTTTGGATCGGATTTCTTGACGAAGGCTTAATCTTACGATGAACGCCCCCGCCAAACCAGAAGGTTTCAGCGGAAATTGCTCGCCTTCACGATGTTTCAATCCGGGATTGGCACGCCACCCGTAGGGATAAATCGTCCGTATACGATTGATTAACCGTGATTGGAAAAGCGGCGGAGATTTGGGGTCTTTCCACTCATTTATCTAAAATTTTCGCCAAATCTTTAGCTGCCGATAACAGGGCTTAAGCTAGCTTGAACGCTACCGTACGCGAGGTCTGCAGCCCGCGTGCGACCATGGTGATGGGGTAGTTTGGGTAGCGTATGACCTTCCTGGGAAGCAAGCTCAGCAAGATTGCCGCGGTTCTTCGCGGTGAACGGTTCGACGCCGTTGAAATCGATCCGCGCGCGGTTCGGTTTCGCGATGCCGACCGTGAGCGTGCCTTTGCGGCGGTCCACTTCAAACAACATTCCGTGTCGACGCTGCTCTACACCTTCATGGGCCTTGCGGCCTATATGTCCTTTGGTGTTCTGGACGTCATCTACCTGCCCGAAAGCTGGCAATCGGTCTTTGCCATTCGCGTGGTCGCTTGCCTGGCGATGATCTCCTTCATCACCGCATGGTTCTTTGCGGGTAAGAAGATTGGCTATCACCTCATCCCGGCCATTGCCATGGCGGTCGCGGGATTGGGCATTGTCGCGATGGTTGCGGTCATGCCCAGCCCGAAGAACGAAACCTATTACGCCGGCATCCTGATGGTGGTGACGTTCTTCTGTAACATGCCACTTTTGCGATTCTACCACGCACTATTGGTCTCAACGGTATTGGTTGTCGCCTACAGCGTTGTGGCCCTGGTGATCAATCCAATCCCCGTGGCGATCTTCATCAACAACATGTTCTTCTTCCTGGCGATGGCGGTGTGGTCGCTCTGGACGAACTACTGGCACCAGCTTTATGCCCGTCAGGATTATTCCCACAACCGCAAACTGCGCGAGGAAGCGGCCAAGATCTCGGCTCTGTTCCACGAAGCGGAAGCGGCGAATCGCGCCAAGAGCGAGTTCCTCGCCATCATGAGCCACGAGCTGCGCACGCCGCTCAACGCCATCCTCGGTTTCTCGGACATGATGCGGACCGGCATCCATGGCGAGATCGAAAACGAGGAGTATCGCGAGTACCTGGGCCATATTCACGAAAGCGGGGCGCACCTCCTGCGGCTCATTACCGACATTCTTGACCTATCCAAGGCGGATGCGGGCAAGCTCGAAGTGCGCGAAAATCTCGTGGACATCGGCGCCACGCTGCGCGTGGTGGGCGATATGCTGCGGCCGCTTGCCGACAAGGGTGAAGTGAACCTTGAGATCACCGTGCCGGAGCTGACGCCCGTGTTGAAAGCGGATGAGCGTATGGTGCGCCAGATCCTGATCAACCTTGTTTCCAACGCGATCAAGTTCACGCCCAAGGATGGGCGCGTCAGCGTTTCCGCCCGGGCCGAAGACGACGGCGGCTTCTCGATCCTGATCGCGGATACCGGCATCGGCATCGCCACGGACGACATTCCCCGTATTCTGCAGCCGTTCATTCAGGTGGATTCGGCGCTCAACCGGCGCTTCGAAGGGACGGGCCTGGGGCTGCCGCTTGCCAACAAGCTGATGGAAGCCCACGGCGGCGCGCTCAACATCGAAAGTGCCGAAGGCGAGGGGACGACCGTAACCGTGACCTTCCCGGCTACCCGGATTGTTGAAGAGGGAACGATGCTGCCGCTGGTGGCGTCCGCCGGTTAAGCGGCCCTAAAGCGGCTTGCGCACGCTGAGCATCAGGATGTTTCGCGTTGTATCTTCACGCAGCTCGAACTCGCCGCCCAGATCCTGCGCCAGATCGATCATCTGCTCCCGCGTGCGATAAATCAGCGGCCAGTCGGAAATGCATTCCGCCCGCCAGCGCCCGTTGTCGATCAGGTCCTGCACATTGGCGACGACGAACAGCCCGCCAGGCTTCAGCAACGAATAGAGCGTCCGGCAAAACCGCTTCGCGCGCGGCTGTTTCAGATAATCCAGAATGCCGAGGGAATAGATGATGTCTTGCGGCGGCAGGGCCGGGGTGATTGAGCGCGGATTGACCAGCCGCTGAAACCCGGTTTGCAGGCAGTTGATGGTGACAAGACCATCCTGCCGCAGGGTTTCAGGATAAAGCCGTTCGAAGGAAACGTTGAGCGCGCGATCGTCTTGATCCAGCAAGGTGAAGATCGCCGGGCGACGCGCCTGGGTGAACAGGGACTGGCGCACTTCCTCCGACACGCCCGCGCCGATGCTGAGAACGCGAAGGGGTTGGTCCTTGGCGGGCACGGCGAGCGTTTGTTTCAGGATGCCGCTCATGATCGACATGCGCGTTTCGACACACAAAAGCGAGTCACGCCCCAGCCGGTGCAGAAGCTTGCCGTAGATCGTGTCGCCCCGGTCGGTGTTGTCGTAGACATAGTCCATGACGCCAAAGTCGCCGGGATAACCCAGCGGCTTGTTGTAGGCGCGTTCCCAAATGGGTCCGGCATTGAATTCGGGTGTCACCACGCGCTCGGCATATTTTTTCAGCGCGGCAAAGACCTCGTCGTCGTCCGCCACGTCGGCCAGCATCAGATCGATCTCGTGACACAGGGCCATCCAAGGCGGTGTCAGTTCCCCCTCGACCATGTCCAGAAGGGCGCGCTCCTCAATCGCATCGAGGTGCGGCGTGCCTTCCAGAAGGGGCTTGCAGGAGCGCACAAGGTCCAGCGCGTCGGCACAGGCGCGGCGAAAGTCCTTGGGCACCAAACGCCAGTTTTTCTGCCGGTTTGGGCCAAGCGCAAAGGCAATGAGATGGCGCCGGTGCTGCTCGCGCAAGTTGGCGATATTCAGGTAATCGCCTTCTAGGTGTATGCCCAGAATCGTGCCACTGTTCGCCGGCTGATGGCGAACGATGCGGCCCTTGCCTTCGAACAGGGTGCGCTCGCCATAGCGCAGCTGAAGGGGGGTACTCATGCCCACATCGAGGGAATTGTCATTGGCGCCCAGAACGGCGAGGCCCGTCATGCTGAGGTCGTGCAATTGGAACTCATGGTTCTGCAGTTTCACGGCGGGGCTGTGCATGGGGAACAGGTCGCCGGCCCGGAACCGCGGTGAGCGGTACCGGATGCGGGCATCGTCGGCGCCCTTTAATTCTTCATACGCACTATAGGGTACAATATTCACTTCAGCCCCGATCTTTCCCGTTCCCAGCCAAAAAACAGTGGTACAAGCCTGACATAATTGCTCGCTGTTTACGAATGGCTAACTTTAATAAAAGCCTAATTTTGTGTTCGAAACGTTAATCCGTCGCATAGATGTTTGTGGCATTGAGTAAGGGCACTCGATGCACCCGGGGGGGAAATGCGTAAGTCCATAACGGCATTGCTTTTCGCGGCGGTTCTTTTGCCGACGCTGGCGCTTTCGGTCGGCGTCAAGGACCTGACCGTTTCAGCCGAGACGCGAGTCCTTGCCGGACCGAACAACCCTGTGCGTCTCGATCTGGAACGGTTCGAACAACGCTTTGCCCAAAACAACAATCTGCTCTTTGTCGTGACACTGGATGACACAAGCATCTTCACCGCCGAAGGTCTGCGCGCCGTCGATGCGATTACCGCGCGGGCCTGGGCGCTGCCCTATGCCAGCCGCGTCGATTCCATCACCAATTTCCCCCTGATCCAGTCCGAGGATGACAGCTTCGGCGTCCAGTCGCTCAGCGACCGGGGCCTGCCTGACACCGAAGAGGGGCTGGCCCAGGCGCGCGGCGAGATCATGGCCGAACCCTGGGCCGCGGGTCTACTGGTCAATGACGCAGGCGACGTGACCGCGATCAACGCCCTTTTCATCCTGCCGCCAGAGGCGACCCGCGAGATCGCGGAAATCACGGCGGCGGTGCATGAGTTGCAGGCCGAAATGGCCGAAGACTTTCCCGATGCCGAGATCTATGTGACCGGCAATGTAGCCCTGATGAACGCCTTTGCCGAAAGCGCCATGCGCGACATCATCTGGCTGATCCCGCTTGCCCTGCTGCTTGTGGTGGCCATCGCCTTTGCCTTCCTTCAGGACTTTTGGCTGGTGGCGGCGCTCGGGGTCTATCTTCTTCTTTGCAGCCTTGGGGGCATGGGGGCGGCGGGTTGGGTCGGCTACGTCCTGAACCCGGCCACGGTTACCGCTCCGATCATCATCATGACCCTGGGGCTTGCCAGCATCATTCACTTCATGAGCGGTATTCAGGCCGCGTTGGCGCAGGACCGGTCGGTGCGTGATGCGGTGGACTTTGCCCTCGCGGACAACCGCTATCCCATCGCGGTGACCATCGCGACCACGGCGTTTGGCTTTATCTGCATGAACGCCGCCGCTTCGCCGCCCTTGCGGGAGCTGGGCAATATCGTGGTGGTGGGCCTCGTCATCGCGCTGGGCATGGCGCTGTGGGTGATGCCCGTCGTGCTGCGCGGCCTGCCCATCAAGGCGCGCAAGATCCCGTCGCGCCGGGCGCTCTCGGCTTTCATTAGTTTCATCGTGAAATGGAAAATCGCCATCGTGCTGGTGACGGTCGGCGCGAGCCTGATCGCGGCGACGGGCATCGGGCGCATCAAACTGGATGATGACTTCATTCGCTACTTCGACGATTCTTTTGACTATCGCCTCGCCTCGGATTTCACCGAGGATCATTTGACCGGCCTCAACATTCTGGAGTTCGCATTCGAATCCGGCGGCCCGCACGAGATAAATGACCCGGCCTATATTGAACGACTGGATGAATTTTCAAATTGGCTGCGCGAACAACCGGGTGTCGTCCATGTGACGGGCCTGAGCGACAAGCTGCGCCAGATCCACCACGCCATTGAACCGGATGCCCCGTCGCGGGAGTTGCCAGCGAGCCGCGACCTGATTGCGCAGTACCTCTTGCTGTTTGAACTGAGCCTGCCCCCCGGCAATGACATCGCCGACCGCATCAATGCGGACCGCAGCGCGACACGGGTGACGGTGATCATGCGGCATGTGACCTCCGCCGATATACGCGCCCTTGATGACCGCGCGATCGAATGGCTCGCCGAGCGTAATCCGACAGAGGCGCAGGCCGGCGGGCGCAGCATCAACTTTTTCTTCGCCGCGCTTTCGCTCACCAATATTCAGGCCATGATCGGCGGCACGGTGCTCGCCCTCGTTCTGATTTCCTTCATTGTCTTGATCGCGCTTCAGGACATTCGTCTGGGCGCCATCAGTCTTGTTTCCAATGTGCTGCCTTTGCTCGTGGGCTTTGGCATCTGGGGCTACGCGGTGGGGCAGATCGGCCTTGCCTCGTCGGTGGTGGCGGCCATGACGTTTGGCATTGTCGTCGATGACACGATCCACTTGCTATTGCGCTTCAAGAAAGCGCGCGCCGGCGGCCATGGGCCGGAAGCCGCCATGAAGATCGCCTTTGTCGATGTGGGCCGCGCCGTGGTGATTACCTCCCTCGCGCTCACTGGTGGCTTTATGCTGCTGACGTTTTCGGGGTTCGAGATCAATGCCTCGCTCGGTCTCTTCATCAGCATCATTGTGGTTTGCGCGCTGATCAGTGTGCTGACGCTTGTACCCTCGTTGGTGCTGCTCGCCTTTGGCGGGGAGGGCAAGCCCGAGCCGGTCGAGATCATCCCCAGCGCCGAGTGAGCCCCTCCCCATGTGACCCCGTCCCTTGTGACTTCAGTCACTTGAAGCGCGGGTGGTTCGGGCAACCTCATTGGGGAACGCACCCACACCCAGGAGGCTCTGATGACCGACATCGGATTGACCCATGTGGCGCTGCCGTGCGCCGACCTCGCGCGCACCATCGCCTTTTACAAAAAATACGCGGACATGGATGTCGTGCACGAACGCGAAAGCGGCGAATCGCGCGTCGCGTGGCTGTCAGACAAGACCCGACCCTTTGTGATTGTGTTTCTCGAAACCCAAAACATCCCGCACCCTTTGGGGCCCTTTTCACATTTAGGTGTAGGCCTTTCCTCTAGGGAAGCCGTGGATGAGCGGATTTCCTGGGCTCGGGCCGACGGGGTGGAGGTGGAAGGGCCGCACGATTCCGGGCCCCCTGTGGGGTATTGGGTTTTCTTGCGGGACCCGGATGGGCATACTCTAGAACTGACATTTGGTCAGGAAGTTCACCTGACCGTTGCGAGGGCTGATTGACATGTGCTCGTTCATGCACATATAAGGCTGACATGACTTGTGATCTGAGCCGTACCGTCGCCGCTGATTGCTGCACAGAGGTTTTTGGGACCGATTTCCTGCAAGCTCTGTGTGAACCTTCCCGCGCGTCCATCTTGCGGGAAATGGTGCTCAAGGGGCGGTCGGATATCTCGACCCTGGCGCAAGGGCTGCCGATTGACCGGTCGGTCATCTCCCGGCATCTGCGCGTTCTGGAAAACGTCGGCGTGGTCAAATCCGAAAAGGAAGGGCGCCACACCTTCTATGAGATCGACTGCGAGCGGCTCGTCAGGGAACTCGAAAAGCTGACCGACATCGTGAAGATGATCCGGCCGGTCTGTTGTCCCTGAAAATTTTTTGCCTAGATGTGTGCATGAACATGCACATAATGAGAAAGGAAAACAGAAAATGTCCAACCAACGTGTGCAACTCGCCCTCAATGTCGCCGATATCGATGAAGCGGTCGCCTACTACTCAAAGCTTTTTGGCGTAGAGGCGGCCAAGCGCAAACCCGGATATGCCAACTTCGCGATCAACGAGCCGCCACTGAAGCTGGTGTTGTTTGAAAACCCGAACGCGGCGGAACGCATCAACCACCTGGGTGTCGAGGTTTTCGATCAGGCGGATGTTGCCGCCGCGACGGATCGATTCTTGAAGGCGGGCATCGCCGACAAGGAAGAAGTCGCGGAGACTTGTTGCTACGCCACGCAGACCAAGATCTGGAGCCAGGAGCCCCAGGGCCTGCGATGGGAGTGGTATCTGGTGCACGACGACGCGGAAACATTTTTCGGTACGCCAGAGGCCTCGCCCGAAGCCGCCCCGCAGGCGGGCTGCTGCGCCTAGAAAAAGACCCGTTCAACGGTCCAGTAAAGACCGACAGCGGCAATGATGGCGGAGGCGGGGATTTGGACCCGCCTCCGGTACCAACTGTGGTTATAGAACCAATGCAGGAGGGCCCATGCGCCGAGCAATACCGTCAGCTGGCCAAACTCGACGCCCACATTGAACGAGATGAGGCCCGGCACGAACTGGCCTTGCGGCATGCCGATGTCGAGCAGGACCCCGGCAAACCCTAGGCCGTGCAAAAGACCGAAGCCGAAGACAACGGCGGGGCGCCAGGGCGCCATGCGATTCAGAAATATGTTCTCAATTGCTACCCCGGCAATAGAGAGGGCGATCAGCGGTTCCACAATGGACGCTGGCACGTCCACATAGCCCAGCATGGCAAGGGCCAGCGAACAGGTATGGGCGACAGTGAAGGCCGTGACCTGGATCAACAGGGGGCGGAACCGCGTGCTGGCGAGGAAAATTCCGCACACGAACAAAATGTGATCGACGCCCTTGGGCAAAATGTGTTTGTAGCCGAGATAGAGATACAGCCCGATGGTATCGGTCAGACTTGGCGGCGTGGCCTCTGCTTGCCCTTCTTCCGCCACCTGGGCCGCGCGGTCGGGGTCCTGACTGGGGCGGGGGCGGCCATATTGTTCTTCGAGCTGGCGAATCAGGTCGTCTTCGGTGGGGTGGGCGTAGCTTGCCGGTGGGGCAAGGGCCACCGTCAGAAAAACAGCCAGCAGCCCGGCCCAGACAACGCGAAGCACTTTTGTCAAGATCCTCTCCCTGCGCGGGGTTTTTCTCGGCCCCGGCCCTCGTTGACATATCTCTTTTGCGGTCCGCCTGGTCAACCTGTATGAGTCAAGAATAACTCTTTGGTGATCCGCAAAAGGGCAAACCAATGGAAGCCGACAGGCCCGCGGAGCGGCGCTCCGCCTTCCGCGTGGAAGATTTATCCAAGGTCTACAAGACCGGTGAGACCGAAGTGCATGCCCTGCGCGGGCTCAGCATGGAAATCTATGACCGCGAGATGGTGGTTCTTCTGGGCCCCTCAGGCAGCGGCAAGTCGACGCTGGTCAACATTCTTGGCGGGCTCGACCAGCCCTCGTCCGGCAAGGTCTTTTTCCATGACCAGGAACTCACGGCCTTTAACGATCATGCGTTGACGGCCTTTCGCCGCGAAAATGTGGGCTTTATCTTCCAGTTCTATAATTTGATGCCGTCCCTGACTGCCCGGGAAAATGTCGCTCTGGTGACGGAGATCGCCGATGAGCCGATGTCGGCGGAAGAGGCGCTTGGCATCGTCGGCCTCACTGATCGCATGGATCACTTTCCCGCGCAGCTGTCGGGCGGGCAGCAGCAGCGTGTTGCGGTGGCGCGCGCGGTGGCAAAGCGGCCGGGGGTTCTATTGTGTGATGAGCCCACGGGGGCGCTTGATTCCGCGACGGGCATTCAGGTGCTCGAGGCGCTGGAAAAAGTGAACCGCGAGCTCGGCACCACCACGATCATCATCACCCACAACGCCGGTATCGCGCAGATGGCGGACCGGGTCATTTCCATGGCCGACGGTCAGATCAGCCATGTGAAAGAAAACGAGCGCCGCCGTCCGGCGCGGGAGCTGAGCTGGTAAGCCCATGTCCATGCTCGACCGCAAATTAGGCAGGGATTTGTTCCGCATCTGGGGTCAGGTGATCGCCATCGGCTTTGTGATCGCGGCAGGCGTTGCCGTGGTGGTGCTGTCCATGGGAACGCTCACGTCCTTGCGTGACACGCGCGACGCCTATTACGACCGCTACCGCTTCGCAGACGTCTTTGCCTATGCCAAGCGCGCGCCGGAAACCTTGGCCGCCGTGATGGAAGACATTCCGGGCGTTGCGCGTGTCGACACGCGCATTGTGCAGGACATCATCCTGGAAATGCCGGATCTGATGGAACCCGCGCGCGGGCGCATTCTTTCAATCCCCGAAGGCGGTGAGCCCGATCTCAACCGTCTGTTCCTGCGCAGTGGGCGGCTCGTGGAACTGGGCCGCCCTGACGAGGTCGTGCTGAACGTCGCCTTTGCTGAGGCAAACAATCTCAATCCCGGCGATGACATTGTCGCCAATGTAAACGGTCGCCGCCGCACGCTGCATGTGGTGGGGACGGCCCTGTCACCGGAATTCATCTACGCCATCGCGCCGGGCGAGTTTTTTCCCGACAATCGCCGCTACGGGGTTATGTGGATGGGGCGTGAGGGGCTGGAAGCTGCCTTCGACCTCGACGGGGCGTTCAACAATGTGACGCTCAGCCTCACGCGCACGGCGGTGGAAGCCGACGTCATCGACCGCGTGGACGACTTGTTGGAACCCTATGGCGGGGTGGGGGCCTTTGGCCGGGACGATCAGGATTCAAATGCTTATGTGAAAAGCGAGTTTGAACAGCTTGCGACGCTCACCACCATCGTCCCGCCTATCTTTCTTGCCGTGGCGGCTTTTCTCCTCAACATCGTGATCAGCCGCCTGATCGACACCGAACGCGAGCAGGTCGGGCTGCTAAAGGCCTTTGGCTATTCCGACCTTGCCGTTGGCTGGCACTACATGAAGTTTGTGCTCGCAATTGCAAGCTTCGGTGTCCTGATGGGTTGGGGGCTGGGCGCCTGGCTTGGGCGCGGCATGACCGCCATGTACACCGAATACTTCCAGTTCCCGTTCCTCTATTATCACCCGGACCTCAGCACCTTTATTGGCTCAGGTGCTCTCTCCCTTACCGTTGCTGTGGCGGGGGCGTGGTTCGCGGTGCGCCGCGCGGTGCGCATTCCGCCTGCTGTTGCCATGCAGCCGCCCGCGCCGCCCGCCTACCACAAGGGGGTGGGCAACAAGATCGCTCTGCTGCAATGGTTCGGCGCCCCCAGCCGCATGATCGTGCGTCACATCGTGCGCTGGCCCGTGCGCGCGGGGCTGACCATCATTGGCATTTCTTTTTCCGGCGCGTTGCTGGTGGCGTCGTTCTTTTTCCTCGATGCCATCGACGAAATGCTCGATCTCTTTTTCTTCGCCAATCAGCGGCAGGACGTAACGGTCGTCTTTTCCAACCCGCGCGCGGATTTCGTCGCGCAGGACCTGTTGCACTTGCCCGGCGTTGAGCGGGCCGAAGTGTTTCGCGTTGTGCCGGTGAAACTGCGCCACGGGCATCTGGAGGAACGGGTGGGCATTACCGGCATCGATCAAGACGCCGACCTGACGCGCCTTGTTTCGACAGACGGCAATCCAGTGACCTTGCCCGCCGACGGTCTGGTGCTGACCGAACAGCTCGCCAATATGCTCGAGGCCCGTGTGGGCGACTGGGTGGAGGTCGAGGTGATGGAGGGGCGGCGGCCCCATATCCGCGCGCCGGTGAACGCCATCAGCCAGGAATATGTGGGGCTCAGCGCCTATATGGATCGCACCGCCCTCAGCCGCATGATGGAAGAAGCGCCCGCGGCCTCCGGTGGATACCTCAGTGTCGAGGCGAACCAATTGCCCGCCTTCTTTGACGCGGTGAAGGAAATCCCGGCGATCCAGGGCGTCAGCTTGCGCGGCGCGTCGCTCGATGAATTCGAGCGCATCATGGACGAGACCATGGTCACCATGGTGTCCTTCTATGTGATGTTCGGCGCGCTGATCGCCATCGGCGTTGTCTACAACAGCGCACGGATTTCGCTGTCAGAGCGCGCGCGGGAACTCGCCAGCATGCGGGTGCTGGGCTTTACCAAGGCTGAGGTCGCGGGGGTCCTGCTGGGGGAGCTGGCGGTGGTGACCTTCATCGCCTTGCCGCTGGGGTGCCTTTTTGGATTCCTGCTCGCTTCCTTTATGGTGCATCAATTCAGTAACGAGCTATATCGTCTGCCCTTGATCATTTATCCATCCACCTATGGCCGTTCGGTCATTGTCGTTGCATTGTCGGCAGTGGTAACGGGCTTTCTTGTGGCGCGCCGGGTCAATAATCTCGACCTTGTCGCGGTGCTCAAAACCAGGGAGTGAGCCTCATGCGCAAAAGACGCGTCTGGATAATCCGGGGCGCCGCTGCTGCGGTTCTGGCTATCGCGCTGATCTATGCCTTTTTACCGCGAGCCATTCCGGTGGATATGGCGACCGTGTCGCGCGCCGCGTTGGAAGTCTCTGTGCGCGATGACGGCTACACTCGTGTGCGCGAAGTGTACCGGCTGTCCGCCCCGCTGACGGGCCGCGTTTTGCGTTTCAATGGCGAGGTGGGCGACAGCGTCGTCGCTGGCGAGACCGTCCTGGCAAGCATTCTGCCTTCTGACCCGGCCATGCTGGATGTGCGTACCCGCACCGAGCTTGAAGCCGCCGTGCGCGGGGCCGAGGCGAACATGTCCTTGGCCGAGGCCGCCGTCGCCAGCGCCGAAGCGGCGGTTGAATACGCCCGCACAGATTTTCAGCGCACAGAGGAGCTGACGCGGCGGGGGGCAGTTTCTGAGGCCGCCCTCGACCGGGCACGGCTGGAGCTGCGCACGCAACAGGCCGCTCTTGCTCAGGCCCAAGCCGCCCTCGATGTGCGCGGCCATGAACTGGAGACCGCGCGGGCGGCCTTGATTGGCCCCGGTGATGCAGGTGAAAGCGGCGATGCCACGTCCGATTGCTGCGTCGCCCTGCGCGCGCCCGTGTCGGGCCGCATTCTGCAGATCTATCAGGAAAGCGAATCCGTCGTCGCGGCGGGCACACCGCTTGTTGAAATCGGTGACCCGCACGACCTCGAAATTGTTGCCGATCTTTTGTCTACCGATGCGGTGCAGGTGAATGCCGGCGACCCGGTGGTGATCGAGCGCTGGGGCGGGGAAGGGAACCTGAACGGAACCGTCGACCGGGTGGAACCTTACGGTTTCACAAAAGTGTCGTCATTGGGGATCGAGGAGCAGCGCGTCAACGTCATCATCCGACTGACTGACCCGCCCGAGGTATGGGAACGGCTCGGCCACGGTTATCGCGTGGAAGCACGCGTGATCCTGTGGCAGGGCGATGATGTGCTGCAAGTCCCGCTCAGCGCGCTTTTCAGCCACGGCGAAGGTCGCGCCGTCTTTGTGGTGCGTGGCGGGCGGGCGCGGCTGGCGCCCATCGAAATCGGTCACCGCAATTCCGAAGCGGTTGAAGTCGTCGGTGGCCTGGAAGACGGCGACCGCGTCATCGTGCACCCCAGCGACCGGGTGACAGCCGGCGTGTTGGTCGAGGCACGCAGCAACAATTGATTGCAGGAGGCTTTAGCGGGCTCCATTCACTGGACATCAACCGCGTTTGGACTAATGTCCCTCCAGAACAATCAGGTTCGAATCGCGTGCGTTCCCGGGGAAGAATTTCATGACGGCCAAAGCCAAGCACTACGAAAAAATGTATGGAATGTTCGAGGCGTCGATCTCGAAACGGGTGGATTGCGGCAAAATGTGCGCGCCCCTGAACGGCGGCTCGCCCGTGTGCTGTTCCACCGATCATGCCGTGCCGATTGTCACGACCGGGGAATGGAACCACCTGAAACGGATTACCGAGGCGTGGAAAAAATATAAGCCCGACGACAAGGCGGGCCGCGAGATTGTGGATGAGCTGCACGAAGATTGCCGCGCCATTGAATGCAAGATCGCGCCCTTCTGCGACCGCACCAGCCGCACGCTCGCCTGTCGTGCTTTTCCCTTCTTCCCCTATTTCACCAAGGAAGAAGAACTGGTGGGGCTGTCCTACTACTGGACCTTCGACGATCGCTGCTGGGTGATTTCAAACCTGCAAATCGTGGAACCGGAATTCGTGAAGGAAATGATCGACACCTACGAATACCTGTTCAAAAAAGATCGCGAAGAAAAGGAAGCGATGCTGGACCAGTCAAAGTCCATGCGCAAAGTCTTCGGTAAAAAGGGCAAGGTCATTCCCATCATCGGGCGTGACGGCAAATATTACAAAGTCCTGCCCAAGACGAAGGGCGCGGTGGTGCCAGCAGAGCTCTCCGATTTCGGCGCGCACAAGCCCTTCACGTCCGACAAGGATTATCATAAGGCGATCAAGGACGAAGGGGGCGACCCCACGGGCCATTCCCTTGAGGACGCCTGGGCGAAAGTGTCAGGCGAAAGTAACTGACGCGATAGGTGGGAACCGCTCGGGCAATTGATGCCAGCTGTCGCCGCCATTTTCCGTAATCCACGCCCCGCCCGTGGTGGAGCCCACCACCAACCGCTCGCCGCTGTCATCAATGGCGAGCGCATGGCGATAGATAAGGTCATAAGACGCCGCCCGCGGCAGACCCTCTGACAGAATGTCCAGCGTTTTGCCCCCGTCGTCCGTGCGCGTGACCACCAGCTTGCCATCCTTGGGATAGCGATATTCGTCCTTCACGCCGGGCACGAACCAGGCGCGATCTGGATTGTTGGGGTGCACGGCCACGGCAAAGCCGAAGTTCGACGGCTCCTGTTTCTCAAGTTCAGTCCAGTTCTCACCCAGGTCCGTTGATTTAAAGATGCCATTGTGATGCTGCATCCACAGGGTGTCGGGCGCGGCGGCGCATTGCACCACCTGGTGGGGGTCCTGGCCGTCGCCGCCCTCCGCCAGTTCGGGCGGCAGGAAATCGGCGCGCAGACCATTGGTCCGCAGCTTCCAGCTTTTGCCGCCATCCTCTGTGCGCCACACCCCGGCGCAGGAAATGGCGATGGTGACATGGTCGCGGTTGCGCGGATCGATGCAGATGGAATGGATGCCGGGCTCGTCATAACCGCCGCCCATCCATTCCGTCCGGCCGGGGACGTTCCACAAAGGCTCATTGAGTTGCCAGCTCGCGCCGCTGTCATCGGAAGTGAATAGCGCGCCGGGCAGCGTTCCGGCCCAAAGCCGCCCCGCGCCGTCGTCTGCCATCACCCAGACCATCTCCACTGCCTTCTCGCCCCCCTCGGGCAAGGCGGGGGTGGGGGCTTCTGCCCAACTGCCGGTGCCATCTTTCGACGACCAAAGCTTGGGGCCAAAGTGGCCGTCGGTGATGGACACATGCACGGCACTCGCGGTCGGCAGGGCGAAGGTCACGGCACTACCCATGAAGTGTTCGCCCGCTATGGCCCAATTATCCTTGCCCTTGCGGCGCAGGTCGAACAATCCCTTGCGGGTGCTGAGCAAAATACGATCCGACATGACAAATCCTTCCCTTGAAATTCTTATCCGCCCGACAGGGCCTGCATGACGTAAATCTCGCAGGTCTCGGTAACGGGCATGTCGAGCACCTTCGACGGGTCCTCGCGTTTACTGTTTAAGAATATGGCGACGTGTTTGCGCACCCGGCCCGCCTCATTCAGCACATAGCCGCGCGCGGCGGGGACCTCAGCGAAGGCGGCCTCCAGCACGGCGCGCACGGTTGCGCCCGGCACGGCGCGTGGGTGCACGTCGATGACGTTTCGCAGGTGCTGTGTGAAGGCGAGCTGCGCCAATGTGTCCTCCCCGAAAATCCGGGGGACTATAACACAATCACGACAAGAGGTTAGGCTGCCATTGGCAGGGCAGCGGCGGCGGGCTAGGCTCCGCTGCAACTTTCACCACATGCAGGAAATGAGGGCGTCATGCGCCAATTGGCAATTGTATTGGGTTTTGGATTGATGCTCGCGGCCTGCGGGCAGGGCGGCACAGACGGGGAAGAGAGCCAGGCAATGGACGAACAGGTAACGGAAACGCAAGAAGCATCCGCAGCTGACGATAGCGCGGTGCCCACGCCCCCCGATGCCGAACAGATCGACCATGAAATGACGGCCTTTGGCGTCACGCGTAATGACCCCTATTACTGGATGCGCGACCGCGAGAACCCCGAGGTGATTTCCTATCTCGAGGCGGAAAACGCCTATGCCGCGCATTTCTTTGATCAATTGGCGGACGTGAAAGACGGTTTGTTTCAGGAACTGATCAGCCACCTGTCGGAAAGCCGCGAAAGCGCGCCCTTCACCCGCAATGGCTATTCCTACGCGACAAGCTTTGCCGAAGGTGCGGACTATCCCGTGATTTCTCGCACGAGCGTGCAAGGGGGCGAGGCCCAAGTGCTGCTTGACGAGCCTGCACTGGCCGAAGGCCACGACTACTTCGTTGTGAGCGATTGGGATGTGGCGGGAAACAACGAAGCCCTTGCCTATTCAATCGATACCAATGGCCGCGAATTGTTTGACATCACCATGGTCAATCTTTCGACCGGTGAGCAGATCGGTGACGTAATCGCCGACACCGATGGCTCTGTGATCTGGTCGCAGGATGGCTCGGCGCTCTATTACTTGCGCAGCGAAGAAGAGACCCTGCGTCCCTATCAGCTCTGGCGGCATGTGATCGGCACGCCGCAGGCCGAAGATCAGATGCTCTATCAGGAAGATGATCCGGAGTATCTGCTCTATATCGAGCGCACCAAGTCAGGCCGCTATCTGACGCTCACGTCCTGGCTGCGCACCTCCACCGAAGTGCGGCTGGTGGACCTGACCGACGCGGGCGCGGCGCCTGTGTTGTTCGAGCCGCGCCGCGATCCGCATCAATACTTTGTGGATCATGTGGATGGCACGTTCTTCATTCGCTCAGACGAAGACGCCATGAACTATCAGGTCTTCACTGCGGCGGACGAGGGCGGTACGCCGGGCGACTGGACGCTGCTGGTGCCGCATCGTGACGACACTCTCGTTCAAGGCATGGAAGTCTTTGACGGCTTCATGGTTCTTGAAGAACGCTCGGGCGGCAATGTCTCCCAGCACGTCTATAATCTGACCGATGGTACTGATCACACCATCGACGTTGGCGGTGAGGTTGGTTACGCCACCTTCACCGAAGGGGCGAGCGATGTCGTGAATGTGGGCGCGGACGCGGGTTTTCTGCGGTTCGAGTATTCCTCCTACAACGTGCCCACCACGATCTATGACTATGTCTTCGCGACGGGTGAGTTGATCCAGCAGCGTCAGGAGGAGGTTGGCGGCGGCTTTAACCCCGCGAACTATGAGACCGCGCGCGTTTGGGCCCCGGCCGAAGACGGCACCATGATCCCCGTGACCCTCGCCTGGCGGCGGGACATGGGCGAAGAGGGCGCCCCGCGCCCGCTCATGCTGCGCGGCTATGGCGCCTACGGGTCATCCTATGACCCGACCTTTACCTATGCCTGGCTGCCGCTTATGGACCACGGCATCGTGCTCGCCACCGCACATATTCGCGGCGGAGCGGAGATGGGGCGGCAGTGGTACTACGACGGCCGACTTCAGAACAAGATGAATACCTTCACCGACTACATCGACGCGGCGGACTTTTTGGTCGGTGAGGGCTGGACCACCAATGATCAGATGATCGCGCGCGGCGGTTCGGCCGGTGGGCTCCTTTTGGGGGCTGTGGTCAATATGCGGCCGGAGCTTTTCCAGGGCGTGCTCAATCACGTGCCCTTCGTCGATGTGATCACCACCATGTCGGACCCGACCATTCCGCTCACGACCTATGAATGGGTCGAATGGGGCAACCCGATCGAGAACGAAGACGACTTCAATTATATGCTGTCCTATTCACCCTACGATCAGCTGGAGGCAATCGAGTACCCGAACATGTTCATCACGGCGGGCCTGAACGATCCGCGCGTGCAATATTGGGAGCCCGCGAAATATGTGGCGCGGGTGCGCGACCTGCATCAGGGCGACAACATCCTGCTGTTCAAAACGAATATGGGGTCGGGACACTTCGGCACCACGGGGCGCTTCTCGCAATATGAAGACATTGCGGAAGAGATCACCTTCATGATGTGGGTGCTGGGGATGACGGACGTCGAAGCGCCGTAAGGCTTACTTCCAGGCGCCGGTTTTTCTGTCAGCAAAGGTTTTCACCTTCTCATAGAAGGCGAGGCTGTCGCGGACAAAGACTTCCTTTGTGAACATTTCCTTGAACGACTTTGTGCCGCCCTCAACGCATTGCTGGCGCAGGGACGGGTTTGCGATCATGCGGCGGATGGCGTCGGTTAGCGCGGGCGTGTCGTTGATAGGGATCAGGAGCCCGTTCTCCCCATCTTTCACAAAGGCGCCGGGGCCCTGGCTCGCCGCCGCGATCAGCGGCTTGCGGGCAGCCCAGGCATCCACGGTGACGGTGCCAAAGGGCTCGTACCGCGAGGGGAAAGCGACAATGTCACAAGCGGCGAGGAGTTGGTCGCGGTCATCGCGCCAACCGAGGAACCGCACGCGGTCTTCGATGCCGAGGAGCCGCGCCTGCGTTTCCAGCTGCCCGCGCAAGGGGCCATCGCCAGCGATCCAGACATAGGCGCCCGGCACTTCGGCGACGGAATCGAGCAGGACATCAAGCCCCTTTTTCCAATGGAGCCGCGCCAGCGCCAGCAGCACCGGCGCGCCTTCGGGCGTGTCGAGGCTCGCCCGGTCAATGGGTGCGGCGCTGGTGAAATCCGCATAGGTGTGGATGATTTCGGCTTTGTCTTTCGGCACACCGGAATCATGTATGTGCCGCAGGATGTCGGGCGTCAGGGTCACGTGCCAGTCGCAGTTCTTGAACCGGCTGCGCTGATAATATCCGCCGTACCAGCCCACATTGCGCGCATGGTATTTGCGCGGGGCATAGGTGCCCGCGCGGCGCATCCAGTATTCGATGACATCCGGCTTGAAGCGCTCAATGGCGGAATTCACCGTGCGCTGGGTGGCGAAGCGATAGTATTTGTGAAAGCTGGCGAGGCTGACCGGAATGCCCAGCCGCTCGAAGGTCTGAATCCGAAAATCATTATTGTCGCGCGTGACGACATATTGCTCGACGCCCGCCTCGGCGAGCGCGACCACTGATTCGAGAAAAATGTTCTCGGCCCCGCCCGTTTCGGCGCCAGCCATCACATGCAAGACCTTCATGCTGCTTCCCGCTGCCCCTCAATCGTGAGAGCCCCCAAATTTGAGGGACCTCATGTGCCACCCGGCGCGCCAAAGCGCAAGGTGAGGGGGCAGCCGGCCCGATTTCCCCCGTAAATTGGCGGGGCCGCGTTAAGGTCGCAGGGGCTAGAAACCCGCCGGTTTCTTTGCCAAGATCAACCCCTAACGGGCATCAGACTTGAGGGACCGCCCATATGAGTTCGACCGGCGCCAAAGTGCCGTCCGCTGACATTTTTGCCCCCGGGGGGCATGCGTCGGGCCAGGGCATTAATCTGGGCCCCTGCGCGGCCTGCGCGGCGCGTCAGCTCGCCTTCTGCAATGTGCTGGACGGGGACGACCTGGGGCGGCTTTTGCAGATTCTCACCGAATCCACCGCCACCTCGGGCCACGCCATCTTCTATGAAGGGGACGAGGCCGAGCACGTCTACAACGTGACCGAGGGCGTGGTGCGGGTCTCGAAAATGCTGCCCGACGGGCGGCGGCAGATCACGGGCTTTTTGTTCCCGGGCGATTTTCTGGGGCTCAGTCATGGGGACGCCTATGCCTATACGGCGGAGGCGATCGGCCCCGCGCGGCTGTGCCGATTCAAGCGCGACAAGCTGCTGAACCTTTTTGACGAACTTCCCACGCTGGAAAAACGCCTGCTGGGCATGGCGGCGGACGAGCTTGCCGCCGCGCAGGATCAGATCCTGCTGCTTGGGCGCAAGACCGCGCGGGAACGGGTCGTCTCGTTCTTTCAGCTGCTCGCCAAACAGGCGCGCAAGCGGGGCGAGATGGGGGGCACCATTCACCTGCCCATGAGCCGCGCCGACATTGCGGACTATCTTGGCCTCACCATTGAGACGGTCAGCCGCACCATTACCAAGCTTGCGAAGGACGGCGTGATTGAACTGCCGTCTTCGAACAAGGTGGTGCTGGCCGATCTGGATGCGCTTGAAGCGATCGAGATGGGCGAAGAGTAAGTCCCTCGCAGACTACCATTCACCGATATTTTCCATGGATGCCCAGGGCTCCTGGCTCGGCAGGGCGTCGCCCTTTTGCAGCAGCTCAATGGAGATGTTGTCCGGGGAACGGACAAAGGCCATGCGCCCGTCACGCGGCGGGCGGTTGATGGTCACGCCGCCGTCCATCAGGCGCTGGCAAGTGGCATAGATGTCATCAACGACGTAGGCCAGATGGCCGAAGTTGCGTCCGCCGCCCAACTCCTCAGGGTCCCAATTGTAGGTGAGTTCCACCATGGGCGCGTTGTTCTCGCGCGCGGCATTGGCATCTTCGGGCGCGGCGAGGAAGACGAGGGTGAAGCGTCCGGCCTCGATCTCATATTTGTTGATTTCGACCATGCCGAGCTTGTTCACGAAAAAGTCGAGCGTCGCGTCCAAATCACTGACGCGGATCATGGTGTGCAGATAGCGCATCTCTGTCTCTCCTTTGCTTTGATGCATGATGTTGCAGGTTCCGCAGCGGCAGGCAAGGGCGGGTCTGCAGCTTATTGAAAGCGCGGCCCCGCGCGCCTAGGCTGGCGCCGTCGTGAGGGAGGACAATGCATGGCGGAGACCTATCGCATCTACGGCGCGGAGGCGTCACCTTACTCGGTGAAGGTGCGCGCCTACTTTCGGTACAAGGGCATTCCGCACGAATGGATCCCGCGCACTGTGGACCGCATGGAAGAGTTTCAGCGCTATGCGAAACTGCCGCTCATCCCGTGTGTGGTCGCGCCGGATGAAACCGCGATGCAGGATTCCACGCCCATCATCGAAAAAATGGAAGCGCGCTTTCCGAACCCTTCCATCACACCGGACGATCCCGCCGCCGCTTTTCTTTCCGCGCTGATTGAAGAGTACGCCGATGAATGGGTGAACAAGCCCATGTTCCATTATCGCTGGTCCTATGACGCGGATAAGGAAGCGACGGCAAACTGGATCGCGCGGGAGACCATGCCCAATGGGGATGATGCGGCGCGCGAAGGGCTGAAGGGCATGCTGCTCGACCGCATGCCCGGGCGGCTCTTTTTTGTGGGCTCAAGCGCGGAAACGGCGGGTCAACTTGAAGGGTCCTACAAGCGGCTTCTCACCATCCTCAATGATCATCTGCTCAATCGGGAATACCTGTTCGGCGGGCGGCCCGCGCTTGCGGACTTTGGCCTGTGGGCGGAGCTTTATGAGCTGTCCATCGATCCGACCCCGGGCAAGGTGATGCGCTCGGGCTTTCCCAATGTGATGGAATATGTGGAACGCATGATGTTCCCCGAAGCCATTGGCGAGTTTGAACCACTTGGTGATTTGATGCCCACGCTGGGGCCGCTTCTCGAAGACGAAGTGGCCGGGCTCTTTCTGCCCTGGTCTGATGCCAATTCACGCGCGCTCGCGGGTGGGGAAGAAAGCTTCACCGTCACGTTGCAGGGCAAGCCTTTCACACAACAGCCGCAAAAATATCATGCCAAATCACTGGCCGCCTTGCGCGCACGCTTTGGCCAGATGCCGGCGACGCCGGAACTTGACGAGATTCTGGAACGCACCGGCTGCCTCCAATGGCTGAAGGGATAGCCTCATGTTCTTTTCCTCCGACAACGCGGAAAGCTGGGCGCCAGAAGTGCTTGAGGCGCTCGTGGATGCCGCGGACGGGCCCATGCCCTCCTATGGTGATGATGCGCTGACCGCGGACGTGAGCGCCAAATTCAACGAGCTCTTTGAGCGCGATGTGGCGGCGTTCCTCGTGCCCACGGGCACGGCGGCCAACAGTCTCGCCTTCGCTACGCTTTGTCCGCCCTATGGCGCGATCTTTGCCCATGAGGCTGCCCACGTGATGGTGGACGAATGCAACGCGCCGGAGTTTTTCACCGGCGGCGCGAAGATGGCGCCCTTGCCGGGCGAGAGCGGCAAGATTTCCCCTGACACCTTGACCCACGCACTCGCTCATTTTTTCGAGGGGTTTGTGCACCACGCCCAGCCCCATGTGCTGAGCCTGACGCAAGCCACCGAGGCCGGCACGGCCTATACGCCGGCGGAAATCGCAGCGCTGACGAAAATCGCTCATGGGCGCAAGATGGCGGTGCATTTGGACGGCGCGCGGTTTGCCAATGCGCTGGCGCATCTGGGCTGCACGCCGGCGGAGGCCACATGGAAGGCGGGGGTCGACGTCATGTCCTTCGGCGCGACCAAGAACGGCTGCCTTGCTGCGGAAGCTGTGATCTTTTTCAATCCCGAACAGGCAAAGACGTTTCCATACTTGCGCAAGCGGGCGGGGCATTTGTTTTCCAAACATCGCGTGCTTGCAGCGCAGATGCGGGCCTATCTCACCGACGGGCTCTGGTTGAAGCTTGCTAAGCATGCGAACGATCAGGCGGGGCGCCTAGGCGCGGAGCTGGCAAAGATCGACGGCGTGCGCCTCTGGTATCCGGTCGAGGCCAATGAGGTTTTTCCCTCGTTCCCCGGCGATGTGGCGGGAAAATTGATGCAGGCGGGCGCGTCCTTCCATCCCTGGATCGTGCCAGGCGATCCCGCGCAAGGGCAGATGTGCCGCTTGGTGACATCCTTCAAGACGCGCGATCAAGATGTGGATGACTTCATCGAGGCGACGCGCAAACTCTGCAGCGCTTGAATTTACTGTAAAATCCTACCGACGAGTTAACAGATCGTTCGGCATTTTCGGGAATGATGGAGGTCAATTCCGAGTGCGATAGCGAACGAGACATGTCTGTGAACCCGCAACACAAAACGACCTTTGCCATGACCCGCGAAAGCGCCCCTGAGGCCATTCGCCGTCATGAGTTACTGCTTGCGGGCGAGGTTGGCGGTGTCGCCGCGGATTTTGCGCATGCGGATCTGCGCGGGTTTGATTTTTCGGGCCGCGATCTTTCGCGAGCTGACTTTTCCGGCGCACGACTTGATGGAGCAACCTTCGAAGGCACGCAGCTCGACGGCGCGCGTTTCATCCGTGCGGACCTGTCCGATGCGATCCTCAAGGGTGTTCGCGCCCGGCGCGGCGATTTTCGCGGGGCCTCAATGCGCGGTGCCTTTCTGAGCGGTGGTGATTTTTCCGAAGCGGACTTTGGCGACATTGTTGCCGATGAGGGGGCGGGGCAGGAACCGACGGGGGAGATGGGCGGTGTTCCCGCGCGGCGCACGGATCTGACCTTTGCCGATCTGTCTGAAAGCCGTTTCGTGGGCGCGCAATTCCGCAATGCGCGGCTGGCCCGCGCGCTTCTGGAACGGGCGGACCTGACGCGTGCGCATCTGATCGGGGCGGACTTTACCGGCGCGGTGCTGGTGGGGGCGGCCTGGGACGGCGCGAACCGCGATGGCGCGCATCTCACCAACATTCTGACCGATGCGCCTTACGGCCGCGCCGCGCGCGATCTGGAGCGTCCGCTGCTCGATATCCTCAAATCCCATAGTCAATGGCTTTGCACTGACGGGCGCGAGGGCGCGCCGGCACTTCTGGGCGATGTAGACCTGCGCGATGTGCGGGGGCTCGGCGCTCACGATCTGACGGCCCTCGTCGCCCCCGGCGCAACCTTCTATGGCATGGACCTTTCGGGCGTGAATTTGCGCGGGGCGCAGCTGGCGGGCGCGGATTTCCGAAAAGCCAAATTGAAAGGCGCGGACCTGCGCGGGGCGAACCTGACGGGCGCGCTCCTCAGCGGTGCCGACCTGCGCCGTACCTCGCTCGGCCCATTGCACCTCACGGGCCGCCGCGATGTGCCGGTGCGGCTCGCCGACGCCAGCCTGCGCGGTACTGATTTGCGCGGGGCCGATCTGGCGCGCGCAAAACTCGAACGGGCCGATTTGTCTCATGCGGATTTGACCGGCGCGCGGCTCAAGGGCGCGAGCTTGGACGATGCTGATTTGTCCGGTACCACGGTGCCGACGCTGGGCCTGCGTGATATTTTCGGCTTTGCCCTGAAACGCCGCTAGGCGTTACTCCGCCACATCCATCTGTATGGGATCGGTTGCGGGCGTCTGCACCGCGCTTGCCGCCGGGCGCGCCACGGCGGACAGCACCGTGCGCGAACGGATGAACGAGCCCAGCCGCGCGATGGACGCCTGCGCGGGTTTTACAGGCAGCGCCTGGAAGACGTGATACATGCCGTCCCACACCTCCATGCTGACATCCGCGCCCGCTTCCTCGGCAAGCTTTGCCGCGCGCAAGGCATCGTCTTTCAGGACCTCGTTTGAGCCCACATGCAGAAGGATCGACGGCAGCCCGTGATAATCGCCATAGAGCGGGGAGGCGCGCGGGTCGGTGGGCAAATGCCCTGCGAGGTAGTTTTGCGAAAAATTTGTGAGGTCGCGCAGGTCCAACATGGGGTCGGCGTTTGCCAGGCGAAGGAGCGAGCGCCCCGTCATGGCAAGGTCGACCCAAGGGGACAGGCCCACGACTGCCGCGGGCATGGCGAGCCCCTCATCACGAATGCCCATGGCAGCGGCGAGCGCCAGACCGCCGCCCGCTGAATCCCCGGCCAGCGCAATGCCGCCCGGGTCGATGCCGCTGGCCAAGAGCCAGCGATAACACGTCATGGCGTCTTCATAGGCGGCGGGAAAAGGATGTTCCGGCGCCAGGCGATAGTCCACCAGCAGGGCGCGGGCGTGGGCCTCGTTCGCGATCTTGGACACAAGCGCGCGATGGGAGTCCGGCGTACCGGCGCAATAACCGCCGCCATGGAAATACAGAATGATCCGGTGGGCCCGGCTGAGGGGGCGTTCGATCCATTCAGCGGGAACCCCGTTCACATCAACCGGGGTAATGCGCGTGTCCTTGGGGGGCTTGCCAAACCGCTTCGCGCCGTCCGCGAGCTGTTTGCGGAACAGGGTGACTTCCAGGTCCGCGCCGGCACGATGGCGCTGATCACGCAAGCGGCGCAGAAAATACGCCAGTGCCCGCTCTCTCAATCCCGGCATTCAAGGTCCTCGAACGTTTTGATTTTGCCAGCAAATCTAGACTGCACGGGGTGCCTATGCAAATGGCAGAAAGGGCGGATAAGGGGGGATGTTGACCTCGATCAAGGCGCCGGGCGCCCGCTCCGCCTTAGATCAGCGGCAGGGAGGAGCCGCTGCGTGACATTTGATTTGCATGACCTGAGAGCCCAGGAGCGGGACCGTGCCTATGTGCTGGTCCACCTCATGAAGCCCGAAGTGGACCTTACCCGCTGGCGGGGCTTTCTCGCAGATGTGGCCGGGCAATGCGCGGCGGGGATCGAACGCGGCATCACGGTTGCCACGCTGGGGGAAGATTGCCTTGTGGGGCTCTTTACCTGGTCGCCCCAGCCGAGCCTTGAGCACACCAAAGTCTTCACGGTCGATAATTTCATCGCGGCCGGGGCGCTCGACCCCGAACCCTTGTTCGACGCCATGATCAAGGACATGGACGCGCGCGCCCATACGCTCGACTGCGGGGCGGTGCAGATCTCATTGCCCAATCTTTACACCAGCACAAAACAGCATCGGCTTTTGCAGGACAGTTTTCTCGACCACGGATTTATCGTGGCCGATCAGAAACTGCGCCGCAGTTTTAGCGTGCCGCCCGTCAAATGCGGAGGCGCGCCCGGAAACAAGTCTCCGGACGCGCTCCACTAAAGCCGCGAGTGGATAGGGGGGCTGAACCTCTCCTGAGGGGGCAAGGGAGGTTTTACGCGGCTTTGTTCTCGATGGTCTTGGTGCCGTTGGCCGCCGAAATTTCAATGCGGCGGGGTTTCAGCGCTTCGGGAATGACGCGTTCCAGCTCGACGGTCAGAAGGCCGTTCTCAAGCTTTGCGCCTTTCACCTGCACATGGTCGGCAAGCTGAAAGCGGCGCTCGAAAGCGCGCGTCGCGATACCGCGATGCAGGAACTCACGTTCCTCGGTTTCTTCGGTTTTTTTGCCGGAAACGGTCAGGGCGTTTTCCTTGACTTCAATGTCGATGTCACCTTCGCCAAAGCCCGCCACGGCCATGGTGATTTCATAGGAATTTTCGTCGAGACGCTCGATGTTGTAGGGCGGATAGCTGTTGCCAGCATCAAAGGTCGCGCCACCGTCCAACATGTTGAACAGGCGGTCAAAGCCAACGGTCGAGCGATAAAGCGGGGAAAGATCAAATGTCCGCATGGGATCATCCTCCTCTGAGCGATGTCATGGGGCACGCCGTTGTGGCCGTGCCCGGGTGTTGCGTTTCAGTGCGCCCTGACGGGACCCCTATTGGGCATCCCCAAGCGCAGAACTTAGGTGGGAAGGATTTCGCGCGGTTCAAGACCCGCAAAGCAGCAAAAAAGAAAGAGCCCGGAATCTGCAGGATTCCGGCGCCGATTAACGGGGCTGGCGCCCGCACAAAACCTTGGTTGTGAAGGTGCACACCACCTGATCATGCTGGTTGAGGATCTCGTTCCGTGTGGTCACGATGCCCCGTTCCTGATCCTTGGGTTCCAGCTCGGCGATTTCCATTTCCAGGTGGATGGTGTCGCCGATTTTCACCGGCGCGGTAAAGCGCACATCCTCCATGCCATAAAAGGCGATGAAAGACTTGGGCAGCACTTCGTATTGCCCCAGGCGAAAGGCGAGGGCCGACCCGATGGATAGGACCAGCAACCCGTGGGCGATGCGTTCCCCAAAGGGGCCATCTGCTGCGGCGGAGGCGTCCGTGTGGAGCGGATGCCAATCTCCCGTTAGTCCGGCAAAATTGGTAATGTCGGATTCGGTAATGGTGCGGGCGGGCGTTGTGCGCCGTTCGCCGACCTCAAAGTCTTCATAGTACCCGCGTGGCATTAACCGGAACTCCTCATGATTTGGACACAATACAGTGCCTCAATAAGGACGCAACAAAAGCTGTCCCCCGTTAGTCGGAGAGCAAATCCATGACCCCCATCCGTCTCCTCCTTCCATTGATCGTCGCCTTGATCGCCGTGGTCCCGGCGTCTTGCGCGCAGGAAACGGCGTCCTCCGAAAATGCGATCCAGGACGCGGTTGCTGAAAGCCTTCCCAGCTGGTGGCGGATCATCCAGTTTGAGGTGACGCAGCAAGCGAGCCCGCAAGACCAGACCAGCCCGGATGAAGCGCCTGAACCCACCGGTAAAGCGCCGGGGGTAACTGCGACGGGTAATGGCCCGCACGATGGCGCGGCTGGCAAGCCCGGCGCTCTTGTCCCGGGGGCGTCCGTTGCCACGCGGTTTGCGGCGACCCTGGAACTAACCGCGCGGATTTATGAGCCACTCTATTCGCTTGACGGAACGGCCATCGTTCAACCGATCATGGATGATGGCGACCGGATCGAGGTCACGGGGTATGTGCTTTCGGAAGACGACATGGTCTTTGCCGACCCAGGCATAATTCATCTCGACCAGGAAGGCCTTCTGGGCCTTGGCAGGCCAAGCGACGAATTTGAATATCCCACGGTCATTCTGGGCACAGAAGAAGCGGACGAATTTCTTGCCTCCCGCGATGCCGCGCGCGTTGAAGGCACCATGCGCAAGCTCATGGGCGATACGGGCGACGAGCTCTAGTGAGCGTGCCGGTTAGGGCCTGAGCGGAAAGGCCGACGGCCCGGTCTTGCGCAAGGGTGCGGCGAGTTCCGCAAATTCACACAGCAGGCTACGCGTCTTGCGCGGGTCGATAATGTCTTCCACCAGATAGGATTCCGCCGTGCGAAACGGCGAACGCACCGCGTTGAGGACGCTTTCGATCTGCGCGCGCAGGGCTTCGGGATCTTCGGCTTTCTCAAGCTCGGACTTGTAGGCTGCCTCGATGCCGCCTTCGACGGGGAGCGAGCCCCAATCGCCCGACGGCCATGCAAAACGGTAATGAAAGCGCGAATGGTTTAGGTTCGCTGCCCCGGCAACGCCAAAGGCCTTACGGATCAGCACCGTGCACCAGGGCACAGTCGCCTGATAGACAGCGGCAAGCGCGCGGGAGCCGTGCCGGATGGTGGAGGCGCGCTCCGATTCCGTGCCGATCAAAAAGCCCGGGTTGTCGACGAGATGCACGACAGGCAGGTGGAAGGTCTCGGCAAGGTCGATAAAGCGCACGATCTTTTGTGCGGCGTCCGCCGTCCAGCCGCCACCGTAGTGATAGGGATCGTTCGCCAGCACCGCCACGGGCCAGCCGTCGATGCGCGCGAACCCGGTAATCGCCGACTTGCCCCAGGCCGCGCCCATTTCAAAAAAGCTGCCCTGATCGAAGACGGAGTTGATGATCTTGCGCATCTTGTAAACTTTGCGCCGGTCTTCCGGGACAATGTTCAGAAGCGCTTCATCTTCGCGGGCGGGGTCATCGGTCGGCTCAATGCGTGGCGGCAATTGATCGATGGAGGAGGGCAAATAGCTGAGGAACCGTTGCGCCATGGCGATGGCTTCATCTTCGCTGGCCGCCACCGCATCCACCGTGCCGTTGGGCCCGTGAATATGTGCGCCGCCCAATTGTTCCTTGTCGATGTCCTCGCCCAGACGTTTGACGACCGGGGGGCCCGCGACAAAAACCTGGCCGAGATCTTTTACGAGCACCGAAAAGTGGCTGGAGACGAGCCGCGCGGCGCCCAAGCCAGCGACAGGGCCGAGGCCTAATGCCACGACGGGCACGGTTGCTAGGTTGCGCACCACCCATTCCCATCCCGGATTGAAGGGCACATAGGTGCGTGCCGAGGTGTTGAGCGTCTTGACCGAACCGCCACCGCCGGTGCCGTCGATCATGCGCACCAGCGGCAAGCGCAATTCATTCGCCATTTGCTCAGCCGCCACCATCTTCTGCCAGATGGCGGCATCGGCTGCGCCGCCGCGCACGGTAAAATCATCCCCCGTCGCCACGATGGGGCGGCCTTCCACATTGGCGCGACCAAAGAGGAAATTGGAGGGGCTGAAGTCTTTCAGCGTGCCGTCGTCATTGTATTGGGCGCGACCGGCCAGCTTGCCGATCTCGCGGAAGCTGCCGTCATCTACCAGCCGCGCCAGCCGTTCGCGCACGTTGAGCTTGCCCCGTTCGGCCTGACGCTGAAGTTTTTCCTCGCCGCCCATTTGTTCGGCCATGGCCGAACGGCGTTTCAGTTCCTCAAGTTCCTTGTCCCAGCCCATGCGCGCTTAAGGTCCTAACCTGGTCAGTTGATGATGGCGCCGATCTGGATGGCAAAGTCCTGGCATTCGATCAGATAGGTATTCACAAGGATCTGCAACGCATCCGCGCCGATGCCGCCGGTGGCGTTGACGTTCATGATCAACGTCGCATCGCCTTCTTCGTCGATATAGGCGCGCGACCAGTTCCGCGAGCGGCGGAAAATGTCGTTCCATTCGTAAATGGTGTCCGGGCCTACAAGCGCGGGCGGCTCGTACCAGCTGTAGAGCGTGATGTCTTCGCAGCCGTTTGAATCACAGCCGTAGAAAAAGATGTTGATGTTGCGCGCGGCAAAGGTGCCTTCGGTGACCACCTGGATCAGCGGATAGCCGCGATTGTCCTGGGTCTCCACAAAACGCAAATTGAGTTCGGTGAGCGTCTCGCTGACGTTATCCACGGTCAGCTTGTCGATCATCTGGGCCTTCGCGGGCAGCGCGAGGAACAGGGCGGCGATAAGGCTGGTAAGAAAAATACGCATGACGACTTTCCTGGCTTTGGACTCGGAAATTCAAGCTTAACGGCACGGACCGCGCGGCGCGAGGGACAATTCGTAAATAGCTTAAGGCCTCATTGTGGGCGTATAGGGGCCCTTCAGGGCCTCCAATGTGGGGGCGGCAAAGCGCAACCAGTCCCAGATGGCGGGGCGCGTCTCGCGCGGATCGATCAGGTCGTGCACGGAAAAGGTTTCCGCGCGGGGGAAGGGCGATTGGGCGGCGGCGAGCATGTCTTCCAGCTCTTTCCGTTTGGCCTCAGGGTCCTCCGCGGCGGCAATCTCGCGCGAGAAAGCGACCGCGACACCCCCTTCGAGAGGGAGCGCGCCGGTCTCAGCACTCGGCCAGGCGAGCACATGGCCGCCAGGGCCAAAATGCGCGGCGGCGGCAACGCCAAAGGCCTTGCGCACGATAATGCTGATCCAGGGCACGCGGGATTGAACCACCGCCATCACGGCGGCTGTGCCGTGGCGGATGGTGCCGGCGGCCTCAGAGTCCGGCCCGATCATGAAGCCGGGCTCATCGACCAGGGAAATGATCGGCAGGCGGAAAGTGTTGCACATGTCCACAAAGCGGCGAACCTTTTGCGAGCCCTCCGCCGTCATCGCGCCCGCGTAATAGCGGCAGTCGTTGGCGAGAATACCGACGGGGTGACCGCCCAGCCGCGCGAGCCCGGTGATCTGTCCGGGGCCATAGGCCCGCGTCATTTCAAAAAAGCTTTCGCGGTCCACCACATGTTCGATCAGCTTGCGCATCTTGAAGGGTTTGCGCCGGTCGCGCGGAATGATGCTTAGAAGTTCCTCATCCTGCCGGTCAGTGGGGTCATCGGTCGCGCCCATGGGCAAGTCCGCGAACACGTTCTGCGGCATGTAGGAAAGGAACGCGCGAATCTGTTCAAGCGCGTCCTGTTCGTCTTTGGCAACATTATCTACCGCGCCGGATTTGGCGTGCACCTTCGCGCCGCCAAGTTCTTCTTTGGTCAGCTCGCGACCGAGCGCACGTTCCACGACTTTCGGCCCGGCGATCAGCAGTTGCGCGGTGGCCTCGCTCATGACGGAAAAATGCGATGCGGCCAGCCGCGCGGCGGGAAAGCCCGCGACCGGCCCCAATGCTGCCGAAGCGACGGGCACGGTGCCCATGGCGGTCGCGATTGAAAGAAAGCGCGGTGCCGCAAAAACAGGGTCGCCGGATGGCCGTTTGCCGCTTGAGCCGCGTACCGACCCGCCGCCGCCCTCAAGCAGGCGCACCAGCGGCACCTTGTAGGTCAGCGCGAGCGCTTCGGCATAGACTGACTTGCGCAGGCCCGCCGCATTGGGGGACCCGCCCTTGAGCGTGAAGTCCTCGCCGCCCACGGCAACGGGCCGCCCGCCGATCTCGGCAAGGCCGGTGATGTAGTTCGCGGGGGTGAAGCTGCCGTCGTCTTCCTCTGCGCCCGCGACGCGGCCATGTTCAATGAAACTGCCCTCGTCGGTGACGGCGGCAATGCGCTCCCGCACCGTCAGGCGACCCTTGTCGTGATGGCGGGCGACGGCATCGGCCCCGCCCATTTTCGCGGCCTCGGCGCGGCGGCGCTTGATCTCTTCGGCTTCGTCTTTCCAATTCATGGGCAAAGCTTAAGCGAGGCCCGCGCGAAACCCAAGAGAGGAGACTGGAGGGCGGGCGGCAGCTCTGCTAAGACGGAAGCCATGACCACCATGGATGACATTACCGCGCGGCTGACCCAGCTCCTTGACGGTGCGGAAGGGTTTCCCGCGCGTGTGCTTTTTGATTTCGGCGGGGGCGACGTCCTGCATGTCGATGGCACGAGTGGCCGGATCAAACTGACGCCCCTGGCCGCCGATGCCGATTGCATCATCGCCATGCCGCCGGAAGTTTTCGCGCGCATTCTGCGGGGCGAGCTGGACGAATCCGCCGCCTTCATGGGGGGCGACATGCGCCTGACGGGTGAGATCGGCCTTGCCACGCGTATCAGCGATTTTCTGCGCACCCGTGCGCAAACCATGGACAATGCCCAATGACTTCCGCCGACCTCACATCGATTGATGCCAACCCGTGCCCGCCGGGTGCGGAGGCGAAGATCGTCCGTAATGGCGATGCCGAGCTGCGCGTGGCGCGTTGGATGCCCGAAGGTGCAAAAAGCACGGTGATCCTCGCCCATGGGCGGACGGAATTCATCGAAAAATACTATGAAGTGATTGGCGAACTTCTGGCGCGCGGCTTCGCGGTTTTTTCCTTCGACTGGCGCGGGCAGGGCATGGCGACGCGCGAGCTTGAAACCTGGCAGCGTGGGCACATCGAAAACTTCAACGACTATCTCACCGATCTCGACGCGATTTTCACCGATGAATTTTTTGAGGCGACGCCCGGCCCCCGCTATGTGATTGCCCATTCCATGGGCGGCAACATCATGCTGCGCTATCTGCACGATCATCCGGAACTGGCGGAGCGTGCGGTCTTTTCCGCGCCCATGTTGCAGATCGGCGGCGCCATTGCGGGAAGCGCCATCCGCTTGCTGGCCATGGGTGCGATCAGCGCGGGTCAGGCGGGGGAAGAACCCTTCGTCAGCAAGCCCGTCGATCCCATTGAAGATACGTTCGATGGAAACGCCGTCACTTCCGATCCCGCGCGGTTCGCGCGCACACGCAAGACGGTGGAGGCCAACCCGCGCCTCGGGCTCGCGGGCATCAGCTGGCAATGGGTCAAGGCGGCGATTGATTCCATCGAAGTAACGTGGACGGATGAATTCATTGCGGGCGTAAATGTGCCGACGCTTTTCGTCGCCGCCGGTCGCGAACGGATTGTCGATCCCACCGCGTGTAATCGGTTCGCGAAGGCCTCAAAGGTTTGCGAGACCGTCACCATCGAAGGCACCTTGCACGAGATCATGATGGAAAAAGATCATTTTCGCCGGCAGTTCTGGGCCCTGTTCGACGAGTTTATCTCGCGCCCCTGATCCGGCAGCGTTAGCCATTCAGCAATTTCAATACCGCCTCGTGCAGGCGGGCGTCGCCGGTGGCGAGCACCTGCCCGCCATTTTCGGCTGAGTTGCCGTGCCAATCGGTGACCTGGCCGCCCGCGCCCTCGACGATGGGAATCAGCGCCTGAATATCAAAGGGCTTCAGTCCCGCTTCCAGCACAATGTCGATGAGCCCATGGGCGAGCAGGCAATAGGCATAGCAGTCTGTGCCGAGGCGCAGCATCTTGGTCTCGCGCAAAAGCGTGTCATAGGCCGCTTCCTCGCGGGGGCCATGGAAGAGTTCGGGCGTGGTGCAGGCAAAGATCGCATCGGAAATGGCGGCGCAAGCGCGCGTTTTCAGCGGCGTCACTTGATCCCCGCGCACCAGCGCCGTCCCGCCGGGCCAGCCGATGAAACGGTCGCCCACGAAGGACTGATCCATGATGCCGACGACGGGCTTTACCCCGTCATGATAGCCGAGCAGCGTGCCCCAGGTGGGCATGCCAGAAATAAAGGCGCGTGTGCCGTCGATGGGATCAATCACCCACATGGCGCCGGAGGTGCCGTCCTTGTTTCCAAACTCTTCGCCCAGGATGGCATCATCGGGACGTTCGGTATCGATCAGTGCACGGATCGCCTGTTCCGCACCCTTGTCCGCCACGGTAACCGGGTCAAACTGTCCGACTGCGTCACCCGTCTTGTCATCGGTCGCGGGGTTCTGCCGAAAATGGGGCAGGATCGCCGCCCCCGCCGCATCGGCGCAGCGGCAGGCGAATTCAACAATTTCATCATGGGGGGCGGGGACGGAAAGCGGCATAAATGCCTCTCTTGGTTAAGGGCTTGGTGCGGGCCCTGATTTGGCACTTGTATTCGGCGGGGTCAATCTCATATGGTTGGCCATCGGCGGCACCCGCCGCCTGGCACGCAACCCCGTTGAAGGAGGGCTTTTTATGATTGTGTTGACGCTCTCTCGGGCGGGCCGTGCGGCGCGCTAACGCGCTCCCTATTTCGCGATACCTGCCTGATCCGTTCCGCCTTGCAAGCCTCAGCTGCGAGCGCTGGATATACGTGACTGACTGACAGGCAGACCAATGACATTCACACTCTCCGACCTTGGATGGTCGGCGCATTTCATGATGCAGCTCGAGGCCGATGACCTTGAGCACTTTACCCTTGCGCGCGTTACCCAGGTTCACCGCTCGCAGATCAATGCCATTACCGAGGCTGGCGAAGTGACGCTCACCACCAAGGGCGGCGAAACCACCGGCGACTTTGCGGTGGGCGACTGGGTTCTGGTGGACGACGACGCCCGCATCGAGCGCGGCCTTGAGCGGCTCACCGAGCTCAAGCGCAAGGCGGCGGGTCCGGAATCCAAGCACCAGCTCATCGGGGCGAATATCGACGTTCTGTTCATTACGACGTCGTGCAACGATGACTTCAACATCGCGCGGCTGGAACGTTATCTCGTGCTGGCGCGGGCGGCGGGCATCCAGCCCGTGGTGATCCTGACCAAGGCCGATTTGTCGGACGATCCCGTCACCTATGAGCGGGAGGTGCAGACCCTCGATCCCGCCTTGCCCGTGCTCGCGTTCGATGCGCGGGACGAGGAACAGGTCAAAGCGCTCTTTGACTGGTGGCGCCCGGGGCAAACCGCCTCTGTCGTCGGGTCATCGGGGGTGGGCAAGACGACCTTGCTCAATTCGCTGACCCACGCGGATCTCGCGACGCAAGGCATTCGCGAAGATGACGCGAAAGGCCGGCACACAACGACCGCGCGGGGGCTTTATCCCGTGGGGGAAAACCGCTGGCTGATCGACACGCCGGGGATGCGCGAGTTGGGGCTCACCGATGCGGGCAGCGGGGTAGAGGCGGTCTTTGCCGATCTCGTGGCGCTTGCGGGAGCCTGCAAATTTTCCGATTGCGGCCACGAGGATGAACCAGGCTGCGCGGTGCAGGGGGCGATTGCGTCGGGGGACCTTGACCCCGATCGTCTCAAGCGGTGGCAAAAGCTCGAGCGTGAAGAACGCTGGAACAATGAAACCATTGCCGAACAACGTAAACGCAACAAGGAGCGTGGGCGCTACATCAAGCGCGTCTCGTCCGAACGCATGGCGATGAAGGGGCGGCCGCCGAAGTAGGTGGCCGTCTCAGGCGGGTCAGGCCGCCTCAATCTGTCCGCTACTGCCTTGCTCTGTCAGGGCCTTCGTCAGCTCGAGCAAGCGGCGGCGCGGTTCTTCGTCCAGGGCGTAATAGGCGCGAACAAGTTCCAGCGTTTCCTTGTCCCCCAGAAGATCGGGGTTCAGGGTCTCATCCGCTTCGCTGGTCATGCCTTGATCTTCGAGGCCTTCAAAGAAGAAGGAGACGGGAACAGACAGCGCTTGCGCAAGATCCCATAGCCGACTTGCGCTCACGCGGTTCGCGCCGCTTTCATATTTCTGGATCTGTTGGAATTTGATGCCGACCGCGCCCGCGAGTTGTTGCTGGGTCATGCCGATCATCCAACGCCGATGCCGCAGGCGTTTGCCCACATGCAGGTCGACCGGGTGTTTGCCCTTGGGGGCCGTATTGCTGTTCGAGGGGGTAGGAGAGTTCATAACGCTACGCTCCGTAAAAGAGTTACAACTGGTGCCGTCCCAAAGCCCCCCGATCGAGTCTTTCGACCACTTCGGGACGGTAGTATGGCGAGGCGTCGTACCCATCCGGGACAACCCTCATCCGGCGATAAGTCTAGCCGCAATTCCCGTGCCGGGGGAGCGCTTCACCGCGATGTGATCGGTGAAATACGGGGATAACCCCTATTCTCCGACGGCGCGGCGCTTCCGGTCACCGGGAAAGAGCACCCGTTTGCGCAATCTGATGGCACCCGGTGTCACTTCCACGAGTTCATCGTCCTGAACATAGGCGATCGCCTGTTCCAAAGAGAGAGTAATGGGAGGCGTGAGGCGGATGGCCTCGTCCTTGCCCGCGGCGCGGATGTTGGTCAGCTGTTTGCCCTTGATGGGGTTCACGTCGAGGTCATTGTCCCGGCTGTGTTCGCCGATGATCATGCCCTGATAAACATCCGTACCCGGAGTAATGAACATCTTGCCGCGATCTTCGAGATTGAACAGCGCATAGGCGACGGCGGGGCCGTTGCTGTTGGAAATCAGAACGCCGTTGCGCCGCCCCTCAATCGCGCCCTTGTGGGGGGTATAGCCATGGAAGATGCGGTTCAGAACGCCCGTGCCGCGCGTGTCGGTCAGGAACTCGCCCTGATACCCGACTAGCGCGCGGGTGGGGCAATGAAGCGTAATGCGTGACTTGCCCGCGCCCGCTTCTCGCATGTCCACAAGCTCGCCCTTGCGCATGGTCAGTTTTTCAATGACGACGCCGGAATACTCCTGGTCCACGTCGACAACAACTTCTTCGACCGGCTCCAACCGTTCGCCGGTCTCGGGGTCTTCTTTGAACAATACGCGCGGGCGGCTGATGGACAGCTCAAATCCTTCGCGCCGCAGGGTTTCGATCAGAACCCCCAGCTGCAATTCGCCTCGGCCCGCCAGCTCGAAGGCGTCTTTGTCTTCGGCGTCGCGCACGCGGATCGCCACGTTGCCTTCGGCCTCGCGCATCAGGCGCTCGCGAATAACGCGGCTTTGCACCTTGCTGCCGTCGCGTCCCGCCAGCGGCGAGGAATTGATGGACACGGTCACGGCCAGCGTGGGCGGGTCGATGGGCGGCGCGGGGATGGGCTCGTTGATGCTGACGTCGGCCAGGGTGTCGGCAACAGTGGCTTTCTGAAGGCCAGCGATGGCGACAATGTCGCCCGCGCGCGCTTCGTCCACCGGCACTTTGGCAAGACCGCGGAAGGCGAGGATCTTGGTCACTCGCGCCCGTTCGATCAGCGCACCGTCAAGGCGCAGCGCCTTGATCGGATCATTGTTGCGCACGACACCGGTTTGAATGCGGCCCGTCAGGAGGCGACCCAGATAGGGGTTCGCCTCAATGGTCGTGACCAGCATGGAAAACGCCTCGCCTGTATGGGCTTCGGCTTCCGGCGCGGGCACATGTTCGACGATCTTGTTGAACAGCGGCGAAAGGTCTTCGCGGCTATCTTCGAGATCATCGACGGCCCAGCCGTCACGTCCCGAGGCAAAGAGCATGGGAAAATCGAGTTGTTCGTCGCTCGCGTCCAGCGCGGCGAAAAGATCGAACACTTCGTCATGCACTTCGTGGGGGCGGCCGTCGGGCCGGTCGATCTTGTTCACGATCACGACGGGGCGCAGGCCGAGTGCCAGCGCTTTGGTGAGCACAAACTTGGTTTGCGGCATGGGGCCCTCAGCCGCGTCAACCAGCAGGATCACCCCGTCCACCATGGATAGGATGCGTTCCACCTCGCCGCCGAAATCAGCGTGGCCGGGGGTGTCGACGATATTGATGCGCGTGCCTTTCCAGTCGAGACTGGTGCACTTCGCCAAAATGGTGATGCCGCGCTCGCGTTCCAGGTCGCCGGAATCCATGGCGCGTTCAGCCACCTGTTCGTTCTCGCGAAAAATGCCGGACTGTTTCAGCATCTGGTCCACGAGGGTGGTTTTGCCATGATCGACGTGCGCGATGATCGCGATATTGCGTAAGGACATAATGTTTGGTGCCTTGGGGTTTATTGGATCAGTCGGGCAGTCGCGCGACTTCGAGCCAATAGCTTTCATCAAACCCGGGAAGATCGAGATTGGAAAGGAACTGCCGGGTGCAGGCTTCCCATGAGAATTTTTCCGCATGCGCGCGGCATTCCGCCGGCGTTGCGCAATTGAGGGCGGCTTTGCAGGCCGCCTCAAGATTTTCGTCCACCGCGCCCACGGTGCTGCCTTCCAGAATGTCGGCGGGCCCTTGTACGGGATAGGCGGCGACCGGCGTGCCGGAGGCGAGCGCTTCCACAACCACAAGGCCAAACGTGTCGGTCTTGGACGGGAACACAAACACATCGGCTTGCGCGTAAAGCGCGGCAAGCTCGTTGCCGAACTTCGGGCCAGTGAAAAGGACGTTCTTGTATTTGGCTTTCAACTCTTCGAGCTGCGGGCCGCTGCCCACGACAATCTTGCTGCCTTCGAGATTGAGATCGAGAAACGCTTGAATGTTCTTCTCGACCGCCACACGGCCCACATAAAGCCAAATCGGGCCTTTGAGGTCAGGCTTGGGTGCGGCGTTCGCCATGTCAGGATTGAACAAGGTCAGATCCACTCCGCGCGACCAGATACGCAGATTGTGAAAGTCTTTTTCTTCCAACTCGCGTTCAAGCGAGGGCGTCGCCACCATCACGGCGGACGCATGCTTGTGAAACTTGCGCAAGATGCCGTAGCCCCAATCAATGGGAAGCCCCGTGCGCGCGTTCACATATTCCGCAAAGCGTGTGTGGAACGACGTCGTATAGGGGTGTTCGTGCCGCACACAGAATTTGCGCGCGGCCCAACCCAGCGGCCCCTCGGTTGCGATGTGGATCGCGTCGGGCTGATACACATTGATGATGCGCGCGATCATTCGGTAGGGTGCCATGGCGAGCCGAATTTCCGAATAGGTCGGCAGCGGCACCGTGCGGAACAGATCCGGCGTGATGTAGTAGACCGTGTTGCCAAATTTTTCGAGATAGTTGCCGAGTGTGTCGAGTGTGCGCACGACGCCGTTCACTTGCGGCTTCCATGCATCGGTGACGATCAGGATGCGCAGGCCTGAGCTCGGGTTGGGCACCTCTGGCGTGCGGCGGCGGCGGCGGCCGATGCGGCGCAGGCGTCCGCCCACGCGCCGGAACCAGCGCAGCCGTCCACCTTCCGGCTTTTCAGCAGGCTGGGTCGTCGCTGGGACTTGGCTGTCAGGCGCGGCATCAGTCACGTTAAAAAAGGTCCAATTGTCAGATTCGCGCCCCTGATAGCGGGTTTGCGCGGTGTCGTCGAGTGCTCTGGAGAAAAGGGGTCGGACGGGTCTCGCGACTAGCTGTCGGTCTCGTCCGGGTCGGGGCCCGTGAAGCGGCGAACGATGGCCGCAGTGCGGAGTTCCAGCCCCGCATGAACCACGAAAGGCAAAGGATTAACGTCGTCGCCATAGCTGGCAAGCAGGGCCGCCACCATGGGCGTGGCGCTGGCGTTTGCATTGATCGCGCCGTCGTGTGCGGCAAAGCGCGCGGCCCGTTCCCCCAGAAGAACGCCATAGTCACGGCCGCCTTCGGGGCCGCCCATCAGCTGGATTTCAGAGGCCTGATCATCGATGTCGCCGCCGAGCGGGCGCGTTGTCATCAAAACGTCACCGTTGGCGACGCGGCGGCGCGCCAGGCTCAGATAGTTCTGAAAGCGCGCGCCGTAGATCTGGTTAAATTCTTCCGTATAGGAATGATAGAGCTCCACCGCCCGGTCCCAGGTGCCGGCCTGCGCGCGCAACTGCCGCAGATAGTCGGCGGCGTACATCACGTTCGACAGGGGGTCGAAGGCTTCTTCGAAGCTTGTGAAGGCGCGCGGGTGGAAAAAGACGTTCACCTGCATGCAGCCCACATCGAAACTGCGGGTGCCGGAATTGATCAGCTGCTGGGCGGCAAAGACCGCCTGGTCCTTGGTCGCGAAGACATAGCCGCGTCCACCCACATTAATGGTCCAGGGCCAGGGCGCCACATCGCCGGTGGGCGCGCGGCGCGCGGTCTCATTCAGGGCTATGGCGGACAGAAGCTGGGCAGGGGCGTTCACGGCGGCGCCCACCTGTTCGGCGGCCTCCACACAGGCCCACCAGTCGGGGGACATGTCATCGGCACGTTCCTGCGCCCACGCGCCACCGCTCGCGAGGGAAAGCCCCGCGGTGAGGAGGATCGCAATGGGTAAGCCGAGGCGCATGTGATGCTGTCCCTTATTCGCTCTTTACCGTTGTCCCATCAGTTCGCCCGGGGCGCGTTCCTGCCCTTCAACGAAGGGGAACGTCTTTTCCGCCGGACCCGGCAAGTTTGGGCGGGTATCCTAAGCAGAACCTTTCCCGAACTTGCCTGTCCCTACTTAGCGGCGCTGCAAGTCTCTCGCCAGAGGCCGCACCGTCGCACACACGTGAAAGTGTTTCCTACGGGGGCATCACAGGTCAACCAAAGAGAGAAAACCTACTTAATTTCAATGCTTTAAGTAAAATGCTCTGAAAAATTGGCGTGGTATCCGCGCAACATTCCAACGGGATCATTTTGACCCATTTGAGCCTGATTGGCGGGGTCTAGGGGGTAAAAATGGTTAAAGAACGGCAGCCAGGGGAGAAATCTCAAGGGTGGAGATTCGCTCCGCGAAACGGCTCAGATCGGCTTTCAGGGCAGCAAAGCGCCGTTTCTTTTCCAGCGTCGCCTCATCCATATAGAGCGCGCGGTTGAGCTCGATCTGCAGGGCGTGGATGCCGTGCAGCGGCTTGCCATAGCGTTCCGTGGTGAACCCGCCCGCATAAGGCGCGTTGCGCGCGACCGAATACCCCAGCTCCGTGAAAATCTTTTCGACCTCGGTGGTCAGCTCCGACGCGCAGGAGGTGCCATGCCGGTCGCCCAGCACGATGTCGGCGCGGGTGAGGCCCGCATCCTGATCCATGGGCCCGCCGACGGAGGGCATGGAATGGCAGTCGATCAGCACGGCGCAGCCGAATTTGTGATGGGCATCGGCGACAAGCTTGCGCAGCTCGTCATGGTAGGGCTCGTAAAGTTCGCGAATGCGGCGCTCGGCTTCTTCAAAGCTCAGCTTGTGGCGATAGATCTCTTTGCCGTCCGCCACCACGCGGGCAATGGTGCCCAGGCCCCCCGCAACGCGTAGCGACCGCGTGTTCACGAACGACGGCAGCTTGCCAATGAACATGTCGGGGTCGAGCTCAAAAGGTTCCCGGTTCGCATCCACATAGGCGCGCGGGAAATTCGCGGCCAGAAGCGGCATGCCATTGGTGGGCGCCTCGGCAAACAGCTCGTCCACATAAGAGTCCTCGGACCGCCGGATCATCAGCGCGTCGAGCTTGGACGCGGCCAGAAAACTGGGCGGATAATCGCGGCCCGAATGGGGGGACGCAAAAACCACAGGCCCCTTGAGCTTTCGCGGTGCACGCACAGCGAAAGCCGGGCCCCGCCAAAGCGCCTCGGCGGGTTCGAAAGATGTCGCCCGAACCTGATCCATAAATTCAATTATAGAGCCGTTTTGCCCCCGGGCCAGCCCTCCCGGGCCACGGTCCTGTGGAAAAGACGCACTTCCCCAGGGGAAAGAAACCCTTGGGATCCTGGCCCTTTTGGGCGGGAGTTTCATATGCCGTTTACGAATTCGGCATAGAGATTAACGGATGTGAGTCGCGGGGGCTGGGTCAGCCCCTCCCGGCGCGGTATAATGGTTTGCGTAATGCGGGGGGAAATACGGGTATGGCCCGAATCGTATTGGCTGAAGACGAAAGCTCCATGCGCCGCTTTTTGGCGGGCGCGCTCAAGAAGGCGGGCCATCATGTGGTCGACTTCGAACGGGGGGACGAGGCGCTGGACGAGCTCGAGCGCGCGCCCTACGACCTGCTGCTCACCGATATCGTGATGCCCGTCATGGACGGGATTGAACTGGCCCGCCGCGCGGCTGAGCTGTTTCCCGGCATGAAAATCATGTTCATCACCGGCTTTGCTGCCGTGGCGCTGAACCCCACGTCCAATGCCCCGAAGGACGCCAAGGTCCTCTCCAAGCCCTTCCACCTCAAGGAACTGGTGGGCGAGGTCGAGCGGCTTCTGGCGGCTTGATCTCTTTCACGCCAGCTCGCTACGCTCGCGGCTGCAAGGGCGCGGGCTGACCGCCCGGCACCCGCTTGGGTGCTGGATCACACTCAGGGTCTTGCATCCCGCATCCTGAGCGGATATTGAACCCCTCCCGAATGGAAATGGGCGCGTAGCTCAGCGGGAGAGCACCTCGTTGACATCGAGGGGGTCACTGGTTCAATCCCAGTCGTGCCCACCATTTCCACCACTTTTTGACAAGTCTCTATGGGGCATCCGCATCCCCTGTTCAGGGGTTTGACCCCTGGCGTAGCGTCACTTTATCCTGCGCTTTCAAGGGCAATTGCAGGTCGAGGGGGACCTAATGTCAGACAAGAAACCTTTGAGCCGGCGCTCGTTTCTTGCGTGTGCGGTGGGAACCATTGCAGCAACAGGCGCAACCGCGCTGGTGGCGGGCTGTTCCCCGGGACCGGGAAGTCCTGGCTATACCGGTTACACCGACAATGACGCGGGCTCCAACCGGGATGCACGCGGCTTTGGTCGGGGCCAGAATGTCTATACCGGCATTACCGACCAGGACAGCGGCAACATCCAGGACCCGGCAGGTTATGGGCGCTATCGCTCGACCGCATCACGTCCGTCGAGCGGACCGACCGGCCTCAACGACGTGGACATCACCGATGCCCCGGGCAATGGGCGGCGCGGCGGCGGCACGGGATACAAGCCCTCGCGGTGTTCGGACAGCGATTCCCGCGCGACCACGGGACGGACCGACCCGCAAGGGCACGGCACCCGCTGCAGCTAGATTCTTTTCGCGACATGCAATTCGGATCGCGCCTAGCGAGTAATTCCGCAGGGCGTGTCCGATTTGTTGTTGCCATGATGACACGTGATTATATCCATTAGGCGCCTCTAGCACTTTATCCTTGCAGGTGTCCGCCCCGGTCCCCAGCATGCGACTCAGCATTTCCGGCCGCCAATCGCGCTGGCCCATGCTCCGTTCGTTGCGTTCGCGTTTCAAAAAATTCGATTTCCATCGGGGGGGATGGTGTGAGCGCCGGACGGATTTTTTCCGATCTGAAAGCGCGTTTTGACCAGGCTGCGCAGCACAAGCTGCTCAAGTACTGGGAAGAGCGCGATATCGATAGCATCGCGCACCGCGACTTTCTGGGCGTGTCGTGGCGCGGTTCTGAAAAGTATCTGGTGGCGCTTGGGTTTCAAGCCGAGACCAAAGTACACGAAGAGAAAAAGCATAAGCAGAAGCAACAAAATGGTTGGTGGACCAACACATTTGGGAAAGGCTCGGTGGGCCCGCCGCCAAACAAGAAGAAGAAAACCGAGGAATTCAAAGAGGCATCCGAAGACAAGTTCAATTTCGAGTGCCTGATTTTCTTCAAGTCGGCCAGTGTGCCGCCGCGCGGCTACACGGAAGTCCAGCCAAACAATCTGGCCGGCTTCGCCGAAGCGCCGCTGCACCACTATTTGACGGTGAGGCGGCATCAGACCAAGGCGCCCGCGGGGCGGCCTCCGCAATACACGCAATGGAAATTGGAAGACCGCACGTTCCGTGAGGCTGCGGACCTTGTGGAGTTTTTGGTCCAAGAAATTTTTCCCGGCACGTTGATTGAGAAAACTGAAGACTGCGGGATTGATTGGCTCGCCTTCATTCTGGGTATGTTTGTTGGGGCAGGGCTTGCGCTAGGCCCTTGGTATGTGCTCGACGAGGAGTTTCGTGATCTCGCAAACCGAAGGCTGGGTGAAGCGCGACAAACGATCGAGAGTTGGTTGGGTATTGAAGAGCCTGAACAAATGCTCATACCGAACTCGGTGCCTGATCCCTGGATTGATCCTGATCCGGTTCCTGGTCCAGGGCCCATTCCCCAACCTGGCCCGGAGCCGCTATGCCTGGCCGACGAAGATCAACTTGCGGTCTGCGAAAGTGAACGCGAAGAACTGATTAGAGAGAACGAGTTTTTACGTGACCGACAAAGCATCGACTTGCCGCCGTGCTGGCCGTCGGTAACGGAGAACCGCCACGCGCCGGTCTATCTCTACGATGTCTTCTTGGACAGGGACGGGCTGCGCGTTGCGGCAACGGAAGAGGCGCTCCTCCGCGCCGAGGCGGAAAGTTGGCCCGTGGACCGTCTGCCGCGGGAGGAGGTCATCACTATCGGCCAGTTCGCGCGCGGCGCGGCGCCTACCTATGCCTTGTCAGAGGCGCGGGGCTGCCGCCACTTTGTTGTGCTGCGCGAAGGCGAACACGACAGCGCCGCCCAATACCAGGCCCAGCGCGACATGGTGGAACGCTACTTCTATACTTATCGGCCCTAAGAGGCCGGCGCTTTCCCTGCGGCTGGGCTTGCTCTATATCAGCGGGCATGAACGATCACATCACCATTGTCGAAGTGGGGCCGCGCGACGGGCTGCAGAATGAGAAGCAGCCCATCGACGTCGCCACCAAGATCGAACTTGTTGACCGCCTTTCCGCCTGCGGCTTGCCCTTTGTGGAAGCGGGCAGTTTCGTCTCGCCCAAATGGGTACCGCAGATGGCGGGCTCGGCGGAAGTGATGGCGGGCATTACGCGGCGCGCAGGCACGGCCTATCCCGTGCTCACCCCGAACATGAAGGGCTATGAAGCGGCGAAAGAGGCGGGAGCCGACATTGTCGCCATCTTCGGCGCGGCGTCGGAAAGCTTTAGCCAGAAGAACATCAACTGCTCCATCGCCGAAAGCATTGAGCGCTTCTTGCCGGTGATCGAAGCAGGCCGCGCTGACGGCAAACGCGTGCGCGCCTATGTGTCTTGCGTGCTCGGCTGCCCGTATGAGGGCGAAGTTGAGTTAGGCGAAGTGGTACGCGTTGCGTCCGCGCTTTATGAGGCGGGCTGTTACGAAGTGTCCTTGGGCGACACCATCGGCGTCGGCACCCCGGCAAAAGCGCGCGCCATGTTCAAGGCGGTGGCGGAAAGCGTTCCCGCCTCCGCGCTCGCTTGTCATTTCCACGATACCTATGGCCAGGCGCTGGCGAATGTTTTTGCCTGCGTCGAGGAAGGCGCGCGCGTTGTGGATGCTTCCGTCTCAGGTCTCGGCGGCTGTCCCTATGCAAAGGGCGCGACCGGCAATGTGGCGACGGAGGACGTGGTCTATATGCTGGAGGGGCTCGGTTGCGAAACCGGTGTCGATCTTCCCGCGTTGATGGAGGTGAGCCGCTGGATCTCCGCAGAACTCGGCCGCGATGTGGGCTCCAAGGTCACCAGAGCAAGATCCGGGTAGCGGAAAACCTCACACACATGGCACACATGCGCAGGCGGGCGTTGCATCATGCGGCGTGGCCGTCCATATGCGCATCCTTGTCTCAGATCTATTGAGTGAATTGCCATGAGCGAAACCTTCAAACCGGAATACGCCGCTGCTTTCGAACGCGCCTTTGAACGCGCGCTTGCCTACCGCGAAAAGTCGGAAGACCTACCGCCGCGCCCGACGACAAGCCTCGCCGATTTGCGTGCCGCCTTTGGCGCCGAGTTGCCTGAGGAAGGGCGCGACCCCGTCGCCATCATCGATCAACTGGCCGATGCGGGCGAGCAGGGGCTTGTCGGCATTACCTCGCCGCACTTTTTTGGCTGGGTCATGGGGGCGTCGCACCCGGTGGCGACGGCTGCGGAGTTTCTGACCGCCGCCTGGGGCCAGAACGCAGGCATCTATCAAACCTCGCCCGCGAATGCGGTGGCCGAAGAAGTGTCCGCCAGTTGGTTGCTCGAGCTGCTTGATCTGCCGCGCGAAAGCTCCATCGGTTTTTCCACCGGTGCGACCATGGCGAGTTTTATTTGCCTTTCCGCCGCGCGCACAGACGTGCTGCGCCGTACAGGATGGGACCTTGAAGAAAATGGGCTGACCGCGGCACCAGAAGTGCACGTGTTCCTGAGCGAACAGGCACACGCGACCATCCATTCCGGGCTGCGTTATCTGGGGTTCGGTGAGAAGCAGAAGGTTGCCATCGCGTCGGACGAACAATGCCGCATGGTGACGAGCGATCTTGCTGCCAAGCTGCCGCTCTATGACGGGCCAAAGATCATCATCTCTCAGGCCGGGCAGATCAATTCCGGCGCGTTTGATGACTTTGCGGGCGTCAGCGCACTCGCGGCTGAGCACGGCGCCTGGCATCACGTTGACGGGGCCTTCGGCCTCTGGGCGCGGACGGTGCCGGACCTTGCCCATTTCTGCGACGGCATCGAGCAGGCAGACTCATGGTCCGTAGACGGACACAAGTGGCTGCAAGTGCCTTATGACTCCGGCTTTGCGATCGTCAAAAATCCCATCGCTCACATGCGCGCCATGGATATCTCCGCCAGCTATATCGCTGCGGGGCCGGACGACGGGCGCAACCCCTCACAATTCGGGCCGGAGCTGTCGCGCCGCGCGCGGGGCTTCGCGGTCTGGGCAACCATTCAGGCATTGGGCCGCAAGGGCATTCAGGACATGATCGCGCGTCACGTCGCCTGCGCGCAGCATCTTGCCACGCAAGTGGCGCAGGAGTCGGGCATCCGTGTGCTGAACGATGTGGTGATCAATCAGGTGGCTATCGCCTTTGGGGATGAGGACGAGCCGCTTGAAGCGCGTAACGCCTACGCGCCCGCCGTGGTGCAAAAGATCCGCGAGGAGAACACATCCTACGTGGGCGGGGCGGTTTGGAAGGATGAGCAAATCCTGCGCGTCTCCGTCATCTCTCGCACCACCGATATCGCCGATGTCGACCAGCTGGCCGCTTCCATCGTGAAGTCCTGGCGGCAAGTGCGGGGCGGCTAAACCGGCCCCACACCAGGCCGGACTATTCGATGGGGATCGCCGCCTCGCTGCCGTTGAGGACAATGACCCGCACCTCGCCATCCTCGACGGCACGCATCATGGCATCGGCCCTGGTCTTGTTTGCAATTGCACCCAGAACGACTGCGATCTCTTCAGCGCTCGCATCTGGCAGTTCATCCCACAGATTTGAAATGCCTGAGCCCTCATTTCGCCGCCGCAGGGCTTCTTGTTCAGCAATGCGGGTCAGCACTTCTTGCCGCGCGAGTGCAACCTCTGCGGCCGCGAGTTCCGCGTTCTCCTGCAGAATACGTTGCGGCGGCCGCACTTCACGGATCTGGGCTGGGTAGATGGTAAAGACCGTGCGTGCTTCTTCTATCGAAAAGCCCGCATTCTCCAGGTCGGTAACCAGCACCTCGCGGAAACGATTAGTCAGATACTCGGTCACGGCGGCCCGTTCACCGAAGGCAATCTCTTCCCATGCAAACTGCGCAAGCGTGTCGCGCGCGGCAGAGCGAGCCGCGGCTATCAGCATGCTGTCGTAACGAACGCCGATCTCGCGCGCGATCTTCCACACCAATCCGGCGCGCAACTCAAATGGCAAGCTAACGTCGAATTGTTCAAGGGCGACGCCACCTCGCGCCGCGCCGGAAACCGTATTGCCGTCGACCATATCAATCTGACGGCGCTGAATATTGTAGGTATGCGTAGCGTACCAAGGGGGAAGGAAGTGGGGCCCTTCCGCCCATTCATTCTCTACGGTCGCGCCGAACGATTTGGCCACCATGATCTCGCCCTGTTGAACAAAGCGGAGCGAGGAGTAGCCGGTGAAAAGCATCCATCCGATTGAAATCAGGAATATCCAGGCGATCCCGCGCGCACGATAGGCGCCCCCGCCGAAAGAGCCATAGGCGAAGGCCACTAGGGCTACCACAAAAGCAGCGACTGTCAGAAGAACCCAAAGCATATTCGTACCTCCTTGGACGGTCTTGTCCGTGACTATTCTGAAGATTTGAAATCGACGGCTCGGATATATGAGGCGAAAGAAATTCTCCGATTTGCTGGGGTCATGCGGGGCAGCCAACCCCGCGCTGCACAAGCAAAACCGGGCTTCCAAATTGCCAGAAATCGCCCTGCGCACATCTTGCACGAGTGAGGCGCAAATCCCACATTTAAAATTGTAGGATGTCCGGGCGCGCGCGAGGTCGCGCCTGGGGGAAGGGAATGGTGCGATGAGAAAGTATCAGGGACAGAAGGTTCAATATTTCAATTATCCGGCGATGTTCTTGTCGAACCCGATCCGGTGGGTCTTCTATCTGTTGCTCGTCTTCGCCCTCGGCTTTGGCCTCATCCTCTATGCCCTGTGGTGGTTCGAGGCCTATGCGAAACGGTTGGTGCTGACCGAGGAAGAAGCGGTCTTCATCAAGGGCGTGCTCAATACTTCGACCACTGAAATTCGCCTCTCTGACATTCGCGCTGTGGAGGTCGACCAGTCCTTCTGGGGTAAACTCGTGGGGATCGGAACGGTAAGAATTGCCTCCGCCGGGTCGGATGGCTGGGAGATCGAAATCAACGGCCTGCCGCAGCCGGGCAAGGTGCGCCGGATCATCAATGCGGGCCGCCACGGCAGTAGTTCCGACGACTGATTTTTTCTTTCCGCTCCTGTCACACGGGGCAGGGGTGTATCGTCATGTCTTTTGAAAGGTGCGCGTTTCGCGCGGCCACGGGAGAGACGACGATGTGGAAATGGCTACTCATAATTCTTGGCGTGATTTCAATCGCCAATGGGCTCTATATGTGGTTCGCGCCTCTGGCCTGGTACGAGGCCGTGCCCGGTGTGGCGGCCATGGGGCCGTTCAATCTTCATTTTGTTCGCGACATTGCTCTCGTCTTTGTCTTCTCCGGCGGGGCGATGATTTTTGGCGCCATGCGCCCTATGCCCGCCGTCGCGGTGGCCGGCGCCACTTGGCCCTGCATGCATGCGCTCTTTCATATTCAGATCTGGATGGCGCGTGGCTTTCCTTTTGATGAGGTCGCCTTGGTAAACCTTGTGGGTATCCAGGCGCCGTCGTGGCTCGCGCTGTTTGCTGCCGTTCAATTGTTGAAGAAAGGATCGGTCCAATGATCCGTTGGCTCTTGCACAGGTTTGTCACGCGGTTCGAGCGGCAAACGAATTATGATGCCACCTATTGGCATGAGATTGCCGATGTTTCCCCCGGCGCGGCCATGCGGCTGATGCTGTTGCCGATGATCAATCAGTACAAGGGCGATGCACCGCCTGCCCTTTGGTATGGCGCGGGGATCGCCTCCATGGTGGACGGGGACTGCGGTCCTTGCTTGCAGTTGATGGTGGACGGCGCGCTGCACGAGGGCGTGCGTGCTTCCGATGTGACGGCGCTGCTCGCGGGCAATCTCGATGTGGCGAGCGAAGAAGCGCAGCTCGGGTTTCGGCTCGGCAAGGCTGCGATAGAAAATGACCCCACCGCTGTGGAGTTGCGGGACGAAGTGGTCGCCAAGTTCGGGCAAAAGGCGCTCATCGGTCTTGCCTATGTGACGGCGACCGCGCGCGCCTATCCGGTTTTGAAACGCACGCTCGGCCATGGCGCGGCATGCCAGAAGATAAGAGTGGGTGCGGCGGATGCCCCGGTGATAAGAAAGGCCGCATGACGCAAAACGGTGTGCTTGATGTGTTTGAACAGGAACGGTCGCGGCTAACCGCGCTCGCCTATCGCATGCTGGGCGAACGGGCCGCGGCGGAAGACATTGTGCAGGATGCCTGGCTGAAATGGCATGGTGCACAACACAGTGAAATCGAAACGCCGGCCGCGTGGCTGACGACCGTCACGACACGGCTCGCCATCGATGCCTTGCGCTCGGCGCGGGTGCGCCGCGAAACATATGTGGGGCCGTGGTTGCCCGAAGCGCTTGTCGAAAACGAGGCGCAAGGCGAAACCGCCCTTGCCGCGCTTGAACGGCGCGACGGGGTGAACCTTGCGCTGCTTTGGGCGATGGAAAGGCTCGCGCCGGAAGAGCGCGCGGCCTATCTACTGCATGACGTGTTTGACACGGACTATGGCGACATCGCCGCAACACTCGACAAGACCGAAGATGCCTGCCGTCAGCTTGTCTCCCGCGCGCGCAAGCGGGTTCAGCAAGACAGCCCGCGTTTCGATGTATCGCCGGAGGAAGTGTCCGACCTGCTGGAGCGGTTCATGACCGCAACGGTGAGCCTCGACAAATCTGAGATACTGTCGCTTCTGTCGCCGGACGCGGTGGCCATCTCTGACGGGGGCGGGCAGGCGAGCGCCGCTTTGCGCGCCCTCATCGGTGCCGACGAGATTGCGCAGGTCTGGCTCGCGGTTGCCGCGCGGCGCGATGGCGGGGACCAGCCCAAATGGATTGTCGCCAATGGCCTGCCGGCGCTCGCGATCCTGGGGCAGGGCGAAAGCGACATGATCGTCACGGTGATGCCGGGCACAGACGGGCGGATCGGCTGGATCTACATCCTGCGAAATCCCCAGAAACTGGCCGTTGCCGGGGCATAAGCCGCTGTTTCCGGCCAGATATTACTTTGCCGCGCGTCAACGAGAGTGAAACGAATCCGCAGGTATGCTGCCGGTCAAGATTCGGGCACTCAAGAACCGCAAGGGGCAAATCCGCATGAGCAAGGGCCATATCTTTCTGGGCATTCCGACCGCCGGCAAAATGATTTCGACGGGCACGTCGAAGTCTCTCTATCGGCTCGCTCTCTCGCTGCAAAAGGCTGATATCACGACCTCGCTCTATTTCACCGATAGCGCGGACATCATCGAGAACCGCAACACACTCGCAGCATTCTTTCTGGAATCGAAGGCATCCCATTGCCTGATGATCGACAGCGATATCGAGTTCGAGCCCAAGATCTTTGCCGACATGCTCAATCTGAAAAAGGATATCGTGGGCGCGGCCTATCCCAAGCGCCGCATCGACATGCAGCTCTTTGCCGAAGCCTATGGCGAGCTTGGCAATATCGAGGACAAGGAAGAACGCTTCCGCGCGGCCAAGGCGCGCGCCTCGCAGTTCCCTTTCGTCGTGAAGAAGGGCCGGCAGGTGCAGAACGGATTTGTCTCGGCGGACGGCGTTCCCGCGGGGCTCTTGCTGATCCGCCGTTCGGCCTTTGAAGCGATGATCGAACAAAAGGACAAGGCGGATCTTCAGGAACTGGGGCCCACCCCGCTCTGGCCCAAGGGCGGCCACTACGGGTTCTTTGACCGGGTCTGGGTGCCCGAGAAAAAATACTGGCTGTCCGAAGACCTCAGCTTCTGCAATCGCTGGGTCAAGGGCATGGGCAACGAGCTCTATGCCTATATCGGCCCCGGCGTGACCCACCACGGCGACATGGCCTATGACGCCAATTTCCTGGATTTTGTGAAGAACCAGAAGTCGTTCAAGGCACCGAGTGACGATTCGAAATCCGCTTCGAAACCCACTGCCAAGGTGTCGACCTCCCCCTTGAAGAAGGTGTCGACCAAGGCTTCCTCTGCGTCAGATAAGAAGAAAAAACCCGCCAAATCCGGCTAAGTCTTCCGATTCCGGGCATTACTGTCGCAGCTCTGCAACAGGCCGGGGCGATAAATTAGCTATCAGTGTCGAATTCGGGCTGATTTGAGCAGTTTTCTTGCTATTCTCATAAGGAATATCGGGGGCCGGTGCGATCTGCGTCGGCATCAGGGAGGCATATGATGAATTTGCGTAACACACTTGCGACCTCGGCCGCCGCGGCCGCATTGATGGCGGGAGCCACGGCGGCTCATGCGGGGGACTACTACGTCAGCCTGTTCGGCGGTCTGTCGACCTTTGACGACGAAATTCCGTTCGCCCAGTCCACGTATAATTCTGGTTTCCAGAAAAGCGGGACGCCCTTCAGCGGCATTATCGGCGGGGGCCCGGTGGGGACTTACACGGTTCACTACACCCGCTTGGCGCTACACACGACGTCGTATCTGTTCGGGACTTCGAAGTTCCAGTGGGAAGATGATTTCGACAGTGGTTGGGTCGTCGGCGCTGCCTTCGGCGCACAACTGAGCAGCGGCTTTAGCGCCGAACTGGAACTTGCTTACCGGGCGGCGGATGTTTCGGGTGGCGCGAGAATCGTAAACGATTTCGATGGCCGAAATGGCTATTCCGGAACGGGCACGCTCTATATCTACGATTACAATTTTATCGCTGGGTCGGTCACGAATGTTCATTACAGTGGCATTCCCTTCACCGGCACCTTCCCGCCTTATCCGACGTATACAAGTGGGAACTATTTCCCGTTCGATTACAACTTGCCGCTCAACTCGACGGTGGTCGGAAACGCTTCGACTGACGGGGATGCAAACGTTTGGTCGTTGATGGCAAACCTCTGGTACGACTTCAACTTCATGGGTCTGAACCCCGAAGGCTTCCATACCTTCGTCGGCGGCGGTATCGGGGTTGCTCAAATCGATCTCGAGTACAATGCTTCGGCAAATACGCTGTTGGGCGGCACGATTGGCTACAGCCTCGACGACAGCGCGATGGGCTTTGCCTATCAGCTCGGCGGCGGCGTGGGCTTCGACCTCGGCGGCGGCATGATGCTGTCGGCGCAGTACCGCTGGTTCGGCACGTCGGATGTGGATCTGGGCAATACCGATCTGCGTGTGGAAAGCCACAACGCGATGATCGGCCTGCAGATCCCGCTCGGCAATCTGTCGATGTAAGCCAGTTATCCTCTCTGATATTCAAGGGCCGCGGGGCACCCCCGCGGCCCTTTTTTGTCTGGACCGGAGTTGCTACTGGCTTTTGGCGGGAATCTCGCATAAATATGGTTAACAGTACCGGCGTTGATTAACGCCTTCTTAAATCGGTTCCCTTGTACTGATACCAGTGAATTCGAGCGCGGCCCCAGGTTAGGACGAGTGGGCCTTTGACCGCTGATCAGCCGCGCAATTTGATGTTCCAGACCCTTTCAACCCCCGGGGGGAAACAGCAGATGAAACTCCGCAGCAAATTGGCCATCTCGACGGCCGCTATCGCACTGATGTCCGCGAGCTCGGCGCACGCCAGCGATCTCTATCTCAGCCTCTTTGGCGGGATCTCGACCTTTGACGATGATTTGTCTCTGCGCCAGTCGCGCTCGACCTCCTCGGTTAGCGGGAAGCACCTTCTCAGCAATGTGACCCTGGGGTCCGGCCTGCTAACCACCACGTTCCAGACGGGGTTTAGCACCTACATATATACGGGAAGCCCTTCGGGCTATTCTTACTACATCACCACCTTCTCGACCTCGCGCACCATCGGGAACTACATAACAACCGGCAAAATGTTCGGTACGACGACGAATGCGCAGTATTCGGCCTTCAATTGGCGCGATGATTTCAAGAATGGCTTTGTGGTTGGCGGCGCCTTTGGCATGGACTTTGGCGATGGCTGGCGCGGCGAGCTTGAGCTTGCCTATCGTTCCAACGATGTGGATTCGGGCGGCAACTTCCGCCGCATGAACACAGGCGTGTTGAGCCAGTTCAGCTATGTCGCGACAGCAACGCGGAAAAGCTACCGCTATGGCTATTCGATCAGCAGCATCCTCTATACGAACACATCCACTTTTGGCGTCGGTGTCGGCACGGCCACAGGCACCACAACAGTCCTCGCGGGCTCGACCACTGGCCTTGGGCCGTTCAAAGGCACGGGCACGACAACGCCGCTTTCCGGCACGGCGACGGGTCGGTTCGGTAGTGGCGGTGAAGCCAACACCTGGTCCATCATGGCGAACCTCTGGTACGACTATGACCTGGGCAACAACGTCGTCGCCATGGTTGGCGGCGGTATCGGCGCGGCGCATTTGGATCTCGAATACAACGCGTCCATGGCGACCTATTTCAGCGGCACCGCGAATTATCGTCTCGACGACAGCGGCTGGGGCTTTGCCTATCAGGTCGGCGCGGGGCTCGGCTATGACCTCGGCGGCGGCATGATGTTGTCGGCGCAGTACCGCTATTTCGCGACCACTGATATCGATGTGGGCAACACGGACCTTGCGGTGCAGAGCCACAATTTCCTCGTGGGCCTCAACATCCCTCTCGGCGGCAACTAAGCGCCGCACTGGCACCAGACATCTGCAAGGGCCGCGCCTCAAACGCGGCCCTTTCTTTATGGCTTGGGGGTTCAGGGGACGAAGCGTGCCTGCGGGTCCTGCGACAGTTCATCTTCCACATAGGATTTCAACTTCGCCGCCATCGCCGTCGCGTCACCGTCCAGCAGCGCCGGGTCAATGGGCGCACCGAAGGTCATGTTGAACAGATAATTTTTCTTGTTCAGAAGTTCGTTGAACAGCGTCATGTCGCGCAATTCCGGGCTCGTGAGATGAAAGAAGTAATAGAGCAGGGAGTTCCGTCCCGTCAGGTGCAGCGGAACAACGGTCGTATTGTGCCGCCGAGCCAGATTGACCGTGGTGCCGAACCAGTCCTGTTCGCGCAGGCCCTTCCTGGTGGGCAGGGCGAGGCGGCCTGAAGGGAACATGATGATGGCGCCGTCTTCTTTGAAAGCGCGCGTCATGCGGCGCACCATCTCGCGCATCTTCGCGGGCGTGCGCGTGTCCACCACCCATTCCACGGGAATGATCATGTCTTCAAGCTTGGGGTTCACGCGGATGGCGTCGCGATTGGCGAAAAAGCACATGTCGGAACGGATGGGTTTCAGCGCGTCATAAACGGCGACCCCGTCGGCGATGCCGGTGGGGTGGTTGGCAACCAACAAGAAGCGCCCCTCGCGCGGGATGTTTTCTGCACCCGTCACGTTCAAACGAACGCTCAGAAGGGCGCTGACGTGGTCCATCACCTCGCGCGCGTCCTTTTCGGCGATCGCGTCGGCCATCTGCACGGCGGTCTTGTATTTGAGTAGGGGATAGATCAGCCGTTTGATCAGGGCCCAGGTGCGCGGCCGCTTCAAGAGGTGCCGCGCGCGCTCCTCGATCAGCACGTCCACAATGTGCCGGTCGGCATCGGGAACGGGCAGGTCCGAAGGCAAGGCTTGGTCAGTCATGGCGGGCGGGGCCCCCTCGCGGCTGGTCAGTCACGGCTGGCAAGACTTCCCTTGAACCGGGGCAAGATCAAGGCCTTTTGCGCCCCCATTGTGCCCAATTGAAGCGAGAGAATTTGCCTTTTCTTACCGATTGCCGTCCAATCTGGCGGCACGAGGAAGGCAAAAGAAACGCCCATGGCCCTTGCCCTTAAACCCCATAAACCGGTCCGCGAGGACGCTTTGATCCGCATCATCGCGCCCGCGAATTATGTGAAGGAATCAGACCTCGTCCACGGGGCGATGATCCTGAAGCATCAGAAATTTCGTGTGGAACCGTGCGATCACATGTTCGATCGGGAAGGGCAATTCGCCGGCAGTGATGAGTTACGCGCCCGCAGCTTGACCGAGGCCTTCACCGACCCGGAAGTGGATGTGATCCTTTGCGCGCGCGGCGGCTATGGCTCCCCCCGCATTCTTGATCTTGTGGATTGGGATGAGATTGCCAAACACCCCAAACCCTTCATCGGCTACAGCGATATCACCGCTGTGCTGAACACGCTGGTCTTCCAATGTCATATGCCGGCTTTCCACGGGCCCATGGTGCGCGACCTGCATGATGAAAAGCCAGCGGATGATCAGACCTTGCGCGGCTTGCTTGAAGCCTTGCGCGGCACCTATCGCGATTGGCCGCATCTTTGTGAAAAGGCAAAGGTTCTGCGGGCGGGCGAAGTGATCGCGCCTATCGTGGGCGGCAACCTCAGCATCCTTGCCGGGCTCATGGGGACGCCAACAAATTTTTCCGCAGACGGATCAATTTTGCTGATTGAGGACGTCTCGGAATATGTCTATCGCCTTGATCGGTCGTTGGTGCAGCTGCGCCGCGCGGGCGCGCTTGATGGTGTGAAGGGCGTGATCATCTCTGACCTGGTGGAGGTGGAAGATGGCAACGTCCCCTTTGGCAAGTCGCCGTTTGAGATGATCCTCAGCCATTTTCCCGATGTGCCAGTGATTGCGGACGTCCCCGCAGGCCATGGGCCCCGCAAGGCGACTTTGCCCTTTGGCGTGCCAGTGCGGCTCAAGGCCGATGAAGACGGCGCCGCGCTGGAATATCTTGGCCACTATGTGGAAGCGGCCATCGATGCCGCACGCGCCAAACACGTCGACTAAGCCTTGCAATGAATTGAAAAAGGGATGGGCGCTTAGAAGCGGCCCGTCAACGAGAGCGACAGGGTCGATTCGTCGTGGCGCAGAACGCCGCTTTGGCCGTCATAGCTCTGATAGGTGTAATTCACCGAGCCCGAGAAATACGGCATGAATTGATATTCCGCATTCACTGCCGCGCCGCCGCCCGTGAAGTCTTCCACGTTCGCCGCGTTGGTGCCCGCCGACGTTTGCCGCGAGCCAATAGCGCTCACCGCAAAACGGGGGGTAATGGAATAGCTCACACCGCCGGAAATCTCGTCCTCGAAGACCGCGTCATTGCCGGCAAAAAGGGTCGGGTCCGCTACGTCGCGGCCATAAGAGGTCGACACCTGCAACCGGTCGGTCACGTTCCAGTTGACGGAGGCTTCGCCTACGGCTTCGTCGACGCCGCCACCAAGACCCGGGTGACCGTAGGTCGAAATATGTTCGTCCGTGGCGTCGGGGCTGATGGTCACGCGGCCCATCTCAACCGAACCCGTGATCCCGGCAAAGCCGTTCAGGGTGAAGCCCAGGGCAAAATCTTCGGACGGGGCAGCGGTCTGCGTCTGTTGCTCTTCGGTCGAGACCTGATCGCGCCATTCCCCGGTCAGGGCCGGATTGATCCAATAGCCGCGCGCGGATTCCTGAGCATGCGCCAGCCCGCCGCCAAAGGCAGCGAGGGCAAAAATCCCAGCAAATATGCCGCGCATCATGCGCATGGTTAACGGCCCACCTGATCAAATCCCGCCCGCGGCAGGCATTTCCACCGCAGACTTATGGCTCTTATTATAGGATCGGGAGGTCCAATTGATAGTTAAATGGAGTTCATGAGGCGCAGTCTGCCGCCGAACGTTGCACGACTGCATCACCTGAAAGCCCAGTGATTCCGCGCGACTCAGGCGGGTACTCACAGGGGCCTGTGGAAATATGTCTCACATTCGTTTTGCGGTGCAGCGCCAATGGGCCTAGTTTGATCGCAGGTCCCGTCAAAGCTGAGTCCCCCATGGAATCCGAAACCGAGGCCCCGGCCGCCGCCGAGGGTACGCCCCTTCAGTCCGAATCCCAGCGCATTTCCGCCACTATCGCCGATCGCGTGGCCATGGAAAAACGCCGCAAGTTTGCCTTCCGGCTTCTATTCCTCTGTCTCATCTGCCTTGGCATGGGTCACACCATCATGTTTGCGAACCTGCCGCCGCTGGCGCGGCAGCTGGGGATCTCCGAATCGCTGACCAGCGCAGTTTTTTCCCTCTCTGCGGCCATTTGGGTGTTCATGAGCCCCTTCTGGGGCCGCCGGTCGGAATTCATGGGTCGCCGCCCGGTCATCCTGATCGGGCTTTGCGGCTACGCCATTTCCACCATCCTGCTCGCGACCGTACTTTGGGCGGGGATCGCGGGGTTTATCGCCCTCGCCATCGTTTATCCGCTGATGATCGCCTCCCGCACGGTTTACGGTACGCTTGGCCCCGGCGCGATGGCGGCGGCGCAGGCTTACGTGGCGGACCGGACCTCGCGCCTCGACCGGACCAAGGAGCTTGCGGGGATCGCCGCGGCCTTCGGGCTCGGCATGGTGATCGGCCCGGGCGTCGGCGGTATCGTGGCGAGCCTCTTTGGCCTGACCGCACCGTTTTATTTCGTCGCGGGGCTCGCGGTGATCAGCGCCATCGCCGTGTGGCATCTGCTTCCTGAAAAGACGCCGCCGCGCAAGCGCGAGGAAACACCGCGCGTCAATCCGCTGGACGCGCGCTTCCGTCCCTTCATTCTGGCGAGCTTCATTGTCGGCATCGCGGGCGCGATTCCCATTCAGACCGTCAGCTTTTTCATGATCGACAAGCTCTCGCTCAACATGGATGCTGGCGGCCACGGGGCAGAGCCCGGCTTTGTCGCGCTCACCGTGCTTGCCATGTCCACGCTTTTTGCCCAGCTCGTCATCGTGCAGCGGGTGTCCATGACCGCGCGGCAGATGGTTCTTGCGGGCTGCACAGCATTGTTCCTGGGGGCGAGCACTTTTGCGCTGTCACTTGATTTCAGCACGCTGATTTTCGGGCTCGTGTTGATCGGGCTGGGCCTCGGCCTGTCGCGCCCCGGCATTATGGGGGCGGCATCGCTATCGGCCGGGCGCGCTGAACAGGGCGCGGTGACGGGGCTCGTGGGCGGCATGGGCGCGGCGAGCTTTATCGTCATCCCGTTCCTGATGCAGTTCCTTTATTCCCGCGACCCCAGCTACATGTTCGTCGTCATGATGGTGCTGGCGGTGGTAGTGGCGCTCATCGTCTGGCTCGACCCGGCGTTCAAACGCGCGGCCATCGAGTTCGAGGAAGAAACGCCGCCGCTTGATGTTTAGTTCGCGTTCCGCAACTGCTCCAGCAACACAGCTGAAGCAAAGCCGTCTTGGGGCAATCCTTGCGTTCCCTGAAACGCGCGGATCGCCGCTTGCGTGCGGGCGCCGACAATGCCGTCGGCCGCGCCGGGGTTGAACCCTTGCGCGCTAAGAATTTCCTGCAGCTCGATCCGTTCATCCCGCGTCAGCGGGCGCGCATCGCGCGGCCAGGTGCCGACAAATGGATCGGCGCCGCGCAACCGGTCCGACAGATGCGCAATGCCCAGCGCATAGGCCGTTGAGTTGTTGTAACGCATGATCACATTGAAATTGTCGCGCAACAGGAACGCAGGTCCCGCCGCGCCGCCGGGCACGATGATCGATGTCATCTCGTTTGTATTGGGCAGCGGTGTGCCGTCCGCATTGATCACGCCCAGCGCGCGCCATTGCGCCATGGTTTGCTGCTGTTCCCGGCCCGAGAGCGCAAACGAAAATCCGTCAGGCAAGATCACTTCTTCGCCCCAGGTGGCGCTCGCGTTCCAGCCGTGTTGCGAGAGATAGTTCGCGGTGGAGGCCAGCGCGTCCGGATAAGTGTTGATCAGATCACGTCGCCCGTCGCCGCTGAAATCGACCGCATACTGAAGATAAGACGTGGGGATGAATTGCGTATGCCCCATGGCGCCCGCCCATGAGCCCAGCATCGCGCGTGGTTCCATATTGCCGTCGTCGAGAATGCGCAACGCGGCGAGAAGCTGTTCATGCGCCCAGGCCGCGCGCCGCCCGTCATAGGCAAGGGTCGCCAGCGCTTCGATGATGTAGGTATTGCCGCGGATCGCGCCGTAGCTGCTTTCAAGGCCCCAGATCGCGACGACCACATGGCGGTCGACGCCATAGCGTTCTTCAATGGCGGCAAGGGTCGCATTTTCCTCGGCGAGCTTGGCCTCCCCATTGGCGATGCGCACGTCCGAAACCGCGCCGTCGAGATAATCCCAGATCGCGCGGGTGAACTCAGGCTGGAAGGCGTCCCGCTCCAGCACCGTCTCGCTCAGGGTGACCCCGTTAAAGGCGGTATCGAAAGTCTCAGCCGATATTCCGGCGGCCAGCGCCTCGGCGCGGAAATCATCGCGCCAGGCCTCAAATCCGGCCTCATCCTGGGCCAAGGCGGGCAGGGCGGAAACCAGAAGCCCAACCACCAAGAAGGCGTGAAGGGCCGCGGCAGCGAGCCCCTTGCGCAGAAATACAGCCATTTATGAACTCCCTCCGGCCAAATTGGCCCCCAAGCCTTGGGTGGATCATAGCTGCTTCGGGCCGCGCGCGGGAGGCACGTTTCCTCACATTTTCGCTAAGGTTTGTGCCGGTTGACAGGCCGGGGGGCCATGGGTAAGTTCCGCGCCTTCTTGGGGCCCCCGTGTGGCCCCGCCTTTTTGAGGCAGGACCGATGAAAGTACGGAATTCGATCAAGACGCTGAAGACCCGCGACAAGGACTGCAAAGTCGTTCGCCGCAAGGGCCGCATCTACGTCATCAACAAGGTCAAGAAGCGCTTTAAAGCCCGCCAGGGTTAAGCCGCAGACTTGACGCTTGTTGCAAAGCCGCGCCGGGCGACCAGCGCGGCTTTTGCTATGCCATATTCTCTCTCACGATCAATTCGCTGCGCTCATGATCTCCGAGGGGCGGCCTGACCGGCCGACGGCCGCTTGGCCTTGCCACCACAGGCTGTGCCTGCCGTGGATTTCATCCGAGCGAAGCGAGGCAAGCGCGACTGCGCGCCGGGCCCTTTGGCCCGCCCTCGCGGAGGCCATTGGCATCGCCAATTGGCGGTGAGCGAAATGACTACCCAACCTGATCCTGAAAGCCGAACTTTTTGCCGCTCTTCATCTGAAAGCGTGGATCGTTAGGGTCGGTAATCTTGCAGATGCCATTGGCGCGCATCACCGGGCCGTCGGGTCCGATCAGATAGCCATTGGCAAAGCCCGTGCGTTTGGTGGTGTGAACCCAGTCCACTTTGCTTTGGAGCCACGCGCCCATGGGGCCAGGCGCAACGAAGTCATAAGTGAGATTGACCGACGGGGTGAAGCCGCCCGTTTTTGCGCCCACAGAGATGGCGACGCCGATCGCCATATCCATCACCGTCATCATCATGCCGCCGTGGCAGATGCCCGCCGGGTTGCAGTGATGCGGCATCACCCGGAATCCCAGAACGCCTTCGCCGTCACGCATCTTGAAGTAGAGCGGGCCCACATGGGTGGCGAAGCCGTCGGCGTGGGGAAAGAGTTCAAAGCCCGCGGGCGGGTTCGGCTCTATCTGTGCGGGCTGATCACTCGTCATCACAACTCCTTCATCATAGCGCAATGGTGCCTTGGCCTTGGCGCGCGAATGAACGTATCATTTCATCCATGCGAAAGATCCTGGCGATCCTATTGTTGACAGGCCTTATAGCAGCGCTTCCCGCTTCCGCAGCGGAAGAGGGGCGCCGCAACGGCATTATTGACGTGCTCACCGCGCGGCTCGCCACAACGACCTCGGCGGAGGAAGCGGCGGAACTCGCCGAAGCTTTGCGCGAAGCCTATGGCCAGTCGCCGAGCCCCAGCGCCGATGTGCTCTACACCCAGTCCGAAGTAGTGGCGGCGGAAGGTGATACGGAAAACGCGCTCTACAAACTCACCCGCGCGCTTGTGCTGGATGATGATCTTGTCGGCGCGCTCGTTTTGCGCGGGGATGTGCGCCTTGCCATGGGCAATGTGGACGAAGCCTTTATCGATGCGCTGGCGGCGGTGGAACGGGCGCCTGATTATTATGCGAGCCTTGGTTTGCTCGCCCGGGCATTCGAAGCGCAGGGCCGTTACGTGAGCGCCCTCGCCACGACCCGTCAGGCGCTTGAGTATTATCCGCTGAATGAAGAATTGCAGGAACAACTGACCCGGCATCAGGCGCTCGCCGCTGGCGGGGCCGCAGGACTTTAAACTGCTCTAATCCCGACCCACAAAGGCAATGCGCATCATGTTGGTTGCGCCCGGCGTGCCAAAGGGGTGCCCGGCGGTGACGACAATGCGTTCGCCCTCGCGCGCAAAGCCTTCGCGTTGGGCGATGGCGCAAGCGCGGCTCACCATGTCGGAAAAGCCCGTCGCATCTTCGGTCAGCACGCAATGCACGCCCCAGGCAAGGCACAGCCGCCGCGCGGTTTCCTGAACCGGCGTAAAGGCGAGGATCGGCACCGTGGGCCGTTCGCGCGCCGCGCGCAGGCCCGTCGAGCCTGAATTCGTGTAGCAAACGATGGAGGCGACGCGGATTGTATCCGTCACCGCATGGGCCGCGGTCATCATGGCATCGGCTGTCGTGGGTTCGGGCTCAGTCCGCTGCATGTCGAGCAGGGATTGATAGGAGGGATCTTCTTCTACCGTCTCCGCGATGCGGTTCATCATGGCGACCGCTTCGACCGTGTAGCTTCCGGCCGCCGATTCCGCCGACAGCATCAGCGCATCCGCACCGTCATAGATGGCGTTCGAGACGTCAGAGACTTCCGCGCGTGTGGGCACCGGCGAATTGATCATGCTTTCCAGCATCTGCGTCGCCACCACCACGGGCTTGCCCGCACGGCGCGAGGCGCGAATGATCCGCTTCTGCCATGGCGGCACTTCTTCGACGGGCAATTCCACGCCCAGGTCCCCGCGCGCCACCATGATCGCGTCGGAAAGCTCGATAATCTCGTACATGTAGTCAAGCGCGGCGGGTTTTTCGATCTTGGCCATCACGCCCGCGCGGCCCGCGACAATCTTTTTCGTTTCCGCCACATCAAGGGGTCGCTGCACAAAGGACAGCGCGATCCAGTCAACGCCCAGCTCCAGCGCGCGGTCGAGATCAGCGCGGTCTTTGTCAGACAGCGCTTCAAGCGGCAGCGTCGTATCGGGCACGTTGACGCCCTTCTTGTTCGACAGCTTGCCGCCCACGACGACTTCGGTGTCGATGTGATCCTTGCTGTGGCCCGTGACGGTCAGGCGGATGCGCCCATCATCAAGCAGCAGCGTATGGCCGAGCGATAGCCCCTCGTAAATCTCGGGGTGGGGCAGGCAGACGCGCGCCTCGTCCCCCGGCGTCTTGTCGAGGTCGAGGCGAAAATGCGCACCTTTGGCCAGCCTGATCTCGCCATCGGTGAACTTGCCAATGCGCAGCTTGGGGCCCTGAAGATCAACCAGGATCGCCACGGGCCGGTTCTGCCGCGCTTCCATGGCGCGCAAGAGCCCGTGCAGTTCGGTGAGCTTGTCATGATCCGTATGGCTCATATTGATGCGGAACACGTCCGCGCCCGCCTCGAACAGCGCTTCGATCCCTTCGGCCGTGTCAGAGGCGGGGCCGAGGGTCGCGAGAATTTTCACTTTTCGTTGGCGGCGCTGCATGGGGCTTTCAGTTGCGAATCGATTTGGCTATTGCGCCAGAGTGAACCAGCACTTTGTTAACCATTGATAACGATCAGGCGCAAATCATTCACGTTGGTTTGGGTGGGACCGGAAATGAGGAGATCGTCTATGGCGGCGAAAGCTGCGCCTGAATTGTGGCTTTCTAATGCTTGGCGCGGATCGACGCCTCCGGCGCGCATCCTCGCCAGCGTGTCGGGGAACACAAAGGCCCCCGCTGCCGCACCGTTGCCGTCGATGCCGTCCGTGTCGCCCGCCAGCGCGGCAATGCCCGTCGCGCCTTCAAGAGCGATGGCAAGGGCGAGCGCATATTCCTGATTGGGGCCGCCTTGTCCGCCCTCCGCGCTTGTGACGGTCAGCTCGCCGCCTGTGACGATGAAGGCCTTTTCGCCCCTGGCGCCAATTTTCTGCGCCAATGCGGCGTGGGCGCGCGCGACCTCCCGCGCTTCGCCGGTGACCGCCGCGTCCTTGTGAGCGAGCTTGAAACCCTGGCGCTCGAGAGCGGATTCCCCGGCGACTACGGCGGTAATGCCGTCCCCCAGGATGGTGCGGCGCGTCTCAACGCCGATCTCGTCCCAGGTTTTTGGTGTCTCCGTCAGATGAGCCACGAACGCGGCCTGCCCAAAGCGTTCCAAGATGTGCGCGGCGTCCGCGACGGTGGTAGGGTCGGGCACCGTGGGGCCGGATGCGACGGCGGAAAGGGTTTCGCTGTCTTCGCCGCCCACGACATCGGGAATGATGAGGTTCAGAAGCGCGGCGGGCGCGGCAGCCATTGCCAAGCGTCCGCCGCTTACACGCGAGAGGTGCTTGCGCACGGTGTTGATCTCATGAATGTCCGCGCCGGACGATAGCAAGACTTTTGTCAGTGTAATGAGTTTTTCGAAAGCAAGCCCCTCAGGTGGGCACGCCAGCAGCGCCGAGCCGCCGCCGGACCAGAGCCCGATCAGCATGTCATCCGCGCTCAGGGTTTTCGCCATCTCGAGCATACGCGCGGCAATCGCTTCGCTTGCTTGCGCGGGGTAGGGGTGCCCGCCCGTGACAATCTCAATGAAGTTTGTCTCGGCTTCATAGCCTTCGCGCGTGACAACCAGACCTTCCAGCGCACTGCCGCCCGCTAGCGCCCATTCACGCTCCAGCGCTCGCGCCATGGCGGCGGAGGCCTTGCCCGCGCCCAGCGCAATCACGCGGCCCTTTTGCCGCGCGACCGCGTCACGAAAGGCAAAGCGCAAATCGCCGATGGCAAGGAAGGTGTCAGGATGGCTGGCGCGGACCCCGGCGAGAAAGGCGTTCTCGAGCAGGGCTTTCATCTCCGCATTTTTGGTCATTGGGGGTCAGGCCATGTCCTTGGGCCGCGCCTTTGTCTTGCGCCGGGCGATATAGATCCCTGCGAGGATGACGAGCCCGCCCGCCCCTTGCAAGGGCGTTACCGCTTCGCTGAGCACGAGCCAGCCGAGGATGGCGGCGGCCAGCGGTTCAATCAGAATGACGAGTGAAGACAGCGTCGCCGTCACATGGCCAAGGGCATAGGCAAGTAGGCCCTGTCCCGCAACGTGGGCGATGACGGCCAGCGCGATCAGCGAAGCCCAGCCGTGCCAGGTGAGCGGCGTCAGCCGGTCTTCCATGACGAGCGCGATAACAAAAAGGATCACCACAGTGATGCACCCCGAGCGGAACATCAGCGCCGCTGCGGAAACACGATTGCGCACGGCGCGTACGCTCAGCACATAAGAGCCAAAGAAGAACGCGGTGATCATGCCGTAGATGTCACCCACCACATGGGATGGGTCGAGCTGATAGCTTGAGCCCACGAGCAGGAAGGATCCGGTCATGGCAAGGCCGAGGCCGATGGCGAAGGCGCGGGTGATCGGTTCTTTCAGGAACAGCCACGCCCCGATGGTCACGACGACGGGCGAAAAATTCGCAAACAGCGTCGCATTGGTGACCGTGGTGTGGGTGATCGACAGGTGCCAGAAGGTGAGATCGCCCGCGAAAAACAGCCCGGCGGGCACCATAGGCTTCCACGCGGCCCAGCCCTTCAGACGGTGCGCGGGGTTCTTGGGCGGGCCCTCCGCCACCATCCAGGCGGCGAGCAGCGGCAGGGCAAGAAAGATGCGCCAAAAGGCCGAGGCAAAGGGGCCAACCTCCGCCAGTCGCACAAAAATGGGCGAGGCGCCAATGGCAATCGCGCCCACGAAAAGGGCAGCGAAAGCAAAGGTGGAATCAGCGGCGCGAGGGGTTACAGTCATGGCCAAATGTCATGCCCGAGCGCATCGCGCCCGGCAAGCGAATTCAAAGGTGGGAGAATTGTTATGGAACAAGATCAACTTGATGCGACGACACAGACCGAGCTTGAGGCCGCCGCCTTCCGCCGGCTGCTGTCCCACCTTCGTCAGCATACGGAGGTCCAGAACATCGATCTGATGATCCTTGCCGACTTCTGCCGCAATTGCCTGTCCAACTGGTATCAAGACGCCGCCGAGGAACGCGGCATCGCGCTGAGCAAGGATGCCGCGCGCGAGCACGTCTACGGCATGCCCTATGATGAGTGGAAGGCAAAGTACCAGACAGAGGCAACGCCGGAGCAGCATGCGGCCTTTGACGCGCGGCGCAGAGCCAAGGCATAACAACTCACAGGCCCCTGTGGATATCTTCTGCTTGATTGGCGTGCGGCTCGCCCCTATCGTCCGCCGCCCAAAGTAGAGTTCATCACATCAGGAGCCGTCCCATGTCAGCACAAGAAGCCACCGCACCCGATTCCGTTGGAGGCGTCAGCAAGGGACAGTTGCGCTCGTTCATCGAACGCATCGAACGGCTCGAGGAGGAAAAAGCCGCGCTCTCCGCCGATGTGCGCGAGGTCTATGCCGAGGCAAAGTCCAACGGCTATGACCCCAAGATCATGCGGCAGGTGATCCGTATACGGAAACTCGACGGCAATGAACGCGCCGAGCAGGAAGCCCTGCTCGACACCTATCTTGCCGCGCTTGGAATGATTAGCTGAGCGGTCTAGCTCGCTTCTGATTTGGGCTCGAGGCCCAACTCCCGCACCTTGCGATAAAGCGTGGACCGGCCAATGCCGAGCCGTCGCGCAACCTCTGACATATGGCCTGCGTAACGGTCGATGGCCATGCGGATCATCTCGCCCTCCACATCGTCGAGTGAGCGCAGATGGCCGTCGCCCGCCATGGCGCGGATGTGGCCTTTGAGGTCGGCCTGGCCCGCGGGTTCGCGCAAGGGCACGTCGTCCAGCGTCGGCAGATCCTTCTTCGCCGGCTCGGGCATGGTGAGCGGCAAGGTTTCCCGCACCGGCGCTTCCACCGGCGGCAGGTCGATATCCATCGAATGGGCGATCTGCGGAAAGTCGCGAATCGAGAGGGCATCCCCGTCGCACAACACCACGGCGCGATAGACGGTATTTTCCAGCTGGCGGATGTTGCCAGGCCAATTGTACTGGCGCAGCATTTCCATGGCTGCCGCGTCGATGCCGACGATCTTTTTGCCTTCTTCCACCGTGAACCGGCCGATGAAGTGATCGATCAGCATGGGCACATCGTCCTTGCGCTGGCGCAGGGGCGGGATGTGGATCGGGAAAACATTCAGGCGATAGAAAAGGTCTTCGCGGAACTCGCCGGTTTTGACCAGCGCTTCAAGATCCTTGTTGGTGGCGGAGATCAGGCGGATATCCACCTTCACCGGGCGCTTTGAGCCCACGGGGTCCACTTCACCTTCTTGCAGCGCGCGCAAGAGTTTCACCTGCATGTCGGGGCGCAGCTCGCCAATCTCGTCAAGAAACAGGGTGCCGCCGCTCGCTTCCTGAAACTTGCCCATGTGTTTTTCGTGCGCGCCTGTGAACGCACCTTTCTCGTGACCGAACAAAATGCTTTCGATCAGGTTCTCGGGCAGCGCGCCGCAGTTCACGGTGACAAAGGGCTTGCCGGAGCGATCGCCCGCGCCCTGGATCGCGCGCGCGACGACTTCCTTGCCCACACCGCTTTCGCCGGTAATGAGAATGGGAATGTTGGATTGCCCGGCGCGTTCGCCCAGCGCACAAACCTCGCGCATGGAATTGCTTTCGCCGATCAGATCGCCAAAGCCGAACTCGCCCGTGGTCGTTTTGCGCAGGCGATTCACTTCGCCGGAAAGGGCGGTCAGTTTCAGCGCGTTCTGAATGGAAACCTGGACCCGTTCGGGGCTTGCGGGTTTGACGATGAAATCGTCCGCGCCCGCGCGCATGGCCTTTACCACCGTCTCGATCCCGCCCTGGGCGGTGAGCACGATCACGGGCAGGGTCGGGCGCTGGGGCCGGAGTTGGCCGAGCACGCCGAGCCCATCCACGTCGGGCATGCGCAGATCGAGCAGGACGACGGAAATTTCCTTGCCGGCGGGGCTGTCCAGGATTTCCAGCGCTTCGTTGCCGCCGGTCGCCTGGACCACGCGGAATCCGAGCTTGGTCACCACGCCTTCCATCAGCCGACGCTGAGTCGGATCGTCATCCACAATCAGGACTTGTTGGGCCATATTTCCCCTCGACGCCTCACCAATTTCAGCGGCTGGACGTGCCAATTCGCGCAAAATGCGAATCCGCCCACCGATTCCCCCCATGGAAGCGCCGAATCCCCGAAATTTAGGGGTCTTGGAACGCCTCACCTCACGTTTCATGCTGGCGCATAGAGGTTAAAACGGCGTTTCGGGGCCCCAGAAACCGGCGATTGCGAGTGAATTGAAGTTACCGCTGTGATTCATGACGGTTTTCTGGCAAATAGTGTTGCCCAAACGTGACTCTCCAAGCCGAACCCGACGGTTTGTTCGGATGCACCTTGCGAGTGTTAACGAAGGTATGAGAATTTTAGGCAGTAATGCTGAGGAATCCCGGAAAGCACCGGGGCCGCCGGTCATAAGCGCCGGGGGGATGAAATGATCACTAAGACGGAGAGTGGGATGAAAATGGTATCCCGAGTTTTGACGGCAGGGGTGTTTGCTGTCTTTTTGGCTGGCTGCGCAGACGTTGGTGGGACGTTCCTTGTTGATCCCTTGATCGACGAAGATATCCAAACCGGCGATTTCAACAGCTGGCTTGCACATGAATATCAGCGCCGCACTCAGGTCGAGCGCGACGTGGATTACGAATGGTACCACGCCGGTCGGCTTGCTGAAAAAGGCTACGCCGCTCTGGACGGACAAAACGTCCTGCCGTGGGTGCCGTCTGACTGGAACGTGGCGCCCGGCGACATGCCGGAACTTGAAGCGCAACGCGCGCGCCTGATTGCCGCCCTCGACAATGGTGGCCGTGAACGCGCGCCGGAAGCTTGCGCCAAGGCTCAAGTCTACTACGACGGTTGGCTCGAACAGTCGCACGATAACGACTGGGGCCCGGGCTTTGTTGGTCCGGTTCAGCCTGACTATGTCGCTTCGGAAAAGGCATCCTACTATGAGTGGGTCCCGCTTTGCGAAGGCATGGCCGAACAAGACTTCATCATCTACTTCGCCTGGGACCGTTATGACCTCACCGATGCCGCTGTCGCGGTGATCGACGAGATCGCGTCCTATGTGAGCCAGTGGTCCGGTGCCAACGTCGCTCTCGACGGTCACGCCGATACCTCTGGTACCGCGAGCTACAACGTGGGCCTGTCGGAAAATCGTGCCGACTCTGTGTCCGACGCGCTGAACGCCCGTGGCGTTTCGACCGGCTCGGTTGAATGGTTTGGTGAAACCCGTCCGGCGGTTCCGACCGGCGACGGCGTTCGCGAGCCTCTGAACCGTCGCGTGGAAGTGCACATCTCCCGCTAAGGGAACGTGCGCCCCAGGCGGCTCGCGCCGCCTGACGCGAAAAAGATAGACCCGCTGTCCCGACACCCCGGGGCGGCGGGTTTTTCTTTGCCCCAAGGGCAGGATTGCTGCACCGCACAAAAACACGCTAAACTTCGCCGAGGGAACGAAGGAGGCGTCCATGGCGGGGAGCGATCTCAGCGGGCTTCGCAATTACTTTCAGTATTTTGCGGATGTCCATGCGGCACCCATATCGCCGCTCTATCAGGTGCTCACAGCGCATGTGGCGACGGATGACGACCTGCTCGCCCTCGCCGCGAAGGCGAAGGCCGGCCAACCCCCTGCGAACCTGCTTCTTGCCGCCGTCCATTTCCTTTTGCAGAAGGGCCACCGCGATGATGCGCTCGCCGCCTACTATCCCTCGCTGGGGGGCACGCGCATGGCCGATGCGGACGCGGGCCCCGCGTTTGCGCGATTCGTTTGGACCCATGAAGACGCCATCATTGCGCTCATCGGCAAGGAAGTGACCAACACGAATGAAGTGGGCCGCGCGGCGCTTTTGCTCCCCGGCTTTCAAATGGTGGCAGCGGAAGCGGGCGCGCCATTGGCACTCATAGAGATCGGGCCCAGCTGCGGGCTCGTGTTGTGCTGGGATCAATACGGCTACCACTATGGGGATGTTGCGGTGGGTGATCTCGCAAGCCCTGTGCAGCTTTCGCCGGAGGTGAGAGGCGCCCAGCCCCCGGTGCAGACGAAATTGCCCGAAGTCATCGCGCGCACAGGGCTCGAGCTTCATCCCGCAGATCTGGACGATCCCCATACGCTTGCCTGGCAGCGGGCGCTCATCTGGCCCGAACATGTGGAGCGCGCCGCGCGGTTTGAAGATGCCTTTGCCATTGCCAAGACGGTCGCCCCAACGATCATCGCGGGCGATGCGGTCGAAACCATCGGCGCCGTCATCGATGCCGCGCCCCCGGATGCGGCCCTGTGCATCCACCATTCCTTCGTCATGTATCAACTGCCAACGGAACGGAAAGCCGCGCTGTCCAAACTACTGCGCGCAGCAAGCGAAACGCGACCTATCTGGCGCCTGGGGGTCGAGTGGGCGGGGGGCGAAAACATTCCCGCGCCGGAGAACGAAAACGCCGTCGAGCTTGCCCGCTATGAAGGTGGCGCGGTGTCGCGCCAGCGACTTGCCTTTTGCGATCCCCACGGCCGCTGGCTAGAGTGGGGCCCAACACCGCTTGAGGGACCCGACCGCCTATGACCGACGACCTGCTTGAAGAATCCCAGCTTAAAGTCCCCGAAGGCTTTCACCGCATGGAATGGTTCACCGGCTTTGGCCGGCAGATCGGGCCGCTCTATTACAAGGACAATGACGACGGCTCTTATGTGCGCGCCTTTCCTGTTTGCGAACACCACACCAACGGTATGGGCAATTGCCATGGCGGCATGCTGATGGCCTTTGCCGATATGGCCTTTGGTCACGCGATCACACGCCAGGCAAACCGCTATTGGGTGACTGTCCGCCTACTGACGGATTTCGTCTCGGGCGCCAAACGGGGCGAGTGGGTGGAAGGCTCCGCCGAGGTCGTCGGTGCGGAAGACGACTTCTTCTCCGTGAAGGGCCGCATCTGGGTGGGGGACCGCACCATCATGACCGGGACGGGGCTCTTTAAGGCGCTGGGCGAACGGCCCTCAAAAAAATAACAGCAGAAAGCAGCAGCGTGACCAACGAGACCTCAAAATCAGGGCCCATGTCGGGCGACGTCAAAGCCCAGACCCAAGCCAATATCGAAGGCCCGCTAAAAGCCTATGCGGGACAAAAGCCCCCCAGCCCCGGCTGGTTCGACGAGGCCGTGGCATCGCCTTATGAGACCCACCGCATCGAAGTGGAAGGCACTGAGGTCGAATACTTGCGCTGGGGGGACCGGACGAAACCCGGCCTTCTGCTCTGCCACGGCAATGGCGCGCATGCCTATTGGTGGTCCTTCATCGCGCCGTTTCTGGCGAACCAGTACAACGTCGCCGCGCTTACCTTTTCCGGCATGGGCGACAGTGGCACGCGCGAGCACTATTCCCTCGACATTTTCGCCAAGGAACAGCTTGCCGTGATGGAACACGCCGGCATGTTCGGCGTGGGCGAGCCGCCCATTATTGTCGCGCATTCTTTTGGCGGCTTCGTCACCATCCTCACCGGCGCGCTTTATGGCGACCGGCTGGCGGGCACGGTGATCGTGGACAGCCCCGTCAACCCGCCCGGTCACCAGGGCGGCCCGCCGCAACGGTTGATCCGCCCCCACCGGATTTATCCCACGCTGAACGAAGCGCTGGGGCGCTTTCGCCTCGCGCCGGAACAGCCCTGCGACAACCACTATCTGGTGGACTTTGTGGGGCGCCGCTCCATCAAACAGGTGGACGGCGGCTATACGTGGAAGTTCGATCCTAAGATCTGGCAGCGCTTTGACATTGGCGACCCGTCCGAGCGCCTGCGCGAGACCAAGTGCCGGATCGGTATTTTCCGGGGTGAGTTCTCGGCCATTTTTCCCCCTGACGTAGGGGATTACATGTTCGAGCTGCTGGGCAAGAACGTGCCGGTGGTGGAAATCCCACAGGCGCGGCATCACCTGATCCTGGATCAGCCCATCGCATTCGTTGCGGCCCTGCGCGCGCTGCTTGCGGACTGGAACCATTCGCGGCCCGACCGGCCGGTGGGATAGGGCACAAATGGATGCGGAGGGTGAGGCATTCGGCGCGCTTGCCGGGGCCCTTTCGTCTGTTATAGTGCCGCCCGGAATCGACGACAAATCAGGGGTTTACTCATGGCCGACCACGGCGAACACGAAATGGGAACGATGGACATTTCCGACCATCAAAAGACCTGGGCAGGGTTCACCAAGCTCGTGACCTACAGCACGGTTGCGACGCTTGCCGTTGTCTTCATCCTTGTTCTGATCTTCGGCTAATCTTGCCGCACCGGCGCGGGGCTACATCTTAAAAGCCTCGCCGGTTTTCTCTCCGCCAATCGTCCCGATGAAAGGCACTAAGACGTGAAAGTCGCAATCATCAAGGAAACGCGAGACGGCGAGCCGCGCGTCGCCGCAACGCCCGAAACCGTCAAGAAGATCAAGGCCCTTGGCCCAGATCTGATTGTAGAGGCGGGCGCGGGCGCGGCGGCCAGCTTCACGGATGAAGACTACAAAGCCGCAGGCGCAGAAATCGCTTCCGATGCGGGTGCGGCCTTGGGCGATGCGGATGTGGTGTTGAAGGTGCTTCGTCCGACCACGGATGAAATCTCCAAAATGAAAGCGGGGGCATTGGTCGCCGCGATCATGAGCCCCTTTACCGACCGCGCCACCACGGATGCGGCGGCGGGGGCCAATGTGATGGCCTTTGCCATGGAACTGATGCCGCGCATTACCCGCGCACAGACCATGGATATCCTTTCGTCCCAGTCGAACCTGGCGGGCTACAAGGCGGTGATCGACGCGTGCGCCGAATTCCACCGCGCTTTTCCGATGATGATGACGGCGGCGGGCACCATCCCCGCGGCCCGCGTTTTCGTGATGGGCGCGGGCGTGGCGGGGCTGCAGGCGATCGCCACCGCGCGGCGGCTGGGTGCCATTGTGTCGGCGACCGACGTGCGCGCCGCGGCGGCGGAACAGGTTAAATCGCTCGGCGCGAGCTTTGTGATGGTTGAAAGCGACGAGACCAAAGAGGCTGAAACCGCCGGCGGCTACGCCAAGGAAATGAGCGAAGATTACAAGCGCCAACAGGCCGAACTGATCGCGACGCATATTCCCAAACAGGACGTGGTGATCACCACGGCGCTGATCCCAGGCCGCCCCGCGCCGGTGCTCGTCACTGAAGATCACGTCAAATCCATGAAGCCCGGTTCCATCATTGTTGATCTGGCGGTCGAGGCGGGCGGCAACTGCCCGCTGTCTGAGCCGGGCAAAATCGTCGAAGCCCACGGCGTGAAGATCATGGGCTATACCAATGTGCCCGGGCGGCTGGCGGTGGACGCCTCCGCCCTATACGCGCGCAACCTTCTCAATTTCATCAGCCTCTTGATCGACAAGGAAAGCGGCGCGCTTGCCATCGATTGGGACGATGAGATCGTCAAGGGCACGTGCCTTACATGCGATGGCAAGGTCATTCATCCCTCGCTGACCGACAATTAAGAGAGCGGACCCATGAAGCAAGACGACAAACCCGCCGATCTCGATGTCGCCCCCCTGAACAAGGGCGTGGGTGACGAAGCGCCAATGAATGGCCCCGACGCATCAGTTGGCGATCTGCCAAATGCCGCGGGCGGCACCGACTTTCCGACAAACGAGGCCGCGGGCGCTATGCAGCACGCACCGGTGAACGAGGCGGCGAGCGCGGGCGATCTTCATGCCAATGCGGATCTGATCGCCGATACGGCCGCCGCAGGTGCCGCCGCCATGGGCGTGCACATCGATCCTTTCATTTTCCGCCTGACCATTTTCGTGCTGGCGATTTTCGTCGGCTATTACGTGGTGTGGTCGGTGACCCCGGCGCTTCATACACCGCTGATGTCGGTCACCAATGCCATTTCCTCTGTCATCATCGTGGGCGCGCTTCTCGCCGTCGCGGTGGAAGTGCCGGGAAGTTGGTTCGTGATATCCGGCGCGTCGGCGTCGAAATGGTTCGGCTTTGCCGCCGTCATATTGGCTAGCGTGAATATATTCGGGGGCTTCCTCGTCACCCAGCGCATGCTCGCCATGTACAAGAAGAAAGGGTAGCCGCGATGGATGCCAATCTCGCAGCGCTGCTCTATCTCGTCTCGGGCGTTCTGTTCATCATGGCGCTTCGGGGGCTGTCGTCCCCCGCGACCTCGCGCCAGGGCAATATCTTCGGCATGGTGGGTATGGGCATTGCCGTCGCCACTACGCTTGCATTGGCCCAAGTGCCCAATTTCGCGACCTGGGGGCTGATCGCCCTGGGCATCGCCATCGGGGGCGGCGCGGGCGCGATCATTGCGCGGCGCATTGCCATGACGGCCATGCCGCAGCTTGTGGCCGCGTTCCACAGCCTCGTGGGTCTGGCCGCTGTTCTAGTGGCGGCATCGGCGCTTTATTCACCGCAGGCCTACGGCATCGGCACGCCGGGTCACATCCATGTGCAGAGCCTCATTGAGATGAGCCTGGGCGTTGCCATCGGCGCGATCACCTTCACGGGCTCCATCGTCGCCTTTACGAAGCTTCAGGGGCTCGTGTCCGGCGCGCCCACCACCTTCCCGCTGCAGCATCCGCTGAACGCTGTGCTGGCGCTCTTGATGATCGGCCTCGTGGTCTGGTTCTGCATCGACCAAAGCACCACCACCTTCTGGCTTATCACCGCGCTCGCGCTGGTGCTCGGCGTGCTCATCATCATTCCCATCGGCGGCGCGGACATGCCCGTGGTCGTATCCATGCTCAACAGCTATTCCGGCTGGGCGGCGGCGGGCATCGGCTTCACGCTGGAAAACAGCGCGCTGATTATCGTTGGCGCGCTGGTGGGCTCCTCCGGCGCGATCCTCAGCTACATCATGTGCAAGGGGATGAACCGGTCGTTCTTCAATGTGATCCTGGGCGGCTTTGGCGGTGAGACCGCCGGTCCTGCCGCGGGCGCGGGCGGCGAAGCGCGCCCGGTGAAGCAAGGCTCCGCCGATGATGCGGCCTTCATTATGAAGAACGCGCGCAAAGTGATCATCGTGCCGGGCTACGGCATGGCGGTGGCACAGGCCCAGCATGCGCTGCGCGAGATGTGCGACAACCTCAAGGCAGAAGGCGTTGAGATTTCCTACGCCATTCACCCGGTCGCGGGCCGCATGCCCGGGCACATGAATGTGCTGCTGGCCGAAGCGAACGTGCCCTATGACGAGGTCTTTGAGCTTGAGGATATCAACTCCGAATTCGCCCAAGCCGACGTTGCCTTTGTCATCGGCGCGAACGATGTGACCAACCCCGCGGCCAAGACCGACCCGCAAAGCCCGATCTACGGCATGCCGGTCCTGGACGTGGAAAAGGCCAAGACGGTCCTTTTTGTGAAGCGGTCCATGGGGTCAGGCTATGCGGGCGTCGATAATGAGCTTTTCTTCCGCGACAACACCATGATGCTCTTCGGCGATGCGAAGAAAATGGTGGAAGAAATCATCAAGGCCCTCGATTAGGCCCCAGAAACCATTGGGTTTCCGCGCTTTATTGCCATGCATCCAAATGCCCATGGCCTCGCATCTACCTTTTGAATGCGGGGGCTGTCCCCGCTCGAAACGGGAGAAAACCTATGGGTGAAGACGTTCTGGTGCCGATTGCCGTATTTGGCTCTGTGGTTCTGATTTTCTGGATCATCTGGTCCAATGGTGTGAAGCGGCGGAATGCTGAGCTGGAGACAGTTCGCTCCATTGTGGACAAGACGGGCGAAGCCAGCCCAGAGCTGATCAAAGCGATCGGCAAGCCGCGCCGCCTGAAAAATGCCGACCTGCGCAAAGGCCTCGTGCTGATTGCCATTGCCGTGGCGTTTGCCTGCCTTGGCCAACTGATTCCCGCGGGCGATGATGCTGCGGGTCCGATGATGGGTGTGGCGCTGTTCCCCGGTCTCGTGGGTCTGGTGTATGTTCTGTTCCACTTCATGGGCGGCGATCGCGGCGACGACGATTAGTCGGCTCAGGCTAAGGAGGCATCCTGTCCGTGCAACTGGGGGATGACGAATTGGCGGTACTGGCTTCATCGGCAGGCGATTCAAGTGCCTTCGGTGAGCTGGTCCGCCGCCACCAGGGGGTGGTGCGGGGGTTCCTGCGCCGCCTGACGGGGGATGCTGCCCAGGCCGATGATCTGGCGCAGGAGGCTTTCATCAAGGCCTTCACCAAGATCAGCGCCTACAAGGGCCCGGGGCGGTTCAAAAGCTGGATGCTGTCGATCGCCTATCGCGAGTTCCTGATGTATCGGCGCAAAGCCGATGGCTGGAACAAGGTGGCGGGGCTGATCGGGATGTCCAAACCGGGTGAAGCGCCCGACGGGTTTACCGACGACGCGACCCCCGACCACGGTAGCCATGTGGCCGCCAGTCTGGATCTCGAAAAGGGCCTTGCGCACCTCAAAGGCCCGGAGAAAGAAGCGCTGCTTCTCTGCGATGCCTACGGGTTCTCGCATTCCGAAGCCGCCAAATTGATGAAGGCGCCCCTGGGTACGGTAAAAAGCCATGTGCTGAGAGGCAGAAAAAAGCTGCAAGCTGTGATAGGGTTAGATGTTCTGGAACCGAGTACGGCCAATGACTGAAGAAGAAACGCAAGCAATTGAAGCTTTGGCAACCCTTCCGGGCGGCCCGGGTGACGATATTGCCGATGACGGCTTCTCGGCGCTGGTGCTGCGCAAGATCCATCAACGTCGTCGGCGCCGGGCCCTGATGCTCGGGGCGGCGGGGTCCGCCGGGTCTGCGATTGCCGGCGCACAGATCACAGCAATGGTGGGCGCCATGCCCGCCATGGCCGCAACCAATGACGCCGTCGCACCGTTCCTGAGCGCCATGACGCCGGAAACGATTGCCGCCATGGGCATGGCCGCGCTCATCGCCCTTGTCGCGCTAATCGTTCCAGGACGCGTCTGACTCCACCACCATTCTAAGCTCGTGCTAGCCTCTCGGAAAATATAGAGAGGGCGCACATGAAGCACATCGGCATTCTGGCACACAGCGCGGAAGGCGCATCGCTTTGTTTTTTAACCGCGACCCACGAAGGGGCGCGCGCCATGGGCGAACACCTGCATCCTGAAATTACCATGTCTGTGGTGGCGATGGGCGAGGCCATGCCGCTGTGGGAGGCGAACGACTTTGCCGCTGTGCGCAAGATCTTCATGCACACTGCGAAACAGCTCGCTGCCGCCGGCGCGGACTTTTTCGTGCTGCCCGACAACACTGCGCATCTGGCACTGGAAGCAGAAGGTGAGGATTTCCCCATTCCCGCGCTCCATATCGCTGATGTGGTGGCCGAAGAGGCAAAGGCACAAGGGTACAAGACCATCGGTGTGCTTGGCACCAAATGGACGATGGAGGGGAGCGTCTATGCGGACGCGCTCGCGCGGGCGGGCCTCACCCGCGTCATCCCGGGCGATGACGACCGCGCCTTCATCAACCAGACGATCTTTGCCGAACTTTGCAACGGCATCTTTTCGGATGCGACACGCGCGCGCTATGTCGGCATCATCGACAAGCTGAAGGCGCAAGGTTGCGACGCGGTGGCGCTCGTCTGCACCGAAATTCCGATTCTGATTTCACCGGGCGATTCATCATTGCCGACGCTCGATTCAACGCGCCTGCTGGGTAAGGCGGCGGTGGAGGTGGCCTTGGGCAAACAGCCCCTGCCCACGTGGCGTGGCGGGCCGGTGTCCTAGGTCAGAAATGACAAAGGCCGCATCAGGTTTCCCCGAGCGGCCTAAATCGATACGTCTGCGGTCGTGCCGTTACTTCGGCAACAGGCCTTCGCGCTGGGCGCGCTTGCGGGCAAGCTTCCGTGCGCGGCGGATGGCCTCGGCCTTCTCGCGAGCCTTCTTCTCAGACGGCTTTTCGTAATGCGCGCGGAGTTTCATTTCCCGGAAGATGCCTTCGCGCTGCATTTTCTTCTTGAGCGCGCGGAGGGCCTGATCGACGTTATTGTCGCGGACGATGATCTGCACTGAACTTCCCGTTCCTTTCGAACGACCGGACGGATCCGGCCCTTTGTTAACGACTTCAGTTGAAGCACCAAAAAAACGATTCCCGAGGCGTGAACCCCGGGAGTGGGGCGCCTTATAGGGGGTTTGGGCCGGCTTGTCCAGTCGCCGGAGGGGCGGAAAAGAGGCCCTTTGCCGCGCTGGACGGGGCGGGTTTGTGGGCTAAACTCCCGGCCCATGGCTATTCTGAAGATTGCAAAAATGGGCCATCCCGTCCTTCGCGGGGTCGCCAAACCTATCGCGGACCCTACTCATCCGCGTGTTCAGCACCTGATTCGCGATATGGTGGAAACCATGATCGATGCGAACGGGGCGGGCCTTGCCGCGCCGCAGGTTCACCGCCCGGCGCGCCTCGTCATCTTCCAGGCCCCGCCAGAGCGCTCAACAGCGCCCGATGATGGGGAGGAGGCCTTCGACCACACGGCGCCTCTGACCGTGCTCATCAACCCGGAAATCGAGTTCCTGACCGAGGAGCGCGAGATGGGCATGGAAGGCTGCCTCTCGGTGCCCGGCCTGCGCGGGATGGTGCCGCGCTGCACCCACATCCGCTATTCCGGCTTTAACGAGAAGGGAGAGCGGGTGACACGGGAGGCGCGCGGCTTCCATGCCCGGGTCGTACAGCATGAGGTCGACCATCTCGACGGCATCCTCTATCCGCAGCGCATGACGGATTTGAGCCAGCTCATGTTCGAAAGCGAACTGAGGCACTATGTTCAGGACGATGAAAGCGACGGCGAAAGCGCGGAAGCAGCGGAATGACCGAAGACACCACCCAGGAAGACACGACCCAGCTTGATGCGGCGCGAGCCGCCATCATGGAAAAGGCGCTGGAGCTCGCGCCCTTCGATGGTTGGACGGTGCCGATGCTGCGCAAGGCGGCCGCCGAGGCGGGCCACACCCGCGAAACGCAATTGCTCGCTTTTCCAAAGGGCGTCATGGACTTGCTTGAGTATCACTCCCAGCAAGCGGACAAGGAAATGCTGGAACGGCTTGAGGACTACGACCTCAAGGCGCTGAAGATTCGCGAGAAGGTCACGCTTGCCGTCAAACTGCGTATCGAAGTGGTGGCGACCCACAAGGATGCGATCCGTCGTGCCGCGCATACATTGGCGCTGCCCATGCATCACGTGAGCGCCATGCGCATTACTTACGCGACGGTCGACGCCATCTGGCGCGGCATTGGCGATACCTCCACCGACATCAATTTCTATTCCAAGCGCGCAATCCTCGCCGGCGTCTATACCACTACCATGATGCGCTGGCTCGAAGACCGCTCCGACGGCGAACAAGACACATGGGCCTTTCTCGACCGGCGCATTCAGAACATCATGGACTTTGAAAAAGTGAAGGCGAAGGTGCGCAAAGCCACCGAAGGCGTGCCCTCACCCTGGTCGATCCTGGGCGCGATCCGCTATCCGGCGGGCAAGCGTTAGTCGATCTTTTTTGGCGCCGTGCGGTTCACATGGCCCATCTTGCGGCCCGCGCGCGCTTCGGCCTTGCCGTACATGTGGATACGCGTGTTCGGTTCGCTGGCGAGTAGGTCCCAGCTTTCCGCGTCATCACCGATCAGGTTTTCCATCACGACGTCTGAATGACGCGCCGGGTCGCCCAGCGGCCAGCCCGCGACGGCCCGAATGTGTTGTTCAAACTGGCTGACGTAAGCGGCGTCCTGCGTCCAGTGACCGGAGTTGTGGACGCGCGGCGCGATCTCATTGACCAGCAATTCGCCGCTTGGCAAGGCAAAGAACTCCACGCCCAGAACGCCCACATAATCCAGCGCCTCGATGATCGCCGTGGCGATCTCGCCCGCCTTTTTGGATTGCGCGGCGGGGATGGCGCCGGGCACATGGGAGCGCCACAGGATGTGATTGCGGTGCTCATTCTCCGCCGCATCAAAGGCCGCCGTGTCGCCGTTTATCCCGCGCGCAATAATGACGGAAAGCTCGCGTTCAAATGGGACAAACCCCTCAAGGATCGCGGGCGCGGCGCCAATGGATTTGAAAGCCGCGCTTTGATCCGTCTGGGGATCGATTTTCACTTGCCCCTTGCCGTCGTAACCAAAGCGCCGGGTCTTCAGAATGCCGGGCAGGCCCACTTGTTCGGCGGCCTGCGCCATGTCCTCGGCGCTATCGACTTTTGCGAAGGGCGCGGTGGCAACGCCGATGCGGTTCAGAAACTTTTTTTCCGCCAACCGGTCCTGCGCAACGGCGAGGGGCTCGCGACCAGGGCGCACGGGAACGAAATTTTCCAGAACCGCGACCGCGCTGTCGGGCACGTTCTCAAATTCGTAAGTCGCGACATCAATGAGCTTTGCGAACTTTGAAAGCGCCGCTTCGTCATCATAGTCCGCGACGGTCAGCTCGTTCGCCACTTGGCCCGCGGGGCAATCAGCCTCCGGGCAATAGATATGCGTGGCAAAGCCAAGCTCCGCAGCGGCGCTGGCCAGCATGCGGCCGAGCTGGCCCCCGCCCAGAATGCCGATAGTGGAAAGGGGCGCGAGTGCGTCGCTAGGCATCTTTGTCTTCGGGCTTTTGGGCGACACTATCGGTTTGCGCCTGACGGAAGGCATCAAGGTTCGCGGCGATCTTGGAATCTGTAAGGGCCAATACGGCGGCGGCGAGCAGGGCGGCGTTGATCGCGCCGGGCTTGCCGATGGCGAGGGTGCCCACGGGAATGCCGCCGGGCATCTGCACGATGGAAAGCAGGCTGTCCTGACCCTTCAGCGATTTCGATTCGATGGGCACGCCAAAGACGGGGAGCGGCGTCAGGGCTGCGGTCATGCCGGGCAGGTGGGCGGCGCCCCCCGCGGCGGCGATGATGACCTTGAAGCCTTCGGCCTTGGCGCCCTTGGCGAATTCCACCATGCGGTCCGGCGTTCGGTGGGCCGAAACGATGCGCGCGTCAAAGCTCACCCCGATTTTGTCGAGGGTTTCCGCCGTATGGCGCATGGTGGGCCAGTCGGACTGGCTGCCCATGATAATGGCGACGGCTGGCTTTTCACTCATGTCTTTCACCCCGTTTGGGCGGGCGGGTCTGGCCCGAAGAAAGGCGGGGAGTATAGTCATGGGCCCTCGGCTGGCAAGGTCCTGATTTGCTAAGCTTATTTGACGGGAATCAGCGGCGTTGAGAAAAGGACGGGCGCGCATGGGCGGCCAGAATGCTGACAAGGACAAGGTGGAGGCGCTGCGCGCCGAGATTGCGCGTCTGGAAGCGGAGCTTGCCGCCGCCCGGGCGGAGATTTCGCATCTGACTGCCTTTGCCGATCAAGACCCCCTGATGCCGGAGGTCCTGAACCGCCGCGCCTTCATGCGGGAAATGTCGCGCATTATGTCCTTCGCCGCGCGTTATGACATCGAGGCCGCGCTCATCTATTTCGATCTCAACAAGTTCAAAGCGGTGAACGATACCTTCGGCCATGCCACGGGGGACAAGGTGCTTCGCGCCGTGGGGGCCACCTTGCGCGCCAATGTGCGGGATTCTGACCTCGTGGGCCGTTTGGGCGGCGATGAGTTCGCCGTGGTGCTGGCCAAGGCTGCCCCCGATGATGCGCGCGCCAAGGCGGCGGAGCTTGCCCGGCAGGTGACGGCGGAGGAAGTGCGCGCCGAAGGGGGCGAGCGGGTCGGGATCGGCTGCGCCTATGGCGTCGCGCCGCTGACCGGCAAGCTGGACCCTGAAGGCGCCATCAAGCTGGCCGACCAGGCCATGTACGCCATGCGGGCTGCGGGCCGCGACTAGGCGATAATATCGGGGTAGAGAAAATCCTCGACGCGGGAAATCTCGTCCTTCAGCTGCAATTTGCGCTTTTTCAGGCGTTGGAGCTGAAGCTGATCGAAAACGCCCTGGTCCGACATGGCGGAAATGGCCGTGTCGAGATCGCGGTGCTCCTCCTGCAACTGGTGCAGGCGGGTGCGCATCTTGGCTTCTTCCCTGTCTGTCATGGATGTCCCGGCTCCGGGGGTTCTACTAAATCGCCGCGGATTTAGCCCGGAAAGGCCGCCGCGAGCAAGGGGTCGAAGGCACCGATGCGTTCCAGGTCCACCCCGTCCGCCCCGGCCATGTCGGCATAGGCGACGAGATTGTTGAGCGCCACCTGCCGCGCCCGGCGCGGGGAAAGGTCAGCGGCCTCCGAGGGGTCCTGAAGCCCGTCGAGAAGCGCCTGGAGAAAGTCCTGCTCCACGCGCTCGGCGTCGAGTTCCACTTCCAGCGTATTGGCGCGCAGGGCCTCGGCCCACTCAATGGGGGTTCCGGCGGGGGCGGGGCGCAGGTTGCGCCGCACGCCGCGCAAGGCGGAGGTAATACGCGAATTCCAATCGGTGGCAAAGGCGTGGCCGCCTGCCAACGTGTCATCGTCAATAATGCCGTAGCCCGCGCGCACGGCCCAGACGCACCACAGCACCATGTTGATGTCGAGCCCGTGCCGGTCCTGAAGGATCAGGCAGGCGCGGCTGACATCGTCTTCGCCGTAGATATGTAGGGACCAGTCCCAGAACCCGGGGGTTTCCTGTGTCGCGCTCATTGGTCTTTCTTGCCTTTGCCCGTATTGGGCCGCCGCCGTCCGCCTTCCAGATCTTCACCCCAACGTTTTGTGCCGGGCGCGTCAAGACCCAGCAGGTCGAGCGCGCGGCCAACGGACTGGTCAACCAATTCGTCCACTGTTTGCGGTTCGGCGTAAAAGGCCGGCAGGGGCGGGGCGATGGTGGCGCCCATTTCGGCAAGGGCTGTCATGGTGCGCAGATGGCCGAGGTGAAAGGGCGTTTCGCGCACCATCAGAATCAGCGGCCGGCGTTCCTTCAGCATCACGTCGGCAGCGCGCGTCATTAAAGACGATGTCACGCCCGTCGCGATCTCCGACATGGTGCGCACTGAGCAAGGGGCAATGATCATGCCCAAGGACTTGAAAGAACCTGAGGCAATGGCCGCGCCCACGTCCGCGATCCCGTAGGTGGTATGGGCAAGGGCTGCCACATCCTTGGGTTTAAGGTGAGATTCGTAGCCCACGGTCATTTCACCGGCGCGCGACATGACGAGGTGGCTTTCCACCTCCATTTCGCGCAGCACCTCGAGCAGCCGGATGCCATAGCGGACGCCCGAAGCCCCTGAGATTCCAACGATTACGCGGCGCGTGGTCAAATTGTGAAAGCTCCTCTCAACCTTCTATGCGGAATCCCGCTGACAAAGCCAAAGTTTGGTGGTTTAATTTTTTCCCATACTAGAGAAGGAGACGACTATGTCGGTAGAGGCCCGGATCGCAGAACTTAATCATCGCCATGCGAAACTGGAACAAGACCTGAGCAACGAGCTTAATCACCCCTCTTCCGACGACACCGTCATCACCGACCTCAAGCGACAGAAACTTCGACTAAAAGAAGAAATCCAACGCTTGAAGCGCGAGCCAGCCTAAACAGTTTTTGCCTGATCGCGCAGCTTGAATTTCTGAATCTTGCCTGTTGAGGTTTTGGGCAGCGGCCCGAACACCACGATACGGGGGCATTTGTAGCCCGCGAGGTATTCGCGGCAATGCGCCGTCACGTCTTCTGGCGTCAGCGTCTGGCCCGGTTTGATCTCGATAAAGGCAACGGGTGTTTCGCCCCATTTTTCATCCGCCTTGCCCACCACGGCACAAGCTGAAATGGCGTCGTGTTTGTAGAGCGCGTCTTCCACTTCGATGGATGAAATGTTTTCCCCACCGGAGATAATGATGTCTTTCGACCGGTCCTTCAGCTGGATGTAATTGTCCGGGTGCCAGACGCCTAGATCCCCTGAATGGAACCAGCCGCCTTTGAAGGCGTCTTTTGTGGCTTTGGGGTTCTTCAGATAGCCCTTCATCACCACATTGCCGCGGAACATGACCTCGCCCATGGTTTCCCCATCGCGGGGCACTTCTTCCATGGTTTCCGGGTCGCGCACCGAAAGACCCTCCAACACATTGTAGCGCACGCCCTGGCGCGCCTTGATGGTGGCGCGTTGGTCAGCGGGCAAGTCATCCCAGTGATCGTGCCAGGCATTCACCACTGCGGGGCCATAGGTTTCAGTGAGCCCGTAAAGGTGCGTGACCTTGAAGCCCGCCTTTTCCATTTTGCCCAGAACGGCGGCGGGGGGCGGCGCGGCGGCGGTGAAAAAGTCGACGGGGCCGGCGAGCTCGCGTTTTTCCTCCTCACTCGCACCGATCAAAAAGCTCATGATGATGGGCGCGCCGCACATGTGGGTGATCTTGTGTTCGGCAAGCGCCTTGTAGATCTCGGCTGAGTTCACGCGGCGCAGGCAGACGTGGGTGCCCGCCTGGATGGACAGCGACCAGGTAAAGCACCAGCCATTGCAGTGGAACATGGGCAGCGTCCACAGATAACGCGGGTGCCGCCCCATGGCGCCGACGACAATGTTGCCCATGGCGAGCAGGTTGGCGCCGCGATGGTGGTAGACAACGCCCTTGGGATTTCCGGTGGTACCGGATGTGTAATTGAGCGCGATGGCGTCCCATTCATCGTCGGGCATGTGCCACGCATAGTCCGGGTCGCCGCCCGCGATGAAGTCTTCATAAGTGATCTCGCCCATGCGCTCACTGGGACCGTCGTATTCCGCATCCTCGATGTCGATGACAAAGGGCTTTGCCTCGCAGAGTGTGAGCGCTTCCTTGCAGAGGGTTGAGAATTCGGGATCGACCATCAGCACCTTCGCCTCCCCATGATCGAGGATGAAGGCGATCTCCTTCGCCGACAGGCGATAGTTGATGGCGTTGAGGACGCCCTTGGTCATGGGCACGCCGTAGTGCGCCTCCAGCATGGGCGGGATATTGGCGGCAACCACGGCGACCGTATCGCCCCTGCCGATGCCCTTTGCCGCGAGGGCGGACCCAAGCCGCCGGCAGCGCGCATAAAGCTCCGCATAGGTAAAAGACTGGTCCCCATGGACGACCGCCTCATGGTCCGGATAAGTGGCGGCCGAGCGCTCAAGAAAGGTCAGCGGCGTGAGCGGTTGATAATTTGCGGACGTTTTGTCGAGGTTTTGTTCATATGAACTACTCACGGCGGAGGGCTCCTTTACCAATGTCGGGCGCGGATTGAGCGGGCTTTTGGTGAGGCTAGCGGCTTGAGTCCCAGTTCGGCAAGCATCCGATTAACCTCGTATTCAAGGAAAATGGTAATCAATTCAGTCTGAAATTTCGACATAGTCTCGCAACACTCTCTTTACGCGGGACGCCCGAAGTCGAAAGGTTAAATCATGTCTGCCTCACGTCCCCCGCGTGCTGCCGCTCTCACCGCTTCTGCCCCCGTGCCGGTCGATGACCGCACGCCGCCCCTCGTCACCTACATGCTGATGTTGCTTGGCGTGGTGACAGGCGTAACCGCCGTGCTGGCGTTGGGCATTGCGATGGTTTCCCGGCGCGATGCGTCAGACATGTTGCGGTCCCACTACGACTTCATCATCCACACCTTCTGGGTGGCGGCGTTCTGCATGTCGCTCGTGTTTTCGCTGGCGGTGCTCTGGTCCTTCATGGGCTACGCCTGGCTGCCGTCCGTTGCACGGCTCTGTTTCATGTTGGTGTCGCTCTGGGTCCTGGTGCGCACGGGCGTCGGCATCCTGCGCCTTGGCGCGGGCGACGGCATGGCCGAAACCAACTCGCTCGGGATTCCCGATCGCGTTGAGGGGCGGGCCTTGGCGGCTTAAAGCACCACGCCAATTGCGCCGTCCCACAAAAGCTTCAGCCCGACAACAAGGATCATCGCATAGATGACGCGGTAGAACGGCTTCTCGGGAATGATATTGTGCAGCCAGATGCCAAGCGCTACGCCGATCGGCGCAAGCGGCAAAAGCACGGCGGAGGTCATGAGGTTCCCCGGCGCCAGCTGCCCAAGCCAGGCATAGGCAGGCAGTTTCACCCAATTGACCACCGTGAAGAACATCACCGACGTTCCCACATAGATCGTCTTGTCGAGTTTTTGCGGCAGCATGTAGACCTGGAAGGGCGGGCTGCCCGCATGGGCCACAAAACTCGTATAGCCGCCCACTGCCCCCCAGATGGTTCCCTTGACCGCATTTGGTTCGGTCGCCGCGCGCGTCTCGCCGCCACGGAACCAGTAGTGCAAGGTGAACAGCACAGCGATAGACCCGATGATCAGCCGTACGGCGTCATCGCTCACAAAATGCGCCGTAGCGGTGCCAAAGGCGATACCGATAACCGCGCCGGGCAGCAGGATGAACAGATTCGTCTTGTCCCATTTGGTGCGATAGGCCCAGGCACTGATCAGATCCATGGCAATCAGAATGGGCAGCATGATGCCCGCTGCCTGAACGGGGGGGATGACCAGTGCCATCATGGGCACAGCGATCAGGCCAATGCCCCCCGCAAAGCCGCCCTTTGAGATGCCGACCAGCAACACTGCCGGAACGGCGAGGGCATAGAAAACCGGATCGGCTATCATTGAACTGAGATTGAACATAAGACGATCAGCTATATGATCCCCTCACCTCGCGCAATGCCGCCAAGCCGGTGACCTGCGCACGACCTATCAAGGGCTCTCGTTCCAGCTGATGTATCGCTCCCTCGTCCCCGTATCCGCCCTGCTGTTTTCGATGGCGATTCTGCTCGTGGGGCAGGGGCTGCAGAACACCCTGCTGCCCATCCGCGCCAATCTGGAAAGCTATTCCGCCCTCGCCATCGGCGGCATGGGCAGCGCCTACTTCCTGGGCTTTCTGCTGGGTTGTGTGCTGGGGCCCTATCTTGTGCGGCGGGTGGGGCACATCCGCACTTTCGCGGCGCTGGCGGCGACCGCCTCCGCCGCGCCGCTGGTGCACGCAATTGTTCTGGAGCCCTTCACCTGGTCGCTTTTGCGCATGATCACCGGGTTCTGCTTTGCGGGCCTTTATATGGTGATCGAGAGCTGGCTCAATGAGCGCGCGACCTCGACCACGCGGGGCGGCATTCTCGCGACCTACAATGTGGTCAACCTGACCGCACTGATGGGCGGGCAGGCGATCATCGCCTTTATAAACCCTGAACAATTCGCCGTCTTTGCCGTGGCGTCGGTGCTTCTTTCCATTGCGCTGGTACCCGTGTCGCTGACGACCTCCACCCAGCCCGCGCCCATCGAATCGGTCCGTCTTGATGTGAGGCGCCTGTGGCAGGTCTCGCCGGTGGGCGTGATATCGGCATTGGCGGTCGGCCTTGCCAACGGATCTTTCTGGACGCTCGGGCCCGTCTTCGCCGCGGGGCAGGGGTTCGACGTGCCCGGCACGGCGTTGTTTATGTCTGTGGTGATTCTGGGCGGGGCCCTGTTGCAATGGCCGCTGGGACATTTGTCCGACCGGATGGATCGACGCTGGGTCGTGCTCGCCGGGTTTGCCGTTGCGGGCATGGCGGGGCTCTATCTCTTCCTTGCGGGCAGCGGCAATTTGGGCGGCGCGATGCAGTCGCACAATTCCATATTGGCGGGTGGGTTCTTTTTTGGGGCCTTCGCCATGCCGACCTATGCGGTGGCGGTCGCCCACCTGAACGACCGTTTGAATGAAAACGAATTTGTCACGGCGGCAAGCGGGCTGTTGCTGCTCTATGGCCTGGGGTCCATGATCGGCCCCGTCGTTGCCGCGGTGATGGCGCAATCTCTCGGCATCTCCGCCCTGTTTGCCTTTACCTGCGCGGTGCATGTGGTGACGGTTGTCTTCGTGCTCTATCGCATGGGGATGGTGCGGCCTGTGTCTTTCAGCCGCCGCGGCATCTACGCCAATGTGCCGCGCACCTCGCCAGAGGCCGCGGTGCTTGACCCGCGCGCCGATGAAGGCTCTGAATCACCTGCGGAACACGCCGTCCCTTGAGAGACGGGAAAGGATAAGACATGAGCTGGGGAGATCGCGTTGCCATCATTACCGGGGGCGCCAATGGCATTGGCCTTGCCTGCGCGCTGGCCTTTGCGCGCAAGGGCGCCAAGGTGGTCATCGCCGATGTGGATCAGCCCGCGGGCCGCGATGCGGTAGAACAGATCCGTGCAAGCGGCGGCCAATCGAAATTCGTGCAATGCGATGTGGCGCGCAAGCTCGACATTCACAATCTTCTTGCCGCGACACTGGAAGAATACGATCGCGTCGACATTTTGGTGAACAACGCCGGCGTGGTGGGCGACGGCGCTTTTCTTGATCTCAGCGAAGAAGACTTTGATGCCATTCTGCGCGTGAACTTGCGCGGCGCATTTCTGACCGCGCAGGCCGTCGCCAAACAAATGGTCAAACAGATCGAGGCTGAAGGCCGCGTTTCGGAAACCGGGCGGCTTTATTCCATCATCAACATGTCGTCGGTGGAAGCGGTGGTCGGCAGCCCCGACCACGTGCCCTATGCGGTCTCCAAGGGCGCGCTGGGTCAGCTCACCAAAGTTATGTCCCTCGCGCTCGCCGAATACGGCATCCGCGTGAACGCCGTGGGCCCCGGCAACATCAATACGGAAATTCTGAAAAAGCGCGGCAAGCAAGGCGACGCGCGCAAACGGATTCTGTCACGCACGCCGCTGGGCCGCATCGGCGACCCCGAGGAGATCGGCTCCATTGCCGTCTTCCTCGCGTCGCAGGACGCAAGCTACATCACGGGCCAGACCATCTATGCGGATGGCGGGCGGCTTGCACTCAATCTGACTGTTGAAGGCGAGTAAGCCCAGGACCTGATGCCGATCAGCTCGCCGGCACAACTTATCGTATATGGAGCGTAACGCTCCCTTGAACTCCAAAAACGTGTGCGCCACATCCAAATGGTGTAGACTGAATATGGAGCTACCCATGGTATCAAGAATTTCAACCAGAAGCGTGAGCTGCAAAAACGCAGCTTCTATCCGGCCAACCCTTGCGGCGGCCAACAGCAACATTGCGGCGCCTAGCGCCAAGTGCGACGGCATCGAGGACCCGCAAGTCCGCGCGCGGTGTCAGTCCCTTCGCCAAACCCATATCGGAAACGCCCGCTCATATCTTTCCGGTGTGAGCGTTGACATCGGACAGAACGAACAAGGCTATGTGGCCATCTACCTGGCGGACACCGATGAGGTGGACGAGCGTAGCGGATCGCAAGCGGCGAATGTAACGAATACAGAGACGCAATATCTTGATCGGTTTGGTCAGCGCCTTCTTGCGGACGAAAGAGGCGTCGTCCGCCGAAATGGCGCACCAACCAATGAGCATGTGCTGGTTTGCGGGCACAGCCACCCTGCCGAGTATGGTTCGCCTGATCCCATGACCCCCGATGAAGGGGCGAGGCCCTTTGATGAAGCTAACGAGTACATTCAGGGTAACGGAGTTGATAGAGCAATTGCTGAAAAAGCACCCTTGATTATCAAAACGCCCACAGGGGCTATCCGGCAATTTGGAGGCGAGTGCGACACCGATCGCGGCTGCCAGCTGCAGGCGGGCACACCCTTTCCTGAAGACTACTATAGTCAAGGCAACTGAGGAGTGACCGCATTGTCCATTCGCCGAAATGTCTTTGCCCTGATCTTACTTTTGCCTCTCCTAGGTGCGTGCGCTGAGAGCGATGTTACCCACGAAGCAGATGCCATCCCCTCGGACGAATGTTTTGACGCCTGGTCGCCTGGCGTGTTGGAGAGGATGGCGGCCCATTTGGATGAAACGGTGTGCGTGCGAGGCTGGACTTCGCGCCACAGGCGTATGCGTATGCAATTCACGACAATGCGACTCTATGACGAAGTCACGGCCAGTGGCGATGGGTTCATTCATGTGGATGTTGATATCCGTGGCGCCACTTCCATGGGATACACGCCGGAAGATCCGCTCGAAGCGGAAATCCGCCTGGGCCAGTTCGTGGAAGTCCGCGGTCTGTTCAGGGAACTTGATGACTCCATTGAGTGCGACGAGACGTATTGCGGCAGTGCGTTGATCGTGCCTTCAAGCATTCGCCGTGTTGAACCAGAGGAGCCGGCCCCCCGGTTGGAATCTCTTCCCGATTGGGCGGTCCGCGAATGTTACGACGCGGATCAAAGGGAAACTTGGGATCGCTTGATTGCGGCGAGCCCTGAAAGCTTTTGCCTCTACGGGCATCTCAACTTCCGAGGATCGTCGGGGCATTTTGACTTGGATGGGCGCGAGCCTCCGTTCACGCCTGACGGTCCTCCTCTCCGCTACATCAATCTCAGGTTCGATTGGAGCGAAGCGTGGGACTGGGGATTGATCGACCGGCAAAGATTGCTGGCCGAGGGGGACGACTTCCCCCTCGTGCTTGCGCGCTTTGAAAGATGGGATCTCGGTTGCCGCGTGGATTATTGCAGCAATATGACCCTCCGCCCCGTAGAGATGTGGCGTATCGGCGAACCCGCGCCTTAGTCTTTCTTGTCCTCGTCGCTGTCGTCTCCACCGAAGCCCGCAAAGACGCTGGCGGCGTCCGGCGCTTCTTCTTCTTCCTTTTTCGTGCGGGGCTCTTCAAGGAAGCGCGTGCTCGGTTCGGCAACGGTTTCGCTCGCGGGCTTCAGCGTCGGGCCAGTAGGCTCGACGGGCATCATTTTCGCGCGCCGCTTGGATGCTTTCTGCACCGCGCTGTCCAGATCGACCTGGCTCGAAAGACCCAGGGACACGGGATCCACCGGCTTCAGGTTCGAATAGTTCCAGTGGGTCTTTTCACGAATGGAAACAATGGTCGGCTTGGTTGTGCCTACAAGGCGCGAGATTTGCGCGTCCGAAAGCTCAGGGTGATTGCGTACCAGCCACAGAATGGCGTTGGGGCGATCCTGGCGGCGCGACACGGGCGTGTAGCGCGGGCCCGAGCGCTTTTTCTCAGGGATAACCACGGTGCGTTTGGTCAGCTTCAGGCGATAACTTTCGTCGCCTTCGGCCTTGGCAATTTCTTCGCGCGTCAACTCGTGGTTCAGCAGCGGATTACGGCCGCGGACACCTGCGCCCACCTCACCGTCGGCAATCCCTTTGACTTCCAGCGGGTGCAGACCACAGAAGGTCGCAATCTGGTCAAAGGTCAGCGCGGTGTTTTCCACCAGCCAAACGGCGGTCGCCTTGGGCATGAGGGGCAGGTTGTCAGACATCGGTCAGTCTCCAGGTTCGCGTGACGGCGCGGGGGCACGAAGGGATAAAGGGCTTCGTTCTCGCGAGAGTTTTCAGGCTCAGCGCGGGTCCCACCTCAAGTCGCCATCAGGGGGAAAATATGAGGCGGCTTATAAGGGGTTTTCGGCCCCTTGTGAACGGGCAAATTGGTAGGCCCGGAAACCCCAGCTATTCCGCCGTTTTCAGCACGATTTTGCCGATATGCGCGCCTTCTTCCATGCGGGCGTGGGCCGCATTTGCTTCCCGCAGCGGAAAGGTGCTGTCCATGACGGGGGCAATGCGGCCCTCGTCGAGCAATGGCCAGACCTTGGCCCTGAGCGCATCGGCAATGGCGGCTTTTTCCTCCAGGGACCGTGGCCGCAGGGTGGACCCGGTCATGGTCAGGCGTTTTAGCATCAGGGGCATCAGGTTCACTTCGACCTTCGAGCCCTGAAGAAACGCGATGTTCACAAGGCGGCCTTCCATGGCGAGGGCCTTGAGGTTCCGTTCCACGTACGGACCGCCCACCATGTCGAGGATGACATCAATACCGCGCCCTTCGGTCAGCTTCTGGGTCACGGCGACAAAATCCTCGTCGCGGTAATTGATGGCGCGCTCGGCCCCCAGCCGCTCGCAGGCCGCGCATTTTTCGGCTGAGCCCGCCGTCGCAAAGACGCGGGCGCCATACACATGGGCAAGCTGGATCGCCGTGGTGCCGATGCCGCTGCTCCCGCCGTGGATCAGAAAGGTCTCGCCCGCTTTCAATCGCGCGCGGTCAAAGACATTGGTCCAGACCGTGAAAAAGGTTTCGGGCAGGGCGGCGGCGGCTTCCAGGCTCAGCCCCTTGGGCACCGGCAGGACGAGCGGCGCATCGGCGAGGCAGTATTCCGCATAGCCGCCACCGGCAACGAGCGCGCAAACTTTGTCGCCCTTCGACAGCCCCGTGACGCCCGCGCCCACGTCCACAATGGTTCCGGCGATCTCCAGCCCCGGCAGGTCCGAGGCGCCCGGCGGTGGCGGATAAAGCCCCAGCCGCTGCACCACGTCGGGACGGTTCACCCCCGCGGCGGCCACCTTCACCAGCACCTCCCCATGGCTGGGGGTCGGCACCGGGCGGCTGACGGGTTTCAGAACCTCCGGGCCGCCAGGCTCGGAGATTTCGACGGCGATCATGGAGGAGGGCGGATTTCCGGTCATTTTGAGCAATGCTCCGCTGCGGACTTGATGGGCGCGGGGTGAGGCGCGAGACTGCCCCCCGAAGATCGGCCAAAGGAGGGCAGAGGCAATGATGGATGATGAGGCACGGCCCGCCAAGCCCGCAATGTTCCAGGCCCCCAGCGATGATGAGCTGCACCGGCTGTCGGTCCAGGAGCTTGAACACCGCATCGAATGGCTGAAGGGCGAGATCGAGCGCACCAAAGCCGTCTTGGGCAGCAAGCACGGCGCCAAGTCCGAGGCCGAGGCCTTTTTCAAAAAATAGGGCCCGCCGTTAAGGCTGCGCTGTGCCAACAGGGGCCATTTGCCGCTGGGGGTTTACCTTTACGCCCAGAAATCGTCGCCTTTTTCGTTAGAATTCCGTCAACTTTTCTTAAAGGCGACTCTGTCATGTCCGTCTTGGCATGCCCCTTTCATGGGGAGCCGGAAAGGACCGCAAGAGTGGTCCATATGGGAACAGCCGCCAGAAGGCGGCGCGAATAGCCCCGGAAACGGGTGGGGAGCGCAAGAGACGGATGAGCGACGAGATGACGCCGCAGAAGAACCGGTCGGACGTACCACGCACCAAAATGGATGCGGTACGGGAAGCTGTGACCGACTTCGCCACGTCCGAGCTGTTTCAGCGCACCTTTGACGATGGCATGTCGCTGGTCGAAGAAACCGCCGCCTATCTTGATGGCGAGGGACGTGAGGCCTCCAAGGATCTGCCGCGCCGGGGGGCACTGGCCTATGCGGGCGAAAGCATGCGAGTCACCACCCGCCTGATGCAGGTGGCAAGCTGGCTTCTGGTCCAGCGCGCGGTGCGGGAAAAGGAAATGACCCCCGAGGAAGCCTCTCAACCGAAATATCGCCTTGGCGCGCAAGAGGTTTGCCGCGCCCGCCCGCTCGAAGGGATCGAACTTTTGCCGCCGCGCCTTACCGACCTTCTGGAACGCAGCGGCGCGCTTTACGACCGCGTTGAACGGCTGGATGATCAGCTTTATCGCGCGGGCCGGCCGGCCAACACTGCTTGCGGCGTACAGGCGCAACATGACGCTCTCGCCGCCGCCTTCGGGTCCCGCAGAAAATAATCCAGACATCTCCAAATGAAAAAGGCGCCGCAAAGGGCGCCTTCGTCGTGTTTGGAAATGGTCCGGGGCTTATTTGCCCAGGAAGCCGCCGAACTTGTCCTTGAACTTCGACACACGGCCGCCGCGATCGATCAGCGTCTGGCTGCCGCCCGTCCACGCCGGGTGCGTGTTGGGGTCGATATCGAGGGTCAGCGTGTCGCCTTCAGAGCCCCAGGTGGAGCGCGTCACGTATTCCGTCCCGTCGTTCAGCTTCAGGGTAATGAAGTGGTAGTCGGGGTGGATATCCTGTTTCATCTCATTCAACCCTTTGCGGGCCCTCTCAGGTCGCGGCTTCCCGCGCCCATGGTGTAAAATGGAGCCGGGCTTATAGCGCCATCCCCCGCGAGGGGCAAGGGGCCGCGGCGGTTTTCCGTTAAGGGCGCCGAACCCGGGCGAAAAGGCCGCATTTCCGGGCCTTTGGGAAATGGGCGGGAGCCGCTATATGCTCCCCTGAACCATTGCCCCGGGGGACCCCAATTGGCACCGCGCCACGGACAATCATCCTATACCGAAGCCATCGAGCACGAGGCCGACCGCCGCGGGACCTCGCGCAATGTGGGCGCGCTCCGGCGGCTGTTTCCCTATCTGTTGCGCAACCCGGTGCAGCTTGCCGCCGCGATTGCCTTTCTGCTGCTCGCCACCGCCGCCACCCTGGTGGTGCCCATGGCCGTGCGGGGGATGATCAACTACGGCTTCTCTCCGGAAAACGCGGACATCATCAATAAGTACTTTCTCGCCATGTTCGGGGTCGCGGCTCTGTTGGGCGCGGCGTCGGCGTTGCGCTTCTTCTTTGTCAGCTGGCTTGGCGAACGGGTCGTCGCCGACCTGCGGCGTGACATCTATGACCATGTGACGGATCTCAGCCCCGCGTTTTTTGAAATGACGCGCACTGGCGAGGTGCTCTCGCGCCTCACCACCGATACGACACTCATTCAAACCGTTGTGGGCTCCAGCGCATCGATTGCCCTGCGCAATTTTCTCATGCTCATCGGCTCGGTGGGCCTTCTGGTGTGGACCAGCCCGCGCCTGTCGGGACTTGTCGTGCTGGCGCTGCCGCTGATCCTGATCCCGCTCATCATCTTTGGCCGCTGGGTGCGCAACCTGTCGCGCCAGAGCCAGGACCGCATTGCTGACACGGGCGCGCACGCGGGCGAAAGCCTGAACGCTATCCAGACCGTGCAGGCCTTCACCCACGAAGCCATTGACCGCGCGGCCTTCGCCAAGGCGGTGGAAAGCGCCTTCAGTGTCGCCATCCGCCGCAACTGGGCGCGCGCCTTTTTGACGGCCATCGCCTTCTTCGTTGTCTTCGGCGCGGTGGTAGGCGTTCTTTGGGCCGGGTCCCATGCGGTGCTCAACGGCACGCTGACGGGCGGGGAGCTGAGCCAGTTCGTGCTCTATGCGGTTTTTGCCGCGGCGGCCTTTGCCTCCCTCAGCGAGGTTTGGGGGGATTTGCAGCGCGCGGCGGGCGCTACGGAACGGCTTGTGGAGCTTTTGAATGTGGAGCCGGAGATCGCGGCCCCCGAGATGCCCGTGGTGATGCCGACCCCTGCGCGCGGCGAGATCGATTTCAAGGACGTCACCTTCCGCTATCCCACGCGCCCCGATGATCGCGCGCTCGACAATTTCTCGCTGCACGTCAGTCCCGGTGAAAGCGTTGCGCTGGTGGGCCCGTCCGGCGCGGGCAAGACAACGGTCTTCCAATTGCTCATGCGGTTTTATGATCCGCAAAGCGGCACGGTCACCTTTGATGGGGTGAAGCTTGATCAAACAAGCCCGCAGGACCTGCGCACACGCATTGCCGTTGTGGCGCAAGACCCGGTGATCTTTGCGGGCAGCATTCGCGACAATATCCTTTATGGCCGCCCGGACGCATCGGAAGACGATGTTGTGGCCGCGGCCAAAGCCGCCGCCGCGCATGAGTTCATCATGGCGCTTCCCGATGGCTACGCGACGCTGGTGGGCGAACGCGGCGTGACCCTTTCCGGTGGGCAGCGGCAACGCATTGCCATGGCGCGCGCCATCTTGCGCAATGCGCCCGTGCTGCTGCTCGATGAAGCGACAAGCGCGCTGGACGCGGAAAACGAACGGCTGGTGCAACAGGCCCTCGACCGCGTCATGGAAGGCCGCACAACGATTGTCATCGCGCACCGTCTAGCTACGGTGCAAAAGGCCGACCGCATCATCGTGATGGATGCGGGCCGCGTGGTCGCCAGCGGGCGGCATGAGGAATTGGTGCGTGAAGGCGGGCTTTATGCGCGCCTTGCCCGGCTGCAGTTCGGGACGCACACGGAGGGGGCCCAAGAGGCGGCAGGCGACAGCGCCGCCGAATAGGGTACACTGCCCCCTCAAGGTTTGACGGGCAGAGGGGATCTAGCCATGCGCAAGTTCATGATTTTTGTGGCGGTGGTGCTCATCGCTGTTCTGGGTGTGGCGCTTTATTATCTGCGCCTGATGGTCGATCTGGGCGCTTTCACAACCCTCGATCCCCACTTTGAAGGCACTTGCGAAAGCATGGGCGGCTTTGCGGGCGGCACCGAGGATTTGCTCATCGACCGCGAAACCGGCTGGGTGTTCGTCTCGTCCTTTGACCGGCGCACGGCGCTGGCTGATATGACCGCCGATGTGCGCGGCGCGATCGAGGTCTTTGATATCAATCACCCTGAGCGCGGCTCAACCAACATCACGCCGGACATGCCCGCCGATTTCCGCCCGCACGGCATCAGCCTTTACGATGGGCCGGAGGGCAAGCGGCTCTTTGTCATCAGTCACCGCCTGGACGGCACGCAAGCCATCGACATTTTCGATGTGAGCTATGGCGATGGCGGGCGCCCCGCGCTCGCCTATGCGGAAACAATCACTGACCCCCTGATTGTGTCACCGAATGATCTCGTCGCCGTGGGCCCGCGCTCATTCTATGTGGGCAATGACGCGACCACCGCCGATCATGAGGGTCTCGCTTACATGCTTGAGCTCTATTTGCGGCAGAACCGCACAACGCTTGTCTATTTCGACGGGCAGGAGGCGACCATTGCCGCGCGCGGACTTACCTATGCGAACGGTGTGGAAGTGAGCCCCGACGGCCGCACGCTTTATCTGGCTGAGACCACGGACGGGACCTTGCGCGTCTATGACCGCGATGTGGAAACGGGCGTCCTGACCCAGCGCGCAGGGCCCAATGGGCTGCTGCGCCTTGGCCCGGGGCTCGACAATATTGATATCGACGCCGAAGGCCGCGTCTGGCTTGCCGCCCATCCCCAGCCCATGAAGCTGCAAGGCCATGCGGAGGATGCGGCGAACCTCAGCCCCGCGCAGGTCTATCTCATCACGCCTTCGGAAGATGGTGGCGGCTTGGTGGCGGAGGTCTATCTTGGCGACGGGCACATGGCGTCCGGGTCATCGGTCGCGGCCTATCATGACGGCACCATGGTGATCGGCGTGATTTTTGAGCCCCATGTGGTGGTCTGTTATCCCACTCATGAACACGTCGTCGGCGAGTAAGCCGTCTAGCGTTCAGTGAGCTTGAACTCGATGCGGCGGTTGCGGCGATAGGCGGCATCCGTTGCGCCGGGGTCAAGTGGCTGAAACTCGCCAAAGCCTGCCGCCACAAGGCGCCGGGGGGCGATGCCGCGGGATTCCAGAAACTCCACAACGGCAATGGCGCGCGCGGCGGAAAGGTGCCAGTTCGACGGAAACTCCGGCGTATTGATGGGGCGCACGTCCGTGTGCCCATCCACGCGCAACACCCAGTCGATGTCATCGGGAATGGTGGCGGCCACTTCGTTCAGGGCGCTCGCAAACCGTTGCAGCTCGATCTGCCCCACGGGGTTCAGGTCCGCCGAGCCGCTGTCGAACAGAATTTCAGATTGGAAGACAAAACGGTCGCCAACGATCTCGATATCGTCGCGACCTGCCAGCACTTCGCGCAAGCGGCCAAAGAATTCGGAGCGGTATCGCGCAAGTTCCTGTACCCGCTGGGCGAGGGCCGCGTTCAGGCGGCGGCCCAGGTCCGCAATCACAGCATTGTTGGCCTCGTCGCGCGCTTCCGAGGCTTCCAGCGCCTCATTCAGACTCGCTAGTTGCAGCCGCAATGCCGCGATTTGCTGGTTGGCGAGCGCGAGCTGTGCCGCGGCTTCCGCGCTCAACTCGCGCTCTTCGGCCAATTGGCCCTCAAGGTCCGTTGCCCGCGCGGTGGCGGCATCCGCGCCCCCTTCAAAGCCCGCGATAACGCCGCCCAGGCGCGTGACTTCGGCTTCGGCATCTTCGGCGCGGGTGGTGATGGAGGCGAGCGTCGCGGTCATGGCTGTCAGCTCCCCGCGTAAATCTTCCGTGGTCTGACGTTCAAGGGACAGGAGCGTTGAAAGTTCCGCCAGCTGATCTTCCAGCCGCGTCAGGGCTTCGTCGCGGCCCGTCAGGGCCGTGCGCAAGTAAAACTGCGCGACCATGAAAACGGACAAGAGAAAGACAATGACAAGCAGCAGCGTGGCGAGCGCATCCACAAAGCCGGGCCAGTAATCGGCGCCGGTATATCGGTTGCGGGCGTAGCGGCCGGTCGCCATTGCGCCTTACCCCGCCCGCTCGACCGCGCGCACCAGGCGGTCGATCTGTTCGGCCAGGTCCCGGTGGGCGCGGGTGAGTTCGGCATTGGCGCGTTGCTGTTCAGCCAGCTGCGCGGCCAGGGCGTCGACGCGGGGGTCGCCCGCGCTGTCGCTCGCGCCGGCAGACCCGATTTGCGTCACCGTAGACAGCCATTCCTCAAGGTCGTTGTAAAAGCGGTTCTGGGCCTGGGCCGCTTGCAGGTCGAGGAAGCCAAGAACCAGCGAGCCCGCAAGGCCGAAGAGGGAGGACGAAAATGCCGTGCCCATGCCGGCGAGGGGGCCTTCGAGCGCGAGGCGCAGGTCGTCAAACATGTTCTCCGCCGGGCCAACCTCGGAGGAGAGCGAGCGGATCGCCCCGCCCACGGCTGTAACCGTGTCCAAAAGCCCCCAGAAGGTCCCCAGAAGGCCGAGGAAGACGAGAAGGCCGATCATGTAGCGGGAGACGTCGCGGCTCTCATCAAGCCGCGCACCGATGGAATCGAGGATGGAACGAAGCCCCAGGGTGTTGAGCCGCATGGGGCCGGAATGTTCGCGCAGCATGGCAGCCATGGGGGCGAGCAGGGCGGTGCGCGAAGGAACGCTCATGCCGGGCTCTGACCGGCGAAATTCTTTGACCCAGCGGATCTCGGGCCAGAGCGTCGTCACCCGGCGGAAGGTGTAGAGCGTGCCGAGCACGAGGGCACCGAGGATGACGGAGTTGATCACCACATTCGCCTGGAACGAGAGCCACAGCGGGTCGAACAGGATTGCCCCCACCAGCACCACAAAGACCACGCAGAGCAGCATGCGGATCAGATAGATGCGCGGTTCGGAAAAGCTGTAGCCGAGGTCAAAGTCGTCGTCTTTTTTGCGCCGTGCCATGGAGTGCCGCCCTTGCCAGTCTTAATGGCCAATCATCATGCCCCAGCGCGGGCGCAAATGTCCCACGCGAAGAGGCCACGCTAGGCGGCAATTGTGGCGCTTAGATGGAAGAAAAGGCGGGGAAAGCCCGGCTTTAGCTCGAGGGGTAAACGACGTCCACGCGGTCGGACGGGCCGCCATCGAGCGCGCCGCCCATGGCCCGCACCGTGATGCGTTCCTGGCTGATACCGCGATCCATCAGGTAATTGCGAACCGAGAGCGCGCGGCGCAGGGCGAGGCGGCGGGCCACATGGGTCCGGTCCGCGACATCGCCGCCAAAGGCGCGCAATTGGATGCGTTCGTCATTGCCGCGCAAGGAAGCGGCGAGGCGGTCGAGCGCCTCTTCGGAATCGCCGGTGAGGTCGGTGCCCATGCGACCGAAGACGATGGAGGAACGCATGCCGTTTCCGCCATCGGTTTCAAGCGTCGCGCCCGTGACCGTCGGGCCGGTGTTCAGCGAGGCGGTCATCACCTGCGGGGCTTCGGCATTGCGCAGCGGGGTGGAGATGCTGGCGCCGCGACTGTCGAGCGCCGCGCTGTAAGCAGCGGTCGCTTGCTCATCGCTCAAGGTCAGGTCCGACCACGGCACGTTGATGGCGCCGACGGGAAAACGCAGCTCGCCCACTTGCCGTTCCGGGTAGGAATCATTTTCCCGGATCAGTACGCTGGCCGTGCGCACGATGTCGAATGAAATCGGAATTGAAGATTGGATGACACGCGCTTCCATGGCGCCGCCGGTGGCGAGCGCGGGCGTGTTGGTATGAGATTGGCTGGGGCCGACAGCAAGACCTTGTGGGCCGACGATAGCAGCGCCGAGAGCAACAACGGCGAGAGCTGCCACGCGCGCTTTGGTCGAGTGTTTCAAGCTGTCAAGAATTTGAAGCGTGAAAGTCGTGGTTTGCGAGCGCATAAATCTCGTTCCTGGCAAGTTAACCGCCTTCCCTTGCAAAACTGCACGCCCCAACAACGACGCGAAAAAGGCTCGAACTCACCCCCCCACCTAAGGCCTTATGTTTACCTTGATTCACCTAGAATGGAAGGGTTTTTACGTCAGATTGATGACATTTAATGTGGAGAAAAATGTGGAGAAATTTTGCACTGCACGCAAAAACTTCACGAAATTTTCTTGCGCGCTTTTTTGAGAAGCTCTTGCAACGGGCGCTGAATACCTTCGTTGGAGGCGAGGATATCTCCCGTTTTCAGCATGGTATCGCCGCCGGACAGATCGGTAACAAAACCGCCCGCTTCGCGCACGAGCAACAGCCCTGCGGCAATATCCCACGCGTTGAGCGCGTGTTCCCAATAGGCATCAAAACGCCCCGCCGCCACATAAGCGAGGTCCAGTGCGGCGGAACCGAACCGGCGCACGCCCGCGGTTTCGTGCATAACCGCTTCCAATTCGGTCAGCTCCACCTCGTGATGGGTTTGCCCCATGAAGGGAAGGCCCGTCGCCACAACCGATTGCGCAAGGTCGCGCCGCGCCGACACGCGCAAACGGCGATCGTTGAGATAGGCGCCTTGCCCGCGTTCGGCTGCGTACATTTCGTCCGTAACCGGATTATAAACAACGCCCGCCACAATCGTGTCGTTCCGTTCCAGCGCGATTGAGATCGCGAAGTGCGGAATGGCGTGCATGAAGTTCGTCGTGCCGTCGAGGGGATCAATGATCCAGCGGTGGGTTTTGTCCGTGCCTTCAACGACCCCGCGTTCTTCCATCAGGAAGCCATAGCCGGGGCGCGCGTGACTCAACTCCTCGAACAAGGTTTTTTCCGCCGTCATGTCGGCGGTGGTCACGAAATCAGCGGGGCCCTTTTTCGAGACCTGCAAATTTTCAAGCTCGCCAAAGTCGCGCCGTAGTTTGCGCGAAGCTTTGCGCGCGGCGGCAACCATGACAGTGATGTTCGCGGATTGAAGTGACATCTGATTTCCGATTAGTCGGCGCGGCGCAAGTACGCGCATTCATTGGTGTCGACGACAATCTTTTCGCCAACGCCAACGAAGGGCGGCACCATGGTGCGCAAGCCATTGTCGAGCGTGGCGGGTTTGTAGGACGCCGCCGCCGTTTGCCCCTTCACCGCCGGTTCCGTTTCGGTGACTTCCAGCGTCACTTGTTCGGGCAGGGAAATACCGATGGGCTTGTCCTCGTAAAACTCGACGACAACGGTCATGCCTTCTTGCAAAAAGGCCGCGCGCTCGCCGACAAAGTCGCGCTGCAACTCGATCTGGTCATAGTTTTCCAGATTCATGAAGGTCAGCGTATCGCCGGTGTCGAACAGGAACTGATGGTCACGCTGTTCCAGGCGCACACGATCGACCTTATCGGCGGCGCGAAACCGTTCGTTCAGCTTGGTCCCGTCGATCAGGTTCTTCAGTTCCACCTGCGCGAAGGCGCCGCCTTTGCCGGGTTTGACGGCCTGAACTTTGACCGCGGACCAAAGGCCGCCCTTGTGCTCAATGACATTGCCGGGACGGATTTCATTGCCGTTGATTTTCATCGTATCCAACTTTCGGATTGTCTTTTAAGGCCGCGCCGCGCGGGGGTTCTCCGGGGCGCGCCGCCTGCCTCCACTTGGCCGAGGCGCGCGGAACCTATCAGCCTCGCCCCGGGGACGCAATCGGGGGATGAGGCCCTGAATTTGGCGGGAAATGAAGGGCCCAAGGAAGGGCTTAATAGGTAGCCGCGCCCATGGTGGAGGCGAAGGTGCGCGCCCGCTCACGGGCCACGGCCCGGGCCTCGGCAATCTCACTGTCGGTCATGCGCTCGGTCAGCCAGGCGTGCAGGGCATCGACCTTGCCGGTCAGCTCTGCTGAGTTGCCTTCGTGGCTACCTGCAATGTCGAGCCAGGCATAGGCTTCCACCGGGTCCTGTTCGACCCCCATGCCGCGGGTGTAAAGCACGGCAAGAAGGTATTGCCCCTCAGGGCTGCCCTGTTCCGCCGCCGTGCGCATCAACTGCGCGCCGCCCGCGTGATCTTGTTCCACACCTTCGCCGCGTACGAGCAACAGTCCCATGGCGACGGTGGCGCTCAATTCGCCCTGATCGGAAGCGAGACGGAACCAGCGGGCGGCCTCGGGCAGATCGCGTTCGACCCCCTGGCCGTTGAGATAGGCAACACCCAGATTGAATTCGGCTCTCGCATGGGCCTGCTCCGCCGCGCTGCGGAACCAGGCAACGGCGGCTTCGGGGTCTTGCTCAACGCCGCGCCCCGCCATCAACAGGGTAGCAAGATTGTACTGCGCATCGATGTGGCCTTGTTCGGATGCGGCCTCGAACCAGCGCGCGGCCTCCGCATCGCTTTGGTCGACCCCATGGCCCATCGCATACATGTTGGCGAGATCGAACTGGGCAAACATATGTCCGCGCCGCGCCGCCTCTCCCATCCACAGGGCGCCGGTGGCGGGGTCGGGGGTCACGCCGCCCACGCCGTCGAGCGAGATATTGGCGAGGGCATATTGCGCATCTACCTGGCCTTGTTCTGCAGCGGCAACATACCAGCGCAGCGCCTCGCCCATATTGGGCTCCACCGCGCGCCCCTCGATGTACATCAGCGCCAGCAGGGATTGCGCATTGGCGTCGCCGCTTTCTGCCAGGGTCTGAAACTCGCTCAGGGCCGTGGCGAAGTCGCCTTCGTTATAGGCCGCGATGGCGCCGGCAAAGTCCGCGCGCGCAGGCATCGCCGCGAGCAGAGGCAGAATGATCAGAATATGAAATAGGGTGCGGGGCGTCATGGCCGCCATATTAACCACAAATCAGCGCTTTTCCAGCCGTTCAAATAGATTGTTGAACGCTTTTACCGCCGATGCCGGGCCGCCCTCGTGGGCCCAGACCCCGCCCGAGACGGCAAGGAAGTCCGCACCGGCCAGAACCAGAGGTTCGGCATTTTCCACGGTGATGCCGCCGATGGCGACGCAAGGGGTCATCATCATCTCTGCCCACCAGCTGAGGATTTCCACATCCGCGCGGGATTTGGGCTCTTTTGTTGTGGTGTCGAAAAAGGCGCCAAAGGCCACATAGTCCGCGCCCGCGTCGGCGGCTTCCATGGCGAGGTGGCGGCTCGCGTGGCAGGTGACGCCCACAATGCGGTCCGCGCCCATGATCCGCCGGGCTTCCTCGTAGGACTCATCGTCTTGGCCGATGTGAACCCCATCAGCGCCTACCTTGATAGCAAGATCCGGGCGGTCGTTGATGATCAGCGCCACGTCATGGGCTTCGCAGATGGGCCGCAGCACCTTCGCGGCATTCAGCACATCGCGGTCGGAAATATCTTTTAGCCGCAACTGAAGGCAGGCGACATCGCCCGCGCTCAATGCTTCCTCAAGCTGAACAGCAAACGCCGCCACATCGGGAAGATGCGGCGGCGTGATGAGGTAGAGGCGGCAGCGCGTCTCGTTCAACGCTTACGCCGCTTCTTTTTCAAGGCTCTCGTTCCACTTGCCCAGTGCGGCGAGGGAATTCATCCGTGCGCGATGGCGGAAGGCGGCTTGCGCGGCGGCAACATTTTCCGCCTTGCCGCCCCAAGCGTGAAGTGCGGCGTGTTGCAGCGCCCGGCCGTAGGAGAACGAAAGCCCCCAGGGCATGTCATAAGCGGCGTTCATGGCCGAAAGGTGTGCGGTGGCTTCTTCGTCCGACTGGCCGCCCGACAGGAAGCAGATGCCCGGCACGGCGGCGGGCACGCAATTTTTCAGAACACGGACGGTCTTTTCGGCGACTTCTTCAACGCCCGCGCGATTGCCGTTCGTCGTTCCGGAAATCACCATGTTGGGTTTCAGGATCGTGCCCTCAAGCTCGACCTTCGCGTAGAAGAGTTCCTGATAAACTTCCTTCAGCGCCCATTGCGTGACGTCGTAGCAGGTGTCGAGGTCGTGGCTGCCGTCCATGATGACTTCGGGTTCCACGATGGGCACCAGCCCGCCTTCCTGGCAGAGCGCGGCATAACGCGCCAGCGCATGGGCGTTGGCGTGAATGCAATTGTGCGACGGCTTGCCTTTGCCGATGTTGATCACCGCGCGCCATTTGGCGAACTTCGCGCCCAGCTCAACATATTCCGCGATGCGTTCGCGCAGGCCGGTCAAACCTTCCGTCACCATTTCGCCTTCGCAAAGGGGCAGCGCCTTCGCGCCCATGTCCACCTTGATGCCCGGGAAGGCGCCGGTGTCGGCAATCACTTTCGACAGCGGCGTGCCGTCTTTTGCCTTTTGGCGCAGGGTTTCATCATAGAGGATGACGCCGGAAATATGCTCTTTCATCGCGTCCGTGGTGCGGAACAACATTTCGCGATAATCGCGGCGGCTGTCCTCGGTGCTTTCGGTCTTGATGGTGTCAAAGCGTTTTTTGATGGTGCCGGTGCTTTCGTCCGCGGCAAGGATCCCTTTGCCTGGCGCGACAATCATCTTGGCGACTTTGTAAAGGTCTTCGTTCATGTTCCCATTACCCTCTATCTAGTGTGGCGGCTTGTTAGGAGAGCGCCGCAACGCCCGGCAGCTCTTTTCCTTCCAGCCATTCCAAAAACGCGCCTCCGGCAGTGGAGACATAAGTGAACTTGTCCGCGGCGCCCGCGGCATTCAGCGCGGCAACCGTGTCGCCGCCGCCCGCGACGGAGATGACTTTGCCCGCCGCTGTCAGTTCCGCGGCCTTTTGTGCCGCGGCAACCGTGCCCTTGTCGAAGGGCTTGATTTCAAACGCGCCCAGAGGGCCGTTCCACACGATGGTCTTGGCCGCCGCAAAGCGCTCGGTGAGGTTCGCAACGCTATCGGGACCCACATCCAGGATCATATCATCGGGGCCCACGGATGCCACGGGGACGGTGCGGGAGGGCGCGCCTTCCTTGAATTCTGCGGCTACAACGGCGTCGGAGGGCAGGATGATCTCGCAGCCCTTGTCGGCGGCTTTGGTGAGGATTTGCCGCGCCGTATCGCCAAGGTCGTGCTCGCAGAGCGACTTGCCCACGTCGATGCCTTGCGCGGCGAGGAACGTGTTCGCCATGCCGCCGCCGATGACGATGGCATCCACCTTGTCGATCAGGTTGTTCAAAAGATCGAGCTTGGTTGAAACTTTCGCGCCGCCCACGACCGCGATGACGGGGCGTTCGGGCGCATGCAGCGCTTTTTCCAGCGCTTCAAGTTCGGCCTGCATGGCGCGGCCCACGTAAGCGGGCAGTTCTTTCGCCAAACCCACGGTGGTTGCGTGGGCGCGGTGCGCGGCGGAAAAGGCGTCATTGACGAAAACATCCGCCTCGCCCGCCATTTCGCGCGCAAAGTCCGGATCGTTCGCTTCCTCGCCGGGATGAAAGCGTGTGTTCTCCAACAGCAGTACCTGACCGGGCTTCATCGCTTCGGACGCTTCACGCACTTTGTGACCGATGCAGTCATGCACAAAGAAGACCGGCTGGCCGAGTTCGCGGGCAAGCTCGTCCGCCACGGGGCTGAGCGACATCTCGGGAACCACTTTGCCCTTGGGGCGGCCGAAATGCGAAAGCAGCATCACCTTCGCATTCCGTTTCATCAGCTCACGGATGGTGGGAAGTACGCGCTCCATGCGCGTTGTGTCGGTCACCTTGCCGTCGCGCATGGGCAGGTTCAGGTCCACGCGCACCAGCACGCGTTTGCCGTCAACGTCCGCCTTGTCGAGCGTCTTGTAGCTCAAAGAGCCGCTCCTTAGATGAGCTTCGCCATGGCCACAGCCGTATCGCTCATGCGATTGGCGAAGCCCCATTCATTGTCATACCAGCTCATGACCCGCACCAGCGTGCCGTCGATCACCTGCGTTTGCGGCAGGGCGACCGTGGACGAATGCGGGTTGTGGTTGAGGTCCACGGAAACGAGCGGCGCGGTGGTCGCATCGAGCACGCCCTTCAGCGGGCCCGCGGCGGCAGCTTTCAGCGCTTCGTTGACTTCCTCGACCGAGGTCGCGCGACCCGGCACGAACTTGAGATCGATCAGTGAGACGTTCGGTGTCGGCACGCGGACGGCGGACCCATCGAGCTTGCCTTTGAGTTCCGGCAGCACCAATCCAACCGCGCGGGCGGCGCCCGTCGAGGTCGGGATCATGGAAACCGCTGCCGCACGGGCGCGATAGAGATCGGAATGCATGGTGTCCAGCGTCGGCTGGTCGCCGGTATAGGCGTGGATCGTGGTCATGTAACCGCGCTCGATGCCCACGAGATCGTTTAGGACCTTCGCGACGGGCGCGAGGCAGTTCGTGGTGCACGAGGCGTTGGAGACCACGAGGTCGTCGCTCGTGAGTGTGTCGTGGTTCACGCCATAGACGATGGTCTTGTCGGCTTCCGATGCGGGCGCGGAAACGAGAACGCGTTTGGCGCCAGCCGTAAGGTGCATGGAGGCTTTTTCTTTCGAGGCGAAAATGCCCGTGCACTCAAACGCAATGTCGATGCCCAAATCGCCCCAGGGCAATTCCTTGGGGTCGCGAATGGCGGTGACCTTCATGGGGCCGCGGCCCGCATCAATGGAGTCGCCGTTGACTTTTACTTCGGCGGGCAGTTTGCCGTGCACCGAATCCCACTGCAGCAGGTGGGCGTTGGTTTCGACGGGGCCCAGATCGTTGATGGCGACGACTTCGACGTCCGTCCGCCCGCTTTCCAGAATGCCGCGCAGCACAAGGCGCCCAATCCGTCCAAAACCGTTGATCGCTACTTTGACCGCCATGATGCGTTCTCCTCTTTACCCATTACGGCGCTAGGGGTGCGCCTTATCCGTTCAGTTTCTCTTTGGCGAGGGCGACAACCGCCTCCGCTGTAATTCCAAAATGTTTGTAGAGCTCGCCTGCGGGCGCGCTGGCGCCGAAGCTGGACATGCCGACAAAGCCGCCCTTGCCGCCGGTGAAGCGTTCCCAGCCCATGCCGATGCCGGCTTCGACCGCGATGCGCACGGTGCCGTCGTCGCTCATCCACTCATCATCCGCCAGCTCCCACGAGGGAACGGAGATGACGCGGGTGCCGATGCCTTCGCCCTGAAGCGTGTCGCGCGCAGCCAGCGCCAGCTCGATCTCCGAGCCTGTGCTGAACAGGGTGACTTTCGCGTCGCCGTCTGCTGCGGCGAGTTCATAAGCGCCCTTGGCCGACAGGTTCTCGTCCGTGTGCGTGGTGCGCACCAGCGGCACGTTCTGACGGGTGAGCGCGATCACGCTCGGCCCGTCTTTGCGCTTCAATGCCAGCTCCCAACACTCAGCCACTTCAACGGAGTCGGCGGGACGGAAGACCGCAAGGTTCGGAATGGCGCGCAGGGCGGCCAGATGTTCCACCGGCTGGTGGGTCGGGCCGTCTTCGCCAAGGCCAATTGAGTCGTGCGTCATCACATAGATCACACGAATGCCCATCAGCGCCGACAGGCGGATCGACGGGCGGCAGTAATCGGTGAACACAAGGAACGTGCCGGAGTAGGGGATAACGCCGCCGTGCAGCGCCATGCCGTTCATCGCGGCGGCCATGCCGTGCTCGCGAATGCCGTAATAGATGAAGCGTCCGCCGTAGTTGCTGGCGTCCAGCGCCTGCATGCCCTTCCAATCGGTGTTATTCGAGCCCGTCAGGTCAGCTGAACCGCCGATCGTTTCCGTCACCACATTGTTGATGACGTCGATCACCCCGTGGGAGGATTTGCGCGTGGCGGCGGCTTTGCCTTCGGCGCTCAACGCTTTTTTATGCGCGTTCAGTTGCGCGGAAAGATCGCTGGAGATATCGCCGCTGATCGCAATGTCAAAGGCGGCAGCTTGCGGGCTCTTGCCGTGACGCGCAGTCCAAGCGGCATAATCGTCCGCCCCGCGCGCCCCGGCGGTGCGCCAATTGCTGAGAACGTCTTCGGGAATTTCAAACGGCACGGCGGTCCAGCCGAGCGCTTTGCGCGTTCCCGCAATTTCTTCTTCGCCGAGCGCCGCGCCATGGGTGGCGGAGGTACCGGCCTTTGTCGGCGCGCCATACCCGATGGTGGTCTTGCAGGCGATGAGCGAAGGCGTATCGCTTTCGCGTGCCGCCGCAATCGCGCCCGCGACCGCTTCGGGGTCATGGCCGTCCACGCGCACCACGTCCCAGCCGCTCGCCTTGAAGCGCATCAGTTGGTCAGTTGAGTCCGACAGGCTGACCGCGCCGTCGATGGTGATGTCGTTGTCGTCCCAGAGCACAACGAGCTTGCCGAGCTTCAGGTGCCCGGCCATGGCCAGCGCTTCCTGGCTGATGCCTTCCATCAGGCAGCCATCGCCCGCGATCACATACGTATAGTGATCAACAAGCTCGTCGCCGAAGCGTGCATTCAAATGACGTTCGGCAATTGCCATGCCCACGGCATTGGCGATTCCCTGGCCCAGCGGGCCGGTGGTCGTCTCGACGCCGGGCGCGTGGGAATATTCGGGGTGACCCGCGGTCTTGGAGCCAAGCTGACGGAAGTTTCTAATTTCTTCCATCGTCATCGCTTCATAACCCGTCAGATGCAGCAGGGAATAAAGCAGCATCGAGCCGTGACCGGCGCTGAGTACAAAGCGGTCGCGGTCGGCCCAATTGGGATGCTTGGGATCGAACTTCAAAAAACGCGTGAAAAGAACCGTCGCCGCGTCGGCCATGCCCATGGGCATGCCGGGGTGGCCGGAATTCGCCTTCTGCACCGCATCCATGGCGAGCGCGCGAATCGCATTGGCCATTGCTTTTTGGGTTGCAGGGTCGGTGAGGGCCGCCGAGGAGGCCCCTTGTTCGGAGGTCATTGTGGTCATGGCGGCGCCTTCTTACCCGCAGAGGAAGGCGCTTTGCAACAGATTCAGGTGACAAGCGCAATCCCTTGCGTTGACGCGGGAAAAGGCACAGTTCTATGGTCTTGGGGATTCTCCGGAAAGGCCCAGAAATGGAACAGCTCAACGCAAGCCTCGATAGACTACAGGCCGCCCTCGAAGCGCTTGAATCTGCTGCGGAAGTACGGCTGGCCGACAGCGCGGACACCCCTGACGTCGACGGGGTGCTGGACCAATTGCGCACGGAGCGGAACGAGCTGGCCGCCGAGCTGGAAAGCGTCCGAGCGGAAGCTGCCTCCCTCGAACAGGTAACCGAGCAGGTCTCGGGCCGCCTCGATGGGGCCATCGCGGGCATCAGAGAAGTCTTGGAGGGCTAGAGGCGATGGGACAGGTCACCGTAGGGGTCAACGGGCACAGCTATACCGTCGGGTGCGACAACGGTCAGGAAGAGCATGTCTCGGAACTGGCGGCCTATCTGGACCACCATATTTCCGAGCTCAAAGAGGCCATGGGCTCGGTGGGCGACACCCGCTTGTTGCTTCTGGCGGGACTAATGGTGGCCGATGAGCTGTCTGAAACCGTCGCCAAGCTGGAAAAGGCCCAGGAAGACCTCAAGGCGCTTCGCGGTGGGCACGAGGTGGTGGTCGAAAAGTCCGGCGACTTCGAAGAACAAGCCGTCCGGGCCATCGATGCGGTCACCGCCCGGATCGAAGATCTGACCACCCGATTGGCCGTTTAAAGGCAGAATTCGCTCACGGCCAGTTGGCTTGGCCAACGGCCTCCGCGCGGGCGGCCTGACCGGCCGGGCCGCAGTCGCGACCTGAATTATTGAATTCCTTTGGAAATCCCCCGCAAAGCCCTACATTGGCGGGGCGGGTACTGTGCGGCGCGTCAGGATTATCATCACTGAGGCCGTTCCTACTTTCTCGGGAGCTGTCCCTGTTTCGGGCCGTGGCCCTTAGCATATGGCGCCCACCTGCTTATGGCAGGCCACAGAGATAGTAAAAGTCCAACGGCCGGATGGTCCCGCACCTTTTTCCGCTTCGCAGCCCGGACATCCCTTGGACGACAAAGCCACATTGCGAAAAGCCCTGACCGAGCGGCGGCGCGAGGCCTTCAAGGCCGATCTCGCGGCGGGCGGCGAGGCAGGCGCGCAACTGGCGGACCATTTCTTCCGCGAGGGGCCCAAGGTGCCGGACGGGGCGGTGGTTGCCGGGTTCTGGCCCTTCCGGACAGAGATTGACGTGCGCCCCTTGATGGAGCGCCTCCGGGCCAAGGGCGCGCAGATCGCGCTGCCCCATGCCCCCGACCGGCTTGGCCATTTGGATTTCAGGCGTTATGACGGCGGCCCGCCGCGCGCCATGGATGCCTGGGGGCTTCCGGCGCCGGAGTTGAGCGCGCCGGTGTTGCGCCCCGATGTGGTGCTTGCGCCGCTTTTGGGTTTTGACCGCAAGGGAGGGCGCATTGGTTATGGGGCGGCGCTTTATGACCGCGCACTGACGGCGCTGCGCGAGAACGGAACAGTTGTCGCGGTGGGGGTCGGCTATGCGGCACAAGAGGTCGACGTGATCCCGCGCGAGGCGCATGACGCCTTGCTCGACTGGATCATCACTGAAGAGGGCGTGAAGCTGCGCCCCGCTTGAGACATGAATTAGTTTGTGAACGGATGAATTGATGCGTTTGTTGTTTTTGGGGGATATCGTCGGCCGTCCGGGTCGCGACGCGGTTCTGGAACATTTACCGAAGTTGCAGGCGAAGCTCGCGCCCGACTTCATCGTGGTGAATGGGGAAAACGCGGCGGCAGGCTTTGGCATTACGCGCAAAATCTGCGATGAGCTGTTTGACGCCGGTGTCGATGTTATCTCCACGGGCAATCACGTGTGGGATCAGAAAGAAGCGCTCGGGTTCATCGATGATGAGCCGCGTCTCCTTCGCCCCCTCAATTATCCCGCCGGTACGCCGGGCAAGGGTGTGGGCCTTTTTGAAAGCAAGAACGGTCACCAGGTTCTGGTGATCAATGCTATCGGACAATTGTTCATGAACATGACTTCCGAACCCTGGGCCCCACTTGAAGAAGAGCTCGCCAACGCGCCGCTAAAACAGGTGGCCGACGCGATCATCGTCGACTTCCATGCCGAAACCACGTCGGAAAAAATGGCCATGGGCCACTATGTCGATGGCCGGGCCAGCTTTTGCGTCGGCACGCACACCCATGTGCCCACGGCGGATGCGATGATCCTGCCCGGCGGTACGGCCTATCAGACCGATGCGGGCATGTGCGGCAACTATGATTCCGTGATCGGCATGGACAAGAAAGAGCCCGTGAACCGCTTTGTCACCAAGGTGAACCAGGCGCGCCTGACCCCGGCGGAGGGCGAGGGCACGGTCTGCGGAACTTACATCGAGGTTTCTGATGCCACCGGCCTTGCCACGCGGGTTGAGCCCGTGCGCGTGGGCGGGCGGTTGACGCCGCATATTCCGCAGGTTTAGACCCTCCCCAAAGAGACTTCCGGGCGACGAATTTCGGCGCGGGACAAAGGAAAGAGCGAGATGGCTGGACATTCTAAATTCAAGAACATCATGTATCGCAAGGGCGCGCAGGATGCGAAACGCTCCAAGATGTTCTCCAAACTGTCGAAGGAAATCACGGTTGCCGCGAAAATGGGCGACCCCAATCCGGACACCAACCCGCGCCTGCGCCTTGCGGTTCAAAATGCGCGCGCGCAATCCATGCCCAACGACAATATCAAGCGCGCCATCGCGAAGTCCCAAGGGGGCGACGCGGAAACCTATGACGAAATGCGCTACGAAGGGTTTGGCGTGGGCGGCATCGGCCTCATCGTCGAAGCCCTGACCGACAACAAGAACCGCACCGCCTCCGAAGTGCGTTCGGCCTTTACCAAGCACGGCGGCAACCTCGGCGAAACAGGCTCCGTCTCTTTCATGTTCGACCAGGTGGGCAGCTTCGTTTACGACGTCGACAAGGGCGACGAAGAAAAGATGCTGGAGGTCGCGATTGAGGCCGGCGCGGATGAATGCATCTCTGACGAGTTTAGCCACGAATTCTTCTGCCCGGCCGATGATTTCGCCGCCGTGAAGGACGCGCTGGAAGCGGAACTGGGCGAGGCCAAATCCGCCAAGATGATCTGGAAGCCGCAGAACCTGATCGAGGTGGATGTGGATGTGGCCAGTAACCTCATGAAGCTGATCGACATCCTCGAAGACAATGACGACGTCCAGAACGTCTATTCCAACATGGACGTGTCGGATGAGGTGGCGGAAAGCCTCGCCTCTTGATCGCTCACGCCAGCGCACTTGCGTGCGCGGCTCCGCGCGGGCGGCGCAGGGGCGCCGGGCCGCGGTCGCGGCCCAGGATTGGGCCCATTAACCCCTTTTCCCTTGCATCGACCCCCCACATCAGTTCACCTTGTGTTCTCTAAGACTCATTCAGGTTTTTGGGGGCGGACGTGGCCGCAATTCGCATACTCGGCATTGACCCGGGGCTTCAGCGTACGGGCTGGGGCGTGATCGCGTGCGAGGGGTCCAAGTTGACCCATATTGCCCACGGCATTGTTACCTCGACGGCGAAGGCGGGCCTCGGCGACCGCTTGCGCGAAATCCACTCCGGCCTGACCGCCGTGATCCTCGAACATGCCCCCGCGACCATCGCCATTGAAGAAACCTTCGTGAACGTGAATGGCCAGGCGACGCTGAAATTGGGTCAGGCGCGCGGCGTCGCCCTGCTCGCGGCGGCGGAGGCCGAAGTGCCGCTTGCCGAATATTCGCCCAACAAAGTCAAAAAATCCGTGGTCGGCGGGGGCCACGCGGCGAAGGAACAGATCGGCCTCATGATCGGCATTCTTCTGCCCGGCTGTAATGTCGAGCAAGCGGACGCGGCGGACGCCCTCGCCATTGCCATCACCCATGCGCACCACTATCGCGCAAAGGAGATTGCCCGATGATCGGCAAGCTGAAAGGCATTGTGGACTCTATCGGCGATGGCACCGCCATCATTGATGTGCAGGGCGTGGGCTATGTGATCTATGCGCCCGCGCGCGTGCTTTCCCATTTGCCGGGGGTGGGGGAGGCGGTGACGCTCTCCATCGAAACCGTGGTGCGGGAAGACATGATCCGCCTCTATGGTTTTGAGACCGAGGCCGAGCGCGATTGGTTCCGCGCGCTGCAAAGCGTTCAGGGGGTGGGCGCGAAGGTTGCCATGGAAATCCTCAGTGTGCTGAGCGTTTCGGATGTGGCCGCCGCCGTCGTCCTGCAGGACCACACGGCGGTGGCGCGCGCCAAGGGCGTGGGGCCGAAGCTTGCCAAACGCATTGTGGCGGAGCTGAAAGACCGCGCGCCATCGGCAGGCACCGTTATCCCCATCGCCACGGCCATCAAGGGCGGCGGCGCGAAGCCCGCGCCGGAAATGATCGCCCGCGTCGATGCGGTATCGGCGCTCGTCAATCTCGGCTATCCTGAATCGCAAGCTGCCGCGGCCATCGCGGCGGCGCTATCACGCACCGAGGGCGAACCTCAGGTGCAAACCCTGATCCGCGAAGGATTGAAGGAGCTCAGCAAATGAACGGAAGAAGCGTTGTAAATACCATTGGGTCGTTGCTCGTGTTGATTGCCGGGGTCGGTCTTGTTCTCTGGCTCTTGCGGTCATTTGGCCTGATCGGCTTTGGCTTTGGTTCGGTGACCGGGCTTCTGGTCGTGGCCGTGGTGGGCATCGCGCTGACCTTTGTCGCGCGGCGCATGTAAGGGCACGAAGGGCGCGGCATGAGTCTGAGCCGGATTGTCTATTACTGTGGCCTTGCGTTCTTTCTGATTGGCGCGGCCGGTATCTTTCTCGCGCGGTTCGAACGAGCGGGCATGTTCGACACGGGGTTCGGCTGGGGGCTCGACGTCACGCTGCCCTCCATCGGCCTGATCGTCGCGGGCGCGGTAATCGCTTTGCTGGCGCGACGTTCGGCGGGCGAAGCAGGGGAGCAAGACCCGGCGCCTGAGCGCGATCCGGCCAGCACGAAGACGGTGATCCTTGTTTTCGGGCTGTTCTTCCTGGTGGTCGGCGTGTCCGGGCTCCTGATGGTGCTCTTGCAGGAAAGGGGCATCATCACCTGGGGCTTTGGATCCATGCTAGGGTTCGTGATCGTCACCTTCATGGGCGGCGCGATCAATTTCATTTCGAGGCGCAAATAGAGTGACCGATACGGATAAGAGCGGTGAGGTAACCAAGCCGAAAACGTTCGGCCAAAGGTGGTTGTTCTTGTTCGGTCTTGTTTTAGCTGCACCAGTGTTGGTCATGTCATGGATGGCGACCTTTCAAAGTTTCGGTGACCGATGGTTTTGGATGAACGCTGCTCAAGCAGTCGTATGGTCCGCACTTGCAGTTGTTTGGTTGCTTTTGTTCTTTAAGCTTAGGAGACAAGACAAGGAGTGGACAAAGCGTGACCCGCAACCCCGCACTTGAGACCGATGTGACCGACGACGACGCGGGCGATGCCAGCCTGCGGCCGCAGGTGCTTGATGCATTCATCGGGCAGGAAAAAGTGCGCGCGAACCTGAAGGTCTTTATCGAGGCGGCCAAGGCGCGCGGCGATGCGCTCGATCATGTGCTGCTGTCGGGCCCGCCGGGATTGGGCAAGACCACGCTGGCGCAAATCGTTTCGCGCGAGCTGGGCGTCAATTTCCGCGCGACCTCTGGTCCCGTGATCACCAAGCCCGGCGATCTCGCGGCGATCCTCACCAATCTCGAAGAACGTGATGTCCTGTTCATTGATGAGATCCATCGCCTGACCCCGGCGGTTGAGGAAATTCTTTATCCCGCCATGGAGGATTTCGAGCTCGACCTGATGATTGGGGAGGGGCCGGGCGCGCGCTCCGTGCGGATCGATCTGCAAAAGTTCACGCTCGTTGGCGCGACCACGCGCACAGGGCTGCTCACGACGCCTTTGCGCGACCGCTTCGGCATTCCGCTGCGGCTTGAGTTCTATGCACCGCACGAGTTGCAATCCATCGTCATGCGCGGCGCGCGGCTGATGGACCTTGCGCTCACCGAAGACGGCGCGGCGGAGATTGCCAAGCGCGCACGTGGCACGCCGCGTGTGGCGGGCCGCCTGTTGCGGCGGGTGCGGGACTTTGCCTCCGTGTCGGAGGCGAAAAAGGTGGATGCCAAAATCGCCGATGCCGCGCTCAACCGCATGGAAGTGGACCATCGCGGGCTCGACAGTCTCGATCATCGTTATCTCAATGCCATCGCCGTCATGTTTGGCGGCGGGCCGGTGGGGCTCGACACGCTGGCCGCCGCGCTTTCCGAACCGCGCGATGCCATCGAAGACATCATTGAGCCCTATCTCATCCAGCAGGGCTTTCTTCAGCGCACCCCGCGCGGCCGCGTGCTGATGGCACTGGCCTTTGAGCATCTGGGGCTCGCGGTGCCGCCGCCCGAGAAGCAGCCGGATATCTTTGAGGGGAAGTGAGGCCCTTATGGATGTCATCGCCCGGCTTGTCCGGGTGATCCCTGTTTCAACAATTGAGTGAACTGAAAAAGGGATGCCCCGGATGAACCGGGGCATGACACCAAGGAGTGGCTTGCCCCCCTTGCGCCAATGAGCGACATTCCGCCCATGACTGAGCAACTCCATCCCTCTCACGGCTTTTTCAGTGAGCACGTCCACATCCTGCCCACACGCGTCTACTACGAGGACACGGATTTTTCCGGCGTGGTTTATCACGGCGCTTACGTGAAGTTTCTCGAACGCGGCCGCACCGAATACCTGCGCGCGGTGGGTGTCCATCACAAGGAAATGCTGGAGCTGGACGAGCCCATCGCCTTCATCATCCAGAAGCTGAATTTGGAATACAAACGCCCGGCCCGCATCGACGAGGCGTTGGAAGTGCGCACCGTCTTCTATCAGTCCAAGGGCGTGCGCCTGCGTGCCGATCAAAGCGTCTGGCGCGGGGATGAGCTTCTGGTGGATGCGCAAGTCACCGCCGCCTGCATCAATTTGTCAGGCGCGCCGCGCCGCATGCCCAAGTTCGTGGCCGATGCGGTGGCGCCGCATCTCATCGCCGGGGACCCCACCTGGGCCTGAAAATCCTATACATTCTGCGGGCTTCGCGGGCCCCGCGCCCTAGTTTGGACACATTGAACCGCAAGATTCCGCGCATCGGGTAGGGCGGCCATGGGCTCGCGCTGCCCCTTTGCCTATGGAATTTTGGGGCCTTTGAAATTTAGGGGGTGAGCCGCCGCGCGTTTCGCGGGCCCCGGGCGGCTTCAGGTCAAGGATCGAATATGGAACCGGAAATCATTGCGCAGGGCGGACAGATCGCGGTGGCCGCCGATTTTTCGCTCATCTCACTGTTTCAGGCTGCGGACTGGGTGGTCAAATCGGTGATCGTCATTCTGCTGCTCGCCTCGTTCTGGAGCTGGGCGATTATCTTCGACAAGTTTTTCCGTTTCCGCCGTCTGCGGACACAGCTGAACAAGTTCGAGGACGTGTTTTGGTCCGGCAAGTCGCTGGACGATCTTTACGACAAGCTCGGCCATCGCCCCGACAATCCCATGTCGCTGATGTTTGCTTCTGCCATGCGCGAATGGCGCCGCTCCTCCGAGGGCGGCCCGGTTAGCGCGGCCAAGGCGCCAAACGTGCAAGACCGCATCGCCAAGGTCATGAATGTGACCCAGGCGCGCGAGCTTGACCGGGCGGAACGGTTTTTGAGTTTCCTTGCGACCGTCGGCGCGACCGCGCCCTTCGTCGGCCTGTTCGGCACGGTCTGGGGGATCATGAGCTCGTTCCAGGCGATCGCGAACCAGAACAACACGACGCTCGCCGTCGTCGCGCCGGGCATTGCCGAGGCGCTGTTCGCCACCGCGCTCGGCCTTCTGGCCGCTATCCCGGCGGTGGTTGCCTATAACAACTTCATCAATGCGCGCGACCGGCTAGAGGTTCGGCTCGACGGTTTCGGTGACGAGTTCCAGGCGATCCTGTCGCGGCAAATCGACGAAGGCAAAAAATAATGGCCGGCGGCGTTCAAAAGAGAGGCCGTGGCCGCGCGATGAGTGAGATCAACGTGACGCCCTTTGTGGACGTCATGTTGGTGCTGCTGATCATCTTCATGGTTACCGCGCCGCTTCTGACCGTTGGGGTCGAGGTGGACCTGCCTGAAACAACGGCGAACCCCATTGTGGGACAGGACGAACCGCTTGCTATTTCTATTACGGCAGCGGGCGAAATTTTTCTGCAGGACACGCAAGTCACCATGGCGGATCTGGTTCCCACACTGGAGCGGATATCTGAGCGAAACTATGAGGCGCGCATTTTCGTCCGCGCCGATCAGACCGTCGACTACGGCACGGTGATGCAGGCCATGGGCCGCATGAACCGAGCGGGCTATACGCGGATCGCGCTTGTAACCGAACCCATCACGGACGAATAAGCGCGCCGAGCGAGGATCAAGACGCATGCGCCTGAGCGCACTTCTTTCGGCACTTCTTCATGTTGCCCTTCTCGCGGCAATCATGACGACGTTCGCCCGTTCGTCCCGCTTCGATCTCGTGGCGACGCCGAATATTCCGGTGGAGCTCTTGACCCTTGGCGATGTGACGAATGTGTCCGCCGCCGTGGAGCGGACGGAGGAAGAACCCCCCGCCGAAGAAGAAGTCATCGAGGAACAGCCTGAGCCGGAACCCGAGCCCGAACCCCAACAGATGGCGGCGCTGCCCGACCCGGTGATGGAACTGCCCCCGCCGGAGGCCGAGTTCCTTCCCGATGAAACAACCGAGCCGGAACCCGAACCCGAAGTGGTGGAGCCGGAACCCGAACCTGAGCCCGAACCCGTGGCGGCGCCGGCGGTGCGCCCCAATGTGCGGCCCGAGCCGCCCGAACGGCGGCAGGAATTCAATTTCGATCAGGCCGCGGCGCTGATCGACCGTGCGCCGCGCGAGGAAGAGCCCGAGTTTGATCTGAACAATCTTGATCTCGGCGACACCACCAATGTGCAGACGGCCGATCAGGCGCGCTCTGCCGTGGGGCTCGGCACGGGGCTGACCATCAGCCAGACTGATGCGCTGAAAGCAAACATCGAGGCATGCTGGGTGGTGCCTGCCGGCGCGCCAGACGCGGAAAACCTGCAAATCAATCTGCGGGTGCAGTTCAATCCGGACGCCACGGTGCGGCAGGTCGATATCCTCGACACCATCCGCTACAACACCGACGGCTTTTTCCGCGCCGCAGCAGACAGCGCGCGCCGGGCGGTGATCCAATGCCAGAACGGCACCCGTTTCGACGGCAGCTACCGGCAGGGCTATGACTTGCCCCGGGAACAATATGAGACCTGGCGCACGGTTCGCCTTACTTTTGACCCGCAAGACATGTTTTGATGTTGGGGACTAGGGAGATGGCAATGAAAAATCTTGACCAATTTGTTCTGCGGTGTGCCGTATTGTTGGCGATCGCGCTCTTCCCCACGGGCGTTTTTGCCCAAGGGTCCGAAGAGCCGCATATCGTAATCGATCAGGGGCATGTGGCCCCTATGCCCGTCGCGATCCCCTCGTTCACCGGCACGAACGACGCTGAATCGCGCTATGGCCGCGACATTGCGAGCGTCATTTCCGCGAACCTCGAACGCTCGGGCCTTTTCGCCCCGGCGGACCAGCGCAGCTTTATCGAGCGCGAGATTGAATTTGGCGCCGCGCCGCAGTTCGGCTCCTGGCGCCTCATCCGTGTTGACGCGCTGCTCAATGGCCGCGTCGTCATGCAGGAAGACGGGCGCCTGCGCGTCGAGTTTTTCCTCTGGGATGTCTACGGCGAACAATCGATGCTGGGGCTGCAGTTCTTCTCAACACCTGAGGGCTGGCGCCGCGTCGCGCACCTGATTACGGATGCGGTCTATGAACGGCTGACCGGCGAAAGCGGTTATTTCGATACGCGCATTGTATTCATCGCGGAAAGCGGCCCGGCGACCGCGCGCGTCAAACGCCTTGCCATTATGGATCAGGATGGCGCGAACCCGATCATGCTCACTGATGGGGCGGACCTTGTGCTGACGCCGCGCTTTTCGCCGACGGAACAGGAAGTCGTGTTCCTTTCCTACTTCAACAACACGCCGCGGGTGTATTTGTTCAATATCGAAAGCGGTGAACAGGAAGTCGTGGGTGATTTCCCGGGCATGACCTTCGCGCCGCGCTTTTCCCCCGATGGCGATCAGATCATCATGTCGCTGATCGAAGGGCGCGACAGCCACATCTATACGATGGACCTGCGCACCGGTCAGCGGCGACGGCTCACCTCGGGCCCCGACCTCAACACTGCGCCTTGTTTCTCCCCCGATGGTCGCTTCATTACGTTTGAATCGGACCGCGGCGGTTCGCAGCAGATCTATGTGATGGATCGCGACGGCGGCAACCCGCATCGTATCAGCTTTGGCGATGGTCGCTACGGCACACCGGTGTGGAGCCCGCGGGGCGATTTGATCGCTTTCACCAAAATCTACAATGGCCGTTTCTACATCGGCGTCATGCGCCCTGACGGGTCCGGCGAGCGTCTGCTCACCGAGAGTTTCCTGGATGAGGGCCCGACGTGGTCGCCCAATGGTCGCGTGCTGATGTTCACGCGCCAGTCGCCGGGGCGTGCCGACGGCTCGGGCGCGAGCACGCGCATCTGGTCGGTGGACCTGACGGGCTACAACGAGCGCCCCATCCTGACGCCGGGCGATGCGTCCGATCCGGCCTGGTCACCGTTGATCAGCCGTATGCCCTGGGCGCAGTAGGGCGCGCAATAGAGGACGCAATAGCAACACCCCGCGCCAAATATGACAGGCGTTAACCATGCTGAGTGACGGAAACCGTGCAAAACGCACGTTCCCGACCCGTTATTTGTGCGTTTGGCGCGATGACATCGCTTGATTGGCGAATCGCGCGCGATTATGCTGGAAAAAGTGCGCTTTGGCGGATGGTCAACGGGGAAGCGGCGTGGGTCCAAGTGAGATCACCCCGCGAGTTGAGGGGACGCGACGGACGGCCGGCTGAAGAGCGTGAGTTATACGAGGGAGAACTTCACTCTCCTCAGGTTGTGCGGGCAAACCTAAAATTGCCCGCGAGTTGATCACGGGTCTGAAACCATTCTCAGCTATGAGAGGCGTAAGATCAGGGGACTTCTTGGGAAAAATGGAGTGCAATATGAGCCGGCTTAACCTTGGCGCGAAGATCACTAAATTCGCGGCCGTTCTTTTCGCGACATTCCTTCTGGCCGCTTGTGCGGGCACGACGGAACCTGCGACCACCACAACAACTGACACATCGTCTTCCAGCACCACCTCGGCGCCGACGCCGGGTAGCGCGCAAGACTTTTTGGTCAATGTTCAAGACCGCGTTTACTACGCGTTTGACCGCTACGACCTCGACGATGCGTCGCGCCGTACGCTGGAACGTCAGGCCGCTTGGCTTGATCAGTATCCGGGCACGACCGTGACGGTCGAAGGTCACTGTGACGAACGCGGCACGCGTGAATACAACCTCGCCCTCGGCGCGCGTCGCGCCGCGGCGGCTCGCGATTATCTCGTGAGCCTGGGCGTCGACCCGGCCCGCATCCGCACGATCTCCTACGGGAAAGAGCGTCCGGTTGCTGAAGGCCACAACGAAGCGGCGTGGCGTCTGAACCGTCGCGGCGTGACAGTGGTCAACAGCCCCTACGGTTCGTAAGACCCGTAAGGTCTGAAAAGACTGAGTTCGAGAGGCGTCTGTCCCTTGCCGGGACGGGCGCCTCTTCTCATTTGTCGCCTCATTTTCGACGTATCTCCGCGAGAAGTTACAGGCCAATCGATTGATTACGATGCCTCGGGGAGGACGCTGCAATGAACGTGGCGCTTAAGTCATTTGTGGGACCTTTGGCCGTCGCGGCCGTGTTGATGGTCGGCGCTGCCGTCCCGGCGGAGGCGCAACGGCGCGCGGGCGATGTGTCCGAACGTCAACTGATCGAGGCTGTGCGTCAGCTTCAGCAGGACGTGGGCGACCTTGAACGCTACATTTACAATTCACCGGATCAGCCTGCCGCTCAAAGCGGCGCCCCGGCCACCGTGTCGGAAGGCAATCTTCCCGCGACCGCGCTGCTCAGCGAACGGGTCGATAATCTCGAAGCCTCCGTGCGCAATCTGACGGGCGAGGTGGAACAGCTCAACTTCCGTGTGAACCAGCTCAGCCAACGCATGGAAACGGTGATCGCCGACATGGACCTGCGCCTGCGCCAGCTTGAAGGCGGCGGCGGGTCCTCTGGCGCGACCTACAGCTCGACCCTTGCCCCTGACCAGGGTGGCGAGATGGCGATCAATGCGGCCCCCATGGGCGGCGGCGACGTGGACACGGGCTTTGTTGCCCCCGCGGGCAGTGTGGGCGCGCCCCAGACCCTCGGCATGGTGTCGGCCTCAAGCCTGGCGGGCGACGAGGATGCGGACTTTGAGATCGGCATGCAGCTTCTACGGCAAGGCGATTTCGACGGCGCGCAGTCGACCTTCGAAGGGTTTATCAGCGGCTACCCGAATAGCGCGCGCCTGGGCGAAGCCAACTTCTGGCTTGGCGAATCCCTTTATGTGCGGGGCCGCTATGCGGATGCGGCGACGGCGTATCTCACCAGCGCTCGCGATTATGCGGACGGGGAAAAGGCCCCGGACAGCCTTTTGAAGCTGGGCATGTCGCTTGCCGCCCTGGGTCAGACCGATCAGGCTTGCAGCGCCTTCGATCAGGTCGCAAGGTCCTATCCGGATGCATCGGAACGGGTGAGCCGGAATGTCGCGCGCGAGCGGGCTGCCAACAATTGTAACTGACGCCGCCCCCGAGGGGGGTGTTGAGCGGGCCTTTGCCGCGCAGCTGCAAGGCTTGCGAGCAACCCCGCCGCTGGCCCTTGCTGTATCGGGCGGTGGCGACAGTGCGGCCATGTTGCACCTTGTGGCCGACTGGGCACGCGACGCCGGGCACGATCTCCCATCAATCAGTGTACTGACCGTCGACCATGGTTTGCGCGCGAGCTCTTGCGCCGAGGCGGAACAGGTCGGTCTCTGGGCAGGGGCGCTCGGCTTTACTCCTCACATCCTCACATGGGGCGGCGACAAGCCGGATGCGGGGCTGCAGGCTGCGGCGCGTGCGGCGCGGCGCGATCTTCTCTGCCGCTGGTGCCGGGATCACGACGTCGCCCAATTGTTGATGGCGCACACCGCCGATGATCAGGTGGAAACCGTGGGCATGCGCCTGATGCGGGGCAGCGGCACCGCAGGGCTTGGCGGCATGGCGGCGGCGGCGGACGCCCCCTTTGGCGTTTGCATTTTGCGGCCCTTGCTTGGGGTCACACGCGCGGACTTACGCAACTGGCTTCGGGCTCGGGACCTCCCCTGGATTGATGATCCTTCAAACGACAATGCCGCCTTTGAACGCATCCGTATGCGACAGGCTCTTGAAAGCGACGGGGCAACGGGCGCGCGGATTGCGGCGCTCGCCCTGGAGGCAGGGGCCGCCCGCACGGCACTGGACCATGCCGCTGATGCCTTGTTGTTAGGGGCTGTCATGCTTCACCCTGCGGGGTGGGCACGGGCTGACCTTCGCACCTTCGCCGCCGCGCCGCGCAGCGTGGCGGACCATGCCCTTGCGCGGCTTTTGCGGGGGCTCGGCGGCAGGGCCCATCCGCCCCACCGGGACAGCCTTGCCCGGCTCTGGGGCGCTCTTGGGGGGAATGAATTTACCGGCGCCACGCTCGCCGGTTGCCGGATCGTGCCGGAGGGGCCGAATTCCGCACTTTTCGGGCGAGAAACCCGCAATCTTTCGCCGCTCGCCTTAACGGCCCGGCAATGGAGCCTGTGGGATCATCGCTTTGAGATCTGGAGCCCCGCTCCGGCCCGGGTTCTGCCGCTGGCGGCGGTGGGGCTCGATGCGTTTCCGGGGGAGGCGCGCGAAAGGGTCAAAACCGCCGCGCCGCCACCTTTCCGGGGGGCGCTGCCGGTGGTGGAAGATGCCGAGGGCCGCTTGGTCCTGCCTCATGGGGGGATTGGCGTGGGAACAGGTCGGGAAGAGGAATTACAGGTGATTTTCAGTGCTGTGCGGCCTTTTGGCCCTCTTGCGCCCGATGGGGCGCCGCCGGAAGTCGCCAAAAGAACGTGAAGGGGCCCAATCCCGGGGATGGAGCACTGGCATTTGCGGGGATAAGGCTTATCTTTCACTCTTGAACGGAACACGGCGGGGCGGGAAGCCCCCATTTGCGCCTGAAACGGGCGGTTTCCGGGGTTGGGCCGGAAAGCAAAAAGGAACAGGAATTCCATGAATCTTCGCAACATCATGCTCTGGGTCATCGTGGCGCTGCTCGTCTTCGCGCTCTTCAATCTGTTCCAGAGCCCGACGCAGCAGGGCGCCCAGACGACCATGAATTATTCTGAATTCATGAGCGAGGCCGAACAGGGCAATATTTCCGCCGTCCAGATCCGCGAAGATCATGTCTCTGGCGTTCTCAACAACGGCCAGCATTTTGAAACCATCGTGCCGCAGAACGACGGCACCTATGTGAACGAGCTGCGCGGGCTGGGCGTCGACATCCGTGTCGTGCCGCAAGGCGCGAACTTCTTGCTCAGCCTTCTCGCCTCATGGTTCCCCATGTTGCTGCTTATCGCCGTGTGGATATTTTTCATGCGCCAGATGCAGGGCGGCGGGCGCGGGGCCATGGGCTTTGGTAAATCCCGCGCAAAACTACTCACCGAAAAACATGGCCGCGTCACCTTTGATGACGTGGCGGGTGTGGACGAAGCGAAAGAAGAGCTGACCGAGGTCGTTGAATACCTGCGCGACCCGCAACGCTTCCAGCGCCTAGGCGGCAAGATCCCCAAGGGCTGCTTGCTCGTGGGCCCTCCCGGTACCGGTAAAACGCTGATCGCGCGCGCCGTGGCGGGGGAGGCGAACGTGCCCTTCTTCACCATCTCGGGCTCCGACTTTGTTGAAATGTTTGTGGGCGTGGGCGCATCCCGCGTGCGCGACATGTTCGAGCAGGGCAAAAAGAACGCGCCGTGCATCATCTTCATTGATGAAATTGATGCCGTGGGCCGGCACCGGGGTGCGGGCCTCGGCGGCGGTAATGACGAGCGCGAACAGACGCTGAACCAGTTGCTCGTCGAAATGGACGGCTTTGAAGCCAATGAAGGCGTGATCCTGATCGCCGCGACCAACCGGCCTGATGTGCTGGACCCGGCGCTCTTGCGCCCCGGCCGCTTTGACCGTCAGGTCGTTGTGCCGAACCCCGACATCATCGGCCGCGAAAAAATCCTGCGCGTGCATATGCGCAAAGTGCCGCTGGCCCCGGATGTGGAACCGAAAGTCATTGCGCGCGGCACCCCCGGATTTTCGGGCGCCGATCTCGCCAATCTCGTGAATGAGGCGGCGCTGCTCGCCGCGCGGCGCAACAAGCGCCTGGTGACCATGGCCGAATTTGAAGACGCCAAGGACAAGGTCATGATGGGCGCGGAACGCCGCTCTATGGTGATGACCGAGGAACAGAAAAAGCTGACCGCCTATCATGAAGGCGGTCACGCGCTGGTGGCGTTGAACGTTAGAGCGACCGACCCGGTGCATAAGGCGACGATCATTCCGCGTGGTCGCGCGCTCGGCATGGTCATGCAGCTTCCTGAGGAAGATCAGCTCTCCATGACGAAGGAGCAGATGGAATCGCGCCTTGCGATCCTGATGGGCGGCCGCATTGCCGAAGAACTGATCTTCGGAAAAGACAAAGTCACTTCTGGCGCTTCAAGTGATATTCAGCAGGCAACGCGCATTGCGCGGGCCATGGTCACGCAGTGGGGCTATTCCGACAAGCTCGGGACGGTCGCCTATGGCGAGAACCAGGAAGAAGTTTTTCTGGGTCATTCGGTGGCGCGCACTCAAAATGTTTCGGAAGAAACCGCACGGCTGATCGATGAAGAGGTCAAGCGCATCATCAAGGAAGGCTATGATGAGGCCCACAAGATCCTGACCGAAAAAGCCGACGAGCTTGAAACGCTCGCGCAAGGGCTGCTCGAATATGAAACCCTGTCGGGCGATGAAATCCGCGCGCTGTTAAAGGGTGAAAAACCCAATCGCGAGGAACCGGCGGATGTGGTTCCCCCCGCAGGCGGGGTCACCTCCACGGTGCCGAAATCGGGCCGCAAACCCGGTGATCTGGGCGGCGCCCCGGAACCGGGGCCACAAGGCGCTTGATGCGGCGCGGCGCCCTCTGCTAGGCCGCGAGCCATGACACACGCTTCTCTTTGCGGGCTCTCGCTCGACCGCCCGCGCCTCATGGGCATTTTGAATGTCACGCCGGATTCGTTTTCCGACGGCGGGCGCTTTGTCGATGTGGACGCTGCGGTGGCCCACGCGCGCACCATGAAGGCGGCGGGCGCGGACATCATCGACGTGGGCGGCGAATCCACGCGGCCCGGCGCGGACGAAGTTCCCATCGATGAAGAGCTTGCCCGGGTCATTCCCGTCATTGAGCGATTGGTGGCAGACGGGCTCGGTCCTGTGTCCATCGATACGAGGAAGGCCGCGGTCATGACAGCGGCGGCGCGCGCGGGCGCGGCGCTTATCAACGATGTTACGGCACTGACCTTCGATGAAGGCGCTCTCGCGGCAGCGGCAGAGAGCGGCCTCCCCGTGGTGCTGATGCATGCGCAGGGCGATCCCAAAACCATGCAGCGCGACCCGCATTACAATGATGTGGTGGCCGATGTGCGTGACTATCTGGCCGCGCGCATTGCGGCATGCGAGGCGGCGGGGATCGCACGGAGCAAAATCGTCATCGACCCCGGCATCGGGTTTGGCAAAACGCTTGAACACAATCTGACGCTGATGGCGAATCTGGACGCTTTTGACGAGCTCGGATGCCCGCTGCTTCTTGGTGCCTCGCGCAAGAGCTTCATTCAGAAGATTGACGAGGGTGCGGGCGCGGAGGACCGCTTGGGCGGCTCGCTGGCTGCTGTGGCCGCGGGGCTGCGCGCAGGCGTTAAGCTTTTCCGCGTGCATGATGTGGCCGAAACCGCCCAATTCATTAGGGTATGGCTTGAAATAATGCGCAACCGAAAGTGAGCGCCGCATGCCCTTTTGCCGCCGTCTTTGGATGGTGTATGACGGGCCAAACCGGACAGACGACAGGCAACCCATGACGCGGAAATACTTCGGCACAGACGGCATTCGGGGCACCGCGAACAAGCGGCCCATGGATGCGGAAACCGCCCTGCGCGTCGGGCTCGCCGCGGGTCGTGTGTTTACGCGCGGCGAGCATCGCCATCGCGTAGTGATCGGCAAGGATACGCGGCTGTCAGGCTATATGGTCGAACCCGCGCTCGTTGCCGGGTTTACGTCTGTCGGCATGGACGTCTTTCTATTCGGCCCGTTGCCGACGCCCGCCGTCGCTATGATGACGCAGTCCTTGCGCGCGGACCTTGGCGTCATGATTTCCGCCTCGCATAACCCTTACTTTGACAACGGCATCAAACTGTTCGGGCCCGACGGGTACAAACTGTCCGACGAAAAAGAGCTTGAGATCGAACAGCTGATGGATTCAGGGCTCACCGAGGGCCTCGCCGCGCCGGATAAATTGGGCCGCACGAAACGCATTGATGATGCGCAGGCGCGCTACGTCGAGCTTGCCAAGGGCACGATCAAGGAAAGCGCATCGCTCGAAGGGCTCAAAATCGTTCTCGATTGCGCCAATGGCGCGGCCTACAAAGTGGCACCGGTGGTGCTGTGGGAACTCGGAGCCGAAATCATCCCCATCGGCGTCATGCCCGACGGCTTCAACGTGAACAAGGAGTGCGGCTCCACCGCGCCAGCCGCCATGTGCGCGGCGGTGAAGGAACATGGCGCCCATATCGGCATCGCGCTTGATGGCGACGCGGACCGCGTAGTGATCGCCGATGAACACGGCAAGCTGATCGACGGCGATCAGATCATGGCGCTGATTGCCTCGCGCTGGGCGCGAAAGGGCCGGCTCGCCAGTAACACGGTCGTCGCCACGTCCATGTCCAATCTTGGTTTTGAAAAGTTTCTGGAGGGGCAGGGGATCGACTTGATCCGCACCAATGTGGGCGACCGCTATGTTGTGCAGGCGATGCGCGACGGGGGCTTTAACCTGGGCGGTGAACAGTCCGGCCACATTGTGATGAGCGATTACACCACCACGGGCGACGGCCTGATCGCGGCCCTGCAGGTGCTGGCGGAGATGGTGCGATCCGGCCAACCGGTCAGTGAGATCTGCCATCTGTTCGAGCCGTTCCCGCAGCATCTTGAGAACGTGCGTTTTAATGGCGGCTCGCCGCTGGACGCGGATGAGGTCAAGAAGGCGATCGCAGGCGGGGAAGCCGCGCTTAACGGCAAGGGTCGTCTCGTCATCCGCAAGTCGGGCACGGAACCGCTCATCCGCGTGATGGGCGAAGGTGAAGACGACGCGCTGGTCCGCGAAGTGATCGGCGATATCGTCGCCGCCGTGACGCGGGCCTCGGCCTGAGGCATGGTTGGACGCGTCGCCAACGGTCGGGTGCTAATCATCGCGGGCTCTGATTCGGGCGGCGGCGCAGGCATTCAGGCAGACATCAAGGCGGTCACGGCGCTGGGCGGTTATGCCATGACGGCCATTTCCGCCGTGACGGTGCAAAACACCCTCGGTGTTTTCGGTATTCATGAAATCCCAGAGTCGATTGTGGTGCAGCAGATGCGCGCGGTGCTGGATGACCTTGGCGTGGATGCGGTGAAGACGGGCATGCTCCATTCGGCGGACATCATCGAAGGGGTTGCTGGCACGCTGGATGAATTCGATGTCGCCGCGCCATTGGTGGTGGACCCGGTGATGGTGGCCAAAGGCGGCGCGAGCCTTCTTGAACAAAGCGCGGTTGAGGCGCTCAAGTCCGTGCTCATTCCGCGCGCGGGGCTCGTCACGCCCAATATCCCCGAAGCGGAAGTCCTGACCGGGGTCACCATTTCAACAGTGGATGATCAGGCGCGGGCGGGGGAAAAATTGTTGGGCCTCGGCGCGAAGGCCGCGCTCATCAAGGGCGGGCATATGGCGGGGGACCAGCTGACCGACGTGCTTGTTTCCGCCAGTGGCGGGCGGAAGGTCTTTACCTCCCAACGCATCGACACCATCCACACCCATGGCACGGGCTGCACGTTGGCTTCAGCCATTGCCGTGCAGCTGGCGCAAGGCAGGTCTCTCTCCGCGGCGGTGGCGGCGGCGCGCAACTACGTTTATGAAGCGATCAAGACCGCGCCGGGCTTTGGCCACGGGCACGGGCCGCTGAACCACGCGCACACGCTGCCTAAGGACGACTAATGGACCTCAAGCTCTATCAAGTGGATGCCTTTGCGGATGATGTCTTCAAGGGCAACCCTGCTGCTATTGTGCCGCTTGCCGAATGGCTCCCCACCGAAGTGATGCAGGCGCTGGCCGTTGAAAACAATCTTTCCGAAACGGCCTTCTTTGTGCCGCACGCCGATGGCGCGGTCGGGCATTTTGATTTGCGCTGGTTCACGCCGGGGGCGGAGGTGGACCTTTGCGGTCACGCAACGCTCGCGAGCGCCTATGTGTTGTTCGAATACTTGGGCGAGACCGCCGATACGCTGCGATTTGAGACGCGCAGCGGCACGCTGAAAGTGACGCGCGGGGCAGATGGGTTTCTGTCCATGGATTTTCCGGCGAATGTCACGACGGATGAGCTCGATAATCCCGCGTTGCTCGCAAAATTCGAGGCGGCGCTCGGCGCAAAGGTGCTGGAGCCGAAGATGCGGGGGCCTTACAGCCTCTTTGTGTTGGAACGGGAATCGGATGTGCGGAACATCCGCTATTCCGGGGCGGTCGCCGATGCGTTGGAAGAATCGCCGTTCTGGGCGCTGCTGGTCACGGCGCCTGCCGATGCGGGGCAGCCCTATGATTTCGTCTCGCGGTTTTTTGCTCCGGCCAAGGGCGTGCCGGAGGACCCGGTGACGGGCTCCGCGCACTGCATGCTCGCACCCTATTGGGCGAAACGGCTGGGCCGGGACAAGGTCGTGGGCTATCAGGCATCAAAGCGCGGCGGTACCGTGGTGTGCGAAATGCAGGGCGACCGCGTCAGTCTTTCGGGCCGGGTTGCACCGTACTTGATGGGGACGATCTCGATCCCCGAAGTTGAGTAAGCCCGACCCCCGCCAGGATCATGGCAAGTGCCATGAGCGCAGTTGTTTCCAGTTTCTCGCCCAGCAAAAATACCCCGAGCACCACGGCGAAGGGCGGGGCGAGATAGTTTGTCAGCGACATGAACGTCGGCCCGGCTGAGTGGATCAACGCGAAATAGACGATAGTGGCAAACCCGGTGGACATAACGCCCAGGGTGATGAGCGCCGCGGTCGCGGGCCAGCTGGGGGTTAGCGTCCATGGTTGATCGATGATGAGGGCCAGCGGCGTCGCGAGAACCGCCGCGATGAGTGAAACCACCGCCGCGCTCATGAAGGGATCGCGATCCGGCATGAAGCGCACGATGATCGCGTTGATGGAATAACACATTGCCGCGCCCACTATGGCGAACTGGTGCAGGGTGCCTTCCCCGCCGAGGCCCTTGAGTGCGCCGACCCCGAGCAGCACCACGACACCGCCAAAACCGAGCGCATAGCCCAGAAGTCGCGTCAGTGTGATGCGCTCGTGCGTGATGAGCACATGGGCGAGCGCCAGCGTTCCGAGCGGCATGATGGCGACAAGGATCCCCGTGAGCGATGAGGTCACTGCCATCTGCCCCCAGGACACGAGGAAGAAGGGCGCTACGTTGCCCATGATCGACATCACAAGGAAGAAGAGCCAAATGGGGGCAATGCCGCCTTGGGGGCGAATGAGTCGCGGGACGCGGCGGCCAATAGAAAAGGCCCAGGCAAACCCGATGACCGCGCTGATATACATGCGCGCCATGACGATGGTCAGCGGCGGATACCCTTCCAGCGCCACGGCGATCAGCGCATAGGACGCGCCCCAAAAAACCGTGAGCGCGCCGAGCAGCGCCCAGTCTTTGGCTGTGGGGTGAGTCGTTGGGATCATCGGTGTGGGGCTTCGTCTGGTTAATGGCAGAGCATGTGCGCGATTCGCGGGCGTTGGCGTGCGGCGACATTTACGCGCACATGGCCGTCAAAGGCCAGCCATTCGCCACGGGCAGGGCGTCTGTCATGAAATTGCCGATTGACGAGGCGGGGCGGTTTGTGGTTTCTCGTGAGTGGGCCACGCCTCCCCAACGAGGTGCTTCTATTCTGGAAGGAATAGTTATGACAAACGTACCTACGGCAGAAATGCCGAACGTGCGGCCCCAGCGGCCGCATTTTTCGTCTGGACCTTGTGCAAAGCGTCCAGGCTGGACCCCCGAAGCATTGGCGGATGCGCTGCTCGGGCGGTCGCACCGTTCCAAACCCGGTAAAGCAAAGCTCAAAGCCGCGATCGATGAGACCGCTGCAATCCTCGGCGTTCCGCACGGCTATCGCGTGGGCATCGTCCCGGCGTCCGATACGGGCGCGGTGGAGCTTGCCATGTGGTCGATGCTCGGCGCGCGCGGCGTTGATTTTTTTGCCTGGGAAAGTTTCGGCGCGGGCTGGATCTCCGATGCGGCGAAGCAGCTGAAGCTCACCGACATGCGAGTCTTCGAGGCGGGCTACGGCGAGCTGCCGGATCTCACCCAATATGACGGCGCGCGCGATTGCGTCTTCACCTGGAACGGCACGACCTCGGGTGTGCGCGTACCGAATGCCGACTGGATCCCGGCGAGCCGGACCGGCATTACCATTTGCGATGCGACCTCGGCGGCCTTCGCGCAGGATCTTGATTGGGCAAAGCTGGATGTCACCACCTTCAGCTGGCAGAAGGTCATGGGCGGCGAGGCCGCGCACGGCATGATCGTACTTTCCCCGCGCGCCGTGGAGCGCCTTGAAAGCTACACGCCCGACCGGCCCTTGCCCAAAATTTTTCGCCTGACCAAGGGCGGCAAGCTGATCGAAGGTGTTTTCGAGGGCGCGACCATCAACACACCCTCCATGTTGGCGGTTGAGGATTGTCTCGACACGCTGAAATGGGGTGCGTCGGTGGGCGGGCTTAAGGGCCTCATTGGCCGCGCGGATGCGAATGCCAAGGCACTGAACGATTGGGTGGAGCGCACCGATTGGGTCGCGAACCTCGCCAAGGATCCCGCGACGCGGTCGAACACCTCCGTCTGCCTCACCATCGTCGATCCGTGGTTCACGGGCCTGGACGCCGAGACCCAAGCGGCAACGGCAAAGAAGCTCGCTTCACTGCTTGAGTCCGAAGGCGTTGCGCTTGATCTGGGCGCCTATCGCGATGCGCCTCCGGGCCTTCGCATCTGGTGCGGCGCGACGGTTGAAACCGCAGACATCGAGGCGCTTTGCCCCTGGCTCGACTGGGCTTTTTGCCAAGTCAAAGCCGCCTAAGACATTCCTACAGATACAAAGGCAGAACCCATGCCCAAAGTACTTATCTCGGACAAACTGAGCCCCGCCGCCGTTGAGATTTTCAGAGGTCGCGGCATCGAAGTCGACTTCAAGCCCGGTCTTGAAAAGGCCGAACTGCTCGACATCATCGGCAACTATGATGGCCTCGCAATCCGCTCCGCCACCAAGGTGACGCCGGATGTGATCGAGAAGGCGACGAACCTGAAAGTCGTGGGCCGCGCCGGCATCGGTGTCGACAATGTGGATATCCCCGCGGCCAGCGCGCGCGGGATCGTGGTGATGAACACGCCCTTTGGCAATTCGGTCACTACGGCGGAACATGCCATTTCATTGATGCTCAGCCTCGCGCGGGACATCCCGGCCGCCAATGCGTCGACGCAAGCGGGAAAATGGGAAAAGTCCCGCTTCATGGGCGTCGAGGTGACGGGCAAGACGCTCGGACTGATCGGCTGCGGCAACATCGGCTCGATTGTGGCGAACCGGGCGCAAGGATTGAAGATGCGCGTCATCGCGTTCGATCCGTTTCTTTCCGAAGAACGCGCGGCGGAACTGGGTGTTGAAAAGGTTGAGCTCGAGGAGCTTTTGCCTCGCGCCGATTTCATCACGCTGCATACGCCGCTGACGGACAAGACGCGGAACATCATTTCCGCTGACGCGATTAACAAGATGAAAAAGGGCGCACGGCTCATCAATTGTGCGCGTGGCGGTCTTGTGGACGAGGCAGCAACCCGTGCGGCGCTGGATAGCGGGCATCTGGCGGGCGCGGCCTTCGACGTTTTCACCGAGGAACCGGCCAAGGAAAACATTCTGTTCGGCGCGGACAATTTCATTGCAACGCCGCACTTGGGCGCGGCAACCACCGAGGCGCAGGAAAAGGTGGCCCTGCAGGTGGCTGAACAAATGGCGGACTATCTGCTCACCGGCGCGGTGACGAATGCGGTCAACATGCCGTCCATTTCAGCGGAAGAAGCGCCCAAGCTGAAGCCTTATGTCGAGCTTGCCGAAAAGCTCGGCCTCTTTGTCGGGCAATTGGTGGGCAGCGCCATTGACGAAATCACCATCGAGTACGAAGGCGAAGTGGCGGAAATGAATACGCGCGCGCTAACCTCGGCGGTGATCGCGGGCGCGCTGAAGCCGACTCTGGCGGAAGTGAACATGGTCTCCGCCCCGGTCATCGCCAAACAGCGTGGCATCAAGATCTCGGAGACCAAACGCGAACAGCACGGCGTTTATGAGACCTACATGCGGGTCATCTTGAAAACCGGCAGGTCGACGCGCTCGGTCGCGGGCACGATTTATTCCGACGGGCAAATGCGCCTCATCCAGGTGAAGGGCATCAACATGGACGCGCATCTCGCGCCGCACATGGTCTACACCGTGAATGACGACAAGCCCGGCTTTATCGGCAGTCTCGGCACCCTTCTGGGGGCGGAGGGCGTCAATATCGCCAGCTTCCACCTGGGCCGCGAGGCCGAGGGGGGCGAGGCCATCGCCCTTCTGGAAGTCGACGGCAAGGTGGCGGCGGGCGTGATTGAGAAGCTCAAGGCTCTGCCGCTCGTCACCTATGCGATGGCGCTGGAATTCTAGGGGAATCCGCTGATTTTATCCGCTTTCACTTAGCCTGCGTTTGCTCTAGGGTCCGCCACCGTCCGACATTGTCGAAGGAGTGAGTCCCGTGGCCAACGTAGCCGTGGTCGGCGCCCAGTGGGGCGACGAAGGCAAAGGTAAAGTCGTCGATTGGCTGTCCGAGCGCGCCGATGTGGTGGTGCGTTTTCAGGGCGGCCATAACGCGGGGCACACGCTCGTCATTGACGGGGTGGTCTATAAATTGTCGCTGCTGCCGTCGGGCATTGTGCGCCCGGGCAAGCTGTCCATGCTGGGCAACGGCGTCGTGGTGGACCCCTGGGCGCTGATCAAGGAAATCGACGCCATCGTCGCGCGCGGTGTTTCCATCGACCCTTCCAATCTTGTGATCGCGGAAAACGCGCCGCTGATTTTGCCCGTACATCCGGAGCTCGACGTGCTGCGCGAGTCCTCGAATGTGTCAACGCGCATCGGCACGACCAAGCGCGGCATCGGCCCGGCCTATGAAGATAAAGTGGGCCGCCGCGCCGTGCGCCTGATCGACCTTGCGGACAAGGACGTGCTGGCAAATCGTATCGACACATTGCTTGAGCATCACAATGCACTCAGGCGCGGGTTTGGCCGGGACGAGGTGGATCGCGATGAGCTGATCCAGCAATGCCTCGATATCGCGCCGAAGGTTCTACCCTTCGCGGGCAATGTCTGGCGCCATCTTGATGATGCGCGCCGCGCAGGCAAGCGCATTCTGTTTGAAGGTGCGCAAGGGGTCATGCTCGACGTGGATCACGGCACCTATCCCTTCGTGACCTCCTCCCACACGGTGGCGGGGCAGGCGGCGGCCGGCTCCGGCATGGGGCCGAGCGCGGTCAATTATGTGCTCGCCATTACCAAGGCCTATACGACCCGCGTGGGCGAGGGACCGTTCCCAACGGAACTGCTCGATGATGTGGGCCAGCGCCTGGGCGAACGGGGCCATGAGTTTGGCACGGTCACCGGGCGGCAACGGCGTTGCGGCTGGTTTGACGCCACCATGGTGCGCCAGTCGCTTACCACCTGCGGGGCGACGGGCATCGTGCTGACAAAACTCGATGTGCTCGACGGGTTTGAAGAGCTGAAGATCTGTGTCGGCTATGAGCTGGACGGCCACGAGATCGACTTTTTCCCCCATGGCATGGCGGCGCAGGCGGCGGTGGTGCCCATCTATGAAACGCTTCCCGGCTGGTCGGAATCGACCGAAGGCGCGCGTAGCTGGGCGGACCTGCCCGCGGCGGCCGTAAAATACGTGAAACGCGTGGAAGAACTGATCAGCGTTCCCGTGGCGCTTCTGTCCACCTCGCCGGAACGGGAAGACATGATCCACATGCACGATCCGTTCGAGGATTAGGCACAGGCAAGGGCGTCATCCCGGAAAGCGCCTGAGCGCTTATCGGGGATCTCTGTCAGGTGCAGCGTTACAGAGAGATCCCGGGTTCGGCTTTCGCCGCCCCGGGATGACTTTTGAGTTGGGCGTACCTAGTCCAGATACTCGGCGCGCGTTTCGGCGACTTCCGCGCGGCGTTCGCGCACGGCGTTTTTCATCGCCTTCTGGATCTTCTCAAAGGCCCGCACTTCGATCTGACGCACGCGCTCGCGGGAAATATCGTATTCCTTTGACAGATCCTCAAGCGTGATGGCCGGGTCGGTCAGGCGACGCTGCACGAAGATATGGCGCTCGCGCTCGTTCAGCTCCTCAAGTGCGATGGACAGAAGCTCGCGCCGTTCGTCGAGTTCTTCGCGTTCGGCAAGTTCTTCTTCTTGCGTTTCGCTTTCGTCGACCAGCCAGTCCTGCCACTCCGCCCCTTCGCCGTCGGTGCGCATGGTTGCGTTGAGCGAGCTATCGCCGCCGGTCATGCGGCGGTTCATCATGTTCACTTCGTCTTCGGTCACGCCCAGGCGGTGCGCGATGTGTTCCACCTGCTCTGGCTTCAGATCGCCGTCTTCAAGGGCAGAGATCTGTCCCTTGATCTTGCGCAGATTGAAAAACAGCTTTTTCTGCGCGGCGGTGGTGCCGATTTTTACAAGGCTCCAAGAGCGCAAAATGTATTCCTGGATCGACGCGCGGATCCACCACATGGCGTAGGTGGCGAGGCGAAAGCCTTTTTCCGGCTCAAACTTTTTCACGGCCTGCATCAGGCCCACATTACCTTCGGAAATCACCTCGCCCATGGGCAAGCCGTATCCGCGATAGCCCATGGCGATCTTGGCGACGAGCCGCAAGTGGCTGGTGACGAGCTTGTGGGCCGCTTCGGGGTCCTCATGCTCTTTCCATGCCTTGCCCAGCATGTATTCCTCATCCTTCTCGAGCATGGGGAATTTGCGGATTTCGGTGAGATATCGTGAGAGGCCCCCCTCAGGTGTGAGGGCCGGCATATTATCGGTGGCCATTTTGTCCCTTCCTCGGTCGCTATATTTTTGACCTTGGGAAGCACCCCAGAATTGGCAATGCCCCCTTGGCGCAACGCCGCACCTCGTCCCAGAGCATGCGGCAGACGTACCAGTGAGATAATGTAGGGGGGAAATGGGACTTTTTAAAGGGGGTGGCCGGCGCTTTAGGCTTCTTCCAAGTCCTTGATAAGGCTTGCAAAATCGTCCGGTACGTCGGATGTGAAATGGAGCAGCTCGTGGGACACAGGGTGGATAAAGCCCAGTTCCGCCGCGTGGAGCGCCTGGCGCGGGAAGGTTCTGAGGGCCTCCGGCGCCGCCCTCCCGCCCTTCAGCTTCATGCCGGGGCCATAGAGCGGGTCACCCACCACCGGGGTGCCGATATGGGCCATGTGCACGCGGATCTGGTGTGTGCGGCCCGTTTCCAGCCGACATTCGATGAGGGAGGCCCAGGGCTCCTCGCTCGGGCCATAGCTCTTTTTTGCTGCGTAATGGGTGACCGCGTGGCGGCCGCTGGTTTTCGTCACCGCCATTTTCAGGCGGTTGTGGCGGCTGCGGTCGAGATGGGTCTCGATCGTGCCCTTGCGCGGCGCGGGGCATCCGCGCACCAGCGCAATGTAAGTGCGTTGCATGTCGTGCTTCGCAAAGAGCTTTGACAGGGCCTCATGCACCTTCGCGGTTTTGGCCGCGACCATCAGGCCGGAGGTTTCCTTGTCGAGGCGATGGACGATACCGGGCCGCGCAACGCCGCCGATGCCTTTCAGGCTTTCACCGCAATGGGCGATCAGCGCGTTCACCAGCGTGCCGTCGGGATTGCCGGGCGCGGGGTGCACCACCATGCCCGCGGGCTTGTTGATGACGATCAGATATTCGTCCTCGTAGACGACAGTCAGCGGAATGTCCTGGCCCTCGGGTTCGGCGGGCAGAGGCGGGGGAAGGTTGACCGCAATCTCGTCCCCGTCTTTCACCTTGACCGACGGGTCAAGTGCGGGGGCGCCATTGCGCGTGACCTCGCCTTCAAGAATGAGTTGCTTCAGCCGCGAGCGGGACAGTTCGGGGCAAGCCTCCGCCAGCGCCTTGTCCAGGCGCGCGGGGCCGCTGTCGATGGTGATGGTCAGGCGCTCGCCGGTGTCGCTCTCGTCGCTCATGGCCTCACGCTTAGGCGCGCGGGGGCGGGCGGTCAAGCGAGGGCGTAGGGCTCTTCTGCGTCGTCTTGCACGGCCTCTTCCTGGGCCATGGGCTCTTGAGCAGAGTATTCCGCCTGCTGCGGGGCATAGGGTTCGTGCTCGGCAATGGGCTCTTGCGCGGGGGCAGGTTCCGGCGCAGGGGCAGGTTCCGGCGTATGCGCGGGCGCGGCGCCGTTACCCTTCAGATGGGCGTCGGCGCGATCCTTTATGGTCATGAGTGCCTTTTCCGCGGCGAGCAGGGTGACCTTGGCGTCCTCCAGGGCGGCTTCCGCAGCTTCGGCGCGGGCCGTCATATCGTCGGCGATGGCGGCTTGCGCTTCCAGCTCGGCAAGGCGCGCGCGCAAGGGTTCGATGTTTTCGGCATCCTGCGCCCGTTCGGCCAGTTCGGTTTGCAAGGCGTCATTTGCGGTCTGCAATTCGCCGATCTGATATTCGGCGGTGCTGACCGTGTCCTGCACCTGGCTTTCCAGTTCGAGCACGCGGCCGTTCAGCCGTGCGATCTCACCTTCATAGTCCGGCGCATTGCGGCGTTTGATGAGGCCGCTGGCCCAATCGATCAAGAACGAGAGGCCGCCCCAAAGGACGACCCCTCCGACAAAACCGACAATCAGTGCGGTTAGATCAAGTCCCAACATTTCCCAAACCCCGTTTACCCGGTCCCCCGAGAAAATGGGGCCGGTGTTTTATTAGAACGGTAACCAACTTCTCCGACGGGAATATGACAGGTAGCCGATGTTCGCACCAGCGCGCAGGCCAACGCCCGTGCGCATGGGGACAAGGGTAATCCCTTCAGCCCGCTGGTAGTTCACGCCAATCCCGGCGACGAAATAGTAGGTGCCTTCAACGCCCGGGAAGCGGCGGTAGATATCATCGGCGTCGCCGATGTCATAAACAAGGGTAAACACCTGACTAGCGTTACCGCCCGCATCGAAGCCGACGCTGGGGCCCTGCCAGAAAACGCGGCGTTCCTGACCGTCAGCGGTCACCAGGTTGCCTTCGCCGTACCGCAGGCCAACACCAATGGCGCCCGAACCTTCGGACCCGGTGATGTAGCCGTTGGGCTCGCCCAGGTCTTCGAACACGCGCGCAACAACTTCAGCCGAGGCTTCCGAGGTGATGTCGAAAAAGTCCGCAGCGGCATCGACAACTTCGTTTTCCGTGAAGGTGTCTTCCGCGTTGTCCTGGGCCAGGGCCGACGTGGTCAGCCCGCCGGCGAATACGATGGCCGCGGCGAGGCCAATAGCCGGTCTCAAAATCTCGTTAAGCGCTGTCATGACAGCTCCTCCATATGGTTTGCCCGCCTCCCCAATCAGGGGCGGGCGCATTCTGGCCCATGATTTGGCCCGCGTCACCAGCCCTCCCACAGGCCAACACCGGAATTTGGCCAGATTGTGCCGAATCTGACCGGCACAGGGCTTGCTTTGGTTCACGGGACCTCCAAAGTCCCACGAATCCAGGGCTTTTGCGGGTTACGTCCGCGACGGTACACCCGGCGCGGCGACGGAGACCGGCGGGCGCGCTGATTGCGGGGGTGACAGCCGTTCCGCCGGTCTCTTCTTTTTTCAGGAAAAATCAGGCCCGCTTGCCGTGGGCGACAAAGCCCGGGTTCAGGAACTTGCGGTCCGCATGGCCGTAAAGGAACGGCGTGCCATCGAGGCAGGTCACGTCCCCGCCCGCAGCGCGCAAGACCGCATGCGCGGCGGCCACATCCCATTCGCAGCTGCTTTGCGGCTGACGCGGATAAATATCAGCTTCGCCGGTGGCGATGAGACAGAACTTGAGCGAGGAACCCATTTCCTTGCGATCGACCACATTGTAGCTCGCGAGAAAGTCTTCCACGGCGTCGTGTTTGTGCGATCCGCTCGACACCGCGATGACGCCGTCTTTGGGTTCAGGGCGCGCCGCGATTGCAGTGGGCGCATTGTCATCGAGATGCGCAACGCCTTTGTGCGGATCGATCTCTTGCGCGAAGGCCTGGCCGGGACCGATGGCATAGAACATGCGGTTCATGGCCGGCGCATAAACAACGCCCATGGTGGGCACGCCGTCTTCGATCAGACCGATATTGACCGTGAACTGACCGTTTTGTTTCAGAAACTCTTTGGTGCCGTCGAGGGGGTCCACAAGAAAGAACCGCGTGCCGAGGTCGGGCGGAATGCGGCCCGCGGCAACTTCTTCTTCGGCGACCACGGGAATGTCCGGCGCAAGCGCGTGTAGATGGCGCAGCAGAATTTCCTCGGCCTCATGATCGGCGCGTGTGACGGGGGACTTGTCGCCCTTGCGCATGACCTCGATGTCATTTTCGTAGTGGGACATGATCACGCCGGCCGCTTCCACTGCCGCGACGACGAGCCCCTTTGCGAGTGCTTCCCTGTCCTTGATCATGATGCGGTCCTTCCCCGAGATTTGCGGCCCACAAAGCACCTTGCCCCGAGAGGGTCAAGCGGGCGGCGGGCGCGGGTCACGGTTAACAGCTTCTTAACCGGCAAGGGGTGGATTGGGCCCGAAGCGCCGGGCACTATCGTTCGGACGCCATTTGATTCGGGATTTTCTAATGACTGAAGACGTTGCCGCGCGCGAGCTTGCCACCGCTGCTTTGCTTTCCTCTCGCCTTTGTCACGACCTCATCAGCCCTGTGGGTGCCCTTGCCAATGGGCTTGAGGTGCTGGCCGAGGAAACGGACGCGGAAATGCGCGGCTTTGCCATGGACCTGATCAATTCCAGCGCCAAGGCGGCTTCGGTGAAGCTGCAATTCGCGCGCTTTGCCTATGGCGCGGGCGGCGGCGTGGGCGATGCCATCGATACGGTGGAAGCGGAAAAGGTCACGCGCGGCTATCTCGAAACGACCAAGGCTGAACTGGCATGGAAAGCACCGGCCATGTCCGCGCCCAAGGATGCGGTGAAGTTGCTTATGAACTTCATTTTGATCGGCCTCGACGGGATTCCTTATGGCGGCGCGATTGAAGCCAGCATGGAGCGCGAACCCGACGCGTTGCAGATCGTCGTGGTCGCCAAGGGCAAGAAGGCAAGCTTTTCTGATGTCACTAAGGCGCTTTTGACCGACGGGCCGCTGGAAGATCCGCTGAACCCTCGGTCGATCCAGGCCTATTACGCGGCCCTGATCAGCAAGGCCCTGGGCCTCAAAATCAACCTGTCCGAAGGCGAGGAAGAGATCGCAATCTCTACACGCTTTCCTTTTGATAGCTCGGGCATGATCGGCTAATCGCCTGATTTTTCTCTGATATCCGCGCGATTTGCGCAGGCCGCTTCAGCCCCTGTTTACCCTTTGCGGGCAGACTGGCAAGTGGCTGAGAAGGCGGCGCGTGAGCTGCCTGAGGAAAATTGAGGGGCCGCATTATGAGGCATGGGCTGATCGTCGAAGACTCCGAAGTCGTCCGCAAGGTTGCGCGGCGTATTCTCGAGGTGCTCGGCTTTGAATCCAGCGAGGCTGCGGACACAGAGGCCGCCCTCGAAAAATGCCAGGAAATGATGCCGGATTTCGTGCTGCTGGATGCCGATCTGCCCGACGCTGCGGGGATCGATTTCATTCGCACCTTGCGCGACATGCCCGGCGGCAAGATCCCTGAAATTCTCTGCATCCTTACGGAAAACAGCGTGGCGCAGATCACTGAAGCGCTGGAAGCCGGCGCCACGGATTTTCTGATGAAACCCATCGATCGGGAACAGATCGAAGCCAAGCTCGCCGAAATGGACGCGGCCACAGCCGCGGCAAACGGCTAATCTCCAACAATCCTGTCAGTCTGGACGTCTTGTGCGCGTGAACCCCGCGCAGCAAAAAGGCGCCTCTTGGGAGAGAGGCGCCTTAGGTGCTGAAGTCAGGGAGTGGTGATTACGCCACCGCTTCCTCAACAGGGTCACGCAGCACGTAGCCGCGGCCCCATACCGTTTCGATGTAATGATCGCCGCCTGTCGCCGCCGCAAGCTTTTTGCGCAGCTTACAGATGAACACATCGATGATCTTGAGTTCCGGCTCATCCATCCCGCCATAGAGATGGTTGAGGAACATTTCCTTGGTCAGTGTCGTGCCCTTCCGAAGTGAAAGCAGCTCGAGCATCTGATATTCCTTGCCCGTCAGGTGAACCGGCTGGCTGTCGACCTCGACCGTCTTGGCGTCGAGGTTTACTTTCAGCTTGCCGGTGCCGATCACGCTTTCCGAATGGCCTTTCGACCGGCGCACGATGGCGTGGATGCGGGCAATCAGCTCGTCCTTGTGGAAGGGCTTGGTCATATAGTCGTCGGCGCCGAAGCCGAGGCCCCGCACCTTGTTCTCAATGCCCGCAAGGCCCGAAAGGATTAGGATCGGCGTCCCAATCTTGGACGTGCGCAGCGTCTTAAGAACTTCAAATCCGTTCATATCCGGCAGATTCAGATCCAGCAGGATGATATCGAAGTCGTAGATTTTCCCCAGATCCACGCCTTCTTCGCCCAGGTCCGTCACATAGACATTGAACCCTTCGGACTTGAGCATCAGGTCGATACTCTGCGCTGTCGCGCTATCGTCCTCGATGAGCAGTACTCGCATCGGACACCTCGTTTTCCCTGTGACCCCGGTCCCAGGACCCCCCTGAAAGACCTCATGGTTAATCGTCAAGGAAGGTTAAGGGCGGACCGCAAACAAAAAGTTAACGGCAGGGGCCTGGATAGATTCTTGCCAGAGGACTCTAGGAGATGATTCGGGCTGGACCCTAGGGATTCCGCGCGACTCCCCCTTGTTCCGATCTGGGGCAGGCGGTTCCGGCGCGGAAATTGCTCCGTCGTTCACCGGCGCTTAAACCCCCGCTGTTAGGGTTTGAGACCTGTTAGGTAAAGCCAAGGTTTCCAGGGGCGCGGGATGCGTCACACGGGGTGGGGACCAATTGGGGCATTTCGGCGGGCAAGGCGGCGCTGGCCGGAACTTGGGAAGGGACTTGGAATGACCGCGAAACCATCACTTGCTCGGCTGCAACGCCACAAGGTGAACCAGATCCGTGAACGGCTGGCTGGCCTTGAATCCATGCAGGCCGAACTCATGGCCCGCCGGGATCAGCTGGATGAAACCCTCGACCGGGAACGGGTGCGGTCGAAAGACAGCCACATTGGCCGTGTCGCCTTTCCGACCTTTTTGAAATCAGTCCGCGATCGTCAGGCGAACCTGCAACGCTCCGCCGATGAACTGGTGGAACAGATCAGCGATGTGCGCGCCGAACTCGACGTCGCGCTGAAAGAACTTCAGACGTTTGAAAATACCGAACGCAGCGAAGCGGAACGCAAGGGCCTCGCCACACCGGCCGAGCCTGCCGCCGAGCCGCTCGCCGCTGAAGGCGCGCTCCGCAACATCGCGCAGATGGGCTAAAGGCTCCGGGGGCCTACCAGCCCCCGCCGCCACCGCCGCCGCCGCCGCCGCCGGAAAACCCGCCGCCGCCAACGCCCGAGCTTGACCCCGGTGCCGTTGCTGCCGCCGCGACAGAGCTTGTGACCGAGCTCGCAATCGCCCCGCCAAAGCCCGCCGCGCCGAACCGTGCCCAACGGGCCCCGTGATACCAATGCGGTTGATAGGCGACTTGGTGGCCGTCCTGATCGACCATGGCGTTCTTCAACACATCGTCGAACTGTTCCGACCATTTGTTCTCGACATCGAGCGCGAGAGCGTAGGGCAGATATTTTTCAAACAGCTCCGGCGTTTTGTCCGGTGGGTGCAGCCCCTCGAGGCGGTATTTTTCAGCCGTGCTGAGGTACATTTTGAAGCCCTCGATCTGATCCATGATTTTGCGGCCCGCCTTGGTGGGGGCTTTCAGAAGCTCAAAGTAAATCGGGATCAGCGCGATCATGAAGATGACCGCAAGCAACGCTCCGCCACTGAAGGGCGCGCCCATGACGAAATAGAAAATGGTGCCCACGCCCGCGAGCAGGATCGCCAGGACAAGGTTGAAGGTGCCGATCACCATGCTCAGGATGCGGCCGCTCTTGATCCGTTCATAGGCGGCAAAACCTGTGAAGCCGGCCCCGACAATCCAGACACAAAGCCATAGAAGCGAGATGAGGGCCTCGCCAATATTGAATGACGTGAGCCCAATCAGCACCATCACGACCAGCGAAATGCCGACGCCGCTCGCCACATAGCCGCTGTTGCGTGCAAAGTTCGCGGCTTCGTATTCGCGCTTCAATTCTCCTTCAAGGGCGGAGATGGCGGAGGAAAATTTCGCGTGGTGCTTTTGCTTGAGCTCGATGGAGCTGCGCGTACCCAGCAATTTGTTGCCGACCTTGGCTTCGCCCTTCGACAGGGCGGCGGGGTCGCCTTCGGCCTTTACGAGTTTGAAGGTGCGGCCTTCTTCCTCGATGGTGAGATAACCTTTCACCGCCATGTCGATGACCGCGGCGGTGAAGCCCTTTTTGTCGAACCCCATGCGGTTCACAAAACGCACAGCGGCGGGGGAGAACCCTTCGGGCGGTGCGAACAGCGGCACGATGGTGCCCTTGGCCGGGTCGCGGCCAACGCGCATCCAATTATAGTGATAGAAGAGAAAAACACCGGCGGCGCCGAGCAAAGCGACAAGCAAATGCAGGTTGTCGGCAAAGACGCGTCCCGCCCGGTCGGCGGCGCTTGGGGCATCGACCAACCCGCGGGGGAAAGAAACAGCGATGGTAAAGCCTTCTTGAGGGTCAAGGCCCCGGGTCGCGCTGAGAGTCACAAGACCCGGTTGATTGCGTTCAACAGTATAGCGCTGCTCGTTCGATCCAAACGCGCCCGTATAACCTTCCGCTGACAAGCTTGATGCCCCTTGCGGCAGGTGCACCGTGGCGCGGGCGCTGTCGATGGGAAAGGCCCAGCCGTTGCCCGTTACGTTGAAATAGAGCGCGTCATAGTCTTCGCGCGCATTGCCGAAAAACAGTTGATGCGTCGTGCGATACCGGATGGTGTAGGTGTAGCGCCCGGGCTGAAGATAGGTATTGGCGTCACCGGCATAGATGCGCACACCGTTGGACCGGTTCTCTGTGTGCCAGGGCTCCGCACGGCCATCGCGCAGAACCTCCAGCACCTCAAAGCCTACGTTGACGCGATTGCCCGTGCGGTCGCGATAGCGTGTGGGGAAATCGCGAAAGATGCCGCGGCGAATATCGCGCCCCAGGGCAGTGACCGTGATGGTTTCGGTAACGACCAGATCGCCGCTTTGTTCAATAACAATGTCGCTGTCATAGGAATGAATGCGCTCGCTATTGCCAACGGGCCCGCTGGATGGCGCGGCCACATCGCCGCCCGTGCCCGGTTTTTGGGCGAGGGCTGGGGCGGCGATGAAAAGCGTAAAAACAAGTGCGGCGGCAAGAAGCGCTCGCATCAGAACGCCACCTTTGGCACCGCGCGATCGGCCTCGTCATCAATCTCGAAATAGTCGGCCTTGTGGAAGCCAAAGGGGCCGGAGATCAGATTGTTCGGAAAGGTTTCGATCATGATGTTCAGGTCGCGCACCGTGCCGTTGTAGTAGCGACGCGAAAGCTGAATCTCGTTTTCAATGTCGCGCAGATTGTTCTGCAGGTCCTGAAAATTCTGATTGGCTTTCAGGTCCGGATAGGCTTCGGCCACGGCAAACAAATTGGCGAGCGCGCCGGAGAGCTGGCGTTCCGCCTCGGCGCGTTCGGCCACCGTGTTTGCGCCCATGGTTTTGGACCGCATTTCGGTGACTTTTTCGAAGGTGCCTTTTTCGTGGGTGGCATAACCCTTCACGGTCTCGACCAGGTTGGGGATCAGGTCGGCGCGGCGCTTCAGCTGCGTCTCGATACCAGACCAGCCTTCTTCGGTCAGCGCGCGCTTTTGCACGAGGCCGTTGTAGATGGCGATGACATAGACGGCGATGAGGACAAGAACGCCGAGAACGATAAGAGTAGTTAGCATCAGGCAACCTCCCGGGGGATGGGGTCTCAGTCTGGTTCTCTTTTAGGATGCTTTGCGGCGGATTCCTATGCCTTGCGCGGCAATGGATCCACAAAAAGGAAAGGGGCCCGGCGCGGATTTCGCGCCAGGGCCCCTATGCCCCCCTAGTGTTGGTCCCGGGTGTGGTCCGGGGCCCCGGGCAAACTGCCTTAGCCGGCAATCATGCCCTTGATCGCATTCACAATGCCGATGGCGATGGCAAAAACGATCATGTAGCAGAAGAAGGTGAAGAAGGTCAGCCCGCCATCACCAGCAAAGGCCGCCCAGGTGCCGTTGATCGGACCAGAGAAGTCCCATTCGGCTTGGCTCGCGCTATAAACGATCTTCAGCACAACAAAGATAAACAGCGACACCATGGTGCTGGAAATAAGCTGGTCAAACGAGTTCATGAACAGCGCCGCAAGCACGATGGCTGCAAGCGCGCAGCCAAGCGTCACATAATCACCGCTGGTAGCAAGGTTCATGGCCACATCAAGCGAACCATTCACGACCTGCATCAGCATTCCAACGAAATCTACGTCCATTTCGATCCCCCTTTAATCCCCGCCTGGCGGGGGGTACAAAAACTAACCGGACCAATCACCGCTTCGCCCTGTCGAGAAGCGGAGATCGTTTCTGCCGGCCGGGGCGACCACCCCTGATCGCGGTACCTGCCGACAGGTCCCTTCAGTTCTTAAGAGTAATGAAAACAGACGGGCCCATACAGGCCCACGTTTAATCAGTTGTCGCTTAACGGGACACCTGAGCCATCTCTGCAACACATGTGACGGTTCCTTGACTGAATCTTTCGCCGCAAACGCGCGTTGCGACGCAAAAATGCAATTGATGCGGTAATGGGATTAACCATAGTCCGGCACGGAATTGCACAGGTTTTGAAGATTCGTGCGCCAAAGCGCGCCGCGCGCGGCGGGCACTGATTGCAGTGCGGGGCGGATTCACCCCAAACGGGCCCCGCAAAAGAAAAATGGACCGGGCAGGGCCCGATCCATTCATCCCGAAATTCGTTGCAGAGCCTTCGGCCTAGCCGAAATTTCCGCGATATTGCTGCACGCGCGTCGCGCGCAGGCCCGCAAGGCCGTGCTTGTCGATGGCACGCTGCCACGACAGGAACTCCTCAAGGGTCAGCGTATAGCGCTCACAAGCCTCTTCCAGGCTTAGGAGCCCGCCACGTACTGCGGCAACCACCTCGGCCTTACGGCGAATGACCCAACGCTTCGTATCAGGGGGGGGCAGATCCGCGATCGTTAGCGGGCTACCATCCGGTCCGATTACATACGCCCGGCCAGACTTCTTTTCCTCCACCATATTCATGTGCTCCCAACTCCATGCACCTGGGGAACACCGTACCGGAATGGTTTTAAGGACGAGCTAAGCGGTATGGGAAATATGGCCTGTATAAAGTGTCTAAAATTTAACCTATCGCCAGAAAATTAAGTGCGTGTACGGACGATGTGCCGAAGCGGGCCATAGCGTAAACAAGGTATGAAGGGGGTTCGTAAAGTTTTAACTATATGCCCGCGCCGCCTTCCGGGGCCCAGGCGCCGCCCCAGGTTTCTGCATCGACCCAAACCGCATCGTGCCCACCGGGGAAAAACCAGCTATCCATGGCGTAGAGAACGCCGCTCGCATCTTCGGTCAGGGCGCCGGTCGCGTGGGTCTGCCGCCAGCTGCGTTCCGCCGCCTGGCCGCGCATGATGGGGTCGGCAGGGGTGTGGAAATGCATCAGTCCCGCGGAGTGGATCAACCGCAGAAAGGACGAGGTATTGGTTGCCTCGGAAAAGCAATCGAGTTGTCCGGGCTGGAACAGTCCGCTGCCGGTGCCCGGGCGGTCGCGGTCATAGCCGGTCTTGCCGCCGATGATGGTTTCCATGACGCCGATGGCGTGGGCCAGTTGGTCACGCTCTTCCGACGCATTGGCCGCCGGGGGTGACATCACCGCCACCACTTGCGTCCATTCCTCGCTGGTGAAGCGGCCTTCGCGCGGGTCGGAACAGCCCCAGCCACCGCAATATCGGAAATCGCGCCAGTCCCCGCTGCGGTCCACATTCGACAGGACGCTGTCGCTGGCCGCGACATAACCACCGGCACAGGCCGAAAGCCCCAGCGCCGCCGGGATCAGCAGCGTTAAAAGCAGCCCTTTTCCGCGCATTCCTGTCCCCCCATGCCCGTTGAGGGCCCCTTGCGGTGCACGCACCTTGCTTGGGGCCCTTTTGCCCCTATATTGCCGCTCCATGACAGCAATTGCCACACCTTCGCGGGCTGCCGCGCCAACCGAGCTGAATTCGCTGGGCTTTGCCAAAGCCGAGGGCGATACGCGCGTGGTCGTGGCCATGTCCGGGGGCGTGGATAGCTCCGTCACAGCGGCACTCCTGAAAGAGCAAGGCTACGATGTCGTTGGCATCACCTTGCAGCTTTACGATCATGGCGAGGCGGTGCGGCGCAAGGGCGCCTGCTGCGCGGGACAGGACATTCACGACGCGCGCAAAGTCGCCGCCGATCTTGATATGCCGCACTACGTGCTCGACTACGAAGGGCGTTTCAAGGATTCGGTGATTGACGATTTCGTCGACACCTATCTGGCAGGGGCGACGCCCATTCCTTGCGTGCGTTGTAATGAGCGCGTGAAGTTTCGCGATCTTCTGAAGACGGCGAAGGATCTGGGCGCGGATTGTCTCGCTACCGGTCACTATGTGCGGCGGGAAGAGGGCGCGCATGGCGCGGAGCTGCACATGGCGGCCGACCCAAGCCGCGACCAAAGCTATTTCCTTTTTTCTACAAGCCGCGAGCAGCTCGACTATTTGCGCTTTCCGCTGGGCGGTCTGCCCAAGACGGAAACCCGCGACCTCGCCGCGCGCTTTGCACTGGAAGTGGCGGACAAGCCGGACAGCCAGGACATCTGTTTTGTGCCTGACGGCAAATACACGGACGTGATTGCGAAGTTGCGCCCCGGCGCGGCGGAACCGGGCGAGATCGTCACCGTGGATGGCGAAGTGCTGGGCCAGCATCCCGGCATCATCCATTACACGGTTGGTCAACGGCGCGGGCTTGGGATCGGGGGCGGTGAGCCGATTTACGTGGTCAAACTCGACGCCGAAAAGCGGCAAGTAATTGTGGGCCCGCGCGAGGCGCTGGGCACAACAGCAATCCATGTGGGCGAAGTGAATTGGCTCGGCGATGGCGACCCGCACGGCCAAGCGGTGCGCGTGCGCGTACGCTCAACACGGCCGCCGGTGCCGGGCCGCCTCGAAGTGCGCGGCGATGAGCTTTGGGTACATCTCGACACGCCGGAAGAAGCCGTCGCGCCGGGGCAGGCGGCGGTCTTCTACGCACCTGAAGCAGACGACACCCGCGTGCTTGGCGGCGGCTGGATCAAGTCCGCAAGCTAATCTGCGCCGACGACGGTTGAGCGCCGCTCCATCAAAGTGACATCACGCCACTGCCCGGCCAGGGGCCCCGCGCTCATCAGGCCGAACCGTTCACGCGTGCCAACCACTTGGAATCCGAATTGCGCGTGCAGTTTGAGGCTCGCTTCGTTCTCTGGGAAGATATGGCCTTGCAAGGTCCAGAAGCCCGCGTCCTCCGCCGCCTCAATGAGCGCCGCCATCAATGCTTTGCCAAAACCTTTGCCGCGTTCCCCCGCGCCGATATAGACGCTCACTTCCGCGACGCCGCGATAGACGGGGCGGGCGGAGGCGGCGGACAGAACGGCCCAACCCACGACCTTGCCGCCGTCTTTGGCGACCAATCGGCACGCGGGCAGAAAGCGCTTGTCGAACATCTCCCACGACCCGGGCTCGGTATCGAAAGTGGCGTTATAGGTGGCGATGCCCTCGGCATAGATGGCCAGCACGGTATCGGCATCCTGGCGCGTCATGGGGCGGATCATGCAGGTCATATCTTCGGGGCGCTCAGCAAGGCATTGCCTGTTGCCGCAAAAGGTGGGCGGCGATTTCATCGGTGCTCGCAACAATCTGCCCGGTGGTCCACGCACGGATAATGCTTAGCTGCGCCGCCGCCGTCTGCATGGCAGTGAGCTTGCGGGTTACGGGGGCTATGGTCTGGGGCAGGGCGTCTTCGATCAGTTCGGCATGCCGATCAACAATCTTGAAAAAGACCTCATAGGAGAAGAGCGACCGGGCACGGCTGCTTTCGGCGCGAAAGTGTGTAAGTACCGCACGCAGTTTCTGCGGGTCGGCCTTGCCTACGGCGGCATCAATGAAAACCTCGAGCAAAGGCGACATGCTGCTCAGTAGCACTTCGTCCTTGTTCGCGAAGTGATCGTAAAAGGTGGAGCGGCCTACATTTGCCGCGTCGATGATGTCGGTGACGCGAATTTCCCTGTATCGCCGGGCGAGGAAAAGATCCCGAAACGCGCGCAATATGGTCTCCCGCGTGCGGCGGACCTGTCGGCTTTCGGTTGCGCTTTCTGGCTCGGACATGGGGCCACCTTATCGGACCTGGCAGATCGTAGTTCCGGACATACTAGCCCACCTGTCCGGTTTCAGACAATTGGCCCGGCTCCTCTGTTGGCTCGCGCGGCGCGAGCGGCATCATCGCCACCGATAACTGGAAAGGATCGCGAGATGATGCGAGAGCGCAACGTAAACTGGATCATGGCCATTGTTCTGGCGGTGGTGGGGGCGGCTTCGGTTTTTCTGATGCTGCATCACCCCACATTGGGCTCGCCCGGCCACGCGTCACTGGCCCATGAGGTGAGGGCGGAAGAAGCCGTCAACACCTGGGTGCATGGCACCTTGATCGCCCTTATCCTTGTCTATCAGGCGGCGGCGATGTTGCTTGCCCGGCGCATCGGGGGCGGGCACTGGTTCGCGGCCCTGGGTAAAACGGCGATCGCTCTCGCGACCATCTTGATGGTGCTGGCGGCGCTGATGTCCGGTTTTGTTTCTACCAGCCTCGCGCACGACTTTGCCGCCTTGCCGGATGGTGGCGGCAGCAGTTTCCATCTGCTGATCGCTTTGACCTCAACCTTCAATCAGGTCTTTGCCAACACGTCGACCGTGGCCTATGGCGCCGCGATATTGTTCTTGTCTCTGCCGTTGATTGGCGGATCGATGTTTGAACGTGGCGTCGGCATCTTCGGCGCGGTTCTTGGCGCCGTGTTTGTGCTGGGGATCATTTCCGGCCATCTGGTGCTCAATGTACCGGGCATGACTTCGGTGATTGCGGGAATGGGCGTGTGGTTCGCCCTGGCCGGCGTGGTGCTGGCGCGGCCCGCGTCTCAGGAGGGCTAGGCATGCGGCGAGGGCGGTTCCGCTTGCCGGGGCCGCCTTTCACGCCCATCCGACCGGTACTCCGCTGGTTTGCCGGGCCATTTTGACAGCTCTCTTGACAGTTGGCCCCCCGCCCCGTAAATCGCCCCTCTCGCCCGCGCAGGGGCCCGATTTCCTGCCCGTGGCGGCCCTTCCTGGGGCGGAGTAGCTCAGCTGGTTAGAGCAGCGGAATCATAATCCGCGTGTCGGGGGTTCGAGTCCCTCCTCCGCTACCAAAATAGCTTCCAACAACGTCCAATTAGATACAGTCTGGTCCAGTTTTCAGCCGATTTCTCATATTCTTCGTCCGTGGTGGAGCTGCGTCGTCCGTTGACATCTGGGGGCAACTGGGGGCAACTTTGGGGGCCAATACACGGCCTTCAAAGGGAGTTGCCCCAAAATGCCCCTTACGGCTATCGTCATACGCCATGCCAGGCCCGCCAGTAAGACAAAGAGGTTGTTTGATGGAAGTGGGCTCTATCTCGAAGTCACCCCCCGTGGTGGCAAGTGGTGGCGCCTCAAGTACCGATTTGGAGGCAAGGAAAAGCGGATTTCCCTCGGGGTCTATCCCGATGTCTCCTTAAAGGATGCCCGCGAGCGCCGCGACGAGGCGCGCAAGCTGCTGGCTAATGGCATCGACCCTGGCGAGAACCGCAAAGCTGCCAAGGCATCGAAAGCCGAAAGAGCAGCCAACAGCTTTGAGACGGTGGCTCGGGAATGGTTTGCCAAGCATTCCGGGAATTGGTCGCCCCATCACGCCCTCCGAATCATGAACCGGTTTGAGCGGGACATATTTCCTTGGCTGGGCGGCAAACCCGTTGCCGACATCACCGCCCCTCAACTACTAGCGACGATTCGGCGGATTGAGGGGCGCGGCGCTTTGGAGACAGCGCATCGCACCTTGGGCAGTTGCGGGCAGGTGTTTCGCTATGCTGTCGCCACCGGGCGGGCGGAACGCGACCCCTCCACTGATCTGCGTGGGGCATTGCCGCCGGTCAAAGGCAACCACTTCGCCTCCGTTACCGAGCCCACAAAAGTGGCCGAAGTGCTCCGGGCATTGGATGGCTATCAGGGCACACTTCCCGTGCAGTGCGCCCTCCGGCTTGCACCACTGGTGTTTGTGCGCCCTGGTGAGCTGCGCCATGCTCAATGGGAGGACATCGACCTGGAGGCAGCTGAGTGGCGCTATACGGTCACCAAGACTGACACAAAGCACATTGTTCCGCTTGCCACCCAGGCAGTGGATATCCTGCGCGAACTGCAGCCCCTCACTGGGCGTGGCCGTTATCTTTTTCCAAGTGCGCGCAGCACAAAAAAACCAATGAGCGACAATGCGATCCTTGCCGCCATGCGGCGTATGGGAATTGAAAAGCACGAAATGACGGGCCATGGTTTTCGGGCCATGGCGCGCACCATCCTTGATGAAGTTTTGGGCGTCCGTCCCGATCTGATCGAGCATCAACTTGCACATGCGGTGCGTGACCCCAATGGGCGCGCCTATAACCGCACGGCTCATCTGCCCGAACGGAAAAAGATGATGCAGGAGTGGGCGGATTACCTGGACAAGCTTAAGGCGGGCGCGGAAATCATACCGATTAACAAGACCGCGTGAGAAGGGTGGGGCGCCTCCTGCACTCCCTTCACGCTTACGCAATATCGTGGTCTTTCAATCGGCGCATTTGAAATGACCGTTACTGCGACGCAAAGCGATTAGCTTTTGTACTCCCGAAATCCAGCCAGCAGCGCATCAAACGTTTTCGGTGCAAATTTGTCGAAACTTTCCTGATCGACATAAACAAAGTCGTATTCAACATCCATCTGGACACGATTGACATCTTCGCACCATTGCTGGAGGCGAGCGGTTTTTAGGGGAACGTCGAGGTCTTCCTGTCCCTTGGTCTCGACAATAACGATCCGCCTGTCGGACAGCTTGACGAGGAAGTCCGGGTAGTAATTCGAGATATTGCCATCTGCGTTGACGTAATCGAGCTTGAAATGGACGGCGAGATAGTTCTTGGCGTAAGACACCACGTCCGGGCAGTTTTCCAAAAAGCTGGCGAACTGAAGCTCAAGATGGCTGTCACCGATGACGCGGTTGAAAACGCTCTTCTTCGGCATGAGATAGCCCTGATCTTTCACCACGAAGGGCCGTGTCTCGCGCAGCTTGATGGTGTCGCGGATTTCTGCGTCGCCCTTATCCCTAACCGTCAGAGCGTTGATGGCCTGTTTGAAGGTTTCAATCAGCGTTTTGGTGGCAGCAAGCTCAGATAGATTGCGAAGGGTGTTTGGATGCTCAAGATCGACGGCCTGATCGAACAGCTCTGTCTGCACGAAGGATTTGATCTTGCCGAAAAGCACGTCATATCCGCTGACCAGCCGTAAATCTTTCATGACAGCTTGGGCGAAATATCCGATGACGCTGCGATAGTCGGCAATACCCGTCGTATCGAGGATGGTCGCATGGGTCACTTCGCCAGTAGTGATGTCCTTAAAAACGATTTCCCGCTGTTCTTCTTCCGTGAATTGCCGATAAGCGACCGGATCGTTCTCCATGGAGCTGATATCGAGATCGGCAAGATTCTTGTACTCCCGGTAGATGCGCGGCGTAAGCACAGGTATTTCTATATCAAGAGCGTCGATGTCCTTCTTGTCGTTTTCATTGTCTATTTCGACGACAAGAGGTGTCTTCGGTTTGGTACCCTCGCCCATGGCGGCGCGCTCAAGTTCCACGCCTTCCGCCTGGATAGATTCCACAAAATCCATGAACGCATCGGTACCGACGACGCTGACATATTCCTCTAATCCACCAGGATACATCTTGCGCAAGCCGCGACCTAAGGTCTGTTCCGGCAGGATGTTACTCTTGGCTGAATATGCGCGAAGGCCGACGATGGTGGTGACGTTGCGAACATCCCACCCTTCTTTGAGCATCAGCACCGAAACGATTGCTTTGTAGGGGCTATCCGGGTCATCGATCCTGTTGGACTGCTCACGGAGCTTCTCCAATTCTTCCTTCGCCTTGCCGCTCTGTGCCTCGGATATCTCGCCATTGTTCTTGGTATGGATGACGAGAACAGCGTCTTTAAGGTCGGGATAGCGGCCTTCCAGATATTCAGCCACGTCATCACAATTCTTGGTGTCGTCGGTCATGACGAAAAGGATGGCCTTCTTGCCCAGCTTTTCATGCTCGGCATAAGCGTTGCGCCATTCGATAACGCCAAGATCAATATAATCGGCATACTTCTCTGTGTATTTGGCGCTCTGGCGCTCCGAGAGTTTGGCCCGGCTAGCAACGTCGGGCAGGACAGGGTGCTTGACCACATTCTGGGAAATCGCTTCGACCAATGGATAGTCAGCGACGGTCTGCACGAAGATAGCACCGTTGTTGTGTTTGGGCGTTGCCGTCACATCCAGCTGTAGCGCCAGCGCCCCGCCCTTCTGCAGGAGCCGGTTGTGGATGTCCTCGATAGATTTGAACCAGGCGAGTTTTGAATCATGGATGTGATGGGCCTCGTCGTTAAGGACCATAAGCTCATCGATGTCGCGGACGATCATGCCGAGGTCCACGCTCGAGTCCGTGGTTGCGCCGGTCGGTCGTTTACCGAAGAAGTAATCCATTGTGTTGTCATCGTCGGGCGTCGGCGGGATGTCGTCGCCAGAATAAACACGATGGATATTCGTCAAAAAGATATTGCCGGTAGGTTGGGTGACACGCACATCATCCTGCTTGTGCAAGGTGAGCTGGAAATCATCCCGCCAGTTCCGTCCGCCGAACCCATTGTCTGGCAGCACCGGGTCGTCGAAGAAAATACGAAGGCCCTGGAAGTCGTGATAGATGCGATCCAGGACGATGATGTTGGGCGCGATTACAAGGAAGTTGCGCGATAGGGTGGAGTCCGGTTCGTAGAGCTTGTGGAAAAAGCTCCATGCCAACGCGAGACTCATGACCTTGGTCTTGCCGCTACCCGTTGCCATCTTGATGACGAAACGCCGCCAGCTTTCGTCGAACATGCCAGCCGACACGGCGCCGGAGCTATCGAAGCGCATCAGATCGAACTTGTCTTTCACGCCCACGACGTCATAAAGATAGATGATTGTCTCCAGCGCCTCACGCTGGCCGAAAAAATACTGAAACTCCGCCATGGTGCCGTCGGTTTGCGGCAGAAGGTGCGGCTCCCTGAACCACCAGTTCAGCAGACTTTTGCTGGTATCACTGGCGCCGGCATAGCTGCTATCGCGAAACTCCTTCACCTTGATGCGCAGTGCCGCCACCAGCGGCGGCATGAGCTTGTCCATGCTGGTCTCACGCAGAGCCTCATCGGCTGGGAACCAACGGATTGAGGGGTCGAGTATCGCATGCGGTGATTCAGGGAAATCCGGGTGCAGCGCCATCAGCCTTTCCCCCCGACGTTGACCTCGACAATGGTCATCGTGTCGTTTCCAAAAATATCCACGACCTTGACGGCAATCTTGCGCCGTCCGGGCGTACATTCATGGGCAACGCTGGTCAGCTCAAGAGAACGTTCCTTCTTCGTACGGAAACTCTGCCACTCGTTCTCGAATACATAATCGCCTGTCCATTGTTCTTCCCAATCGCCGGTCTCCGCATTCCGGACTCGGATGATCTCGCGCTTGCTTTCAAAATCGAAATCGACCGACCAGTAGTCGATCCAATCCGTCCAGTTCTCGGTCAACGTCTCGCGAGCGACAATACCGTCCTTGTCTTTCGTGACTTTGACGATCTGGCCCTTCTCAACGACGATCCGGCTGGCCTTGTTCTTGAGGTTCGCCTCGGCATTCGCTATGGAATCCTGGGAATAGAAAACCGAAAAATCTGTCAGCTCCACCGCCACCGTATTGCGCTTCACATGAGGCTTGACCTCAATGAAGGCCACATCATGGAACACCACTTGGTTGCGTTCGACGGCACGTTTGTCGAACACGTCGGCCGGGATGTATTTGGGCGCAATATCAATGCCCTTTGCCCTCGCCTCATCCAGCACATTTGGAAAGAGGCCCATCTCGAACTCAAAGCCTAGAATATCGACCTTGGTGATATGCTTCTTGCGGCACTCGAGAATGATCTCCTCGACGAACAATCGCGTCACAGGAAGATTCACGGGGCCAATCGCGACCAGCCGTCCGGCCCTCTTGCCATGAAATGTCGCAAAGCCGTCGGTCTTCTCCGCCCGATAGGCGCGCAAAATCAGATCGAGGAACGCTACCTCCTTGGCGGCCAATTGTTGCCGTCTCTGTTCCTCCCTTAAATCGGGGTTCACACCGATGAAATGCTGGCGCTCATACTTGCCGAGATTTAGGATCTCGAAGGCACGATAATCTCCTCCTGTATGCTTTAGCGCCCTCTGAACACCTATAAGTCGTTTGCGTGAAGTGTGTATGGCAAACTTTCCCAAGTCCGAGGCTATCCATTTTCTTCCTAATCGCTCTGCGACTGCGGGAAGAGTGCCGGAACCGCAGAAGAAATCTGCCACGATGTCTCCGGTATCGGATGACGCACGAACTATCCGCTCAATCAAGGCTTCGGGCTTTTGGGTCGGATAGTCGAGTCTTTCATTGGCAACTGGGTTAATGAAGGGGACAGACCAAACATCGCTTAGAGGCTTACCTTCCTTCTTTGCGTAATGAACCTTGTATTTTCCAGAAGCAATTTTCTGTTTTACGATGGGATTCTCTTCGTCGTAGACAACTAGGCCGTTGGCTCCGTAGCCACCACCAATCAGATAGCCCTTCTCGTACTTTTTCTTAAGGTTGTCGGTCACCTCTTTCTGTTCATTAAATGTGTGGGTTTCGCCCTTTGTGTAGAAATATATCAGGTCATGGTTCTTCTGATATGATTTGCTTGGAGCAGTCCACTTCTCATAGTGCCAGATTATTTCGTTATTCTGACGCCCTTGGCCAAAAACTTCATCCAAAACAAGTCTGAGATAGCTGTTAACCCGCCAATCGCAATGAACGTAAATGCTACCATCATCTGCCAAAAGATCGCGCATTAGGATCAAGCGTTCATAAATCATGGCAATGAAAGAGTCGGCACCCTTGCCCCAAGTATCACGATAGGCAATTTCCTCTAGGATAGTCGGCTTCTTGGTAAAGGTGTCCTCACCAATCTCAATGTCCATAGAAAAGTCTGCGCCGACATCAAATGGAGGATCAATATAGATCAGCTTAATACCACCCTGAGCCTCGATTTCTTCGCGTATCGGACCATTCTTCAGTGAAGAGAGGATCAACTTGTTGTCGCCCCAAATCAGTTTGTTGGCCCAACCTTTTAGCTGTCGCCCACGGCTATCGGTAGAGAAGAGATCTGACTGTCGGGCTACGTCCTCGGGCTTCTCGGCGCGTGGTTCGTCCACTTGCTCAATGGTTTGAAACGGCAGGACAACATTGCACACTTCGTTTGTTTTGCCATTCCAAACAAGCTCGACCTCGCGCTTGTCTTCAAACAGAAGAAAGCGGAGCTTGTCCGGCAGTGGTTTCCCAGCCTCAAGAAGCTTTGTGATGTCTCTTATCTCGTTATCCGTGAGCACTTGGGAGCCGTGCCGGGTAGCGGTCTTGGCTTTGGCTTTGTCCGAATCATTTTGCTTTGCCACCAGCTGCCTCTTGATGTTTTTGATCTGCCCGACAATCCCAACCAGGGAGGAAAGCCGATTCGTTCCCAGTCTGGCTCATGGTTTGATGTCCGTGTAGATAGATGCCGGAACTCCTGCAAAGTAAGGCAATATCCGATACAATCCAATAGCCTGTATCGGATTCTGCATTGGGGCGGCACGTTGCCCAGGGCTACTCCGCGGTGGCAGTGTCCAGACGAGTAGGAGCATTTGAAGATGGAAGGTCTAGACTATTGGCGATTGTGCGATGAGCTGAATATCGTTGTTGCCGCTCTGCTCATCATTGGACAAGACCCCGATAAATGGGTTGAGACCGTTGAGAAGAACTCCATTGAAAATCGGCCCAGTGGATATGAGGCGACAAAGAGCGCTCTTATAGTTGGCCTTAGAAGGGGTGAGATCGAGGGATATGAAATCCCAGAGTACGCTTTGGACCAATATGGCGAGGTTTGCGGTGAATACCCAAACTCCATTGACGTCTATCAATCTAAGGTCACAGTCGCGTCCTTAAGGAACTTTCTGCGGCTGCATGGTGTGTCCGAAGGATTTTTTTTCCCAGAAGTCCACGAGAACGTCGATTACCTCGATCATTCCCACCCGTGTTATGCCCCGAAGCTTGCGGCCGCAGTTCGAGCATGGCAGGCGGTGAGTTCCGCTTCGACTCAGACGAGTGGCCTTACACCAAAGAAGGCACTTACGAGATGGTTGAATGAACATGCCAAGCAATTTGATCTGACTAATGAAGACGGAAGACCTAATGAATCGGGCATCGATCAAGTGGCAAAGGTTGCAAACTGGAATCCTCAAGGCGGCGCGCCCAGAACTCCAGTTCGCGAACCCAAAGACCCTTAAATGACTGTCTCCATTGGGAAAGTCACAAGGAGAATTGAAAACCTGTATATGGGTTTGACTATAACCTTCCGCGGTCGATGCGGCTTTCCAGCCGAGTTTTGTAATCTCGTCCACCTATTATCTCCAAGGAATATCTCGCTGCATGTCGTTGTCGCCTAACGAACCGGAGCAGCCGATATGGACAAACTACCTGAAGCGGGATTTCTAAGGCTTTCGCAAATCTTGGGTGATAGGACGGCCGTGCCGCCCGTCCCTCCGATTATTCCAGTTTCTAAGTCAACTTGGTGGGCCGGTGTCAAAGCAGGACGCTATCCACAGCCAGTCAAACTGGGTGAGCGCATCACTGCGTGGCGGATCTCCGATATTCGGGCTCTAATCGAAAGCCTTGAATCATGAGTGGCACGCAGTCAATCCCCACTCTAGCCTCAGCTGGCACATTGTCTGAACAGATGACTGGTCTAGATGATCTTGTGGATCGTTCGGAGCATGATGCTGGCGCGCCATTTGCGCCTCAAGCGCTCGGGCAACTTGCGGCAATGAAGATGCAAGATCGGGCAGAGTTCGAGCGAGTGCGATCCCGGTTGAAGGCGTTGGGTGTGCGTGTGGGTGAGCTGGACTTGGCGCTGTGCGAGTTGGCCCCAGCCCGTAAAGAAGCAGGCCTTTCGGGAGCCCTGACCTGGCCAGAAGAAACACTTTGGCCAAATCCTGTGGCAGGGGCAGAGCTGTTAGACGAAATTGCCGAAACAATTGGTAGTTTTGTTGTCTTGCCAAGCTACGCTTCCGAAGCAATGGCATTGTGGCTGGTCTTTGCGCACGCCCATAATGTTTGGCCTATTTCACCCAGGTTGGCGATAACCTCGCCTGAGAAGAGGTGCGGAAAGACGACAGCGCTTTCGGTTCTGCAGCATTTGGTGCCCAAGCCTCTGCCTGCATCAAACATCACGGCATCGGCGGTATTCAGATCGATTGAAGCGGCATCTCCAACCTTGCTGATAGATGAAGCCGATACGTTCCTACAGAGCAGCGACGAGCTGCGCGGGATCCTCAATTCTGGACATAATCGTACGCAGGCCTATGTAGTCCGAACAGTGGGCGATGATCATGTGCCAAGTAGGTTTTGCACTTGGGCCCCTGTCATAATCGCCATGATAGGCAATCTGCCAGATACACTGAATGACCGCTCCATCATGGTGCCATTGCGCCGCAAAAAACCGGGCGAAATAGTACAACGGTTTCGGCTCGACCGCGTTGGAAACTTCAATCAGATACGTCAGAAAATCGCTCGTTGGGCGGTCGACAATAGGGATCGGTTGGCGGGTTGGGACGGCGAAGTTCCCGTCGGCCTTCACGACAGGGCAGCTGACAACTGGCGACCACTCATTGCGATTGGCGATGTCGCTGGCGGGCGCTGGGCACAATTGGCTCGGGATGTTGCTCTCGCTCTAACAGATGCCGAGGACGAACACTCTATCTCGGTCATGCTTCTTAAAGACATTAAGGAGCTATTTGACCGTATGGCTGCAGATCGTCTTCCGACGGAATTGGTATTGGAGCAGTTGCACAGGTTGGAGCATCGTCCGTGGCCGGAATGGCGGCAAGGCAGGCCGATCAGTGCCCGGCAGTTGGCGCGCCTGCTACAGCCCTTCGGCGTAGTGCCCGGCACGATTAGGCTGGAGGCAGGGCGAACGGCCAAAGGTTACAAGCTGGCAGCGTTCGCAGATCCGTTCGAGCGCTATCTCGCCCAATCATCGGTAACAATGTCACAATCGGCAGAATCCCTCTTGCCCACTGCCAGCCGTGACGTCACAGCAGGCGCACCGATGGCGGAAGCAATTCAGCAAAGCACCAGCGACGATGGGGTCTGTGACGGTGTGACGGAACCCGAGCTGCAGAGGCAGGCCCAGGAAGGTGGAGTCCCTGGTGGTTATGACTGTCCCCCAACCAAGAGGATCAGGATATGAACGCCGCAGAAACCCTTCGTGTTGTACGCGATAGCGGCATTCGCGTGGCTGTAGACGGCCCGGATCTGGTCCTGGACGTAACGCGGGAGCCGGACCCCTTGTTGCTGGCAGCAATTCGCGCCAACAAGCCGGAAATAATGGAATTGCTCGGCAGAAGGGAGCCCGCGTGGTCGCAAGACGACTGGCAGGCATTTTTCGATGAGCGAGCGGGCATCGCCGAGTATGACGGGGGGCAAACGCGGGATAAGGCCGAAGAGACGGCTTACCAATGCTGCATCGCCGAATGGCTCAATCGTGACCCCAGGCCCTCCGACCCCGAAATTTGCGCATGGTGTGAAACGCCTGACTCAGACGGTCATGTAATCGTTCCGTTTGGGGCTGAAGGATACGGCCACACCTGGCTTCACCATCAGTGCTGGTCAAGCTGGCAGAATAATCGGAGGCAGGAAGCCCAACGGGCTCTTGCTTCTTTGGGCATTAGAAATCCCGTGTGCGGAGCTGGTCGACAAGGACCACAGGGTAGTCCAGAAAAAGGTAGGGCAAAGTCATGAGTGGGACGGAGCTCACCCGGTTCAACGCGCTGCGTCATGGGGTGTTGTCGCAGCACACGGTCCTTCCATGGGAAAATGATGCCGAATACCTGGACCTCTTGGAGGCTCTTGTGACCGAACATTCGCCGGTCGGCCCTACCGAGGAACACCTCATCGAGGAGCTGGCCGGTGTACTGTGGCGGAAGCGCCGATTGAGGATGGCGGAGGCAACTGCTTGTCGCCACGGCCTGGCGCAGACGCTTGAAGTCTTCAGCGATAGCGCAGAAACGGCCCTTGTGCACCTCCATGCGGTGGCCCGTTTTAATGACCTTTCTGAAGCCGTTCGCTCCAAACCTGAAGATGATATTGCTGAGTTGGATGATCTTTTGGAGCACGAAGCAATGACTAAGAGTGCATTAGAGTATCTTAAGTCAAAGAGTTCCGATGCATATAAATGCGCCTTGAGAGAATTGAGGGAGGATACGCTCAATTGGTGGAATGAAGAGTTGTCAGAACATACGAGCGGTGGTCCAGTTAGCGGCAACCCTCACGCCCAAGGATTGCATTATACCGCTAGTATCGAGGGGTTAGGAGAGTTTCTTGAGAATGAAGTTATCCCTTGGATCGAACGGAGACGCGCTGGTTTAACTATCCGACCGCAATTGCGAACTCACGCGTTCGGTGAAGCGATTGATGTGGACCGATTGGATCGTCTTGTTCGTTATGAAGTGTTCTTGGATAGAAAACTTGAACGGATGCTCTCGATGCTTCTTCGATTACGGGACGTTCGAGCCAGTGAGGGCAACACCTAAATCCGTTTCGCAAAATGCCAATGTCCCTTTCCAGTCATAATTCAGCCCTTTTACCGTCTTTTTGGCTCTTCACCTTGACCCGTGTCCCAAATACCGAATTGCCATGTCCTGTCTGACGGAATTACGCTGGGGCGGGGATTTCGGGACAAAGGAGGCAACACGTTCCGTGCGTAGCGTTGCTGTATGTCTCGGACAAGGGGGGCGATCACATGAGTACCGAAGAAGATAGATCTGTTGTGCGCGGCGCATTGGCTGAAACCTGGGTGCAGGTCATCAAGCCAATCCTGAGATTACTTTTTAATCCAATCACCAAACTCTTTTCCCTTTCGCTCCTGGGTGCAGCTGCGCTTGGTCGAATGGGAGAAAACTTCATTTATGGGATTGAGGCATGGGTCGCACTGGTGAATGCCTACAAGGCGGTGGCAGAACCATTGGCGCATCTTCTAGAAATTGCCATACAGGCACCCATCCTATTGGTTGCCTCATGGTTTGATATCTCTCTCGCCCTGCCGGGGTTCCCGGTCTGGGGAATGGACATTATTGTTCTGGCAAACATAGCGGCTGGATTTCTTGTTTTGAAGAGATTTGTATCGATACCGGCGCAGACACTTATCGTTCTTCTTATTGTACTTCCGTTTAGTCTCCTATCCTATTCAATCAGTCTGTTTGTGATTAATTTAATCGTGCCAGCAATGGTGCTAATGGCTGCGGGTGGGTATATGGCGTGGGCGGCCGCGAAGTCTCAGGTTGAGCTGCTGGTTTGGCATAGCACTATCTTCGAAGTTGCTCGGGATTGGTCAGACGAACGCAATGCGCGGGTAAAGCAAGGAGCTAAGCTCCGACATCTTGCTAATCTGTATACAAAGCATTTTAAACGGCCGACGGACTGGGGTGAAATCAACACCACAGGTAGAGTACGAGTTCAGTTAGGTGTGATGCTCTTCAGCTACCTATTTGTTATCTGCGGGGGTTTGTTGGTGTTGATAGCCAACGCGTATGCGGACACCAGTCTGCCGTTCTGGAGGCGACTGGCTGAAGCCTTTGACGCCATGTGGATTGAAAAAGTTCTGATGCCGCTAGGGTTGGGATGATGGCTAGGCAATGCTCCAGGACAATGTTGCCTAGATATACTGGGGGCAGTTTTAGGGGCAACTCGATAATCCGCAAGCGAAGAAGGCGCTTTTTGTCAGCTAGTTAGGCCGAGTATTCGGTATCCTCCTCCGCTACCAATCATCACAGACATCACCACATCTGCCGGACATACCTCCCGTTGACCCTGATCAACGTGCGCATCGCCGCTGCATGGTCTAGTTTTGACCATCATCCCAAGTGACACGAGGGAGGCGCAATATGACTGACGCTGAGACAAGCGATTGGGACGCCATCGTCGTCGGCTCCGGAATGGGCGGCATGGCCGCGGCGGCCGCGCTGTCCCGTGTAGGGCACAAGGTGCTGCTACTCGAACAGCATCAAACTCTGGGCGGGCTCACGCATAGTTTTTCCCGCGACGGCTTTTTCTGGGATGTGGGCATCCACTATCTGAGTCACATGGCGCCTGGTGATCACGAGCGGGAGATGCTCGATTGGTTGTGCGACACGCCTATGGATTTTGCACCTCTGGGTTCGACTTACGACGTCTTGCACATTGGAACGGCCGAACCACTTTCCCTCTCGCGCCCGCACGAGGCGCAGGAAAGGGACCTGAAGGATCGTTTCCCGGAACACGAAAAAGAAATCGAGGCCTGGACCCGTGCGCTCCATGACGGCCGCGAAGCGATGCACAAGATCTTTCCCACGCGCGCCATGCCGAAGGTTGCGGGCGACGTGCTTAAATGGTGGAACAGGCACGCCCTTGCCAAATGGTGCGCCCGCACGACCAAGGATGTTGTCGACGACATCACCGATGATCCTGCGCTTGCGGCGGTTCTGACCGCGCAATGGGGTGATCATGGTGGGCGCCCGAGCAAGGCGAGCTTTGCCATGCACTCCCTGATTTCCGCCTCGTATCTTTTAAGTGGGTCCTGGTATCCGGTAGGCGGCAGCGTCGCCTTTGCCGAGCACATCATTCCGACCATTACAAAGCATGGAGGCGAAGCCCGCGCGGGTGTTCGTGTGGAAAAGCTGCTTTGCGAAGACGGCGCTGTTGTGGGGGTCCGGACGGGCGACGGCGAGGAAATACGAGCAAAGGCGGTGATCTCCGACGTCGGCGCGCGCGAAACCATTGACGGGCTATTGCCCGACGGATGCGGGCACGAAAACTGGATGTCGGAAATCCGCGCGCTCCCTTCCAGCATCGCGCATTTCACGCTGTTTCTGGGATTTGAGGGCGATATCGAAGCCGCAGGGGCCACCAAGGCGAACCATTGGATTTACCCAACCGGCGAAACGGATGTCCTGTGGACTGGGGCGCCGGATGGCGCGCCGCCTTGCATGACTGTTGCCTTTGGCTCGCTCAAGGACCCGGCGTATGACCCTGGCCCGGACCACAAACACACCGGCCAGCTCATGGTCTGGACCGACTGGTCCACTGTCGCGCAATGGGCGGACCAGTCCCCCGGCGAACGCGACGAGAGCTACGCTGACTTCAAGCGCCGGGTGGAAAAATCCATGATGGCGCAATTCGAAAGCTACTTTCCTGATCTTGCCAAGCTCGTGGTCTATCGCGAACTGGCGACGCCGCTGACGACTGTTTCATTCACCCAGCATCGTGAAGGGGCATTCTATGGCCTCGACGTCACGCCTGCGCGCGTGATGTGCGTTGCGCTGACGGCCAAGACGCCCATTCCGGGGCTCTACCTATCCGGTCAGGACGTGGTGAGCCCCGGCATTCCAGGTGCGTTGTGGGGTGGCATGTTGGCCGCGGCGAGTGTCGATCCGAAAGTGCTGTCCAAGATCAGGTGATAGGGCGAGCACCTTCAATCACCATATGCGTGTCGATAGAAATGTCGCACCTACCGCCGCGGATCGAACCAGAGCGTGGCGATGCGTTCGCCCTCGGTGCCGAGCTCAATATTGTAACTGACGAACCATTCCGGTGCGCCGGGGGCAAGCAATCCGCCGCCGCCCGCCTGACCCGACATGGGGGCGGGTTGATGATCGAGGGAATAGCCGTCAGGCATTTGCGCTTCCAATTCCTCCGTCGACGGAATGTTTCCCGCGCCCATGGATTGCGCGAGCGCCAGGGCGTCGGCAATGGAACCCGACTGAACGGGGCCGGAGGCGGTCGCCGCCGGAGCGCCCGGGGCCATGGCCCGCCCGGTTAACACCACCGCGCCGCCGGGCCAACTGAGATAGCCATAGGCATCGCCACCGGTCATTTCGAGGTCTTCGAGGTTCCGGCAGGCATCAAGTACCGTATGGATGATGTAATCGACGTTGATGCCGGAAAGCTCGTTGCCGCTGGGATGGGGCCGACGCTGTTGTGCATGCTCGTGCACGGCCTGAGCGGAAGGTTCACCGCTGGCGCGATAGGCGGCATCCCCCGCCTGGGCAATCATCATCATGGCGTCTGCGGGATCCACAAAGACATCCGCGGCGACAGAATCGACCACTTGTCCCAGCGCCCATGTGGCGACCCCGCCCGCACCGCGCGCCAATGTGGGAGCGTTTCCAAAGAACTCACCGATGGCGAGGCCCAACTCGATAGAGTCTTTCGCTTGCGAGGCGGCGTCTGCGACATCGCGCGTGTTGAAAAGGCCGTCACCAAAGCTTGCCGTCGTGCCGTCGTTGTAGCCGTCGGGGAAGGGGGTGATGACGCTCCAGTCGATGGGCATGTCATGAGTAACAGGAATGGTGTTCCAACGCCGGTTCAAATCCTGATAGGTGGTGAGCATGTGGTCCTCAAACATGCGGCAGGCATTTTCATAGGCCTCCATGTCCACCGTACTGGGGTGCGGAAAGGCCATGAAGTTGAGCGGCGCGATGTGGGACGTGGTGTCATATTCCATGCGCAGGCTGCCGCGCCCGCTGCCCGCCAGCACGTACTGGCCGTCATCGCAAAAATTTGGCCCCGGCACCCACTCGCGTGTATCCCCATGGATATAGACGACGGCGCGTTCCAGTTCCTGATTGATGATGATACGGCTTTCCTGCGTGCCGGACATATAGGGTGCGTCGTTGGTCCAGACTTGCATGGCGATGATGCGCGACCGCCCCCGCATGTCTGCGCGGCTGCTGCCATCGCAGGTCGGGGGCTCGCCCGCGGCGGTATAGGCTGCCTGAAGCGATGCGCGCGCGAGAAAGTCGCCGTCGATGCCGTTGTCTGTCCCGATCTCTTCGCCTTCCAGCATGGCTTCGTGCATGCCGGGGCGAATGGGATAGACCCATGTGCCGTCCTGGGTGGGCAGGCCGCTCATGCCGGGAATGTTCGGCATGTCGGGGTAGCTGGCCTGTTGCGCGGTCGACGCGACCGGGGCAATGGCAAGCGCAATTGAGGCGGTCGCCGCCGCAAGGCGGGTCTTGAGAGAGGTCATGACGGGCTCCTACTGCAGGGTGACGTGAGTGACGTCGCCCGAGGTGATTGTAGCGGTGGTTTCATTCACCGCGCCCCAGCGGATCGTGTAGGTGCCGACGGGCAGGGTGACGAGCTCCCCCGGTCTGCCGCTGGCGATGGCGGTGCCAGTTTCCGGGTCAACGATCTCGTAAGGTCCGGTCACGGCGCGGCTGAGCGCGTCGGCAAGTTCTTCCTGGTCGGCGGCGCTGAAGTACGTCCCGCCGCCAATGGCCGCCCAGGATTGGAACGTGGCTTCAAGGTCCGCGTCGTCAATGGCGAAACCCACGATGTTCACGCGGATGTCCCATCCGAGATCACGTAGATGCTGGATCGCGGCGGCCGCATCGCCGTCGCAGGTTTCCTCGCCGTCGGTCAGCACGATCAACACACGTTGGCCGCCCACGCCTTCAAGGTCGCTGGCGGCAAGTTCGATGGAGCGGCCCAGCGGCGTCTTGGCGAGGTTCATGGCGTTCACGCTTGCGATCACACTGTTCGCTTGCGCCGGATCAAGCGGCCCCAGCGGGACTTCCAGATCCGTGCGGCAACTGTCTGCTTCGCGATGCCCAAAGACGCGCAAGGCAAAGCCGGTGCCGGTGGGGATCGTCTCGCTCACGAGCCCGGTCAGAGTCTCGCGGGCGATGGCGATGCGGCGCTCATCCCCGATCCGCTGCAGCATGGAGCCCGAGGCATCGAGGATCACACCCACCGCATCGTCGGGGCTCAACGCCGCGCGGGTCTGTTCCACCAGCAATTGCCCTGGCGCCGCCGGCGGGGGCGACACGGTGATAGCGGCACGTGCCATCTCACGGCCCTCGCGCGTGAAATAGAAGAGCGTGTAGGCGCCGGGCTCTTCAGGCGCGTTGAGCGTGACGAAGCCCTCATTGGGGTCGACATAGCTGAAAGTGGCGGGACGTGCGTCCGCCTCACCCCTATGCATCTGGATAATGTCTCCCTGATTGCCCGCGCCTTGCCAGTTCACGGCGAACTGCATCCAGGCGGTAACTTCATCAGGCGCACTGATCTCAACACGCGCCTCAACCACGTCGATGGGTGACCGCCCGATTATCCGGTCATTTGAGACATAGACGATGTCGAAGAGACCGAGCGTTTCCGACGCGGTCAGGATCGCGCTGTCGTCCTCGCCCGCGTTGCCAACGTAATGGTAGCTGGCGCCGCGAATGCGGTCGCCATCCCGCGCGGCGAAGGTGATGAGGTCCTGACTGTTTTCGGGGCCAACCCAGGAAACACGCACAGCGCCGCCCGCGTGAATTTCGGCAGGGGCGGTCAGAACGGCTTCGATGCCGCCCACCTCGACGGGTGCGCGGGCAAGGATGGTCTCGCCCGTCACATAAACAACGTCGTATTGCCCCGGATCGGCGGGCGCGCGCAAAGAAGCGGGCGCGCCTCGAAGATTACCAACATAGGCATAGCTTTGGCCGCGCACGGGCGCGCCGTCCCGTTCCGCAAAGGTGAGGTAGTCGCTACGGCTGTTGGGGCCGGTCCATGGCACCTCGATGCTCTCGCCCGCACCGGCAGTGGCGGGGGCGGTGACAGTGGCTTCGGCCATGACCACATGAAGCGGGTGGCTCGCGCGCACTTCGCTTTCATAGATATAGACAATCGTGTAGTCGCCGGGCGCTTCGGGGGCGAGGATCGATTGAGGGTTACCTTGTGTATAGGCGTAGTTGACGCGGCCGGAGCTCTCGCCCACGGGACGGATCTCAAGCAAGCCTCCGCTTTCCTCTGGTGCGGTCCACTGCACCTCGACGCTTTGGCGGATGTGCACTTCGTCCGGCGCGCTCAGGCCATAGCTTTGCGCAAATGCTGTGGCGGCGCTCGCAAGGACGACAATAAACGAAACAATCAGTGTACGCATGGTATGCTCCCCCAAAAGTGAAATCTTACGGCTCAATCAATGTGTAGTGGTGGTGGCTGCGGAAACCTGTGCCATCCCAAAAAATGCTGTAGGCGGACTTTTCGATGCGCTCGATGATGATCACATCGCCGGGCCCCTCCGGCAGGCCCGGGTCGCCGTAATAGTCCGGCACATCGGCGCGGGGGCTGGCGGCCCAGGCTTCGACCTGTTCGAAATAGGCGGGCGTCAGGTCGCTGCCGGGCGGCACGCCGTCTGGCCCGAAAACATGCGACCAGGTTCCCGCGCGGCAAACGGCAAACCCGTGGGCGCCATCGCTGACGCGGGAAACGGGCACGGCAATATCGAGCGCATCGTCGCCATCAAAGTCGCCGCCCAGCATACGCGGCATGACCCAGGCTTCGGGCCGCCAGGCGGCATCGAGCCCGCAGGTGCGGATCATCTCAATCTCTTCAGGCAGATAGTCAGGGCTCGCAAGCTCGGCGTCTTGGACCTGTTCCTCTTCGGTCTTGGGGATCAGGACGCAAGCTTCAAACCGCAGATAGACCATCCGCGCCCGTTGTCCTGGGTTGAGATCAGCAAGGCCATAGTCCTGCACGTCAAGCCAGCCAAGCCCCGCCCCGCGAAACGCGCCCTCGCGCGGGTCATTCAAAGCAAAGCGGCGTTCCAACTGCGGAGCATTCACATCCCCTTCGTTCGGGCCGGTGTTCGCCAAATTGCGAAAATGCCATCCATAGAGCATGCGCGGATTGGTATCGCCGTGCAGCGGCATCGTGGCGAGCGCCAGATTGTAACCTGTGTCATCGCGTACTTCGATGTCCCAACCAGCGCGCGCGGGGCTGAGCACAAAGGTCCAGCCGTGACCCAGATCGGCGCTGAACTGATGCGCGCCCGCCACCTCGCCCGACAGGGATACGGCGTGGTGTGTCTCCGTCGTCGCACAGGTTTCCGCGCGCACCGCGGCGGGCAGAGCAGCGACAAGCAGCCCGGCCACAAGAAGCGCTATTCGTCCTGACATGGCGGATGTCCATAAGTGGTGTCGTCGCCCTCCGGCAGGGGGCAGGGTGGTTCGACCGCCGGGGCCGTTGTCGGGTGCGGGTTCACTTGTTCGGCGCGCGGGTTCTGAAAATCTTCGCTGCTGACATAGGCGATGGCGATCGCACCGACCAACAGCACGGCAATGCCGCAGGCGATGGCCGATGTAATGGCGAGCGGTCGAAATGGCAGCTTGAACCCGGCGAAGATGGCAAGGGCGGTGGCAAGCAGCGCGGCAAGCAAACCGTACCCTATGGCCTCCGCCGGTCCGGCAAGACCCTGGCCAGCGGGAACGAAAAACTTTCCGCCGACGAAGGTGCCGAATGAGAAAGCCAGCACGACAATGCCGATGACCAGCAAGGCGGTCAGCGCAAATCGTGCGAGCGGGTTGCCGCGCTGCGATTGATTGATATCAGGGCTCACTTTGTCGTCCTTACTTGCGCGCTATTGCGGCACGTTGAGGGCGGAGATTGTAACCGCAGTGGTTTCGCCATTGGGGAGCAGGTTCACGGTGGTCATTCGCGTGCCCTTTTGGAAACGCATGGCGCGCGCGCTGTTGCCTTGCACAGCCGCGCTTTCCTCGCTCCACCCTTGCGCGGCCATCTCGCGGGAATAGAAGGCGGCGATTTCCTCGATGCTAGCGTCAGAGATCGCAGTCAGCGTATAGCCCATGGGCCCCATGTCGTTGGCGCCATAAATGTTGAGCCCGTCATAGATCGCAATGTCATCAGGAAAGCCGGCGGGCACGTTCAGGTTCGCACCCGCTTGGGAATGAATGCCGCCCGCATTGCGGTCCGTGACGACAAGTTCTTCGCCATTTGAGGCACCGTTGTTTGCGCTGTCGCCACCATTGTTGTTGCCATTGTCGCCACATGCGGCAAGTGGCAGCGCGATCAGAAGGGCGGGAAGGGTGAGTTTGAACAGTCGGGACATGATGTTTCCTTTCAGCTCGGTATGCCGAGAACCGCTTTGGATTTGACCTACCCGGTCGAGACGCACACCCTCAACCCGGTCATATGACCGGGTCAAATCGGGAAACGAGTCACTGTATGTCGTATACGCGCGACGTTTATTGCGCAGGGCATGATAACATATCGGTTGGGAGACGCGGATGGTCAAAGGGCTCGGACCCATGCGAAGGAAAGTGGCACAGAGTGCCGCCTGCTTTGTGTTTCTGATCGTCATGGGCTGTGGCCCGCAGCGTGCTGCCCCAATTGAGGGTTATTATCGCTACGGTTTTGAACAAAGCGCCTTTTATCCGGTGGAGGGGGGCGTCCCCTTTTGGCTTGAGGCGGAGGGCGCGAGCTGGGATCAGATCCACGCTTTCTATGTGGATGGCCCGGGGCGCGGCGGCGGCATGACGCTTCATCTGACTGTCGAAGGCGACCTTCAAAGCGGTGGCGGCTATGGTCACCTTGGTGCATTTGAAACGCGGCTCGTGGTGACAAACATTCTTGTCGTCGAAGCCATCAGCGATGATGAGTTCCAAGCGGCTGTCTTTGGGTCGTCGCCTGAACCGGCGGGGGGAAAATGAACGGGCCCTCTGTTCTCATTGCCGACGACCATCCAATCTTTCGCGCGGGGCTTCGCTTCGCTGTTGGTGAGGCCCTTGGCGAGGCCACCGTTCGCGAGGCGGGCAATGTCGCGACCATGCACAAGCTGCTTGAGGACGTGCCCGCGGACTTGTTGCTTCTCGATGTCTACTTTCCCGGCCTCAGTGCAGAAGCTGATGTGACGACCTTGCGCCGTGCGTATCCGCTGATGGCAATCCTTGTGGTGTCCATGCTCACCGATCGCGCAACGGCGGAACGCCTGATGCGCGCTGGCGCCAACGGATTTGTAGGCAAGGCCGTGCCGCCGGAAAAACTTGTTGTTGGCATTCGTGAAGTGATGGAAGGCGGACGCCCATTGTACTTGCCCGCGCAAGGGCGAGGCCGTCAGACGGCAACGGCGGACAATCCGGTAAATGCTCTACCGCCCCGCCAACTCGAAGTGTTGCGGCTCATTACCTTGGGGCTCTCGAATAAAGAGATCGCGCGGGAACTGGATTTGTCGCTCTCAACAGTTGGCGGGCACGTCTCGGCGCTCTTTCAGGCGCTGCATGTAAAAAATCGCGCCGCGGCGGCGAGCCTGGGCATCGCCCACGGCGTTATCGAGTCAATGGAGCACACCCAGGATCGCTGATCGTAACTGCACGGGCCGCACTGGCTTTTGCAGCAAGATCAGCCCCGCATCCTGAACCGCCGCCTTGACCTCGGGCGCGGAGCTGCCCGAGACGATAAGCGCGGGCACGTCCCGATGTGCTGCGCGCAAGGCCGCCACGGCATCGAGCCCCGTCCGCCCCGCCCCAAGCTCATAATCCGAGATGATCAGGGTCGGCGCCTCTGCCGGGACCGCGCCTTCATTCAGTGCGCGGTAAATGTCCACGTCCCAGCCCCATCCCATGAGGAGGGATCGCGTTGCGTCCAGCGTGTCCGGATCGTCGTCTATGATCAACACCTTTCCCCGTGGGGTGACATCCGCCGGTGCGTCCCCCGTGTCCTGTGTTGCCTCAAGTGTGCCCTGCGGCAAGGGCCCGATGGTAAAACAGCTGCCACCGGATTCGGGACCCGAAAGCGTAACGTTCACGTCCAGCACATGGGCCAGGCGTTGCACGATAAACAGCCCAAGCCCCAATCCGCCCCCGGCGCTGCCACCGCGCGCAAATTCATCGAAGATGTGTTGGCGGTCCGCCTCGGGAATGCCGCGTCCGTCATCGCTCACATGGATTTGGATGCGACCATTCACGTCTTCGGCAGTGATCGCAATGCGGCGGCATTCTGAATGGCGGATCGCATTAGAAATGATGTTCTGCACAATGCGGCGCAGGATCAGCGGGTCCGTATGGGCGATGGCCTGGCTCGGGTGCACGTCGATGGAAAGAGATGCCGCCGCGGCCACGGGGGCAAATTCTTCCGCGACATCCGCGAGCAGGTCGTCCAAGGCAAAGGCGGAAGGGTCCGCCGCGCTCTCGCCTGTTTCAAGCAAGGTCACATCAAGCAGGGAATTGAAAAGCTTTGACAGGGCGTCGACGGATTGCTCCAGGCGCCCCACGATTTCCCCGCTACGCTCAGTCAACTCTTCTTTCGTGAGGGCGGAAAGAAACAATCCCATGGAATGAATAGGTTGGCGCAGGTCATGGCTTGCTTGCGCAAGGAAGCGGGACTTGGCGGCGTTGGCTTCTACGGCGACGCCATGGGCCGCCGCCAGTTCATCGGCCAGCAATTGCTTTTCCCATTGTATAACCATCCCCCGCCGTGTGAACCCGCGCAGAAGCCAGCCAAGCCCCAGCATCAGCATCATGAAAAGGATCAACATTGAAGCGGCGATGGCTCCCTGCGGCATGTCGTTTTCAAGGATCAGGCGCAAGGCAAAGGCCGGCACGATGCAAATGAGCGTCAGGGTCAGCATGCCGAAATGCAGATTGTGCGTACCCGCGCCGGTCAATACCGCGCCGCCGATCATGAATCCCAGAAACACTTCCAGTTCCAGAATGCCGGAGGGGTAAAGCGCAAATCCCAGCCACCCCCATCCGGCAGCAAGCAAAATGGCAGTCAGGTCAAAACTGGTGGCGAACCGACCGGCAGGCGCGTCTTGCGTCGCGCACGCGGTCCCTTGGAAGCACACATAGGCTTGCGCAGCCGCCAGGACGACCATCCATATGGTCCAGGGTAAAAGAAGCAGGTTCGGCAGATTGCCATACAGCATCGCCGTCAAGATGAGGGCGGAAAGCACATGCATGGGCCAAACAAAGCGCCCAATCGACAGGATCAGCGCATCGCTTTCACGCGCAACGAATACATCTTGCCCCTGGTTCACTGCGCCCATCCGTCAGACTTGCCCATTCCCATTATCCGTAACACAGAATCAGGGCCAGATGCGGAGACAGTCGGGCCCAAGGCTCGCCGTACTTATGGACGGTCCGGGCGCTCATGTCATTGCGGATGAAACCCGCGCTCAGTGATCCACGGGCTGGTCGGGAAAGCCTTTGATGGGTCCGATTTCCAGGCTGTCACGCGCCACTGCGGGATCTGACTGCACATAGAGCGTCAGCAGTTTGGCGAGTTGCAGAAGCGAATCCACATGAGTGCGCTCATAGCCGTGGCTGGCGTCGACCCCAAAGGTCAGCAACGCGGTGCGGATATCGTTGCCGGCTTCGAGGGCCGAGGCCGCATCGGCGCGGTAATAGCGGAAGACGTCGCGCTGGTGGCGAATGTCGTGATCCTTGCACAGGCCCAGCAGCAAGTGCGTGAGGTGATAGTCGAAGGGGCCGGTCTGATCGCCCATGGCGACGGTTACGCCGAACTCCGACGAGTTTTGCCCCGGCGCTTGGGTGCCGTTGTCGATAGCAACCATTTCGGCGACATCACCATGCAACACGGCGGACGCGCCCACGCCCACTTCCTCCGAAATCGTGAACAGGAAGTGGCAGTCCACCGGCAGGACCGGCTTGTCGCGCAATATCGCATCAAGCGCGGCCATCATGGCCGCGACGCCAGCTTTGTCATCAAGGTGCCGGGATACGACGAAACCATTCGGCATGAACTCGGGTTGCGGGTCCACGGCAACAATGTCGCCCACGTTGATGCCGACGTTCTCGAGGTCTTTTGCATTTTGCACGGTCATGTCGACGCGCAATTCGACGCTGCGCCAGTCCGTGGGCTGGGTATCCACTTCTGTATTGAACGTGTGGCCGGATGCCTTGAGGGGCAGGATCGTGCCGCGAATGGGGCCGTTGTCGGTAAAGACGGTGACGCGCGCGCCTTCGGCAAAGCGTGACGACCAATGCCCGATGGGGACGACTTCCAGCCGCCCGTTGTCTTTCAGGAATTTGACCTGTGCGCCGAGCGTATCGACATGGGCGACAATGGCGCGGTCGGGGCTTCGCTGTTTGCCTTCGACATTCACGCGGATCGCCCCGCGCCGTGTCAGCTCATAGTCCGCGCCGATTTCATCCAGCCAAGTGCAGATAAAACGCACGATATTATCGGTGAAGGTCACCGGGCTGGGGATTTCCAGAAGGCCGCGCAGGATGCCTTCGATCTTTTCTGCCTTGATGTCCAATGACTTCATAATGGTACTTGCTTACCTGATTCAGCTGGCCGGGCGTATGCGCCGGGCAGCGGTTTGAGGAAAAAGAAGGTCGACGAATCGTTCCGCCGTCGGTTGGGGCTCATGATTGGCGAGCCCCGGGCGTTCATTGGCCTCGATGATCACATAGTCCGGCCCATCGACGGCGGGGACCAGAAAGTCGAACCCCACTACCGGAATGTCGAGAACGCGCGAGGCCTTGGTGGCGGCATCCACAAGGCCCATGTGTAGCCGGTCCGTAACGTCGTGAATGGTCCCGCCTGTGTGAAGATTGGCGGTGCGGCGGACTTCCAGATGCTCCCCGTCGGCCAGAATGCTGTCATAGGTATGACCGGCCGCCGCGACACAGCGTTCGGTTTCCCCATCAAGGGGGATTTGGCTTTCGCCGCCTGTGGCGGCCTTACGGCGGCGTGATTGAGTTTCAATGAGCTCGCGCACGGTGTGGCGGCCATCCCCCAGAACGGCGGCCGGGCGGCGGGTGGCGGCAGCGACCACTCTGTGATCAATCACGATGATGCGCAGGTCCTGGCCTTCGCAAAACTCTTCAAGGATCACGCGGTCGCAGATCTGGCCCGCCGCTTCGACCGCCTGCATGACGTCACCCTTATCGGAGATATCAACGCTGATGCCCGCGCCCTGTTCGCCGCGCACGGGCTTGACCACCACGCGCGGATGGGCGGCGAGAAACCGGTCGACCGAAACCTCGCCGTCGAACTCAACCTGGGCCGGCACCCGCAGGCCTTCTTTTTCAAGAAGGCGGTGGGTCAGCGCCTTGTCATCGCATCGTTGCAAGGCGACGGCGGAGGTCAGTTCCGACAGGGACTCGCGGCAACTGATCTTGCGCCCGCCAAAGGTGAGGGCGAACAGATTGGCATCTTCATCCTCGATATCGACCGCAATGCCGCGCCGCAGGGCCTCGCTGATGATAATCTGGGCGTAAGGGTTGAGGCGCGTCGAGGGCTGGGGCGCGGAAAACAGCTTTTCGTTGACCGGGTTCTTGCGCTTGAGGGCAAATGTCGGAATGCGCTGAAAGCCGAGCCGCTCATACAGTTTCTGCGCCGGGGCATTGTCGTGCATCACGCTCAAGTCCATGAAAGATCGCCCGCGCGTCTGAAACAGTTCGGCCAGGTGACGCACCAGCGCCTCGCCCACGCCGGGTAGTTGGCACTGCGGATCAACGGCAAGGCACCAGAGGCTCGTGCCGCCTTCAGGGTCATTGTAGGCGCGGCTGTGATCGACACCCATCACGGTGCCCACGATGGCGCCATTGCGGCTGTCTTCGGCCACCAGATACGCAAGCCGCCGCGATGGCCGGTTCGCCATCAGGAAGGCCGACGACACGGGCACCATCTTGCATTTGGCGTAAATTTCGTTGATCGCCTGCGCGTCCTGTTTGGTTTGCACAGGGCGAACGATGACGTTCTCAACCGACCGCTTCGCCGGACGATAATGTTGCAGATACAGACGGTAGGTATGGGAAGGGTCGAGAAACACATCCTGCGGCGCCTGTGACAGGGCCACATGGGGGTCATCCACATAAATGGCGATGTCTCGTTCGTGTTCGGCTTCGTTCTGCAAGGTTCTGACGAGCGCGGTCACGTCCTTGAACGTATTTCCAAAAATCAGTCGCCCCCAACCGGCGTCCATGACGAAATCAGGGTCAGGCGAACGGCTGCGCGCGCCGTCGGGCAGAAGACGCGCCTGACGCTTGCGCGGATCATTCCGGGGCCGGTTCCTGGTCATGGGGCTCCTCCTGGGGGTCAGGGCCTCTAGTTGATCTCGTGAACTTGCAGCCACAACTCAAGTAGCGCGACTTGCCACAATTTCGAGCCGCGCAACGGCGTCAAATGACCCAAGGGGTCTTGCAGCAACATGTCGACATAGGCGGGCTGGAACAGACCGCGCGCCTGAGCCTCCGGCGCGTGCAGAACCCCGCGCACAAAATCAAGCACATCCCCTTCGATGTGTTTCAGCGCTGGCACCGGAAAATATCCCTTGGGCCGGTCGATGACCTCTGACGGGATCACGCGGCGCGCCGCGTCTTTCAAAATGCCCTTGCCGTCCTGCGCGATCTTGAAGTGCGCGGGCATTTGCGCGGCCATCTCCACGACGTCGTGGTCAAGAAACGGCACTCGTGCCTCCAGCCCCCAGGCCATGGTCATATTGTCCACGCGCTTTACCGGATCATCGACCAGCATAATGTGCTGATCCATGCGCAGGGCCTTGTCGATGGCGGCATCCGCGCCAGGCGCGGCGAATTGCTTCTCGATATAGTCTTGCACATAGTCGCCGTTGCAGTAGGCGGGGCTCACCGCGCGGCAATAGTCCTCATGATCGCGATCGCGGAAAACCTTGGCATAGGCCGCGGCCGGGTCAGCGGCATCCGTCATCGGGGGATACCAGTGGTAGCCTGCGAAAATCTCGTCGGCGCCCTGACCCGATTGCACCACCTTCACATGCTGCGCGACCTTTTGGGACAGCAGATAAAACCCGATGGCGTCATGGCTCACCATGGGTTCGGCCATGGCGCCCACGCAGTCCTTCAGGTTCGGCAAAAGCTGCGCGCGACTGTCCACATGGATCTTGTGGTGCTCGGTGCCGTAGTGCGCGGCAATGATGTCGGAATACTTGAACTCGTGGCCTTCTTCGCCGCGAACGCTTTCAAAGCCGACTGAGAATGTATTGAGGCCTGTCTGCCCTTCTTCGGCCAGCAGGCCGACAATCAGGCTTGAGTCGAGCCCGCCCGAAAGAAGCACCCCCACGGGCACATCGGCCACCAGGCGGCGACGCACGGCGCCGCGCAGGGTTTCCAGAGTACGGTCTTCCCAGTCTTCCTTGCTGAGGGTGGCGAGATCTTCCGGTGTGCCGTAGTCGACGGTCCAATAGGTCCGCTCGCGCGGGGCTTCGCCCTTGTCGATGACCATGATGGTGGCGGGCGCAAGCTTGCGAACGCCTTTCAGGATGGTCCAGGGCGCCGGGACGACGGCGTGAAAGTTCATGTAGTAATCGAGCGCGACCGGGTCGATGCTGGTATCGACATCGCCCATCTTCACCAGGGCGGGCAGGGACGAGCCGAAACGGATGCGGCTTTCGTCTTGCGCAAAATAGAGCGGCTTGATGCCCAGTCGATCTCGCGCCAGCGTCAGGCGCTCCGCATCACGCTCCCAAACGGCGAAGGCAAACATGCCGTAGAAGCGTTTGACACAGTCAGCCCCCCACGCATGAAACGCCTTCAGCACCACTTCGGTGTCGCCGGTGGAAAAGAAGCTGTAGCCGAGCGCTTTGAGCTCTTCACGCAGCTCGGGATAATTGTAGATGCAACCGTTGAAAACGATGGTGAGCCCAAGGGCGGAATCCACCATGGGCTGCGCGGCGTGTTCGCTGAGGTCGATGATCTTCAGGCGCCGGTGACATAGCCCGATGGGCCCTGTACTCCATATCCCGGCCCCATCAGGCCCGCGAGGGGCCAGAACATCGCCCGCCCGCTCCAATGCCCGCCAATCGGGGCATTCGCCATCTCGGCGCAACTCACCTGCGAAGCCGCACATATCTCCTCAATCTCAGCTCAGACAGAGCTATTTTACTCAGTACACGGATGAATGGATTAGTGTCCCTACCATACCGATTGAGCGCGAAAGGTCAAATTTTGGCGGAAATTAGCGCTTTTCGCGGTTCTGAGCACTGCCTGTGCGTGGTGGCGGCAGTCGCGCAACAATCTTGCGAACCTGCTGCACAAAAAAAAGACCCCGGCGGGATGCGCCGGGGTCTCTTGCCTCTTGGGGGAGGCGGCGGGGGTCAGTTACTACTAATCCGCGCGAAGGTATCATCATCCCATTGTAGCCCCGTCACCGCGCCATTTTCATCTCGCAGGAAGTGGACGTATTCCGGCGGCGAGAGGCCGTCACTGTAGGATGCGAAAATGTCTTCGCTGACGGGAACGACGATGCGTTGCGCATCATAGACGCTGATGTGAAGCCGGTCGCCATCGCGCGACACATCCGCAATGGGAATCCAGCCATCGCTTTCATAGCGTCCCGTGAAAGCGTCGAGTGCTGCTGCGTCAGGTGTCCAACCGCCCGCGCCCCAGCGTTCAGCCGCCATGGCCTCGGTCATGCGATCCGCAATGCGCGGCAAGAAACGGTCGGTGAAGGCGGTGAGGTTTCCTGCGCGCCCTGCGGCCGCTTCGTCAGTCCCTTCGATACCCAAAGCCAACTCGAAAACCTGTTTGCTGATTTCGAGCCCGGCATATTGAACCGGCCCTTCGGTATTGAAGGCCACAGCAATACCAATGCCCAGGTCGGGCGCAAGGGTAATGAGGGAATTGTATCCCGTGTAGCCGCCGCCATGCTGAAGCAGTCGCGTCGGCTCCGGAATTTCACCGCTCGCATCGGGGCGGTCATAAATCAGGATGCTGTTATTCCAGCCATAGGCGTAGCCCTCATCGGAAAACCCATGGCCATCGCCTTCCTGTTCCACATGTTGCGTCTGCGCGTCCTCGAAGGCGGCGGCGCTGATGCCATTTGCGTCGTGGCTCAGGTTCATTTCAATCCAGGTGGCAAAATCTTCACCAGTGGTCATCAGACCGCCCGCCGATTGCATCATGCCGTCAGTCTTGGGGTGAATCAGATACCAGCCGTTGGCAGAAGGCCAGACAGGTGAGATGCCGATGTCAGGCTGATGCCCCCAGGCGATAGTATCAGGTTCGAAATCCGATACACGGCCCGATGTCCCCGTCATGCCATTGGGCTCGAAAAGGACGTCGCCAAGCCAGTCACGCCAGTTCTTGCCCGTTTCCAGTTCAAGGATGGCGCCGTAAATGTTGTAGCCGAGGTTGTCATATTGAAAGCCGGGCTCGCGCGCCTCACCGAAAGTTTCGATGTAGCGCGGATAGTCTTCAATCGGCAGATCTCGGAAATTGGCTTCAGTGCCGGTAATCGCGCCAACCTGGATGGGCGCCTGGTGCGTAATGAGATCGCGCAAGGTGATCTCTGACGCGGGTACATCACCCGGCATTTGGAGATCCGGCCAGTGATCGGCGAGCGTGGAATCAAGCGAGAGGATTCCATCCAAATCCAGTTGCGCGGCAAGCAGGCCCATGTAGGCCTTTGTCATCGAGGCGATGTAGAATTCCGATGTTGCCTCGGCGGGCAAGTTTTCGCCTTCCCTCAAGGTCCCGCCGGTGCGGGCCCAGGTGTGGCCGTCCGCGGTTGCGACGACCACGACATAGCCGGGTGCAAAGTCGGGCTGTTCCTCCAGTGCATCGAGCATGGTGTTCATGCCGTTTTCAATGCGAGCGAACTCTTCATCGGAATAGGGAACGGTCTGGGCGCTCGCGCAGGCACTCAACGCGAAGGTGAGCACCACGGCGCTGGCCGCGATCAAAAGGTTGGGTCTCATGGGTCTTCCTCAATCAATGGGTTTTGACGCCAAAGATAGAAGGCCCCCGGCGGGCCGTCTTGAACGGATTTAACTTGCTGCTTGAAGGAACATCTGAATACGGCCGGGCGTCAGACCCAGGTACCGGTCGGCCATACGGGTGAAGTGGCTTTGGTCAGCAAAGCCGGCGCTTTGGGCGGCATCGGCGGGGCGCGCACCGGCGAGCATCCGCGAAAGGCCCTGCATGACCTGTGACCGGGACCGGTATTGACTGGGGCTCAAGCCATAGCGGCGTTTGAACGCACGTGACAGGTGCCCCCGGTGAATACCGTAGGCGGCGGCGATGCGGCCCAGGTCAGCAGATTCCGGCGCGGCGTGCAGTTCCTCCTCCACCCGGGCCAGCCACTTGGGACACACATCCTCGGGGGCCTCGTCGTCTCCCGAAAATTGATGGGCGATCAGATCCCAAATGATGTTGATGCGCTCCTGATCTGATGCCTCCCACAAATGGAGGAGGGGCAGCGTCAATGCATGCGGGGTCTTGCCGCCCCGGCGGGACATGGGTTCCCACCGCCACTTGGGTTGCCCGGGCAGGGGTTCGGTTGCGGCGCGCCGAACGTTCACTGCAAAGATCAGCGCGCCCTTGGGGCCATAACGATTGGCATGAACTTGCCCCGCGGATTTGATGCCGCGACTTGGCACAAGATTGGTCTGGCTTGCATGGGGCGTTTCTTCGGCGAGGCTTCCCGCAAGCAGGAAAGAGAACTGGTGGCAATCGTGCGCATGGGCGGACATTTCCATGTACGGCGCGTAGTAGCTCACCGCCGCCTGAAAATTCTCATCCTCGTGGATCGCGAAATGTTTCGCCTTGTCCATACGCCAAACCCCTGCAAATAGGCGGTGCCTTGTGAGTAGATTGCCGCTCGCCCCCTAATTGGATGCAAACACGGCAGGGGAAGGCATAAAAGTTACAAGCGAGTAAGGTTGCCCGCACGCAAGCCATTGATTTTGTTAAATATCCAGGGGTTCACAGATGCGCACGTCTGGGTGAGCGGGCCTCAGCGGTCCTTGGGGCCCATCTCGTCGAGATCGTCATCTAGCAGAATGCGCCGCGCGGCCCCTTCGGGATCGTCGAACTGACCGGACTTCATGGCCCAGAGAAAGGCGCCGAGCCCCACAAGGCCGAGAAAGAGCGCGATAGGGATGAGCAGGCCGATGATGTTCATGAGCGCTCACCCCGCCGGATCAGATTGAGCCGCAAGGCGTTCAGGGTCACCACGATGGACGAGGAAGACATGGCGATGGCGGCGATCAGTGGCGTCACCAGCCCAGCAACGGCCAACGGCACGGCAATCATGTTGTAGAGAATGGCGAGACCGAAATTCTGAAAAACCAGGCTGCGCGCCCCGCGCGACACGCGAATGGCGGTGACAACGGTGCCAAGGCGTTCCCCCTGGAATACAAAGTCTGCGGCGGTCTGGCTGATGTCCGCCGCGCTGGCGGGGGAAAGGGACGCATAAGCCGCGGCGAGAGAGGGCGCATCGTTCAGCCCGTCGCCCACCATGGCCACCTTGCGGCCCGCGGCCTTCAGGCTTTCAAGCTCGGCGATCTTGTCCGTCGGCAGGCAACCCGCCTTGAAGTTTTCAATCCCCGCGTCCCGCGCGGCGGCGGCAACGGCGGCGGCCCGGTCGCCGGACAGCAGCATGACCTCCAGGCCCATTTGTTTCAGCATGGCGATTGTGGCGGCGGCGTCTTCGCGCAAACCGTCTTCGAAGGCGAAGCGCACGGTTTCGCCATCCGCGCGGCGCAGCCAGAGCTCAAGCTCTTTTGCTTCGCCCGCGTCGTCGATTCCCACCCAGGCACGATTGCCGAGCCGGACGGTGCCTTGCGGCGTTTCCAGCTCCAGCCCGAAGCCTGGGGTTTCTTGCACGGTGTCGGCGGCGGGGCCATCCCCCGCGGCGCGCGCGAGCGCCCGGGAAAGGGGGTGACGACTGGCGCGGGCAAGGCTGGCCGCAAGGGCGAGATCGGCGGCGACGATGTCTTGCCCCGCCACAAGTTCCGGCTGCCCCCGTGTGAGCGTGCCCGTCTTGTCAAAAACAACCGTGTCCACTTCGGCGAGCCGTTCCAGCCCGTCCGATGATTTTGTCAGCACGCCGCGCCGGAACAAAAGACCGCTGGCGACCACTTGCACCACCGGCACGGCAAGGCCCAGCGCGCAAGGGCAAGTGATGATCAAGACCGCTATGGCGTTTGTGGCGGCATGGATCCACCCGCCCGTGCCCAAAAGCCACCAGCCGAGGAACGTTGCGGCGGCGAGGGTGTGCACCGTGGGCACATAGATGCTGGCCGCCCGGTCGGCGAGGCGCACAAAACGCGCGCGGCCCTGTTCGGCGTTCTCCATCAACCGCACGATTTCGGCGAGCACGGAATTGTCCGAGGTCTTGTCCGCGCGCACGCGGATGGGCGCAGCGAGATTGATCGCGCCCGCGAAAACCTCCGCACCATTCTCAGCAATCGCAGGAAGGGTTTCGCCAGTCAGCAGGCTGACGTCGAGTTCCGTCCGCCCGCTTTCGACGGTGCCATCCACGGGCACCCGTTCACCCTGCGCCACAAACAGAGTATCGCCAGGGCGGATGGTGCTGACGGGGACGGGGGTCGTGCTGCCATCAGCACCGATCAGGTGCGCGGTCACCCGTTGCAGCGCCATCAGGTCGCTGGCGGCAGAGCGCGCCCGCACGCGCATGCGCAAATCCAGATAGCGCCCGATAAGCAGAAAGAAGAGCAACATCACCGCTGCGTCGAAATAGGCATGGGTGCCGCCGGCTTGCGTCTCAAAGATGCTGAGCGCGCAGGCGAGGATTACGGCGAGGGAGATCGGTACGTCCATGTTGAGGCGGCCTGAGCGGAACGCCTTCCACGCGGAAGTGAAAAACGGGCGCCCGGCAAAGACAACGGCGGGCAGGGCGATCAGCGCTGAGATCCAGTGGAGCAGGGTGCGCGTCGCGTCCCCCATCTCGACCCCGGCCCAGACAGAGACCGACAGCAACATGACGTTCGCGGCAGCAAAACCCGCGACGGCAAGGGCGATGAGCAGTTTGCGCGCTTCGTCCTCATCGGGGGAGCGCTCGACCGTGGCGTCAATAGGCGTTGCCTCAAAGCCGAGGTCCGTCACCGTCTTGACGATATCGGAGGAGGCGAGACGGCCCGCGTCCCATGCCACGTGCAGGCGGTTGGTTGAAAAGTTTACGCGCGCGTTCTTGACGCCATCGCAGGACGTCAGGCCCCCTTCGATGTCGCGAATGCATTTGGGGCAATGGATGCCCTGTACCAGCAGGTCGATGTGAGCAAGGCCTTCGTCATCCTGTGTGACAAAGGCAGCGGACGTGTCCCATTGTTCCGCGGCTACTCCAGCCATAGACGGTCCTCGAAATCGAGCCGCTCGCCCTCGTCGCGCGACGCATGGCCGCGAACGTCCCAGAGGCCCGCGCCGGGCAGATCTGCCATCCCGGTATAGGTCCCGTCTTCCATCTCGGCCAGGGTGATGGTGGTGTCTTCGCCGTCATGAGTGGTGCGGCGGAAAAGCATGGTGACCTCAGCGCCGGTGATGGGCGCGCCGTCCGCATCGGCAAGGTCCACGGTCACACGGGCGGTGGTGCCGTCAGTCAATTCCGCACCGAAGGCGGCGGTCCAGCCCAGGGCGGCCTGCGCCGCGCGTTCCTCGAGCGTCTGATTATAGGCCAGCCCACGCTCGTAAGGGTCCGTCACGGTTTCGCCGGTGAAAGTTTCGAGCGACAGCACGATAAAGGTGATGTTCACCGCAAAGACCAGCCCGAAGGCAATGGCGGTGATGATCAGAACGTGCCAGCCCGTGAGGCCCTTTTTTGCGGCGGCGGTCATTGGTTGCCTCCCGTCACAAAGACAGAGCGAGCTGTTTCAACGGTGCCGCGTTCGATGTTTTCAACGCGGAAGGTGATGGGGGTTTGCTCCGCGTCCGGCAGATCCTCGTAAGGCACCGAGATATAGAGCCGGTTCGTGTCCACCCGGTCGCGTTCCGCGGTAAAGGTGGGGAGGGTGGGCTGGTCTTCCGGATCGCCCGCCAGGCGGAACTGCGCGCCGTCGAGCCCCTCAAGCGTCACGCGGAACTGTTCTTCCGTGGGCCGCATATTGTGGATCTTGATGGTGTAGCCGTTGCGCACAGACCCGTCGCTGAGGGTCACGTAGTTCGGGATGCGATCGCGCAGGGCGTTGACTTCCAGAAAATCGCGCGTGAGCAGGCCATAGAGCATAAGCGCCGTTACGAGCGCCAAGATGGTGGCGTAGAAAACGGTACGCGTGCGGACGAAGTTGTACTTCGGCGGCTGGCCCGCCTGGTGACGCGCAATGTTGACGTCGGTGTCATAGGCGATGAGGTCGCGCGGCAGATCGACTTTGTCCATAATCGAATTGCAGGCATCGACACAGAGCGCGCACTGAATGCACTCAAGCTGCAGTCCATCGCGAATATCGATCCCCATGGGGCAGGCGACCACGCATTGTTTGCAATCGATGCAATGGCCGCGGCCTTCCCAGGTATCGCCCTTCTTGTGGGGCCCGCGCGGCTCGCCCCGGTCGGGCCGATAGGTCACGGCCAGCGCGTCCTGGTCGATCATGGCCGCCTGAATGCGCGGCCAGGGGCACATATAGATGCAGACCTGTTCCCGCATCAGCCCGCCCAGGGAATAGGTTGTGAAGGTCAGGATGCCGACAAACAGATAGGCCGGCACGGGCGCCTGACCGGTAAAGAAGTTTTGCGCGAGAGTCGGCGCGTCATTGAAATAGAACACCATGGCGCCGCCGGTGGCGATGGCGATCAAAACCCAGATGACATGGGTGGTGATGATCTTGCGCGCCTTGTCGAAACTCCAGGGCGCTTTGGCAAGGCGCATTCGGGCCGCGCGGTCGCCCTGCACGATCCGTTCGACCCAGACGAACAAGTCGGTCCAGACCGTCTGCGGGCAGGCATAACCGCACCACACCCGGCCGAAGAGGGCGGTGACGAGGAACAATCCCACCGCCGCCATGATCAACAGGCCGGTGATGTAGTAGATTTCCTGCGGCCAGATTTCGATGAAGAAGAAATAGAAGCGCGGCGCGCCGAAATCGACGAGAACGGCTTGGTCAGGCGCGCCCGGCCCCCGGTCCCAGCGGATCCAGGGCAGGATGTAATAAACGCCGAGGGTCAGCGCCATGACCACCCACTTCACGTTCCGGAATGTGCCGTAAACCCGCTTGGGGTAAACGGGATCACGGGACTTGTAGAGGGAGGTCTTGGTGGCCGCGCCGACGTTAACAGCTTTAACGTCCTGCCGTTCGATCCCCGGCGCGGCTTCGGTTGGTTTATGCGCCTCTTCTTTGGCTGAAGAGCTGCGCCCCGCGGAAGAGACTTGGTCTCGCCCGGTTGCGTCCATTGGATTGCTTCCTCATCTGAAGGGCGCTGTCTGTCAGGCCCTTATTCTTCGCCGCCGCCGCGTTCGTGCACCCAGATCGCGAGCGCCCGAACCGTTGCCGGATCAAGGCGGTCTTCCCATGCGGGCATTACACCAAATCGGCTCGACGTAATCGTCGCGCGAATTGTCTCACGGTCGCCGCCATAGAGCCACTCACGATCCGTGAGGTTCGGTGCGCCGAAGTCACGCATGCCCGTGCCATCAGCCCCGTGACAGGCGGAACATTGCTGTTCGAACGTCGCCGCGCCGCGCCGGGCCATGGCCGTTTCCGCGTCCCCGCCCGACATTGAGATGACATATTCGGTCACGTCATTGATTTCCGGCTGCGTCAGAATGCCGTCGGTGCCAAAAGCCGGCATCTGGCTGTAGTGCGAGTTGGGGTTGTCGTTGCGCACGCCGTAACGGATCGTTTGCATGATCTCGTCGAGCGAACCACCCCAAAGCCAGATATCGTCATTGAGGTTGGGATAGCCTAAAGCCCCTTGCGCTCCGCGGCCGTGGCACGGTGCGCAGTTTTCGCCGAAGGCAGCCTCACCGGCGGCATAGGCAAATTGCTGCAGCTCCGGGTTGGCGCGGATTTCGGTGATAGAGGCTTCGTTGAGCGCTTCGGCATGGGCAGCCCGGCTCGCCTGCAAAGAGGCGATGTCATTGGCTACGGCGATGCGGTCAGACTGGCCCAGGTACCCCGGCGTATAGCTGGACACCAGCGGCCACGCGGGCATCAGCACCCAGTACACCACCGAGATCGCCACAGTGGCATAGAAGATGTAGAGCCACCACTTTGGCAGAGGGTTGTTGAGTTCCTTGATGCCGTCCCATTCGTGTTGCGTGGTTTCGACGCCCGAATGCGCATCAATGTCTTTGTTGTCGTGATCAGTCATCGAGGTCGTCCTCCCGCAGCGGAATGTGCGCCGCATGATCAAATGTTTCTTTGGCCTTCGGGTTCAGGGCATAGATCAGCACGCCTACGAACAGCAGGACGAAGTAGATCGAGCCCCAGACGCCAACGATTTCGGTAAGGGTTTCGTGTGTCATGTCCGCCTCCCTTACCGGTCGTTTTCTTCTGGCTGATAGGTGCTGAAGTCGACCATTGTGCCGAGCACCTGCAGATAAGCGATCAGCGCGTCGAGTTCGGTCACCCGTTCCGGGTCGCCATCGAAGTCACGCACCTGCGCGCCGGGATACCGGTCCTGCACATCGCCCGCTCCGTCGGAGTAGGGGTCGGCTTGCGCCATCAGGTCCGTTTCCGCCGCGGCGATCATCTCGTCCGTATAGGGAACACCGGTCACGCGCAGGGCGCGCAGGCTGCCGGCGATGTCCACGGCATTCAGGTCCCGCTTTTCCATGAACGGATAGGCCGGCATGATCGATTCCGGTACCACATCCTGCGGACGCCGCATGTGATCGCGATGCCATTCGTCGGAATATTTGCCGCCCACCCGGGCAAGGTCCGGGCCGATCCGCCGCGAACCCCACTGGAAGGGATGGTCGTACATGCTTTCCGCCGCCAATGAGTAGTGGCCGTACCGTTCCACCTCATCGCGCAGGGGCCGCACCATCTGACTGTGGCAGGTGTAGCAACCCTCGCGGATGTAGATGTTCCGTCCCGACAGCTCCAGCGGGGTGTAGGGGCGTACGCCGTCCACTTCCTCGATGGTGCTCTCCAGATAGAACAGCGGTGCGATTTCCACGATGCCGCCAACCGATACCATGGCCAGAATGCCGACCAGAAGCAGCATCGAATGACGTTCAATGAGCTTGTGCCAATCCATGACGCGCCCTCCTTATTCTGCTGCTGCGGGGATGGTGCGCAGGGGATTGGCCGCTTCCGCGGGCCCCTTTGCCGTCATCCACAGGTTAAAGGCCATGATCAGCGCGCCGATGAGGAACAACACCCCACCCAGCAGGCGGATCAGATAGAACGGATGCATCGCTTCCACCGTCTCGATGAACGAGAAGCTGAGGAACCCGAGCTCGTTATAGGCGCGCCACATCAGGCCTTGCATGATCCCCGCCACCCACATGGAGGTGATGTAGAGCACGATGCCGATGGTGGCGACCCAGAAGTGCGCTTCCACGAGCTTGTTGGAATAGAGTTCTTTTTTGCCCCATAGCCACGGCACAAGGCAGTAAAGCGCGCCGAAGCTGACAAAGCCCACCCAGCCCAGCGCGCCGGAGTGCACGTGGCCAATGGTCCAGTCGGTGTAGTGCGACAGCGCGTTCACGGCGCGGATCGACATCACGGGGCCTTCAAACGTGCTCATGGCGTAGAATGCGACAGAGACGACCATCATCCGCAAGACCGGGTCTGTACGCAGCTTGTCCCAGGCGCCCGAGAGGGTCATGACGCCGTTGATGGCGCCGCCCCAGCTCGGCATCCACAACATGATCGAGAAGGTCATGCCCAGCGTCTGCGCCCATTGCGGCAGGGCCGTGTAGTGCAGGTGGTGCGGGCCGGCCCAGATGTAGATGAAGATCAGGGACCAGAAGTGCACGATCGACAGGCGGTAGGAATACACCGGCCGCTCCGCGCGCTTCGGAATGAAGTAATACATGATAGCAAGGAAGCCGGCGGTGAGGAAGAAGCCCACCGCGTTGTGGCCGTACCACCATTGGGTCAGCGCATCCTGCACCCCGGCAAAGAGCGAATAGCTCTTCGAGCCCATGAACGACACGGGGATCGCGAGGTTATTCACGATGTGCAGCATGGCGACGGTGACGATGAAGGCGAGATAGAACCAGTTCGCCACATAGATGTGAGGCTCTTTCCGCTTCCAGATCGTGCCGAGGAAGGTGATCAGATAACCTACCCAGACAATGGTCAGGAACAGGTCGATGTACCACTCGGGTTCAGCGTATTCCCGGCTTTGCGAACCGCCGAGCAGATAGCCCGTCGCGGCGAGCACGATGAAGAGCTGATAGCCCCAGAACACAAACCACGGCAGAATGTCGCCGAAGAGGCGCGCCTGACAGGTCCGCTGCACCACATAGAAAGACGTGGTGATCAAGACTGTGCCGCCAAATGCGAAAATCACGGCGGAGGTGTGCAAGGGCCGCAACCGCCCGAAGCTGGTCCAGGGAAGGCCGAGGTTCAGTTCAGGGAAGGCGAGCTGTGCTGCGATGACGCAGCCAACCAGAAAGCCCACAACGCCCCAGAACATGGACATCCCGGTGCCCCATTTGACGATGGCGAAGTTGTACCCTCGATCGTCCTTGCCACTGGCAAGACGGGGGTCGGCCATTTCCGACCCGAAGCGCCGCGTTACCGCGATCAGTGCGGCCAGAGCCGCCAGGGTGAAGATCATGCCGTGAACGCGCATGACAAAGTCAGCGCCATTGCTGGCAACTAAAACGGCGACAACCAATCCCGCGACCAGAAGGCCGTAGATAAGAATGGCTCGCATAAGAATACTGGTTTGGGACGGCATTCCGCCGGTCGAGCTCGAGTCGCTCATGGGGTTCCCCTCTATCCTACTGGGGCGCACGAATGGCCCTCGCGGTATCTAGGGCGGATTAGAAGGGCTGTGCTTGATATGCGTCAAGCGGAGTGCACATTTTTGCCCCATTTCCCTCCAGTTTCAGGTCCCAATCCACGTTGCGGCGGTTCTGATGCGAACGGAATGCAAAAAACCGCACTTACCAGGCGTCTCTGGGGATCACAGACGAATCAGGAACGAGGGTGAAGAGCGCCTGCACATGGGGCGGCACGGTCATGGGCTTGCCGGTTTTGGTGCTGACAAAGATCCAGTTCGTGGCCCCTTCGGCGAGCACAGAAAAATCGGCAAGGCTCAAAAAACGGTAGCGCCGGACAGAGCGGACCTTGCGAAAGTTTTCCACCCAGGTCTGCACCCCGATGCGGTTGCCCAGAAACGCGGGCTTGAAATATTTGATGTCGTGTTCGCGGACGACCCAGGTGGCGTCCAGCGCCTCCAGCGCGGCCATGGAGCCCATGGCCGTGGCGTGAGCGGTGGCGGCCTCCTGCATCCAGCGGACGTATTCCACGTTGTTGACGTGGCCATTTTCGTCGATGGAGGCGGGCTCAACCTCGAAACTGTACTGGTAATGCATCATGGGCTCTCTCCCGGGGCGTCCTCTTTCCTAGGCGATCCGGCAGGTCCTGGGCAAGCGGGGGCTATTGCATCCCCGCCCAATCCCCGCATTTCCGGGCGGAACTATCCTGTGCCTCTTTGATTTTGGCAAAGGACAAATCTCATGAGTGCAGACAGACAAGTAAGCCAATTGATCGAGGTCGCCGATGTGGTGGGCGATCTGGGGCGCAACATCGCGGCGGCGCAGAAGCTGCTGAACAAGGATTATGTGGAAAGCCTTCAGGCAATGATGCGCACGGCGGCGGACCATCTGGATCAGGGCTCAACGGGGGAGGAACGCGCGGCGGCGTTGATGAGCCTTTTGCGCGCGCTGGCGCCCAGCCGCTATCAGTACACGGAGACAACGGTGGAATTCGCCGCCGACCTTGCGGAGACAAAGCAGCGCTCCTCCATGATCGGTGGGGGCGTCACCTTCAAGATGCTGCAAGTCAATGCGGCCATGAGCATGGGCTACGGCGAGGTCTATCGGTCCGCCGCGCGCATCACGGCAACCATCCACGCGGTGCCCGATGCGCAACTCGCCGCCACGCTGCTCGACCGCGCCATCGCGATTGAAGCGGAGGCACCGCAGTTGCCAATTGGTACGTCGGTGGATCAGGACATCTATGACAATGTGCGCGAGGTCTGGACGGCGCTGGGCACCGCACCGACCCCCGCGAGTTAAGCCTCATGGACAGTGCCGCTCGCAACTCGATTGTCGAAACGCTGCTCGACATGCGCAAACTCCTCGCCAAGAGCCGGTCCGATCTGGAACAGCTTGGCGAGGAGGGCCTAATGAGCTTGCATGAACAGCTGGATGAACATGTCGACCGGCTCGGGGGTCTCATTCCCGGGGCAACACCGCCCAGCCGGATCGAGGACTTTTTCACCCAAGTGGGCGAGGGGATGGTGACCGCGCAAGCCGAACTCGACCGCCAGTCCTTCGCCTACAATGTGAGCCGGCCGGATGGCGCGCTTCCCAGCACCTATCGCATTCCAAAGGTGCAGGCGGAAATCGGCTTCACCATGTCGCGCAAACGCGCAAAACAATTCGGCGTCTTCGCGCTGGGGCGAATGGCAAGCGGGGAGAAGCAGAACTCGAACTCCGTGTCGTTTGAGATTCTATCCGTGCCGCCCTCGGCGGAGGTGCTGGAGCAGATCCCTCTGGCCGCGCATTTCGTCAGCCGCCTGTCAGAGCGCGCGGACATCCGCGCCGCGCTTGCCACTGCGGCGGCGGACAATGCGGTGGCGGCGGGCACGGCGGCGGCCATGCTGGCGGACTTTGACCGCGTGCTGGCATTCGCGGGGCAGGGGGAATGGCTGCTCGCCCATGTAGTGCTGGTGGACGGCGCTGTCCCTGCGACGACTCAGTTCGGCGTGCTGACCATGGGCGAAGATGCACACTTCACCTCGCACGGGCCGGTGCCCGCCTCGCAAGCCGATCAAGGGCGCTGGGTGCAGCTCCGCGATTTCCTGAGCGGGATCGCGGCGGCTCAAGCCGAACTGCTTGGGTCATCCGCGTAAGATGACATGGGGGCTATGCGCGTGCGGTCTACCTCCGCAGGGCGCGTACCGTTAGGCTCGCCCTGACACGGGAGGAAACGCCATGATTACGCACAAAGGGCAATGCCATTGCGGCGATGTTGAGATCACATTCGAAACCTCGCTTGAGGGGCCAAAAATCATGCCTCGCACGTGCGACTGTACCTTTTGCCGTCGCACGCGCCCGATCTATGCCAGCGATCCGGCGGGACAAATTACATTACGGCACAAGGCGGGCGCCTTGCGCGCCTATCGCTTCGGGCACGAGACGGCGGATTTTATCTCCTGCGCCCGCTGCGGCGTTTTTCTCGGCGCCATAGGAGAGATGAATGCGAACACGCATGGTGTGCTCAACGTGGCCGGCGCCTTGATGGAAGACCTCATGGCGGACGAAGCTGTCGTTCTGAATTTTGACGGCGAAGGCGTTGAGGCGCGCAACGCGCGGCGCGACCAACGATGGACACCGGTGCGGCTTGAAGAAACGCCTTAAGCGCGTTTGAGCCCAAAGCTGAGTGACAGCCCGTCGAGGTCGGCTTCTTCGGTAATGTCCGCGTCGCTCATAACACCCAAGCTGACGGATGTGGCCAGCAGGTCACGTTCCAGCGTTGCGCCGTGCCGGTCGATGAAGCTTTGCGCATCATCGCCGCCAATGCCGATGGCGATGCGGTCCGACACATTATAGTCGGCGCGGCGGCGGGCATCCTGCGCCATGCGCAGAAACTCGCGCAGGCGCGCTTCCTCGATCAGGCCTTCGTCGAGCTCGGTATCAAGCGCGATGAGATAACCGTCACCATAGGCGGTGGCAAAACCTTCCTTGCCTTTCACGTCGAGCAGAAAATCTTCCGCGTCGAGGTCAAGCACTTCGCCATCAAGGTCAAAGGTGATGGGCTTTTTGCCGAGGATCGCATCCACCGTCGCGGCGAGCACCGCCGGTTCGCCAATTTTTTTGCGGAACGCCGGCACCTGCTTGCCCAGGCGCTTGCCCAACGTTTGAAAGTTCGGGCGTAGGGAATAGTCCACATATTGTTCCAGCGCCGCGGGGTCGAGCACGACGAGGTCCTTCACGTTCAGCTCTTCCTTGATGAGGTCGGCATAGCGGTCGAGGATTTGCTGGTCGCTGTCTTTCGCCAGGCGCAAAAATACTTGCGCAAGCGGTTGGCGCAATTTGATGTTCGCGCCCGAACGCGCGGAACGACCCAGGTAGACGAGCCGCAGCACCAGTTCCATTGCCTCGTTCAGCGAATGGTCGATCAGGCTTTCATCCGCCGTGGGCCAATCGTCGAGGTGGACGCTCTCTTTCGCCTCGCCACCTGCGGCCGCGAGGTTCTGATAAATTTCTTCAGTCACAAACGGCGCGAGCGGCGCCATGAGTTTCACCACCGTCATCAGCGCATCATAGAGCGTGCGGAACGCCGCGCCCGCATCATGGGGGTCTTCGGTTTCCCAGAAACGGCGGCGGTTGCGCCGCACGTACCAATTCGACAAATGCTCATCCACAAAGGCGCTGAGGGCCTTGGTCGCGGCAGGGGCGTCGAAGTTCTCAAGCGCGTGGGTGACATCCATGATCAGCTGATGGCGTTTGGATTCCAGCCAGCGGTCGATCTCGGGCCGTGCGCTGATGTGCTGGCTCGCATTGAGGTCGGGCTTGGCAATATTCGCGTAGGTCACAAAGAACGAATAGACGTTCCACAGGGTCAAGAAGAACCCAAGGTGCGTTTGCTGAATGTCCTTGCGATTGAACGACAGGTTCGTGCCGGGCGGGTTATCGGAAAGGATGTACCAGCGCAGGGGGTCGCAACCCTCTTTGCCAAGCACGTCCCAGGGGTCCACAGTGTTGCCGCGTGACTTCGACATCTTGCGGCCTTCGGCATCATTGATGAAGCCGAGCGCCACCACGTTCTTGAACGACGAGGTGTTTTTCACGAGATCGGCGAGCGGCCCTTTGGGCGTCGTCTCGTCACCACCATAGGTGAGCAGCGTCGCGATGGCATGCAGCGAATAGAACCAGCCGCGCGTCTGGTCCATCGCTTCGGAGATAAAGTCCGCCGGGAAACGCTCGGCGAATTTTTCCGGCTCCTCAAACGGGTAATGCCATTGGGCATAAGGCATGGCGCCTGAATCAAACCACACATCGATGGTTTGCGGCTCACGCACGTACTTCTTGCCGTTCTTTTCGATGACGATGTCGTCGACGTAAGGTCGATGAAGATCAAGGGCGGATTGGTCCTTGCCCGTCAGTTCCGAAAGCTCCGCGACGGAGCCCACGCAGATCGCATCACCGTCTTCGGCCTTCCAGATCGGCAAGGGGCAGCCCCAGAACCGTTCGCGGGAAATCGCCCAGTCGATATTGTTTTCCAGCCAGCGGCCAAAGCGCCCATCCTTCACGTGGCCGGGGAACCAGTTGATGTCCTGGTTGTTGGACAGCAGCTTGTCCTTCACCGCCGTGGTGCGGATGTACCAGCTGGTCTTGGCAAAGTGCAGCAGCGGCGTGTCATCCCGCCAGCAATGGGCGGTGGCGTGCTTGATGCGCGCGGAACGGTACAGAGGCCCGCGCTCCTTCAGGTCGCGAATGATGGATTTGTCCGCGTCTTTGAAGAACATGCCCGCGTAAGGGCCGTCCCCTTCGCTGACTTCCGGGAAGCGGAGGTCGGCAAGCATATTGCCGTCCTGGCCAGCGGAGAAAAGCACCGGCAAGTTGTGACGCTCGCCGACTTCCAAGTCGCCATAGGCCGAGGCGTTGTGAATGACGCCGGTCCCGGTATCCACTTCCACGGTCTCATCGATAAAGACCGTGTAGATGTTTTCCATATTGGTGTCGTTCGGCGCGACCCCGCGAAGAACGGGCGCGTAATGCAAGCCAACGAGTTCCTGGGGTTTGATGTCGCGAATGATTTCAAACTCTTCGCCTTCGAACACTTCGTCCGCCAGGGACTTGGCGACGATCATGAGCTCTTCGCTTGCGGTTTCGCGCTTGTGCTGGCCGCGCGCGGCGACGAGGGCATAAGTCGTCTCGCCAGAAATCGACATGCCGACGTTCGCGCCCAGCGTCCAGGGCGTCGTCGTCCAGGCCATGAGCGAAACCGGGCGGCTGTCATCCGCGGCGATCAAGCCGCGTTCCACAATCATGTCGCGGTCGAGCGTGAATTTTACCCACACCGCCGGGTCGTCCACGTCTTCCTTCATGCCCTGGCTGACTTCGTGATCGGCTAACGAGGTATCGCAGCGCGGGCAATGCATGGTGGTCTTGTAATCTTCATAAAGAAGACCACGGTCCCAAAGATTTTTCAGGATCCACCATTCGGTTTCGATGTAGTCGTTCTCATAGGTGACGTAAGAACGATCAAGATCGACCCAGAAGGCGATGCGGTCCGTCAGCTTGTGCCAATCCTGGGTGTAGCGGAACACGCTCTCCTTGCAGAGGGCATTAAATTTTTCGACGCCGAATTTCAGGATGTCCTGCTTGCCGCGCGACTGGATTTCTTTCTCAACCTCGATTTCGACAGGAAGCCCGTGCGTGTCCCAGCCGCCGCGCCGGTCCACGTGATAGCCCTGCATGGTTTTGAACCGGCAATAGAGGTCCTTCACCGCGCGGGAGGAGACGTGGTGGATGCCCGGTCGCCCGTTTGCCGTGGGCGGGCCTTCGTAAAAGACCCAAGAGCCCTTGCCCCCGTCCTTGGCGATGGCCTTCAGCTTTGTGCCTTCGGCCTCCCACTTCTTGAGGATATTTTCCTCGAGGGCAGGAAAGCTCACCTTGGAATTTACGTCTTTGAACATCGTGGGGACTCTTTGAAATAAGCGGGTTGAGGGGCCGCTCATAGCAAATGGGCGGGGCCCCGGAAAGCCCAGGGCGCGAAAGCGGGGAAGGTGGCCCCTGGACCCCCGGGTTTCAAGGTGAATTGGCCCGGTTTATTTGAGCCAGAGCCAGACAAAGCTATGCTAGAACAAGGCAAATGAAATGGCGGGAGACATCCATGAGGCTTTGGCCACGGAAAGGCACGTTTTCGACCCTTCGGCTTCTGGCGAGCGGGCTTCTGATCGCTTTGGGCCTTATCGGCTTTCTGGGGGGCTCCTTTGCCCAGGACGAGGCCATGCAACCGGTCCTCACCGCGCCTTCCGAGCCCGTGACCATCCAGGTCATTGAGGATGATCCAGTCTCCGCCGAGGCCGCTGCCGAAGAAGCCGCGGCAAGCGATCTTCTGGCCCTATTGCGGCCGCCCACGGGCCGCGCCGCTCTGCTGGAACTCAACGGCGCTATCGGCCCCGCGCTCGCCCATTACATTGTGGCCGGTATTGAGAACGCGCAAGACAGCGCCGACTTGATCATCCTTGAAATGGATACGCCCGGCGGGCTCGACACCTCCATGCGCGAAATCATTCAGGCGATCCTTGCCTCTGATGTTCCCGTTGCGACCTACGTTTCACCTTCGGGCGCGCGGGCGGCCAGCGCGGGTGCGTTTATCATGTATGCCAGCCATATTGCCGCCATGGCACCGGGTACCGCCGTTGGTGCGGCAACACCGATCCAGATGGGCGGTGAAAATCCATTACCGATGCCCACGGGCGATGAACCGACCGCAACAGATGACAGTGAAGAGGCTGAGCCGCTTCCCGCACCCACCAGCGCCACCTCGCCGCGCACCCCGCTTGACGCCAAAGCAATGAACGATGCGATCTCCCTCACCCGTGAGCTGGCCGAAATGCGCGGTCGTGATGCCGATTTTGCTGAAGGCATGGTCCGCGATGCGGAAAGCGTTGGATCCGCCGAAGCGTTGGAACGAGGCATTATCGAAATTGTCGCGCGCAACCTCGATGATCTTTTGGCCCAGGCGGACGGGATGACCGTTGAGCTCGCCGACGGGCCCGCGACCGTGCAAACGGAAGATCTGGAGGTCGAGCGCCTTCCCATGAACTGGGTGCAGCAGCTCATCACCATGATCACCAATCCCAACGTCGCCTTTATCCTGATGAATTTTGGCATGCTGGGCATTCTGATCGAGCTTTATAACCCGGGCTCCATCCTGCCCGGCGTGGTGGGGGTGATCTGCCTGATCCTCGCCCTATATGCCCTCAGTGTTCTGCCGTTTTCGGCCACGGGCCTTGCGCTTATCGTGGTGGGCCTGCTTTTAATGGGGGCAGAGCTATTCGTTGTCTCGGGAGGGGTTCTCGCCATTGGCGGGTTTATCTCCTTTGCGATAGGAGCCTTCTTCTTGTTTGACACCCCTGTTGCTGCCTTCCACCTCGACTGGCGCGTTCTTATTGGAACGCTCGCCGTCTTTGCTGTTCTCTTGTTTTTTGTCGTCAGCTACGCGCTTAGTGCGCTGGGCCGCAAGATCACATCCGGCCCTGAAGAGCTTATCGGCATGAAAGGAAGGGTCGTGGAATGGAACGGCAGCGAAGGTGTGGTGTTTCTTGATGGCGAAAATTGGCAATCGCGGTCCAGCGGTGCGCTCGAGCCCGGGCAGGCCATTGTCGCCACTGAACGCGATGGAAATTTTTTGATTGTTGAAGGCGCGTGACCCGGCCGGTTGACGTGCACCCCCCGAAACCCAGGAGCATTAAATGAGCGGTCTGATTACAATTCTTGTAGCAGGTATCTTTGTTCTCAGCATTCTGCTGCAGATTTTCAAGATTCTGCGCGAATACGAACGCGCGGTGATCTACACCCTTGGGCGTTATACCTCCACGTCCGGTCCGGGCCTGATCATCCTGATCCCCTTTATCCAGCAAATGGTGCGCGTGGACATGCGGACTATTGTGCATGACGTGCCGCCGCAAGACGTGATCTCAAAGGACAACGTCTCGGTGAAAGTGAACGCCGTGATCTATTACCGGGTGATCGACGCCAATAACGCGATCAACAAGGTGGAAGATTTCATGATGGCCACCAGCCAGCTGGCGCAAACGACGCTGCGGTCGGTGCTGGGTAAACATGACCTCGACGACATGCTGAAAGAACGCGACAAGCTGAACCACGACGTGCAGGAAATCATCGACCAACAGACTGATGCCTGGGGCATCAAGGTCTCGAACGTGGAAATCAAACACGTGGACCTCGATCCCTCCATGATCCGCACCATCGGCAAGCAGGCCGAGGCCGAACGGGAACGGCGCGCGAAGGTCATCTCCGCCGACGGGGAATTTCAGGCCGCCGCGAAACTGGCCGAAGCCGCCAAAACCCTGGCGACAGAGCAGGGCGCCATGCAGCTGCGCTATCTCGGCGCGCTGCAGGAAATCGCCGGCGGCAAGACCAACACCATCGTCTTCCCCATGCCCATGGAAGGGCTCAGCGAAATCCTGCCCCGGCTGACGGGCGGCGGATCTTCGTCCGACAACTCGTAAGGCACACTTTTGTGCATAGCGGCCCCGGGCGTTCATCAGCGCCCGGGGCGTGCTATATGATGGGCCGCAATGAAAACGGATGACCGCAAAGCTCTGGTGCTTTTTTCCGGCGGGCAGGATTCAGCCACCTGCCTGGCGTGGGCGCTCGACCGCTTTACCCACGTGGAAACGGTGGGCTTTGACTATGGTCAGCGCCACCGGGTGGAACTCGATGTGCGGGCAGCGGCGGCGCGTGCTGTTGCGGCCGCCGTTCCGGGCTGGGTGGACAAGCTCGGCGATGACCAGCTTCTCGACGCAACCGTGCTCGGTGCGATCTCGGATACGGCGCTGACGCGCGATGTGGAAATCGAGATGGGCGCTAACGGCCTGCCTACGACCTTTGTGCCCGGGCGCAACTTGCTCTTCTTCACGCTGGCGGGGGCCTATGCCTATCGACGCGGCATTCGCCACATCGTGTCGGGGGTCTGCGAGACGGATTATTCCGGCTATCCCGATTGCCGCGATGAGACCGTGAAGGCCATGCAGGCGGCGCTGAACCTCGGCATGGAAGCGGACTTCGTTCTCGACACGCCGCTCATGTGGATTGACAAGGCAGCGACTTGGGACTTGGCGGAGGACCTGGGGGGGAAGGCGCTCACAGAGGCGATCATCGAAGAAACGCATACGTGCTACGAGGGCGACCGCACGCATCGTCATGCTTGGGGCTATGGCTGTGGCGCATGTCCCGCGTGCGAACTGCGCGCCAGGGGATATGCGAGCTATCAGGCGACGAAAGCGTCCGTGAACGGATGACCTATTCCGTCAAAGAAATATTTTACACGCTGCAAGGGGAGGGCGCGCAGACCGGCCGCCCGGCTGTCTTCTGCCGTTTTGCTGGGTGCAATCTGTGGTCGGGGCTCGAATACGACCGGCACAAATCCATCTGTACGTTCTGCGACACGGATTTCGTCGGCACCAATGGCCCCGGCGGCGGCAAGTTCAAAACGGCGGAAGATCTGGCAGCTGCGGTGGCAAGTCATTGGCCCACGGGCACGGGCGGCACGCCGCTGGTCGTCTGCACGGGGGGCGAACCATTGTTGCAGCTTGATGGACAGCTCGTGCGCGCGCTGCACAAGGCGGGGTTCCGCGTGGCGGTGGAAACCAATGGCACGTTCGTCGCCCCCGAAGCCATCGACTGGATCACCGTCAGCCCGAAGTCCGATGCCAAAGTGGTGCAGGTTCAGGGCAATGAGTTGAAGCTTGTTTTTCCGCAAGAGCGCGCCATGCCGGAACGGTTCGAGCATCTGAACTTTACGCATTTCTCTCTTCAGCCCATGGACGGGCTGGATCGCGAAGCGAACACAGCCGCGGCCATTGAATACTGCAAGGCCCATCCGCAATGGCGGCTTTCCTTGCAGACGCACAAGCTGGTCGGCATCCCCTAACAAAAATGGCCGGGGCATGCCCCGGCCATATCAATTCATTTGGGTTGGACCTAGTTGGTTGCCGCTGTTGACGGTGCGCCGAACATGGAGGCGAATTCCGCCGCCCAGACATCAAAGGTGTCACGGCTATCGGTGAAGCGGTCATCAAAGTCACCCACCGGCGCCCAATTTTGTGGGGCGCGGCCATCGCGGATGGCAGTGACCAGTTGGCCGTCAGGACCCGCGCGCCAGGCCATTTCCATAACCGTGCTGCCCCGGGTGCGGTCGGTAGCGGTTGAACCCTGAATGTGGGAGCCCGTGCTTTCCTGCACAAGTTCGGTGACAAATGTCAGCGCCGTGGATATGACAAGTGTGTTTTCATCCGGCGTGTCAGTCAGCAGGCCCGTGCCTTCGAAGGCGGTGAGCAGGCGAGCGTGAAAATCAGCGGCGAGATCGTCGATATGTTGCGGGCGGAAGCGCTGGTCATAGATCTGACGGGCCACCATCTCGTTTGCGACAGGCTCGATATAGATGGTGCGGAAAGGGAAACTGCCCAAATCCGGGTGCTCGTAGTATTCCATGTAGCCGCTGCCTTCGATCTCTTCCAGACCGGCGAGGTCGCCGCTGTTCAGGGTGCTCATCTCCGCCGCGGCACCCAGTGGCATCATGAAGAATCCGAAAACGGCACCGCCCAGTACTGTTCTGAGCGCGCCTGCTCGTTTGGCAATAATTTCCAGTGAAATCGTCATTGTGTCAGCCCCTATCAGCTTTGTTTTCAAAAGCTGCGATCCCCAAATTCGCAATTCTTCTGCGCGGCATCATATAGGGCGGAGGCCGGAAACATGTATTACAAGTTGGTTATGTCACGGGGACTTGAACCCCAGTGTCATTCGCTTGAAAGCGCGTGGTCAGCGCATGCAGTCGCCCAATGGGCAGATGATCAAAAAGGCCCGGCAGAGCGGGTCTGCCGGGCCACAATTCATTACAAATCTGTTAGCTAGGCTTATTCAGCCGCTTGCCCCGGCATCATTGGGTTTTCCGTGCGGTTGAGCGCCATCAGGTACTTGATGCCTTCTTCGGCAATATCATCGCCCACCATGCGGTCGCTCTCGCCGTAAAGCTCGCGCATGTCGATGAACGCCGCGTAGTTGCCCTTGGTGCGGTCGGTGATGATGCCGCCCTTGATCAGCGTCTTGATCAGAACACGGAAGATATTGTTCCGGTCTTGCAGCCGTTCGCGAATATTGGTGTCGGTCATGGCTTCCATAAAGGCGCCTTGCACCCATTCCCAGTCGAGACCAACCTGCGCATAGATGCCCTTCTTTTGTTCGGGACTCGCAAGGTTGAACAGCAAGACTTCAAAAACCTGCCAAGCCCAGTCTTCGATCTGCGCTCGTTCTTCCTCGGGCAGATTGGGAACCGTACGGTCCGCCCAGATCTTGCCGAACTTGTGGTGGAAGGCTTCGTCCGTCATGACGAGCTGGCTCAGCTTCACCAGAACCGGGTCGCGCCCGTAATTGTAGTTCATGGCAAAGGCGCCCATGGCGAGGCCTTCGACCATCAACTGCATGCCCACGAGCTTTTTCCAAACAAGCTTCGAGGACACGAGTTCCTGCAAGAGATTGCCGAGCGCCGGACCGCAAACAACGGGCTTGCCCCAACGCGCTTCCACGTATTTGGCATAGGCGGTGACGTGGCGGGCTTCTTCGCGGGTCTGGTTGGCCGCATATTCCTGCGCGCCTTGGTCCTTGAGGATGTGCACCAGCGAAGCCGAAAGCGACAGCGCGCCCTGTTCCCCGTGAAGGATCGACGACAGCCCCCACCAGGTGTTGAGGTTCACCAGCTTGATCTTGTTCTTCTCGTCCAGCTTGTCATTCACCGCGGTGGCGAGATCGACATCCTGATCGGGGTCAACGAGATACTCGTTCTCAAGATCGAAGGGGATGGTGAAGTCGATATATTTCTTGTCCAGCGGATCCCAAAAGTGGTCATGGGTCGCCGTAATGATCTTGTCGAAGGCTGATGACCGCTTGCCATAGCGATCCACCTCGATCATGCACGCAAAGTCACTGGGGTCGGCTGCTTCATAGGCGGCATCGACTGTAATGTTTCCGTCGCTCGACTTTGTCATTTGCTACTTCCTCTTTGGTGCGGCTCGCGCGGGCGTTCTTTAATTGACGCTTGCGTCATTTATTTTTTCAGAAAGGCGGAGCGCTCGCAAATCACACTTCGCGCGGGGTGATGCTGCAATGCGGTAGAACGGTAGGAAGAAATCAGACGCTTTGACCAAAACGTGCGGGCGCGGTGGGCCCTTCGGACAACTCATGTTTGTCCACATAGGCACCGTCGAGCAGCAGCGCGAGGCGTTTGGAAAGATCGGCGGCGTTCTCATTGAAAATCGTGGCGGATTTTTCGAGCCGCTCGCGCACAAGTACAAGATGACGGTTGAACTGTTCCAACGTATCCGCGCTTTCGAAAACTTGCGAGGGCTTAGGCAGGGCGAGCCCGCGATTGCCAGCCGTGAGATTGATATGGGGCAGACGCAAGGTGAAGTGTTCCGGCTCGGTCATATCCACTTCGAGCATGTCGCTTGAATCGTCAATCAGATGATGGCCCGCATAACCATAGCCCTGGGCCACCGCGTTCATTTCGGCGATCACTTCTTCATAGCGACCGGCGAGCAACTCGCGTTTTTTGGGATCGGTAGATTCAAGGCCCGACGTGCTAAGGCCCTGGCATTCGTCGACCAATTCCTTGATCTGGCTGAGGCCCATGATCGCGGATTCGACGACGCTGACAGCGCGAGCAAGGCTGGCGCGAGTTGAGGCTTTGTGCGGGGAGGACCGCCGCGCCATGACTTGTAGTGCGCGCAGCACGCTGGCTTCGGCACTGCGGTCGATGCCATCGCTTCTCCGGCGGGAGCCGCGCAGGTCTGTGAGACGTTCCCCAAGGAACGACTTCGACCACATGTTCTTCAGTCCAAACATTTCGACCCCGCTTGCCTGCGCAAGAAATTGAATACCTTCCAGTCAATTGAGATAGACTACGGGACGCTCTCCAATTTTCCGTTAAGTGGACTGGTTAATGAATTCGCGCCTTAAACGTTTTGTTATGGGACTGGCGCGGGGGCTTCACACCCGGTGGACAAAGCTCAGACGCCCGGTAACGCTGGGGGTTAAGGCCGCCATCTATGATCAGGCGGGCCGGGTGCTTCTTGTTAAGCACAGCTATGTCGAAGGTTGGCATTTGCCCGGCGGCGGGGTCTCGCGTGACGAGTGCCAAAGCGATGCCGCGCGGCGAGAAGTGGCCGAGGAGCTGGGCCTCACCCTGACCGGTGAAATGACCATGGTGGGCGTCTATTTTGCGCCCCACCTAGGCAAATCCGACCACATCACCCTGTTTCGCGCGGCAGAGTGGGAAGGGAACATCACCCCCAATTGGGAAATCGCGGAGGCGGGGTTTTTCCACCTCCACGAGTTGCCTAACGGAATCACCGCCGCGACCCGGCGACGGCTCGATGAAATGGCGGGCCATCGCCCGGTGGACGAGCGGTGGTAGGGGCTCAGGCCCCTGCCGTATCCACCAGCACCACTTCACTTTCCTCAATGGCTTTGATGGTGATCTGCGGCTCCCCCGTGATCGCCGCGCCGTCGCGCGTTTTGAGGGCCACATCGTTCACGGTCACCGCCCCGGTCGCGGGCACCAGATAGACAAAGCGCCCGGGCTCGATGTCATAGATAATCTCGTCGCCTGGGTTCAGCGTCCCGGCCAGTAGCTCGCCATCGGTGCGGATGGGTAGGGCCTTGCGCCCGGGCCGGCCGGAGGCAAGCACTTCAAGCTTGCCTGCGCGATCACCTTTCGGAAACTGCGCGGCCGCCCAATTCGGGTCGCCGCCGCCTTCGCGGGGCAGGATCCAGATTTGAAAAAGCTCAGTCGCCTCGTCTTGATCGTTCCATTCTTCGTGCAGCACGCCGCCGCCGGCGGACATCACTTGCACATCGCCCGCGCGGGTAACGCCTTCATTGCCCATGGAATCGCGGTGGGTGATCGCGCCCTTGCGCACATAGGTGATGATTTCCATGTCGCGGTGACCGTGGCGGGGAAAACCAGACTTCGCGGCAATCTGGTCATCGTTCCAAACGCGCAACAGGCCCCATTGGGTACGTTCGGGGTCAAAATAGTCGGCGAAGCTGAAGTGGTGGCGGGCGTTGAGCCAGCCGTGGTCGGCATGGCCAAGGGTGTCGAATTTACGAACTTCAATCATTGTGTATCTCCGTCACTGCGTGTCAGTGGTTACGTTTGACGGGAGATGTAAGGCGGTGTTGCCAATTTGCAATTTCGCCGCCCCATTGTTGTCACATGCGCCCTATGCAATTCGCGCATAGGCAAAGGAGGTCCGCCATGAACCGCACTTTTTCTATGGGTATTGCCATTGCATTGGGCCTTGCGGCCGGCGCGGGGCTTTCCGCCTGTGGGGCGACCACGTCGTCCCAGCCGCTGGCTGAGAGTGCGCCACAGGCAAGTGCTCTGCCGCATACAGAGGATGACTTGCGTCACCTCAACAATGTGCATGTGGATGTGATCCGCCGTGCCGAACGGCAATGCCATGCGCAAGGGTTGATGTCGCCTGCGGGCAATGAGTTTGAATTTCCTTGCCTGACGGCGGCGGTGGACAGCGCCGTGACAAACTCCGGCGACAGCGCGCTGCAAGCCTTTCACGAGGCGCTGCCGCGCCGGGAACGCTATGACCCCCGGCGCAGCGATGATGCCTGGCGGCAATTCGTAACCGAATAGGCTTAGATCGGTGACCCTAAATGGGTTCCCATGAAAACACGGACCCTGTGTTGCCCACGCTCTCGTAAGACGCCTTCATGGCGGGTAGGGCGTGGTTCAGGATCGTTGTGGGCTCCCAGCCTTCGATCTTGCCCAGTGCCCGGATCGGGCGCGGCTGGTTGAAGAGGAAAATCTCGTTACCGCGCACGGCGAAGATCTGACCGGAGGTGTCCTTCGCATCATCCGCACACAGAGCAACGGCGAGCTGGGCCACCTGATCGGCGCGCATCATGTTCTTCATGCGCTCGACACGTTTGGCGCTTTCTTCGTCCTTCACAGGGATCGAGGCGATCATGCGCGTCCAGGCGAAGGGGGCGATGACGTTCGAGCGCACGTTCTTCAGGGCGCCTTCCATGGCGACGATGCGCGAAAGCCCCACGATGCCCATCTTGGCGGCGGCGTAGTTCGCCTGGCCAATGTTGCCGATCAACCCAGAGGTGGAGGTGAACAGGACGAAGGAGCCTTCTTCCTGATCGCGGAAATGGTTCACCGCCGCGCGGGTGACATTGTACGACCCGTTGAGGTGCACATTGATCACTGCATCCCAGTCTGCGTCGTCCATCTTGTGGAACATGCCGTCCCGTAGAATCCCCGCCGGGCTGATAATGCCGTGCAGGCCGCCAAAGGTGTCCATGGCCTGTTCGATCATGGCTTTGGCGCCGGACATTTCAGCAACGCTGTCGGAATTGGAAACCGCTTCGCCGCCCGCAGCCTTGATTTCCGCAACCACTTCCTCGGCTGGGTTGGCCGAGCCCTCGTCGCCGCCGGTCAGGCCGCCACCGAGATCGTTGACCACCACTTTGGCGCCTTCTCTTGCGGCCAGAAGCGCACATTCCTTGCCGATGCCCCGGCCAGCGCCGGTGGCCAGCACCACTTTTCCCTCAAGAACACCCATTTTCGGATCGCTCCCCTTGATTTGATTAACCAATTCGGGGGCGACCGTAGCCGACGGGGAGGGTCTGATCCAAGAAAATTTCTGTTGCAGGGGGCGATGGGTCGCACTATATGCTTCGTTCATTCGGCATTCACGCCGAAGATGATTTTGTGAGAGCCATGATTTTGAGCCACCTTTCACTACCTGCGCGACGACCGCTTCTGCGTCCGGAGACCCCGGGCGCTAGCAAGCTCGCGCGGGGCATGGTGGCCTAGGACTCACCCACTCGCGCGAGCCTCTCGAAAAAGACGGTTCAACTTATTCTGCGCGAGTTTTCACATGTACACCCTTGTCCAAGAGCGTCCCTCGGACGCGCCTACGATCGAAAGACTTTATGAGGCCGCCTTCGGCCCCGGTCGCTATACGCGTGCCGCCGAGCGTCTTCGCGAAACCAATCGCAAGGTCGATGACCTTTGCTTTATCGCCGAGGAAGACGGCGCGCTTGCCGGCTCTGTCCGTTTCTGGCCGGTGATGGCGGGACAGGGACAGACCATGACGCCGGGCCTGATGCTCGGCCCCCTTGCGGTGCAGCCGCATCGGCGGCGAAACGGCATGGGCGTTGCGTTGATCCAGGCGGGCCTTGCGCGCGCGACCGAGGCAGGTGTGCCTTTCGTTTTTCTGGTGGGGGATGAACCCTACTATTCCCGTGCGGGATTTCAGCTCGCAGCAGTTGGGCGGTTTGAAATGCCCGGGCCGGTGGACGCGCATCGCCTGTTGGTGCGGGAGCTTTGCGGCGGCGGGGCGGAAGCAGCGGGCAAGATTATTCCCGCGCCTGCCTTCGCGGACCTAGCGGCCTTCGCGCCACCAGCTGCCCAGAAGCGCGCCGCCAATTAAGAGCAGCGCAAGGATCGCCGGGATAAGCGGCACCTCGCGCACGGCGCGGACGGTGAATTGTTCATTGCGGACGAGCCCCGCCCAATGCAGGCCCGTCGCCGCGCGGCCTGCGCGCGTACGGCGCAAGGTGGGCAGATCGGGGCTCGCGCCATCACCCAGCCAGAACGCGCCGCCGCCGGAGGCGTCGACGATCTGTTCCGTGGGTTGGGCGGAGACGCGCACGTCGCTGTATTCGAGTGCGTTCAAAACGCCGGAGGCGACAACCGTCGTCAGCTCGCCATCGCTTAGCCGATAAAGCCCCAGCTCGTGCGCGGAGACGGCGGCGGTAAAGATGCCGGGCTCGGATAGTTCCAGCGCCACGGTTTCCTCGCTGCCGTCGGGATGCGTCACGGTAATGGGTGCGGCATTGTCGGCCATGGTGCGGCGGGTAATGCGCAGGTCTTCGCCTTGCACAACGCCGGACAGAACCTCTTCGTCGAGTTCGGGTTCCCGCATCAGCCAATGGGCAAGACGGCGCAGCAGTTCGGCCTGCGGCCCGCCGCCTTCGAACCCGCGCGTCCAGAGCCATGCCTGATCGGACAGAAGCTGCGCCACGCGGCCTTCGCCCACGCGGTCGAGTACCAGAAGCGGATCGCCCACCTCATCGCTCATCACCGTTTCACCGCTTACGGTTTCGGCATTGATCACGCGGAACCAGCGGCCCCAGGTGGCATCTGCGTCACCGTTGTTTGCGCCGGGCAGAGCGGCGGTCACGGGATGACGCTGTCCCCGCGTAGTCACCTCGGCGCGGAAGGGCGCATCGGTAACGTCTCCCGTCGGTTGGGCGGGAAGAACGCCCGCCAGCGGCGTGCGGTAGAGGCTCAGGTAACTCGCGAACGATGGCCCCGACGCGGTCAGCAGCGCGCCGCCCTGTTCGACGTAGTTTGCGATATTCGCCAGATAGCTCGGGTGCAGCACGCTCCGCCGCCGGTAACGGTCAAAGATGATGAGGTCGAACTCATAAAGCCGCTCGGAAAACAGCTCCCGCGTCGGGAAGGCAATCAGCGACAGCTCCTCAATCGGCGTGCCGTCCTGTTTTTCGGGCGGGCGCAAAATCGTGAAGTGCACGAGGTCGACGGACGGATCGGACTTCAGCAAGTCGCGCCAGGTGCGCTCGCCCGGGTGCGGCTCGCCGGTGACCAGCAGCACGCGCAAGCGGTCGCGCACACCGTTGGGGGTGATCACCGCGCGGTTGTTGGCAAGGGTCAGCTCTTCCGGCCCCGGTTCCACTTCCACTTCGATAACGTTTTCGCCGCCATGGGTGATGGGCACGGTGATCTGATGTTCCGCGCCTACTTGCGCGGTCTCGGTGGCGACATCTTCACCGTCGATGCGCACCTCCAGCTGCACCGGAACGCCGTCGCGATTGTCCGTGCCGTGATCATCGACGCGCACGGTCAGCGTGACTTCATTGCCGACGATGCCAAAGACCGGCGCTTGCGTCACGGTCAGGATGCGATCGCCCTCATTGGGGTTGCCGGTCAAAAAGACATGCACCGGCGCTTCAAAGCCCAGACGCTCGACATTGTCGGGCACGTCATGGATCTGCCCGTCGGTCAACATGATCACTCCCGCCAGCCGTTCAGGGGGCACATCGGAAAGGGCGCGGGACAAATCGCCAAAGGCGCGGGTGCCATCGGCGCCGCCGCCCGCGCGATCCGCCGCCACGTCGACAACGCGCAAATCGACACCGGTCATGGCGCCAATGCGCGACTCAATCACGCGGCGCGCCTCAGCGGTGATCTCGTTACGCGCGCCAATGTCCTGGCTGGCGCTTTGATCGACAGCGAGGATCGCAATGTCGGGAATGGGGTCGCGATCTTCCTGTACCAGGCTGGGGTTGGTGAGCAGCGCCACAAAGGCGACAAGGCACAAAGCGCGCACCCAGACACCGCGCGCACGGTGGGCAATGCCAAAGACAATGAGCGCCGCACCGGCGAGTGCCAGCATGGCCAGAAGGGCCACAGGGATTAGCGGGGCAATGGCGAGGGTCCAGCTCATTGGCCCAGCCTGTCGAGCAATGCGGGCACGTGCACCTGGTCCGCTTTGTAGTTGCCGGTGAGGGTATACATGACAAGGTTCACGCCGAAACGATTGGCAATCTCGCGTTGGCGCGCGCCGCCAGGGGTGACAGAGGCGAGCGGTCGGCCCGCGTCATCGGTGGCCCAGGCGGCGGCGTAATCGTTCGAGCCGATAATGATGGGGCTGACCCCGTCGCGGTCCGCGGACCCCAGACCGTCGCTGCTGGGCGCCTCCACCCAGACATCGCCGCCGGCGTAGCGCCCGGGAAAATCATTGATCAGATAGAACGCGCGGGTCAGCACGTGATCTTGCGGGACCGGCGCGAGGGGCGGCACGTCGAGATCGGCAATCAGGCGGCGCAGGGCCCGGGTGCCATCCTGCGGGCCACCGAGGGTCGATACATTGTCCGCATCGGCGGTGTCGATCATCACCGTCCCGCCATTGCGCATATAGGCCGTGAGCCTTTCGATAGCCGCGGGGCTGAGCGAGGGCTGGTTCGGGGACACGCGCCAATAAATCAGCGGGAAGAATGCGAGCTCGTTGGTTTCCAGATCGACGCCCATGGGGGCGGCGGGTTCAACGGTGGTGCGAGCAAACAGCGTGCGCGTCAGGCCCTCAAGCCCTGCGCGCGCCATGTCGTCGGACACCGCATCGCCGGTAATGACATAGGCGAGGTGAAGCTCGGTCGCGGCTTCCACCGCCCATTGGTCTTCGGGGGACAGGGCGGCTGTCTGTGCATGACCGCTGTGCGGAACCGCGGCAACGGCAATCATCACCGCAATCGCGGGCGCGGCTGCGCGGCGCAGGACGCGGCCCAGCGGCAAGTGCCCGGCGAAGGCAAGGCTCAGCAGCAGATCAAAGATAAAGAGCGTCAACGCGAGGGTGAGCAAGGCGGGCTTCAGGTTCGCGCCTGCGTCTTCGCGATAGCCATGCACGATGGTGCCTTCGGGCCATCCGCTTGCCGCCGCGATGCGCGCACCCGCTGCAACCGGGTTCAGCGCATGGGCGGCTTCTTCTGCACCATACAGCCCCGGCGGGTGACGCGGGGTGGGCGTTGCCGATTGCAGGACTTGCGCGGTAATGGGCTCCGCCGTTGCGGGAGGGGGCTGCATTCGTCCGTAGCCGTCCATCACCGTGAGGGGCGGCAGAAGCGCATTGCCTTCGCCCGCGGCGCTGGCGTCGGCAAGGCCCGTTGAAAGGCGCATCAGCCGCCGCAGCATCTCAACATAAAGCCCGGACGCAGGAAGTGTTGACCAGTCCTGATTGGCGGTGACGTGGAACAGCACCGTCCAGCCCGTGCCGCGGCGCGCGCCGGTGACCAGCGGCGTGCCGTCCGCAAGCCGTGCCCATGTCTTTTCCCCCAGCGCGAGTTCGGGTTCGGCCAGTACCTGATGGTTCACTTGCACTTCTTCGCTGACGTCGAGGCCTGAAAAGGGGCTTTCCTCATCAAAGGACATCAACCCCTGCGGTGTGCCCCAGGCAAGCGAGCCTCCCAATGAGCGGTCGCCGATGCGCAACGTCACGGGCAGAAGGTCGTCGGTCTGCGCAGCAAGGCGCGGCCCCGCAAAACGGATCAGCAGTCCGCCGCCTTCGGTCCAGTCGCGCACCAGGGTGTAATCGTCCCCTGACAGCCGACCCACATCGGTAAGGATCAGCGCGGTCACACCGTTGGAAATCAAATCGGCGATGGTGCCCTCGCGCATTTCGGCATAGGGCTCAAGCGCACGGCGCAGGTAAAAGTCTTCGGACAAAAGCGGCTGGTCGTCATAGGCCGTCGCGCCGGAAACAAGCCCCACCGCGCGGCGCCGCGCGCCTTCGTCAATCAGCACCGCTTCGCCAGCGGCACTTGCCCCTTCGACTTCGATGCGCGTTGCCTCGTTGCGCAGCTCCAGCGGCAGCTCCACGAGCGCCGTAGTTTCCTCCGTCCCCGGATCAAACGTAAAGGGCACGCGCGTCAGGGTACGTCCCGCATTGCCGACGGCGCGCAGGTAACCCCCTTGCGCGCCCGCATTGTCGCCACTGACCGCGCGGCGCAAGGTCATCAGGAAGCCGTTGCGTTCCGCAATGGGGGGCAGAAGCGCGATCTGCGGCGCGCGCTGGCTTTCGCGCAAGACCGACAGGCGGCCCATTTGCGCCAGGCGATCGGCAAGGGCGCGGCGGCCCGGCGTATCCATGCCATCGCTCAGCCATATGATTTCGGGGTCTTGTCCGTCCACCAACGCGGCAAGATCCTCCGCGCGGGCAAGGGCGGTCGCATGATCGGCAAGAAAGGGCGCGGGCGCGAGGGTCGACACGAGGTCTCGCGCGTCGGCGCCGCGCAACAGATTGGGCGTTTGCCGCGCGACCGTCGGCGCTGTGGCGATCATGGCGACGGGGCGTGAGCTGCGTTCCGCATCATCAATCAGTTCACGGATCGTGCGTGCGCGCATGTCCCAATCGCGCGCGGCGGCCCAGGTATTGTCGACAACGAGCACCAATGGCCCCGTGCCTTCGGCCTGACGTGCCACATTCCAGAACGGCCCCGAAAGGCCAAGGATCAGGAGCGCGGCAATGAGGAGCCGCAGTGCGAGCACCCACCACGGGGTGTGGGCGGGGCTTTCTTCCGGCGTTTCCACACCAAGGATCAGCCGCACGGCGGGAAAGTGCATCCTTTGCGGCGAGGGCGGCGTCACGCGCAAGAGCCACCAGATGACGGGAAGCCCGAGAAGCGCGACGAGGAGCCACGGCGCGGCAAAGGTCAGGGGCAGAAGGCCGCTCATCGTCCGCGCCCTTCATTCAGCCCGGCGCCCATGCCCGCTTCCGCATCGCCGGCAAGCCGGGCATAAAGCGCGAGCAGGGCGGTCTGCGGCGCGGCGTCTGTATGATGGACAAGAAAGCTCCATCCCGCGCGCCGGGCCGCATCGCCAATGATCTCGCGATGGGCTTCCAGCTTTTCGCGATAGGTGGCGCGTAAAGATTCCGCGCGGCCCGTCAGCAGATGGTTCCCGGCGGCCTCGTCTTCAAACAGGATGCGTCCCTCGAAGGGCCAGCTTTCTTCTGCCGGGTCGAAGACCTGAACGATATGCCCATGGGCCCCTTGCGCGGCGGCGGCGGCAATGAAGGCCGCCACATCTTCGGCAGGGCGCAAAAGATCGCTGAACAGAACCAGGTTCGCGCGCCGCAAGCGGTCATCGACAGGCGGTAACGCCATCGCGCCCTTGGGCGACGTGGTGAGCGTCAAGGTCAATCCGCTGAGCGCCGCCTCCCCGCGCCGGGCGCGCGCGTCATGGCCCAGATCACCGACCCGTTCGCCCCCGCGCGTCAGCAACAAGGCAAGGCCGAGGGCGAGCACCGCGGCGCGAAAATCTTTCGTCTCATTTGCGAGGTGCGATTTGTAGGTCATGGAAAGCGAGCGGTCGCACCACAACCAGACGGACTGGGCAAGTTCCCATTCGGTTTCGCGTACATAATAGGCATCGGATTTTGCCGACCGTCGCCAATCCACGGCGGAACGAGGATCGCCTTCGCGGAAATGGCGGAACTGCCAAAAGGTTTCGCCGGTGCCGGACTGCCGCCGTCCGTGGTCGCCGGCGATGATGGTCGCGGCGAGCCGTTCAGCCTCCACCAACAGCGCGGGAAAAGCGCGCGCGGCAGCTTCCGCCGCGGTGCGTTCCTTTGCGCCGCGAACTTCGGAAGGTGATCTGGGGTTTAGAGTGTCGGCCATTGTGCCGTATCGACTTCCCCGTGTGCCGTCAGTCGTCGATGCGGGCGGCAAGCCGTCCGATCACCGACTTGAGGCTGTGTCCGTCGGCGCGGGCGGCAAAGGTCAGCGCCATGCGGTGGCGCAAGACAGGTTCGGCAAGGGCGCGCACGTCTTCAAGGCTTGGCGCGAGACGGCCATCCAGCAGCGCGCGGGCGCGCACGCCCAGCGTCAGTGCCTGACTGGCGCGCGGGCCGGGGCCCCAGGCGACAGCACTTTGCACAAAGTCGTCGGCCCCTTCGCCGGGGCGCGCGGCGCGCACGAGGTTGAGGATTGCGTCGACAACCTTTTCGCCCACCGGCAGGCGGCGCACGAGCCGTTGATAGCGTTCAAGCTCGCCCGCGCTCAGAATTTCGGTGGCCTTGTATTCCGATGCGCCGGTGGTTTCCAGAAGGATGCGGCGTTCCGCCTCGCGGTCGGGATAGTCCACATTCACTTGCAACAGGAAGCGGTCGAGCTGCGCTTCGGGCAGGGGGTAGGTGCCTTCCTGCTCAATGGGGTTTTGCGTCGCGAGCACATGGAAGGGATGGGGCAGGTCATAGCGGTGCCCCGCGACCGTCACATGACCTTCCTGCATGGCCTGCAGGAGCGCCGACTGGGTGCGGGGGGAGGCGCGGTTAATCTCATCCGCCATCAGCAGCTGACAGAAGACAGGTCCCTTGATGAAGCGAAAGGTGCGCTGGCCCCCTTCGCCTTCTTCTAGGACCTCCGAGCCCACGATATCGGCCGGCATCAGGTCGGGGGTGAACTGAATGCGCTTCTCGCTGAGCCCAAGAACCGTGCCCAGGGTCTCTACAAGGCGGGTTTTAGCGAGCCCCGGAACCCCCACCAGCAAGGCATGACCGCCCGCCAGCAGGGTAATAAGGGTCTCACCCACAACCTCCGATTGTCCAAACACCACCCGCGCAATTTCATCGCTGGCGGCTCTCAGTTTGGCGCCAGCCGCTTCCACATCGGAAGGGGAGACGTCTTCAGCTTCTGTTCGCGTTTCCATGGCAGTGAGTATATCCTTTGATCCGGGGAAGACACAGCCGCCGGGTGGGGCACGCGGTCACGTTTCATTGAAACGACTGTGACACGCTTCACGTTATAAATCCGTCCTGCAATTTGTTGCAGGGTTAAGCATCTTTTGCGGCAGTGTTTGGGCGATGCAAGCGCCTTCATGCAAACTGGCGCGAAATGAACTTTGAGCGCAACTGCGCCAAATGGGGAGTTTTGGAATGGGAAGTTTCTTCAGGGGCCTTGGACGGTTGATCTCGATCATCCTGTGGCCGTTCACGGTGATCAGAAAAACTGTCTTTACGATCATCGCGCTCTTTATCTTTATCCCGGTCGTGGTCGGCCTGATGCAAAAGGGCCCGACGGTCCCTGACAATGTGGCGCTGGTCATCAACCCCCAAGGGGTGATTGTCGAACAAGCGACGCAGCAGGACCCGACCGAGGAGCTGATCGCCAATATGCTCGGCGGCGGGGCGCCCCCGGAAACCGAACTGCAAGACGTGCTCGACGCACTGGACATGGCCGCGACCGACGACCGCATCAGCGCCGTGGTCTTGCACCTCGACAATATGATCGGTGCGGGGCCGAGCTCGTTGCACCGCATTGCGCAAGCCATCGATGAATTCAAGGATAGCGGCAAGCCGGTCTATGCCATCGGCAACGGCTATTTTGATTCGCAATACATGTTGGCTGCGGAAGCCAATGAAGTGATCATGCATCCCTTCGGCGCGGTGCTGCTGACCGGTTATGGCCGCTACACCAGCTACTACCGCCAAATGCTGGAAAACCTGCGCGTCAATGTGAATGTGTTCCGTGTGGGCACCTTCAAGTCGGCGGTCGAACCTTACATCCGCGATGACATGTCCGACGCGGCGCGCGAAGCGAACCTCGCCTATCTCGGCGTGCTTTGGGACAACTACACCCTGGAAGTCGAACAGGCGCGGAACTTCACGCCGGGCACGTTGGACGGCCAGATCGCGGGTATATCCGGCTCATTGGAAGCGGCGGGGGGCGATCTGGCCCAGGCCGCGCTCGACATGGGTCTCGTCGATGCGCTCATGTATCAGGACGAATACCGCGAACACATTGCTGAAGTGGTCGGCATGAACGACGACTATCACAGCTTCAACCAGATCGCGCTGCACGAATATCTCACCGCCGCGCGGGAAGACGGCCGCACCGGCGGATCGCAAATTGCCGTGGTGACCGCGGCCGGCATCATCGTGGACGGTGAAGCCCCGGCGGGCACGGCAGGCGGCGACACCATCGCCCAGCACATCCGTGACGCGCGCAACAACCCGCATGTGAAAGCTATCGTGCTGCGTGTGGATAGCCCCGGCGGTTCGGCCTTTGCGTCCGAAGTGATCCGTCGTGAACTTGTTGTCGCGCGGGAACAGGGCCTGCCGGTTGTTGTGTCCATGGGCGACCTTGCGGCCTCTGGCGGCTATTGGATCTCCACCGCCTCGGATGAGATCTGGGCCGAACCCACAACCATTACCGGCTCCATCGGCATCTTCGGCATGATCCCGACCTTCGAGGGCACTCTCGACTGGGCGGGCATTCACCGCGATGGCGTGGGCACGACGGAAATTTCCAGCGGCCTCGATGTGGGCCAGGAAATCAATCCGGTGATTGCGGACATCGTTCAGCAGAGCATCGAGAACGGCTATCGGCAGTTCGTGAGCCGCGTGATGGAAGCGCGGGACATGACCTTCGATGAGGTTGATGCGATTGCGCAAGGCCGCGTCTGGGCCGGTGCCACGGCGCTGGACCTGGGCCTCGTGGATCAGATGGGCGACCTTGGCGATGCAGTGGCTTCCGCTGCGGCACTGGCGAATGTGGAAGATTATTCGGTGGTGCCTTACGAAGAGCAGCCCAAGGAGATCTGGCAACAGATCGCGGAAGGCTTCTCGAGCCAGGCCATGGCCTTCTTCGGCATTGAGCAAACCGCGCCGCTGCCGGAACTGCCCGAGCCGCTTTCAGCGGAACTTCGGCGCACCTGGGGCGATCTGCGCTTGCTCACGCAGCTGAATGACCCAAATAATGCTTATGTGATTTGTCTGGAGTGCACACAGCACGGCCAGTAGGGAATCGAGCCTCTTTCGGGGTCTCGGTTTCCGGGACCCCGAAGGTGAGGCAACATGAGCGGTGGCATCAGCCCCGACATCCTGAAAGAAATCGAAGCCGCGCAAGCTGACTCGCGCGGCGGGCGCGGTCTGCCGCCGATCCACAAGTGGCAGCCCGACAAAATTGTCGAACTCGACATGCGCATCCATCGCGACGGGCGGTGGGACTATCAAGGCTCGCCTATCGGGCGCAAGCGCATGGTCAAACTCTTTTCCACCGTTCTGCGCCGTGATGATGACGGCGAGTACTATCTCGTTACCCCACCCGAAAAACTTCACATCCAGGTGGATGACGCGCCCTTTGTGGCCGTCGCCATGGACGTGAAGGGGACCGGCAAGACCCAGGTGCTCGTTTTTACAACCAATGTTGGTGACATCACCGCCGCGGGGCCCGATGCGCCCTTGCGCATGGAAATCGATCCCACAACACAGGAACCTGCGCCCTATGTGCTCGTGCGCGACCGGCTAGAGGCGCTCATCAACCGCGCGGTCTTTTATGATCTTGTGGAACTGGGCGTCGAAGAAGAAGTGGACGGGGTCAAACGCTTTGGTGTCTGGAGCGGCGGCACTTTCTTTCCCTTCGCCGACGCGAGTGACGTGCATGCGTCATGAGTGAGATCGCGGCAAAAAAACAGCGCGTGATGGAACGTGTCTCCTTCGATGATGACGCGCCCGCGCCTGCCCATCCTCATCTCATCCGGTCCGATTTTCATTTCGAGGATCATCTGGATCGCCCGCCCTTGCGGGAGTTGCGCCCCGCCGCCGTGCTGGTGCCGATTATCGAGCGGGATCATGACCTAACGATTCTTCTCACCCGCCGCGCCGATCATCTGGAAAGTCATTCGGGGCAGGTCGCCTTTCCCGGCGGCAAGACGCACGACGAGGATGCGGACCACATTGCGACCGCACTACGCGAAACGCACGAGGAAGTGGGCATCGGTGCGGAACATATCGATCTCATCGGCCAACTTGACCCCTATGAGACCGGCACGGGCTTCATCATTCGCCCCATTGTGGGTTTTGTCGCGCCGGATGTGACCTTGACCCTTGATCCGGGGGAGGTGGCGGAGGCCTTCGAAGTGCCCTTCAGTTTTCTGATGGACCCGGCCAATCATCGGCGGGAACGAACCTTCTGGCGCGGAAAGATGCGCGAATACTATGAAATGCCCTATAAGGGACAGCGCATCTGGGGCGCGACCGCCGCCATGCTCGTCAATTTCTACACACGGCTTTATGGACATGACTGACCTGCCCGCAACATTAGGCCCGCACATATGGCTCACCGACGACCGCACCAAGGCGGTGATGGAAGCGCTCGGCCAAGGTGCGGCGCGTTTCGTGGGCGGCTGCGTGCGCAACACCATTCTGGGCGAACCGGTGGACGATGTGGACATCGCCACGGTGCTGACGCCGGATGAGGTGATCGCGCATCTGGAAAAGGCGGGGATAAAGGCCGTGCCCACCGGCGTTGAGCACGGCACGGTCACCGCGGTTTCAGGCGGCAAAGCTTTCGAGATCACAACACTCCGCAAGGATGTGAAAACCGATGGCCGCCATGCGGAAGTTTCTTTCACCGCCGATTGGACGGAAGACGCCGCGCGCCGCGACTTCACCATGAACGCACTCTATGCCGAACGCGACGGCATCTTGCACGACCCCGTGGGCGGCTATGATGATGCGCTCGCGGGCCGCGTACGTTTCATCGGCGACGCGGACGCCCGCATCCGCGAAGACTATCTGCGCATTCTCAGGTTTTTCCGTTTCAACGCGTGGTACGCTAAGGGCGACTATGACGATGCGGGGCTAAAGGCCTGCGCCGCGAACAAGGATGGCTTGCGTCAGCTTTCCGGTGAGCGTGTGCAGAAAGAAATTCTCAAACTCATCGGTGCGCGCGACCCCATGCCCGCGATCCGCGCCATGGCGGCGGCGGGCATTCTGGTCGAGGTGTTGCCCGAGGCCGCGCAGTTCGAACGCTTTGCGAAGCTCTGCGAGATCGAAAGCCATCAGCTGTTCACTTCGGACCCCGTGCTGCGCCTGGGCGCGCTCCTCTCGGGGCAAGTGGCCGAAGTGGGGGCGCTTGCCGACCGCTTGAAGCTGTCGAACGACGTGCGCGACCGCTTGCTTGCTATGCATACGGACAAGACCCGGCTGGTCAGCTACCTATCCATTCGCGAGGTGCGCCAGGCGCTTTATTGGATGGGCCTGCAGGTCTTCAAGGACCGCGTGATGCTTCATTGGGCGATGGACCCCAAAGCAAACAACGCGGTGCAATGGCGCGCGCTGCTTGCTATCGCCGACAGTTGGGTGCGGCCGGAATTTCCGCTGACGGGTGAGCAGGTCATGGCTGCGGGCGTGCCGCAAGGGCCCATGGTCGGCCGTATCATGCGCGAAGTCGAGGAATGGTGGGTCGACGTCGACTTTATCGACGACCAGCTTTCCATTGTGGAACGGCTCAAGGCGATCGTTCAGGCAACGGTGTACTGACACTCTCCTCTTTGTCACCCTCCGGCTTGACCGGAGGGTCCAGAGCAGCACGGGACTCTTCTTCTGGATGCTCCGATCAAGTCGGAGCATGACGGGAAAAGAATTCTAAAATAGCGCTTTGATCAGCACCATCACCGCCATGGCGATGACGATCAGTGAGCCGAAGGTGTAGAACGTCGCGCGTACTTCGTGCGACTTTGCGGTTGAATAGGCCCAAAAATGCAGAGCCCGCGTCAGCACAAATCCGTAGAACAAAACCTGCGCGAGCCAGAGCGGCGGCGCGGTGAAGACGAACAGAAAACCCATCACCCAAAATCCGGGAATGTTTTCCAGATCGTTGAGGTGCAAGCGGCGCGAGCGCTGCACCGGCTCGTGCGGGTCGAGTTGGCCCTCGCGCGGTTTGGGATTGGCGAGCCCACCCGCCGCGTCTTCGGGGTTCAGAAAGCCGCCGCCGACTTTGAACATCTGCGCGACGGTGATCCAACCCTGCCCCATGAGCTTCAGCCCCATGAGCGCCGCCGCGATGGCATAGGCCTGAAAAACCGGATTGTCGAAGCTGATGAGTTCCATGGGGGCCTCCCTCAATTGAGTCGGCTCTCAGCCTACGGCCATTTCGCCTCGGGCGGCAAAGACATTAGGATCGCGTCAATGTTTCCGCCGGTTTGCAGGCCGAATTTAGTGCCCCGGTCATAGACGAGATTGAACTCGGCATAGCGCCCGCGATAGACGAGTTGTTCTTCGCGTTCCTCCGGCGTCCAGGGCTCGTTCATGTGTTTTGCCACGAGCGGCACATAGCCTTCGATAAAGGCGCGGCCTACGTCCTGGGTAAATGAAAAATCCTCGTCCCAGTCGCCGGTGTTGAGGCGGTCATAAAAGATGCCGCCCACGCCGCGCGGCTCGTTTCGATGGACATTGAAAAAATACTCGTCGCACCACTTAGTGAAGCGCTCGTAATAGTCCGCGCCGTGCGCGTCGCAAGCCGCCTTGTAAGCAGCATGAAAATCGCGCGCGTCTTGCGTCTCTTTCGAACGGTCTTTGCCCAGCACCGGGTTCAAATCGCCGCCGCCGCCGAACCACCATTTGGTCGTCACGATGTGGCGTGTGTTCATGTGCACGGCGGGGACATGCGGGTTCCACATGTGCGCGACGAGCGAGATGCCCGCCGCCCAGAAGCGTGGATCGTCTTCCGCGCCGTCTATCTGTTTTGCGAACTCGGGCGAAAAGTTTCCGTGCACCGTGGAAATGTTGACGCCAACTTTTTCAAAGACGCGCCCCTTCATCACCGACATGGTGCCCCCGCCGGTGTCTTTGCCTTCGTCCGCCGGGTTGGTGCTTTCGCGCTTCCATGAGGTGCGCTCAAACCGGCCCGGCACCCGGTCGCCGTGGGGCGCATCGTGGGCGAGGTCGTCTTCCAGCTTTTCAAAGGCGGCGCAGATCTGATTGCGCAGCTCCTCGAACCAGGCGCTGGCGAGCTGCTTTCGGTGTTCCATCTCGTCGGACAAAAAAATCTCCAAACTCAGGGGGCGGGCAGGCCGCCGGTCTGGCGCAGTGCTTCGCCCAAAACCATCGCCGCCGCAACCGCCACATTGAGGGACCGGGCGTGGGCGGCCAAGGGAATCACTACCCGGGCATCGGCCGCCTCGTGCACATTTTCGGGCACCCCGGCGCTTTCCCGGCCCAAAAGGAGGGTATCGCCGGGCTGAAAGGCAAAATCGGTGTAGGGGCCGTCCGCACGGGTGGTCAGAAGCACCAGCCGGCCCTCGGCCCGGGCAGGGTGGGCGCGGAATGCCGCCCAATCGACATGGTGGGTCAGCTGGGCGGTCTCGATATAATCCATGCCGGCGCGGCGTAAGGCTTTGATGGAAAAGGGAAAACCGCAGGGCTCGATGATTTCCACCGACACATCGAGGCAGGCCCCGAGGCGAATCAGGGTGCCGGTATTCTGCGGGATATCGGGCTGATAAAGGGCGAGATGCATGGCCTTCCTTATCATGGGGCGCCGTTCCCTGCGATTCATGGGACACTCTGCCGCTGGCGGCAGGGCCCCTGGGGGGCTATTTTCCGCACCGCTTGAGGGGGTTCATCTTGCAGCGCGGCCAACCTTGCGCTATGCGAACGGCCACCTTGCGCATCTGCCGCGCGCGGCCTTTCTCGCGCCGGCACCACCACGATCAAAGAGGGGGCCTTCCGGTGGCCACATCCGATACGACCAATCCAGATCGCCGCGACTTCCTTTATATCGCGACCGGCGCCGTGGGCGCGGTTGCGGTGGGAGCCATGGCTGTTCCGCTGATCGACCAGATGAATGCGAGCGCCGATACATTGGCTGTTGCGCAGATCCGGGTCGATATCAGTCAAGTTCCCGCGGGCCAGCAAATCACCGTGCTGTGGCGCGGTAAGCCGGTCTTTATCCGTCACCGTACGGAAATGGATATCGAAGAGGCCGAGGCCGTTGAATGGGAAGGCCTGCGCGATCCGCAACCGGACAGCGCGCGCGTGAAAGAAGGCCATCCCGAGTGGCTGGTCATGGTCGGCGTCTGCACGCACCTTGGTTGTGTGCCGCTGGCCGACCGGGGCGAATACGACGGCTGGTTCTGCCCCTGCCACGGCTCGCACTACGATACGTCCGGACGCATTCGCAAAGGCCCCGCGCCTTTGAACCTGCCGGTACCTGAATGGGTCTTCGTCGAGGACTCCGACAACAACATCATTGAGATTGGCTGAGGGAGATAAGGTCCATGTCACATGAATCCACCTATCAGCCGGGCACAGGCATCGAGAAATGGCTCGACGCACGGCTGCCCATCGTTCGGTTGGCGCACGACAGCTTCAGCGCCTTCCCGACGCCGAAGAACCTCAATTACTGGTACACGTTCGGCGGCATCCTGACCTTCTGCCTGATTGTGCAGATCGTCACCGGCATCACGCTGGCCATGCATTATACAGCCAACGTCGATCTTGCCTTCGGGTCGGTCGAACACATCATGCGCGATGTGAATTTTGGCTGGCTGTTGCGCTACGTCCATGCGGTGGGCGCGTCCATGTTCTTCCTCGCGGTTTATGTCCACATGTTCCGGGGGATGTACTACGGCTCCTACAAGGGGCCGCGCGAACTTCTCTGGATGCTGGGCTGTGTCATCCTGCTTCTGATGATCATCACGGGCTTCATGGGTTATGTGTTGGTCTGGGGTCAGATGTCCTTCTGGGGCGCAACCGTGATCACCAATATTTTCACCGCCATCCCGGTGATCGGCACACCGATCCAGGAATGGCTGGTGGGCGGCTTTGCCGTTAGCAATCCGACGCTGACGCGCTTCTTTGCGCTGCACTACCTGCTGCCTTTCGTGATCTTCGGGATCGTGCTGCTGCACGTCTGGGCCCTGCATGTGACGGGCAACAACAACCCGACGGGCATCGAAGTTAAGGGCCCGCAGGACACGGTGCCTTTCAACCCGTACTACACGGTGAAGGATGCCTTCGGTCTTGTGCTGTTCATGTTGGTCTTCGCGGCGTTTGTGTTTTATGCGCCGAATGCCCTGGGCCACCCCGACAACTACATCCCGGCGGACCCGATGGTGACGCCGCCGCATATCGTGCCGGAATGGTACTTGCTGCCGTTCTACGCGATCCTGCGCTCGATCACTTTCGACATCTGGTTCCTCAGCGCCAAGCTGCTGGGCGTGATCGCCATGGCAGCGTCGATCATCGTTCTGTTCCTTCTGCCCTGGCTCGACACTTCGAAGGTGAAGTCGCTGCGCTACCGCCCAATGTTGCGGCCGTTCTTCTTCCTCTTCATTCTGGTGTGCATCGGCCTTGGCTGGGTCGGCGCGGAATCGCCGGACACGGTGGTGTTTGCGGTCGGCAACTTCGAGTTCCTGATGGTGCATCTGGGGCTGACGCTGACCTCGGCCTACTTCATCTTTTTCCTGATCATTCTGCCACTGGTGGGCGTGATCGAAACGCCGTCGGCCATGCCGGCGAGCATTCATGAATCCGTTCTCAAAGGTCGCGCGCACGCGGCCCCGGCGGAATAAGGGGGGCAACCGATGAGCTTGACCATCCGCACAGGAACGATCATCGCCGCATTGGCCACGGCCCTCAGCTTTGGCTCGGCTTTCGCGGCCACGGATTCCGAACACCCGCACACTCCGCATGAAGGCTGGTCCTTCAGCGGTGTCTTCGGCCACTACGAGCCCGTGACCCTGCAACGGGGCTACATGGTGTTTGAAAGCGTCTGCGCCTCGTGCCACTCGCTGGAATACATCGCCTACCGCAACATGGCGGAACCGGGCGGCCCGGGCTTCACCATGGATCAGGTGCGCGCCATCGCGGCCCAGCATCAGGTTCCGGCGGGCCCGAATGAATTTGGCGAGACGGTGGACGAATACGGCATGCCGCTGACGCGCACCGGTATCCCGGCTGATGCAATCCCGTCGCCCTTCCCGAATGTGGAAGCCGCGCGGGCCGCGAACGGCGGGCGTCTGCCGCCTGATCTTTCGCTGATGGCGAAGGCGCGGCACAACGGGCCGAGCTACATCTATTCGCTGCTGACCGGTTACGAGGAAGCGCCTGAGGATGTGGAAATGCAGCCGGGCACCCACTACAACCCGTATTTCCCGGGCCATCAGATCGGCATGGCCGCGCCGCTTTACGAAGGCGCGGTGGAATACCCCGACGGCACGGAAGCGACAGTCGAACAAATGGCCTATGACGTGGCCAACTTCCTGATGTGGGCGGCGGAGCCCAAGCTCGAGAAGCGCAAGCGCATGGGCTTCCAGGTCATGCTGTTCCTCTTGTTCCTCGCGGGTCTCCTATACTGGAGCTACCGCCAGGTCTGGGCCGACGTCGAGCACTAGGCACAGCCCATTTGAATGAGTAAAAGAAGCGCCCGGCAAGTTTTGGCCGGGCGTTTTCTTTTGGGCGAGAGACATGACGACGACCAAGCTCGGCATTATCGGCGGCTCCGGCGTTTATCAGATGGATGCCATCAAAGACGCCACGTGGAAGCGGGTGGAAAGCCCGTGGGGCGCCCCCTCCGACGAACTTCTGTTCGGCACCGTTGCGGGCGTTGACTGCGTGTTCGTGCCGCGCCATGGCCGCGGCCATGTGCTGACCCCGGGCGCGGTGAATTATCGCGCCAATATCGACGCGCTGAAGCGGGTGGGGGTGACGGACGTCATCTCCGTTTCGGCCTGCGGGTCCTTCAAGGAGGAGCTTGCCCCCGGCACTTTCGTCTTGATTGACCAGTTCGTGGATCTGACCAAACACCGCGAAAGCAGCTTTTTCGGGCCCGGCCTTGTGGCGCATGTTTCCATGGCGCATCCCGTGTGCCCCAAGCTTCAAGGGGCGCTGGCAGAAGCCGCGAAAGAAGCAGGCATCCCGCACAGTGTCGGCGGTACTTACGTCTGCATGGAAGGCCCGCAGTTCTCTTCGCTGTCGGAAAGCCTTTTCTACAAGGGCCAGGGATGGGACGTGATCGGCATGACCAATGCGACGGAAGCCAAGCTCGCGCGGGAGGCGGAGCTGCCCTATACCTCCGTCGCCATGGTGACGGACTATGACTGCTGGCACCCGAACCATGACGCGGTGGAGGTGATGGACATCATCCGTGTGCTGAACGAGAACGCCGCCAAGGCCGCGAAGCTGATCGAGCTTGTCGCGCCGAAACTCGGGCCCGCGCGCGAGCCCTCGCCGCTGGGGATCGAAACCTGTCTCGACACGGCGCTGATTACCGCGCCGGAAAAGCGCGATCCCGCGCTCATCAAAAAACTCGACGCGGTCGCGGGCCGCGCGCTGAAGAGCTGAACAAGGACAGGGAGAGTTCCCATGGGCAAGTGGTTGCTGGTGATTGCACTCTACCTATCAGTCCTTCTATTGCTCATATTCTATTGTGGGACGGAAACCGGTCCGGCGAGGGTGCTTCCCTATCTTTTCTCCGCTTCCGTCGGTGCGACCATCGCCGTCCTGTCGACATACCTGTTTGAGTTATCCGCTCGCAGACGAAAGAAAGAGCTCGTAAAAGATATTGTTTATCAGGAGCTTTTATTCTTGGTGTTTCGATGTGCTTGGGACTTTGAGACACCATGGAGCAAATTCTGGGATGGGACTGATCTGAATTTTTCAAAAGAGAGAGTTCAGAAGTTTCGACCGGATAAATCTCTGATAATTGAGAAACTCGGAGCGGATCTGAGCCTAATTGACAAACGGGCTTTGGCTCGGTTGTTACGGTTCATGCAATCTATCGACTTGTGGAGACGCGACCTAGAACACACACTTTACCATGAGAGTGCAGAACTGTTTGGCGACCACTCCAAATCATCTGTAGATGAGGACAAACGACGTGAACGAGAGCTTGTCCGACGGCATCTTGCAAGGCGTCTAGGTGAGGCGGTGCAGATTGGTTGGTCTGCACTGGAGATGATGCGGGCAGACATGTCCAAAGGTGCCGAGAGAATCGATTCAGAGTTTAGAGCCTCATTGGCTCCAAGGGATCGCAAAGATGTTGCAGATCCTGATTTCATTCGGCGTGTTTCTGATCTTGCCAAAGAAAAAGTCGGCGCCCCTTTGTTTTAACCCAAGCGAGAACTGTTCCCATGCAACTCCTCAAAGACATGATCCGCACCATCCCGGACTATCCCAAGCCCGGCATCATGTTCCGGGACATCACCACCATGCTCGCGCACCCCAAGGCCTTCATGGCCTCGGTGGATGCGCTGGTGCAGCATCATGTGGGGGACGAGTTCGACCATGTGGCGGGGATCGAGGCGCGCGGCTTCATCCTCGGCGGCGCCGTGGCGCACCGGCTGGGCGCGGGCTTTATCCCCGTGCGCAAAAAGGGGAAGCTGCCGGGCGAGACGCTTCAGCAGACCTATGACCTTGAATACGGCACGGACACGGTGGAAATCCACACCGGCATGATTGGGCCCGGCCACAAGATCATTCTGATTGACGATCTGCTCGCCACCGGCGGTACGGCGGAAGCGGCGATCAAGCTCATTGAAAAAACAGGCGCGGAAGTCGCGGCCTGTTCCTTTGTCGTCGACCTGCTGGATCTTGGCGGCCGGGCAAAGCTCGAGGCCATGGGCAAGCCCGTGCTGACGCTCGTGGAATTCGAAGGCGACTGATGTTCAAGAAGTGGCGCGATGCGCACCCACGGCTACTAATAGCGATTCACGCGCTATTTTGGGTTGGTGTTGCGTCCGCAACAGTTGAGCTTGGCGTCGCAGCAGCTACGTTTGGCATTCCGGTCTTATCGTGGCCAACAATTGTCGTTGTTTGGCTGCTTGAGCCGCTTGGGTGGCCCGCACAGCAACCTTGGGGCGCGATAATTTACTTTGGGTTCCCTGTTGTTTCCTTCGGTGGACTGTTGGGTGGAGTTTTTGTTTCCAAGTGGCATGCAATTGCTTCGGCTGTCCTAATGCTCCTATTGCTGGCCACCGGGATTTTCTACATGTTCTTCATGGCGTGCGCTGTGTATCAGGGTTGTCTATAGGCTGAGATGAACGTCGGCGGTAAACATTACAGGTCGATCTGGCGGGAGGCGGACGGGCGCGTCCGCATCATCGATCAGACAAAGCTGCCGCATCACTTTGAAATTCTTGAACTGAAATCGCTTGAAGATGCCGCCCACGCCATCGAGAGCATGCAGGTGCGCGGCGCGCCCTGCATCGGCGCGACGGCGGCTTATGGGGTGGCACTGGCGCTAGAGGAAGGCATTGACCTCGATGCAGCCATTGAGCGGCTTGCGCGTACGCGCCCGACGGCGGTGAACCTTCACTGGGCGCTTGATGAAATGCGCGCGGCGGGCTCGTCCCTCAACGCTGCTTTCGACCGGGCGGCAAAGATCTGCGATGACGATGTGGAAATCTGTCGTGCCATTGGCGAGCACGGGCTCGAAATTATCGAAGCCCATGCGGCGAGGAAGACGCCGGTCAATATCCTGACCCATTGCAACGCGGGCTGGATCGCCACGGTGGATTGGGGCACGGCGCTGGCGCCGATCTATATGGCACACGACAAGGGGATCGACGTTCATGTCTGGGTCGATGAAACGCGTCCGCGGAACCAGGGCGCGGCCCTGACCGCGTGGGAGCTGGGCGCCCATGGCGTGCCGCACACCATCGTCACGGACAATGCGGGCGGGCATTTGATGCAGCGGGGGCAAGTGGACCTTTGCATTGTCGGCACCGATCGCACCACGCGCTGCGGCGATGTGGCAAACAAGATCGGCACTTACTTGAAGGCGCTCGCCGCGCACGACAATCACGTGCCCTTCTATGTGGCACTGCCGTTCACGACCATTGACTGGAACTTGGCGCACGGCGCGGACATTCCCATCGAGGAACGGGGCGCGGAAGAGGTGACGCACCTGACGGGGCGCACCGCGCGCGGCACCATTGAGACGGTGCACGTGTCCGCGCCGGGCAGTAAGGCGGCGAACTTTGCTTTTGACGTTACGCCCGCGCGGCTCGTCACCGGGCTCATCACCGAACGCGGTGTGACGGAGGCAAGCGAAGAAGGCCTCTTGAAGTTATACCCGGAACGGTCCGTAGGCTGAGTATCGCTCCCAGATTTCTCCCACCTGTCACCCTCCGACTTGATCGGAGGGTCCAGACGGAAATTTGCTGGATGCTCCGGTCAAGCCGGAGCATGACAGTTTTTGGTGTCTGTCAAAGATTGGCGTCGAACAAATCCATCGTGCGTTGCCACGCGAGCTTGTCGCTCGCCTCGTCATAATCGCGGCGACGGTCGGATTGAAAGCCGTGGCCCGCGGGATAGACGTAGGTTTCGAGGTCAGGGTGTTTCTCCGTAACCGCTTGAACTTTATGGACTAATTCCATTGGTATGCCGCTGTCGTGCTCGCCGAAATGGCAGATGACAGGGCACTTGGGCAACTCATCCAGATGGTCGGGGATCAGCCGCCCATAGTAAGCCGAGCCCGCTGCGAAGCCGGGCAGGCGCGCCGCGCAGATCCACGTCATCGACCCGCCGAAGCAATAGCCCGCGATGAAGACTTTGCCTTTTGGCGCCAGCGCCGCGCGACAGGCCCCAACATCGCCGACGCCGTCATCGAGCTTGTGCGCGTCGCGTACTTCGAGTGCCCGCTTGATGCCAGCCTCGCTATAGCCTGTTTGAAAGCCACGTTCGATGCGGTCGTAAATCGCGGGCGCGATCACCTCGTATCCGACTTTCGCGAACCGGTCCGCCTGTTCCTTGATGTGGTCGGTGACGCCAAAGATCTCTTGAATGAGAACGAGCCCTGCTTTGCGCTTGCCTTGCGCCTCCGCGTGGTAAGCCCCGAAGTGGAACCCGTCCGCGCCTTTGAGTTCAATCATTTGTCCGTGCAGAGACATGGGGCCGTCCTCCTTGCTGGTGAGGCGGTCACCTTGCCACAGGGCGGCGCAGGCAAGTCAAGCGTCAGGCATTGAACCGGAAATGCATGATGTCGCCGTCGTGAACCACGTATTCCTTGCCTTCGAGGCGCATTTTGCCCGCTTCCTTGCAGGGGACCTCACCGCCAAGGGTAACAAAGTCATCGTAAGCGGTGGTTTCGGCGCGGATAAAGCCGCGTTCAAAGTCGGTGTGGATCACGCCCGCCGCGCCCGGGGCCTTGGTGCCCTCGCGCACGGTCCATGCGCGGGCTTCCTTGGGCCCCACCGTGAAATAGGTAATCAGCCCGAGCAGGTCATAGCCTGTGCGGATCAACCGGTTGAGGCCGGGCTCTTCAAGGCCCAGCTCGGTCAGGTATTCCATGGCTTCTTCGTCTTCAAGTACGGCAAGCTCGGCTTCGATCTTGGCGCAGATCACGATGGCCGCCGCGCCTTCGGCGGCGGCGCGCTCCTCAACGATCTTGGAAAACTTATTGCCGCTCGCCGCGCTTTCCTCGTCCACGTTCGCCACATAGAGAACGGGCTTTGACGTGAGCAAGTTCAGCGCGCGCCAGTCTTTGCGTTCCTCGGCGCTGATGTCGGCAAGGCGGGCAGGCTTGCCCTCGCGCAACAGATCGAGCGCCTTGGTCATCAGGGCCACTTGATACTTCGCATCCTTGTCGCCGGTGACAGCACGTTTTTCCAGCGGCGCCACGCGTTTTTCAAGGCTCTCAAGATCGGCGAGCATGAGCTCGGTTTCCACCGTTTCGGCATCGGCCAGTGGGTCGATCTTGTTTTCCACGTGGGTCACGTCATCATCTTCGAAACAGCGCAGCACATAGGCGATGGCGTCCACCTCGCGTATGTGGGCGAGGAACTTGTTGCCGAGTCCTTCGCCGGTTGAGGCGCCGCGTACCAGCCCCGCGATGTCCACAAAGGTCAGCCGTGTGGGGATGATTTCCGCCGACTTGCCGATGGCCGCGATTTTATCGAGCCGCGGGTCGGGCACGCCCACTTCGCCCACATTGGGCTCAATGGTGCAGAAGGGATAGTTCGCCGCCTGCGCCGCCGCCGTCTTGGTCAGCGCATTGAAAAGAGTGGACTTGCCCACATTGGGAAGGCCGACGATGCCGCACTTGAAACCCATCTACGCGTCGCTTTCTTTTTCGTCTTTGTCTTTCGGGGGAGGGGCGAGCCGCGCCACTTCGCTCATAAAGGCCGCGTCTTCGTCCACTGTCAGGTAAGAAGCCGAGCGCGCGATGGCGTCGAGCAGCTCGTCCAGCCATTGCTCACGATCGGCCTTTGAAAAATCGCTCAGCACATGGCCCTGCACGCGAGACTTTTGCCCCGGGTGGCCAATGCCGATGCGCACCCGGCGAAAGCCTTCGCCCACATGCGCCTTCAGGGAGCGGATGCCGTTATGTCCCGCCGTGCCGCCGCCGGTCCGCACGCGGATCTTGCCCGGCGCGAGATCCAGCTCGTCATAGAAGACGACGACATCCCGTTCATCCAGCTTGAAGAACCTGAGCGCCTCGCCAACGCTTTGGCCGCTTTCGTTCATGAAGGTCTGAGGCTTGAGGATCAGCACCTTGTGGCGCACGCCGCCGGCTTCGATAAAGCCCTCGCGCGCGAGCCCCTGAAAGCGAGAGCGCTCCGGGCCAAACCCGAAGCGCTCCGCAATGGCGTCGACCGCCATGAAGCCCACATTGTGCCGGTGACGCGCGTATTGCGCGCCGGGATTTCCAAGCCCTGCAAAGATAAGCATGGCGCTTGTTCCTCCGTGAGGGCGCGGGGAAAGGGGCGGGGATTACTCCTCGCTCTTTTCTTCTTCGCCTTCTTCGGCTGCTGCTTCTTCGCCCTCGGCTTCTTCGCCCTCGCCTTCGCCTTCTTCGGCTTCAGCGGAGAGCAGCGCCGACGGCGCGGCAACGGTGGCGATGGTGAAGTCACGATCGGTGATCGTCGGCGTCGCACCGGCGGGCAGTTTCACGTTCGAAATGTGCAGGCCGTCACCGATTTCCAGACCCGTCAGGTCCAGCTCCAGGTGATCGGGGATCGCATCCACCGGCACGTTCAGCTCGATCGAGTGGCGCACCACGTTCAGCGTGCCGCCGCGCGTCAGGCCCGGGCATTCTTCTTCGTTGATGAAGGTGACGGGCACTTCCACGGAAATGACATCGCCTTCGAGCAGACGGAGGAAATCGACGTGCATCGGCGCGTCGGTGACCGGGTGGTATTGAACGTCCCGCGGAATGACGCGGACTTTTTCCTTGCCGGTGTCGATCATGAAGAGCGACGACAGGAACTTGCCGTTCGAGAGCTTTTTGTTCAGCTTACGCCATTCGATGGAAACGGTTTGGGGTTCTTGCTTACCGCCATAAATGACGGCCGGAACGTGGCCTTCCCTACGAGTAGCCCGGGCGGCCCCCTTGCCGGCCCGGTCGCGGATGGAAGCCACGAGCGGTTGGATCTTGCTCATGGGTATTCTCCAATATGGTAGGCGGCCCGTTGCCTCCAAGGGTGTCTGCGGAGGCCGCCGAAGGCGCGGGTTCTAGCGGAAGGGGCCCGGAATGGCAAGGGGCGGGGCCAGCCGCCAATGCGGTGTCGTCCCGGGGCGGCACCTGGGCCGAACCTGGGACCTCTGCGCAAGCGGCAGGAACCCAGAGATTCCGGGTTCCGCGCCAGCGCGGCCCCGGAATGACGAGGTTTTTCAGTCAAAAAGGCTGGAAACGCTTTCTTCGCGGGAGATGCGGCGGATGGCCTCGCCGATCAGGGGCGCGATGGTGATGACCCGGATGTTTTCGGCCTCTTTGACCGCCTCGGTGGGCTCGATCGAATCCGTGATCACCAGGGATTTGAGGGCGCTTTTTTTGATGCGCTCCACCGCGCCGCCGGAGAGGACCCCATGGGTGATGTAGGAGTGAACCTCCGTCGCGCCGTTAGCGAGCAGGGCCTCGGCAGCATTGCAGAGCGTACCGCCCGAATCGACAATGTCATCCACCAAAAGGCAGGTCCGGCCCGACACGTCACCAATGATGTTCATGACTTCGCTCTCGCCCGCGCGCTCGCGGCGCTTGTCCACGATGGCCAGGTCGGCATCGAGGCGGCTCGCCAGATGCCGCGCCCGCACCACGCCGCCCACGTCGGGGGAGACGATCATCAGGCGTTCACCGTTCAACGTGTCGCGAATGTCTTTTTCAATCACCGGCGCGGCGAACAGGTTGTCGGTGGGAATGTCGAAAAAGCCCTGGATCTGGCCCGCGTGAAGATCGCAGGTGAGTACCCGGTCGGCGCCGGCCTTGGTCACAAGGTTCGCCACCAGCTTGGCGGAGATCGGCGTGCGCGCCGAGGTCTTACGGTCCTGCCGGGCGTAACCGAAATAGGGAACCACCGCCGTAATGCGCCGCGCGGAGGATCGCACCAGCGCGTCAACAGCGATCAACAATTCCATGATGTGGTCGTTGGCGGGATAAGAGGTTGATTGGATCACGAACACGTCTTCGCCGCGCACGTTCTCCTGAATCTCGATAAAGACCTCTTCGTCCGCGAAGCGTTTCACCGTCGCCCGCGTCAGCGACACGTTCAGATAATCCGCAATATCGCTCGCGAGAGACTGGTTGGAACTGCCGGCGAGAAGTTTCATCTCGTCATCCCTTGTTTGGGGAGCCGTTGTGGCTCCGCGCGCTTCACCCCGTACCTCAACGGCGGACTTGGGTGATATAAGCGATTCCCTGTCCAAAGAGGCAGCCCATGCCCTCCGCACGATTGTGACGCTTTTCTGAAGGGCGAGGGACTTCTAGCAACGGGGCCCGCCCGCTGTAAACCGCTCTTAAGGGTCTTGGCTGGGGATAAGCACCAGCAGCGTCATAATGCCCTCAACCGCGCCCATCCCGGCATAGACTGCGACCTCGCCCCAGGGCCCGTCGAGCGAGCCGGGCTCGATCATGTTCGATTGGGCCACATTGCCTAGATGCGCGCCATCGGGCGCATAAAGGTCCCAGGAGATGGCGATGGGCTGGCCGCCCACCGGGTCGGTCTCGCCCACCTGTACCGTCCCGCTGAGCGTATAGGCGGCGCTGGCGTCAAACCCTTCGGGGGATTGATCGGGATTGATCACGTTGACCTCTTGCTGCTCCAGCAGGGCCCGTACGGCGCGGGTGAGCGACAGATTGCCGTCCCCCGGCGCGCCGGTGATGGGGGGCATCAGCACAGGCGGGCCCATGGCGGCGGAGGCGCCGGGAATGCCCGCAAGCCGTCGTGCGGTCAGCGGGCGCGAATCAAGCACGGCGGCGAGCTCGCTTGCGGTCTCCTCCGCGATCATGGTGCGCCAGGTCGAGTTTTCGAGGTCAAACAGATTTGCATCCCATTCCGAATAGGTGCGCATGGGCGCGCTCACCTGAAAGCGGTCAATGGCGTCGCCGTCTGCGGTTTCAAGCTCCCACGACACCACGCCCAAAAGGCCATGGCCGCGGTCCACCACCGCGTCGAAGCGTCCGCGCAGCCGGTCGGCGCTGCGCGCTTCGCGGTCCATGGACAGGGGGATGTCATGGTCCTGCGCGGCGTCGGTTACATCGTCCATCAGGGCCGCGTTGAATTCGCCGGACAGGCCGTCGATAGGCTCCAGCACCACGCTTGTTGTTTCGAGGATTGATCCGATCAGCTCTTCATTGCGTTCGGCGCCTTCAAAGGGTTGATCGATCTGAAAGGGGCTGGGCACCACCAGGGCGCTGGGGCGCGGCACGCCGCAGGCGGCGAGCATCAAACAGGAAAGGAGAACGAGAAAGCGCATCATGGGGCCAAGACTACCACGGAAATGTTGCGGCCATAGTCCGGCTCGTCCCGGTGGGTCGCGCGGCGAAAACTGAAGAACTGCTCTTCGTCCGCATAGGTGCAGGCCGCCACGTCGTGGATCGCCGCAACGCCCGCCGCCTCCAGCTTTGCCGCCACAAAGGCGGGCAGGTCAAACTGGCAATGGCCGGGCTTTGACCCCGCCACGAAAAAACGGTCGTTGCGGTCATCGTCGGCCAGGAAAGTGTCGCGGAACTTGTCGTCGACTTCGTAATTGGCTTGGCTGATGGTTGGGCCGATAGCGGCGCTGATGGTGTTGGCACCGATCGCCTTCATTGCGGTGACAGTGTTTTCAATCACGCCGCTGAACGCCCCGCGCCAGCCCGCATGCGCCGCGCCGATAATGCCCGCGCTTTCATCGCATAAAAGGATGGGCGCGCAATCGGCGGTCAGGATGGCGAGCCCCACGCCGCGCATCTTTGTCACCATGGCGTCGGCTTTGGGTACGTCTTGGTGGACATGCGCCGTCGTGACCGTCAGCACGTCCGGCGAATGGGTTTGATAGACGGTCGCCAAGTGATCGGGGGCAAGGCCCATAGCCGCCGCCACGCGCGCGCGATTGGCGGCAACGTCCTTTGCTTCGTCGCCCGAGCCAAAGCCGCAATTCAGTCCGCGATAGAGCCCGGTGGAAACGCCGCCCGCACGCCCGAAAAACCCATGGCGGGCTTTGATGTTGGAAGCGGTGAGGGGCGCAAGATCGGTCATAGGAGAAAAGCGTCGCTCGCTTCAAACCCCGGCGGCAAGACGCCTTGGGGCGCGAGGGCGAGCACTTTGAACAGCGCGCCCATGCGCGCCTCGTTGGTCAGGCGGTCAAGCGCCTCCATCACGTCTTTTGCGGCATCGGGATTGGATGCGGCAAGCCGGTCGGCCCGTTGGCCCATGCCGATGCGGCTCAGGAACTCACCCTGGCTGATGGGACCGAAAGGCGCCGCGCCCCCAACAAGTGCCGCGCGCGCGACCGCCTCGAAATCCACATGGGCGGTCAGGTCCACATCGCCGGGCTCGGCCAGGGGCGAAATGTATTCGTGCTTCCGAAGCGCCTGCAGCGTGTCGCCTGCCGCGCTTTGCGCATAGCCATAATCGATAAAGAGCGCGAGGCCCCCACGTTGCGCTACCGCGGCGGCACATTGCTGCACAAAGCCGACAACGGCGGGGCAAAATTCGGCAATGGCGCCAATCTCGGTGCTCCGGGTACGGAGAATATTTTCGGCAAAGGCGGGGGGCGGCTCACTCGCGACCGTGAAGGCGAGCTGGCCCTGGTCATCAAGGCCCACCAACCGCTCGCGCCAACCGTCCGTTGTCAGCACAAATTGATGAATGGGCAGGGCATCGAGAAATTCATTCGCCAGAATGAAGACTGGCCCTTGCGAGGCGGCGAGCGCTTCTTCCAATCGGTCATGCCATTTGATGGGCAGGCCGGTCGGCACAAGCCGCGTTTGCTGGGTCGCGCGCAAGGCGGGGCTCATTTCCACAAGATTGACGCTCACCCCGCGCTTGAAGGCTTCGGACCCGCCCGCCGCGCGCAATGCATCGGCCATCAATGTGCCACGCCCGGGGCCAAGCTCGATCAGGCTGAACGGTGCGGGGCTGCCCGCCGCTTGCCAGCCCGCAACGGCCCAAAGCCCCAAGAGCTCGCCGAACATCTGGCTGATCTCTGGCGCGGTGGTGAAGTCGCCCCCTTCGCCGAAGGGGTCTTGCTTCATGTAATAGCCTTGCGTCGGATGACCCAGGCACACTTGCATGAAGCTCGCCACGGTGACGGGCCCACGCTCGGCGATGGTTTCGCGGATCAGGTCTTCCAGCTGGCTCATGACGCTTTCGCCGCAGTGGGCGCCTTCAATGCAAACCAGATGAAGGCGAGCCCCGCCAGCGCCATGGGAATGGAAAAGAGCATGCCCATGGTGAACCAGTTGTCGGGGGAGCCGATAAAGTCTTTAGCCTCGCGCACGAACTCGACAGAGAACCGCGCGATGGCATAGCCGAGCAAATAGACGCCGGTGGTCAGCCCGCGCTTGTGCAGCGCGCGTGTTTGCCAGACAAGAAACCAGAGGATGCCGAAGAGTACGATGCCTTCCAGGCCCGCTTCATAGAGCTGGCTGGGATGACGGGGCAGGGGCCCCGCGTAAGGACTCGGAAAGACAACGCCCCAAGGCACGGTCGTGACCTTGCCCCACAGCTCCCCATTGATGAAGTTCGCGATACGCCCGAAGAACAGACCAATAGGAACGGCGGGGGCGACCACGTCGCCAACGCGGATGGCATCGAGCTTGTTGGCTTTCGCAAAAATCAACACCGCCAGAATGACCCCCAGCGCGCCGCCGTGGAAAGACATGCCGCCCTCCCAGACCGCGAACATCTGCAGCGGGTTCGCGAAATAAAAATCGCGCAGGTTCGGGTACCACATGGCGTAGAGCAGGATATAGCCGAGCCGTCCCCCGAAGATGACGCCGAGCGCGGCCCACAACAGCAAGTCATCAACCTGCACGGCGCTGATCGGCTTTTGCACCTTGAAGGGCGCACCGGTTTTTTTCTCAAACGAAAGGCGCGGGTGCGGAATGCGCAACCCGATGAGCGGCAGTTTCGTCGCGGTCCATTCGCGCGGAAAACTTTGCCAGTTCTTCGTGGCCCACAGGCGGTCGGCGCGCAGGATCATCTGCACGTACTGCCAGCCCAGAACGATCCCGAAAATATAGGCGAGCGCATACCAGCGGATCTGAAAGAACCCGAGGTCGATGAAAACCGGATCGATATTGGGAAAAGGAATGACGGAACTCCATCTCACGCTGGCGGACGGGCGCCAAGGTGTCCATCGCGCCGCGCCCTGTCAAGCAAAGGGGCGCCCCCGCGCCGCACTTGTTATCGACCTCGCAAAAGCGCATATGAAGGGGGCAAATCCAAGGCTTGAAACAGGTAACCGTCATGCAGACCCGCAGCCCCATGTTCGATGATCTCGCCCAGCTTCTGACCAGTGCCGCCGGCGCGGCCCAGGGGGTGCGCGAAGAGGTGGAAACCATGGTCCGCGCGCAGGTGGAACGCGCCGCCGATCAGCTCGATTTGGTCAGCCGCGAGGAATTTGACGCCGTCCGCGCCATGGCCGTCGCGGCCCAGGAACGGGCCGACGCCCTGGAGGCCGAAATCGCGGCCCTAAAAGAGGCGCTCGGCAAGGACGCCTAGGCCCGCCCGCCCCGGAAACCCGCGACTTTTCCACAGGAAAAGCCGATTTCCGGTCGGATTTTGCCGAAAACCCAAGGTTCTCCCCAGATTTTTCTTCTCAGGTCGCTTGAACGAAGGCGAAGCATTGGGCAGGCTCGACACATAGTGGTGGCGAAGCATTTGGCCACAAGATGTAGAGTTTTTGGGCGGCCGGGCGTAAATCCCATTCGGCACCGCGAACGGAAAGTCGGGAGCAGGCGCCATGAGCAATATCGAATTCGCTGAATTGAGCCTTTCCGCAAATCCCATCGACGTCATTGAGCAGGTGGTCTCCACCGAGGAATGGCCCTTCGACCGCAGCGCCGAAGACGAGCTTTCCATCTCCGTCTCCGGCGCCTGGTGCGATTATCACATCACCTTCAACTGGCGGCAGGATCTTGAAGCGCTCCACATGGGCTGCGCGTTCGACATGCGGGTCCCGGCGGACAAGCGGCCGCAGGTCTATGCACTGCTCGCCATGATCAACGAACAAATGTGGGTCGGCCATTTTGATCTGTGGTCGGACGAAGGCGTGGTGCTCTTCCGTCACGGGTTGATGATGAACGGCGGCGCGCGCCCCACCTCGCAACAGGTGGAGGCCTTGCTTCATCTGTCCATGGAAGCCTGCGAGCGCTACTTCCCTGCGTTCCAATTTGTGATCTGGGCTGGCAAGAGCGCCGGCGAAGCCATGGCGGCTTGCGCTTTCGACGCCCAAGGCACGGCCTAAATGTCCGGCAAAGACGGGGCGGGCGGCGGACCGCTCGTCCTCTTCGGCGCGGGCCGCATGGGCGGCGCGCTTCTGAAAGCCTGGATTGAAACCGGCGCCGCAAAAAATCCCATCGTGAACGACCCTCATCCGGCTGACTGGGTAACGGCGCTTGCCGCGAAGGGCGATGTGCGCCTGAACGATGGCGCGCCCGTTCCTGCCGACCTTCTCGTGCTGGCCGTAAAGCCCCAGTACATGGGGGATGTCTTGCCGCTTGCCGCGAAATGGGTGGGGGCGGAAACGCTCGTCATCTCCGTCGCGGCAGGGTCCACCATGGCGCAACTCAGCGCGGGGCTGGGCGGACACACTCGCCTCCTCCGCGTCATGCCCAATACGCCCGCGCTGGTGGGCCTTGGGATGAGCGTCATCTGCCCCGGGGCCGGTGCGCAGCCGACCGATACACACCGCGCCAGCGAGTTATTCTCCGCCGTGGGCAAGACCGTCGCCATTGGCGATGAAAGCCTGATGGATGCGGTCACGGCCCTGTCGGGCTCGGGCCCCGCCTACGTCTTTCTTCTGGCGGAGGCCATGGCCGCTGCGGGGGTGGAACAGGGCCTTCCCAAAGATGTGGCGATGGAGCTTGCCATGGCGACCGTTGCGGGTGCAGGCGAGATGATGTGGCAGGGGGAGGGCGCGCCCGCCACCTTGCGGGAGAATGTCACGAGCCCCGGCGGCACCACCGCCGCCGCGCTTGAGGTGCTAATGGCTTCGCCCGGCATGAAAGAGCTTTTGTCCAAGGCGATTGCCAGCGCCACCGCGCGGGGCAAAGAGCTGGGCAAGCAATAGTCTGAAATCTAGGTCGGCAGGGTCAGCCGGGCGCGCAAGCCCCCCAGGGGGCTGTCGCTCAAGATAATGTCGCCGCCATGGGCGCGCGCAATATCCCGCGCAATGGAAAGCCCCAGGCCCACACCGCCGCCTGCGTCCTGATTGCGCGCTTCGTCAAGGCGACGGAAGGGGCGAAAGGCTTCGTCGCGCAGGTGCGGGGGAATGCCGGGGCCGTCATCATCCACGGTAATTTCGATTTGCGGCCCCATGGCGCGCGCTGTCAGGTGGACGGTTGTGCCATAGGTCGCGGCATTGTCGAGCAGATTGTTCACCGCGCGACGAATGGCCTGCGCGCGCACGGTGGCGGAAAGATCGCGGTCGGCGTCCAGCTCCACCTTCAGCCCCTGCCGCACCATATCGGCGGTGACGTGTTCCAGCAGCTCCGTCAGGTTTGTCGGGCTCGCACTTTCGCTGCGTTGGCCGCGCGCGAACTCGAGATATTCCTCGAGCATATGGGTCATTTCTTCGACATCGGATTTCAGCGCTTCGACGCTCGAATCTTCCGCATCCATCAGGGCGAGTTCCAGCTTCATGCGGGTCAGCGGCGTGCGCAGGTCATGGCTGACGCCCGCCAGCATTTCCGTACGCTGATGAATGTGGCGATAGATGCGGTCGCGCATCTGAATAAAGGCAAGCGCCGCGCGCCGCACTTCCCGTGCACCGGCGGGTTTGAATTCCGGTTGATCGATGCCCTTGCCGAAATTTTCCGCCGCAGTGGCAAGCCGCGAGATGGGCCGCACTTGATTGCGCAGGAACAGGAAAGCGACGGCGAGCAGCAAAGTGCCGGAAAAAATCAGATAGGCAAGGAAGATATGACCATTGGTCACGAACACCCGGTCCTGCCGCGCGAGAACGTGCAAGACGCCGCCGTCCACTTGAACGCGGATTTCCACAAATTCGGGGCGCGAGGTGAGATCGAACCAGAAGGGGCGTCCCAACCGCTGGCCCAGTTCCCGGTGAAGCGTGTCGTCGAGCAGGGAAAAGGCCGAACGGGGCTGTACCGTAGGCAGTGCGTCGCCTTCGCGAAACTCGATCTGCAAGCGCATATCGCGCAAGGCGACAGGGGCAAGTTCAACCCATGAAACATCACTGGCACTCGATTCATGAATGTCGAGCAGCATGGCGATCTCGCCCGCCGTTACCGATGCCAGTCGCCGCGAGATGAAATCCCAGTGCCGGTCGAAAAAGTACCAGGTCATCAAGGCTTGGGTCAGCAAGACCGGCAACACGATGATCAGGATCGAACGGCCCAACAGGCCACGTGGCGCGACCCGGCGCAGCAAGGCTTCGGCGCGGCGTGTAACGCGTTTCAGGGGATTGGTGGCGGGGGGCGGTGTCGTCTCGGTCATTCGGGTACCAACATATAGCCTTTGCCGCGTACCGTCTGCAGGTAAAGCGGCGCACGAGGGTCTTCTTCGATCTTGCGGCGCAATCGTGTCATTTGCACGTCAACGGTCCGCTCCAGTCCCGCGCCGGTGTTTTCACAAAGCTCCGTACGGGAAAAGACGCGCCCCGGATTGTGCGCGAAAAGATCGAGCAAGGTCGATTCGGCGGTGGTCAGATGCACGGGCCGCCCTTCGCGGGTCAGCTCCTTGCGGTGAAGGTTATAGGCGCAGGCGCCCATCCTGATTTCACGCCCGGTTCTTTCTTCCGGCCGGGTGCGGCGCATGATGGTTTGAATGCGCAGCAGCAATTCCTTGGGCTCAAAAGGTTTGGCGAGATAGTCATCCGCGCCCACTTCCAACCCCGCGATGCGGTCTTGCGGTTCGCCCCGCGCGGTCAGCAACAGGATCGGCACGTCCAAAGTCTTGCGCAAGGACTCGGTGAGGCGCAGCCCGTCTTCCCCCGGCATCATGATGTCGAGCACGATAAGGTCGAAGGCGAGGCCCTTCAGCCGCGCGCGTGCTTCCTCTGCATTGCTCGCCGCCGTCACGCGATATCCGTTGCCCGCGAGGTAGCGCTGCAACAGCGTACGAATGCGCGTGTCGTCATCGACGATCAACACATGAGGCAGGTCGTGATCCTCGAGGTCCGAGCCGATGTGGTTTGCCTCCGTCATCCCCGCGTCTTGTCCTTTGTGTCGGTCAATTGATGCAGCACCGAACGGAACCCCGCGACCGCTGCCGGCCCGGCAAGGCGGAAGGCCTCGGCCAGGTCCGCGCGCGCTTGGTCTGTCAGCTCTCGCACCAGCGCTTCGCCTGTGGGGCTGAGCTTGAGGAGCCGCTGGCGGCGGTCCTTTTCCCCCGGCGCCTGCGTTACCAGAGCCGCCTCCACCAGCGGTGTCAGCACCCGGTGAAGGCTTTGTTTGCGAATTTCGAGAATGTCCAGAAGCCCCGCCACGGGAATGGAAGGGTTCTGCGACAGGGTGTGCAGCACCCGGTAGTGGGCCATGCCCAGGCCCTGCGCCTCCAGCGTTTCCCGCGCCGAGCCGGTCAGGTGGCGTGTCGCGTTGACCAGAAGGTCCAGTGCCTCCTCAAGGTCCCGATCCCGCAGGTAAAGCGGTCCGGGCGGCGTCGACTCAAGGCGTGAATAAGTGTCAGACATGCTGACATGTCTACCGCGAAAAGATTGCTGAAACAATGGCCCGGTTGTGCGCTTCGAAACGCGCCGTCGCCCAGATGGGTAATCAAGTCGCAGGCGGGGGCCAATGGCCCCTGCGGGGCTTGCGCTTGGGGCCGATAGGCGCAATGAGTCCCATTCAATTGAGTTCACGACATCTTCTGGAGGTCACTCCCATGGCGGACATCATTCCGTTTGACGAACGCGACGGCGAAATCTGGTTCGACGGCAAATTCATTCCCTGGCGCGACGCGAAAATCCACGTGCTGACCCACGGGCTGCACTATGGCTCCGCCGTCTTCGAGGGCGAGCGGGTCTATGACGATGTGATCTTCAAATCGAAAGAGCACACGGACCGCCTGTTCAAATCGGCCGAGCTTCTGTCGATCGATGTCCCCTTCACCAAGGAAGAGATCGAAGCCGCCAAGCTTGAAACCGTGAAGCGCGCGGGCTTCAAGGATGCCTATATCCGCCCGGTCATCTGGCGTGGGTCGGGCTCCATGGGCGTGTCGGCCCCGAACGCGGGCGTGCGTTGCGCCATCGCGGTTTGGGAATGGCCGTCCTATTTCCCCCCCGAGCTGATCGCCAAGGGCATCACGATGGACATCGCGCGCTGGAAACGCCCGGGGCCGCAATCGGCGCCCTGCACGGCGAAGGCCGCGGGTCTTTACATCATCTGCACGCTGGCGAAAGAAGAAGCCGACGCGAAGGGCTGCCACGATGCGCTGATGTACGACATCGAAGGTAATATCGCCGAAGCCACCGGCGCGCACATCTTCTTTGTGAAGGATGGCGAGATTCACACGCCGCAGCTGGGCAACTTCATTGAAGGCATCACGCGGGCAACCGCCATTGAGATCGCCAAGGCGCGCGGCATCAAGGTGATCGAGCGCAAGATCAAGCCCGAAGAGCTTGGCTCTTTCGAGCAATGCTTCCTGACCGGCTCCGCCGCGGAAGTGACCCCCGTGGGCCAGATCGGCGAGCACAAATACACTGTGGGTGAAATGACGAAGCAAATGCGCGACGACTATCTGAAGCTCGTGCGTCGTCAGCTTGACCTGACAAAGGATCTGCAACCGCGCGTCGCCGTCTAGTTGGCGGTACTGCGGGCCTCGCAAGGGGCGCAGAGAACGGGCCGGCATCTTCGGGTGTCGGCCCGTTTCTTTTGGCTCACTTCCATTTATCGCGGGCGGTATCGTCACTGTCGCGCGCATCGACCCACTTATCGCCCGCCGCGCCCGCTTCCTTTTTCCAGAAGGGCGCTTCGGTTTTCAGAAAATCCATCATGAAGCGGGCGGCATCGAAGGCATCGCCTCGATGTGCGGCGCCGGCGATCACCAGCACAATGACATCGCCGGGTGAAAGCTCGCCCACGCGATGGACGATTAGTGAGGCGGTCAGGCCGAAACGGTCCACAGCTTCCGCTTCTATCCGCGCAAGCTCCTTTTCCGTCATGCCGGGGTAATGCTCGAGGGTCAGCCTGGTGATGCCCTCGCGGTCTGAAAAGTCGCGCACGAGGCCTGTAAAGGTCACCGCCGCGCCGATGTCCGTGCGGCCCTTGGTCAAGGCGGTCAGTTCCGCGCCGACGTCAAAGGGCTCTGTCTGCACGCGGATCATGGTTCAGCCCCCCGTTACGGGCGGGAAGATGGCCACCTCATCGCCCGCCGCGAGAGGTGCGTCCAGGTCCACATAGGTCTGGTTCACCGCCACTTTCAACATGGCGCCGGGGCCCAGGGCGTGGGCGTGGCCGTCGCTCCGGCCCCGTAGCCAGGCAACCAGATCCCCCACGGTTTTCACGTGCGCCGGCGGGTCGAGCTGTTCCTCGGCGGTGCCGATTTCATCGCGAAGGCGGGCGAAATAGAGGACGGTCATCAGGGGGCCTTAAATTGATTTTGGGCGCGGATCAGTGTATCCGCCACGGACAGGAAATAAAACGCCCGAACCAAGCTTCAAGAGAAACGAGGCGCGCCATCAAAACCCCCAAGTATGTCTTTGCCGACATTGATGAGACGATCACGGAACACGGCCGGATCAAATCGGAAACCATTGCGGCGTTTGAGCGGCTTCAGGCGGCTGGAATTCGCACCGGGCTGCTGACGGGCCGCCCGGCAGGCTGGGCCAATTGCCTGATCCAGTATTTTCCCATCGATACGATCCTGTCAGAAAACGGCGCGCTGGGGTTCAACAAGCGCGATGGGGTCGTCCATACCTGGCGGCACCCAAATTGCGTGCCCATCATTAGCGATGTTGGCCGCGACTTCGTTGCAGCAGTCGCGAAAAAATTTCCTGCGGCGGTGTTTTCGCAAGACAACGATTATCGCCTGTTTGATTTCGCGGTAGAGATCGCCGACACGCGCGCCGCAGACCCCACGTTTGATTTCATCGAGCTGGTGGATTTTGTGCAGGACGCCGGATGGCAAGTGAAGGAAAGCTCCATTCACTTCAATATCTGGAAGGGCGTCTATGACAAACTCGGCGGGCTGGGCCTATTCCTGAAGGCCGAGGGCATCGACCCCGAGGATGTGCGCGTGAACGGTGTCTTCGCGGGCGATTCGCCCAATGACGAACCGCTGTTTGGTTGGTTCGAACAATCCTATGGCGTCGCGGGCGTTGAAAAATATCTGCCCATCATCAAGCAACATCCGAAACACATTTTGAAAGGCGAGGAGGGCGCGGGCTTCCGCGAACTCGCCGCAAACATTCTGGGGGACGCATGAACAAGAGCTTCTGGCCCAACCTGCTGACCTTTTCACGGGTGCTGATTGTCATCCCCTTTGTCATTTACTATCCCGATCCGGCGACGCGCACGATCTGGCTCGTGGCCTTCCTCATCCTGTGCGAATTGACCGACGCATTTGACGGGATGCTGGCGCGCGGCATGGGCGCGGTATCGGACTTTGGTAAATTGTTCGACCCCTTTTCCGACAGCGTCTATCGGCTGTTTGCCTTCCTCACGTTGTTGATGGCGGGGCTCTTTCCCTGGTACGCGCTGATGGTGCTTATCTTCCGCGATGTCGCTGTTGCTTATGTCCGCGTTTTTGAGGCGACCCACGGCACGGTGCGTGCCGCGCGCGTGTCGGGAAAGATCAAGGCGATTGTGCAAGGGGTGGCGCTGATTGGGATTGCGACTTTTGGGGCCGAAACCTTCGGGCTTTCGGCGGAAATTGTCGGCGGACTGATTCAAGTGATGATCTGGTCGACGATCGCCGTGACACTGTGGTCGCTTTACGATTACACGCAGCCCCTGTGGCGGGCGAGCGAGAAGCCGAACGCCTAGCCGGAATGCCGATTACCCTGAATGGAAGTGGTCATAGATCCGCTGCGCCATCGCGCTTGAGATCCCTTCAACCGCTTCGAGATCAGCCAGCCCCGCGCGGCTGACGCCCTTGGCCGAACCAAAGTGCAGCAACAGCGCCTTTTTGCGCGCCGCGCCGATACCGCCAATCTCATCCAATGGGTTTGCCGAAATGGCTTTGGTACGCCGCGCGCGGTGGCTGCCGATGGCAAAGCGGTGCGCCTCGTCCCGCAGGCGCTGAAGGAAATACATAACCGGGCTGGTGCGATCGAGGGTGAAGGGATCGCGCCCCGGCATGAAAAATCGCTCGCGGCCTGCGTCGCGGTCCGGCCCTTTGGCGATGGACACCAGCGTCACACCCTCAACCCCCAGATCGGCAAAGACTTCTTCGGCGATAGACAGCTGCCCCTTGCCGCCATCGATCAGAACGATGTCCGGCCAGGCGGGAAACTTGCCGCTGTCGTCGTCTTCCGTGTCGCGTTCGGTGTGGTCCTTCAGCAGTCGCGAGAACCGCCGCGTCAGAACCTCGCGCATCATGGCGTAGTCATCGCCTGGCGCGATGTCTTTGCCCTTGATGTTGAATTTGCGGTACTGGCCTTTTTCAAAACCGCCCAACCCCGCGACCACCATGCCGCCCACGGGATGGCTGCCCTGAATGTGGGAGTTGTCGTAAATCTCGATGCGGCGCGGCGGCGTGTCCATGCCAAAGGCTTCGCCCACTTTTTCAAGCAATTGCCGCTGGGCCGAACTTTCCGACACGCGCCGGGCCAGTGCCTCGCGCGCGTTGGTCACCGCATGGTCTACAAGCGCGCGTTTTTCCCCACGCGAGGGCACGCGGATATCGACCTTGCGGCCTTCTTTGATTTCAAGAGCCTCGCTCAGGAGCGCGCGTTCCTCGAAATCATGACTCAGCAGGATCATGCGCGGCGCGGGCTTGTCATCATAAAACTGGGTCAGGAAGGCGGCGAGCACGTCCTGAGGTTCCGCGCTGCGATCATGGCGCGGGAAGAACGCGCGGTTCCCCCAGTTCTGCCCCGCGCGGAAGAAAAACACCTGAATGCAGGTTTGTCCGCCATCGGCAAAGGCGGCCACCACATCCGCTTCATCCAGAGTTTCAGGGTTGATGCCCTGTTGTGTCTGAATGGCCGTAAAGGCGCGCAAACGGTCGCGATAGTTCGCGGCAATCTCAAAGTCCTGATTGTCCGCGGCCTCTTGCATGGCGCGCACCATCATGTCCTGGATCTTGCGGCTCTTGCCGCCGAGAAAGTCCGACGCGTCTTTCACCAGTTCGCGATAGCCCGTCTCGCTGATTTCCCCTGTGCAGGGCGCGCTACAGCGTTTGATTTGAAACAGCAGGCAGGGCCGCGAGCGTGACTCGAATACGCTGTCCGAACAGGAGCGCAAAAGAAACGCGCGCTGCATGGTATTGAGGGTGCGGTTGACGGACTTGGCCGACGCAAAGGGGCCAAAATAATGGCCCTTGATGTTGCGCGCGCCGCGATGCTTGCGAATCTGCGGGAAGGCGTGCGTCTCGTCGATCAGGATGTAGGGAAAGCTTTTGTCGTCGCGCAAAAGGATATTGTAGCGCGGCTTGAGTTGCTTGATGAGGTTGGCTTCCAAAAGCAGCGCTTCGGTTTCCGTATGCGTCGTCACGATCTCCATGGATGCCGTCATGGAAATCATGCGCGCGATGCGCTGGGTCTGGCCCATCAGCTTGGTGTAGTTGGTGACGCGTTTCTTGAGGTCCCGCGCCTTGCCCACATAAAGAACGTTCCCGCGTGCATCCAGCATGCGATAGACGCCGGGCCCATTGGGCAGCGTCTTCACCACGCCCTTGATCACCTCGATGCCGGACATCGGGGCGGTCTCAGGGGCCTTGGCGCTGTTTTCTGGATCGTCACTCATCAGGGGCGGACATAATCATTGCTGGGGGTGAAAATCACCCGGATTCGGATCTGGTGTCAGGGGTACGTCACGGCGCTGTCATATTAATCCACTGAATCTGTGGATAACTGTGTGGGCAAGGGGGGTGGCGGTGACCTATCTATCTGGAATCGTTCACCCCGCACCGCTTTGCCCATTTTTTGTGCATTTCCTTAAGGCGCTGATTTCACAGGGCTATATGCGTTAGTCAAAATGAATATTGTGCAAAGACCCGGGAATGCACTGCGGAATGGGGCAAATGAGGCAAACCTCGTCCCGCTGTGCAAAGAGGGGCGTTCCAGACATAGTTAACGACCCCTGTCAAGGACTGAATTGCGCACGGGGTGCGCATTTAGTCCATGTTCGGCGTATCTGCCTGAACGCGCTCGATTTCCACGCCCACACTGGCGGCCGATGCGATGGCGGCCAGCTTCTCGATTCTTACCCGCGCCACCTGGACTCGAGGGTCTTCGAGGCAGCGCGCGGCGATGAGCTCGGCCAGGGTCTCCACCAGTCGCACATGGCCGGCACCCACGATGGTCTTCACGCTTTCGACCACCTGGTGATAGTCCACCACGTCTTCGAGGCGGTCGCCGCTGGGGGCGCCTGCGTCCGTGACCGTGAGGTCGATATTGATGCGGATGGGCTGGGTGCGGCCTTCCTCGTGCCGGAAAACACCAATATGGGCGTCCAGCAGCAGATCCCGGATAAAGACGTGCCGCACGGCCTGGGCCGCGTTGGCGATCTTCAGCGGAATAACGGTCTGGGCATCGCGCTTGGTCATGGCGGGGTCCGATCATGGTCCTGAGGCGGCGCACTCTAGGGGGTCGGCGGGGCTCTGCCAACACTTGCCGGATGGCCCCGTGTGCGGCAGAAGGAAGCCCATGTTTTCCGGGAGCTTTTAAGGGGAGCCCAAGATGCCGTCATGCCTTGTCACTGGAGCCGCCCGCCGCGTTGGCGCAGGGCTGACCCGTGCGCTGGTGGCCCGGGGGTGGACCGTGGTCGCCCATTACAATGGTTCTGCGGACGACGCCGAGGCATTGGCGGACGAGCTGGGCCGCGCCCATGTGAAACCGCTGCAGACGGACCTTGCCAATGATGCGGAGGTTTCCGGCCTCATCGCCGCGGCGGCGAAGCTTGCGGGCGAGCCGCTGACCCTGCTGGTGAACAACGCTTCGCTATTTGAGGAAGACCACGCCGGCACTCTGCGCGAGGATCGCTGGGATCAGCACATGCAGGTGAATCTGAAGGCGCCCGCATTTCTGGCACAGGACTTTGCGAAACAAGCCCCCGAATGCGCGGTGAGCCTGATCGTCAATCTGCTCGATCAAAAACTCTGGAACCTTAATCCCGATTTTTTCTCCTACACCGCTTCAAAGGCGGGCCTGCGCGCGGTGACGGAAATGCTGGCCCAGGCGCTGGCGCCAAAAGTGCGCGTGTGCGGCATCGCGCCGGGCATCGTTCTGCCCAGCACCTACCAAAGCGATGAGCATTTCGAAGAGGTGCACAACATGAACCCGTTGGGGCGCGGCGCAACGGTGGAAGACATTGCGCGCACGCTTGTATTCCTGATCGACAGTCCCGCGATCTCCGGGCAAACCATATTGGTGGATGGGGGACAGCACTTCAGCGGGCAAGCGCGCGATGTGCTCTACGCCGAACCGGGCAAGACCTAAAGCGTGTAGGTGCAGGCTTCGCGGCAAGTGGGGCGCGCCACGGTCACGCGGACAAGCCCGGGAAACGCGCCTTTGAGTTTTTCAGCAATCCACACCGCGATGTTTTCCAGCGACGGGTTTTCCAGACCCTCAATCTCATTGAGATAGTTGTGGCACAGGGTTTCGCGCAATGTATTCAGCGCCTGATCCACTTCGTCGAAGTCAACGACCCAGCCGTGGTCCGCGTCACGCGCGCCGGCGATGGTCACATCCACTTCAAAGGAATGGCCGTGAATGCGCGCATAGCGGTGCCCTTCGCCCATTTGGGGAAAGTGATGTGCGGCTTCAAAGGTGAAGCGCTTGGTGATTTCAAGCTGTCCGGTCATTTCAATTGATGTCTTTTACAAGGGCAGGCCCGCAATGGCGCCGCCGCCGTTCTGGAACAAAATCCAGATGAAGGCAACATAACCGAGAAGAAAGAAGGTGCCAGAAACCCGCGACACGCGGCCGCGCGACAGGGCGTAAGGCAGTACCAGCAAGGCCGTGCCCATCAGGACCCAAAGTTCAAACGAGCGGAATTCGGGGTCAATGGGGATGGGCATGCCGTTCACGGGCACGGCGACCATGGTGGTCGCGCCCATGATGGCGAGGATATTGAACATATTGCTGCCGATGACATTGCCGATGGCGACGGCGGAGTGGCGATGCATGGCGGCGACAAGGCTGGTCGCAAGTTCGGGCAGGGAGGTGCCCAGCGCGATGACCGTCAGGCCGATGACAGAGGGCGACACGCCCATGCGAACGGCGAGGTCCTGCGCACCCATAACGCAGTAATGCGCCCCCAGGGGCAGGCCAACAACGGCGAACAGAATGAAGGCGCCGATCCAAACCGGCGACTTGGGCAGGCCGGACATTTGTTCGACCTCTTCGACTTCCTCGATGGTGAAATCGTCGTCGGTGGAGCGCGACGCACGAAAGCCGGTGTAGAGAAGATAAAGAAAGATCAGCGCGAAAAGCGTGAACCCTTCGGTGAGGGTGATCCGCAGATCCCACGCGAAATAGACAAAGAGCCCGGTGGCCGCGACCATCATCAAGGTATTGCGGCGGATCATGGGCTGGTCGGAATGAATGGGATAGATCAGCGCGGGCAGGCCAAGAACCAGCAGTACGTTCGCGATATTGCTGCCCACCACATTGCCAACGGCGATGCCGATCGCTTCGGGGTCGGCAAGGGCGGCCTGGATGCCCACCACAAACTCGGGCGCGGAAGTGCCGAAGGCGACAATGGTCAGGCCGATGAAGAGGGCGGGGATGCGCATTTTCTTGGCGAGAGACACGGCCCCCCGCACAAGCAGATCACCACAAACAAGAAGGACAAGGAGCCCGCCGATCACATAGGCCAGACTGATTGCCATAAAAATCTCCCGTTGCCGCTGGATGGCCGCCTTCGCGCGGGGCGGCCTTGCCCCCGATGCACCCCAAATTCGCGGCCCGGCGCGCCCGGACCGTCGCCTGTCATATAAGAGCCAGGGACCGAAGACAAAGGGTGTTTTAGAAATTCTCCGTGACCGGCCCCTGACAATTCATCACGGCGGGCAAATCAGCTAGGTTGAGACCCAGCAAAGGAAAACCCATGCCCCCCGACGTCTTTCACGCCCTGCCGTATCTGCGCGAAGCCCTGATCCTGCTGGTGGTCGCGGTCATAGTGGTGCCGCTCTTCGGGCGGATCAGGATCAGCCCCATTTTGGGCTTTCTGCTGGCCGGGGTGCTGATCGGCCCCTTTGGCTTTGGGGTTATTGACGCGGCGGAGGATGTGCACCGGTTTGCCGAATTGGGGGTGGTCTTTCTGCTCTTCAAAGTGGGGCTGGAACTTTCCATCGACCGCCTGATCCAGCTGCGGCGGCTGGTCTTTGGCATGGGGGCGGTTCAGGTCGTGCTGACCGGCATTGTCATCAGTGCCATTGCCCACCTTTGGGGGAACAGTTCCGCCGCCTCCATTGTCATCGGGTTTGCCCTGGCACTGTCGTCCACGGCCATCGTTATGCGGCTTCTGGCGGAAGGTAACGCCATCGCTGCGCCGCACGGGCGGGCGAGCTTTTCGGTCTTGCTGTTTCAGGACTTGGCGGTGGTGCCGATCCTTTTGCTGGTTTCACTGCTCGCGAATGACGGCGAGGGCGGCTCGCTGTGGATTGCGGTCGGCATGGCCCTGGGCAAGGCCATACTCGCCGTCGCGCTAATCGCTTTCATCGGACGCTTCGTGCTGCGCCGCCTATTTCATGTGGTGGCGGCAACCAAGCGTCCGGAAGTCTTCATGGCAATGACCTTGCTGACGGTGCTCGTCACCGCCATGGGCACCGCTTATGCGGGACTTTCCATGGCGCTGGGGGCATTTCTGGCGGGGCTGATCCTTGCGGGTACCGAGTTCCGCCATCAGATCGAAAGCGACATCGCACCGTTCGAAGGGCTCTTGCTCGGGCTCTTTTTCATCAGCGTCGGCATGGGCATCAATTTCGCCGCCATCGCGCCTTTGCTGCCGGTCATCTTGCCCGCCGTGTTGGGGCTGATGCTGATCAAGGGCGTCCTCATCGTTGGCATCGCCAAGGGGTTTGGCCTTTCCTTTGCCAACGCCGTGCGCTCGGGCGTGATGCTTAGCCAGGCGGGGGAGTTCGCTTTTGTGGTTTTCGCGGCGGCGAGCGCATTGGGGGTGGGGCTTCTGGCGCCTGAGACCGCGCAATTCATGACCGTCGTGACGGCGATCAGCATGATGCTTTCGCCCGCGCTTCCGTTCATCGCGAGCGGGCTCGGCGACTTTATCGAAGCGCGCAACGCGGAACGCGACCAGGATGACATGGATTTTTCGGGCTTCAGCGATCACGTCATCATCGCGGGCTATGGGCGTCTGGGGCAGACGGTGGCAAAGGTCCTGGAGGCCGAGGGCATTCCTCATGTGGCTGTCGATACGGACGCGCGCCTGATTGGCCAGTGCCGCGCTTCGGGCCAGTCGGCCTTTTTCGGAGACGGTACGCGCGCCGGTATTTTGGAGCGTTTGGGGGTGGCGAAAGCCGGGGTGGTGCTTGTCACCATGAACGACACCCATGCGGTGGGGCGGACGCTTTCCGAGGTCAGGCGCAATTGGCCCCATGTGCCGGTCTTTGTGCGCGCGCGCGACGCGGCGCACAGGGATGAGCTACGCCGCCTGGGCGCGACCCATATTGTCCCTGAAACGCTGGAAGCGAGCCTTCAACTCTCGGGCCGCGTGCTGTCGGCCATGGGCACACCGGACGAAGCCATCAGTGTGATCATCGAACAGTTCCGCGACAATGAATATGCGGACCTGACAGATATTATCGAGCCGGAACCCGAGGCACCGCAGGACCCGGCCTATTCGCCCGCTGGTTAGATAAAATTCCAACTAATCCTTTCCCTTAATTTTCAGACCTCGCGCGCAAGATGGCATCCGTCATTGTTGCGAGGAGTTCCCGAAAATGACTGTGGAAGTCTTGGCCCGCACGAAACCCCGGTTGGATGGGCCCATTGAACGCCTTATGAAGCACCAGGCCGCAGAACGGCGTCTGGTGGGGCGCCTGCTGACCTACTGGCATGACTTGTGTGAAGGGCGTGCGTACCCGCGTTTGGGCGACGTTGATCCGCACAAAGTCGGCACCGATTGGCGCTGGTCATTCATTCTGGAAACCGGCAACCATCGCGAGTTTCCAAACTTTGTCTATCTGGGTCCCGACCTTGCGAAATACTCTGGCGTCTTTTTAGCGGGGCAGGATGATTTCACCCTGACGCTGCTTGATGTGGCGACGCACAAGCTCGACCGCGTGTTCCGTGAGGGCTGCCCGCTTCTGATGGAAGATGTGGTCACGCTGTTCGATGGGCAGCGCCTGATGTATCGCGCGGTGCTTCTGCCGCTCAGCGACAACGGCGAACACATCAACTATGTGCTTGGCGCCGCGAACGGCCGGATCAACGACTGAGCCATCGATCCGGACGCGATTAGTAGGTCACTGTCCAGGACACGGGCTGAAGATCGATTGACCTGTCAGCTTTCAGATCATCCGCGGACGGAAGCGCTCGCATGTCCACTTGGGCAAGTTGCGTGCGCGGGTCATCAATCCGCTTCGCGGACACCGTCATGACATTGCAAATTACAGGCAACTCATCATCGCTGTTGAACTGTCCGGCCTCTTCTTCGGTGCAGGACCGCATTTCTGCGCGCGCCATGTCGGCGCCAAGGATCAGCGTGAGCCCGGCGATCAATCCGACGATGCAGGCAATGTTCGGCAAAGGTATGTAAGTCATCTCGTCTCTCCCTGAACGGCCCCAGGGACTCTTCTCAATTTCATTGTCGTTGGCGCGTCATCGGGCTTGGGGGGACCCCATGACGCGTTTGAACTTTAGGGCGGCGCAGGGGCGCGGCCTATTTAAAGCTCTGTAAGGAAGATGCATTTCGGGGCCATTTGGATGTCTTTTTGGTAAGAAAACGTGGGGGCGGACGTGGGACGCTCCCTCCTCGCGCAGCGCTTGCGGTATGGAGCGCCCGGCGAAGATGGGTTAAGACGGGGCACCGGTTCCCCTTCAGACAGCGAGCTCATGCCGCATTCCCCGGAGATCAAAACCGCCCAGGACTGGGCCCGGCATAACAAGACGGCGCGGCGCGTTTCCACGGCTCTGATCCTGGGGTGCATGGTGACCTTCGCCATGGGCCAGACGATCCTTTTCACCCTGCTTGGCCCCTTGGGGCGGGACATCGGCCTGCAGGAATATCAGGTCGGCCTGATCACCACTTTTTCCGGCCTGGCCATGGCGCTGATCCAGCCGGTCTGGGGGCGGCGATCCGACCATTGGGGCCGCAAGATCGTTATCGTCTTCGGCTTGCTCGCCTATGGCGTCACCACGATCATTTTCACCTTCTTTGTGCAGATGGGCCTGTGGGGCTGGATCGCGCCGCTGCCGCTCTTTGGCATGCTGGTGAGCGCGCGGGTCATCTATGCGCTGACCTCGAGCGGTATTCAGCCCGCGGCCTCTGCTTTTGTCGCCGACACGACGGAAGGGCGCGCGCGCACCCAAGGGCTCGCGCTGGTGGGGGCGGCGGCGGGCATCGGCACCGCGGCGGGGCCCGTGCTGGGCGCATCGCTCGTCGGCATCGGCGTGCTGGTGCCGCTTTACACCGCAGCGATCCTTGCCTTCATCATGGGGGCGACGGCGCTGGTGTTCCTGAAGGAACCACCGGCGCATGTGCGGGCGACGCCGAAGAACCGCCTGCGCATTCTCGATCCGCGCATCCTGCCTTATCTGATCATTACGCTGTTCTTGCTGACCGCCGCGGCGGGCACCTATCAGACCGCGGCCTTTTATGTGCAGGACCGCCTCAGTACCGGCACGGCGGGCACCGCGCAGCTGGTGGGTTGGGCCATGGGCGCGACGGCGGTCGTTACCATTCTCAGCCAGGCCATTGTGGTGCAGTGGCTCAAGCCCGCGCCCGCGGTTTTGGTGCGGGTGGGGCTGCTGATCGGCACAGCGGCATTTGTCTTCCTCATGTACACAAAGGCGTATGAGGGCCTCGTCTTCGGTTACATGATCATGGGGGCCAGCATCGGCCTTCTGAACCCTGGCCTTCTGTCTGCAGCATCGCTGAGCGTCGGCCCGGACGAGCAGGGCGGCGTTGCCGGTCTGATCGGGTCTGCCATGTCGGCGGGTTTCATTTTCGGTCCAGCCCTCGGCGCGGGGCTTTACCAGTACGGGCAGGTCATCCCCTTGTGGATCAACGCGATCATCATGGGAACGATGTTCGTGGGCTCGCTTTTCCTTGCGTTTGGGCCGCGCAGCGCCGCGATCCGCAGGGGCGGCAAGGCGCCGCAAGGCGCGGGCGACTAAAGCACCCCATATGTTATAATATGAGGCATCGGATCTTTCACGGGTCCGGCGCGCGGAAGCAAAGGAGGCCACCATGCTTCGTTCAACGCTATTGGGTTTTGCCACGCTGTTGCTGATGACCGGCGGCGTCCTGGCGCAAGGGGCACACGATCCTATTCAGACCGGCGATGATCTTTACGGCGCATGCGGCGTCAGTGCCGCGATTGCGGAACACGAAGATCCAAACTCATTTGAGCGCGCGCAAAGACAACGGTGCCGCAACTACCTCGCGGGCTTTGTGCAGGCGAGTGTCGCCACGCGCACGGAAACAAATTTGATCAGCCCCTATTCACCCACGGGGGAGGAGCTGTTCTGTTATCGCCTGCCGGATGAGATGAGTTGGGCCGAGATGGAACAACTTGTCGTCGCCCATGGCGATGCCAATCCGGATGCGCTGACGATGTATGCCGCTGACTTTCTGGTCGAAGTATTCGTCGCCAATTTTCCTTGCGAAGATCCGGCGGCGCCAACCGACAATTAGGCGCTACTGAACCTCGTTTCCTTCGGGGTCATAGACGCCGCGCATGCCGATCAGCGGCACATCCCAGCCCAGAAACTGCGTGTCGCGATGCCAGCGGCGCGCGGTAAAGGGCTGGAAGGGGATGTCGCTTGCATCGTGGTGCAAGGCAGCCTCAAGAGCTGGATCACGACCATTCAGAAAATCATCGAAGCTCATGGTCGCGGCCACGTCCGGACGGATCCATGGGCGCGGGTCGGAATCAAATGAGTCCTGCCAGCGCAAGGTCGAGATCAGTGTGACAAGGCCACTCTCCGGTAGGGGAAAAACCTCCGCATCGCCAAAGTGATTGGGGCGGCCCGCAGTGGGTTCGCCCACAAAGATCGCTTGCGTGTGCCGTTCCATCCAATTGGAAAAGTTCTGCGCGGCGGAAAAAGTTTGCCGCCCGGTCAGCACATAGACGCCGCCAGGGTGGTTCAGGCGCGAGGCGATGACCCCGTGCACGAAGGGCGCATTGTTGGTGTTGTCGCCGCCGCCATTGTTGCGCACATCGATGATCAACCGCTCCACATTGTTGTCCTCGATGAACTGGAACATGCGCGCGGCAAACTGATCAATCGGGTCGTCTTCGTCGCTACGAACCTCGCCGTAGATCAGATAGACGGCGTTTTCTTCCGGCAGGTATTCGTAGACGTAGGGCGCTTCTTCCACCATCCAGCGGGGATAGGCGGCGTCGGGGTTGTAGACATCAAATGCTGTCACAAGGTCCGGCATGGCATCGGGGGCAAAGGCCTGCATCGATGCGGTGACGGTTTCGCCATCGGGCGTCTCTACCGTGAAGGTTAGCCTGCCGTCGGCGTCGCCATACCCAAGCGCCGAAGCGAACCCCGGGTGCTGCAGCAGCACTGGCCCGAAATTCACTTTCCACATGGGACTGCCCGCGCCGATCAGACCCATCAGGCCGCGCGACACATCCTCTGCCGGCACACCGCCAATGCTGACGATGCGCCCGCCGGCAAGCTCACGCGCGCTTTCCGAAACGCGCGTCAGGTAGAGCTGATCGCCGAACAGATAGGCGCGCAAGGGATAGGCTTCTTCGAAGCCCGGTCCGCTGTAGGCAAAGGGAAAGACGTTGGTGTGGCCGTCCTGCGCCAGCTCCATGAACTGCGCCGTGGCGGTGACAAACCCGGCCCAGTCTAGCGAGGGGATTTCCGCCTGGAACGCCTCATAGCGCGTCTGCCAGTCTTCGGCGCTGGTGCGCACATCATAGTCGGGGTGGACGGTGCGAATTTCACTGTAGAGCGCCTCGATGTCGCGCGACCACGCGGCGGGGTCTTCGTAAACCGCCGGGTCGGGCGCGGCATCGTCCTGGGCAAACGCCACGCCAGGCGCGATGAATAGGATCAGGGAAAGGGTTTGTACTAGTCTGCGCATCACGTCCTCACTTGATGATCGCCTCCCCAAAAGGCACTGCTATAAGCTTGGGAGACTGCCATTGGTGTGATGCACATCACCATCAAATCGGATGCCCGGTTTTGCTAACGCGCAAAGAAAAAGGGCCACCCCCGAAGGGATGGCCCTCAACTCCGGTCAACGAGACCGAAAGCTCAGCTTAGCTGGCGTCGGAGATGTTCACCGCGCGCTGGCCACGCTTGTCGGGCTCAATGTCAAAATTGACTTTTTGGCCGTCGTTCAGCGTGGACATGCCCGAAGCTTCGACCGCAGAGATGTGAACGAACACATCCTTGGAGCCGTCTTCCGGGGAAATGAAGCCAAAGCCTTTGGTGGCGTTGAAGAATTTAACCGTACCGGTCGTCATGGATTTAAGTCCTTTTACGTTTGGTTTCCGTCACCCACAAACCCGCGGGGCGGAGTGAAGCGCACGTCACGAATAAGGAAAGAAAGAAGCCGTAAGCGAGCGCAAGCAAGCGTAAGGACGATATCTGCCATTCCGGCCCGTGAAGCCGTCACGGCGCCTATATGGGGGAGGCGGGGGGTAAACACAAGCGGAATTTGCTTCGCGGACGCAAAAGGTGGCGGCGGGCCAAGGGTTTAGCCAGAAAAAAGGGCCGCCCGCCACCTCGAAATAGGGTGGAAAGCGGCCCGTCTGAAGTCTGCCGAAACAGGCGCTAAAGCGGTTTGATATTCACCGCCTTGGGGCCGCGCTGGTCGGGCTCGACGTCAAAGCTGACCTTCTGGTCGCGGTCGAGCGTGCGCAGGCCGGAGGCTTCGACAGCGGTGATGTGCACGAACACATCCTTGCTGCCGTCATCGGGAGAGATGAAGCCATAGCCTTTTGTTTCGTTGAAAAATTTTACGGTACCGTCCGTCATGACGAGTTCCTTCTGCAAATGAAGATCCCATCGCGCGCCACGCGCCCGCGAGGGGTGATGCGAATTCCACGTCAAGTCGGTATCGGGTTTGCTTCTTGCCAGCCCGGGACTGGTGGGTCACTTCACGGGGCGCGTTTTAGCATTTTTCGTGCGTATGGGGTAGGGGGCGGGTGCGGCCATGCTGCGCCGCAATACGTTCCGGGTCCGGAGGGTTTGTTGCGCTTTCGTGGGCACAGCGCTGTTGCTAGGTTGGGCGCCAATGTGATTCACGAAGGCGGGGCGGCGCGACCATGGACCTGGAACGAAAATATCTCATGTTGCTCGGCGCGAACGCGCTGGCCATCCTCGGCTTCGCCGTCTGGTACCTCTCCCGCGGCAATCTGGAATTCATCATCTTCGTTAGCGTGATCATCGTCTTCCTGGCGCTTGTCTGGTTTACGCGGAAGCGGGTGACCTATCCCATCCCGCTGCTCTGGGCGCTCAGTGGCTGGGCGTTTTTTCACATGCTGGGGGGCGCGCTGTTTATCGGCGACACGCGGCTTTACGATTTCATCTTCGTGCCGCTGGTGGGCGAGCCCTATTACATTCTGAAGTTCGACCAGATCATCCACGCTTACGGTTTCGCGGTGTCGACCTTCGTCGCCTTCTATCTGCTGCGACCCGTGCTCAAACCGGATGTGGCGGGCAAGGTGGGGCTTGCCATCGTGCTGGCGCTGGCGGGGTTGGGCGCGGGCGCGCTGAACGAGATTATCGAATTCGGCGTAACGGTGGTGTCGCCCGAAAGCGGCATCGGCGGTTATGTGAACAACTCGCTCGATCTGGTGGCGAACGGGACGGGCTCCACGCTCGCCGCGATCTGGATCTATTTCAACGCGCAAAAGCTCTGAAGCTGATCCCCAAAAGAAATGGGCCGCCCCCGTTGCCGGAAGCGGCCCACAAGTCAGTCAAAGAAGCAGCGCTTAGCTGGCGTCTTTGATGTTGACCGCGCGTTCGCCGCGCTTGTCGGGTTCGACGTCAAAGGTGACTTTCTGGCCGTCTTGAAGCGACGACATGCCCGAGCCTTCAACGGCAGAGATGTGAACGAACACGTCCTTCTCGCCGCCATCGGGGGAAATGAAGCCAAAGCCTTTGGTCGCGTTGAAAAATTTAACCGTACCGGTTGTCATGATGCATATTCCTTATGCGTTTTGTTCCCAATCCCCGCGAAAGCCGCAGGACGGGGTGAAGCGTCAGTCACGATATTTTGGGAAAAGTAGAAGCCGTAACCGAAGCGTTTAAGCACAAGGACGATGTCTGCAAATCCGGCTCGTGAAGCCGTCACGCCGCTTATATGGGCGTGACAAGCGCAAATAGCAAGGCAAGAAGTTGCAGGGGGCGATTAACCCAGCTTTTCCTTGAAATAACCGATCACCTCATCCAGCGCCTGGCGCGTGGGGTGGCCGGCCTCGTCCACAAAATGCCCGGTCAGGACCGAATGCCCCTCGCCCGGCAGGGTGGTCAGCTTGATCCGCTCCTTGCCACCGTCATTGAAGGCGGCGTTCAGCGCCTTGAATTTTGCGCCGGGGCAGAGCGGGTCTTTCTCGAAACGGTAGGCGAGCATGGGGCCCACGTCGTCCAGCTTGTCATGCACCGAGGCGATTTCATCTTCGGACATGTGCAGCGCGCCCGGCCCGCGAATAGGGAGGGAGGGTTGCGAGGCCACCCCCGCCAGCACCGCCTCGTCCGCCATCATGGAAATGGCAAAGTTGCCGGTCAGGCACATCCCGATGGCGCCCACGCCCCTGGCATTGGTTTTGGCTTTGATGTCGGCGGCGAGCGCGCGCAGCCAATTGACGATGGGTGAGGATTTGTTCGCGGCAAAGATCGCGAACTCCCGCCGCATGCAAAACACGCGGATCGTATTGCCGACAAAGCTGACCTTGCCCAGCGGGCCGAACAAATGGGGCAGATAGACCCGGAACCCCGCGTCCACCAGATGATCGCAGAGCCCGAATGTTTCCGGCATGATCCCCGGCAATTCCTGAATAACGATCACGGGCGGCGCGTCCGCCTTCCCTCGTACATAGACGGGGCGTTTCAGCTCATGCCCCCTAGACTCTTCTGGGGCCTCCCCGGGGGCGGTCAGCGGCCCGGTGAACTCGAATTTTTCATAGGCGGTGATGGGTGTGGGGGTCTTCATTCAGCCTCAATCAGGGTTAAGCAACTTAAGAGGAACGCAGTTTCCTTAAACTATCATAACGTGTTACGAATAGTGAACCTGCAACTAGTTCTCTGATAAAGCTTTGGATCCATTCACCAAGCCCAAACCGTTCCTACAAATTCGTTATGAGCGCCTCGATCTAGAGCCGACGCTTAGAGCGTTTTGTGCGGGGTTTGAGGGCGGTAAATGGCGTGCGGATGAATTGGCGCACCATTTGTTTGACTGGCTGCCAGAATTCTCATTGCGAAGCGATGAACACCCAACGCAACATAATCCGCTTTTCTGGTCCAATTTTCGAACTGCAGCCAGGCGCGTCTACCAAGCTGCAGGTAAAGACACAAGCAAGCGCGGAGAAATTGGCGAGATTCTTTTGCACATCGCATGTAGGCAGACTTTTGATACGTATCCGACGGTGTCAAAAGTCTACTACAAGTCTTCGGCGGGAGAGACAGTCAAAGGATTTGACCTTGTTCACACGAGATTCATTGAAAGTGAAGATGAGCTGGAAATTTGGCTTGGCGAAGCAAAATTTTACAAGGATGGGAAGAGTGCAGTTAAAGACGCTGTCAAATCGATAAAGGCGCATGTTGACGCAGGATTTCTGAAGAATGAGAAGTTATTTGTCTTTTCGAAAGTGCCGAAGTCAACTCCGGGATATGAAAAGATCGAGTGGCTTATGCACGTAGGTACTTCCACAGATGAGATAGTTTCGAGAATGGTTGTGCCTGTGCTGATTGCATATGAGAGCACTGCCATCAGTGACGACGACAATGATCTCGAGAAGTATGCAGCTGCATTGAAGCCTGAAGTTGAGGAGCTCAATTTGCTGCTTGAGTCAGAGTCTTCATTTGCAGGCATTACGATGCACTGCTTCTACGTTCCGATGGGACAAAAGAGCCATGTGATCGCGAAATTTGATCAGGTTCTGGAGGCTTCGGAATGACCGCGCTTTCTGATACTATCGAGAAGGTCCAAGCACTTACCATCAAGTCAGAAGACCCATTCTCCACTCTGAGGGACGCCGCCAAACTCATTGGAGAATTTGGCAGCGATAATCCAGATGCGATTCAACTAACCATATGGCTCCTTCAGAAGCGTCAGATTTTGGCGGAGCACGACAAGATGTATGGCGGGATTGTTGACGATATCTGCAGGGAAGTTGGTCTCTTTCCATACATTGCTGATCGTGTCTCTGACTGGCGGGATCTCTTCGCAGTTAGTGCGTTTGCTACACCAGCGGACGTGAAATTTACCTTTCACAAGAAACAAGCAGAAGTTTTTTGGAGATTGATGCGTGGGGAAAGTATTGCGCTTAGTGCGCCCACAAGTTTTGGTAAGAGCGCAATCGTAGACACACTAATTGAACTCAAAGGCTATCAAAGAGTTGCAATCATTGTTCCTACAATAGCGTTGCTCGATGAAACGCGACGGCGATTGACGGCAAGATTTGGCGATCGATACCAAGTTATCTCTCACAAGACTCAGGTACTGGATGGGCGACCAGCTGTCTTTGTGCAAACGCAAGAGCGGCTGCTAGAGCGTGATGACATCGAATTGTTGGACCTTTTGGTGGTCGATGAGTTCTATAAGCTTGATCCGCAGCGGGGTTCTGGCAGGTCAAGGGCGCTTAACAGGGCGCTGTACAAGTATAGCCGCGTCGCTAATCAGATTTATCTGATTGGGCCCAACATCGACGACATTTCGATAAGCAATCTATCTGGAAAGGCGATTTCGTTCTTCAATACGGATTTCAATACGGTTGCGATTGATTTGCACGACATGAGCGATTTGGGGGAGGACGAGAAGCCGGCTGCACTAGTCCGTTTGCTGGAAACCAAAGCGAACATGCGGCAGCCGACAATCGTTTTTACGAAATCACCTGCCGCAGCATTGCAGGCCGCGCGATTGCTATACAGTACGGACCTTCAATTCGGTGATGAGATCGCATCGGATCTCGCCGATTGGATGGCAGATCTGGTTCATCCCGATTGGGCCGGAGCCATTGCACTGAAACACGGGATCGGTCTGCATCATGGTCGAATGCCGCGATCTATAGCACAACTGAATGTCCGGTTATTCAATCAGCGAAAAATTCGCCTGCTGATTTGCACTTCAAGCCTTATCGAAGGCGTAAATACTGTGGCTCAGAATGTCGTCATATATCACAACAAGATTGTCAATAAGAAGTTGGACTTCTTTACATTCTCGAACATCAAAGGTCGCGCGGGAAGAATGTCCAAGCACTTCATTGGGAATGTGTACTTGTTTGATAAACCTCCTGCCCACGAGTATGAGCAAATTGAAATTCCAATTTTTCAAAGTGATCGTGCGCAGGAACTTGGCTATCAGTACGATGTTGATCCCGATAGCCTTTCAGACACGCTTCGCGCATCGGTGTTTAGAGACATTGAGAGTACGGGGTTCTCGCCTGGAATCCTGTCAAGGCTTGTGGATTACCAGGTTAACTCGATTGAGGAATTTGCAGATGAACTTAAGGATGAGATCGAGAAGCAAGAATCGTCCAAATTCCATTGGAGTGGATACCCAAAATATGACGAAATTCTGAGCTTATGTAACTTCGCATACGAGCATATGACATTTGAGAAGCAAGGTGCCTTCAGCGGAAAGCAGCTTGCATTCTTTATCAATAAATTGCGCACGAAAAAGTCAATGAGAGCTTTTATAGACTTTTTCGTTGAGCATCCCGGTACCGACGAGGCAGCACAAGAAGTTGAGAAGGCATTCTATTTCCTGCGTGGTGCAGAATATACTTTCCCGGCACTGTTCATGCTCGTTCACGACTGCCTAAACGAATTGGCACCAGGGTTTTGTGACTATTCTGTCTTTGTTACGGGCTTGGAGAATTGGTTTTTCTCTACACATCTGAAGGATCTTGAGGAATTTGGTGTGCCGTTCTTCATGAATGATCAACTCACTGAATTAGCCGAGGTGGATGGAATTGATGATGCTATGGCTCGGCTGAAACGTCTATTAGACTCGGATCAATTTGTTAGTCGGATTGGCCCGATGGGGGAATTCGCATTGCGCGCTGCATTCGAAGAGCTTTTCTAACTCCCCCTCCGTCTCCGTTTTCCCTTGCCCGCTGCTTTGGCGGCGGCGCGGGAGCCCTTGGGCGCCTCGGTGCCGGTGCGCTCACGGATCGCCTCTTGCCGGGCGAAGGGATCGTCTAGCAGGGCGAGCTCGGTTTCCTGGAGCCGCTTGATTTCGTCGCGGAGGCGGGCGGCCTCCTCAAATTCCAGGTCGGACGCGGCGGCGCGCATTTGTTCTTCCAGTGACTTGATGTGCGCGGCGAGGTTATGGCCGATGAAGGGCTCGCCGTCCTCGGCAAAGCCGCCACGCGGCACATCCACGCGCACGTGGTCCTGCTCGTACACACTGTCCAGAATATCGTGAATGTTCGATTTGATGCTGGCCGGGGTAATGCCGTTCGCCTCGTTATATTCGAGCTGTTTGGCGCGGCGGCGGTCGGTCTCCTTCATGGCGCGGTCCATGGAGCCGGTAATTTTATCCGCATAGAGAATAACCTTGCCGTCCACGTTCCGCGCCGCGCGGCCGATGGTCTGCACCAGGCTGGTTTCGGACCGCAGGAACCCTTCCTTGTCTGCGTCGAGAATGGCCACCAGCGCGCATTCGGGAATGTCGAGCCCCTCGCGCAGCAGGTTGATGCCGATCAGAATGTCATAGGCGCCCAGCCGCAGGTCGCGCAGGATTTCGATGCGTTCCAGCGTGTCGATGTCGGAGTGCATGTAGCGCACCTTCAGCCCCTGTTCGTGCATGTATTCGGTTAAATCCTCGGCCATGCGCTTGGTCAGGGTGGTGACGAGGATGCGATAGCCCTTGGCCGTAACTTCACGGCATTCGTTGATGAGGTCATCCACCTGGCTGCCCGCGGGGCGGATTTCCACCGGCGGGTCGATCAGCCCCGTGGGGCGGATCACCTGTTCCACGAAAACGCCGCCGGTGCGTTCCAGCTCCCACCCGCCGGGGGTGGCGCTGACGTGCACCGACTGGGGCCGCATCATGTCCCACTCCTCGAACTTCAGCGGCCGGTTGTCGAGGCACGAGGGCAGGCGGAAGCCATAGTCCGAGAGCGTCTTTTTGCGGCGATAATCGCCCCGATACATGGCGCCGATCTGCGGGATGGTGACGTGGCTTTCATCGGCAAAGACCAGCGCGTTGTCGGGCAGATATTCAAACAGGGTGGGCGGCGGCTCCCCCGGCTTGCGGCCCGTGAGATAGCGCGAATAGTTTTCAATGCCGGGGCAGGAGCCCGTGGCCTCGATCATCTCGATATCGAATTGTGTGCGCTGTTCCAGCCGCTGCGCCTCGAGCAAATGCCCGCTCCGCTGCAACACCTCCAGGTGGCCTTTCAGCTCCGCCTTGATGGATTTGACGGCCTGGGTCAGCGTCGGGCGCGGTGTCACATAGTGGCTGTTGGGATAGAGCTTGATGAAGTCGAGCTCGTCGGTCTTTTGCCCGGTCAGGGGGTCGAACTCAGTAATCTGCTCCACCTCGTCGCCGAACAGCGAGAGCCGCCAGGCGCGATCCTCCTGGTGCGCGGGAAAGATCTCGATCACGTCGCCGCGCACACGAAACGTGCCGCGATAGAAGGCGGCGTCGTTGCGTTTGTATTGCAGCGCCACCAGATCGGCCAGCAGGTCGCGCTGGTTGATGGTCTTGCCGCGTTTCACGGTGACCGTCATCTCCGAATAGGTTTCCACCGCGCCGATACCATAGATGCAGCTGACCGACGCGACGATAATCACGTCATCCCGTTCGAGCAGGGCGCGCGTCGCCGAATGGCGCATGCGGTCGATCTGCTCGTTGATGGTGCTTTCTTTTTCGATGTAGGTGTCCGTACGCGGAACATAGGCCTCGGGCTGATAGTAGTCGTAGTACGAGACGAAATACTCGACCGCGTTCGAGGGGAAAAAGTTCTTGAACTCACCGTAGAGCTGCGCGGCCAACGTCTTGTTCGGGGCGAGGATCAGCGCGGGGCGCTGCGTCGCCTCGATCACCTTGGCCATAGTGTAGGTCTTGCCCGAGCCCGTCACGCCCAGCAGCACTTGGTCCTTGTCGTGCGCCTCGATCCCCTCCACCAGCTGTTCGATCGCCACGGGCTGATCGCCCTTGGGCTCGAACGGGCTCTCGATCATAAACCGAATGCCGCCCTCGGATTTTTCCGGGCGGTCGGGGCGGTGGGGCGTCCAACCGGGAAGCGGCTGGAGCGGCGGGGCGTTGGGGTCGGTGCTGGACATATAGGGAACATAGGGGCGCGGGGGCCCGCTGGCCAGAGGACAGTTTTCCTTTAAGCTGCTGCCGAATGGATCAGGAGATACAAATGCTCATCGTTATCGGAGAAGTAAAAGTTGAAAGCGCGGCGGAGGTGGAGAAGGCGCGGGACGCCATCGCCACCATGATGGCCGCATCGAATGCGGAGGAAGGCTGCATCCTCTATGCCTTCAGCCAGGACCTGGCCGACCCCACGCTCATTCGCATTACCGAAAAGTGGAAGGATCAGGAGGCGCTGACGGCACACTTCAACGCGCCGCACATGGCAGAATTCATGGGCGCGATGGCGTCGGCCAAGATCGTCTCCATGGATACCAAGCTTTATGATGCCTCCGGCGAGCGCCCGGTGCGGGGATAATTTTTACTGTCATTCCGGGGCCGAGCGAAGCAAGGAACCCGGAATCTCGCGAGGCAATCTGTGTGGCCCTGGATTCCGGGTCTAACATTCGCGGCGGATACGTGCCGTATCCGGCTTATGTAACGCCCGGAATGACAATCATTTAATACCTCTGAGGGGTCGCGGGCCTTGCCGCCGCGCGCCGCCCGTGGTTCCCTTGCCCGACATTTTTGGGGGAGGATTTCACCATGTTACGCAATGTTCTGCTCGGACTTATTGTCCTTGTTCTGGCCATCGTCGCGGGGGCGTATTTGACGCCGCGCCATCAACACGTGGAACGCGACATCATCATCAATGCTTCGGCGGAAGAGATATTTCCGTATCTGAACAGCTATCAGGAGTTCAATCGCTGGTCGCCCTGGGCCGAACTAGACCCAGACGCTGAGTATGCGTTTGAGGGCCCAGCTGAAGGCGTTGGCGCGCGTTTCACCTGGTCGGGCAACAATCAGGTCGGCACGGGCGCGCAGGAAATCACAATCAGCGAATTTCCCAATCGCCTCGAAACCCTTCTGGATTTTGAGGAAGAGGGTGTTGCCACAGCCTATTTCGATCTTGTGCCGGCGGACGGCGGGGGCACGCATGTCACCTGGGGCTTTGACACCGACATGGGGATGAACCCCATTTACCGTTACATCGGCCTGGGGATGGATAAGTGGGTCGGGGCGGATTATCAGCGAGGGCTTGAAAACCTGCGCGACCTCGTCGAAAGCGAACAGGCGGGCGAATAACCCGCCCCAACGTCAAACAGGATTGGTTTTCATGCGTCGTTTCATTGTCTTTGCACTTCTGCCGCTGCTTGCGGCGTGTAGTCCGTCCACTGATGAAACCGCCGAGCCGCGCGATCCGCCACGGCTTTCCTATGCCATGTCTTTGGACACCAGCACGGAAACCCCCGCGCTGATCATCGATATGACGTTCCCGGGCGACAGCGACGGCAATACCTATTTGGCATTACCCAATGAGTGGGGCGGCGAGAGCGAGCTTTACAACGAGCTCAGCGCCTTTACCGCCCTGTCGCCGGATACCGAGATCCTGCCCACCGATAATCCCAGTGTCATGGAAGTCACCGCCCCGGCAGGTGCGGAGGTGCATATCCGCTATCGACTGGCGCAGGATTGGGAGGGCGTGCCCGAACCGTCGGGCGGCAATCCCTATCGTGTGGTGGTGCAGCCCGATTATGCGCATCTTATCGGCTGGGCCGCTTGGGCTCTGCCGCAATGGGATGATTGGCCGGGCGAAAACCCGGAAGTCGCCTTTCATCTCGATTGGTCGGGCCTGCCGACGGATTGGGAGATTGCGGATAATTTCGGCATTGGTCGCGACGTGCGCGAGGCGGTCGCCCCCCTGAACCGGCTCCAGTCTGGTATGTTCGTGGCGGGGGATTTTCGCATCCTGACGCGGGACACCGGCACGGCGCAGCTCTATGTGGCGATCCGTGGGCAGTGGGAATTTGGCGACAACACACTCGCGAACCTGATGCGCGATGTGGTGGACCCCATCCGAGCGTTCTGGCGAGAAGAGGGGACGGAGCCCTTTCTTGTTACGCTCATTCCCCTTCATCGGGCGGAGGGGAATGACGAGTCAATTTCCTGGGGCGGCACGGGGCTGACCGACAGTTTCGCGCTTTTTGCGACAACGAATGTTTCGCTCGCGGATTTCCAAACGCTCGCCGCCCATGAATTCCAGCATCGCTGGACGCCGTCAAAGCTCGGCGAATTCGCCGACCCGGAAGAAGCGCTCTATTGGTTCAGCGAAGGCTTTACCGATTACTACGCTTCCCTGCTTTCCTTGCGCAGCGGGTTGATCGATTTGCCGGGCTATGCCGATCAGGTCAACGAAGCGCTGCAGAATTATTACCGTTCGCCCGCACGCGAGGCGCCGGTGGATCAGGTCATCGAGTGGTTCTGGTCGGACCGTGATTTGCAACGCTTGCCTTATTTGCGCGGGCGCTTCATTGCCGCGCGCTGGAATGCGGAAATCATGGTGGCAAGCGATGGTGCCGAAAATCTCGACAACGTTCTCTTTGACATGCTCGCCGCCGCCGAGGCGCTGAATGCGCTGGGGGAAACGCGCGAGCTGCGCCCCGGTGATGTTGTCGAGGCCGCGCTGCATCGGTCGGCATCGACGGCGGAAGAGGACTATCAGCAATTCGTCGTGGGCGGCGCGATGGTGCCCATGGAGCCCGGCATGTTTGGCCCGTGCTTTGATCTGCGCGATACGGTCTTTCACCTTTGGGACATTGGCTTTGACACGCAAGCGAGCTTTGATGCGCGCGTGGTCACCGGGGTGCGCGAAGGCGGCCCGGCGTGGGAGGCCGGCATGCGCGACGGTATGCCCTTTGGCGGCTGGTCCATTCCCGACTATGGCAATCCGGAAACCGATGCGACCTTCTATGTGGGGATCGACGGGGAAGCGGTGCCCATCACCTACAAGCCGCAAGGGGAAGCGGTGGAAACCATTCCGCAGCTGACCTTGCCCGAAGACCTGAGCGACGAAGACCGCGATGCCTGTCTGGCCTGGCTGGGTGCGAACTAATCGGCGGCCTGCTCGTCTGTACGCACAAAGTCCGCTTCGATGCGGATGCGCACCCTGTCGCTGACAATGCCGCGATAGCCGGTCATGCCCCAATCGCGCCGGTCGAGCTCGCCTTCTGAAATGAAGTGCAGGCGCAGCGCCTCCGTTTCGGGGTCCATGCTGTAGCTTTCAAGTTGTGTCGCAAAGCTGGCCGGGTGGCTGACCCCCGCCATGCTGAGCTCGCCATCGAGGGCGGACGGCGCGTCTGAGACGGTGAACCCCTCCACAATGAAATCAATGGTGGGAAACACCTCCACATTCAGAAAGTCAGCGCCCTTCAGCATGCTTTCCACGATCGGGCCATTGGCGCGGAGCTCCGCGGCCGCGATGCCGACAGTGAGGGCGCTCGCGTCGGGTGCCTCGATGGTGACGGTCAGGGCGCCGTTCACCGTCGCAAACTCTGCGCGAATGGGGGACATGAGGAACCGCCGGGCGGTCATGGTCACGTCCGTGGCGGCGGGGTCGAGCTCATAGGTCCCGGGCGGCGCGAGCCAAGGCGCGGGCGGGTCCACTGGCACATCTGCCGTCGCGGCATCCTGTGCAAAAGCGGGCGCGGCAAGAAGGAAACAAAGAACCAATGGGGCGAGACGCATGACAATATCCTGACGACTTGGCGGGCGCGGCAATTTCCCCCTCGCGAAACCCCGCGCGACTCCCTTATAAGGCTAGGGTAATTCCTCCAAGCCCAAAGGACCAATTGAAATGCCGTTCCTGTCCGACAGCCTTGCCCGCATGAAGCCCTCCGCGACCATCGCGGTCAGCCAAAAGGCCCGCGAGCTGAAAGCCGAGGGCCGCGATGTGATCGCGCTTTCGGCCGGCGAGCCGGATTTCGATACGCCCGACCACATCAAGGCGGCGGCCATCGAGGCGATCAAGAGCGGCAAGACGAAATACACCGCCGTCGACGGTATTCCGGAACTGAAGGACGCGGTGATCGCCAAATTCAAGCGCGACAGCGGGCTCGACTACGAGCGCAATCAGATCATTGTCGCGCCGGGCGGCAAGGCGATTATTTTCAACGCGCTGATGGCGACCATCAATCCGGGCGACGAGGTGATTGTGCCCGCGCCCTATTGGGTCAGCTATCCCGACATCGTCGCCTTCGCGGGCGGCACGCCGGTCTTCATCGAATGCACGACGGCGAATGACTTTCTGCTCGACCCTGCGGATCTGGCCGCCGCGATCACGCCCAAAACCAAATGGCTGATCCTGAACTCGCCGTCGAACCCCTCGGGCGCGGCCTATACGAAAGAGCATCTGCAGGCGCTGGGCGCCGTGCTCGACAAGCACCCGCAAATACATGTCCTCACTGACGACATCTATGAGTACCTCGTCTATGACGGCTTCAAGTTTGCGACCATCGCCGAGGCGTGTCCCTCGCTTTATGACCGCACGCTTACCATGTCGGGCGCGTCAAAGGCCTTTGCGATGACCGGCTGGCGCATTGGCTTTGCGGGCGGTCCCGCGCATCTTGTGAAGGCGATGACGAACATTCAAAGCCAATCGACCTCGAACCCATGCTCCATTTCTCAATGGGCGACGGTGGCGGCCCTCAACGGCCCGCAGGATTATCTGCAAGAGTGGGTCAAAAGTTTTCAGTCGCGCCGCGATCTCGTGGTCGGCATGTTGAACCAGACGAAGGGGCTCACCTGCGATACGCCCAAGGGTGCGTTCTATGTTTATCCCAATTGCGGCGGCTGCCTGGGCAAGACGACGCCCGATGGCAAAAAGATCAAGACCGAAGGGGACTTCGTGACCGAGCTTCTGGCCGCCGAAGGCGTTGCCACGGTGCCGGGGGAAGCGTTTGGCCTTAGCCCGCATTTCCGCATCTCATACGCCTCCTCGGTGGAGGAGTTGGAAGACGCCTGCCAACGCATTCAGCGCTTCGCCGGAAGCCTCAGCTAAGCTCACGCTTTCGTGAGCCGTGCCAAGGTCGAAACCGTAACGTCCGCGCCCTACGGTTCATCTGATCCGTAAGGTTTGCGACACGGAAGGACGAGGCCATGCTCATCAAGCGCCGGAAAAGCTGGGAAATGCGGGAGGCGGACGCCACCCCCGAACACGTCTATCTCAACCGGCGCCACTTTATGGGCGGACTTGCCACCGCAGGCGCGGCGCTCCTGGTTGGCTGCGGCAATGCTGAGGACGCGTCGGCCCAATCGGCGGATGCGAGAGTTGATGTAACCGGGGCGGGTGACGCGTCCAGCCTCTATCCCGCGCCGCGCAATCCGGCCTTCACGCTTGATCGTGCGGTGACCGACGAAGAGCTCGCCACCACCTACAATAATTTCTATGAGTTCGGCTCACACAAGCGGATCTGGCGCAATGCGCAGAACCTGCCGCTGACGCCATGGGATGTCACCATCGACGGCATGGTCGAGGAAGAAAAGACCATCAGCTTTTATGATCTCGTCCGGCAGATGCCGCTGGAAGAACGGCTCTACCGTCACCGTTGTGTTGAGGCCTGGGCCATGGCCGTGCCGTGGACGGGCTTTCCGCTTGCTGCCCTTGTTTCATGGGCGCGGCCGCTTTCTTCCGCCCGTTACCTGCGCATGGAAACCTTTGAGGACCGCACCGTCGCCAGCGGCCAGCGCGCGCCGGGCTATCCCTGGCCCTATATTGAGGGCCTGACCATGGCGGAGGCGACGAACGATCTCGCCTTTATCGCCACGGGCATCTATGGCCGCGAAATGCCGCCGCAGAACGGTGCGCCGCTACGCCTCGCCACGCCGTGGAAATATGGCTTCAAGTCGATCAAGTCCATCGTGCGCTTCACCTTCACCGATGAACGCCCGCTGACCTTCTGGCACAATGTGGGCGGCAGCGAATACGGCTTCTGGGCCAATGTGAACCCGGAGGTGCCCCACCGCCGCTGGAGCCAGGCGACCGAAGAATTGCTCGGCGTGGATGGCCGCGTGCCCACGCAACTATTCAACGGCTATGCCGAACAGGTCGCGCATCTCTACGATGGCATCACCGGCGAAGATTTGTGGCATTAATGGAGCTGCTAGTTGGAAGGCTTGTCTACTAGACCCTCCATGAACCCCGCCAAATCTGTCGGAGATATATCAGACAATCCTTCATCAACAAGCTGCTGTTGATAGGCTAGTACTGCTGACCCCATCTCCGGAGTATCAATGTGCGGGCCGACGACTTCCATCCAAAGTTCTACTTCGCGTACCGAAACCTCTCGAGCGCCGAGGCTAACTCGTGCAATCTTCATCATGCCTTCGGCTGTTTTCTGATCTATGACTTCTATGGGCTTGCTCCAATTTCTCTTGCCCAAGAAATCCGTGTAAATCGCGATCTGCTTTAGTGAATCTAGCTCGGCTGTGTGATCACCGCTTTTGTCGAGTGCGGGTCCAAGATCGAGGAGTGTTCGGGCTCCTTCCATGACAAGTTTTGGAAGTATCCAAATAGAGTTCTTTGCACGGTGGCTACGAAAATCCCGCCAATACTCCTTCAATTGCTTCTGATCTTGGACCAACGCGATTCGACGCAGAACATATTTTTTCCCGGATTCTTCGATTGAGAGTATGGAAAGCGCTAGCGAGCTAGCAAAACGCTTCTCCCGCAAGAGCAACTCTGCGTCGTCTAGAAGGCGCCGCGCATTTTGATCAGCCGCAAGCAATCCATCTGCGACTTCTTGGGCCGAGAGTTTGTCGACGATTTTACCTAACAGGTCAGGAGGACGTGGCATCATCTCCCCTTAAATGTGTGGAGCGTGCCATGCTTGAGTGGCGGGGCACATCGATTTGCCATTCTATCTATAGATATCGATGCAAACAAAAAGGCCCTTGAGTGAAACGCACTCAAGGGCCCAGTTGCTGTAGGGAGGTGCCGCGCTAATTAGGGGGGCAGCGCGGCGGGCGGCTCTTTTCATTGGGGAGGTCGGAGCCGCCGGGGCACCAATGTCTGGCGCCTTCGAGGAGGGAGATAGGGTGCGGCGCACCATCAGACAATTGTCATATTCAAGACGCGGCTATGCGTTTTCCGCATGGCTTTCGGAAGGGGCCGTATTCCGCGCCGAATAGCCGAATTCCCGTGCCTTTTGCACCAGAAAATCCCGGAACACCGACACCCGTTTCGAGGCGCGCAGCTCCTCAGGGTAAACAAAATAGGTGTCAAAGCTGGGGGCTTCGAGCTCGGGCAACACGCGCACCAGCTTGCTCGTGTCCTCGACGATATAGTCGGGGATCGCGGCAAGGCCCATGCCGGCCTCCACCGCGCGGCGCACGCCGTAAATGTTGTTGATGCGCAAGGAAGAGGGGCGCGGTTTTTTGCCAGGGCGGCCCACCTGCGCCAGCCAGTTCACATCGCGAATGTAATGGGGCGTGCCGTCGCCATAGGTGATGATCTGGTGCTTGTCCAAATCCTTCGCCGTCAGGGGCGCGCCGTGCTTGGCGATGTAATCCGGTGAGGCATAGACGTGATATTCCACGCGGAACAGCTTGCGCTGAATAAGGTTCGGCTGCTCAGGCGGATGAAACCGGATGGCGACGTCGGCCTCGCGCATGGAAAGGTCAAGGTCACGGTCATCGACGCGCAAGCTGATGTGAATATCGGGATAGAGTTTTGCGAATTCTTCCAATCGCGGCACGAGCCACACGGTGCCCAGCGCGACCGTAGTCGTCAGCACAAATTCCCCGCGCGGCTTTTCCTTTGAGTCCGTCAGCATCGCCTCGGCGGTGGAGATTTTGGCGAGCACGTCCTGGGTCGTGTTGAACAGAAGCTCGCCCTGCTCAGTCAGCAAGAGCCCGCGCGCGTGACGATGGAACAGCGAGGTTCCGAGGCTGTCTTCGAGCCCCGAGATCTGACGGCTCACGGCCGATTGCGACAGGCCCAGAAGCTCCCCCGCGTGGGTAAAGCTTCCGGCTTCGGCAACGGCGTGAAAGGTGCGTAGTTTGTCCCAGTCCATGGTGCCCGGAATATAGGCACTGTTCGCGGGATTACTAGCGCCAAAGGCGGGCGGCGGTCACAAAAACGGACTATTCCGCGACTGAGAATTTCCCTCCCCCCTTGTGGGGGAGGGGCAGGGTGGGGGGTATGGTAAACTTCGCCATGGCAAATGAAATCGCGCGGCATCTCAGAAAAAACCAGACCGAAGCAGAAACCCTGCTGTGGTCACGACTTCGCGCGAAACAACTGGCGGGGTATCGATTTCGTCGGCAACATCCAATTCGGGGGTACGTTGTTGATTTTATCTGCTTAGAGAAAAAGCTGGTGATTGAATTGGATGGCAGTCAACACGTTGAACAAGCCAGTGCCGACATGGTGCGCACTGCATCTATAGAACGGGACGGTTTCAGGGTCATTCGGTTTTGGAACAATGACGTTTTTGGAAATCTTGATGGCGTGCTTCAACAAATTCTGAGCGCGCTCGAAGCGCGTTAGCTGCACCCCCACCGGCTCGCCTGCGCTCGCCAACCTCCCCCATCAAGGGGGAGGTAAAGAGGCTTCGGTTACTCCGCCGCCGCTGCGTGGGCCTCGTTTTCCGCCAGAAACTTTTCCGCTTCCAGGGCTGCCATGCAGCCCATGCCCGCTGCGGTCACCGCCTGCCGGTAGAGATCGTCGGTCACGTCGCCGGCCGCATAGACCCCGGGGATTTTGGTGCTAGCGGTGCCGGGTTTCGTCACCAGATAGCCGCCGTCTTTCATGTCGAGCTGGCCCTTGAACAGTTCCGTCGCGGGCGCGTGGCCGATGGCGATGAAGACACCGTCGCAGGGCACTTCGCTGGTCTCGCCGGACTTCGTGTTCTTCAAACGCACTCCCGTCACGCCAGGGGGATTGTCCGCGCCCAGAATTTCATCGACCGCCGAATCCCAGATGATCTCGATCTTGGGATGCTTGAACAGGCGTTCCTGCAAAATGCGTTCGGCGCGCAGCTCGTCACGCCGGTGAACCAGCGTGACCTTTGACGCGAAGTTCGTCAGGAACAATGCTTCCTCGACGGCGGTGTTGCCGCCGCCTACGACGACCACTTGTTTCTCGCGATAGAAAAAACCGTCACAGGTCGCGCAGGCCGAAACGCCAAAGCCCTGGAACTTGTCTTCGGAAGGCAGGCCCAGCCACTTCGCCTTTGCGCCCGTCGCGATGATCAGCGCGTCGCAGGTGTAAGTCGTGCCGCTGTCGCCCTTCAGGGTGAAGGGACGCTTGCTGAGGTCCACATCGGTAATGATGTCGCTGACAATCTCTGTGCCCACATGTTCGGCCTGAGCTTTCATCTGTTCCATCAGCCACGGCCCCTGGATCACATCGGCAAAGCCGGGATAATTTTCCACGTCGGTCGTGATGGTCAGCTGACCGCCGGGCTCCAGCCCCGCAATCATGATGGGTTTCAGCATGGCGCGGGCGGCATAGATCGCCGCGGTGTAACCGGCGGGGCCGGACCCGATGACGATCACCTTCTCGTGGCGCGTGTCACTCATGAGATTCTCCGAGATTGTGAGGCCAGACGCGATGCGCCCGGCCCCAAAGGTAGGGATGATTAGGTTCCGGTGCTAGAGCGACTCGGCATGTTCCGCCAAGTAGCTCGCCACACCAGTGGGGGAGGCCTGCATGCCGGCCTGGCCGGGGCGCCAACCGGCGGGGCAAACCTCGCCGTTTTCCTCGTGAAATTGCAGGGCTTCCACCATGCGCACGGTCTCGTCCGCGTTGCGGCCCAGCGGCAAATCATTGACCAGCTGGTGGCGCACGACCCCGTCCCGGTCGATCAGGAAGGTGGCGCGATAGGCAACCCCGTCATCGTGCAAGATGCCGTAGTTCCGGGCGATTTCACGCTTCAGGTCCGCGACCATGGGGAAGGGCACGGGGCCGAGACCGCCTTGATTGACCGGCGTATTGCGCCAGGCGTTATGGGTGAACTGGCTATCGATGGAAACGCCAATCAGCTTGGTGTTCATGGCCTCCAAAGCCGGGGCGCGGTGGCCATAGGCGAGGATTTCCGAGGGGCAGACAAAGGTGAAATCGAGGGGCCAGAAGAACAGGACCCCGTAGCTGCCATCGAGATAATCGCCGAGGCTGAAGTCGTCGACGATCTCGCCATCGGCAAGGACGGCGGGGGCGGTGAAATCGGGGGCCTGGCGGCCGACAAGAACGCTCATATCTGAAAAACTCCTTGAATTCTGCGGTGTGCAATCGCGATATAGAATTATTCTAAAACTTATTCAAGGGGCTTTAGGGGGATTTCCTGTTCGCTGGGTGCGGCAAAGCGTCAGGGACGAGGGGGGCCCGGTCCCTCAACCCCTACGGGGGTGGATGAGCTTGGTCATCTGATTGGCGGCAAGAGATGCGCGCTTGTCGTCCGTACAGATTTCGAGAAGGGCGAGGCCGTCAATCATGGCGAGGATCATCGCAGCAGTGGCGCGTCTAGATCTTGTATCGCCGCCGCTCAGCCGCGTTTCGATCCACGTCAGAAAGCCCTCGGCAATGGCGTTGGCGATGTCTTTGTAGGGCGCTTCGTCGCGCGCCGCCGCGGCAACGGCCTGGGTCCAAAGCCTGAAGAAGGGTTGGGTCGCGGGATCAAGGGTAAGGGCAGCGGTGGCTTTGATCAGGTCCTGGGGCGAGAGTTTTTGCCCTTCAGGTATGGAGACCTCCAGCATCTGGGTGAGATCGGCCGCGATTTTCCCCAGCGCAGCGGAGAGCACCTCGGTCTTGTCTTCGAAGTAATAGAGCAACATGCGGTCGCTGACCCCCGCCGCTGCCGCCAGCTGGCGCAGGCTAGTTTGCGCCAGGCCCGTCGCCAACAAGTGCGCGGAAAGCTGCTCAATCACTTGGATTCGCTGCTCGTGTTTCGGGGCCATGAGTTTCCTTCTTGTAGTGAGTGCTACAAAAATGTATAGAAAATGTAGCACACGCTACACTGGAGGTTTTGGCAATGACTCTTTTCCGCATTTTTTTGGTCGCGGCGTTTGCCGTGAACGCCGTCTACACCGTTATCACAGGCATGAACCACGGCTGGAACCTGGTTCCCATCTTCTTTCAGGATATAGCGCGGATGGATTGGAATGGTCAGTTCAATGTCGACTTCAGCTCATTCCTGCTTTTGACAGGCCTGTGGGTGGCATGGCGCCACGATTTCCGCCCGGCGGGCATTGGTCTGGGCCTTGTGGCCGCCTTTGGCGGCATGCTCTTCCTGTCGACCTATTTGTTGATCACCAGCTTTCAGGTGGGCGGCGACGTCAAATCCATCTTGCTCGGAGAACGCCGCGCCCACCAATAGGCAGGCTTAGCAGCCTTCGAAATGGGCTCGCAGGAGGGCGTCCCATTCCGCCTCGCCGCCATCACTGACATTGAGCAGGCGCAGGCGAAAGTCCGTGTAGCCCGGGTGATTGGGGACCGGGAACAGGGCATCCACCACATGACCATCCGTGGCATCGAGCCAGAGCGTGCCCGTGGTGCCCGTCGCGCGCGGGCCGGCAAAGGCCGAACCGGTCAGCGTGTAGCGGCGCGTGTCAGCCCCAAGATGGTCCTCACGGCCCTCATAGGTCGCTTGCACGTTCCCCATCCAGGTTAGCGGGTCACCGGCTTCGGGGTCGGTCCAGACAAGCGGCATGCCGAAGGCAAAGCCGTTTTGCGGATCAGCGAGGTGCGGCGTCATGACGGTGAGGCTCGCCAGATCGAAATCAAACAGATGCCACGGCGTCGTCGGCACCTCTGTTTCTTCGATGATTTCCATGTCGGGTAGGGCGACGCGAATGTCGAGACGGGCCTCAATCCGGTTCCAGGTCAGAAAGGCAAATTCCTGATGTTCCGCATCGGGAAGGAGCTGCCCGCCGGTAATGGTGGGCGCGGTGAACGTTTCGAAGTCGAGCGTCGCGGTGACGAGCGCCGCATTATAGCAAACGACTTTTTCCTTATAGACTTCGATCTCTGTTGCGCTACGGCGAAACACGGTGACGCGTTCGTCGTTGGTGCCATCGGTGTTGGTACGCTCATAATAGTAAATGCGGCCAACGTGATCGTTGTCAGGCTGATAGGTCCAAATTTCCGCGTCGGCGCGGGCGGCAATCGCAAGTGCGGACAAGGCGACAAGCGTGGTCAAAAAAGCGACAAGGCGTTTCATCTAGAGTTCCTGCAAATCAAAATTGGGTTCGCAGGGGTGATGCGTGAACGCGCGCTGCCGGATGCAAGGGGCTTAGTCGGCGGTGGGCACCAAGGTGGCTCCGTGTGAGCCCACAAGCTCGCGGATGCGGACGGCAACGCGCGCCGCCTCGTTCAGCGGCTCATAGGACCAGGCGGGCAGATCGCCTTTGAAAGGCCGCGCGAGCCCTCGCGTTTCCATGGACCGGTGAAAGCGCGCGAATTTCTTGCTGCCGCCGGGCAGGTGGAACACATGGATCGGCTTGCCGGTGGCGGCGGCTTCGGTCGCCATGTTGATACTGTCCGAGGTGACAATGATGTGATCGGCAAGGGCGAGCATGCCGAAGTAGGGATTGTCGCCCTGGTCATCCCAGAACCAGATGCCGTCGCCTTTCAGCGTGTCGCGCAACAGCTTGCCGATGGTCGGCCCGGTGCGTCGCGACGCGGTGATGATGAGACCGCACCCGTGTTCATCTCGCAGCTTCAACAGTTGACCGCACAGTCGCCGCGCCGCGCCTTCGGTGAACTCATAGGCATGACTGCTGCCGCCGATCAGAACGGCGATCAGCGGACGCGGCAGATTGTTCGTGAGCCCGCGCCATTTGCCCCCCTCGGTTTCAAGCCGCTTGGGCGTGACACGATTGGGCGAGCCGAGGATCGGCATGACATTCGCCCCGCGCAAACCATCGTGAGCGGGCGGCACAACGAGATCGAAAAACGCGGGCGAGATTCGGGGGTCCTGGGTCTGGACCGTCACCATCTCGTGCCCCGCCTTGTCCGCCGCGCGGCGCAAAGCAACCGACAGCCCCGCCGCCACCCGACCGCATCCGATCAGAAGCTGCGGCCAGGGCTCAGAAAGCGAATCGGAAGAGGGCGCGAGATGGGCAAGGGGGTTCGAAATTGGCGCGGCGAGCAGGGCCCCGGGCATCCACGCGCGGGCGGGCGCGAGTGCGGCGCGTTTGGCCACAACCTTGACACCGCCGCCTGCCGCGACGGCTTCAGCAAGGCCAAGGACCTGATTTTCCATGCCTCTTCGGCCATCGGAAAGGGCCCAGCAGACTAACGTTCGCGTGCTCATATCGGCGGATGTCTAACGGTTTCGTGAGACTGAATCGAGCAAAGATTTTCCCCTTGCCATACCCCTACGGAATGGTTTGAATGCCGCGCAAGAATATTACCCAAACCATCCGCCTCGCATTCCTGAGGCAAACAAAGGGCAGGTCACACCCCTCATGGCCAAAGGCAAACTCGATAATATCGATAAAAAGATCCTCCGCGAGCTACAGAACGACGGCCGCATCACCAATGTGGAACTGGCACGCCGTGTCGACATTTCCGCGCCGCCGTGCCTGCGCCGTGTGCGCTCGCTCGAGGACCGCGGGGTCATCCAGGGCTATCACGCCCAGCTCGACCCGCATGCGCTCGGCTATGACGTCATGGTCTTTGTCATGGTGGGGCTGGAGACCCAATCCGATCATGACCTGAAGGAATTCGAACAGCAGGTCAATGATTGGCCCATGGTGCGCGAGTGCTACATGCTCAACGGCGAGTACGATTTCTTTTTGAAAGTCGTCGCGCCCGATCTGCCGAGCTTTCAGGAATGGCTGACCGCGAACCTGACCGCCGCGCCCCATGTGGGCACGGTGCGCACCTCGCTCACCATTCGCGCGACCAAGCATGAACCCGGCGTGCCGGTAAATAGCTAGGCTTGATCGTCCCAAACAAAAAGGCCCGGCGCCATGATGGCCCGGGCCTTAATTGTATCCGCGTTGCGTTGCCGCTTACTTGAATTCTACTTTCATGATTTCCCAAGAGCGGCCGCCGCCGGGCGTGTTCACTTCCACGACGTCGCCTTCTTCCTTGCCGATCAGCCCGCGCGCAATGGGGGACGACACGGAGATCTTGCCTAGCGACACGTCCGCTTCCTGATCGCCCACAATCTTGTAGGACGCTTCTTTTTCCGTGTCCTCGTCCACCACGGTCACGGTGGCGCCAAACTTCACGGTCTTGCCGGAAAGCGTTTTAGGGTCGATCACTTCCGCACGGCCCAGCATGTCTTCCAGCTCAAGCACGCGCCCTTCAATGAAGCTCTGCTTTTCTTTCGCCGCGTGATACTCCGCGTTTTCCGAAAGGTCGCCATGTTCACGCGCCTCGGCGATCGCCTTGATCACCGCGTGTCGTTCCACGGACTTCAGTTGTTTCAGCTCGGCTTCAAGGGCTGCATGGCCCTCGCCCGTCATCGGTATTCTTTCCATCGAAGGATGTCTCTCTTCGTACTTCAAATTCGTGGTCCCCGCGTCAGGGACTCAAAGGGTTCAGCCGGGCGGCTCCTCACCACCTGCCTCTGTACCCCTGGCCGGGGCCTTGTCCGGTTTCGCGGGTTCTCGCGGCTACTAACATTCAAAAGCGCCGTCCCACGCCACCAGCCGAAAATGAAGGCTGGCAATCGCCATGGGTCACGGCGCTCTCTGCCACATGAGGGCTAATTGTAGGATTGCAGGGGCGCGACTTCAAGAGTGCCGTTCTGGACCGCTTGAATCGCGGTTACCGCCGCATAAGCCCCTGCCACCGTTGTGTAATAGGGGACGCGCTGCATCATGGAAGTTCGCCGGATTGACAGGGAATCCGCCAGTGCCTGCGCCCCTTCGGTTGTATTGAGGACTAACTGCACGTCGCCATTCTTGAGGGCGTCCACAATATGGGGGCGGCCTTCCAGAACCTTGTTGATGGGGGTGACGGGAATGCCCTGTTCCTGGAGATAGCGGGCCGTCCCGCCGGTGGCGAGGATGGAAAATCCCAGCTCCACCAGCTCACGGATCGCGCTCACGATCAGCGGTTTGTCCCGTTCCTTGACGGAGACAAACGCCGTGCCGGAAGTCGGCACCTTGGTGTTGCCGGCGAGTTGGCTCTTGGCAAAGGCGCGGCCGAACTTGGTATCGAGCCCCATGATCTCGCCCGTCGAGCGCATCTCCGGCCCCAGCACCGTGTCGACGCCCGGAAAACGGCGGAAGGGAAAGACGCTTTCCTTCACCGCGATATGGCTGATGGCATAGGGTTTGAGATCAAAGCTCGGCAGTTTCGCCCCCGCCATCAGGCGTGCGGCAATGTTTGCAACGGGAAGACCCGTTGCCTTTGCGACGAAGGGCACGGTGCGGCTGGCGCGCGGATTGACTTCCAGCACAAAAATTTCATCGAGTTGGATCGCATACTGAACATTCATCAGGCCCACAACGCCCAGCGCCTTGGCCATGGCAACGGTTTGTCGTTCCAGTTCCGCGATGATGTCTTTCGAAAGCGAATGGGGCGGCAGGGAGCAGGCGCTGTCGCCTGAGTGCACACCCGCTTCCTCGATGTGTTCCATGATGCCGGCGACATAGACGTTCTCGCCATCGCAAAGCGCATCCACATCCACTTCCGTCGCGTCGCGCAAATATTGGTCGATCAGGACCGGGCCTTCCTCGGCCCAGTCAAACTTGGCGTTGGCGACATGGCTGCGCGCGAGGTGGGGTTCATCATGGACGATCTCCATCCCCCGTCCGCCCAGCACATTCGACGGGCGCACGACAACGGGCAGGCCCACCTCAGCGGCTTTTTCAAAGAGCTCGCCCGCGTTGGCGGCGATGGCGTTTTTCGGCTGGCGCAGGCCAAGCTTTTGCAGCAGCGCCTGGAACCGGTGGCGGTCTTCGGCGTGGTCGATGGCGTCGAAGGGCGTGCCAAGAATGGGGACGTTGTGCGCCTCCAATGCCTTGGCCAACTTCAGCGGCGTTTGCCCGCCGAACTGCACGATGCAGCCCAGAAGCTCGCCCGATTGGCGCTCCTTGGCGATCAGTTCCAGCACGTCTTCCCCGAACAGGGGTTCGAAATACAAACGGTCCGAAGTGTCATAGTCGGTGGAAACGGTTTCGGGATTGCAGTTCACCATGATCGACTCGATACCCATGTCCGACATGGCAAAGGCCGCGTGACAGCAGCAATAGTCGAACTCGATCCCTTGGCCGATGCGGTTGGGCCCGCCGCCCAGGATGATAACTTTCTTTCTGTTTGAGACGCCGCTCTCGCATTCGGGTTCGCCAAAGCTCGGCGATTCATAGGTCGAATACATATAGGGCGTCTTGGCTTCGAACTCCGCCGCGCAGGTATCCACGCGCTTGTAGACGGGAAAGACGCCCATGGCGTGACGTTCGTCCCGGATTTCCAGCGCATCACGGTCGGTCAGTTGGCTCAGCCGCTTGTCGCAGAACCCCATGGCCTTGATCGCGCGCAAGGAGGCCGCATCTTTCGGCAGGCCGTGCTCGCGGATATGGGCTTCCATATCCACGATCTCCTTGATCTGCTCAAGGAACCACATGTCGATGCGGCAGGCGCGATGGATCTCGTCCAGCGTCAGCCCCATGCGCATGGCCTGCGCCACTTGCAGAATGCGCTCGGGCGTTGGGCGGGCCAGCGCGGCCTTCATCGCGTTCTTGTCGTCGCCTTCGCCCAGCCCCGGAATGTCCACCTCGTTAAAGCCGCAGAGGCCGGTTTCAAGCGAGCGCAGCGCCTTTTGAAAACTCTCCTGGAAGGTGCGGCCGATGGCCATGGCCTCGCCCACCGACTTCATGGCGGTGGTCAGTGTCGGTTCCGCCCCCGGAAACTTTTCAAAGGCAAAGCGCGGAATCTTTGTCACCACATAATCGATGGTGGGCTCGAAACTCGCGGGCGTTGCGCCGGTGATGTCGTTGTCGAGCTCATCAAGCGTGTAGCCGACGGCAAGCTTCGCCGCGATCTTGGCAATGGGAAAGCCCGTCGCCTTGGAAGCAAGCGCGGAGGAGCGCGACACGCGCGGGTTCATCTCGATGACAACCAATTGCCCATCGTCGGGGTTCACCGCGAACTGCACGTTCGACCCGCCGGTTTCCACGCCAATCTCGCGCAAGACAGCGAGGGAGGCATCGCGCATGATTTGATATTCTTTGTCGGTCAGCGTCAGCGCCGGGGCGACGGTGATCGAATCCCCCGTGTGCACGCCCATGGGATCGACGTTTTCGATGGAACAGATGATGATGCAGTTGTCCGCTTTGTCGCGAACGACTTCCATCTCATATTCTTTCCAGCCCAGGACCGATTGTTCCACCAAGACTTCATTGGTGGGGGAGGCTTCAATGCCCTCCGCGCAAATCTCGAAAAATTCTTCCACGTTATAGGCGATGCCGCCGCCGGTGCCGCCCATCGTAAAGCTGGGGCGGATGATGGCGGGCACGCCGATCAGGTCCAGCGCCTCTTGCGCCTCGGCCATGTTGTGGGCCAGCGCCGATTGCGGGGTATAGAGCCCGATCTTCGCCATGGCCTTTTTGAACAGGTCGCGATCCTCGGCCTTGTCGATGGCTTCGCGCCGCGCGCCAATCATCTCAACGCCGTATTCTTCCAGCACCCCTTGGCTGGCCAAATCGAGCGCGCAGTTCAGCGCCGTTTGCCCGCCCATGGTGGGCAGCAATGCGTCGGGCCGTTCTTTGGCAATGATCTTTGCCACGAACTCCGCCGTGATGGGCTCGATGTAGGTGGCGTCGGCCAGGTCCGGGTCCGTCATGATCGTGGCGGGGTTCGAATTGACCAGGATGACGCGATAGCCTTCTTCGCGCAGCGCCTTGCAGGCCTGCACGCCGGAGTAATCGAACTCGCAGGCTTGCCCGATGACAATCGGCCCCGCGCCGATGATGAGAATGCTTTCGATGTCTGTGCGTTTGGGCATTAGGCCTTCCGCCCCCTGATGGCTTTGGTGAAGCGGTCGAACAAATAGTGGCTGTCGTGCGGGCCGGGGCTCGCTTCGGGGTGATGCTGCACGGAAAAGACGTCGCGACCTTCAAAGGCGATGCCGCAGTTGGACCCGTCAAACAATGAGACATGGCTTTCAACAACGCCGTTCGGCAGCGTTGATGCGTCCACGGTGAAGCCGTGGTTCATGGAGGTGATTTCCACCTTGCCGGTTTGAAGGTCTTTGACCGGATGGTTCGCGCCGCGGTGGCCCTGATGCATCTTTTTGGTTTTCGCGCCCACCGACAGCGCGAGCATCTGGTGCCCCAGACAGATGCCAAAGAGGGGAAGGTTCGTGTCCAGAAGCGTGCGGATCACCGGCACGGCGTATTCGCCTGTCGCCGCCGGGTCGCCGGGGCCGTTGGCGAGAAAGATGCCGTCGGGATTGTGCGCCATGATTTCTTCGGCAGTGGCCCAGGCGGGCACCACGGTGACGCGGCAGCCCAGCCCTGCGAGATTGCGCAGAATGTTCCGCTTGGCGCCGTAATCGACGGCCACCACATGGATGTCGCCGTTTGATTGTTCGCCGTAACCCGCGCCCAGTTTCCACGGCGTCTCGGTCCATTCATAGGTCTGCGTTGTTGAAACGCCTTTGGCGAGGTCCATCCCTTCGAGGCCCGGCCAGTCGCGCGCTTGATTGACGAGCGCTTCCACATTGATGTCGCCGTCGGGCGCGTGGGTGAGGGCGATGTTCTGAAACCCGTCGCGGCGGATCTTTGCCGTCAGCGCGCGGGTGTCGATCCCGGCAAGGCCCACAAGGTCGCGGGCGGCCAGCCAGTCATGCAGATGGCTTTGGCTGCGGAAGCTCGAGGGGTTCGTCACGGGCGCGCGGACAATCATGCCCAGAGCGGCGGGATTAATCGTTTCGATGTCCTCGTCGTTCGCGCCGACGTTGCCGATATGGGGGAAGGTGAAGGTGATGACCTGACCCGCATAAGAGGGGTCGGTCAGGATTTCCTGATATCCGGTGATGGAGGTGTTGAAGCAGAGCTCGCCCACGCGGGTGCCGACGGCACCGAAGCCGTGGCCAAAAATGGCGGTCCCGTCCGCGAACACCACGGCCCCCGTCGGTTTTTCGAGGGCGGGGCGCGGCAGAACAGTCATGTAATCGACCTCTATGGGTTCAACGGGCGGCGTAGGCGCGGGGCTTGCCCTCGGGCACAGGGAGGCGTAAACACGCCCCCTTGTTTTCGAGGGGTTGGCCACCCACATTTCGGGTCGCCGCTCGCGCAAATTGCCGGGAAGCTAGTGAGCACGATGGGCCCCGTCAAGGTTTTATCGAGCGGCAAAAAACCCCAATGAAAACAAAGCGATTTGTAACGCTAAGGAGAACATCCCGGGGTTGGAAAACGCGCGCCGCCGAATCAGGCCCGCAAGATGAAACGGGAGTTGAGTATCATGCGCACCAGACTGAGCGAAGACCTTAAAACCGCCCTCAAGGCGAAGGACCAGCGGAAAGTGGCGACCCTGCGGCTCATCCTCGCCGCCATCAAGGATCGCGACATCGCCGCGCGCTCGGAAGACCGTATGGGCGGGGTCTCTGACGAAGAAATTCTCGGCATTCTGCAAAAGATGTCGAAGCAGCGGGATGAATCCCTGCGCCTTTATGAGGAAGCGGGCCGTCTCGACTTGGCTGAACAGGAACGCGATGAAAAGGAAATCGTCGAAAGCTATCTGCCCAAGCAGATGAGCGAGGACGAGATCAAGCGTTGCTGCGAGGAAGTGGTGTCCGAACTGGGCGCCGAAAGCCTCAAGGACATGGGCAAATGCATGGGCGCGCTGAAAGAGCGCTATCCCGGCACCATGGACTTTTCCAAAGCCTCGGCCATCGTCCGCGGACGGCTGCAGCAGTAGCGACTCAGGTCATCCCGGAAGTCGCGCAAGCGATTATCCGGGATCTCGATCCCCTTGCCGTAACGCCCTAGATCCCGGATCTAACATTCGCCGCTAATGGCTACGCCATTGGGCTCATGTAACGTCCGGGATGACGACGAAAACTACTCACACCTGTGGAAAACGGGGAATACCCGCAGAATGCTTGAAGGCGTCGTTGGCTTTGTCCGGCGGCGCCTTCATAGTGATTCGCTTAACGCCGAATCAGCCCGGATAATTGGCGGTCCACTAAACCCCGTGAGTTGAATGTCGGACGATTTCATCAATGAATTGCGCCGTAAGGCCCGCATCGAAGAGATCGTGGGCGCACGGCTGGAATACGACCGGGCAAAATCCAATCCGCGCAAGGGCGATTTTTGGGCCTGCTGTCCGTTTCACGGGGAAAAGACACCGAGCTTTCACGTCCTTGCCGACCGGCAAAGTTATCACTGCTTTGGCTGTGGCGCGCACGGCGATGTTTTCAGCTTCATCATGGAATACGAAAAGATTCCGTTTTTCGAAGCGGCGAAACGCATCGCGGGTGAAGTGGGCGTCGAAGTTCCCGAGCGTTCGCCCGAAGCGGCGCAGCGCGCCGAACGCCGCAAGACGCTCTACGATGTCATGGACATGGCGGCGGCTTACTACCGCAATCAATTGCGAAGCCCCGAGGCGCAGGCCGCGCGCGATTACCTGCGCGGGCGCGATCTTGATGAAGCGGTCTGGGCGCAGTTCGGTCTCGGCCTTGCGCCGAACAAGCCAGACGCGCTTTTGAAATATCTCGAAGGGGAAGGCGTTGAGCGCCGCCTGATTATCGAGGCCGGGCTTCTGGGCGGCACGGACCCCGGCGAAACCCCGCGCGACTTTTTCCGTAACCGCATCATGTTTCCCGTGCGCGACCCCGAAGGGCGTATCGTGACATTCGGCGGCCGCGCGCTGTCACCTAATGCCCGCGCAAAATATCTGAACGGTCGCGCAACGCCGCTCTTTGACAAATCCCGCGTGCTCTACAATCTCGACAAGGCGCGCCCGCTGATCCGCGAGGCAGGAACCGTGATCGCGGCGGAAGGCTACATGGATGTCATCGCGCTGACCCGTGCGGGCTTTCCCCATGCGGTCGCGCCTATGGGCACGGCGTTGACGGAAGAACATCTGGAGACGCTTTGGCGGCTCGTGCCGGAACCCATGATTTCCTTCGACGGGGACGAGGCGGGCCGGCGCGCGGCGCGCAAAGTGCTGGAGCTCGCCTTGCCGCTGCTCAAGACCGGGCACTCACTCAAGTTCGTCATGCTGCCCCAGGGCCAGGACCCCGACGACCTTTTGCGCTCCGGCGGGCGGGCTGCCGTGCGCGGGGTGCTGGAAAAGGCGATTCCCCTGGCGGAGATGATCTGGCGCACGGCCAAGATGACCACGACCCTCGATACGCCCGAGGGCCGCGCCGCCATGGATGCGGAGCTCGAACGTCTGACCGGGCTGATCGAGGAGCAGCGCAGCCGGTTCCATTTCCAGCAATCGCTGAAGGATCGGTTCCGCGAGGCGACCCAAGGGCCCAAGTGGACCCCGAAACAGGGTGGGGGCAGGCCGGCGTCCATCATCAGCGGCGCGTCCGACAAATTGAAGCGATCTGCCCTTGCGCAAGGGGGAAATCGGGCTAAATCCGGCTCCCTCAACCCCCTGAAACAGGGGGGCAGCCCCTTGGGCGGGCGGCACCGGGAGCGGCTCTTGCTCTATGTGCTGATTAACCATCCAGAGGTGCTGGAGCGCCATGTGGAGGAGTTTGCGGCTTGTGAAATCCGGGATCCGGAGCTGAAAACGCTAAAAACCGCCCTTTTTGAAGCAGTTAGCAGTGCCCCGGGCCTTGACAGAGAGGGCCTGAAAGGCCACTTGAATGCCCGGGGAATTGGGGATATCGCCGATCGGCTGGCGGCCCAGGACGTTTTGAAATGCTTGGCCTTCGCGCGCGTAGATGCGCCGATCGAAATGGCCGAGGAGCATTGGCTCGAAGTCCTGGCGCGTCACAATTTGGCGGCCGCCCTGCTCCAGGATCTGCAAGAAGCGGAACATGCCCTTGCCAATGATGCGACCGAAGAAAACCTCAACCGGCTTCGGACCGTACAGCAGCTTTTGGCAAAGCATGAACGCGGCGAGGGGATCCGCGCGTCTTGAGTGCAGAAGTGCGCATGCGTGTGCGAGCGGGAAGGGCTGTCACCCCCTTAGCTAGATGATTTGACGATGACTGGGTCAGGCGCCACTCGGGTGCCCTTATCTGCGCCGGCCCTTATTTGAGTTGAGAGATGGACCTTACGGATGGCGACTACATCTGAAGACAAGCGCAAGACGGCAGCCGCGAAGAAAAAGCGCGGCACGGTGGCCAAGGCCGCCACAAAGAAAGCCGTAAAGAAATCGCCCAAGACGGCTGCCAAGAAAAAAGCGGTCAAAAAGACCGTGAAGAAAGCGGCGGCAAAGACGACGGCGAAGCGCAAGACGGCGGCCAAGACCGCCACCAAGGCCAAGACCAAAAAGGCCACCAAAACTAAGACCAAGACGACGGCAAAGAAACCTGCTGCCAAGAAGGCGGCGGCGAAAAAGCCTGCCGCGAAAAAGACCACGGCCAAAAAGGCGGCGGCGAAAAAGCCCGCGGCCAAAAAAGCCGCTACCAAGACCGCTACAAAATCCACGACGAAGACCGCCAAATCGGAAGCTCCGAAGAAAGAGTCCCCCTCAGTGACCAGTACCGCGAAATCCGCCTCAAAGACCGAAGCCAAAAAGGCTTCCAAAAAAACCGCCAAGTCCAAGGCGGATGATGGCGGCGACGCGCCTCTGCTCGATCTCGACAACGCCGATGTGAAAAAGCTGATCAAGGCCGCCAAGCAACGGGGCTTTGTCACGCTGGAAGAACTCAATCGTGTTCTGCCGTCGGACGAGGTTTCGCCCGAACAGATCGAAGACACGATGGCGTTTCTGTCTGAGCAAGGCATCAACGTGATTGATGATGAGCCCGAAGAAGGGGACGGCGACGAGGAAGAAGGCAAGGAACTGGTTGCCAAAAAGTCGACCGCCGCCACGACGACCACTGGAAAGTCTGAAACGCTCGACCGCACGGACGACCCCGTCCGCATGTACCTGCGTGAAATGGGCACGGTTGAGCTGCTGAGCCGCGAAGGCGAAATTGCCATCGCGAAACGCATTGAAGCGGGCCGCGAAACCATGATCGGCGCGCTGTGCGAAAGCCCGCTGACGTTCGAAGCCATCATCGTGTGGCGGGACGAACTTTACGACGGCAAGATTTTGCTGCGCGATATTATCGACCTCGACGCCACCTATGGCGCGACCCCGGAAGGCCAGGCGAGCCGCGCCGCGCAATCGGCGCAGGCTGCGCGCGTGATCACCGCCAACGGCGGCACGCCGCCAGCCTCACTGACCGAGGCCAGCAAGGGCGCCCCCAAGCCGGAAGAAAAGAAGGCCTCGAATGGCGACGGCAAGGAAGGCGAAGAGGGCGCCAAGACCGACGACGATGATGATGACGATGATGACGCGAGCAACCTCAGCCTCGCGGCCATGGAAGCGACGCTGAAGCCGGCAGTGCTGGAAAGCTTTGACGCCATCGCGGGCGATTATAAGAAGCTCCGCAAGCTGCAGGACGCGCTGGTGGAAGCCGCACTGAAAAACGAAAGCCTCAGCCCGGCGCAGGAAAAGCGTTATGCCAAGCTGCGTCAGGAAATCGTGGACGAAGTGAAGGGCCTTCACCTCAACAACCACCGGATCGAAGCGCTGGTCGATCAGCTCTACGGCATCAACCGCCGTCTTGTGTCGCTGGAAGGGCGCTTGCTGCGCCTTGCTGAAAAGCATGGCGTTTCACGCATCGAGTATCTGGAGCAATATTTTGGCAACGAGCTCGATCCGGGTTGGTCGCGCCGTGTGGGCCGCCTGAAGGGCAAAGGCTGGAAAGATTTTGTTGGCGACGAGCGCGACAATATCAAGGACATCCGGGGCGACATCCAGAACGTCTCTCAGGAAACGGGTCTTGAGATCACCGAATTCCGCCGCATCGTTTCCACGGTGCAAAAGGGTGAACGCGAAGCGCGCATCGCCAAGAAGGAAATGGTGGAAGCCAACCTCCGCCTCGTGATTTCGATTGCGAAGAAATACACGAACCGCGGCCTGCAATTCCTTGACCTGATTCAGGAAGGCAACATCGGCCTGATGAAGGCGGTGGACAAGTTTGAATACCGTCGCGGTTACAAATTCTCCACTTACGCCACCTGGTGGATTCGTCAGGCGATCACCCGGTCAATTGCCGACCAGGCGCGCACCATCCGTATTCCGGTGCACATGATCGAAACGATCAACAAGCTGGTGCGGACCTCGCGGCAAATGCTGCACGAGATCGGCCGCGAGCCGACACCGGAAGAGCTAGCCGAAAAGCTCGCCATGCCGCTCGAAAAAGTGCGCAAGGTGATGAAGATCGCGCGGGAGCCGATCTCTCTCGAAACGCCGATTGGCGACGAGGAAGATTCTCACCTCGGCGATTTCATCGAGGACAAGAACGCGGTTCTGCCGATCGATGCGGCGATCCAGTCTAACCTTAGGGAAACCACCACGCGGGTGCTGGCGTCGCTCACGCCGCGCGAGGAACGGGTTCTGCGCATGCGCTTTGGCATCGGCATGAACACGGACCATACGCTCGAGGAAGTCGGTCAGCAGTTCTCCGTTACGCGGGAACGCATCCGGCAGATCGAGGCTAAAGCCTTGCGCAAGCTCAAGCACCCGAGCCGGTCGCGCAAACTGCGTTCGTTCCTCGACAACTAATCTGGAACGGGTAAGCTTCTTCGAAAGAGACGAAGAGGCTTACCCATGAAAGACTTTCACGGAAAAACCGCCGTCATCACCGGCGCCGCCAGCGGCATCGGCGAGGCGCTGGCGCATGAAGCTGCGAACCGCGGCATGAATGTGGTGCTGGCCGATATCGAGGCGGATCCGCTCGCCCGTGTTGAGGCCGCCTTGCGCGACAAGAACGTGGGCGTCTTCAGCCAGATCACCGATACCTCCTCAAAAGAAGGCGTCATGGCACTGGCCGACGAAGCCTTCGATCGCTTCGGCAATGTGCACTTCGTTGCGAACAACGCGGGCGTTACCGGCGGCCCGGGCACCGCGTGGGACATTTCCGACGCGGAATGGAACTGGGTGATGGACGTTGATTTTTGGGGCGTTCTTTACGGCATCCAGGCTTTTGTGCCGCGCATGCTGGAGGCCGGAGAGGAAGGTTGCGTCATGGCGACCTCGTCGATCCTCGGCCTCTCCACCGGCGGCTCTTCCGTCTACAACGTGGCGAAGCACGCCGTCGCACGTTTGATGGAAGGGCTGCACTATGACTTCGGTGAGGCGGAAGCAAAACTTCAGGCGCTGCTGCTGTGCCCTGGTCCCATCGCCACCAATATTGTGAAGTCAGCGCGCAATCGCCCTGATGCGGCGCGTGAGGCAAGTGACCTTTCCGCCGATGCGCGCGGGCAGATGTTTCACAAATGGCTGCAATCGGACGGCATGCCGCCCAAGGAGGTGGCCGACATGGTGTTTGGCGCGACGGAGCGGGATGAGTTCTATGTGCTCACGCACCCTGAGCTGATCGAAGGCGCCTTCCAACGGCGGGCAAAGGGCATCCTGTCCAAGGACAAACGCCCCTTGCCACCGCCACCGGACTTTTTGCCGGAGTAATGGATTGACGCCGGGAATCGAGATCAGACCGATTAAGTTGCCCCTTGATGGGCTCGACGATCTCGTGGCCGAGGCGCGGGAAGACCACATTGCCTTCCTCGACCGCATGAAGGCGGAATGGCACACGGGCGCAAGGCGCGTTTTGACCAGCCCGGTGAGGTATTGCTGGGCGCCTTCAGCGGTCCCCAGCTCCTGGGCCTTTGCGGCCTCAATATCGATCCCTATTTGGAAAATCCGCGTGTGGGTCGCTTGCGTCACTTGTTCGTGGCAAAGGCGGGGCGCGGCAAGGGCGTGGGCTCGGCACTTGTGCGCGCGATCCTTACCTATGCACAGGATCATTTTGCAATTGTCCGCCTGCGAACGGACGCCGATATGCGCGGGGCGTTCTACGCCTCCTTCGGGTTTCGCCCGATCGAAGACGAGAACGCCACGCATCAATTGCGGTTTGGCTAGCCCTTACTCTATCTCAAACGTCATCGACACATTGGCCGAAAGCGTTTGCTGACCGGCGGCCACGGGGACGGCGGAATCCATCGCCATTTCCGCGCGGGCATACATCATCGGCTGCGGATTGTAGCTGCCGCCTTCGCTGATGTTCAGCACCCGGCCCAGCGTGACGCCCGCCGCTTCGGCCAGCACTTCGGCCTTGGCGCGCGCATCGGCCACCGCATCGGCGCGAGCCGACATCAGAAGGTCGTCCGTTTCGCTGATCGAGAACGAAATGCCATAGAGCTGGTTCGCACCGGACGAGACGATGGCGTCGAGACCAGGGCCAAGGTCGTCAAGGTTATCGAACAGGACGGTCACATTGTTGGAGACTTGATAGCCAACGATACGGCGCGGCTCATTATTGTCCTGACGATAAGGCGGATATTGCGGGCTGATAGAAAAATTCGAGGTCTGAATGTTTTCCTCGGCAATGCCGATTTGCGTCAGCTGATCAAAAACCCCTTGCATGGCGGCGTTGTTCGCCGACAGCGCCTCACGCGCGGTCGTGGCTTCGGTAATGACGCCCAGCGTTACAGACGCCTGGTCGGGGCGGGCGGTCGCTTCGCCCATGCCGGACACGGTGATGATGCGCGGCGCCTCATCCTGCGCGGCGACGGGCTGGGCCGTCATAAGGAACGTGGCGGTCGCGGCTACGGCGGCGACGACAAAAACAAAAGCGGCGGATGCTATCGAGCGCATGATGGGGCCTCCTTTATGGCTCATGGTTCCCACCATTATGCCTGAATTTGACATGACTGTGACGTGAACATTGACCAAAGGGGCGGTTTAGCTAGAGTGCGGCGCATCAAAGGTGGGGCCTGTAGCTCAACTGGTTAGAGCCGGCCGCTCATAACGGTCTGGTTGGGGGTTCGAGTCCCTCCGGGCCCACCAATCGCCCTCAAATGTATGCATATGCCAATCCGAACTCTCCGGCATTTAACCGCAACGATTCTAGCCAGACCATCGGGATTTCAGTAGCATTTCGAAATGGTTAGTGTGCTTCTCAAAGACCAAGGGCTGATCTTCTTGCATGTCCCCAAAACTGCAGGAGGGTCGATTAGCCGCGCGCTGCATCGTCGTCCAGATGCTGAATTGTATCGAGTGCGGGACATGGCCGACGCAGAACCCTGCGCACAACAACTGGAACGTCAATTGGGTCTTCCGTTGGCTGAGTTTCGCACCGTAGCGGTGGTTCGAAACCCTTGGGACTGGACCGTGTCCGGGTATCTGCATGTCACGCAGAACCTCCCTGCATTTGAGGTGGTACCGTCGTTCGGAGATTTTGTGCGAGGGGTGTGGGAACGCCCGACAATTCGTCAGTACCCCTCAAAGTTTTCCAATCCCATCTCCTATGTGGAATACCATACGCAAATCACCCAGTGGGAGCACCTAACGATCAAGGGCGACCCCATTGCTCTGAATGCCGTATGCAGATTTGAATCGCTTGAGAGGGATGTGATGGATGTTTTTGGGACGGACATTGAGCTTCCGCACGCGAACAAGTCAGAGCGAAAGCCTTATGCGTCATACTATGACGAAGAAACGAAACAGTTGGTCGCAAGGCGCAACGCGCATTTGATTGAAGAATACGGCTACAGATTCTAGCCGCAACACAGCGCGCGATATCTGAGGCCGGGCTGAGGAAATTGAACATGACACCTGATCAAAAAGCCGCCATCTACGCCGAAAAGGCGAAAGAAATCGCCGCCGTTCTGGAGGGCGAGGGGAACGTCGGCGCGCGGATGGCGACGGTGGCGTGCCTCCTGTCCCAGGCATTTGAGGCCTATTACTGGACCGGCTTTTATGTGGTCGATCCGGAAAAGCCGGCGGAGCTTGTGGTCGGCGCCTATCAGGGGACGCTCGGGTGCCTGCGCATCCCCTTCGGGCGCGGGGTCTGCGGCGCGGCGGCGGCAAGCCGCGAGACCCAAATCGTCGAGGACGTGAATGCGATTGAGAATCACATTGCTTGCGATGCGGCCTCGCAGTCGGAAATCGTCGTGCCGGTAGTCAACAAGGCGGGCGAGCTCATCGCCGTTTTCGATGTGGATTCCACCGCCATCGGGTCGTTCGACGTGACCGACAAGGAATGGCTTGAGCGGATCATCAAAGATACGTTCGCCGTATAGAAAACGGCCCGGCACTTTCGCACCGGGCCGCAATCGTTTCAGTTCAGATCAGCCTATTGGCGAACCGACGGCTCGAAGTCGGCGAGGGCTTCGGCCAGCCCCGGCACGTGCTCGATACCGGCGAGGACTTCCGTCGAGGAGCCTTCGAAGGATGTGCCGAAGTCTTCGTACCGGCCGCCCAGGCAGCCAGAGAGGAATGCCTCGCTGATGCCGAAGAAGCTGTCGCGGTTTTCAGGCCGCACAAAGCCGTGGCCTTCGTCCGGATAGTTCACGTAAGTGACTTGCTGGCCATTCTCGATCATGATTTCCGAAAGCTGGTCGGACTCAAGCTTGGTCACGCGCGGGTCGTTGCCGCCTTGGCCGATGAGCAGCGGCCGGACGATGTCGTCGGCACGGGTCAGTGGCGAAGCAGCGAGCAACATCTCACGACCTTCTTCCGTACGCGGGTCACCGACGCGGGAATACCACGTGGCTTCCAGGAATGGTCCCCAATAGGCGGGGAAGCTTTCGATCAGCGTGACGAGGTTCGATGGGCCCACAATGTCCACGCCGCAGGCAAAGGTTTCCGGCGTGAAGGTGAGGCCAACGAGCGTCGCATAACCGCCGTAGGACCCGCCCATGATGGCGACCTGGTCGCGCTCGGCGACACCGCTTTCAACAGCCCAGTTCACCGCGTCGATCAGGTCATCATGCATGGTGCCCGCGAACTCATGCGTCGCGGCCTCGATGAAGTCCTTCCCGAAGCCCGATGAGCCGCGGTAGTTGACCGACAGCACCGCATAGCCGCGGTTGGCGAGCCATTGGTGCACAGAATTATAGCCATAGCTGTCCCGCGCCCAAGGACCACCATGCACGAAGAGCACCATCTCTTGCGGCTCTTCGGGAATGCCGTCGCCATCCGCATCGCTGCCTGGGGGCAGGGTGAGGTAGGAGACAAGGTTCAGCCCGTCACGGGAATCGAGCACCAGCGATTGCATGGGTTGCAGCGGTGCTTCATCCAGCTCTGGACGGGTGGAGAACTGATCGGTCAGCTCGCCGGTTGCCCGATCCAGAAGGTAGTAATGCGTCGGGCGCTGCGCCGCATTTTCCGCAATCAGCCAATAGCGGTTGTCGCGAGACTGCGAAACAATGTTCGCATCCCCGGCCAGACCTTCGGCCAGAAGTGCGAAGTCGTCGGAAACCTCTTCGCCCAGTGCCTCCCATTCGGATCGCGTGTACTCATAATTGACTGCGAGCACTTCATTGGTTTCCTGATCGCTCAACACGCCGGTGATGTCAGCCAGATCGTTTTCCGCGACCAGCGTCTGCTCACCGGTATCGGTGTCCATGAGGTACAGCGCTGCCGTATTGCGGCCCACGCTGGACAGGACATAGATGCCCGTACCGTCTTCGTTGAAAAAGAGCGTGTTGGAGGTGAGCGAGTCGGATTGGGGAACGTCCCAGATGGGCTCCCACCCGTCGCCTTCGCGCTTCATGACCATGAAGCCGCCGGTCTCGGTCTGCTGGGTCGCGAGACGAAGGTTCAGGTCCTCGTCCACGTCATACCCGCCGAAGCCGGGGTTTTCTTCCATCAAGGTCATTTCGCCCGTCACCACATTCAGCATGTAGGGGTCGAAGAAGGACGCATCCCGTTCGTTGGTGCCGATGACCAGCATGTCCGGGTGGCGATAGCTGCCGGCCATGATGGTGGCGCGGCTGCCCTCGGGCACGGGGGTCAGGTCACGGTCTTCACCGGTTTCCACGTTCACCGCATGAACGTGCCAGTTCTCGTTCCCGCCCGTATCTTGCAGGTAGACGATGTACTCGCCGTTCGCCATCCAGAAGTGCTGGCGAACGCCGCGGTTTTCGTCGTTGGTGATAACGCGCGCCGCGTCGAAATCACCCGCGGGCGCAACCCAGATGTTCAGTACCCCGTTGGAGGGTGCCAGGAACGACATCATCGTGGCGTCCGGGCTCAGGCGGCCTTGGGTCCGCTCCGGGTTGCCGAACACAAGCTCGCGCGGCAACAAGGGCGCGTCGCTGTCCATTGCCTCGTCCGCCGCCATTTCATCGGCGGCATCCGCTGCGTCGTCCGCGGCAAGGTCCATATCTTCCATGGCGGTGTCAGCCGCCGTTTGTTCGGTGTTGTTGCTCTGAAGCCCACCAGACAGGAATAGCCAGGCTGCCCCGGCAATCACTAGAATGGCAATCAGGATGGCAAGTCCTCTACCCATAATCTTCCCCTATTTCGGTTATCGGTTGGCCCGCACAATAGCCTAGCGGGGGGGCGCACCCAAGTGACGGGATTGTAATATTGGTGCAAATCGTCGCCCCGGTTTTGATAGAAAATGAAGGGCAAACGGGCGATTGCACGTCGCTGCCGCTCTGCTATAACCCCCGCAAACCTTCACCGTTCACGGTCGGTTCCCGATCCCATTCGCAAGGCAAAATCCATGGCGTCGTACCAATATATTTTCCATATGGAACACCTGACCAAGACTTATTCCGGCGGGAAAAAGGTCTTTGAGGACATCAACCTGAACTTTTTGCCCGATGCGAAGATCGGGGTGGTTGGCGTCAATGGCGCGGGGAAGTCGACGCTGCTCCGCATCATGGCGGGTGTGGATAAGGAATTTAACGGCGAGGCCTGGGCGGCGAAAGACGCGAAGGTCGGGTACCTGGAACAGGAGCCCCAACTCGACGAGAGCAAGGACGTGCTCGGCAACGTGATGGAAGGCGTTGCCGAAACCAAGGCGCTGCTTGATGAGTTCAATGAGATCTCCGCCAAGTTGGCCGAGGACTATACCGACGAGCTGATGGAGCAGATGTCGGCACTGCAGGAAAAAATTGATGCGGTGGACGCCTGGGATCTCGACAGCAAGGTCGAGATGGCCATGGATGCTCTGCGCTGCCCGGAAGGGGATGCGGATGTGTCCAAACTCTCTGGTGGTGAACGGCGACGCGTTGCGATTTGCAAGTTGCTGTTGGCGCGGCCCGATCTGCTTTTGCTTGATGAACCGACCAACCACCTCGATGCGGAATCCGTCGCCTGGCTTGAACGGTTCTTGCAGGATTATACGGGCGCCGTGGTGGTTATCACTCACGACCGCTATTTCCTCGACAATGTGACGGGTTGGATTTTGGAACTCGATCGCGGGCGCGGCATTCCTTACGAGGGCAATTATTCCTCCTGGCTGGGACAGAAACAAAAGCGTCTGGCCCAGGAAGGTCGGGAAGATGCCGCGCGTCAACGCGAACTCAACCGCGAACAGGAATGGGCAAAGGCCTCCCCCCGCGCGCGCCAGGCCAAATCAAAGGCCCGCCTGCAGGCCTATGAGGAGCTGCTCAACAAGGATACGGGCGACCGCATTACCTCCGCGCAGATTGTTGTCCCTGCAGGACCGCGCCTTGGTGATGTGGTGATTGAGGCCGAGGGCCTTAGCAAGGGGTTCGGTGACCAGCTGTTGATTGAAGACTTGTCGTTCCGTCTGCCGCCTGGCGGCATCGTTGGGGTGATCGGGCCGAACGGCGCGGGGAAAACAACGCTCTTCCGCATGCTGACAGGGCAGGAAACGCCCGATGCCGGCACACTGAAAGTGGGAGAAACGGTCGTGCTCGGCTATGTGGACCAGAGCCGCGACGACCTCGATCCCAACAAGAACGTCTGGGAAGAAATTTCCGACGGGCTTGATGTCATTGAGTTGGGTAAACGCACGATGCCGTCTCGCGCCTATGTGGGGGCATTTAATTTCAAGGGCGGCGATCAACAGAAAAAGGTCGGCCAGCTATCGGGTGGGGAACGCAACCGCGTCCATCTCGCCAAGATGCTGAAGTCCGGCGCGAATGTCCTGCTGCTTGACGAGCCGACCAACGATCTCGACGTCGATACCTTGCGCGCGCTTGAAGACGCTCTCGATGACTTCGCCGGTTGCGCCGTCATCATCAGCCACGATCGCTGGTTCCTTGACCGAATTGCCACGCACATCATGGCCTTTGAAGGCGATAGCCACGTGGAATGGTTCGAAGGCAACTTCGAAGCCTATGAGGAAGATAAGAAGCATCGCCTGGGCGCCGAGGCCGATCAGCCTCACCGCATCAAGTTCAAACGCTTCACGCGCTGATTAATTGACGGGTGTGCCGCCGGCTTCGCGAATGCGTTGACGCAGATAGTCGAACAGTGCGTCGAAATTGCCGGCGTTGCCTGATAGGACCGAGTTGAACTCCTCGCGCTGCGTTTGCAGTAGCGAGAACGAGGCCGACTCGTCCGTGGTTTCCACCGTGATGTCATAGACGCGGTATTGGTCGTTCCGGCGAATAAGCAGCCAACGTACGGTGGCTTGCACATCGCCTTCAGCGCTCAACACATCGCTGTTAACGTTCACATAGGCAAAGTTTTCGCGCGCATCGACGGACGACCCAGTCACCAGAATGGTCTGGCCCGAATATTCGGAAAACCGGCCCTGCACAACACTGGTGGCGTACTGACCCAGCAAGGCAACGTAGATGTCGAAGTCCGCTTCGCTGATGGTGCGCGAATAGGCGCCCAGGGCGCTGCGGCCAAAACTGCCAAGCGCGGCGTTGTTGATGATCAGGTCCTCGAATTCCGAAACGATCTGATCGGACGTCGTGCCCGGATCGCTCATGATCTCGGCGGCGTTGTTCGCAATATCCTGAACCCAGGTTTCCGCCGCAAGGTCGCGGTCCGCCGCATCGGCGGGTGCCATGGCGAGGCCGGGTGTCGCGAAAGCCAAAAGGAAGAACAATCCCCCGGTGGCCCAAATTTTCAAACTCTTACTCATGACCAGCTTTCCTTTTTCCCCAAAGCTGAGCGCAGCCCCGCGCAGGAATTAGCGTGCCCCGCAATTTGGCGCAAAAAAAGGCGGCCCGAATGGTTAAGGCCTTTTCACGCCAAGTTGCTGAAAATATGGGGCGTTTACCGTGGATTAAAAGTCGTCGTCGAAGTCGTCGCCGAGATCCGGCAGATCCTCGAAGTCGAAATCGCCATTGCGAATCGCGCCGTCACGGCTTTGCCGATAGAGGCTCCGCACCGCGGCGTAGTAATCGATCGACGTGCGCTCGATTTCATCCAGCGTCTCAAGGTTCTGCTCGCGCAGGTCGAGAACGCGCAGCGCCGTACGGCCGTACTTGAAGTACTGGAAGTCATCGCCGCCGACCCAGGTGATCGGGTCCATGGCCGTATCCACAACGCGGCCGACGAGGTCGCGGGGCGGGGAGGGGCCAAAGAGCGGCAGGAAGATGTAAGGGCCTTCGCTGACGCCGTGCACACCTAGCGTCTGACCGAAGTCTTCGTAGTGGCGTTCAAAGCCCATGGAGGTCGCCGGGTCAAAAAGGCCCGCAACACCCAGGGTGGAGTTGATGCCAAAGCGCGCCAGCGTGGTGCCTGCGCGCTCGGGCTCCCCCTGCAACAGGTCGTTGGCGAAGATCACGGGGCTGTTGAGGTTCCGCAAAAAGTTGCGAATGCCCTGACGGCCCGGCTCCGGCACGACAAAGCGATAAACGCGCGCTACCGGAATAAGGATCAGTTTGTCGATCCCGTTGTGAATTTCAAAAAAAACGCGATTGACCTCCTCGAAGGGGTCATTGGTGGTGTCTTCATTGTCTTGGGCGGCGGCGGGCACAGAAAGGGTCAGCCCCGCGGCCAGAACCGCGCAAGCGACAAGGCTCACGCTCCAGCGGCGCAAGTCTATCCATCCCTTCGACTTCAGGGCACCAGATTGCATCTCAAAAACTCCCAACACCGGCCTCGTAATCTAGCCCTATCTGGTTACGAAATCCTGATCCCGCAATGTGGCGTTCATCACACCATCCTCGCGGAGGATCGTTCAGATTGCGCCCGGGGCAGATCGCCAAGGGCGCGGGGCTGATTAACCACCTCAATTTGGCAGATTCGGTACCATGAAGGGGGCATATAAACTAGGGAAAAGGGTCTGTTTCTGTTGCATGTCTGCCCCGCCTGTTGCCGCAAAACCACCCTAAGGTGGTAAATACACCGATCCAAAACTCTTAAGCCCCGTAATTTCCCTCTTGCGGGATAATTATATAAAGATATGTTTATATCCGTTTTGAGGAAGGGACCCAAAGAGGTCGAGGATGGAATCAGTTCTGACAGCCCTGCGCGCCGCGGCGGAGCCCTCCCGGCTACGCCTTCTGGCCTTGCTTGCCCGGTCGGAGCTGACGGTGAGCGAGCTGACGCAAGTCATGGCGCAAAGCCAGCCCCGGGTGAGCCGCCATCTCAAACTGCTGACCGAGGCGGGGCTCATCGATCGCTTTCGCGAAGGGAGCTGGGTCTTTTATCGCCTGGCCGACGCGAGTGGCTCGACCGATCCTGACCGGCAACGTCTTGCCGCCCTCGCCAAGACACTCATTGAATTTGTGCCCGGCGATGACGCGGGCCTCGCCGCCGATCTGCGCCGGCTTGAGGATGTGCGTGCCCAGCGCGCGGAACGTGCGGCGGCATACTTCAAGGCCAACGCATCGGACTGGAACCGCATTCGCGCTTTGCATCTGCCCGAACACGATGTGGAACAGGCGATGCTCGAACTGCTGGGCCCCGGCGATTTTGAACAGATGATCGACATCGGCACCGGCACGGGCCGCATACTGGAAGTGCTGGGCCGCCGCGTCGGGCACGGGGTGGGGATCGACCTCAGCCACGATATGCTGACGCTCGCGCGTGCCGCGCTGGATGAAGCGGGGCTTTCCAATTGTCAGGTGCGGCAAGGGGATTTGTTCGCGCTGCCGTTCGAGGCGGCGAGCGCCGATCTCGTGACCGTGCACCAAGTGCTGCACTATCTCGACGATCCCGCGAACGCGGTGCGCGAAGCCGCGCGCGTGCTGGCGCCGGGCGGACACTTGCTGATTATCGACTTCGCGCCGCATGAGCTGGAATTTCTGCGCGATGAACATCAACACAGGCGGCTTGGGTTTGCCGATGATGAAATCGCGGGCTGGGCCAAGGCGAGCGGGCTGGAGCTCACGCGCACGCGGCACTTGCCCCCCGAAGGCAAAGACAAGAATCACAAGTTGACGGTTTCTCTCTGGCTGCTTACGCGCCCCGGCGATGCGAAACGCAAAGCGAAAGGCCAAGCGGCATGAGCGAGATCTCCGTTTCCTTCGAATTCTTTCCGCCCAAGTCCGAGGCCATGGAAGAACAGCTGTGGCATGCGATCGGTCGGCTTGCGCCTTTGGGGCCGAAGTTCGTTTCTGTCACCTATGGTGCGGGCGGGTCCACCCGCGAGCGCACGCACAGAACCGTCAAGCGCATCGTGCAGGAAACGGACTTGCGCCCCGCCGCGCATCTGACGTGCGTTGACGCAACGCGCGAGGAAGTGGACGCAGTGGCGCAGGATTATTGGGACGCGGGCGTGCGGCACATCGTGGCCTTGCGCGGTGATCCGCCGGGCGGCATGGGGACAAAGTTCGAGGCGACCACGGGCGGCTATCTGAACGCGGCTGAACTTACCGCGGGCCTGAAAGCCAAACACGATTTTGAAATCACCGTCGGCTGCTATCCGGAAAAACATCCCGAAAGCGGCAACTGGCAGATGGATATTGATCTGCTGAAGCAAAAGATCGACGCGGGCGCAACGCGTGCCATCACGCAATTCTTTTTCTACCCGGATGTCTATTTCCGCTTTGTGGATCAGGCACTGGATGCGGGCATCACCATTCCCATAGTGCCGGGCATCATGCCGGTGGTGAATTTCACGAGTCTTGAACGCATCTCTCACGCTTGCGGCACGACCATCCCCCGCGCCATGCATGAAAAGTTCGAAGGGCTGGAAGGCGACGAGGACACCCGCCGCCTGATCGCCGCCACCGTTGCGGCGGAGCTGGTCGAGGCATTGCGCGCGGGCGGGGTGCACGACTTCCACTTTTATACATTGAACCGCGCGGGGCTTTCCTATGCCGTATGCCATTTGCTTGGCCTGCGCCCCAAAGCCGTCGCCGCTTAAGGACAAATCATGATTATCGACAAGGAAACGCGCACCAAGCGCCTCAAGACGCTTCGCGATGAAGCGCTGAACCGCATCGTCATTTTCGACGGGGCGGGGGGCACCATGGTGCAGACCTACAAGCTGACGGAGGCGGATTTTCGGGGCGAACGCTTCAAGGATCACCCCCGCGATCTGCGCGGCAATAACGATATTCTTGCGCTGACAAAGCCGGAGATCATTCGCGCCATTCATGATGGTTTTCTGGAAGCGGGCGCGGACATTATCGAAACGAATACGTTCAACGCGACGTCCATCAGCCAGGCTGATTATGGCATGCAGGACCTGGTGCTTGAGATCAATCGCACCTCGGCCGCCATCGCCCGCGCCGCGGCGGATGACTACGCGGCGAAAACGCCCGGCAAGCCCCGCTATGTCGTGGGCTCCATGGGGCCGACGAACCGCACGGCCTCGCTGTCGCCGGATGTGAATAATCCCGGCTTCCGCAATGTCACTTTTGATGAATTGAAAGACGCCTACGCGGAACAGGCGCGCGGGCTTTTGGAGGGGGGCTGCGATCTCCTCTGCGTTGAAACCATTTTCGATACGCTGAATGCCAAGGCGGCGCTTTTTGGCATTGCGGAGCTGGGCGATGAATTGGGCTTTGAAATCCCTGTCATGATCTCCGGTACGATCACCGATTTGTCGGGTCGCAACCTGTCGGGCCAGACCATGGAAGCCTTCTGGTATTCCATCAGGCACACCAAACCTTTTGCGGTGGGGGTCAATTGTTCCTTCGGCGCGCGGGACTTGCGGCCCGCGCTGGCGGATATCGCGCGGCTGGCTGACACGCTGGTCGTCGCCTTCCCGAATGCCGGGCTACCGAACGAGATGGGCGAATACGACGAAACACCGGCTGAGACGGCGGCCTTCATTGCCGAATGGGCGCGCGACGGGCTCGTGAATATTGTCGGTGGCTGCTGCGGCACCACGCCCGCCCACATCAAGGCCATCGCCGAAGCGGTGGAGGGCATCCCCTCGCGCCAAATTCCGAACGTGGATCACAAAATGCATTTGGCCGGACTTGAGCCCTTTACGGCAGTGGCCTAGGTGACGATGGCATGACCGGCAAACAAGCCACATTCATCAACGTTGGCGAACGCACCAACGTTACGGGGTCCGCGAAATTCCGCAAGTTGATCACAGCGGGCGATTATGACGCGGCGCTCTCCATCGCGCGGGAGCAAGTGGAGAACGGCGCGCAGGTCATCGATGTGAACATGGACGAAGGCATGCTCGATTCCGAGAAGGCCATGGTCACGTTCCTGAACCTGATTGCTGCCGAGCCCGACATCGCGCGTGTGCCCATCATGATCGACTCGTCCAAATGGTCGGTCATTGAGGCGGGCCTTAAATGCGTACAGGGCAAGGCCATCGTCAATTCGATCTCACTCAAGGAAGGCGAGGAAGCCTTTCTCACCCAGGCGCGCAAGGTAAAACGCTATGGCGCCGCCGTGGTGGTCATGGCCTTTAACGAGGAAGGACAGGCCGAGACGGCAGAGCAAAAGTTCGCGTTCTGTAAGCGCGCCTATGACCTGCTCGTCGATCGGGTCGGCTTTCCGCCAGAGGACATTATTTTCGACCCCAACATTTTTGCTGTGGCGACGGGGATCGAGGAGCACAATGATTATGCAGTTGCCTTCATCGAGGCGACGCGTCGCATCAAGGCGGAATTGCCCTTTGCCAAAGTCTCGGGCGGCGTTTCCAATATCTCTTTCAGCTTCCGTGGCAACGATCCGGTGCGTGAGGCGATGCATTCGGTCTTTCTCTATCACGCCATCAAGGCGGGGATGGATATGGGCATCGTCAATGCGGGCCAGCTCGCGGTCTATGAAGACATTGAGCCGGAGCTGCGCACGCGCGTCGAAGATGTGATCCTCAATCGCCGGGATGATGCGACGGAGCGCTTGCTCGAAACCGCCGAACAATATCGCGGGGAAAAAGGCACCCAGCGCGAAGTGGACCTTAGCTGGCGCGAAAAACCGGTGGCCGAACGGTTGACCCATTCGCTCGTCCACGGCATTGCGGATTTCATCATTGAGGATACGGAAGAAGCGCGCACGACGCTCGGCCGTCCGCTGCATGTGATCGAAGGCCCGCTCATGGACGGCATGAATGTGGTGGGCGATCTGTTTGGCGAGGGCAAAATGTTTCTGCCGCAGGTGGTCAAATCCGCGCGTGTGATGAAGCAGGCGGTCGCCTACCTCACCCCGTTCATGGAAGAAGAAAAAGGCGGCAAGCGTGAGAGCGCGGGCAAGATTGTCATGGCGACGGTCAAGGGCGACGTGCACGACATCGGCAAGAACATCGTGGGCGTGGTCCTGCAATGCAATGGCTTTGAGGTCATCGACCTCGGCGTCATGGTGCCCGCGCAAAAAATTCTGGAAACCGCCCGGTCCGAAGGCGCGGACCTGATCGGGCTGTCGGGACTGATCACCCCGTCGCTTGAAGAAATGGTCTTTGTGGCCAGCGAGATGGAGCGGCTCGACTATCACTTGCCGTTGCTCATCGGCGGGGCGACCACGTCAAAGGTTCATACGGCGGTGAAAATCAACCCCAACTACCAGAAAGGTCAGACGGTCTATGTGGTGGATGCTTCCCGCGCGGTGGGCGTGGCCTCGAACATGATCTCCAATGACAATGCCGCAGATTATGCGGCCAAGGTACGCACCGAGTATGAGGAAATGGCCGCGCGGCATTGGCGCGCCAATGAGGCGAAAGAGCGCGAGAGCCTAGCGAGCGCCCGCGCCAACAAGCTGCAACTGAACTGGGAGGGCTACACCCCGCCCAAGCCCACATTCCTCGGCACGCGCGTGTTTCAGGGCTATGATCTTGCCGAGCTTGTGCCCTACATCGATTGGACGCCGTTCTTCCAGACCTGGGAACTGGTGGGCAAGTATCCGGCCATCCTCACCGACGACAAAGTGGGCGAGGCGGCAACGAAACTTTTCGACGACGCACAAGCGATGCTGAAACGCATTGTGGATGAAGAGCTGCTGCATCCGCGCGCGGTGATCGGCTTTTATCCCGCGAATGCGGTGGGGGATGACTGGGAAGTCTATGAAGATGACGAGCGCAATGCGGTCTCCTCTGTCATGCATTCCATCCGCCAACAAATGAAACGCGAGGCGCCGCGTCCCAATCTGGCGCTGGCTGATTATCTCGCGCCGAAGGAAACGGGGCTGAAGGACTACATCGGCCTGTTTGCCGTAACGGCGGGGGACGATGAAGGCACCGTTGCGAAATTCAAGGCGGCCCATGACGACTATTCTGCGATCTTGTTCCAGTCACTTGCCGACCGGCTGGCCGAGGCCTTTGCCGAACGCATGCACGAACGCGTGAGACGCGAGTTCTGGGCCTACGCGCCGGACGAAGACCTGACCAATGCTCAGCTCGTTGCCGAAGCCTACAAGGGCATTCGCCCCGCGCCGGGTTATCCCGCTTGCCCCGACCACACGGAAAAGGGCACGCTGTGGGAACTGCTCGATGCGGAAGGCGCGACGGGCATAAAGCTGACTGAAAGCTTCGCCATGACACCCGCCTCATCGGTGTCGGGCATCTATTTCAGCCACCCGGAAGCCAAGTATTTCGGCACAGGCAAGATTGAGCGCGACCAGGTGGAAGACTATGCCGCGCGCAAGGGTTGGACGGTGGAAGAGGCCGAGAAATGGCTCGGCCCTATCCTCAACTACGACCGCACCAAGGCATCGAAGTCGGCGGCGTAGCCCGTCACCCCCACCGGCTCACTTGTCGTTCGCCAACCTCCCCCATGAAGGGGGAGGTATAAGGCCTGCGCACCCGTTGATCCCTCCCCCTTGTGGGGGATGGCTGGGGTGGGGGGTGTGCTACCACTCTAACTCTTCGCCGTTGTAATTCCAGAACCGGCCCGACCGTTCCGGCGTCAGGTCCGCAATGATCTTGCGAAGCCCGCTGACGCTTTCCTCAGGTGAGATGTCCGCGCCAGAGCCGCCCATGTCCGTGCGCACCCAGCCGGGGTGAACAGGGATCGACATAACGCCGCGCGCCGCCAGCTCGGTGGCGGCGAGCGTCGCCACCATGTTCACCGCGGCTTTTGAAGAGCGGTAGATATAGGCGCCCTGGCCCTTGCGCCCGATGGAGCCCATGTAGCTCGACACGGTCATGATCTTTTTCTCGTCACTTGCGGCAACGTTATCCGCGAAAGCCGCGATCATGCGGAAAGGGCCGAGCGTGTTTGCATCCAGGCAGTCGCGCCACACCGCGAAGTCGATATCGCTCAGACCCTGCTTTTTTCCGCCCGTGACGCCCGCATTGTTGATCAGGTGATCTATCGGCGTGTCGCCGAGGTCTTTCTTGAGCGCTACAACGCTTTCGTCGCTCGTCACATCCAGTGCATGAACGGTGATGTTGTCATGCGCCTTGGCTAGCGCTTGCAGGTCTGCTGCCGTGCCCGGTGCGCGGCAACAGGCAAAGACGCGCGCACCATCCGCCGCATATTGCCGTGCGAATTCAAGGCCGATGCCGCGATTGGCACCCGTGATCAGAACATTGGTCATGGTGTCTCCTTATGCTTTTCCGAAGCCGCCGCCGCCGGGCGTCTCAATGGTGATGGCATCGCCTGCTTTCAGGTCCGCGCGGTCGGCGTGTTTGAGTTCCAACCTCGTGCCGTCTGCCTTTGTGACAATGGTGCGGCCCAGCGCGCCGGGTTCGCCGCCTTCGAGCCCGAAAGGCGGGACGATGCGGTGGCCGGAAAGGATCGCCGCTTCCATGTCCTCAAGGAATGTCAGTGTGCGCACAACGCCGTCGCCGCCTTTGTGCGCGCCTGCGCCGCCTGATCCGCGCCGGATGGAAAATTCCTCGACGCGCACGGGAAAACGCCATTCCAGCACTTCAGGGTCCGTGAGCCGCGAGTTGGTCATGTGCGTCTGTACCGCGTCTGCGCCGTCGAACGTTGGCCCTGCGCCCGCGCCACCGCAGATGGTCTCATAGTACTGATAGCGGTCATTGCCGAAAGTGAGATTGTTCATGGTGCCCTGGCTCGCGGCGACCGCGCCCAACGCGCCGAACAGGCAATCCACCACCGCCTGGCTGGTCTCAACATTGCCGGCGACAACGGCGGCGGGTTTGGCGGGGTTGAGCATGCACCCTGGCGGGACGATCAGATTGAGCGGGATCAGGCACCCTGCGTTGAGCGGAATGTCGTCGGCCACAAGACAGCGGAAGACATAAAGCACGGCCGCACGAACGACGGGCAGGGGGGCGTTGTAGTTGGTCGCCACTTGCGGTGAGGTACCGGTGAAGTCGATGGTCGCGGTGCGGGCATTGCGGTCGACGGTGATCTTCACGGCGATCTGGCTGCCGTCATCCATCTTGTAAGTGAAGGCGCCGTCCTTCAGCGCACCGACCACGTTCCGCACGGCTTCTTCGGCGTTTGATTGAACGTGAGCCATGTAGGCCTGCACCGTGTCGAGGCCGAACATGCTCACCATGCGGCGCAGTTCCGCCACACCCTTTTCGCAGGCCGCCACTTGGGCTTTCAGGTCCGCGATATTCTGATCGGGATTGCGCGCCGGGTAGGGCCCCTGGGTCAGCACAGCGCGCACATCGTTCTCAAGGAACACGCTATCCCGCACGAGCAGCATGCGGTCGAGATGCGCGCCTTCCTCGTCTATCGTCTTTGAGTGCGGCGGCATGGAACCGGGCATGATCCCGCCCACATCCGCATGATGCCCGCGCGCGGCGGTGTAGAATAAGAGCGTGTTGCCTGCCTCATCAAACACGGGCGTGACCACCGTGATGTCGGGCAGGTGCGTGCCGCCTTCGTACGGGTCATTGAGCACATAGACGTCGCCCGCGCGCATCGTTTCGCGGTGCGTATCGATGACGGCGCGGACGCTGTCACCCATGGAGCCGAGATGCACCGGCATGTGCGGCGCATTCGCGACGAGCTCGCCGCCCGCGTCAAACACCGCGCAGGAAAAATCCAGCCGTTCCTTGATGTTCACGGAGCTTGCGGTTTTTTCCAGCGTCACACCCATCTGCTCGGCAATGGACATGAACAGATTGTTGAAGATCTCGAGCATGATTGGGTCCGCCGCCGTGCCGATGTGACGGCGGGAGGGAAGCGGGACCACGCGTGTCATGCGCACGTGCCCCAGTGTGGTGACCTCCGCTTGCCAGCCGGGCTCAATGACTATGGTTGAATGGGGCTCGATGATCAGCGCGGGCCCCGGCACCTTGTCGGCGGGCTGAAGGTCATCGCGCATATAGAGATTGGCATCTTGCCATCTGCCCTCGGCATAGAGATCAACCACGGAAACCGGCGCGAGTTGCCCTTTGCTGCGCGGCGGTTGCTCGCTTTCTTCGGCTTTATGGGCAAGGCCCACGGCCTCAACCGAGACCGCCTCAAGAACGAGGTCGCGCCCGGCTTCCGAAAAACCGAACTGCTGCGCATGGGACGCGGTGAAGCGGTCCTTCATCTCGGAAAGCGTTCCCGCGTCGATGAGAAGCGCTGTATCGCTGCCGGCATAGCGGATGTGTGCACTGGGGAGGAGCGTGATGTCCTCTGGCGCGATGCCCTGCGTGGCCACCTCAATGCATGCCTTGTCATTTAGTTCCTCGATGATGCGCTCGATCTCCGCGACGGCGCTTTGGTCCAACGCGCGCTCCACAGCTTGTTCGCGCAACGCGCGGATATCGGCAAGGCCCATGCCGTAGGCGGACAGAAGGCTCGCGAACGGATGGATAAGGATGTCGGTCATGCCGAGCTTGTCGGCAACGCGTGCCGCGCATTGGGCCCCTGCGCCGCCGAAACACGCGAGCGTATAGCGCGAAACGTCATAGCCGCGCGCGGTGGAGATTTTTTTGATCGCTTGCGCCATGTTCTCAATCGCGATGTCGAGGCACCCGTCCGCGATCACTTCGAGAGGTTGACCCATTGCGGCAGCGAGCGCGTCAAATTTTTCATTCGCGGCGGCAATGTCCATCAGCTCATCCGCATTGGGACCGAATATCTTGGGGAAGACTTCTGCCTGAATGCGGCCTGTCACAAGATTGGCGTCCGTGACGGTGAGCGGTCCGCCCTTGCGGTAGCACGCGGGGCCCGGGTCCGCGCCCGCCGATTGGGGGCCGACGCGCAGGCGCGTGCCATCGTAATGAATGATAGAGCCGCCGCCCGCCGCGACCGTGTGGATCGACAGCATGGGCGCGCGGATGCGCACGCCCGCAACCTCGCTTTCGAACGTGCGCTCATATTCGCCATTGTAGTGGCTGACGTCGGTGGAGGTGCCGCCCATGTCAAAGCCGATCACCTGTTGCGCACCGGCGAGCGCGGCGGTTTTCACCATGCCGACAACGCCGCCAGCGGGGCCGGACAATATTGCGTCCTTGCCCTGAAACAGATCCGCGCGGGTCAGGCCGCCATTTGACTGCATGAAATAGAGTGGTGCGTCACCACGAATCTCTCCCGCCACAAGATCGATATAGCGCCGCAGGATGGGAGAAAGATAAGCGTCCGCCACGGTGGTGTCGCCGCGCCCGACAAATTTCATCAGCGGGCTCGCCTCATGACTAACAGAGACTTGCGCGAAGCCCACTTGCCGCGCGATTTCGGCAACCGCGTTTTCGTGGGCCTCAAAGCGGTAGCCGTGCATGAAGCAAATGGCGGCGGCTTCGACCCCATCTTCCTTTGCCTGAACCAGCGCGGCGCAGGCGGCATCAAGATCGGGCGCGCGCAACACCTGTCCCCGCGCCGTCACGCGCTCATCCACTTCGATGACGGTGGAATAAAGCTGCTCAGGCTTTTGGATGTCGAGGTCGAACAGCCGGGGGCGATTCTGGTAGCCGATGGCAAGTTGGTCGGCAAAACCCTTTGTCGTCACAAAAACGGTTTTCGCGCCCTGGCGCTCCAGCAGCGCATTGGTGGCGACGGTGGTGCCCATTTTGACCGCGCCAATCTGTGTCGAAGGGATCACCGCGCCCGGCGCAAGCCCCAGCAAGCGGCGAATGCCCTCCGTCGCCGCGTCCTCATATTGACCGGAGTTCACCGACAGCAATTTCAGGGTCTGCAAGGCGCCATCGGGCGCGCGCGCCACCACATCCGTGAACGTGCCGCCCCGGTCGATCCAGAAATCCCATTTGCCATTCGTCATGGTAGGTTGGTCATGGATTGTCGTTCAAAAGAAAAGGCCAATTTCGTCTCGTATTCGCGGGCACCATACATTATCTAGGACGGGATATGTCGATCTGGGGCAAAATTGCGGGCGTGGGACTGGGTGCCGCCTTGGGCGGACCCATCGGTGCGCTTATCGGGCTCGCGGCCGGTCACGCCGTGGACAAGGGCGTCGAAGGGGCGGGCGGCGATGCGCCGGTGCAGGGGCCTGAAGCCTCCATCGCCTTTACCGTGGGCGTCATCGCGCTCAGCGCCAAAATGGCCAAGGCCGACGGGCAGGTGACCCGGTCCGAGGTCGATGCGTTCAAAAAAATGTTCCACGTGCCTGCGTCCGAGGAAAAGAACGTGGGGCGCATCTTCGATCTCGCGCGGCGGGACGTGGCGGGGTTTGAAGCCTACGCCAAGCAGATCGCCCGCATGTTCCGCGACCGGCGCAATGTGCTGGAGGATCTGCTCGACGGGTTGTTTCGCATCGCCATGGCCGACGGGGTGTTTCATCCCAGCGAGGAAAGTTTTCTCAGCCGCGTGGCCGATATCTTCGGCTTTTCCGAACATGAGTTTATGCGCATCAAGGCAAGTCACCTGGGCCCTGATGCGGCGGACCCTTATGTGATCCTTGGCGTCGATCATGATGCGGACAATGACCACATCAAACAGACCTATCGCCGCCTGGTGCGGGAGAACCATCCCGACGCGCTGATCGCCCGGGGCGTGCCAGAAGAATTCGTCGAGATCGCCAACGACAAGCTCGCCAAAATCAACGATGCCTACGACCGCATCGCCAAGGAGCGGGGCATCAACTAGGCCCCTGCGCGTTTCGCGCAAGGCAGCTATGCCGGCCGGGGCGGTCTTATGGGTCGCCAAGCCGCAATCAATCTTTTAGGGTCTGGCTCTAACGGTTTGGAGCTTTTCCCACGTGGCCCCACGGCATCTTTTTCTTCTGCTTGGCATCTCCGTCGCCTGGGGCATGAACTTCGTCATGGCGAAGCTGGGGCTTTCTGAATTCCCGCCACTGCTCTTTACCACCCTGCGCTTCACTATGATTGCTGTCCTGCTGGTACCGTTCCTGAAATGGGTGCCGGGACAGATGGGAAAGATTTTCGTTGTGGCGTTGACGGCGGGCGGTCTGCATTTCGCGCTCATGTTTGGTGGATTGGCACTTGCCGATGCGTCGGTCGCAGCGGTCGTGGTGCAATTGAATGTTCCCTTCGCCACGTTCCTTTCCATCTTTTTCCTGGGCGAGGTGGTTGGATGGAAGCGCTGGATCGGTATTGCGCTCGCGTTTGGCGGTGTGGCGTTTATCAGTTTTGACCCGAAGGTTTTTTCCTACATCTACGGTGTGATGCTGATCGCGGCGGGGGCGTTCTCCATGGCGGTTGCGATGATCGTCATGCGCCGGATGGAAGGTGTCGGCGCCATGACGTTGCAGAGCTGGCTCGCGGTGATCAGCTTTCCGGCTCTCGGGCTGCTCTCGCTGGGTATTGAGGGGCACCAGCTACATACGGTCCTGTCCGCACCGCTTTGGGCCTGGGGCACGATTGCCTATTCCGCTGTGATCGCCAGCATCTTTGGCCATGCGGGCATGTATTTTCTGATCCAGCGCTATGAGGTCAGCCTCGTTGGCCCGCTCACTCTGCTCGCTCCGGTGCTCGGGATCATTTTCAGTGTGACCCTGCTGGGTGAGGGGCTGACCTGGCGCATTATCGCGGGCGCGGTCATCACCCTTGCCGGGGTCGCGGTGGTCGCCGCGCGGCAAAGCTCCGCTGCGGGCGAGGAACTCGAGGCAGTCTGACTATTCTCTTGCTGGGTTCCCTTAGGAAACCCTTGTGCCCGCTCGCCGGGGCCCCCATCATTTGAGTTCCCGTTTCCCGACTCATCTACCTGAAGGCCCGGCCCGTAATGCCCATGCGCCCCGCGCACTTTCTGTTTCTCGTACTGATCAACCTGGTTTTTGCCATGGCGATCATCACGGTGAAGTTCGGCTTTGAGGAAATTCCGCCGATCCTATTCACGACGCTGCGCTTTTTGTTGCTGTCGGTGATTCTGATTCCCTTCCTCGATATCCACCGGGGGCAGATGCGCCAGATTTTGATCATCGGCCTTGGGGCCGGGGGGCTTCAGTTCGCGCTTTTCTACGGCGGCATCTATGTGACCGAGAACGTCTCGGCCGTTGTTGTCGCGTCTGAGCTTGGCATTCCCTTTTCCACGGTCCTGGGCATGGTGTTCCTGAACGAGGATGTAGGCTGGCGGCGCTGGGCGGGAATGTTGCTCGCCTTCAGCGGGGTCATGGTCATCACCTTCGACCCTTCAGCCTTTTCTTATCTCGACGGCATGATATTCGGCATGATGGCCGCCGCCGCGGGATCGGTGGCCTCGGTCTTTATGCGGCTGGTCAAAGACATCAAACCTTTCGAAATGCAGGCCTGGATCGTGATGATTTCCTGGCCGCCGCTTTTGCTCCTTTCACTTTTGGTGGAAGACGACATCCCCACGGTACTCGCCAATGTGACCTGGGTGGGCTGGGGCGCGGTGGCCTTTGCCGCCCTTGTGTCGAACCTCTTTGCCCATGCGGGCATGTTCTACCTGCTCCAACGCTACGAGGTCAGCTTCATCGCCCCGCTGACCCTGATGGCACCCATCTTCACCATCGTCATGAGTGTTGCCTTCCTGGGGGATGTCCTCACGCTGCGCATGGTGGTGGGGGCCGTCATTACCACGGTGGGGGTCCTGATCATCACTCTGCGCCGCCCGGCCGAGGCTGTCCGGGTTGAGGAAGTCACGCACTAAGGCTAGAACGGCGCCATGATCATCATTGACCGTCTTTCGCCCAATTTTGATGAGCGCCAGCGCCCCATAGACATGCTGGTGCTGCACTACACGGGCATGCCCACGGGGGAGGAGGCCATGCGCCGCCTGACAGACCCGGCGGCCAAGGTCAGCGCGCATTATACGGTGGATGAAGAAGGTATGATCTTTCGCCATGTGGCCGAGGACATGCGCGCCTGGCATGCGGGGGTGTCGTGCTGGAAAGGCGAGGGCGATGTGAACTCGCGCGCGGTGGGGGTAGAGATCGTCAATCCCGGGCATGAGTTCGGCTATGTCCGGTTTCCGGCCGACCAGATCGAGGCGGTGATGGCCCTGTCAAAGGCCATCGTTGCGCGCCACAACATTCCTGCTGCTCATGTACTGGCCCATTCTGACGTGGCGCCGGACCGCAAGGAAGACCCGGGCGAGCTCTTTCCCTGGCGCCGCCTCGCCGAAGAGGGGGTGGGTCTTTGGGCCGATGCGCCGGAAAGCGGCACCAGCCTGATCGGCGAACATTCCCCCGTTGGCGCGGTGCGGGAGCTTCAGGGCCTGCTTGGCCGCTTTGGCTATTGCATTGAGGTGGACGGTCAATACGGCCCCAAGACCCGCAAAGTTGTCACGGCGTTCCAACGTCACTTCAACCAAGGCGACATTGGCACGGCGGACGAAGGTTATGCGGATGGGCAATTAATCACGGTACTGAATAAACTGATCGAGATGTCATGACGGATTTTATCCCTGGAATGGAATTGGCAGAAGGGTTCTACCGCGATGTGGTGGGCCCGTTGCTCAAGGAACATTATCCGCAGCTGAAACACGCTGGCGCCTTTGCCGGCGGCGGCTCCGATGTCCTGGGCTTTGATACGCCCGACAGTATGGATCACGACTGGGGCCCACGCTGTCAGGTCATCCTGCCCGAGGGCAGTTCGGGCCAGCTGGAAATGGAGATTCGCGACTTTCTGCGCATGAACCTGCCGTTCGAATTTCGCGGCTTTCCCACCAACTTCGTGACCAAGCCGAATGAAAAGCGCGTCAAGTTTCTCGCCAAGACCGACATGCATCCGGTCAACCATCTCATCGAGATTACCCAGCCCGGCAGATTTGCCCGCCGCCGCATCGGTGTGGATGCTATTCAGCCGCTGACGGAGCGGGAATGGCTCAGCATTTCACAGAACCGTTTTCTGGAAGTGGTGGAAGGCAAGGTCTTTCATGACGAGGTTGGATTTACCGACATGCGCAATCGCGTGATCTGGTACCCCAAGGAAGTCTGGATGTTCATGATGGGCTGTATCTGGTGGCGCTTCCGCCGCTGGGAACGGTCCATGGGTCATTCGGGCGTGGTGGGGGATAACCTTGGGGCAAAGGTTCTGGCCGGGCGCATCGCGCGAGATCTGATGCGCCTCGCCTTCTTCATGGAAAAAACCTACGCGCCCTATTCCAAATGGTTCGGCTCGTCCTTTGCGCGGCTCTCTTGCGCGCCGGTGCTGGGCCCGCAGCTCGAGGAACTGATGGACGCGGAAAGTTGGCAAGCGCGGGACGCGGCCTATGCGCGCGTTTGCGAAACTATTGGCACCATGCACAACGACATGGGCCTGACACAGCCAAAGGAAACCCAAACGCGGCAGGCGGGCCGTCGCCCGTTCCGCATTCTGTTTTGCGATGCTTATGCGCGCGGCTGTTTCTCCCAAGTGGAATCCAAATATCTCAGCGGGCTCTTCCACCGGGGCATTACCGGCAACATCGACCTCATCACCGACAATATCGATGTGGCCCTTTCGGCCAGCGACAAGGGCAAGATCCTCGACATGTTCGAGCCCCTGGAAGGCGAAGACATCCGCCGCATGTTGCCGAACACTTGAATTCCCGGCCCAAAGGGCCGACATTCAGCCTTGGTGCCAGACGGCCGGATGGCCGCGCTTCGCTTCGGCGGGGTGAGGAAAGTCCGGGCTCCATGGAAACACGGTGCCGGGTAACCCCCGGCGGGAGCGATCCCAGGGACAGTGCCACAGAAAGCAAACCGCCCTGCGTAGCCTTGGCGAAGCAGGGTAAGGGTGAAAGGGTGCGGTAAGAGCGCACCGCGTTTCTGGTAACAGGAACGGCACGGCAAACCCCACCGGGAGCAAGACCAAGTAGGGATCCGATTGTGCTTTGTTTTCGAAGCCGAGATCCGGGTGTGTCGCGCGAGGCGTCTGGCAACAGGCGTCCCAGATGAATGGCCATCACGCCGCAAGGCGTACAGAACCCGGCTTACAGGCCGTCTGGCACCGAATTTTCAACCTCATGTTGCCGTACCCTCTGGCTTGACCAGAGCATACAGGGTTTTTCCGCCACTCCCATTGGCTCGCTCCGCCTGCCCTGGAATGACCAGGGGTAGAGCCTCACGCCTTCTTCTTTTCCTCGGGGGTCTTGTCCACCGACTTTCCGTTTGCGGGCAGCGCGTCGGCGGGTGAGGTGTTCTGCACCACACGCGCGTTGAGGCGCGACAGCTCGCGGATGATGGCGCGCAGGCGCAAGCGGCCGAGGATGTCATTTGTCAAAACGATGCCGGTTTCGGCCATCTGGGTCGCGTCGACGATTGAGGCGTGCGCGGGCAGGTTCGACAAAAAGATTTCCACGTCCTTCGCGGCCAACTCGTTCGCGCTTTCCACGTAACGGCCAAAGGTGGAAATGTCATAGCCGCGGTCTTCGGAATAACCGGCGCGGCGCATTTGCCCCCACAGGGCGACAATGCCTGCGTCCTGTTTGGAGAGCGAGCCCCCCTTATCGATGGTGACGAGCCCCACTTGATCCATTTCCTCAATTTCCCTGAGGGTGATGCCGGTGCTCTCGGTCACCTCGCTCAAGGGCACGGGCTGGCGGGATTGTTCGGCGCCAAAGCGGGCCGACAGAAGAAACTCGAACCCGAGCAGGGACGGCATTTCCTCCGCTTCCATCTCCGCTGTGCCGCGGGCCAGCACGTCCTTGATCTTGGCGAGGGGCAAAAAGCGCTCGTGCTGCAACCGCTTGATCAGCGTAATGCGGCGCACGTGATTTTCATCATAGACCGCTACATTCCGCTTGGGGCGCTCGGGTTCATTGAGCAGCCCCTCGCGGATGTAGTAACGGATGGTTTCGCGCCCGACGCCCGTGCGGGCCTCGAGCTCTTTCATTTTCATCGGGCGTCGCCCTTTCGCATCTTCGTGCGCTTACTTCTTCGGATGCAGAACCACCGGAAGATCCACAAAGCCCATCACGAAGTTGGACATCAGCCGTTCCGGCTCGCCCACCACTTCGACAAAGTCAAAGCGCTTCATGATTTCTTCCCACAGGATCCGAAGCTGCAGTTCCGCCACGCGGTTGCCCATGCAGCGGTGAATGCCAAAGCCGAAGGCAATGTGGTGGCGGGCCTTTTCGCGATCGATGATGAATTCGTTCGCGCGGTCGATCTCGGTCTCGTCCCGGTTGCCCGAGACGTACCACATGACGACCTTGTCGCCTTTTTTGATCTGCTTTCCGCCAAGCTCGGTATCCTGCGTCGCGATGCGGCGCATGTGGGCAAGCGGCGTTTGCCAGCGAATGATCTCCGACACCATGTTGGGGATCAGATCCGGGTTGGCGCGCAGCTTGTCATATTCCTTCGGGTTTTCATTGAGCGCCAAAACGCCGCCGGAAATTGAATTCCGCGTGGTGTCGTTGCCGCCCACGATCAGAAGGATCAGGTTGCCGAGATATTCCAGCGGGTCCTTCACCATTTCCTTGGTATCGGGATTGTTGGCGAGCAGGGAGACAAAATCCATCTTGGGGTGTTCGCCCTGGTTCTCGCGCTCGTTCCACAGACGCACGAAATAGTCGTAGCATTCCCAAAGAATGCGCTTGCGCTCTTCCTCGTCCATGTAGTTGTTGCCCACCTGGTCGGTGGTGGTGGCGGTATCTGACCATTTGGTCAGCAGGCGGCGATCCTCGAACGGAAAGTCGAACAGGGTCGCCAGCATTTGCGTGGTCAATTCGATGGACACCTTGTCCACCCAATTGAAAGTCTCGCCGACAGGCAGACTGTCGAGGATATTGCACACGCGCTCGCGGATCAGCGGTTCAAGATTGGCCAAATTCGCTGGCGCCGCGGTGGGGGAGACGATTTTGCGCTGCACGTCGTGCTTGGGCTGGTCCATGGCGATGAACATGGGCAAGGTAAAATCTTCCGGCGGGTCGCCGATCACGATGGCGGGTTCGGAGGAAAAGATCTGGTGGTTGGTGTCCACCGCCAGAATGTCTTTGAACTTGGTCACATTCCAGAAGCGACCGAACTCTTCGTTCTCGCTCAGGTGAACCGGGTCTTCCTTACGCAGCCGTTCGAAATAGGCCCAATGCTTTTGGTATTCGAACAGGCGGCCGTCGCTGGGGTCCAGCTCCTCAAGCGGCATGGAATAGGCGTCCGGCAGTTCACTGGGGTCAAAATCTTCTGCGACACTCATTTCAGGTCTCCTTCGTCGAAAGGGATCAGTGTTGGGAGGCGGGCAGGCGCACGATAAGCCCGTCCAGATCATCGGTGACTTCGATTTGACAAGAGAGGCGGCTGTTCGCCTGAACATCTTCGGCGAAGTCGAGCATGCTCTCTTCCATGGGATCCTTGTCGCCGGTCTTGGGCAGAAACGCCTCGTCCACATAGACGTGGCATGTGGCACAGGCACAGGCCCCGCCGCAGTCCGCATCAATGCCGGGGACCATATTCTTGACGGCGCCCTCCATGACGCTGAGGCCGGTGGCGACCTCCACGACGTGTTCTTTGCCGTTGTGTTCGATGTAGGTGATGCGGGCCATGCTTCGTTCCCTCAAAGCTAAGTAAAGCCGTGTCATAAAATTGCGTAGTGGGACTACGCACTCAGCACTGTGAGTGCGGACTGACAAGCTGTCAAGGCAAACGAGTTAACCATGGCTTAACCAAATAGGTACGTTCTGGGACGCAATTCGCGGCAGGTCACTTATCCACAGGAATTTGGCCGGTTTTGCCCCTCCGGCCCGACTTCCGGGGCAGGGCGCAAGGCCGCAGATTTATTGGAGTTTTCGAGTTCGATTTCGTTGACTCCCATGAAATCCCATGATATCCCATGAACTTCCTATTCAGTCCCGCAAAGGTCAGGCGGGGCGGTCCAGAGGGGGCCCTGGCCAGATCAGAGGCCGGATCGGCGTTCCCTCACTTGGACAATTTGGACTTTCACGGGCTTCCCGCGGTGGGACGCGGGGCCGGCCTCATGGGGAGGGAGCTGTGCCGCTTCGACGGGCACACATGCGGGACACAGGGGTCAGACCGATTGCGCCACCCGGCAAGGGGGGCTGCTGATGCGTCCGTTCCTGTCTACCTATACGAACAAGGTCGACGCCAAGGGGCGGATCTCGATCCCCGCGCGCTTTCGCCAGGTGGTGGCTGAAGGCGACTTTCCGGGTGTCGTCATTTTCCCCTCATTCACCGCGCCGTGCCTTGAAGGCGTCTCCATGCAGCGCATGGAAGAACTGGCGGAGATGATCGACGCCGAGTTCGATCCCTTTGATGAAACCTACGGCGCCTTTGCGCACTCCATTCTCGCCGATGCCTATGAGCTGACATTTGATGGCGACGGTCGCGTCCTCTTCCCCGAGGAACTGCTCGACCATGCCAACATCGGTGATCACGCGACCTTTGTCGGTCTTGGCAAACGCTTCCAGATTTGGGAGCCGACGGTTTATGCCCGCGAGCGCGAGAACGCGCGGGCACTGGCTTCTGAACGCCGCGCGCTTCTGCATTCAGGTGTGCGCAGCAAGGCGAAAGGGGACGCGGAATGAGCGCACCCCACCTTTCCGTCATGCTCCGCGAAATTCTCGAAGCGCTCGCCCCGCAGGATGGTGAGCGCTTTATTGATGGCACCTTCGGAGCGGGCGGCTACAGCCGTGCGCTTCTTGCCGCAGCAAACACGCGCGTGCTCGGCATCGATCGCGACCCCACGGCCATTGCGCGGGGGGAAGAGATCGCAAAGGAATTCGATGGCCGCCTGACCATGGCGCGCGGCAACTTCGGCGATCTCGACCAATTGGCCGATGCCGCTGATTTCGCCCCCGTCGACGGTATCGCGCTCGACCTTGGCGTATCCTCCATGCAGTTTGATGAGGGCGAGCGCGGTTTTTCCTTCTCCCACGACGGCCCGCTCGACATGCGCATGGGCGGCGAGGCGCAAGGCGGGCGTACCGCCGCCGACATCGTCAACGAAGACGACGTGCCCGAGCTGATCCGCATTCTGAAAACCTATGGCGAGGAACGTCGCGCACGCACGGTGGCCATGGCCATTGAGGCGGCGCGCAAAGAGATGCCCATCACGCGCACCAAACAACTGGCCGGGATTGTCGAACGCGCCATCGGCAGCCGCGGCAAACCCGATCGTATTCATCCAGCGACGCGCACGTTCCAGGCCCTGCGCATCGCGGTGAATGATGAACTGGGCGAGCTTGAGCGCGGGCTTCTGGCCGCTGAACAAGTGCTAGCGGAAAACGGGCGGCTTGCCGTCGTCTCCTTCCATTCTCTGGAAGACCGCATCGTCAAACAGTTCCTGACCGAGCGCAGCGGCTCGCTGCCCCATGGCTCGCGGCATTTGCCCGAAGCGCCGCAGGGCCCCGCGCCGACATTCGAGCTTTTGTTCCGCGGCACGGAAACACCAGCTGATGACGAAGTGGCGCAGAACCCACGTGCCCGATCCGCGCGTCTGCGCGGCGCGCGTCGCACGGCGGCGCCCGCATGGGCGAACCTGCGCAAGGGTGGGGAGGGCCGCTCATGACCCCGGTTCTCAACTATGGCCTTATCGCGCTTTTGTTTGTAGCCTGGGTCGGGCTCTTCACCGTGAAGGATGCGGCGCGGGTTGCGGCACGTGATGCGGCTGCGCTTGAACAGCAGATCGCGGCCGAACGCGAAAGCGTTGAAAGCCTGATGACCGATTGGGCGATCCTGAACGAGCCGAGCTATCTTCAAAACCTTGCGCAAACGCAGCTTGGCATGAACGCCACCGACGCGCGGCAGATCGTGACCATGAGCGCCCTGCCGCCGGTGCCGCTGAACGACACGCGTGAGCCGTCATCGTCGGGGACGTTCCTCGCGTCGGCGCGCGGCTATTACCAATACCCGTCCGCGAATGGCATCACCGCGCGGCGGGTGGATCCCTATGCCCATTGGCCGCATCCGCTGTTGCGGCCCGATAGCGGGAGGTAAGACACGAGATGGTGCAGCAAACTCAAAACGCGCGGCGGCATCGGTGGGCCGGACGGGACGCGGAATATTTTGAGAACCAGGCGCTGGGCCGCGCGCGCATGCGCCTGGGCCTTTTGACCATGTGCGTCTTCGGCGCTTTCATGACCGTGGGTCTGCGTCTTGCCGACATTTCCATCGCCGCCCAAGCCAATGTGGAATCCCCCGCACTGACCGTTGTGGAACGCGCGCGCCACCGCGCGGAGCTCGTTGACCGGCGCGGCACATTGCTTGCCCGCAATGTAGATATTGTGTCGCTCGGCGCTGACCCGCGCGATGTGTGGGACCCGGTGGTCGCCGCGCACAGCATGATGCCTTACCTGCCGGGGGCGGACGAAGACACGCTGGTGCGTCGTCTTTCCTCAAGCCGTCACTTTGTCTGGCTTGAACGCCGCATCACCCCGCAACAGCACTACGACATTCACAATCTTGGCCTCGGCGGCATGCGCTTTGTCGAGGAACAGCGCCGCGTTTATCCCTACCGCAATACCTTTGCGCATTTGGTGGGCTATTCCGATGTGGACGGCGAGGGGCTCAGCGGGCTCGAACTCGGCCTCAATGATATGCTGCAGGCCGAGGACGAACCCGTGGCGATCTCTATCGACCTGCGCGTGCAACATGCCCTGCGGGACGAGCTCTCCGCCGCCATGACCGAATTCAGCGCCCTTGCCGCCGCCGGCGTCATCCTTGATGTGAACACGGGCGAGGTCTTGGCGCTGGTGTCGCTTCCCGATTTCGACCCGCACGATCCTTCGTCGGGCCCCAGTGAAGCGCGCCTAAATCGCGTGACAGGCGGCGTTTATGAGCTTGGCTCCGTCGTCAAACCGCTCACCATCGCGCAGGCGCTCGAAGAAGATCTCGTGACGCCGGAAACCATGTTCGATGTCAGTGAGCCGCTCTTGATCGCCGGGCACCGCATTCGTGACTTCCACCGCATTGATGAACCTATCCCTGTTCGCGAAATCCTGGGTGAATCTTCCAACATCGGTACCGCCGACATCGCCGCCATGATTGGCCGCGACCGGCAACAGGACTTTCTGCGCGAGGCGGGATTTTTCGATCAGCAAAATGTTGAGATGCCCGGCGCGGCGCACCCACTGGTGCCCACGAACTGGGGCCCCATGGAAACGGCGACCATTTCATTCGGGCATGGCATGTCGGTGACGCCGCTGCATCTGGCAACGGCCTTCTCCGCGCTTGTGAACGGCGGTTACATGATCGAGCCCACCTTCCTGCGCCGCGATCCGGGCGACCGCATTGAACGCCGCCGCATCATCAGCGAAGAAACCTCGGTTCAGATGCGCGAGCTCTTGCGTTACGTGGTGACCGACGGCACGGGCGGCAACGCCGACGTGCCGGGCTATGAGGTAGCGGGCAAGACCGGCACATCGGAAAAGCCTTCGGCGGGCGGCGGCTATGATCGTAACCGGTTGCTTTCATCCTTCGTCGGCACGTTTCCCGCGTCCGACCCGCAATATGTTGTCTTTGCCATGCTGGACGAACCCCATGGGACAGCGCATACGTACAATTTTGCCACGGGCGGCTGGACCGTTGCCCCCGCGGTGGGCCGGGTGATCGAACGGGTCGCGCCGCTTCTGGGCGTCATGCCCGTGGACATGCAGGCGCGCTCGGAACGGGCCGCCCTGGAAACCGAGCTCGCCACGCTCTCGCCGCAATAAGAGGGCTAATGGGCGCCATGCGGCTAGGTGATCTCGTCAGCGATTTGGATGGTGTGAAAATCCGGTCCGGAACGGGGCCGGCGGGCGGCATTGATGTTGCCGTCGCAGGCATCACAGCAGATAGCCGGGACGTCGCGCCCGGCTTTGTCTTTGTGGCGATCCCCGGCACCAAGGTCGATGGTGCGCGCTTCATCCCCGAGGCCGAACGGCGCGGCGCGGCGGCGGTGGTGGCCTCGCCCGAGGCAGCGCTTTCCGCCGACTGCGATGTGCCGGTGATCCTGTCCGACAACCCCCGCCTGACGCTGAGCCAGATGGCCGCGCGGCTTTATCCCGCGCAACCCTCCACCATTTGCGCGGTGACGGGGACCAACGGCAAAACCTCCGTTGCTTCATTCCTTCGTCAGATCTGGATCCGCGAAGGGCACAAGGCGGCCAGCATGGGCACGCTAGGCATTGTTACCTCGGGGGGGATTGAACCTCTCGGCCATACAACGCCCGAACCTGTACGAATTCACAAGACACTGGAACAATTAACTCGCGACGGCGTCACCCATCTGGTGATGGAAGCCTCCAGCCATGGCCTCGCGCAGCACCGCATGGATGGCGTACGGGTCAAGGCGGGCGCGTTGACGAATTTGAGCCGCGACCATCTCGATTATCATGAAAGTTCTGACGACTACCTCGCCGCCAAATTGCGGCTCTTTACCCAGGTGGTGCGCGAGGACGGCTGGGCCGTGCTAAACGCGGACGCGGACTGTTACAGCACCGCGCGCGACGTGGTGAATGCAATAGACTTGAAAATAATCAGTGTCGGTGAAGCGGGGGAGACGCTGTGCATCATCGCCGCCAAGCCGACACCGCAGGGAATTGATCTCAGTTTTGTCCACAAAGACGTGACCCATGAGGTGCCGCTGCCGTTGGTTGGCGCGTTTCAGGCCTCCAATGCTCTCATGGCGGCGGGGCTTGCGCTCGCGACGGGCTCAGCTATCGAAAGCGTTGTTGAATCTCTGTCGAAACTCACCGGCGCTGACGGGCGAATGGAGCGCGTGGCAAAGCTCAGCAACGGCGCCGCGGTCTATGTGGACTATGCCCACACTCCCGATGCGCTGGAAACAGCATTGAAGGCCCTTCGTCCGCATACGGAGGGGCGGCTGCATGTCGTCTTTGGCGCGGGCGGTGACAGGGACAGGGGCAAGCGCCCCCTTATGGGGCAGGTCGCCCATACCCATGCGGATGTAGTAATGGTTACCGATGACAATCCGCGCAATGAGGAGCCGTCGCTGATCCGCGCTGAAATTCTGGCCGCCGCGCCGGACGCGCAAGAGGTTGGTGATCGCCGCGCCGCCATAGATGCGGCCCTCGCGGGGCTCGAAAGCGGCGATACGCTCCTGGTCGCGGGCAAGGGCCACGAAAGCGGACAGACCGTGCAAGGGACAACGCATCCTTTCAAGGATGCCGATGTCATCCGCGAGCTTTTGAGTGTGGAGGCGCGCCCATGACCGCGCTCTGGACCGCGAAAGAGGCGCAAGACGCCACAGGCGGGAAACTGACTGGCGCGCCCGATTGGGTCGCCACGGGGGTTACCTTCGACAGCCGCGAAGTGGAACCGGGCGATTTGTTCATTGCCATTGTGGGCGACCGCGACGGCCATGAATATGTGCGCGATGCGCTGGACAAGGGCGCGGTAGCGGCCATGATTTCCCAAAGCGCCGCGAATTTTCCGGGCAAGGCGAACCTGCTGGAAGTAGATGATACGCTGAAGGGCCTTGAGGCGCTGGGTATCGCGCGCCGCGCTGAGGTCAATGCGCAAATCTGTGCGGTGACGGGTAGCGCGGGCAAAACCAGCACCAAGGAAGCCTTGCGCCAATGCCTTGCGCCCTCGGGGCCCGTGCATGCTTCGGTCAAATCCTTCAACAATCACCTGGGCGTGCCGCTGACCCTTGCGCGCATGCCCAAGGACACGGGCTTTGGCGTCTTCGAGATCGGCATGAACCACGCGGGCGAGATTACGCCGCTGACGAAAATGGTGCGGCCGCACGTCGCTATCGTCACCACGGTGCAGCCCGTGCATCTTGAATTCTTCAACTCGGTGGAAGAGATCGCCGATGCGAAAGGTGAGATTTTCGCGGGCCTGACCGGAGACGCCATCGCCATTATCAATCGCGACAGCGTGCATTGGCAGCGCCTGCGTGAGCATGCGCTCCACGCGGGTGCGAAATCCATCTGGGGCTTTGGCGAGACAGAGGGTGTGGAACTGTGTTTGCGCGATGTCGCGCTTGGCGCCGATGGGTCATCAGTGTCGGCGGAAATTTGCGGCGAGGACGTGACCTACAAGGTCGGCGCGCCGGGGCGGCATCTCGTCATGAACTCGCTGGCCGTCATGGGCGCGGTCAAGGCCATGGGCGGTGATCTGGCGCTCGCGGGTCTTGAATACGCGAACATCGAAGCGGCTGAGGGCCGCGGCCGCCGACACGAAGTTACATTGGGCGACGGTATGCTGACCGTGGTCGATGAAAGCTACAACGCCAATCCAGCCTCCATGCGCGCGGCGATTGAAACCCTGGGCGCTGCCGCCCTGGGCCCGCGCGGGCGCCGTATCGCGGTGCTGGGCGATATGCTGGAGCTGGGCCCCGATGGCCCCGCGTTTCATGGGGGGCTCGCCGGGCTTCTGGATGAAGCGGACATCGACCTTGTATTCTGCTCGGGCCCCCTGATGGCGCGCCTCTGGGATGCGCTGCCCGATGCCCGGCGCGGGCTCTATGGACAAAGCTCCGCCGATATTCGAGAAGCCGTGGCCGCGGAGGCGCGCGCTGGCGATGTCATTATGATCAAGGGCTCACTTGGCAGTAAGATGAAACCGATTGTCGAGGCGCTGCGCGCGCGCGGCAAGGCGGGCAAAGACGCAAAAGACGTTTAAGGGGACGAGATGCTTTACCACCTGCTTTATCCGATGGCGGATCAATTCACGATCCTCAACGTCTTTCAGTATTTGACGTTCCGTACGGGCGGGGCGGTTATGACGGCGCTCTTCATCAGTTTCATGTTTGGGCCGCGCTTCATCGCTTGGCTGAAGTCGAAACAGGCCGAAGGCCAGCCCATTCGCGAGGACGGACCCGAGGGGCACATCCTCACCAAAAAGGGCACGCCCACCATGGGTGGCTTTTTGATTCTTCTGTCCGTGACTCTCGCAACACTGCTTTGGGCTGATCTCACCAATGAATATGTCTGGGTCGTCTTGCTCGTGACCATTGGTTTTGGCTCCATTGGCTTCATCGATGATTTTCGCAAAGTCACCAAACGGTCATCGGACGGGCTCTCGGGCCGGATGAAGCTTGCGCTGCAATTCCTCATTGCCCTCGGCGCGGTGGTCTGGCTCATGGGTATCGGCCCGGCTGATCTGCATGGCGAGGTGGCCGTGCCGTTCTTCAAAAACCTGATGATCCATCTCGGCTGGTTCTATCTCGCCTTTGGCGCCTTCGTGATTGTCGGCGCGTCCAATTCGGTGAACCTCACCGATGGGCTGGACGGGCTCGCCATTGTGCCGGTGATGATTGCGGCCTCCTGCTTTGGTCTCATTTCCTATCTGGTGGGGAACGCGGTTTTTTCAGACTACCTGCAACTCCATTTCGTGCTGGGGACGGGGGAGCTCGCCATTTTCTGTGGTGCGCTTCTGGGCGCGGGGCTCGGTTTCCTTTGGTACAACGCGCCGCCCGCCATGGTCTTCATGGGCGATACGGGCTCGCTTTCGCTGGGGGGCGCGCTGGGCGCCATTGCGGTGGCAACGAAGCACGAGATCGTACTCGGCATCATCGGCGGGCTCTTCGTGCTTGAGGCCGTCTCGGTGATGATCCAGGTGGCGAGCTTTAAATTGACGGGCAAGCGCGTGTTCCGCATGGCGCCGATCCACCATCACTTCGAACAATTGGGCTGGAAGGAACAGACCATCGTGATCCGTTTCTGGATCATCGCGGTGGTGCTGGCGATGATCGGCCTTGCCACTTTGAAACTCCGGTAGAGACAACGAATGATCCTGCTGCCGCACATGAAGGGAAAGACGGTTGCCGTCCTTGGCCTTGGCCGGACGGGGCTTTCCGCCGTGCGCAGTCTCACCGCTAGCGGCGCGCGCGTGTTTGCCTGGGATGATAGTGAAGCGGCGCGGGCGCGGCTGATGCGGGAAACGAACCTCGGCGCGACGCCGCCGGTGGAATGGCAATGGCCACTCATGGCCGCGCTGGTGCTCAGCCCCGGTATTCCCTTTACCCATCCCGAACCGCATGAGCTGGTCCGCGAGGCACAAGCCGCCAATGTTCCGGTCATCAGCGACATGGAATTGTTTGTGCAAACCCTGGGCGAGAAAGGCGCGCGCACTGCGCCGGTGATCGCCGTAACAGGGACCAACGGCAAATCCACGACTTCGGCACTGATCCATCACATCCTGCGCCGCGCAGGTTATGCCGCGCAGCTCGGCGGAAATATCGGCAAGCCTGTGTTGGAACTTGATCCGCCTGCTTACAAACCCGCTTACGTTCTGGAAGTCTCAAGTTATCAGATCGACCTCACGCCGTCGCTTGCACCAGAGGTTGGCGTCCTGCTCAACATCACGCCGGACCATCTCGATCGGCACGGCGGACTGGCGGGATATGCCGCCGCGAAACGACGTCTCTTCAAGGGTCAGTGGCCTGAAGATATTGCCATTGTCGGTATCGACGATCAGCTGTCGGCGGATATCTGTGCGGAACTCAAATTGCTTCACCGCGAAGGGCGGGGCGCGCGGGTTGTGCCCATCGCGATTGGCCGCACGTTGGGGCGCGGCGTTTTCGTCGCGGGCGGGCGACTGGTGGATGCGGGCAGCGACCCGGCCATTGAAATTGCTGACTTGCGGGAATGCGCCACCTTGCGCGGCGCACACAATTGGCAAAACGCAGCCGCCGCCTATGCCGCATCGCGCAGCATTGGTGGGCAACCGGGCGCGATCGCCGACGGGTTGATGACATTCCCGGGGCTCGCCCATCGACAAGAATTGGTATGCCAGTGGGAAAACATCTCTTTCATCAATGATTCAAAGGCCACCAACGCAGATGCCGCGGTCAAGGCGCTTTCATCCTTTGACAACATCTATTGGATCGCGGGAGGCCGGCCCAAAGACGGCGGCCTCGATGCCGCGATGGATGCCCTGGCGGGTGTGCGCAAGGCCTATCTGATTGGCGAGGCGGCAGGGGATTTTGCCAAGGCGCTGGACGGCAAGGTCGCGTCCGTAAACGCGGGGACACTTGAAAAGGCCGTCGCGCTCGCCACGCAGGACGCGCGCGCCACGGGCACGGCCCAAGCGGTGGTGCTGCTTTCCCCGGCCTGCGCGTCATTTGATCAGTTCACGGATTACGAAGCGCGGGGGGAGGCGTTCCGTACGCTCGCCAAAGCCCTGGTCCGTATCTATTCAACCGAAGGGGTGGCGCAATGAGGGCCTATGCCCGCACTGACCGACGCCCGGTGACCGAATGGTGGCGCACCGTTGATCAGATGACGGTCTTTGCCATTGTGGGTCTCGCCGTCTTTGGCATGTTTGTGTCGGTGGCGACCAGCAGCGCGACGGAAATTCGCGGCGGCCCGCAGGCGGTCTATTTCTTCGGGCGGCACATTCTCTATACGCTCACGGCACTAGCAACCTTGCTGATCCTTTCCATGCGGTCGGTGCGCGACATCCGCAATATCGCCATTGTGCTTTATGTGGGGGCGGTTTTCGCGCTGGTGCTGACGCTGCTGATTGGACCGGATATCAATGGCGCGCAACGGTGGTTGCGCTTTGGACCTTTTTCCGTGCAGCCGTCGGAGTTTCTGAAACCTGCCTTTGTGGTGCTGGTCGCCTGGTCCTTGTCCGAAGGGAACCGCATCCCCGGGTTTCCGGGCCGGTCACTGTCGCTTCTTCTGCTCGGCGCGCCCATGTTCCTCTTTTTGCTGCAGCCTGATGTGGGGCAAACGATGCTGCTGACCGCAGTGTGGGGCGCGCTTCTGTTCGCGGCGGGCCTGCCGTGGACATGGACCATCGGACTTGCGCTCATGGCGGGGCTGATGCTCGTCACCGCCTATCAGGTGTTTCCCCACGTAGCGCAGCGCATTGATTTCTACGTCATGGGGTCCCAGGGCGGGCAGACGCAAGTCGACTATGCGCTCGAGGCGCTGCGCAACGGCGGCTTCATCGGTGTCGGCCCGGGGGAAGGGACCGTGAAGGCGCTTGTGCCCGACGCACATACGGATTTTGCCTTTGCGGTAATGGGCGAAGAGCTCGGCCTTTGGGCCTGTATGGCGGTGGCGGCGATCTTTCTCACCATTGTCGCGCGCGGGCTGATGCGCGCCCTTTCGGCGCAGGATCATTTTGTACAGCTCGGAACCGCCGGGCTGTTTTTGCTTTTCGGCATGCAGGCCTTCATCAATATGGGCGTGAATTTGGGATTGCTTCCGGCGACCGGCATGACGCTGCCATTCATTTCCTATGGGGGCTCGTCACTGGTGGCGACGGGCATCACGCTGGGATTTGCGTTGGCGCTTGGCCGCCGCCGCGCGGGGAGGTCCTATGGCGGCGCATGACAAAGGCACCATCGTGCTCGGCGCAGGCGGGTCGGGCGGACACATCTTCCCTGCGCAAGCGCTTGCCGATGAGCTGACCCGGCGCGGGTTTAAGACCGTTCTCATCACCGATGATCGCGGTCAGCGCTACACGGATCGTTTCCCCTCAACGCGAATGGAGATCGTGCGCGCGGCAACTTTCGCGGGTCGCAACCCGTTGAAGCGCTTGCAAGCGCTCTTCCAAATTCTCGGCGGCATTGGGCAGGCTTGGCGCGTGCTCGGCGAAGTGAAGCCGAAAGTCGCCGTGGGCTTTGGCGGATACTCTTCCTTTCCCACCATGGTCGCGGCAAAGCTGCGCGGCGTGCCGACAGCGCTACACGACCCGAATGCCGTGCTTGGCCGCGTGAACAAATTTCTGGGCGGCCATGTGGATCTCATCGGCGCGGCCTTTGAAAACATGGAGGGGCTTTCCCCTACTGCCGCGAAACGCGTGCATGTGGTGGGCAATCCGCTGCGCGATGAAGTGATTGCCTTGCGTGAGTACGCCTATGCGCCGCCGGGCGATGAGGGGCCGATTAAGCTCCTCGTCTTTGGCGGCAGTCAGGGCGCAGCCTTCCTGGCGCAAATGGTTCCCGACGCCATCGAGCTTTTGCCCGAGATCCTGAAAGTGCGTTTGCATGTGACGCTCCAGGCCCGCGCTGAAATGGCAGCGGAGGTGGAGCGCGATTTTGACGAGATGGGCGTGCGCGTGGACGTTGCACCCTTCTTCGCCGATCTGCCCCAGCGCATGGCGGCGGCGCATCTGGTCATTGGCCGGGCGGGGGCCTCCACCGTGACGGAGCTTGGCGTCATCGGGCGGCCCTCAATCCTGGTGCCGCTGCCCAGCGCCATGGACGACCACCAGACGGTTAACGCGCGGGCCTTGACGGAGCCGGGCGGCGCATGGCTCATGCCGCAATCCCAGCTTACCGCGGACATTCTGGCCGACAAATTACGGTCGCTTTTGTGTGACGATGATACGCTTGTCCAAGCCGCGGAAGCGGCAAAGGGAACCGGGCGGCCCCGGGCGACCGCGGATTTCGCGGATCTCATCGAGGGGCTGATGAAATAGACGGAAGGACTTGGGTTTGGCGCGTTTGCCTCTCGACATCGGCACGTTGCACTTCGTCGGCATCGGCGGCATCGGCATGAGCGGCATTGCCGAGGTGATGCACAACCTCGGCTATGACGTCCGTGGGTCTGACCTCGCCGCCGGGCCAAATGTGCAACGCCTTCGTGCCCTCGGCATTCCTGTCGAAGTGGGCCAGCGCGCGGAAAATATCGAAGGCGCGCAAGTGGTCGTCATCTCCTCTGCCATCAAATCCGATAATCCTGAATTGAAAGCCGCGCGCGAGGCATCGCTGCCCGTGGTGCGCCGCGCGGAAATGCTGGCCGAGCTTATGCGGCTCAAATCCTCCATCGCGGTGGGCGGTACCCACGGCAAAACGACAACCACGTCCATGGTTGCCGCGCTACTTGCCGCTGGCGACATGGACCCGACCGTTATCAACGGCGGCATCATCAACACGCACGGCACGAATGCCTATCTGGGGCAGGGCAGCTGGATGGTTGTCGAAGCGGACGAGAGCGACGGCACATTTATCAAATTGCCCGCCATTGCCGCCATCGTCACCAACATCGACCCCGAACACCTTGATCACTATGGCGACTTCGACGCGGTGAAAGCGGCGTTCCGCACCTTCGCGGAGAACGTACCCTTTTACGGTTTCAGCGTCATGTGCATCGACGACCCGGACGTGCAGGCAATCCTGAGCCAGATTGAAAACCGCCGCCTCATTACGTATGGCTTCTCGCCCCAGGCTGACGTGCGCGGCGTCGATGTGAAGTTCGATGCCGGGAATGCGTATTTCAATGTTGAAATGAACGAGCGCGTCAAAGGCGGGCCGTGCCGTTTGGAGGGGCTCACGCTTCCCATGCCCGGTGAACACAATGTTTCAAACGCGATTGCTGCCATCGTCACGGCGAATGAGCTGGGGCTCAGTGAAGCTGTGATCAAAAAGGGCCTCGCTGACTTTGGCGGGGTAAAGCGGCGCTTTACGCGTACCGGCACTTGGAATGGCGTCACCATCATCGACGACTATGGTCATCACCCGGTGGAAATCGAAGCGGTGCTGAAGGCCGCGCGCGGGGCAAGCAAGGGCCGTATCATCGCGGTGGTGCAGCCGCACCGGTATTCGCGGCTTCATGATCTGTTCGAGGAATTCTGCACCTGCTTTAACAATGCCGACGCCGTTGTGGTGAGCCACGTCTATGAGGCGGGGGAGCAACCGATTGACGGCGCGGACCGCAATGCGCTGGTCGAGGGCCTGCGCCGTCATGGGGTGAAGCACGTAACGCCGCTCGATGCGCCGGAAGATTTGGCAGCCGTGGTGCGCGAACTTGCCCGCCCCGGTGACATGGTGGTCTGCCTTGGCGCAGGGACCATCACCAATTGGGCGAACGATTTGCCCGGCGCGCTGGCCGCTCTCGACGGGAAAGCCGCCAATGGCTGAGGCCGCGACGTCTTCTGACTTGATTGACCGTCTGCCAAAGGTGCGGGGCAAGCTGATCCCGAACCAGCTCATGGCCGCGCTCACCTGGTTCCGCGTGGGCGGCCCGGCGGATGTGGTGTTCATCCCCGAAGACGAAGACGATCTTGCCGCGTTTCTGAAAGCTACGCCGGACGATGTGCCGGTGATGGCGGTGGGCGTTGGCTCGAACCTTCTGGTGCGCGACGGCGGCATCCCCGGTGTGGTGATCCGCCTCGGCAAGGGCTTTGCCAAGATTACTGCGGAAGACGGCAACCGCATGCGCGCGGGTGCGGCGGCGCTGGACGTAGCCGTGGCGAAGGCGGCAGCGGAAGCAGGCGTCGCGGGGCTTGAGTTTTATGTGGGTATCCCAGGCTCCATCGGCGGCGCGCTCAGGATGAATGCCGGAAGCTACGGCACAGAAACCAAGGACGTGCTGGTGGAGGCGCGCGCCCTCGATCGCCAAGGCAATGTCCATGTGATCCGCGTGGCGGAGATGGGCTACACCTATCGCCACAGTACCGCGCCGGATGACCTGATCTTTGTCGAAGCGCTCTATCAGGGTCAGCCGGGCGAGCCGGAAACCATCCGCACCCGGATGAATGAAATCACCTCAAGCCGTGAGGCAACCCAGCCCATCCGCGAAAAGACCGGCGGCAGCACCTTCAAGAACCCGGAGGGCGCGAAGTCCTGGCAGCTCATTGATGCGGCGGGCGGGCGCGGGCTGATTCATGGTGATGCGCAGTTCTCCGAGCTCCACTGCAATTTTTTGATCAACCGCGGGAACGCCACGGCGGCGGATCTGGAAACCCTTGGTGAAGACATTCGGGCGAAAGTGAAGGCGCAGTCGGGTATCGATTTGCACTGGGAAATCAAGCGTATCGGAAGGAAGTCCTGAATGCCGAAGTTCGACCCCGCCACCACCCATGTCGCGGTTCTGAAGGGCGGCTGGTCCGCCGAACGTGACGTGAGCCTTGTTTCCGGCGCGGCTTGCGCGCGGGGCTTGCGCGAGGCGGGCTTCAAGGTGACGGAAGTGGATGCGCAACCGACCCTCGCCGAGGACCTGTCGAAGCTGAAACCCGATGTGGTGTTCAATGCGCTTCATGGCCGCTGGGGGGAAGACGGCTGCGTGCAAGGGCTGCTCGAGGTCTTGCGCATTCCCTATACGCATTCCGGCGTGCTTTCGTCCTCGCTCGCCATGGACAAGCAGCGCTCCAAACTCGTTTATGCCGAACAGGGCATTCCCTTCGCCGAAAGCCGTGTGGTGAGCCGCGAGGAAGCCAGCGCCAGCCACCTGATGGCGCCGCCTTACGTCATCAAGCCGAACAACGAGGGCTCCTCCGTCGGCGTCTATATCGTGCGCGAGGGGGACAACCGCCCGCCCGGCGCGCTGGGCTCAAAGGAATGGACCCTGGGCGATCAGGTGATGGTGGAAAAATTTCTTCCCGGCCGCGAATTAACGGTTGCCGTCATGGGCGACCGGCCCCTGGCGGTCACCGAAATCCTTACGGCGGCGGAGTTTTATGACTATGGCGCGAAGTACGAGGAAGGGGGCTCAAAACACCAGATTCCTGCCGATCTTCCGAACAGCGTTACCGAATTGTTAATGGATTTCGCGCTAAAGGCACATGTTGGATTGGGATGCAGGGGCGTCTCGCGGAGCGACTTCCGCTATGACGACAAGACAGGGGCGTGTGCGATCTTGGAAACAAATACACAACCAGGCATGACGCCAACCTCCCTTGTTCCCGAACAAGCTGGGTATGTTGGGGTGGACTTCAAGGATCTGACAGTTTGGATTCTTGAGGACGCTTCATGCGACAGGTAACCGGAAGGGGACGGCGCGCAACACCAAAACGGGCCGCCAAGCGCTCGACCAAGCGCGCCACAAAGTCCCCCGCCAGAAAAAAAACAGCGTCAAGAACGCGCGGGCGCAAGGTCTCCGCCGCGAGCGTATGGCAGCGCCGTATCGATGGCTGGCGCCGTTCGCTCATGCGCAATGCGTGGCTGAAAAATTATGCCGCGCTCGCCGTGCTTACGGTCTTTGCCTATGTGGCGTGGACCACGGGCATTGTTGGCCGCACCGGCAATTTCATTTCCGACAAGACGACACAGGCGTCCGTCGCCGCGGGCTTTTCGGTCCAGCGCATCACCTTTTCCGGCCATATGGAAACTAACCCGGGCGACGTGGTCGATGCCATGGGCGTTGATATTGGCGCGCCCATCTTTGCGGTGGACCTGGCTGAAACAAAGGCCCGCATCGAAAGCCTCGACTGGGTGGAACATGCCACCGTCGTGCGCGCGCTGCCCGGCACCATTCATGTCTCCATTGACGAGCGCGAGCCTTATGCGGTTTGGCAGAACCAGGGCGAGTTGCGGGTGATCGCCGAGGACGGGACGGTCATTTCCGGCGCGAATGTAGATGCCTATTCCCATTTGCCCCATGTGGTGGGCGTCGGCGCGGACCTTGAGGCTCACGGGCTGTTCCAGGTGATGGAAACCGTGCCCGAGCTTTCCCCGCGCGTGCGCTATGCGGTGCGGGTCAGCGACCGGCGCTGGGACCTGCATTTCGACAGCGGCGTCGTAGTGCAATTGCCCGAAGACAATATGGGGCACGCGCTTGCGTCGCTTGCCGAATATGAGAATGAGTATCGGCTGCTCGCGCGGTCCATCGACGAAGTGGACCTGCGGCTTGACGATCGCATTGTCATTCGCCCGCATGGGGAAGGCGATGGCCCGGCCTTCGCAGTTCCCACGTCCGAACGGGAGACGTAGGTCATGGCGCTGGGGATCAAGAAACGCATGAAGCTGCCGAACGGGCGCGCGCCCATCGTCGCCGCGATTGATATCGGCTCAACCAAAGTCACCTGCCTGATCGCGCAAGTGAAGGATCAGGGCGAGGGGCTTGCGCCGGACATCCGCGTGCTCGGCATTGGCCATCAGGCGGCGAAGGGCATTCGCGCCGGGGTCATCACCGACATGGAAGCGGCCGAAGAGGTTCTGCGCATCTGCGTGGGCAAGGCCGAACAAATGGCGGGTACCACCATCCTGACTGCCATGGTGAATATTTCGAGCCCCACCTTACGCAGCCGGATCATTTCCGAAGAGGTCAATCTGTTCCACGGGGAAGTGACAGAGACCGACGTGCGCCGCGTGTTGCGCGATGCCCATGCGCGCGCCGAAGGCGGCACGCGGCAAACCCTGCACACTATTCCCATTGGTTTTTCCGTTGACGGCAGCAAGGGCATTCGCGACCCGCATGGCATGCTGGGCGATCGGCTGCTGGTGCGCCTGAACGAGGTCAGCGTGGACCCCAGTCCATTGCGCAACATCGGGGTCTGCGTCGAACGCTGCCACATCGAACCCGAAGGGCCGGTCTTTTCAGCCTACGCCTCCGCGCTTGGCGCTTTGGTCGAGGACGAGATGGAGCTCGGCACCACGGTCATCGAATGCGGCGGCGGCACGACGTCCATCGCATCGTTCTTTGAAGGGCGCATGATTTTTGCGAAGACTTTTGGCGTCGGCGGCATCCATGTGACGCAAGACATCGCGCGCGGGCTTTCAACACCGCTCGCCCATGCCGAGCGCATGAAAACATTCTATGGCTCCACTATGGCGAGCCCGCACGATGATCGTGAGATGATCGACGTCCACCCGATCGGTGAGGAACACACCCGCACGGCGGCCAATCACGTGCCGCGTTCGATGCTGGTGGGTATCATCAAGCCCCGAATCGAGGAAACCTTCGAGTTCGTGCGCGAGGCGCTGGAGGTTAGCGGCGTCGAACGGGTCGCGGGCCACCGTATCGTACTGACGGGCGGGGCGAGCCAGCTCAACGGTCTGCGCGAATATGCCGGGCGCTTCTTTGACGCTCATGTGCGGATCGGTCGGCCCCGCGGGATTTCCGGCCTGCCGGAATCGGTCTCCGGGCCGGCCTTCGCCACGGCGGGGGGGCTTCTGACGTATGACTTCCGGGCGCCGGAAGAGGATCAGGGCACTGGCGGCGGGGGGCTACAGGGCCTTCTGGATCTGATCGGCTGGGGCAAGGGCCGTTCGGGCCGAAATGCGGCCTAAACCAAAGAAAAAATGAACCCGCGACACGGGCATTAAGAATCAAGTAACGATCTATCGGTTAACCTTTTTTAACCCTTTCTGCCGTTCTGGCCGGAAGGCTAGGGACGTTCACCGGGAGAGACACATGAGCCTCAATTTGCGCATGCCGCAAGTCACTGAGCTGAAACCAAAAATCATGGTGTTCGGTGTCGGCGGCGCCGGCGGAAATGCGGTCAACAATATGATCAACTCCGCCCTCGAGGGCGTTGAGTTCGTTGTTGCCAATACGGACGCTCAGTCGCTGAGCCAGTCTGCAAGCGAGCGCCGCATTCAGATCGGCGCGGATATTACCCAAGGCCTTGGCGCAGGCTCGCGGCCCGAAGTGGGCGCGGCGGCGGCTGAAGAAAGCCTCGAAGAAATTATGGAGCATCTGGCCGGTTGCCACATGACCTTCATCACCGCCGGCATGGGTGGTGGCACGGGAACGGGTGCGGCGCCGGTAATCGCGCGCGCCTCTCGTGATCAGGGCATCCTGACGGTGGGCGTCGTGACCAAGCCCTTCCAGTTCGAAGGCGCGCGCCGTTTGCGCATCGCCGAAGCGGGCATCGAAGAGCTTCAGAAATACGTCGACACGCTGATCATCATCCCGAACCAGAACCTGTTCCGTGTCGCGAATGAGAAAACCACCTTCGCCGACGCTTTCGCCATGGCGGACGAAGTTCTCCATTCGGGCGTGCGCGGTATTACCGACCTCATGGTCATGCCGGGCCTGATCAATCTTGACTTTGCCGACGTGCGCACGGTCATGAATGAAATGGGAAAGGCCATGATGGGCACCGGCGAAGCGGAAGGGGAATCCCGCGCGCTGGAAGCCGCCGAGGCCGCCATCAACAATCCGCTGCTGGACGAAGTCAGCATGAAGGGCGCGCGCGGCGTGCTCATCAACATCACCGGCGGCGACGATCTGACCCTCTTCGAAGTCGACGAAGCGGCGAACCGCATTCGCGGCGAAGTGGATCCGGACGCCAACATCATCGTCGGCTCCACCTTCTCCGAAGGCCTCACCGGTCGCATGCGCGTGTCCATCGTGGCGACGGGCATTGAAATGGCCGAAGGCATTGAGCCCAAGCCGCAAACGATCCAGCCGCGCATGAATGTCGCGCCGCGTCAGCAGCAAGCCGCGCCCGCCGAGCCGGCACCGGCTCGCGAGACCTGGCAGCCGACGGCGGCCGCCATCGTTCCTGATGAAATTGAAGAAGATCTCATCGAGGAAGAGGACGAAATTGATATCGAAGCCGCGGCCCTGAACCAGGGCACGCTACTGCTCGACAACGAGTTGGAAGTAACTGCCGGCGGCGAGATCCGCGAAGAGCCCGTGGACCCGCGTCCGCGCCTGCGCTTTGACGACGAGGAAGAAGCCATCGTGCGCCGCGCGGTGACCCGTTCCGCAAACAAGGGTGCCAAGCGCAAGCCGGGCCTGATTGAGCGGATGACCGGGATCAAAAAGCCCAAGTCGCCCCTGATCAGCCGCCCCGAACGGCAAGAGCGTCAGGAACCGGCGCCGCGGCAGGCCCCTCGGGCCGAAGAGCCGCTGTTCCCGGAATCGGCGGAGGAGAGCGATCTCGATATTCCCGCGTTCCTGCGGCGGCAAGCCAACTAATCACAAAGCTTTGTACACGTAGCGTTTGTTGCGTAAGTTGTTGCGTATTGCGTACCCAAGGCCCCGCTTCGGCGGGGCCTTTTGGTTTTTCGGGGCCCGCTTTAGGGGCGCTTTTTGGTTACCGGGGCCCTGAGCGGCGTTAATTACCACTTGAGAAGCGGCATCTCCCGGTGCAATGAAATATGGTACCGTCGCGGGTGGGGCCGGAACGGGGTACCGTTCAGTCAATGGGGAGTATCTAAATGAACCGGATCATTATCGCGCTATCACTCATCGCCGTCCTTTGGCCGGCCCTGGTCAGGGCGCAGGACGGGCAGGTCGTCACGACCACGGGGATCGGCAGCGCCAGCTGCGCTCAATTGGCGGATTTCAGGTCCCAGGCGGGCCCCGAGGTGACAGAAGGCATGCTGATCAGCTGGGCCCAGGGCTTTACCTCAGGGGTCAATGTGACCCTCTATTTCAATGGGTCCGGCGCGGGGATGAGAAACCTGAACGGTATGGATGATGCGGTTGCTGATTTCGTGGCGGGGCACTGCGAGGACAACGCCGATGCGACCCTCGTGGATGCCATGATCGCCTTCTTTGCGACGCTCCCCACTGTGGCGCCGGAAGAATCCGACGAATAAGCGCGCGACCGTCGCTCAAGAAATTAGGCCCCGCCCAGGCGGGGCCTTTTTGCATTTTGGGGCGGGGACCGGGCTTTTATGGTTAACCATCTCTTACTGATGTGCCTGGTAACATAGCGTAACAATGCTTTATTTGGGGTTTGAATCGACTTCGCTGTAGAACCTGAGGTGGCGGATTTCTGCCGTTTCAGGGGGTTGGTGTTGGCCTAATTTAGGCCAGGTGGTTTTGGGGAAAACCGATCCGACCCGGCGTTGTTGGGGGAAGCAAGGCCGCGTAGCGCTCGAACAAATCTGAGCAGAGCTTTGCAAAAGAAGGGATGAGTTACCGGTGAGCAGCATCAAGCCAGCGGTGTTTCAGACAACACTCAAAGATACGATTTCCTGCACGGGGGTGGGGCTCCATTCAGGGAAAGACGTGACCATGACGCTGGCGCCCGCGCCGGCGAATACGGGCATTCAATTTCGCCGTACCGATGTCGAAGCGCATGACATCGTGCCCGCGCGCTTTGACCACGTAGTCGATACGCAGCTGGGCACGACCATCGCCAACGAAGCCGGTGTGCGCGTTCTGACCGTTGAGCATCTCATGGCGGCGCTTGCCGGTTGTCACGTGGACAATGCGATTGTGGAACTCGACGGCGAAGAGGTGCCCATCATGGATGGCAGCTCCGCGCCCTTCGTTGCGCTGATCGATCACGTGGGGACAAAGGAACTGAGCGCTCCGCGCAAAGTGCTGCGCATCAAGCGTCCGGTGCATGTGGGCGATCAAAGCCGCTATGCCGCGCTGTCGCCCGCCGACGCATTCGAGGTCGATCTTGAGATCGATTTCGCCTCGCCGGTCATCGGCCGCCAGCATCATGAGGTGCGCCTCATCAACGGCGCCTTCAAGCGGGAGCTTGCCCACGCCCGGACCTTCGGGTTCATGAAGGACGTGGAAACCCTGCTGTCCCTTGGGCTTAGCCAGGGTGGTTCGCTGGACAATTGCATCGTGATCGATGGGGATGCGGTCCTCAACGAAGACGGTCTGCGCTGCGGCGATGAATTCGTGCGGCACAAGCTGCTGGACGTTGTTGGTGATCTCGCCACTGCGGGCTTTGCGATTGAGGGGCGGTTCGAGGGGGCCAAGACCGGCCACGCGCTGAACAATGCTCTGTTGCAGGCGGTTTTCGCCGATCCCGCGAATTACGAGATCGCTGACGCCCGTTTGCCGCTCCCGACCTATTTCGAGGCGGCCAGCGCGGCCCAGTAGGCCGCGCTCCTTCCGACATCAAAGTGTCTTATTCGGCGGCGTCCGCGGTACGGCGATCATTCAGGCTGCGCACAAGGCTTGAGACAGCGTTGCGCACAATGGGGTCGCCGATCTCGTTAAAGTTGCGCACCAGCTCGATGGTCGTGCGGTTACGCCCGCCGTGGGGCAGTTCCGTCGCTTCGCTGCCTTCTTCCAACCCGGCAAAGAAATAGGCCACGTCCGTATCGAGTTTCTGCGCGATTTCGAACAGGCGCCCTGCGCTGATGCGGTTCGCGCCGGTCTCGTATTTCTGAATCTGCTGGTAGGAAATTTCCAGCGCGACCGCCAGTTGCTCCTGCGTTAACCCAAGCAGCGTCCGCCGCTGGCGGACCTTTTCGCCCACGTGGCGGTCAACCCGCTTCGCCAGCCTTGCCCGATTCCCGTCCTCGGTCTTTGCGCCGACTTTCTGGGTAAGGTGTGTCATATTGTTCAAAACCCATTCCTCCGTATGGCACTGAATGACATACTATATGTGCAGCGAAAAGCACGCTAGTGGCATTCAGTGACGGGTGAACAAATATTCTGAGTTCCACCAAAAGGTGTAGACCAGGTGAGAATCAGTGCTTGCCCGGGCGGGGGCTGCCGCCGAGGGTCGGATGCGTCGGGGCCACCAGGTGTTTCTTGGGGCGATCACAGGGAAATTCTTAGCTTTGCCTTGGTTTTGCGCGGGATGAGTGGTATTTCCGAGCCTTGGACTTTCCCCGCGTCTTTGACCTTCAACGGTGTCGTCATTCCCATGAATAAAATTCTTCTTCGTGCCGCGCTAATTGCGGTTCTGGCTGCCGGTCTTTCGGCTTGCGGTGGCAATAGCGACAATGAAATCGAGTATGTGGAGACCCCGGTTGAGGATCTCTACAACGATGCGGTCGACATGCTGGAGCAGGGGCGCTGGTCTGATGCGACCGTGCGTTTCGACGAGGTGGAACGTCAGCACCCCTATTCAGTGTGGGCGCGGCGCGCGATGCTGATGTCGGCCTTCACGCACTATCAGAACAACGAATATCAGGAAGGTATCCTGGCGGCGCAGCGCTTTATCTCGCTGCACCCGGGGCACCGCGATGTGGCCTATGCCTATTACCTCGTGGGCATCTGTTACTACGAGCAGATCCGCGACGTGGGCCGCGACCAACAAATTACGGAACAGGCGATGGCCACGCTCAGCGAAGTGGTGCGCCGTTTCCCGAACAGCGAATACGCCCGCGATGCGCGGTTGAAGATCGACCTGACCCGCGATCACCTTGCCGGCAAGGAAATGGAAGTGGGCCGTTGGTATCAGCGCCGCGAAGAACTCAACGCCGCGATCAACCGCTTCCGTACGGTGATTACCGACTATCAAACCACGTCCCATGTGCCCGAGGCGCTGCACCGTCTGGTGGAATGCTATCTCGCGCTGGGGCTGGATGACGAGGCGCAGGCCACTGCCGCAGTGCTCGGCTACAACTATCCCGGGGACCGCTGGTACGCGGATTCCTACCGCCTGCTTCAGAACCGCAATCTGGAGCCGGAGGAACGTCCGAATTCCTGGATTAGCCGTATGTGGAATCCCATTGAGCGTATATTCTAGAGCCCTTGGGAATCGGGGTCGCACCGCTGCGGCCCAGGACGGCTGAAAGGACCTTTCGGAGGGCATGCTCGCATCGCTTTCCATCCGCGACATTGTTCTGATCGATCGGCTCGACATCGATCTGTCGCCAGGGCTTTGCGTGCTTACGGGCGAAACCGGCGCGGGTAAATCCATTCTTCTTGATGCCTTGGGGCTCGCCACCGGCAACCGCGCGGACAAGGGGCTTGTGCGCCACGGGGCCAAGGAAGGCAGCGCCAGTGCTGTCTTCGATGTGCCGCTCGGCCACCCCGCGCTCGCCCGCCTGAATGAGGCGGAGCTGATGGTGGAAGGGGAAACCACCGTCATCCTGCGCCGCGCGCAAAGGGCCGATGGGCCCAGCCGCGCCTTCATTAATGACCGCCCGGTGAGCGTCGGCTTGCTGCAGGACATCGGCGGCTTGTTGCTCGAAGTTCATGGGCAGAACGATGCGCGCGGGCTTCTCGATGCCAAGGGCCACCGCGATTTGCTCGATGCCTTTGGCAAGCTCGACAAGGATGTGCATGCGGTGCGGCAGGCGTTTGATGCCTTGGCCGCCGCAAAGGATGCGCTCGCGGCGCAGCGCCAGCGCATCGCCAATGCGGAACGCGATACGGATTATCTCACCCACGTTATTGAAGAACTGGAACGGCTCGACCCGGAAGAGGGTGAAGAAGAAGCCCTCGCCACCCAGCGCACCCGCGCCATGAACGCGGAAAAGATCGCTGAGGATTTGGAGGCCGCCGCAAAATCCCTGCAAGCCGACGATGGGCTCGAAGCCAAAGCGGGCGCTGCCTTGCGCCGCCTTGAGCGGATCGCGGAACAGGCGGGCGGAACATTGACGCCGGTGATCGAAGCCCTGTCGCGCCTTCTTGATGACGCGTCCGAGGCGCAGCGGCATCTTGATGCGGCACTGTTGGATCTGACCTTCGATAAGGATGAGCTCGACCGGATCGAGGAACGCCTTTTTGCTCTGCGCGCCGCCGCGCGTAAACACCAGTGCCGCGTGGATCAACTCCATGGGGTGCTGGCGTCGTCGAAGGAAAAACTCGAAGCCGTGCAATTGGGTGAACATCGGGTCGCCGAATTGGAAGCTGCGGTGAAGCGCGCGCAGGCCGCCTACGATGCGGCGGCCAAGGCGCTCAGCGACAAGCGCATGGCGGCAGCGACGCGCCTTGATGTCTCGGTCGCGAAGGAGCTTAAGCCCCTCAAGCTCGACAAGGCGCGGTTCCATACAAAGATCACCAGCCGCGAGCCGAATCCTGCGGGCATCGACCGTGTGGCGTTCGAGGTTTCTACCAATCCCGGCGCGCCATTTGGGGCGTTGACGGAAGTGGCGTCAGGCGGGGAAATGTCGCGCTTTGTGCTCGCGCTCAAAGTGGCGCTCTCCGAGGTTGGCACCGCGCCCACATTGATCTTCGATGAAATTGATCAGGGCGTGGGCGGCGCGGTGGCGGGTGCCATCGGCGACCGGCTGGCTGACCTGGCCGACCACGCGGGGGCGCAAGTCATTGTTGTGACCCATTCGCCGCAGATCGCGGCGCGGGCGGGAACGCAATGGCGCATTTCCAAGACGGCCAAAAAAGATCAGGCGCTCACGCGCATCGAGACGCTGGATCGCAGCGCAAGACGTGAGGAGATTGCGCGCATGCTCTCCGCCGCTGACATCACGGACGAAGCGCGCGCCGCCGCCGACCGTCTGCTGGACCCCGCCAAGCGAAAGGCCGGCAAGGCATGAGCGCTGCAAAGTCAAAGGACTTGAGCGCGATTGCCCCAGACAAGCTCACCAAAGTGCAAGCGGCGAGCGAGCTGGAACGGCTCGCTCATGAGATCGCTGAACACGACAAACGCTACTATCAGGAAGACGCGCCCAGTGTTTCCGATGCGAACTACGATGTCTTGCGTCAGCGCAATGAAGCGATCGAAGCGCGCTTTCCCGATCTTGTGCGCCCTGACAGCCCCTCAGGCCGCGTGGGCGCCGCGCCGTCGGAAAAGTTCGAGAAAGTGCGCCATGCGGTGCCCATGCTTTCGCTCGGCAATGCATTCAGCGATGAGGACCTTGCTGACTTTCGCGCCCGGGTCGCGCGGTTCCTGAAACTCAGCGATGCCGAAACGCTGGAACTGACCGCCGAGCCCAAGATCGACGGGCTTTCCGCCTCGCTCCGTTATGAGGACGGCGAATTGGTTTTGGCCGCAACGCGCGGGGACGGGACCGAAGGCGAAAACGTCACGCGCAACATCAAGACCATCAAGGATATTCCCCACAAGTTGAAGGCCAAGTCGCCGCCCGCCGTCTTTGAGGTGCGCGGTGAGGTCTACATGCATCACGACGACTTCGCGGCGCTGAACAAGCGGCAGGAGAAGGACGGCAAGCCCGTCTTCGCCAATCCACGGAATGCGGCGGCGGGGTCCCTGCGCCAGCTTGACTCCAAGATCACGGCAAGTCGGCCATTGCGCTTCTTCGCTTATGCCTGGGGGGAGACGAGCGATCTGCCCGGCAAGACCCAGCACGAAGTGCTTGAGGCATTCAAGGACTGGGGCTTTCCCGTGAACCCGCTGATCCGGGTTTGCGCGACGCTTGGTGATGTCGAGGAAATGTATCGCGACATGCTCGCGACGCGCCCCGAACTTGGCTACGACATCGACGGCATTGTCTACAAGGTGAACCGCCTTGATTGGCAGGACCGGCTGGGGTTTGTCTCCCGCGCACCGCGCTGGGCCATAGCGCGCAAGTTTCCTGCTGAGCAGGCGCAAACGGTACTTGAGGATATCGATATCCAGGTGGGCCGGACCGGGGCGCTGACCCCTGTCGCGAAGCTGCGGCCCATCACCGTGGGCGGCGTCGTCGTTTCCAATGCCACGCTGCACAATGAAGATGAAATCAAGCGCAAGGACGTTCGCATTGGCGACACGGTAATCATTCAGCGCGCGGGCGACGTGATCCCGCAAGTGGTCGCCGTTGTCGAGGGCAAGCGCCCCAAGGGCGCGAAGCCGTTCAAGTTCCCTGAGCGTTGCCCCGTGTGCGACAGCCACGCGGTGCGTGAGGTCCATCCTGAAACGGGCCGGGAGGATGTGGTGCTGCGCTGTACGGGCGGGCTCATCTGTCCCGCGCAGGCGATTGAACGGCTGAAGCATTTTGTCTCGCGCAACGCCCTCGATATCGAAGGGTTCGGGGCAAGGCAGGTGGAACTCTTTTGGAACAAGGGCGTGCTACACGGACCCGTCGATATCTTTCATCTTGCGGATCGCATCAAAGAGGCGGGGCTGCCGCCGCTTGAGGATTGGGACGGGTTTGGACAAGTCTCCGCCAAAAACCTGTTCGCCGCCATTGATGAGCGCCGCACCATCGGCTTTGCCCGGCTTTTGTTTGGTCTTGGCATCCGCCATGTGGGGGAAACGACCGCGCGCCTTCTTGCGCGTACCTATGGATCCTGGGCCGCGTTCCGCGAGGCGATGAGCGCCTCGCGGGAGGAGGGCAGCGAGGCCTATGAGGAACTTGTCAGCATAGACGGCATTGGTCCCGTGGTGGCGGCTGCCATCGCCGAGTTCTTTGCCGAAGACCACAATGAAGAAGTGCTGAAGGGTTTGGAGGCCGCGCTCACCAAAATCGAGGATGCCGAACGCCCCGCGGCGGAAAGCCCGGTGTCAGGCAAGACGGTCGTCTTTACCGGCAGTCTGGAGCTTTTCACCCGTGACGAGGCGAAAGTGCGCGCCGAAGCATTGGGCGCGAAGGTTTCGGGCTCGGTTTCCAAAAAGACAGACATTCTGGTGGCCGGTCCCGGCGCGGGATCAAAGCTCACCAAGGCAAAGGATTTGGGCGTTCAAGTGCTGAACGAGGACGAATGGCTCGCCCTGATCGGCGGTTAGATTTCCCGCGTTGCGTCTACCAGCCAGGCTTTCGTTTCTTCATCCGCATCCGGTGACAAGGCGTCGAAGACCCGTTTGTGATAGGCGTTGAGCCATGCCACTTCCGCGTCCGTCATCAGGCTCTTTTCCACCAGATTGAGATCGATGGGCGCGAGGGTGATGGTCTCGAACCCATGCATGGGTCGCTCACCCCCGGGCATCGCCGTCGCGGGCGTCACGATGATCAGGTTTTCAATGCGAATGCCGTATTCGCCTTCTTTATAGAAGCCCGGCTCGTTCGAGCAGATCATGCCTTCTTTCAGCGGCACATCGATCAAGCCCTTTGAAATGCTCTGCGGTCCCTCGTGCACGGAAAGATGCGCGCCCACGCCGTGGCCCGTGCCGTGGTCATAGTCGAGGCCCGCTTCCCACAGGGGTTGCCGCGCCAGCATGTCGAGGTGACAGCCGCGCGTCCCCGCCGGGAAGCGCGCCATGGCAAGGCTGATGTGGCCTTTCAGCACGCGGGTAAAGCGGTCGCGCATTTCGTCCGTCGGCTCGCCCACGGCAATGGTGCGCGTGATATCCGTCGTGCCGTCGGCGTATTGCCCGCCGGAGTCCACGAGGAATAGCTCGCCCGGTTTGATGGGCCGGTTCGAGGCGGTATTCACCCGGTAGTGCGGCATGGCGCCGTGTTCGCCCGCGCCGGAGATGGTGTCAAAGCTGAGATCCTTCAGCGCACCATTTTCGCTGCGAATGGCTTCGAGCTTTTTAGCGGCGGAAATTTCATCCAGCTCGCCTTTGGCCGCTTCCTTGTTCATGAAGCACAGGAATTTTGCCACCGCTCCGCCGTCGCGCACATGGGCGGAACGCATGCCTTCAAGCTCCGCCGGGTTCTTGCAGGCTTTGGGAAGGAGGCAAGGGTCGGCGCCTTTCACGATATCCGCGCCCGCTTTTTCAAGCTCCATGCGAATACGTTCCGAGGCGGTCTTGTCATCAAGGTGCACAACCTTGCCCGATAGGGAGGCGAGCGCCGGGAGGAACTCATCTGGCTTGCGGATATTGATGGCGTTGCCCAGGTGCGCGCGCGCCTCGCCGGTCAGTTTGCGGTCATCGACGAAAAAGTCGAGCCGGCCTTCCTTGGTGAGGATCGCAAAGCTGAGGGCGAAGGGGGTATGGGGCAGGTCGCTGCCGCGAATATTCAGAAGCCAGGCGATGGAGTCGGGCAGGGTCAGCACCACAGCGTCTTCGCCCTTGTCCGATAGAATCTCGCCGACCTGCAGGCGCTTTTGTTCCGACGACAGCCCGGCGAGTTCCTTGGGATGGGGAATGATTTTGCCCAGCGGTGCATCGGGTTGATCGGTCCAGACAGCATCAAGAGGGTTCGAGGTAACAGGCACAAGCTCGGCCAGGCGCTTTTCGCCGAGCACCTTGCGGTAGCGTTCAATCTCCGCGGCGGTGTGCAGCCACGGGTCAAAGCCGATCTTGTCGCCTTTTGATACATTCGCGGCGAGCCATTCGGGGGGCAGGGTCTCCATAACGAAGACCGGCGTGAACGCCTTGGAATCCACCTGTTGGCGCACCTGAACCGAATAACGCCCGTCATAGAAAACGGCGGCTTTGGAATCCATCACAATGGCGGTGCCCGCCGAGGCGGTAAACCCCGTGAGCCAGGAGAGCCGTTCAGCCCGCGCCGGCAGGTATTCGCATTGGTGTTCGTCCGAATGGGGGACGATAAAACCGTTCAGCCCCCGGTCGCTCAGCTCTTTACGCAGCGAGGCAAGACGGATGGGCCCGTTACGCGGGTCGGTCAGGACTTCAAATTGCTGGAACATGGTTCCCCTCAAACTTCAAATGTGCGGATTGGCGGCAGCCGCGCGGACTTTAGGCCTTTCGGCAAATAAGTGTCACCCATTCTCCATAAGTCAAACGGGCTTGTGAAGGCGTGTGATGACTGGCGTAAACGGCGGCCACGCGCGGGGCCTGCTCGGCCAGAATGCCGGAAAGGATCAGGAAGCCTCCGGGGGCAAGGACGCCGGTGATATCCCCCGCCAGCTGGCGCAGGGGACCGGCCAGAATATTGGCAATCACGATGTCATAAGGCGCGCCCGCGTGAATGGCCACGTCATTGGTGCCCGCCGCAACCACGGTGCGGACCAGGGCTTGCACCCCGTTTGCCATCGCGTTTTCGTGAGCCACCTTCACGGCCACGGGATCGATGTCCGTCGCCAGCATCCGGGTCTTCCAGAGTTTTGCCGCACCGATGGCAAGGATGCCCGATCCGGTGCCGAGATCGAGCACCCGATCGGGGCGATAATTATCGGCAAGCTGGGACAGGGCATCGAGGCAGCCCTCGGTCGTGCCGTGATGGCCGGTGCCAAAGGCTTCGCCCGCTTCGATCAAAATGGGGATCTTGCCCGGTGGCACCAGATGGGTGTCGTGACTGCCGTGTACGAAAAAACGGCCCGCGTCGATGGGCTTCAGCCCTTCGAGCGATTTCAGCACCCAGTTTTCTTCGGGCAACGGCCCCTGGTGCAGCTCAAGCGCGCCCAGCCGTTCGTCAAAGGCGCTGAGCGAGGACTTGTAAGCGGGTAGGTCCACTTCGGCCTCATACAGCACGTCAAGCGACCAGGCGGTCTTGCCCGCCTCGAAAAAGGAAACGGACAGTGGGGTGGGGTAAAGGTCTTCCACCGCATTGGCGGCAAGCTCGATCAGCTCTCGCGGACCTTCGGTCGATACGCGCCACAAAGACATGTCAGGCAGGCTCCACAAAAGAAGAGATGACTCGCTTGGCGCCGATGCCGAATTCCACCAGCAATTTGTTGCCGTCGACTTGCGCGATGCGGCCCTCGCCGAATTTGGGATGGCGCACCAGATCGCCGACCTTGTAAGTGGCCGCAGAGGGATCATTGGTGGCGACGAGGCGACTCACTTCGTCGATCATTTGCGGGAACTCACCCTTGGGGCGCGTTTCGGCGGCACGCTTCATGCGCTGCCAGCCGGGGCTGTCATAGGTGCTCTGCACTGGGTTCGCCTCGTCAAAGCGCGACCCGTCGCCGCCGTAAAGTCCCTGCTCGGCGTCGATCTCGACAAACTCTTCCGGAAGCTCGTCAATGAAACGCGAGGGCAGTGACGATATCCACGAGCCGTGCATGCGCCGGTTGGCGGCAAAGCTGATGCGCGCCTGCTCCTTTGCGCGCGTGATGCCCACATAGGCAAGACGGCGTTCTTCCTCCAGTCCCGCAAGCCCCGTCTCATCGAGAGAGCGTTGGTGCGGGAACAGGCCTTCTTCCCAGCCGGGCAAGAAGACCACGGGAAACTCAAGACCCTTGGCGCTGTGCAGGGTCATGATGGACACGCGGTCGGCGGCGCCGTCCTGTTCCATCTCCATCACCAGTGAGATGTGTTCGAGATACCCCGCGAGATTTTCAAACTGCTCCATGGAGCGCACGAGTTCGCGCAAGTTATCAAGCCGGCCGGGCGCTTCGGGGGTGCGGTCGTTCTGCCACATCTCCGTGTAGCCGCTTTCATCGAGAACGATTTCAGCCAGCTCATCGTGCGGCAGGGATTTTGCCAGCTCGCGCCAGCGGTCGATCATGGCAACAAATTTGGTCAGCGCCGTGCGCGCCGCACTGCGTAGCTCATCGGTCCCGATCAGGGAGCGGGTCGCTTGCATCAGCGAGACCCCTTGCCCCCGGGCCGCACTGTGCAGCGTTTGCAGGGCGACCTTGCCGAGCCCCCGCTTGGGCACATTGACGATGCGCTCAAAGGCAAGGTCGTCATCGGTTTGCGCAATCAGGCGCAGGTAGGCGTTGGCATCGCGAATTTCGCGGCGTTCATAAAAGCGCGGGCCGCCCACCACGCGATAGGGGATGCCGATGGTCAGAAAACGGTCTTCGAACTCGCGCATCTGAAAGCTGGCGCGCACCAGGATCGCAATGTCGTGGAGGGGCATGCCCTTGCCATGCAGGCTTTCGATCTCGTCGCCGATGTGGCGCGCTTCTTCCTCGCCGTCCCAGAGGCCCAACACGCGCACGGGTTCGCCCTCGGTTGCTTCGGTCCACAGCGTCTTGCCGAGCCGGCCTTCGTTCGCCTTGATCAGGCCGGAGGCCGCGCCGAGGATATGCGGGGTGGAGCGATAGTTCTGTTCCAGGCGAATGACCTTTGCGCCGGGAAAGTCCTTTTCGAACTTCAGGATGTTATCGACTTCCGCGCCGCGCCAGCCATAGATCGACTGATCATCATCGCCCACGCAGCAGATGTTTTTGGACCCTTGCGCCAGCAACCGCAGCCACAGGTACTGCGCCACGTTGGTGTCCTGATATTCGTCCACCAGCATATATTTGAAGCGCTCCTGATAGGACTTCAGCACATCGGGGTTTTCCTGAAACAGGCGCAGGTTTTCAAGCAACAGGTCGCCGAAGTCCGTGGCGTTCAGCACCTTCAACCGTTCCTGATAGGCACGGTACATTTTGATGCCCAAGCCCTCGGCATAGGCGTGCGCCTCACCGTTCGGCACTTTGTCCGGCGTCAGACCCTTGTTCTTCCACTTGTCGATCAGCGCGGCGAGCAGGCGGGCGGGATATTTTTTCTCGTCAATCCCTTCGGCTTCGATGAGCTGCTTGAGCAGTCTGATCTGATCGTCCGTATCGAGAATGGTGAAGTTGGACTTGAGCCCGACAAGTTCCGCATGGTGGCGCAAAATCCGCGCGCCGATGGAATGGAAGGTGCCGAGCCATTGCATGCCTTCGACCACGCCGCCGATCAGTTGGCCGATGCGGTCTTTCATTTCCCGCGCCGCCTTGTTGGTGAAGGTCACGGAAAGGATCTGCCCGGGCCAGGCGCGGCGCGTGGCGAGGATATGGGCGAGCCGCGTGGTCAGCACCCGCGTCTTGCCAGTGCCGGCGCCCGCCAGCACAAGGACGGGGCCGTCGGTCGCCTCCACTGCTGCCCGTTGTGCCGGGTTCAGCGCGCGCAAATAGGACGGTTCCGGCGGCGGGGTACCGCGAACCGGTCGTAGGGTGTCTTCCTCGGCGATATCGCCCAGGGGATCGTCATCGTGTGTGCTCATGATTCTGAGGGCACCCTAGCACGGGCGCGTGGGGGCCGCGCCAGCCTATTGGTGCTCTTCGATATGGGCTTCGATAAGGGCGCTGTTATAGGCCTTCAGGGCCGCTTCCCGGCGCACCAGGCCCACAAGTTTGGGCTCCTCGTCCGTGGTCCAGACGGGGATTTCGTGAAGGTGGCGGGATTCCATCAGATCGAGTGTCCGCTCAAGCGTCGCGTCAGGGTAGAGCACGGGCCCCTCGGGCTTGTCGGCGGCCTGATGGGGCGGCGGGTCCATGAAGTCGCGCACACGGATGGTTTTGAGCAAGGCAACAGGTGCGCCAGAGCGCTGGTCAAAGCCGCGCCGTTCCAGCTGCCATTGAAAATAACTGTGACCGAGCAATGACTGTGTCATCAGCGTCGAGATGGAAACCGCGACCATCAGCGCGATCATGATCTCGTAATCACCGGTGAGCTCGAACACGATCAGCACGGTGGAGATCGGAGCGCCCAGCACGGCGGCGGCGACAGTGCCCATGCCGATCATGGCATAGACCCCTTGGGTCGCAACGCCCTCGGGCAAGAGCCACGCAACGACAATACCGAAGGCGCCGCCGGTCATCGCACCGAGGTATAGCGAGGGCGAAAACACCCCGCCGCCAAACCGGCTCGCCAGTGTGATCGAGGTCGCCACAATTTTTGCCGCGATCAGGGCGACCAGCAATGTGAAGCCAAACCCTTCGCGCAAGGCGGTGTCGGTTGCCTCGTACCCGACCCCCAGCACTTGCGGAAAATAGATGGCGATGATGCCGACCAGGAACCCGCCGATGATGGGCCGCGCCCAAAGGGGTAGAGGCAAGGGGGCGGCTTTGTCCTCTGTCCAGATGGCGGTGCGCATAAAGGCCATGGCGACCAGCGCGCCGATCACGCCGAGCAGTGCGAAGGCGGGCATCTGCCAATAGGCGCCAAAGTCATGAGGCGGCACGACGAAGGCCGGAAAATCGCCCAAATGAACGCGGGAAATGATGGCGGCAACGACACTTGAAATCACAATGGGCGCAAAGGCGCGCAGCGCATAGTGACCGAGAATAACCTCCAGCGCGAAAACGACACCTGCCAATGGCGCGTTGAACGATGCGGAAATCGCGGCCGCGACACCGCACCCCAGCAAGATGCGGTTGAGGCGCGCCGGATAGCCCATGCGCTGTGACAGCCAGGACCCGAGCGTCGCACCCAGATGCACTACCGGCCCTTCGCGACCCGCGCTGCCGCCCACGCCCAGTGAGACCGCAGTGAGCGCTGCGCTCTTCAATCCCACGCCCATGTCCATGCGGCCGCCCTTGAGCGCGCGGGCTTCGATCACATCAAACACCGCATGCACCCGGCCGTCGGGAAACAGGACCTTGAGCATCAGGCCGATCAGCGCACCGCCAATGGTGGGGATCAGCAAGATCTGCCACCAAGGCATTTGCGCGGCGACGGAAAACAGTGTCGCCTCGCTGGCGTTGAAAAAGAGCCGCGTGACCGCTTCGATGCCGAGGCGGAAAAGGATCGCCGCATAGGCAACCGCAATGCCAAGCGCGAGCGCAAGGAACCAGATCACCGGCTGTCGGCGCAGATGCCAGGCGCCGGGACCAAAGCGATTCCAGGTGCGTTGAGCCCATTGTTCGACAATCGCGCGCACGTCTACCGTTCCCCTTGTTCAAGGGAGCTGAGGATCGCCGCGCGGTCGCCATCAAGGTCGGGCGCGGGCGCTCGCGTCGTGGGGTCGGGAACGCCGGACAGTTTGATAGGGCTGCCGCCCATGCGGATCGTACCCGCCACCGGGTCCTCCGCCGTCACGATCATGTTGCGCGCGGCGACCTGCGGGTCGGCCAAAATGTCTTCCACATTGTTGATGGGGCCGGAGGGGAGCCCCGCGTCTTCTAGCACTTTCAGCCAATGGGCGGCCCCGTGAGCGGCGAGGGCGGCTTCAATCTCTTGCTTCAGTTCAGCGGCATGGGTGCAGCGCGCTTCGTTGTCGGCAAAGCGTGCGTCGGAGTTGAGTTGCGGCGTACCAATTGTCGCGCAGAGCTTTTCGAACAATGGATTATTGCCCGCCGCGATGACGATATAGCCATCAGCAGTGGCAAAGGCTTCGAACGGTGTAATAGACGGATGCCGCGCGCCAAGGGGCCCGGGCACTTCACCCGTGGCGGTGTAGCGCGCGAGGGCGTTTTCAAGGATCGCCACTTGCGCGTCCAGCATGGCCACATCGACGAGCTTGCCCTTGCCCGTGGTCTCACGCTCAAAGAGCGCTGCATTGATGCCAATGGCGGTAAACAACCCGGCTGTGATGTCGCCGATAGAACTGCCCACGCGCGTCGGCGGCGAGCCGGGATGGCCGGTCAGGCTCATGATCCCGCCCATGGCTTGCACCACCATGTCGTAAGCAGGTTTTTGCGCATAAGGTCCCGTCTGCCCAAAACCCGATACGGCGGCAAAGATCAGCCTTGGAAACTTTTCGCGCAGCACATCCCAGCCCAGTCCCAGTTTGTCCATGGTGCCGGGGCGATAGTTTTCGACCAGCACATCGGCGGTGCCGAGCAGGGCAAGAAAGGTTTCACGGTCCGCATCGTCTTTCAGGTCGAGGGCGATGGATTGCTTGCCGCGATTGAGGGACATGAAATAGGCGGACTTGCCGCTCATGAAGGGGCCGATGTGGCGCGCGTCGTCGCCCACCTTGGGCCGCTCGACCTTGATGACTTCCGCGCCGAGGTCCGCCAACACCATGGTGCAATAGGGGCCCGCAAGGACGCGGGTCAGGTCGATAACGCGAATGCCGTCAAGCGGACCTTTGCCGGAAGGGGCCATCATGTGGGGCCCTGATCGTCTGGGTCGGGCGTGCCGTCATCCATGGCCTTGCCGTCGAGGAAGGCGTCCAGCTTTTCCCGCTTGGCCTTCTCGGCGGCCTTTTCCGCCTTGGTACGCCCATGCTTGCGCCGGTTGGCGGCAGCATCGCCTTCCTTTTTGGCTTTCGCCTTGGCTTTGCGGAATTTGCCTAGATTTACCACATTGCTCATGGATGATCGGCCTTATCGGTGCCCCAGTTTTGCGGCTAGGTTAGCACCGGAATCGGGCCCCCGCACAAGGCCGGGCCCACGAGGGAGACATCCGTATCCATGGGCCGAAGCCTCACCACCCTTGCATTACTCACCGCCATCATTCTGGCGGCGGCTCTGATTGTGCCTGCCATGATCGATTGGGAGGACCAACGCGCGGGGCTCGAGGCGCAAATCGCGGAAGTCGTTGGCGGGCCGGTGGAGCTGGCCGGGCCGGTCTCTGTGCGGCTGTTACCCACCCCCCGGCTGACGGCGGCGCGGGTGTCCTTTCAGGATGCCGATGGCCGCTTGGTGGTTGAGGGGGCGAGCCTGCATGGGGAACTTGCCCTGTGGCCGCTGCTCGCCAATCGCATTGTGGTGACGGGTGTAGCGCTGGAAGGGGGCGATATCCGTCTTTCGGGGAATGCGACGACGACCCGCGCCCTGGTGGATGAGCTGGCCGCGCGCATGTCCATCGGCGCGGGCGAGTTTGCTTATGTCATTCGCCCGGCGCGGCTGATCCTTGATGATAGTGACGGCGACGACGCGCTCATTTTGACCGATACGCAAATCGAGGCGGACTGGGCCGGCACCGGGACGCCAGCGCGGCTTACCTTGCAAATCGGCACCGACTTTCGTGCGGACGGCACCTTCCGCCCGCAAGAGGACGGCACCTGGCGCGTCAACCTTCGCGCCACTTATCGCGAAGAGCTGGCGGTGTTGAGCGTCGGTGGCGTACTTGGCCGCCTTGGGGCCGGTGCGCCCTTTGACGGGGACTTCGCCTTGGACGTGGAAGATCTTCGCGCCGCACTGGGAGATGCGACCGAAGAGGCAGTAGGTCCTGAGTTATCTTTGCGCGGGCCGTTTCATGCGGCAGGCGCCCAATGGACCGCCACCGAGAGCAAACTGATCCTCGGCACCATGCAGGCGGATGTGGAACTGCGCGCGGACACAGGCGAGATACCGCTTGTCGCGGGTCATATGACAACGACACTTGCTGAACTTGATGCCCTGGGGCTTCAGATGCGCGAGGTACGCGATCTGGTGACAGCGGCGGCTTTGCGCGGCGTGGATGTGCCGTTTCCGCGCTGGCTGCACGGAGAGTTTAGTTTGAACGCGGACGGGCTCGTTCTGAATGACCGCGTGGTTCGCGAGCTTCATACCGCCGTTCAGATTTTCAATGGGCAGGCGCATCTCAGCCGGCTCAGCGGCACCATGCCCGGCGGGACGCAGGTTCTCTACGCGCCGCGCCGCGATGTCGCGCAGGGGCTAACGGTGCAAAGCGAATCCCTCCGTAGTCTGATGAGCTGGCTCGGGGAAGATGTGAGCGCCTACCCGGAGGGCAAGTTGCAGGGGCTGAACCTTTCCGCCGCCCTTAACCCTGGGCAGGACCCCTTGCGCATTTCGATCTTCGGCCTCGACCTTGATGGGGGCCATGCGGAAGGTGCGCTGACGTTTGCCGATGACGGCGACACGGTCATTACCCTATCGGTGACGGGGCTGGACCTTGATGCCTATGCGCCGGAAGCGGGCGGCAGTTTCGTTACCCGGCTCACACATTTCGCGGGGCTTGCGGCTAGCCGCGAAAGTGCCAGCTTCAACCTGACGGGCGAACGGGTGCGCCTTGCGGGCAGCAGCGTTGATCAGTTCCGTTTCACCGGAGCGGTGACGGACGGCACACTTACCATCGAAGAAGCGGAAATTGGTTTCACCAATGGTGGTACGCTGGGGGCGCAAGGCCATTGGGCGGGGGAGGGCGAACCCTTCCTTCTTCAGATAACGGGGGAAAACACCGATCCTGGGCTGTTCGCGGGCCTTCCCATTGCGCCAACTGAACCTGCCGGCCTTTTATTGAATGTCTCGCGCAACGACCGCGGCGCGGCCAGTCTGTCGGGGAATGTGCGTACGCGGGGGCTCAGCATTGATGTGGCGGGGGACCAACTCGTGGGCGGCGATGAGCCGACCTTTCGCGGGCGCATGATTGCGCGGGGGCAGGACCCCGGCACGCTTGCCAGTGCGCTGGGGCTGGATACCTTTGCCGCTTACGACGGGGCGGAGCTACTGGACCTGCAATGGTTCGGGGCGTGGTCGCAAGGAAACGTCAGCGCACATTTGGAACTCGCCGGGCTCTCGCTATTGGCACGCGGCACCATGAGCGCGCCCTTCGATGCCGAACGGCAGGCGCAACTTGATTTCGAATATGTCGCACGGAGCGCCAGCGACCTGATTGCACAGGCGGGCGGGCCGCAGCTCGCCACGCTCGAAAACGTCCTGACCACCGGCACGGGGCGCGTGCGCAGCACGGCGACGGGCTGGAGTATCTCCACGCAAGATACTGCCGTGGGCGGCAATGTGGTCGCGGCTACACTCAATTGGAATGAGGGCGCCCCCCTTACCGGATCGCTCGAGCTTGATGGGCTTGACCTTATGGTGAGCGCGGACGACGTGCCTGACGACGCGCCCGAGGGCGAAGCAGGGACGCTCGCATGGTCCACTGCGCCACTTGACCTTTCGTGGATGGAAAGCGCGCGCGCGGAACTGAACGTCTCGATTAATCGGCTCGGCCTTGCCGATGTGCCGTTCAAGGATGTGGCGTTCCACCTGTCGCTCGACACGGACCGCGTGGTCATTAACGAGGCGCGCGGCGGGGCGGGTGAAGGGATTTTGACGGGTTCGGTGCAAATGGAACGGGACGATTCGGCGCTTGTTATCACAGCGGATATTGCGGGCGAAGACGTCCCCGCCGATACGCTATTTGCTGCTGCGGGATTGCCGGAAAGTTTTGGGCCCCTGACCCTGTCGGCGCAAATGCGCACACGGGGGCGTAGCCCCTTTGATTTGATTGCGGGGCTTGAGGGCCGCATGAACGTGGGATTGATCGATGGCGCTCTGGATATGATCGACATGGGGCATCTGGCCGATGCCTTGCCCGAGGTCCGTACCCGACGCGCCCTTCATGACGCGGCGAACGAAGCGGTGCGGCAGGGCGAGACAGACATCGCGCGTCTGTCCGGCGCCGTTCCGGTCTCGCGCGGGGTTTTCACACTTGACGGGCTCAGCGGCGTTGCGGAAACGGGCCCCTTCGCTGTCGCGGGCGCGCTCGACTTGCGCTCGAACATTGTCGATGTGGAAACAACGTTTCAGATCACCGATCCCGCCACGGGCACGGCGCCGGTGGTGGTGGCCTTCCGCGGCGCAGGCGAGGGGCTCAACACCTCCATCGACATCACAGCCCTGCAAGACATGATCGGCGAACGGCTGGCCGATACGCCGGAAGGCTTGCTCAGCGAGGGCGACCTGCCTGAAGACTTGCAAGAATTGTTGCGCGACTATGAGCACGCGTTTCCGGAGGGTGAGGGTGCAGCTACGCCGGACGGCGAAACCACTCCAGCACAAACACCCTGAGCGCACTTGAAAGCCCGGTGTCGGGCGCGCGGCCCGCGTCCACTTCCGTGATCAGTTTGTTGATGGAAACGCTTTTGGCTTTGGCAATGTCGCGCAGGGCGTTCCAGAACGGCTCTTCCAGGGAGACCGACGTGCGGTGCCCCGCGATGGAGACGGATCGTTTGACGCCGTCGCCCATCACCTAGTCTTTCGGGCCGACCATGTCTTCGGGGCGCACGATGGCGTCGAATTCCGCTTCGGTGACAAAGCCCATCTTCACCGCTTCCTCGCGCAAGGTCGTGCCGTTCTTGTGCGCGGTTTTGGCGACCTTCGTTGCATTGTCGTAACCGATCCTCGGCGCGAGCGCGGTGACGAGCATGAGCGAACGCGCCATCAGGTCCGCGATGCGGTCACGGTTCGGCTCAATGCCCACGACGCACTTGTCGGTGAAGTTGCGCGCCGCATCGCCGATCAGGCGGATCGATTGCAGCAGCGAATAGGCCATCACCGGGTTGAAGACGTTGAGCTCGAAATGCCCCTGACTGCCCGCCACGGTCATGGTGGTGTGATTGCCCATAACGCGGGTGCAGACCATGGTCATGGCTTCGCACTGGGTGGGATTGACCTTGCCCGGCATGATGGAGGAACCGGGCTCATTTTCCGGCAGCGAGAGCTCACCCAGCCCCGAGCGCGGGCCCGAGCCAAGCAGGCGGATGTCGTTCGCGATCTTGAATAAGCTGACGGCGACAACGTTCAGCGCGCCGCTGAGCTCCACCATGGCGTCGTGCGCGGCCAGCGCCTCGAACTTGTTTTCCGCCGTGACAAAAGGCAGCCCCGTAATGTCGGCGACCTGAGCCGCGAACTTTTCCGCAAAACCCTTTTTGGCGTTTAGGCCGGTGCCAACAGCAGTGCCCCCTTGCGCCAGCTCATACATGCGATGGAGCGCGTCGTTCACGCGGTCGATGCCGCGACCCACCTGATGGGCGTAGCCGGAAAATTCCTGACCCAGCGTCAGCGGCGTCGCGTCCTGCAAATGCGTGCGGCCGATCTTGATGATTTCGCCCCAGTGTTCGGCCTTGTCAGCGAGCGCGATGCGCAGATGTTCAAGTCCGGGCAGAAGACGATGATGCACTTCCTCCACTGCGGAAATGTGCATCGCGGTGGGGAACGTGTCGTTGGAAGATTGCCCCATGTTCACATGGTCGTTGGGGTGGACCGGATCTTTCGAACCGATGGTGCCGCCCAGGATTTCGATGGCGCGGTTCGCGATCACTTCGTTGGCGTTCATGTTCGATTGCGTGCCGGAACCCGTCTGCCAGACGACGAGGGGAAAATTGTCGTCGAACCTGCCGTCCATCACCTCCTGCGCCGCTTGTGCGATGGCATCGCCCAGCTTGGCGTCGATGACGCCGAGGTCCTTGTTCGTCAGCGCGGCGGCGCGCTTCACGATCCCGAGCGCGCGCACGAGCGGCAGCGGCATGGTTTCCGTGCCGATCTCGAAGTTCATCAGGGATCTTTGGGTTTGCGCGCCCCAATATTTGTCGGCGGGGACGTCGAGGGGGCCAAAGCTGTCGGTTTCCGTGCGCGTGGCGGCCATGGAAAAACTCCCGGGGAAAAGGCAGGAACAAGGATTTGCAGCCGGGGCTTAGCACGGCAGCGGGAAGTGCGCCAATAGGGGGGATGCCGCGCGGGCGGCGGGCCTTACTTCTTGCGGAAGGCGTCGAGGCTGACCACCTGGCCGACCTCTTCCTGGGGCTCGCTATCGGTATTGCCTTCGGTACCCGTGGGCGGCAATTGCTTCATGGCCTCGGGCGCGGGTAGCGCGCCGCCTTCGCCCTTTTCCGCGTCGCCCTGGAACTGCAGGCCGAACTGAACGGAGGGGTCGAAAAAGCCTTTGATCGCGGCATAGGGGATGACGAGTTTTTCCAGCACTTTTGAAAACGTCAGGCTGATCTCGAAATAATCTTCATGCACCTTCAGGTCCCAGAACTGATGCTGGACCACGATGGTCATGTCTTCGGGATAGCGTTGGTGCAACTCGTCGGAGATTTCGACGCCGGGAAAATTGGTATCGAAGGCGATGAAAAAGTGATGCTCGCCCGGAAGGCCTTCCTTGGCGACGATCTCCAGCGCGCTGCGCACAACACCGCGCAACGCTTCTTGAGCCATCAGATCATAACGCATCATATCCTTCGACATGGACCTGCCTTACTTGATTGGTTTCCCCGAACGCCATGGCACATAGGCGACGCGTGCAGGCACCGTCCACCAAGGCTTGAGGACAAGGGTACTCCGGGGGGGAGCGGAGTCAATCGGGGAGGGGCGCTGGCCCGCACACTATTGCGCGAAACCGGGCAGAATCTGCGCTCTACCCCCGCTTATCGCGTTGTGCGCGTGCGGCGGCTGGGTTGTTCGCTCGTCCGTGACATGTCTGTGACGTAGGCAACGCGAATCGGCGCGGGCGATTCCGGCCGGGCCTGAGCGCTCAAATCGTTCGCTCCGCCAAAGCGGGCAAGACCTTCATAGACCGCGCGGTCCATGCCGCCCAGAACGCGCATCACCTGCGCTGCCCCTTCGGCGCGCGCATCGGCCAGGGCCGCAAGGCGGTCATCCAACGCCGTCGCAATTTCATTCAGAAGGTTTGCCGCGTCAGCGCCGCCGGAAAGATTGGCAAGGCGTTGGGCATAGGTTTCGGTCACATCGGCAAAGGCATCGGCTTCGGAAACAAAAATGTCCGTGCGCGCGTCGAGCAGGGGGGCATCGCGTTGCCACAGGCGGGCGGTGTCTTCTGTGCCAGAACGGAACGCGCTGGCGTCGTCCAGCCATTCGTTAACTTCGCGCTGCACACGGGGGCTCAAATCCTGAGCGTAAGCGGCGCCAATATCCGCGGTAAACCAGAGCGTCGCCATGAATGCCAAAAATGCCAAAGTACGCATGATCGCCTCGCCTGAGTTGTTCGCTGAAACTCAATGCAGCGACCATGCCAGAGAGGCAAAAACGAACCGTAAAAAGATAGATAAAAGTGGAGGCTTCTGTTGCCAGGTGCCTCCGAACCCCGCCTAGCCCGGCTAGGGGCTAGGGCTTAAAGTTTAGGTACTCGAACTGCATTACGCAGCGAGAGCAACCTGAGCGTCGTTGTCATTTGCAACTAGCTTTGCGGTCCCGATAACGGTGGGGCCCAGCCGAGCGAAAGTTACACCTTTACACGTCCGTCGATCCTGTTTCGCCCCCACAGAAACCCAGGGCGCCCGTCATCTGGGCCTGGGCTTGTGGTGGAGGCGCCGGGTACCGCCCCCGGGTCCGATCCGCTTATTACGTGGCCATTTATCGCCATAGTCGACCGAGGCCGACAGGGACTATATAGACCCTCCGGCCCCCTAAAAAAAGGTGTGCGGGCAAAACCTGTGGAGAACCGCGCCTTTGGGGTGTGGCGCGCGGGGCAAAAAAGTTAACATCCCGGCGATTCTGTTGATGCACGAAACCACCCAAACAAAAGGGGGCAGGGCCCATGACCTTTACCGATGACCGCGTCTGGACCATTTATCTTTCCGGCGAGATCCACACCGACTGGCGAGAGGCCCTGGCAAAAGGCATCAAAAAGGCCGAGCTGGGCATCGACATCACCTCCCCGGTGCTGGACCACGAAGACAGCGACAAATGTGGCACGGACATTCTGGGCGACGAGGCTGACAAGTTCTGGGCCGATCATAAGGGCGCCAAGCTGAACGCCATCCGCAACCGAACTCTCATTGAGACCGCCGATTTGGTCATCGTGCGCTTTGGCGACAAGTATCGCCAATGGAATGCCGCCTTCGATGCGGGCTTTGCCATCGCGAACGAGAAGCCGCTGGTGACGCTCCACGATGCGGAGCTCGATCACGCGCTGAAGGAGATTGACGCCGCCGCCATGGCCACATGCCGCACGGTGGAGCAGGTCGTGCGCCTCCTCGAATACGTCATCGACGGGGATTTGGACTAGAGAGTGACAGCGGTAACACCTGCAATTCCTTCAATCTCAAAACTGTTGGTCGAGCAGTATGCAGGCGTTCGTGCGCCCCAAACCCTGGCATTCGCCAAGCCCAACGGGAAGAATGGTAGCGGGCTGACCGTGCTCGTCGGCCCAAACAACTCTGGCAAGAGTACCATTCTTGAGTGCCTGCGACTTGCTTCGTGGGATACCGAGCCTCCGATCGATCGGGAAATTAGGCATCCTGGCTACCCGATGAGGATTGAGCTCTGGAATTCTGAGGGAGAACTGCGGGCTCTTACAACCATTGATCAGTCGTCAGTTTCTAAACGATTGGGAAGTGGGGTGTATCCTTCGCTTGACCATATTCGATTTGTTCCTTCCCGAAGGACATGGAAGGCGCGCGGGTCAGAGAAAGGTTTGGCTTCAAAAGATTATTGGCGAGAGACCAATAAGCTCTCCAAAGAAGCTGAGGACTCCGCGTTAGTTCGGCGTCTGACGGAGCTTGTTCGATCAGGAGAAAAGAGCAGCTTCGATAAGCATTTGAAAAAGATTCTTCCAGAGGTGAATCTATGGAATGTGGACTACACGAACGGCCAGCAAGTAATTGACTACAAAGCCCTCACTGGAGAACGGCACATAGCAAGCATGTTGGGTGACGGCGTTGCCGGCGCTTTTCGGATTGCCGTTGCCTTGTTCGAACTGGAACCTGGTCAGATTGTCATTCTGGATGAACCCGAACTCTCTCTTCATCCATCTGCCCAAGCAAACTTGGCGAAGATTGTTTCCGAAGTATCATCTAAGCATCAAGTTATAATCGCAACACATTCTCCAAAGTTTACACGATGGGCAGACTTCGAAAACGGGGCAGAGCTGGCGCGGTTCAATTATGAAGATCCGGGAATCATTGTTCGTCAGATTCCAAGTAGCACTTTGACTTCGGTTCTGAAACTGGGGAAAAACTGGCAAACGCCTCACTTGCTTGATGATGTGGCTAGAGAGTTATTCTTTGCGAAAGAGGCCGTGTTTGTTGAAGGTCAGGAAGATGTTGGCCTGCTCCAAAAATTCGCGATGGAGACAGGCAGGGATTTTTTGCCGTTGTTTGGTTATGGATCGGGTGGGGCGTCGAACATTGGCACTTTCTTAGAGTTGGCAGGAGAATTGGCCATACGTTCAGCCGCGATATACGACGGAGACAAATCGTCGGATGCGATGAAGTCGAAAAATGACTTTCCCGATGCTCTTATCGAGGTTCTTCCGACGCCCGACATTCGCGACAAACATGACCCTGCCAACCCCAATTTGGTTGTGAAAGAAGGGGTGTTCACTTCATCGGGCCAATTGAAGTCAAAGTATCAGAAGCAAATCGCCCAAATTTACGACAAGGTCTTGGGCTTTATCCAAATCTGAATGCGCTACCTAAAAGCAAATCCGCGGCCCTTGACATCCTCCTCTTGGCCAACTAGTTTGTAATACAGACTAGTTTGGAAAAAGCTTGACGGGCAATGCCCCTGGGCCGGAGGAGGCGGAAATGGCCGCGAAATCATTGGATGTGAACGAGGCGAAAGCGATCGCCTATCAGACCTTGAGCGAAGACGGGCTGGTGGATCTGTTTGCCGCCTTCGGTCTTACTCTCACGGGTATTGGCTGGCTCTACGGGTTCGTGGCGCTGTCTGCGGTCGCCCCCGCCGCCATGGTGGCGCTTTGGGTCGCGGCGCGGGCGCGCATATCGAAACCGCGCATGGGGTCGGTCACCTTGCGCGAAGATACGCAAAAGCACATCTCTTTCACGCTCCTGCTCGTCGCCGTTATCGGCGCGCTGGTGCTTGGGTTCTTTGTATATTTCAGTACCGTGGATACGGATCAGCCCAACCGCACGCTTCAGGATTTTGTCGCGGCGTTGCCCACCGCGATCCTGGCCGTAATGGCGATCATGGGGTGGGCGTTGCTGCGTTCGAACCGTTTCCTGCTTTATGCGCTTGGTTTGATCATCGCGGCGGCGATTGTTATCGCAATCGATGCGGAACCCTATGTGGGCTTTTTCATCGGGGCGGCCGCGCCGCTCGTGCTGGGCAGCCTCACGCTGATGACGTTCCTGCGCAACAATCCGGTGATCGATGCCTAGGCGCGCCGAGGATGCCCCGGCGGGGCTCGACCGGCTGATCCACGAGCCCGCGCGGCTCTTGATCGTCACGCATCTTGCCGCGGTGAAGGAGGCGGACTTTGCCTACCTCCTGCGACAGACGCAGCTGACACGCGGCAATCTGTCGACCCACCTGACGAAGCTCGAGGAGGGGGGCTATGTGGCGATCACCAAGACCTTCGAGGGCAAGATGCCCCGCACGGTCGCCCAGCTGACCAAGGCGGGCAAAGCGGCCCTTGCCGCCTATTCCAAGGCCATGCGGAAAATGCTGCCCTGAGCCTTGGAATTTGCGTGTCTGGCGGGTTGTGTGGGCCGCGACCGAATCCGATACTGTCTACCCCCAATTTGGGGCGAAATCAGCCAGCCATTCGGAAAATCCTTCATGCGCCAGTACCTTGATCTTCTGCAACGTATCCTCGACGAAGGCGTCGACAAGCCCGACCGCACGGGCACGGGCATCCGCTCGGTCTTTGGCCATCAGATGCGGTTTGATTTGTCCGATGGCTTTCCGCTGGTGACCACCAAAAAATGCCACCTCAAGTCGATCATTCATGAGCTCTTGTGGTTCGTCGCGGGCGATACAAACACGCACTATCTGAAAGAACACGGCGTCAGCATCTGGGACGATTGGGCGGACGAAAACGGCGAGCTCGGCCCGATCTATGGGCACCAGTGGCGCTCGTGGCCCAATGGCACGGGGCGCAAGATCGACCAGATCGAATGGGTGCAGAACGAAATCCGCACCAATCCCTACTCTCGCCGCCTCGTGGTGACCGCATGGAACCCGGCGGACATTCCCGACATGGCGCTGCCTCCGTGCCATTTGATGTTCCAGTTCTATGTGGCGGACGGAAAACTCAGCTGCCAAATGTATCAGCGGTCGGCCGATACGTTCCTGGGCGTGCCGTTCAACATCGCGTCTTATGCGCTGCTCACCATGATGATGGCGCAGGCCTGTCATCTCGACCCGGGCGAGTTCGTGCATACCTTTGGCGATGCGCATCTCTATCACAATCACTTTGAGCAGGCGCGCGAACAGCTGACGCGCGAGCCGCTCAAATTGCCCACCATGAAACTCAATCCCCATGTGAAGGATGTCTTTGCCTTTACCCACAATGACTTTGAGCTCGTTGGGTATGAGGCGCACCCGCACATCAAGGCTCCGGTTGCGGTCTGATGCCCAAAGTCATTTTACGCAATGCGGCGGAACAGGACGTGTCCCTGATCCTCGAATTTACGCGCAAGCTTGCGGACTATGAAAAGGGCACGGTGACGGCAACCGAGGCCGATATGCACGCGCGCTTTTTTGGGCCGAACTCAATCGCGAAAGGCGTGATCGCGGAACTGGATGGGGTGCCTGTGGGCTCCGCGCTCTACTACTTCGCGTTCTCATCCTACGCGGGCCGCCCTGTATTGGCGCTTGAAGACATCTATGTGAACAAGGACGCGCGCGGCCACGGCATCGGCAAAAAGCTGATGGCGGAACTCGCCGCCCGCGCGGTGGAGGCGGGATGCCTGCGCATGCAATGGTCCGCGATGAAATGGAACCAGAGCGCGATCGACGTCTATGAGCACCTGGGGGCAAAGCCCACCGAAGGCATCGTCTATTTCAAATTCGGCGAAGACGAGATGAAGGCGCTGGCCAGCGAGGCGGTTCGGTGAGTGTCACCCCCAAAATCGCCCTGGTCGTCGCCATGGCGCGGGAAAGCCGCATCATCGGTAAGGATGGCGGCCTGCCCTGGCGCATTCCCGGCGACATGAAGTTTTTCAAGGCGCAGACCATGGGCAAACCCATCGTCATGGGGCGCAAGACGTTTGAGTCCATCGGCAAGCCGTTGCCGGGGCGCACAAGCATTGTCATCACGCGCGACAACGACTGGTCCTTTGAAGGCGTTATCGTTTGCCACTCAATTGGCGAGGCGCTGGATGCGGCGCGCAAGATCGCAGCGCGCGACGGCGTGGATGAAGTATGCGTCATCGGCGGCGCCGAGATCTATGCCCAGGCGCTACCTCATGCGGACGTGATTTATCTGACGGAAGTGGCGGGCGAGGTCGAAGGCGATGCCGTACTCGCCGCCTTCGACATGAACGACTGGGATGAGGTGAGCCGTTCGCCCATTCCTGATGATCCGAAGGCAACCCACAAAGCGGAACTTGTCGTCCTCACTCGTAAGTCATAAGCGCACATGAAAAAGGGGAGCCGTGAGGCTCCCCTTCGTTCTTGCGAGTCGGGCGTGTGGGATCAGAAGTGATAGGCGACCCCGAGGCGGAGGATGTACATGCCGTCGATTTGTGCGTAGTCCCCTGCATCCTGATCGTCCGTCAGCTGGTCTTCGCGGAATTCATAACGTTCTGTCGCGCCGTAATAGAGAAACTCGCCGCGGACCGACCAATGCTCGTTCCACTTTGTCTCGGCGCCCGCGCCCAGCACGAAGGTGATTGAGTCGAGATCGGCGGAACCGATTTCAGGGTCGGGATCGTCCAGGTCGTTGTAGGCGGTAAACTCGGACTGGATATAGCCCACACCGCCGGTGCCATAGATCAAAACGGCGTCGTCCATGATCGTCGTACCAAAGCGCCCGCGAACCGACCCGTACCACTCGATATCGTGCGTGGCATATTCAACTGATGGCGTTGCTTCCTCTGCCGCGCGTTCTGAAATGTCGCCGCTGCCGATGTCGGCTTCGATGCCGATCATCCAACCACCCTGGAAGAAGTTGTGTCCGGCATAGAGGCCATAGGCGCTGCCAGTGCCGTCGTCACCGTCAAAAATTTCCGAATACTCCGTGTCCGGAAATTCGCTGGAGTCGATGTAGCCTTTGAATTCCGCCCCGGCGATGCCGATGTAGCCACCGAGGTAAGACCCTTCGAATTGGCTCCCGCCCTCGCCAGCCTGCACGGCAGTGGACAGCACAAGCGGCGCACAGAGCGCCGACGTCACAAAAAGCGTTTTGAGAACGGATCTCATTCTTTCCCCTCCAGAAAAGGTATGGGGAGAGCGGGCCCTGTTGCCGCCCTCCCAAGCCAGTAAAAGTAGAGTTATCTGATTCTCGTTTACGGGGAATTAGCGCTGTTTTTTCCCCTCGCCGTTGCGCTGAGGGATGGCGTCAAAGGCCACGCGACTCAAAAAGGGAGGGGCGGGGTTTGCCCAGTTTTTGGGCCTTTTCGGGCTCACCCACCTGAACAGGGGATGAACAACACAGATCAATTCCATTAAGTGAGGGGATGGATAATGTTCCAATGCTTGGCCTTCGCGATTAAGTTGGAGGCCGGGTTTGCTGAAGAGGGGGCACGGGGCCCCTCCTGCCCTGAGGGAGTCAACATGTTCAAGAATCTTATTATCGCCAGCGCCGCTGCGGTCGCTGTTGCTGTTTCCGCTGTGCCGTCGATGGCGCAGGATTGGCAAGCATCGCCGACCTACGGCAGTGTCAGCCTGACCACCGGTTTCACGCCGGACCCCCACTACGTGGGTCTTCGCTCCGGTGGTCCGATCAATGTCGCCCAGACCCTTGGTGGCGCGTGCCGCGGCTTCGTCGCGAATGCGCCGGACTTTGATCTCTACTTCACCGGCGGTTCCAACTTGCCTCTGGCGATTTCGGTCGACTCGGCAGCTGACACGACGCTCGTGATCAATGATCCGAACGGCAACTGGTATTGCGATGACGATTCGGGCGATGGCCTGAACCCGTCGATCGTTTTCTCGAATCCCGCGACGGGTCTTTATGACATCTGGGTCGGCACCTATTCCAATGCCTCGCTCCAGGATGCCACGCTCGCCATTTCGGAGCTGAGCACCTACTAAAATTTCTGCGCGCACCTGCGCCAGGCAGAAAGCGCCGTCGGGCAACCGGCGGCGCTTTTCATTTGGGGGCGTTGCAATGACCTGCCGTGCGTCCCACATTAGGGGCAACGCGCGCAACCGCACGTGAAGCGAGGAAGGACAACGCGAATGGTTCTGGCGGCGATCCGCATTTTGCTGGCGATGATCATGGGGATGTCGACCTCCATGCCCGCCGCATCGCAGAACCCGGCAGCAACACCGACCTATGGTGAGGAAACCCTCGTCTCGCCCCTTGAAGAACCTTATGAAATTCGTGTGCAGGCCGGTGGGCCCATCAAGGCGACGCAAGAACTGCCCGCGCCTTGCGTGGGCTATATCGCCAGCGCGCCGGACTTTGACCTGACGTATGTGGCGGGAACCGCGCCGCTTTATATCTATGTAGAATCAAACAGCGATACGACGCTTGCCATTCAGGACCCGGGTGGCGTCTGGTATTGCAGTGATGATGATATTGGCCTGAACCCCGTCATCGAGATCGAAGCGCCCGCGTCGGGCGAATACTTCATGTGGGTCGGAACCTATCGCGAAAACAGCGCCGAACGCGCCATGCTCTATGTCTCGGAAACGCCGCCGCAGCCGTCGGCGAATTAAACCGCTTCCAGCGCCGTGCGTATTTTGATCGCGATGTCGGCAAAGATTTTGGCGGCCGCGCTGTCCGGTGCCTTTGCAACGATGGGCGTGCCTTCGTCCGCTGTCTGGCGAATGTCGGTGATCAGCGGCACTTCGCCCAGGAATGGGCTGCCGAGTTTTTCCGCCGTGCGCTTCGCGCCCCCTTCACCGAAGATGTAGTTGCGGCTGCCGTCGGGCAATTCGAACCACGCCATGTTTTCGACAATGCCGAAGACAGGCACGCCGACCTTTTCAAACATGGCAAGACCCTTGCGCGCGTCGATCAGGGCGATCTCTTGCGGCGTTGAAACAATCACTGCTCCGGAAACGGGAACGCGCTGAACAAGGGTCAGCTGCGCATCGCCCGTGCCCGGCGGCATGTCCACTACCAGAACGTCGAGGGGCGCCCAGGCAACGTCCTGCAACATCTGGGTCAGGGCGCTGTTGACCATGGGCCCGCGCCAGATCATGGGCGAATCCCCCGGCACCAGCATGCCCATGGACATGGTCTTCAGGCCGAAGGCCTCGATGGGCTGCAAAACCTTGCCGTCGGATTCCGGCTTTTCCGTCACGCCCATCATGGTGGGCAGGGATGGGCCATAGATGTCGGCGTCCAGCAGCCCGACTTTCAGCCCAAGATGCGACAGGGCGACGGCCAGATTGACGGCGATGGTGGATTTGCCCACGCCGCCCTTGCCGCTTGCCACGGCCACAATGTGTTTGATGCCCGGGATGGCCTGGGGGGTGGGGGCCGCGGGGCCACCGTGCTTGCCGCCGCCGGGTTTGCCGCCGCGCCCACGCCCATCATCGGAGTGACGGTGGGGCTGCGGCTTCTGAGGCGGCTGCTCTGGCGGGGTGGGCGTATCCGAATGGGCCGTCAGGACCGCGCTCACGGCCTTCACACCCGGGATTTGCTGGACGATCCGTTCCGCCTCTGCCCGCACGGGCTCGAAAAGCTCGGCGAATTTGGGGTCGATTTCCAGGGCAAAGCTCACCTTGCCGTCGAGAACCGAGACATGGCGCACAATCCCTGCGGCAATAATGTTCGCGCCGCCCCCCGGAGAGGCGACATGGGACAGGGCATCGCGGACGGTATCGGCGGTGGGGGCGGACATGAAAACTCCTCAGAGACGGAAAAAGGGGGCCAGATGGCGCTTGATTTAGGACGCTTTGGACCCACATCGAGAGACAGACTGCAAAAAAACCAACAAAAATGTGCGCTTGGCGCGCCCATGTCTTATAACCCGGGGCCAAGCGATTCAAAGCATCCAACACTCTCAAAGGGAGCGGTAATATATGCCCGAAGGACAGAACGGCGGCGGACGCGGACCCTGGGGCCAAGGCCCCCAAGGCGGCGGCGGGGGCGGCGGTGCCGGCCCGGACCTCGAGGAACTCCTGCGGCGCGGGCAAGACCGCTTTCGCCAGGCGCGGCGCGGCGGCGGTGGCGGCGCGGGCGGCGGTCGCGGCCCCGGCTTCGGCAATTTCGGCGCGGGCGGCATTCTGGTTGTCTTTCTGATCGGGCTCGTTGCCTGGCTCGGCACTGGCGTAGTGATTGTCGCGCCGGCCGAGGAAGGCGTGGTCACGCGCTTTGGCGGCTACGACCGGACGCTTGGCCCGGGCTTTCACCTTCACATGCCCTGGCCCATCGAGGCCCACTACACCCCCGACGTTGCGCAGGTGCGTCAGGTCGATATCGGCTTTGTGGATCTGGGCAATGAACGCAAACGCGACATCCCGACCGACAGTCGTATGTTGACCGGCGACGGCAATATCGTCGATGTGGACTATTCCGTTCTTTGGTTGATCTCGAATTCGGCCAACTACCTTTTCAATATCCAGGATCCCGAAGGCACCGTACGGGCCGTGGCCGAAAGCGCCATGCGCGAAGTGGCGGGGCGGTCGAGCCTTGGCCAGATGCGTGAAGACCGGACCCGCGTTGAAAGCGAAGTCGAGGAAATCATTCAGACCGTGTTGAGCGAATATCAGGCCGGGATCGAAGTTCGCGCGGTGAACTTGCACGAATCCGATCCGCCTCAAGAAGTGCTCGACGCCTTCCGCGATGTGGAAGCGGCCCAGCAGGACCGTGAACGCGCGCGCAACGAAGCCGAAGCCTATACCAACCAGATCGTGCCGCGCGCCCAGGGTGAGGCGGACCGCATCATTCAGGATGCCGAGGCCTATCGTGAACGCACAATCGCTGAAGCCGACGGTGAGGCGCAGCGTTTTGTGGCGATCCTCGATCAATATGAGAACGCGCCGGAGCTGACGCGCCAACGGCTTTATTATGAAACCATGCAAGAGGTTCTAGGCGGGACGGACATGATTGTTGTCGACCCGAGCGCCTCGGGCGGCGTTGTGCCTTATCTGCCGCTTCAGCAACTTGATCGCAGCAGTGGTTCAAGCCGAACCGAAGACCGGGGAGGGCAGTAACATGAGATTTGCATCACTAGCCGCTGTAATCGTCGTTGGCGCCATCGCGCTGATCGCCATGATGTCCATGTACACGGTGCACCAAACCCAGCACGCCATTGTGCTGCAGTTCGGTGCGCCCAAGCAGGTCATTGAAACCTCTGGCCTTCATTTCAAGCTGCCGTGGCAACAGGTGGAATATCTTGACCGGCGTATTCTTGATCTCGATACGCCCGAGCAGGAAGCACCGGCGAGCGACGGGGAACGTCTTGTTGTTGACGCCTTTGCCCGCTTCCGCATTGCCGATCCGCTGGTCTTCTTTACCGCCGCGCGGACGGAGACCCGGGCACGGCAACGTCTGTCGGGCTTCCTCTTGTCATCGGTGCGGGATGCACTGGCGGCCTATCCGCGGGATATTCTGTTCACGGACGAACGCTCTGCCTTCATGCAGCGTATTCAGGATGAAGTGAGTGATCAGGCCGCACCGCTGGGGATCGAGATTGTCGATGTCCGCATTCGGCGCACGGACCTGCCGACGCAGAACAGCGCGGCGGTTTATCAGCGCATGCGGTCCGAGCGGGTGGCCATTGCCCAGCAGATCCGATCCGAAGGGGAAGCCATCGCGCTCCGCATTCGGTCGGAAGCGGACCGCAGCCGGACCGTGATTATCGCCAACGCGAACCGCGAGTCTGAAATCATTCGCGGCTCGGGCGATGCGGAACGGGCGCGGCTGTTCAACGAAGCCTTTGGGCAGGACCCGGAGTTCTTTGCCTTCTATCGCTCCATGCAAGCCTATCGCGGCTCGCTGACGGGCGAAGGCAACAGCTTCATCCTGTCGCCGGATTCCGAATACTTCCGCTACTTCAACGACTCCACCGGGCAGGAGTAGGGGGCGGATGGGCCTCACCTGGAGCGATCTACTTGTCGGGCTGGGGCTCGCGCTGGTTATTGAGGGGCTGGGCTATGCCATTTTTGCCCGGCCCCTGAAGCGCCTTGCGATGGAGATATTGCTCTCCATGCCGGAGTTCACGATCCGCCTGGTCGGCCTCACCATCGCCGCAATCGGGGTCATTCTGGTATGGCTCATTCGGGGCTAGCCCCCTGAAAAGTGAGGCCCAGACACAACAATATTACCGGCATCGTAAGGATTCGGTGGCTAGGGTCCCGGCATATGGGCCCACGGGGCTTCACGGACGCGCCCCGCGCGGCGTAGGTTCGTAAATGGGCAAGGGGCAACGGCAGAGGGAGTTTCTCGTGCTGCAGTATAAGGTTTTCACGGGGCGCAGCATCGCCGCCGCCCTTGCGGCTTTGATCATGATCGCCGGCGCTATCGTCGCCGATCCGGCGGCCGCCCAGCGGCGCAATGCCCCCGATACATTCGCGGATCTCGCCGACCGGCTGTCGCCCGCAGTGGTGAACATCTCGACCTCGCAATTTGTGCGCGCCGAAGGCGAAGAGGGCATTCCGTTTGAACAGTTTCCGCCGGGCCATCCCTTTGGCGATTTGTTCCGCGACTGGCTGGAACGCAACCCGGACGCGGCACCCGTGCCGCAACAAACCACTTCGCTCGGCTCTGGCTTTGTCATTGACGAAGACGGCATCATCGTTACGAACTATCACGTGGTGACCGGTGCCGACACGGTGACGGTGACCTTTACCGATGGCACGACGCTTGATGCGACGCTGGTCGGTGCGGACGAACCCACTGACATTGCTGTTTTGCGCGTGCAGCCCACGCACCGGCTGGCGGCAGTGTCCTTTGGAGATTCCGATGATGCGCGCGTGGGCGACTGGGTCATGGCCATCGGCAACCCCTTCGGCCTCGGCGGTACGGTGACGGCGGGGATTATCTCCGCGCGCAACCGTGACATTTATTCCGGTCTTTATGACGACTTTATTCAGACCGACGCCGCCATCAATCGGGGCAACTCGGGTGGGCCGCTGTTTGACATGGACGGCGATGTGGTGGGCGTGAACAGCGCGATCATCTCGCCCTCGGGCGGGTCCATCGGCATTGGCTTTGCGATCCCCGCGTCGACGGCGGAACTCATCGTGCGGCAAATCATCGAAAATGGCGAAGTGCGCCGTGGCTGGCTCGGGGTGCGGGTCCAGACCATAACTGATCAGATTGCTGAAAGTCTTGGAATGGAACGGGCCGAAGGCGCGTTGATTTCCGGCATCACCGATGGGGGCCCTGCCGCCGAAGCCGGGATTGAGCGCGGCGATGTGGTTATCGAGTTTGACGGCCACGAGATCGGCACCATGCGCAGCCTGCCGCGCGTCGTATCGCAAACCGAGGTCGGTCGGCAAGTGACAGTTCGGGTTTGGCGCGAAGGGCGCTATCGCAATGTGCGCGTGACCGTGGGCGAGCTGCAGGACGATCAGGTAGCGTCAGTCGCGAATGACCTGCCGCAGTTCGAAACCGAAACGGGCAATATCGAAAGCCTTGGGTTCGCTATTTCGGAAATCACACCGGAATTACGTGACCAATATGATCTGCGCGCCAATGCGGAAGGCGTGGTCGTGACGGCCGTCGATGCGGACGCACCGGCATCAGAAAGCATTCGCACCGGCGATGTGATCCTTGAGGCCGAACGCGAGATCGTGCGCACAGTCAGCGACGTGGCACGCGTTGTTAATCGCGCTGAATCAAATCAGCACGATGTGGTCTTGTTCCTGATCGAACGGGGCGGGCAAGCGAGCTACGAGGCGGTGCGCTTCTCGGAATAGGCCTTAACGAAGTCGGCCTTTCGATATCCCTGAAAATACAAAAGCGCCGTCAGGTCGCCGTGATCGACGCGCGCGTGCGCGGCTTCGGCCACAATGGGTTTGGCGTGATAAGCAACACCCAATCCCGCCGCCTGCAGCATTGCAAGGTCATTCGCCCCGTCACCGACGGCGAGCGTTTCACCCTCGCTGAGTCCCTTGCGTTTGCGTGCGGCGGTAAGGGATGCGAGCTTCGCGTCGCGACCCAGAATGGGCATGCCCACTTCACCGGTCAGCTTGCCGCCTTCGATGATTAGTTCATTGCCGCGTTGCTCAGCAAATCCGATGGCTTCGGCAACGCGCGAGGTGAAATAGGTAAAGCCGCCGGAGACAAGCACGGTGAGGGCGCCTGCCTTGTTCATTGTACGGACGAGTTCAAGTGCACCCGGCATGATGGCGATGCGTTCGGTCAGGGTTGCGGCGAGGGCGCTTTCATCAAGGCCCTTCAGCATGGCGACGCGCTCTCGCAGCGCCCCTTCGAATTCCAGTTCCCCGCGCATGGCGCGCTCGGTAATGGCGGCGATTTCGGCCTTTTTTCCGGCGAAATCCGCCAATTCATCCAGGCATTCCACCGTGATCATGGTGGAATCCATATCGGCGATCAGCAGCTTCTTACGGCGGCCTTCGGCCTCTTGCGCGAAAAGATCGACCGGGGCGTCACCCACCGCCGCGCGGGCCCGCGCCTCTGCTTCGATAAGCGTCAGCCCCTCAACGGCGATGTCGCAGGCGATTTGCGGCGCAAGCCAGTCGGCCGCCGCCGCGCGCCCGCCTTCCATCGTCAGGGCGTCGCGCACCTTCACCGCCAGCTGGGGCGTGACGGCCGGTTCGGCGGGATTACTGACAAGGGTGAGGATGGTTTTCATGGGCCGGGCCGGTTAGAAGGAGGACATGTCGAAGACGCCAATTCTTATTGCAGGGCCCACGGCCAGCGGCAAGTCAGCGCTCGCCCTTCATTTGGCGCGGGGGCTGGGCGGCGCGATCATCAATACCGACAGTATGCAGATCTATTCCGGGCTCGAGGTTCTGACCGCCGCGCCGGATGCGGCTGAACGCGCTGCCGCGCCGCATTTTCTCTACGGTGCGCTTGACCCTTCGCAGCGATGCTCCGTCGGGCGTTGGGCACGTATGGCGGTTGAAGCGCTGGCTGATGTCCGGGCGCGGGGTCTCACCCCCATTTTCGTGGGCGGGACGGGGCTCTATTTCCGCAGTCTTACCGAGGGGCTTTCGGCCATTCCCCCCGTGCCGGCGGAGATCCGCGCCCGGGCGGAGGACCTACTGAAAACCCAAGGGAATGAGGGCCTTCTGGCCCATGTGGCCGCCCGCGACCCGGAGACGGCGAGGGGTTTGCGCCCCACTGATACCCAGCGGGTCCAGCGGGCCTGGGAGGTGCTGGAGGCGACCGGACGGGGCCTTGCTGCCTGGCAGGCCGAGGCGGGTGCGCCGGTGCTTTCGGGGCCGGCTATCCGCATCGCGCTCGAGCCGCCGCGCGATTGGCTTTATGCCCGTTGCGACGCCCGCTTTGATCAAATGCTGGGGCAAGGGGCCCTGGATGAGGTGGCGGCGCTGATGAACCGCGGGCTCGATCCCACACTTCCCGCCATGAAAGCCTTGGGCGTGCGCGAGCTTGCCGATCATCTTGCGGGACATCTAACCCTCGCGGAAGCAAGCGAAAGGGCCAAAATGCTCACGCGTCGTTACGCAAAGCGGCAAATGACCTGGATGCGTAATCAGATGACCGATTGGCCGCGTCTTGATCCGTCGCGCGACGATGCACTTGTGCAAGGTGATGCGCTTGTCGATCGGGCGGTTCGCGAAGCGGATAAATATCTTTAAATTCAAGATGATTCGGATCGCGAATCCCTTGCAGCGGTACGATATTTCGGCTTAATAGCTGTATTGGCTTTTTCCACAATGGTTTCGTGGAATGCCGGGTGGTTCCCCCCGCTACCCATGGCAAGAAAAGTCTGGCGGAAAGACGTTCCGCCACAATCACGTCTTATCTGTCGCGATTGATAGGGGGCTCGAATGTCGGGGCCGCCCTGTGGGCCCCTTTTGAAAGTACCGGTGTAACGGAAGGAATTAGGCGGCGCGATGCTCTCCAGTCTCTTGGGTCTCTTTTCCGCGGACATGGCCATCGATTTGGGTACGGCCAATACGCTTGTTTATGTCAAAGGCCGCGGCATCGTTCTGAACGAACCATCCGTCGTCGCGATGATTTCCAAAGGCGGCAAAAAGCAAGTCCTCGCCGTGGGTGACGAGGCCAAGATGATGCTGGGCCGGACGCCCGGAAACATCGAGGCGGTGCGCCCAATGCGCGATGGCGTCATTGCCGACTTCGAACTCGCCGAAGAAATGATCAAGCACTTCATTCGCAAAGTGCACAACCGTTCCACATTCGCCAATCCGCTCATTCTCGTTTGCGTGCCGTCAGGCTCAACCGCCGTTGAGCGCCGTGCAATTCAGGAAAGCGCTCTCTCCGCCGGTGCGCGCCGCGTCTACCTGATCGAGGAACCGATGGCCGCCGCAATCGGTGCGGGCCTTCCGGTGACGGAACCCACTGGCTCCATGGTCGTCGACATCGGCGGCGGCACGACGGAAGTTGCGGTGCTCTCCCTTGGCGGGATTGTTTACGCGCGCTCCGTGCGCGTAGGCGGCGACAAGATGGATGACGCCATCGTTGGCTACATCCGTCGTCACCACAATCTGCTGATCGGTGAATCGACCGCCGAACGCATCAAGAAAGAAGTGGGCTCCGCTCTCAGCCCCGCCGACGGCAAGGGCCATGAGGTGGAACTCAAGGGCCGCGACCTGATGAACGGCGTGCCGAAGGAAATCACCATCGACCAGCGCCAGATTGCCGAAGCCTTGGCCGAACCCGTGGGCTCCATCATCGAAGCCGTGAAAGTGGCGCTGGAAGCCACGCCGCCGGAACTGGCCGCCGATATCGTGGACAAGGGTATCGTGCTGACGGGCGGGGGGGCGCTTCTCGCCAATCTCGACCAGGTCCTGCGCGAAGAAACCGGCCTGCCGGTCTCCATCGCCGATGATCCGTTGTCCTGTGTCGCGCTGGGCACCGGTCAGGCGCTGGAGAATTATAAGGCGATGCGCCATGTGCTATCGTCGGTCTACTAGCCGACGATATGCGGTTCAGGGGTAAAGGGTAGAGACGGGGTATCCTGAAAGAAGCAGCTGTCGGGGCGGCTGCGAAGCAGTGCAAGGATCCGGGGTCTCGTGAAATCGTATTTTACCAGTCGTAGCGAACGAGGGCGGGTCACCGTGGGCATGGTGACCCATCGCACCTCCATGTTTGCCATGGTGGTGATCGCGTGCCTGTTCCTGCTGCTTGATCGCGCTGAAGCGACGGTTTTTGAGCGCGCGCGCGAAGCGGCGACCGATGCGGTCACGCCCGTCCTTGAGATTTTTTCCGGGCCCGTTTCCGCCGTGCGCGAATTCCTCGCCGGCATTCAGGGCTATCTTGCCGTGCACGAAGAAAACGCGCGCCTGCGCGAAGAAAATGCGCGCCTGCTCGCCTGGCAAGCCGCGGCGCAACAGCTTCAGCGCACGGTGAACCGCTACAATGCGCTTTTGAATGTGCCGGTCGATCCGTCTCTCGAATATGCTACGGGCCGCGTGGTCGCCGATGACGGTGGCCCCTTCCGCCGCACGCTGATTGCCAACGTGGGTGCGGCGAACGGCGTCGAGCGCGGGCAGGCGGCAGTCGATGAGCACGGGCTGATCGGCCGCATCGTGGGCGTGGGCAACGAGGCGTCGCGCATCCTGCTGGTGACCGACCTCAACAGCCGTGTTCCTGTCTATGTGGAGCCGGGCCGCCGCCGGGCGATTTTGGCGGGCGACAACTCCGATTTATTGCGCCTTGATTATCTGGAAGACGACGAAGGCATTGAACCCGGCGCGCGTGTCGTGACGACGGGCGAGGGCGGGCTTATCCCACCGGGGCTGCCCGTGGGCGTCGTTGCCGGGGAACAGGGCGGCATCTGGCGTGTGAGCTCTGCCACCCGCTTTGACAGTATCGATTATGTCCGTGTGCTGAGGTTCCTTTTCCCTCGCGGGGTCGATGATCCGGGTATCGGGCTTCCCGACGCCGCCGAGCGCGTAGAACAGATCAGTCCTGAAGAGGTGACAACGGAAGATGCCACGCCGGATGCGGCTGAGCCCGCCGCCACTGAGGAAGAAACCGCACCGGTTCCGCCGTCCGTCTCACCGGAGCTTGCGCCAATCGATACGCCGACGGATGCGTCTGTTGATGTAGAGGAAGGCACCTTTACTGAGATCCCAGCGGAAGCGACGGGCGATACGCTTGCCGAAGATCTGACCGAGGGTCCCGCTGAAGGGGAGGGCGACTGACGTTATGTGGTCCGCCGGTGGTTCCAGTGTCAGCTCTCGCCTTGTGCGCGGTACATCCGTGGTGGTGCCGACGCTCGTGGGCCTCTTTGCGGTTCTTGCGGCGGTGCTTCCTTACGGCGCGCTCGGGGGCATTCCTCTCGCGCCTCTGTTCCCGCTCGCCGCCATTTTCTTTTTTGTGCTCACGCGCCCCGATCAGATGACACCGGTATCGGTTTTTGCCATCGGATTGTTTCAGGACCTGCTGACGGGAAGCCCCGCGGGGCTCTGGGCCATGGTCTATCTCGTCGCCTATGGGGTCACGGCGGCCTTGCGCGTTCTGTTTGTGGGGCGGTCAGCCAATGCCGCCTGGCCCGGCTTTCTGGTGGTTGCCGCTGCCGTTGGCGGGGCCATCTGGCTCTTGGCCAGCCTCTTTTACGCGACGCCCATTCCGCCCATGCCGGTGGCCGGTCAATTGATGCTGACGGCGGCGCTCTATCCCGTCATGGCGTGGTTCCTCACGCTCTTCCTGTCGCAAGGGGAGAGCTAGCCCATGCCCAAAGACGTTCGCGATACCGCGCGCCAGGCCGTCTTCACGCGACGGGCTGCTATTGCCTCCCTCGGCGCTATGGGCCTGTTTGGCACCGTCTTTTGGCGCCTTTATGGATTGCAGGTACAGCAGGGCGCGGAGTTCGGCATCCTGGCCGAAGAGAACCGTGTCAACCTGCGCCTGCTGGTACCGCAGCGCGGGCGCATCATCGATCGTTTCGGTGTAGAGCTTGCCGCCAACCGGCAGAACTTTCGTGTGCTGCTGGTGCCGGAGGATGCGCGCAACGAAGGCGTTTCCAACGTCGAAGAAGCATTGAATGTTTTGTCCGAGATCGTTGAGCTCTCCGATTATCGAAGGCGCCGGGCCTTGCGCGATGCCTCGCGCAACCGGCCCTTCGTGCCCATCACGGTGAAAGAAAACCTTGATTGGGAAGAGTTTGCGCGGGTGAACATCAACCTGCCGGACCTGCCGGGGATCGTGCCGGACGTGGGGCAGACGCGCTATTATCCCATCGGCGAACACTTTGCGCATATCGTCGGGCACGTGGGTCGCGTGACCGAGGAAGAACAGCTCGACGACGAAGACCCGCTGCTCAGGCTTCCCGATTTTCGTATCGGCAAGCTCGGCATCGAGCGCGAGCTTGATTTGCGTCTGCGCGGGCAAGCGGGCACCAGTCAGGTGGAAGTCAATGCGGTTGGCCGCGTGATCCGCGAACTGCAACGTTTTGAGGGCACCCCGGGCGAAGACGTGGTGCTGACCATCGACGAAGAATTGCAACGTTTCGCAGCGGCGCAATTCGAGGGCGAAAGTGGCGCGGCCTCGGTGATCGATGTGCGCAACGGCGATATCCTCGCGCTGGTCTCGGAGCCAGGGTTCGATCCGAACCTATTCACCTTCGGCATTTCGGAATCCGATTGGGCAGAGCTCCGCGACAACGAACTCAACCCCATGGTCAACAAGGCCATCGCCGGGCAATACCCGCCGGGGTCGACCTTCAAGATGGCGGTTGCGCTGGCGGCGCTTGAGGCTGGCGTCATGCCGCCCCATGAAACGGTTTTCTGTAACGGCCATATCACCCTCGGCAATCGCGACTTTCACTGCTGGCGGCGGCGTGGCCATGGCGCGATGAACATGCGCAATGGGATCAAAAATTCTTGTGACATCTATTTTTATGAAGCGGCGCGGCGGCTCGGCATCGATCGCATCGCGGCCATGGCGGAACGGCTCGGCCTCGGGTATCCGACCGGCGTACCCTTGCCCGGCGAACGCAGCGGCCTGGTGCCAACCTCCGGATGGAAGATCGCGACCTATGGCACCTCCTGGCAGCAGGGGGAAACACTGATCACCGGGATCGGCCAGGGCTTTTTGCTGACAACACCGTTGCAGCTCGCCGTGATGGTGGCGCGGCTCGCCACGGGCAATGAAGTTCTGCCCCGGCTCGTGCGCGCAGCGGGCCACGATGTGGAACAGGCCTCTACCAATGTGGCCCTGCCGCAAATGCCGCTGGGGATCGATCCCGCGCACCTTGCCATCATCCATGACGGCATGAATGCGGTGGTGAACGAGGTGGGCGGCACGGCGACGCGCTCCGCTGTGCTCGGCGAGGGCATGTCCATGGCGGGCAAGACCGGTACGGCGCAGGTGCGGAACATTTCCTCTTCAGAACGGGAAAGCGGCGTGGTGCGGAATGAAGATCTGCCCTGGCGGCTGCGCGACCACGCGCTCTTCGTCGGCTTCGGGCCCGTTGAAGCGCCCAAATATGCCGTCAGCGTTGTGGTGGAACACGGCAGCAGCGGCAGTGGCGCGGCAGGCCCGCGCGCCCGCGACATCATGCAGCGCGCGTTAGAGCGCGATCCCGGTGGCCGCGCGGCCATCGGCAATATGGCGCTCTTCCCCGTTGGCGGAACAGGGGGCGGCAGCGATGGCTGAAAGCTATAGCGCCAGCAACCCGCCGCGGCGGAGCCTTCTCAGCAAGGTGGCGGACCTCAACTGGGGGCTCTTGTTCCTTGTGTGCCTTGTCGCGACGGTGGGCTTTGCCATGCTTTATTCCGTGGCCGACGGCAATTGGGACCCTTGGGCCTCGCGCCAGATGATCCGATTTGCGGTCGGTCTCGCGGTGCTGCTGGTGGTCGCCGTGGTGGACCTGCGCGTCTGGATGAGCCTTGCATATCCCGCCTATGCGGCGGCGCTGCTCCTTCTTGTTGGGGTGGAGGTCGCAGGCGAGATCGGCATGGGCGCGCAGCGCTGGCTCGCCCTGGGGCCGATCAACCTGCAACCTTCGGAACTGATGAAAATCGCGCTGGTGCTGGCGCTTGCCCGTTACTTTCATTCCATGACTTTGGATGAGGTCTCGCGCCCCGTGCGGCTGATCATTCCTTTCCTGATGATCCTGATCCCGGTTGCATTGGTAGTGAAACAGCCTGACCTCGGCACGTCGCTTCTTTTGCTCGCCGGTGGGTTCGGCATCGTGTTTCTGGCCGGGATCAACTGGTGGTACATTTTTGGCGGCGTTGCGGCGGGGCTCGCCGCCATTCCCATCGGTTGGCAATTTCTCGCGGACTATCAGAAGAACCGCGTGCTGACGTTCTTGAGCCCCGAACGCGACCCGTTGGGCACCGGCTATCATATTCTGCAATCGAAGATCGCGATCGGTGCGGGCGGCGTGTTCGGTCAGGGCTTCATGCAAGGCACACAAAGCCATCTGAACTTTCTGCCCGAAAAACAAACCGACTTTATTTTCACCATGCTGTCAGAGGAGTTTGGCCTCGCCGGGTCCATGGGGCTCCTCAGCCTTTACATTGCGATCCTCGCCATCGGCGTTCTGACTGCCTTGCGCGCGCGCGCCCATTTCGGCCGCCTGGTCGCCATGGGGGTCTGCATCACGCTGTTTCTTTATGTCTTCATCAACGCAGCCATGGTGATGGGCCTCGTGCCCGTGGTGGGCGTACCCATGCCGCTCGTTTCCTACGGCGGCACGTCCATGATGACCATCATGTTCGGTTTCGGCTTGTTGATGAGCGTTCACGTCCACCGCGACGTGGATGTGCCGCGCCACGCCGGAGCGTTCTGGTAGGCCCGTGGCCACGCCCCAAAACCTCTCTGAATCCAATGCCTTCCGGCGGGCCGGGGTAGGCGGTCCCACAAGGCTTTACCATGAGGGGGGCGTCTGCTATATCCCGCGCCTCGCGCCCGTTGCGGCGTGATCTTCCTCATGGATGGGCCCATAGCTCAGTTGGTAGAGCAGCTGACTCTTAATCAGCGGGTCCGGGGTTCGAGTCCCCGTGGGCCCTCCAATTTTCCGCAGAACTGAACCGATCAATTGCTGACGATTGTGTCCAACGGTTAGTCACTTTGTCAGTAGGCAAGATCTCAAAGCGCGCGAAAGAAGTGCGGGTTCACCGCGTCCCAAACTCTATGTTCACTGCCGCGATGTTCGGGCGGCTGACAGGGACCGTGACGCCGTTCTTCAACACGATGCTCAGCTTTTTGTCCTCTTTTTCGAGGCGCTCAACGCCTTCGCGCGCGACCCAGTGCGAGCGGTGCACCTGCAGCCCTTCAAGAGCTGCGAGTTGGTCGAGCGCGTCCGAAAACCGCATCAGGATCAGATCGTCGCCCTTGTCCGTATAGACACGAAGGTAGTGTTGCTCGGCGGTGATGGCCCAGAGCGTGCCGCGTTTTTCAAACGGCAGCTTGCGCAGGAACGCAGGCGCGCCATCGATGGGGGCGGCGCCGTCGCCCGGTTCCGCGTCTGGCGTCGCGCTCGCCGGAACATCCGGTCCCACTGGGCCATAGTGGGCACGGTACCAGCTGTAATTGAAAAGCATCCAGAGCGCCGTTCCCATGGTGGCCGAGGCGAGCAGGATGAAGGGATAACGCTCCGCGATGGCGCCAAACAATCGGCTGCGGCCGGCGTCGGCCGGGATGTCGAGGGGCGTGATCCCGGCGAGCCATGTGCCGACCGGCATCAGGAGCGCGGCTAAAGGGGCCAGCGCCACGCAGCCGATTACCAGCTGGGCCCAAAATGGAATTTTGGCCGGCAAGACCCGCATGGCGGCCTGCGCCCCCGCGGTCTGCAGGGGGTAGCCGACACCAAACTGGATTGCGGTCAGGGCGAGCAGGGCAAAGAACCCGGCTTCCAGGCCCCCCAGTCCGAAAAACCGGCTCAGCGTGACCACAACAACGGATGCCAGATAGACGAGGCCGTGGAAGGGCCAGAACCCAAGCCGGTTCAATTCGTGCAGCATGAATGGCCCCTCATGAACGGCGGGAATCCGCCCGTGAAGGGCAGGCTACCACACATGCAACTGTCGTTGCGACCGTCCCCGGCACTCGCCATTTTGCCCTCGTCACCGCGGGCCATGTCCCCATTTGAGCCCGCACGCGCAACCGAAGGAGACCCCGGCGATGCCTTATCCGCTGACTTTCCCCTCAGCCTCCCCTCAAGGGGTGTCGGCCGGGGCTTCCGATAGCCAGGCAGTGGCTGGTCTGTCCCCCCGGACCCTTCGCCGCCTGCCGGTTGCCCCCCGCCATTCCGTATTGGATCAGGCGCGCCGCTTCTGCCTCGCCGAAGGGTGGGACTGGTCCAAGGACGGCGTCATTGCCGCCTGGGCGCGCTGGCCTGTTTTGGCCCTTTCGGGTGAGCTGACCGACGCGCTGGCCTCGCCCTTTCAACGGGCGCTTCTTCCGGAGTGCGGTGCGTCCGCCTTTTCCGCGGCAGCGCTCCAGGGTCTGTTGCGCTCCGTGGACCAGGCGCTCGCGGGACTGAACGCTCATCTGGCCGGCCAACCCCTTACGGCCGGTTCTGCGCCGCAGGTCAGCGATGCACTTTGGACGGCCTTTTTGGCCCGGCTCAAGCTGCTCGGCCTCAACGAGATGTGTTGCGACGGGCGCAACCCCCATGTGGATCGCTACTACACCGCCATGAAGGCGCGCCCCGGCTTTGTCCGTACGCCAATTATCGAAACCCCATCCGGTTTGCACCTCGCCATGGTCCTGTTGATGGACCGGGCGTGGCGCGAGCCGAAATAACAAACACGAACTGTCCAGGAGGAAGGACCATGAAACTCGCAAGCTCAATAATCGCAGTCGCCGCGCTTTGCGCACTTTCCATTCAAACCGAAGCCGCTCCGGCGCGCTCACTCACACCGGAAGTGGCAAGCCCCGTCGAGCAAGCACGCTTCGAAGGTCGCAGCAGCGGCACCCATACGCGTTCTGGTGATCGTACGCGCTCCACCGATCGTACGCGTTCGCGCGATTCCACGAATGACAGGGGCGACCGTCGTGACGATCGCACCGACAACCGCGAGGATCGCCGCGATGACCGTTGGGACGAGCGCGAGGATCGCCGCGATGACCGTTGGGATAACCGTGATGAGCGCCGCGATGACCGTTGGGACAATCGGGATGACCGCCGCGAAGATCGATGGGACAATCGTCATCCCCATCACCGCTATTGGCATCCGTATGGGCATGTGGTGGTGACGCTGCCGACCGAATGCACCACCATCTACGCTGACGGCGATCCCTATCACTATTGCAATGGCGTCTACTACCACTCGCACACCAGCGGCTTCGTGGTGGTTTATGCCCCTCACGGCGCCCGTGTGCACGTGCGTCCCGTTGGCTATCACACTATTCATGTGCATGGCGCCGAGTACTATTACTACTACGGCACCTACTATGTGTGGGATGCGGCGGCGGGTGATTATGTCGTCGTGCGGGCGCCGAATGGGGCGACTGTCGTCTACTTGCCCGATGACGCGGAGGTCGTCATGGTCGGCGCCACTCGCTATCACCGTTATCATGGTATCTACTACCGTGAAACTTACCGGAACGGCGAAACGGTTTACGTCGTTACCCATATATAAGTGCGACCCCCGAGGGAGACGGTTTCATGCGACGTTCAATCATCATCTTGACCTGTGCACTGGCGCTTGCCGCTTGCGGACGCAGTGACGATCAGGCACCGACGCCGCGGGTCCGCGCCATTGAGCCTTACGTTGTGCACGGAGCGGAATCGGCAATCGAGCGGCGCTTGCCGGGCCTCATTCAGGCGGCGGAGCGCACCTCCCTGGGGTTCGCGGTCGCGGGCACGGTCACTGAAATCGATGTGAGCACCGGCGATACGGTGGAAGAGGGTGCCTTGATTGCCCGGCTGGATGATGAACCCTATCGCTTGCAGGTGGAATCTGCGCGGGCACAAGTTCAGCGCGCCAATGCCGCCGCCGCTGAACGGCGGTCGGACCTTGATCGGCAGCGTCAGCTCTTTGAGGGGGGTTGGATTTCCCCCGCCGCGCTCGAACAATTTGAGACCGCCTATGAAACGGCGCGCAGCGATGTGCGCGCGGCGGAGGCGCAATTGGGCCAGGCCGAACGCAATCTTGAACGCACCGTGCTGCGCGCGCCCTATACGGGCGTGATTGCCGGCGTCTTTGTAGATTCCTTCGAGGAAGTTAGCATCGGCATGCGCGTGGCGGAGCTCAATGCAGATGGCGCGCTCGAAATTCTGGTGGATGCGCCGGACCGGCTGGCGAGCCAGTTGAGCGTCGGCATGGAGGCGCGCATTGAAGCAACGACCGTTGCGGGCTGCGGCTGCGCGGGCCGTATCGCGCAAGTTGGTCGCGACGTAGGCGGCGACAATTCGATCCCCGTGACCATCGCCATCGATAATCCGCCCGCTGGCCTGTTACCCGGCATGGCCGCCAGCGCAACCGTGGCACTCGCCGCGGGCGGGGAAGGTGTGTCCATTCCCTTTGCTGCCGTGGTGGCGGGGCCGGACCCCAGTCAGGCCAATGTCTTTGTCTATGACCGCGAGGCCTCGGTGGTGCGCCTCACCCCTGTTTCGCCGCTCGGCGCGCAAGGCGATGTCGTGCTTGTGGGCGCGGGGCTGAATGACGGCGACATCATCGCCGCTGCCGGAACCGGGCTCCTGCGCGACGGGCAGGAAGTTCGCCTGCCCGCAGATTTTGAATAGGGGGCGGGTCGATGTTTATCACGCGCCTTGCGCTGGAGAACTCGCGGGTTCTCGTTCTATTCATCGCCTTCCTTGTACTGGGCGGGCTTTTGACCTTCGCGAATTTCCCAAGCGCCGAAGATCCAACCATTCAGATCCGCAATGTCACCGTTATGGCGCCCGCGCCGGGGCTTAGCGCGACCGAGGTTGAAACCCTGATTGCGCGCCCCGTTGAAGAGGCGATGCGTGATATTCCCGAAGTGACGGATATATCCACATCGGCCTTGCGCGATAGGGCGATCATCGATCTTGAGATTACCGACTACACCAACGACGTGGATGCGGCGGTCCAGGAGATTCGCAATCGCGCGGAACGCGTCAGCGCCGATCTGCCGGACCAGTCGCTCGGGGTCTTTGTGGAAGACGACATCGGCCTTGTTTCCATCGCGACCATCGCGCTGTGGTCCGACGGTTTTTCCCCTGCCCGGATGCGCGAGGCGGCGGAAGACATCCGCAGCCGCATCTACACCCTAGATGGTGTGCGCAAAGTGCAGCTCTACGGCGTTCAGGAAGAACGCATCTATATTGAGTTTGATCCCTACCGCACGGCGCGGCTCGGCATCGGCCCTGCTGCCGCCGCGCAGGCCATTGCCGATCAAAATACTGTCACGCCTACCGGCGTCGCGGTGGCGGACGGGCGCCGCCTGGTGGTAGAGCCTTCAGGCGAGCTGACCTCGGAAGACGACGTTGCCAATGTCACGTTCCAGGTGCCGGGGACGGGGCAGCTGTTCCGCATCGGCGATATTGCCGACGTGCGGCGCGGCTATCAGGACCCGCCCGACAATCCCGCGTTTTTTAATGGCCGCCCGGCGGTGGTCATCTCGGTTTCCACCCACGAAGGGATCAACAACGTCGCATTCGGCGAGGTGCTCAGTACGGAACTCGCCGACATTCAGGCGGACCTGCCCATCGGGCTTGAGCTTGACTTTGCCTCGTTCCAGCCCGACCTCATCAAGGTCGCGGTCGATGGTGCCCTGTCGAATGTTTATCAGACGCTTTTCATTGTTCTCTTTGTGGTGATGCTGTTCCTTGGCTTGCGCGCAGGGATGATTGTTGGCGCCTTTGTGCCGCTGACCATGCTCGCGGGCGTCATCCTGATGAGCATCTTCGGGGTGGAACTGCAACGCATGTCCATCGCGGCTGTGATCATTGCGCTGGGGTTGCTCGTCGACAACGGCATCGTCATTGCCGAAGATATTCGCGTGCGCATGGAACGCGGCGCGGCACCCAACGAAGCGGCCAATGCGTCGGGCAAATCGCTTGCCATTCCGCTGCTCTCGTCCTCTCTCACCACCATGGCGGCCTTCATGCCGCTTACGCTGATCGCAGGTGCTGCGGGGGAATATGTGGGCACCCTTGGTCTTGTAGTGATCTTGCTGCTGGGCGCGTCGTGGGTTTTGTCCATGACGGTGACGCCTGCACTTTGCGCCTGGTTTCTCAAGGTCAAGCCCACATCCGCACCGAAGGCTGACCTTGGCTCGGAAGATTTCAGCGGCGCGCTTTATACCTTCTACAAGCGATTCATCGGCTTGCTCCTGAGAATGCGCGCGGCGTTCCTTGTGTTGGTCATGCTCATCCTTGCGGGGTCGGTCTTCACTCTGTCGCACCTTCCCAGCGCGTTTTTCCCAACCAGCGAACGCAATCAGTTCCTTGTCTATGTGGACCTGGAAGCTGGCGCCGACATTCGCGAAACTGAGCAAGTGACGCGGCGGCTCGCCGATTGGCTCAGCGATGCCAACGTCAACCCAGAGGTCACGTCGAATGTGGCTTATGTGGGTGAGGGCGGCCCGCGCTTTTATCTCGCACTCAGCCCCATGAAGCCCGCGCCCAATCGCGCGTTTCTTCTGGTCAATGTGGAAAGCCCTTCGCAGATTCCCGCGGTGCTTGCCCGCACCAACGCCTTTGTGGATGAGCATCTGCCCGAAGCGGTGGCGGATGCCAAGGCCATGTGGTTTGGCCCCAGCGAAACGGGGCATGTGGAATTCCGTGTCGTCGGCGATGATGCTGATACGCTTTACACCAGCGCGCTTGCAATCGAAGCGGTGTTCCGTGCCTTGCCTGGCGCAACGGGTGTGTCCATCGATTGGGAAAACCGGGTGCTCGAGCTTGATCTGCAAATCGATCAGGAACGGGCCCGCCGCGCCGGCGTTTCCTCGGCGGCGGTGGCGAGTTCCCTCCACAGCGCCTTTAACGGACTTGAGGTTACGAGTGTACGGGAGGGCCGCTTCGAAGTTCCCGTGGTCATGCGCGGCGAAGACGTAGCGCGGGAAACTCTCGCCGCCGTTGAAGGCGCGCTGGTGTGGTCCGACCGCGATCAGGACTTTGTGCGCCTGGGGCAGGTGGCCGATGGTGCACCGCGCTGGGTCTATCCCCGCATTGAGCGGCGTAATCTGGAACGCACAGTTACCGTGGGCGGGCGGTCGAGCGTGCTGGGCGCGCGCGAAGTGGTGGCGGAAATGCAAGACACTCTTGCGGGCCTTGACTTGCCGCCCGGTGTGCGTGTTGAAATCGGTGGTGAACCGGAAGATCAGGCCAAGGCACAACGTCGCCTCTACGCCAATTTCCCTCTTGCGCTCGGGATCATCGCGCTGCTGCTGGTAGCGCAGTTCAATTCAATCCGCCGCGGGGCGATTATCCTGCTCACCATTCCGCTGGTCCTGATCGGCGCGGTGCTCGGTCTTGTCGTCATGGGGGCGCCGTTCGGGTTCATGGTGCTTCTGGGGCTGGTGAGCCTTGCCGGGATTGTGATCAACAACGGCATCGTGTTGATCGACCGAATTGTGGAGGAAGAACGCAAGGGCGTTGCCCAGGCCGAAGCCATCATGGTTGCGTGCCTGTCGCGCCTACGGCCGATCCTGATGACCACGCTCACGACGGCGCTGGGCCTCATTCCCCTGATCCTCTTTGGTGGGGCACTTTTCTATGGCATGGCCTCGGCGATTGCCTTTGGCCTTTTGGTGGGGACCGTGCTGACGCTGGGCGTGGTGCCGGTGCTTTACAGCCTGCTGATCGGGGATGGCGGGGGGCGTTAGACACTTTCGCGTATCTCCCTGCATCTCAGCGCAGGAAAAGGGCATCCAAAGTGTCTAACGCCGTTGATTTTATTGAGTTCTCACAGAACTCTTGACAGCTGCGTCCGGGGTTCGCCCGCCCCGTGGGCCCTCCAATCTTCCGCGTAGAATCGAGCGCTTGCCGCAAGTCGACGTGGTCAGTCCAGACTGAGCGGAACGTCGATCCGGTCTGCTTCAGGCCAAAGTCCCCCGGAAAGAAAGGCCGCCTCGATGGCATCGATATCCGATCCAATCGTCTCCGATACCGACCTTCCAAGGTCATGGGTCGCATTTCCGATGACAAGAAGTCGCGCGTTCTCCTGTTCTGCCAGGATCGGCACAAGGTCTTCGTCGTGAGCCCTGGCATCCAACTCGCCTTGGATGAAAAGTGTCGGAACGTCTCGCAGATCGGAAGCGGAGAGGAAGACCTCATGGGCGCCGCCGTGGTCAAGTGCGTCACAGGCTGCGGGGAAGGGTAGATGCGCGCCAGCGCCTGTGAGCGCGACGGACGCTTCCGCTTCGAAGCGGACCAGACGTGCCGGATCGGTCTGGTCCGCGCAGTCGAAGGCGATCACAGCGGCATTCACCGGAAGGCGCTCGCGGTAAAACTGCATCATGGCCTGACCGACGAAGCTGAACTCGCCGGCATCCATTTGCGAATAAAGCATTGGAAGTAGCCAACTTTCGCGCGTTCGCCGCAAAGCCAGCGCCGTCGTGATCTCGAGATCGGTTCGACCCACCGTTAGCGTTGTCTCGCCGAGGGGGACGGTTACCGGTTCCTCTTCGAGCCGCTCGAGCACACCCCCAATCAGACCTGAGAGCACCTCACCTCCGCCTTGGGGTTGGCCGAATGCCGGTCCGAGGCGCTCACCGAGTTCGGCGATGTAGCTGTCAATTGTCGACGGCATAGCCAACGACGTTCCGGGCAGGAGGAACTGGGTCAGCACAGCACGGTTCACGTGCTCGCCGTGGCGGCGAATGTAGTAAAAAGCCTGCTGCGCGCCATAGCTGCCGCCGGACAGGTTGATCTGGCCATATCCCATGGCCTCGCGGATGGCATCCGCATCGTCCGCAATCGCCGCGGTGGTGTATCCGCGCATGTCGGCGCCCGCCGTTGCGACGCAAGCCGGCAGCAGGCGTGCATGCGCGTCAGCCATGTCCGCCGGGGTGACCGGGCGGTCAAGCGGGAACCGGATCGGCGCACAATCCAGGTTGGGTTGTGAGGCGCCCACGCCGCGCTGCTCGATGAAGACCACGTCGCCATGGGCTAGCAAGTGGCCGTATGCACTGCGCAGGGCATCGATAGAGCCGAAGTCGGTCGCACTCTCCCCCGGCCCCCCGAAGAATACAAAAGTTGGAACGCCGACATCCGTGCCTTCCAGCCGAAGATACGCGACCTCGATCTCGCGCGAATCTGGATTGGCGCGATTCTCTGGCACTGAGATGTGACTGAACGCATCGCTGAACGCGTCTTCGGGCTGGTCCGGCATTGTGGCACAGGCAGCCGTTGCCGCGCTCAGGGTCATACAGGTCGCAAACAGAAGGCGTCGAAGGGATGATGTCATCGTGGGGCTCCTCGTTGGATAGTCCCCTTGCGTGGCAGGTTTCGGCCTGAAAGACCTGAAGCCCGCCTGAAATCCGCGCTGAAATTAGTCTGAAACCGGGTCGCCGCTGGCCAGCTGGCGTTCCGCCCCGATGATGATCGCAAACAGCGACGGCGAGGACACTTCCGTTCCCGCGTCCGGGAAAGTGGCCCGAACAGCCGATGTCACGGCCAGGGACCGTGGCAGGGCCGTCTCGATTTCCGCCAGCAATTGCCCTGCCTCATCCTGGCGTCCCGTCGCTGCGAGCGCGGCCACCCGGCCCAGGCTCGCACCCAGTTCGCCGGGCGGGAAAGGCAGATCATGATAGGTGGTCGACAAGCGCTCAAATTCAGCCAGCGCGCCGCTCGCATCACCTGCGTCAAACCGGGCGATTGCCGCGTGCAGCCGGGGCGCAAGACCATCCAGAACGACGCCGAGTTCAGTATACTCTGCGGCTGCGGCCTCGAAGACTGATCTGGCCTGCTGCAACCTCTCAACCCTTGCGTCGGGCGAGAGTTGCTCGGCCGATGCCATCAGCGCAAGGCCGTGCCGGTAAGTGAAGTCCGCATGCAGGCGGCTCGCACCGAGGGTATCGCTCAGCGCCAGCCCTCGTTCGACATACACGTCGGCGGCGTCGGCGTTGATCCGCCCGATTTCGAAGGAGGCTAGATGCATGAGTACATTGAGCTGGCCTGGCCGGTGTTCGGCTGTGGTGTAGAGCGTCATCGCGTCCAGAAGGTGTCGCTCCCGCGCCGCGTCGTCGAGCGCCGGGTTGCTGCCTAACGCCGTATGAGCCCGCGCCATGCCGCGCGTGTCCCCGATCGTCGCGAACACAGAGAGGGCCCGTTGCAGGCGCGGCAAACCCCAGCGCTCGTCGAAGCTGGGGTGCACCATCGTGCCGGCACTCAGCAATCCCTCCGCGAAGGCCTCAACCTGGGCGGACATGAGGAGGGGGTCGACGAGTTCGGCCCGGATCGCGAGGTATTCGGCAATCCGTCCCTGATCGGCCCGGACACGGGATAGGCCGCCCAGCGCGGCCGCATGGATCACAGGCGCAAAATTCTGGTCGGCATGCGCGCGGGCCTGCGCGAATAGCGCCTCTGCCGCACTCAACTGACCACGGCCAAAGGCGATTTCCCCGGCGAGCAGGTCCAGTTTTGCGCCACCCCGCGCAACGGGACCATTGTCGGGCTGCGGTCGCGACTGTGTGGTCTGGGTCCAGGCCCGGTCCCACTCGCCCATTTCGTAGAGCATGGTCGCCAAACCGACGCGCGCCTCAATTTGATCGGCATCGCGGATCAGCGCCGCCTCGTAATAGCGCCGGGCAAGTTCGGGCTCGCCTTGCGCGCGCGCGGCCTGAGCGCGCTGGATGTCCCGCTCGATTGAGCTATCAGATCGCATTGGCCCGAACCACCAGACCAACGAGGTCAGGAGTAGAAAAATCGCCGCAAGGCCGAACCAGATCGGTGCGCGCCGTGTCCCTAGATTGAACCGATTGTTTGCTGCTGTCCCGGAAAGGGCGTTTCCGGCCAACGCTGACGGCGTCGGTCCGATCCATCGATACCCTTTTCCGTGGACTGTTTCGATGAACCGCGGAGCAGTGGCCGAGTCGCCCAAAGCTGCTCGCAGCTCGCGGATCGATTGCATCAGCGTATTGTCGGTCACTATGCGGTCGGGCCAGACCGACTCGAACAGCTCATCGCGCGTCCTTAACTTCTGCGTTTGATCCAGGAAATGCTCCAGAAGGCGCGCACTCTTCGGTCGCAGCCGAACCGACCGCTCGCCGTCAGATAGCTTTCCGGTTTCCGGGTCGAACGTGAACTCTGCAATTTGGATCAGTGACATGATGCCAATCTGCCGCACGGTGGGTGAGATTACTAGAACCTGTCATGGCTCGCTGCGGTGCTGGAACCGGTTTGCTTGTGTTCTGATCACAATGGCGGGGCGCGTTAGACACTTTCGCGTATCTCCCCGCATCTCAGCGCGGGAAATCGCCTTCTGAGGTGTCCAACGCCCTTGAACTTTGGTTCGGGACGGCGTCCTGAGGGGGCGGGAGGCGCCTCTCGCGGCATTTTCCCGCCTTCACAGAATAGACATGAATTCAGTATCTAAGCGGCATCCGGCCCGGCCCCCGCGTCAGCGTGGCTGTGGACCTTCCGCCCCGAATTTGGGAATACTCGTTCATGCGAGCGCGCAGTGAGTCGCAAAGAAATTTCGGACATATTATTGCGGCGGCGCTTTGGGCGGCGCTGGCGTTCGCTATTCTTGCAGCATCTGTGCCCGCGCGGGCGGAAACGGGCCTTGCCTATACGGTTGAGATTAACGGTGTGGACGACGGCACCCTGCGGGGGCTTTTGCTTCAATCCTCCCAACTCGTCGCGCTCAGCGCCAATCCACCGGCAACGGTAACCGGCATTCGCCGGCGCGCGGGGGCTGATCTGGGCCGTCTTGCCGCCGTCTTGCGGTCCGAGGGCTATTATGGCGGCGAGGTTACCTATCAGGTGGACAGCGCCGCACGGCCCGTCCGCGTCCATCTGAATGTGACGCCCGGACCCCACTTCCTCCTGCGCTCCTATGATGTGACCTATGGCGCGGGGGTGGACGGTGATTTTCCCGCGACCATCGCCGACTTCGCGGACGCCCGCGGCCAGCCCGCCACCGGACGCTCAGTGCTGGCGCTTCAGGCGCAGGTGCTCAATCAATTGCATGACAATGGCTATCCCTTTGCCGAGCTGGGCGACCGCGTCGCCGAAGCGCATGTGGAAGATGCGCGACTTGATGTGCACCTGACCATCGATCCCGGGCCGCGTGCCCGGTTTGGCGCGACCACGCTCAACAACCCGACCCGCGCGCGCGATGAATTCATTCGGGGCCGCATCAGTTGGCAAGAGGGTGAGCCCTTCAACCGCCAGGCCCTGCGCGACGTTCTTGCGGCGTTGGAAGAAACTGGTGTCTTTTCCAATGTTTCGGTGGAGCCCGCCGCGACGCCTAATACCGATGGCACGTTGGACATAACCATCACTGTAGAGGAGCGCGCGCCGCGCTCCATCGGCGCTGGTCTGCGCTACGGTACATCAGAGGGCGCGGGGGCCCGAGTATTCTGGGAACATCGTAATCTCTGGGGGCGGGCGGAACGGCTGCGCCTTGAGGCCGAAGTCGCAGAGATCCACCAGACGGCAATGGCGCAGTTGCGCCAATCGCGCTTCCTGCGACCTGACCAGGATCTTCTGACCACGCTTACCCTGTTTAATGAGGTGGCTGAGTCCTATGACGAGACCGGTGTGTCCGCTTCGATCGGGCTTTCCCGTCGCCTGTCGCCGTCACTGACCGCCCAGGCGGGGATTGAGGGCCGTGTATCCGTGGTGGACGAGGGCGATGTGCGCCGCGACACCCGTCTGGTGCGCCTGCCGATTGGCCTGTCTTACGACACGACGGACAATGTGCTCGACCCCACCGAGGGCCTGCGCGCATCCCTTTCCTTTGCGCCGACCGTGGGGACCAGCGAGACGGACTTGCTCTATGCAAAGACCGAGGCGCATGCGGCGGCTTATCACGCCGTTGACGACAACAACCGCGTTATTCTTGCCGTTCGCGCGCGGCTTGGCATGGTTGCGGGCGAAGCCAACCTCGATCTTCCGGCCAGCGAGCGCTTTTATTCCGGCGGCGGTGGGTCGGTGCGCGGCATCGACTATCAGCTTGCCGGGCCCATAGATGCCGACGGTGACCCCATCGGCGGTCGGTCAGTGGTGGAGATCGGCGCTGAAGCTCGCATACGCGTGACAGACCGCGTCGGGATCGTTCCTTTCATTGAGGGCGGCTCAGTCTTTACCAGCGACGTTCCCGACTTTTCCGAAGACCTGCAATGGGGCGCGGGCATCGGCCTGCGCTACTACACCGCCTTTGGGCCGGTTCGCCTTGATGTGGCGACGCCCCTCAATCGCCGCGAAGGGATCGACGACGTGGTGCAGGTCTATATCAGTCTGGGGCAGGCGTTCTGATCATGAGCCTCGCACCCAACCAGATAGGACCCTTGAAGTTCGCCGGCATGGCGCTGGCCGGACTTGGCGCGCTCGTCATCGTGCTGTTTCTGCTGTTGCAGGTGCCGCCTGTGCAGCGCGTGTTTCTTGGTGCGGTTGCCAACAGCGCACTGGCGTCGTCGGGGTTTGAGGCGCGCGTGACTGGTACGGGCGGGCTCTGGCCCTGGCGCATCCGGGCCGCACGGATCGCCCTGTCTGATACTGAAGGCAGGTTCCTTGACCTTGATGATGTCGATGTGCGCCTGCGTCCCTTCGCACTGCTGGGCGGGTCGGTCGCAATTGATCGACTGGAGATCGGCGGCGGCACCTATGTGCGGCAACCGCTACCACAAGAACGCGCGCGCGAGCCCTTTCGCTTACCAACCCTGCCGTCGCGGTTTGAGGTTCGCCGGACCATAGCGGTCGAGGAGTTTGTCCTTGGCCCGTTCAATATCGCGGTGACAGATAATCCCGTGACGGTCGAGGGTCACGGCATGTTGAGGCTGGGCCGCAATGGGCTCAACGCGAATGTGCAATTGGACGCTGGGGATGCGGGCGATGCCTCCCTGATCGCGCGAATGGATGCGCGCGCGCGGGAGTTTTCAATTGATGCGGCGGTCTCTGATACCGAAGGGCGGTGGCTTGCACCACTTACGCCTCTGGGTCCGGGAACACCCATTGCCGGAACCTTCCGCGCAACGGGCCCGCAAGACCGCATCGTCCTTGCATCAGATGCACAATGGGGCGCGGCGCGTTTCCAGATGGATGGCACCGCCGATTGGCGAGACAGCTTGATCGTTTCGCTCGAAGGCACGTTGCGCAATGGATTGAGCGGCAATGCGCGGGCGCTCGCCGGTGCGGAACACGCCTTCGAAACGGCGTTTGAAATTGCCCGCGACGGCACCATGCGCATCGATAGGGCGCACGTCGCGTCTAACACATTTGTGGCGTCCCTCAGCGGTGCGTTGGGGGATGAAGCGAACATTTCCGGCGAACTCTCATTGCGAGACACGGCGGCGCTTGCACCGGCCCTGGGGCTGGAGGCGCTGGGCGAGACATCGGTTCAGTTTGGCGCAACGGGTCCACGCCGCGCCGCTGTCATTGATATCAATGGTTCGGCGGCGGTTCTTGGCGCGAACGATATTACCGCCCACGATATCGCCTTCACACTCCAAACGACCCTCACGCGCGAGGGCGCCATCGCCGACGGAACTTTGCGTGCGGATGCCGCCCGGATCAGCGGCGAGGCTCTGCTGCCCGCGCTTCAGGACCAAGGCGCGATGCTGACCGCCACTTTCCGCAATGGCGCCGCCCGCGAAGCGTTCGATGTGCAATCGCTGATGGGTCAATGGGGCCCGCTTATGTTGGCGGGCGAAGGCGACATCGCTGCCGATGGGCCCATGCGGTTTGAAGGAACTCTGGGGGCCGATGACCTGACGCAGCTTGACGACCGGCTCAGCGGTGCGGGGCATTTGATTGTTTCGGCGCGGCGCGCACGGTGGGATGGCGCATTGAACATCCACATCACGGGCGATACCGAGCGCTTTGCTGCGACGGGCGATCTCGCGCAGTGGATTGGTCCCGCGCCGCATCTGCTGGTCGAGGCATCCGTGACCGATGACGCCATTGATCTTGCCACAGCAGAGGCCGCGCTTGCGGCGGGCAGCGCGACCGTGTCCGGTGGGATCGACCGCGCAGGCAACGCCGTGAACCTTGAAGGGCAATTCGCCAGTGCGGACCTTTCTGTGTTCGCCGCGGATCTTGGCGGGACCATGACGGGCAGTTTTAGCGCGACCGGGCCGCTTTCCGCGCCGGTGATGAATGTGTCAGTGCAAAGTCCCGCCCTGCAATCGCGCGGCCTTGCCCTGCGCGATCTTGAAGCGCGCCTTGAGGACGACGGCAACGCGGGCCGCCTCACCTTGCGCGCGGATGGCAGCGCGGGCCCAATCACTGGGGACCTGCCGTTCACCCGAACGAGCGAAGACCTGTTTGGCGAGTTGACCCTCAGCGCGGCGGGCATCGAAGTCACGGGCCCTGTTGCGATGCAGGGCGGCGTACCGCAGGGCGCGCTGCACGCCGGGTCAGAAGATATTGCCGACTTCGTTACGCTTCTGCGCGCCTTTGGCGGCACAGAAGATGCGTTGCGTGCTCATGGCGCGTTGGACGCGGATTTCACCTTCGAGGGGCGGCAGGGAACCGCGTCGATTGCCATTGCCAATCCGGCTCTTGAGGGCGTCGATATTCCGGCGCTTGCGAGCAACATCACGCTCAACGCCGCGCTGGATCTAAGCGTGGCGCCGGGCATCGACGGGCAATTGGTTGCCGAGGGCGTACGCTTTGGGCCAAGCCGTTTCAGCGTGATTGACGCGAAAGCGCGCGGGCCCTTCGCCGATCTTGGTGCATCGCTGTCATTACGCGGTCCGGCGGAAGACCCTTTCCATTTGGATGTGGAGGCCGTGCGGCGCGAAGCGGGTGCGGGATCGGAGATCACGCTGACCTCCGCCGAAGGCCGCTCGCTCGACTTTGAAGTGGAACTTGCGAGCGGCGGCACGCTGACCATAGGGCCCGAGGGGGTGGAGCTTTTGCCCACCGCCTTCGCCGTTCGCAATCTTGCGACAACGCGCGAAGGGGTGCTGGCCGCCGAAGCGCGCCTGTGGGCGGGGTCGCCTTACGCGCAAATCACAGCAGAGGATGTGCCTGCGGGCTCATTGGCGGTCTTTGGCCTGCCGGTGGATTGGACGGGCATATTGAACGGCGAGGTGACACTTGATGCGCGGGGGCAGGGCGCGCCCTTGCGTGTGGCCCTGACGGCGAGCGAGCTCACCAACGACCCGGACCTTGCGCCTCTCAATGCGCGGCTCACAGTGGAAGCCAGCGGCGCGGACCTGGAGGCGCAGCTCGCCCTGACCGATGCGGCCAACGGAACGTCGCTGCTTACCGCGCAATCGACCGTTCCTCTCGATTGGCAGGTCGGGCGGTTCACACCGGCCACCGATTGGGATGCGCCGTTGAGCGGTTTTGTACGGGCGAGCGCGCCCCTCGAACGCCTTTGGCCCTTTGTACCCGTGGACACCATTGCGGTGGGCGGGGCGCTGAATGCGGACGTCACCATCGCGGGTACGCTCGGCAGCCCCCAGGCCCATGGGCAGGCGCATGTTGCGCAAGGCACGCTCGAACATTTTCAGAGCGGCTTCATCCTTCGTGAGGCGCAAGGGACGTTGTCTTTCGATCAGACGGGAGACCTGACCACCGAAATCCACGCGACCGATGGCAATGGCGGTACGGCTGACCTTGCCGCGACGGCGCATCTGCCCCGCGCGGAAGCCTGGATGGTGGACGGGACCCTGCGGCTCAATGAGCTGATGGTAGCGCGCCGCGATGAATTGCAGGCGCAGGCGAGCGGCGATTTGCGCCTGAGCGGCAGCCTTGCCGAGGCGCGCCTTGAAGGCACGGTCACCATGGACCGCATTGATGCGCAGATCCCCAATCAGCTGCCGCCGTCGGTGGTGGATCTGCCCGTGGTCTATGTGGATGGCGAAGGCTCTCTCGTCGAGAGTCAAAATGGAAACGATACGGCGCAGGCTCTGAACGCGCCACTTGAACTTGATGTAACGGTCAACATACCGCGCCGTGCCTTTGTACGGGGGCGGGGCCTCGACAGTGAATGGAGTGGGTCGCTCGCCCTTGGCGGGACCATGAGCAAGCCACGGATCAACGGCACGGTGTCCATCGTGCGGGGGACATTCGATCTCTCACGCTCGCGGTTCGATTTGACCGAAGGTGCGATCACATTCCTGGGCGGCGACCGCATGGATCCGCAGGTGCGGGTCGAAGGTCAGGCGCCGGGGCCCGACTTTACATCGATCATCCGCGCGCGCGGGCCTGCCCGGTCGCCCACCCTTACCATCACATCGGACCCGGTGATGCCGCAGGAAACGGTTATGTCGCAAATCCTGTTTGGCAAACGGCCTGAGGACCTCAGCGCCTTTGAACTGGTGCAAATCGGGGAGGCGACGGCGTCCCTTTCCGGGGCGGGGGGGCTTGATCTTCTGGGCGCGGCCCGGCGCGCCACCGGGCTTGATGTGCTTTCCATTGGCTCGCGGGAAACCAGCACGGGCGAACAGGGTGTTGATGTGACTGTCGGCCGGTATGTGGCGCCGAATGTTTTCGTGGGCGCACGGCGCGGGTTCGAACCGGGAAGCAGTGCGGTTACGGTTGAAATGGAAGTCACGCCGCAGGTCACGATCGACGCCGAAGTGCGTCAGGACAGCGAAGGCAGTGTTGGTATCGATTGGCGACGCGATTACTGACCATCAGGCTTGCGTCAGTGGCAGTATTTGAAACTCTTCTTCCACACGCGCCTTCAGGCGTTTGACACTGGGCAGATGAATCCGCCCGTAGCCAAGCTCGACCAAATGATCCGCTTCAAGCCTTTTCAGCGCCTTGCCCACGGCAACGCGGCTTACGCCCAGTATGACGGCGAGATCTTCCTGCCGGCACTCGATAGTTTCCGATTTCGCATCGGGTTCGACCGATGTCAGCAACAAGCGGGAAATGCGCGCCGGGAGCGAGAGCCGACGCTGCATGTCGAGAAATTCAACCAGCTCATAATTGCGTAATGTGGAGATGGTCAGGAGCGCGCGCGTGATGGCGGGCTCATCCTCCATCAGCGCGAGGAACTTGGTGCCGCTCACTTGCGTGATTTCGGTCGGCCCTTGTGCCCAAATGTTCTGACTGCGCGGCATACCCGCAAACAGAGTGAAGTCGCCAAAGTGTTCACCGGGAAAAAGAAGCGCTGAGGCAAGGAACGATCCATCAAGCCCCATGTTGCCCGCGACCACTTTGCCGGCGGTGACAAAGCTCATGTGGCTGTCCGCATCGCCCCGCTGCTGGATCATCTGCCCGTCGGCATAACGCCGCCGGACCCCGGCGGCGAGGATCCGGTCCATCACAGCGGGGGGCAAAAAATCCGCCAAAGTCCGGGTCTTTTCGCGAAGAACGCGCATTCGGTCCTCAAATGTAACTTGTTAGCATTTTGTCTCGCGCGGGGCGGCTAGTGTCAAGCGCGGGGCAGATGGCGCCGCCGCGATTTCAGGAGAGAACCATGAAGCTCTGGGGCGTATCGGTTTCCTATTTCACAGGAAAGCTGGAAGCGTACATGCGGTACAAAGGCATCCCGTATGAGATGGATCACCCTTACGCCGATGCCGCGCGCATCAAGGCCGCCGCTGGCGCAATCCAGGTGCCGATCATTGAGCGCGACGACGGGCGCTTCATGTCGGACACGACCCCGATCATTCAGGAATTCGAGCGTGAGTTTCCCGACCGCCCGGTCATGCCGTCTGACCCGGTAGTAAAATTCATCGCGCTTCTGATCGAGGACTATGCGGACGAATGGCTCTGGCGGTCGGCGATGCACTATCGTTGGAGCTATGACCATGGGCGGGAGCTCATCTCGCGCCTGCTCGTGGATGAGGTCATGACTCATGTGAAGGCGCCGCGCGCGCTCAAGATCGCGTTGATGAAATATCGCCAGCGCATGGGTTATGTGGTTGGCGACGGCGTGACCGATGAGACGTGGGATCATGTGGAGCAGGGCTACTACAACGCCCTCAAGTACATGACGGTCATGCTGGCGAACCGGCCCTATCTGCTCGGCAACACGCCCTCCATCGCCGATATCGGCCTTATGGGGCCGATGATGCGCCATTTCAGTCAGGACCCTGATCCCACGGCGATCATGCGCTGGGAAGGTCCTGCTGTCTTTGATTGGGTGGGACGCGTGTGGAACGCGGGCGCGACGGCGGGACCGGCGACTTTCGTCGATGAAGTGCCGGAGGACGCAAAACCCCTGCTGAACGAGATTGCCGAAACCCACATGGTGCAGCTGCGGGAGAACGCACTTGGATTTGGGCGCGGTGAGAAGCGTTTCGCTTTGACGGTGCAGGGATGCGCCTACAAGGATGTGCCGGTCTCTCAATATCGGGTCTATTGTCTTGAGCGGCTGCGGGAACAATTCGCGGAGCTTGATGAGGGCTCACAAGCCAAAGTCAAAACATTGCTGCACCAGCCGGAGTTCGATCTCATCTGGACCGATACAGTGGCGGCAAACTCAGGCTATGATCCTGACCGTCAAGCGCCCTTTAACAAGTCGATCAATGTCTTTGGCGCCAACCCCGTCGCCGCGCGCATCGAAAAGCTCGCGGGCGTCTTCAACCGGAAGGCTGCATCATGACCACGCAAACACGGCTAGAACTCCTGGGCGTGCCCGGTTCGCCCTACACACGGAAAATGCTGTCGCTGCTGCGCTATCGCCGCATCCCCTACAATCTGACCCTCGGGGGACACAAAATGGGGGAGGAGAGCGAGCGGCCGGTGCCGAAGGTTAAGCTGCTTCCCACGTTCTATTTCCCGGACGGCAATGGCGGCGTCGAGGCGGTGGTGGATTCAACGCCTATCATCCGCCGTCTTGAAAAAGACTATGCAGGGCGCGCGGCGCTGCCCGCCGACCCAGCGCTTTCTTTCATCAATGACCTGATCGAGGATTTTGCCGACGAGTGGCTGACCAAGCCCATGTTCCATTACCGCTGGGCGCATGACGAAGACGCAAAGAACGCCGGGCCGCTACTTATTTTTTGGTCGGACCCGACCTTGCCGGACGACAAGGCGAAAGAGACGGCGGCCTTCATCGCGAACCATCAGATCAACCGGCTCTACGTGGTGGGCTCGAACGACGTCACCGCGCCGACGATCGAGGGTAGTTTTGAACGGCTCGTTGGTATTCTGGATAAGCTGATCCAGAAAAACGGCTACGTGCTGGGCCCGCGACCGGCATCGGCTGATTTTGCCTTGTTCGGGCAACTGACGCAGTTGGCTTACGTGGAGCCCACGTCCGCGCGCTATCTGAATGCCGCGTCACCGCGTTTGCGTGCCTGGCTCGACCGCGTGGAAGATCTGTCGGGCCTTGAGGTGGATAAGGGTGTGTGGCCCGCGCTTGGCGATCTTGCGCCGTCACTAAAACCATTGTTGTCAGAGATTGGCCGCGTCTATGCACCGTTCCTGCTGGCGAATGCGCAAGCGGTTCAGGCGGGCGACAAGTCTTTTGAAACTGAGATCGACGGGCGCGCCTGGACCCAGCCGACCTTTTCCTATCAGGCGAAGTGCCTCATGTGGTTGCGCGAGGGCTATGCCGCCTTGCCCGCGGATGCGCAAAGCGACCTCGTAAATGTGTTGGCAGGCACGGGGTGCGAGGCGTTGTTTTCCTGACCCTGGCGCACCGCCGCGCGATGTGTGGGTAAGGTTAATCCCGCGCAGGTTCTTCATTTCCCGCCATGCGGTTGAATTTTCCAAGGGCTTGTGCCGCTCCCGATAGTGGTTTGCACAGTATTCTCACATTGTGACTGCCGAATGTGACTGCCTCATGCGATACTTGCCGCCGCACCCGCGTGTTGGGAACACGTTGGACGGGGAAAGGGCGCGCTATGGGACGGCTAATTTTCTGGCTACTTGTGCTCGGCATGATCGCCGGGGCGTATTTCATCTACACACAGGATCCTGATCCTGCCAACGCGCGTGCGGCAGTGAACGGCACCTTTGCCAGTTTGCATTCGCGCCTGACGCAAGCGATAGCTGATGCGCAAAGCGCGACCGACGATGCGATGGAACCAGTCGCCGACATGGGTACGGAATCCCGAGCCGATGACGGGGGCGAGGACATGGGCCATGAGCCCGATGAGCAGGTCGTCGTTGAAACGCCGCGTCCGGCGCCGGGCGATGCAGGTGATGAGCAAGGGCCCGACCAATACCGCGCGTGGATCAGCGAAGCGCGCACCACACATCCGTACCCGGAAAGCGAAGAGCGTATGCACGAGGTGATGATGTGCGAATCGGGGGGAAAGGCGACGGCCGTGAACTCGGCTGGACCCTATTCGGGACTGTTTCAATACAGCCCCGACACCTGGAACGCCGATTGGAACACCTATCGCGACGAAGACATTCTCGACCCGCGCGCGCAAATCTTTGCGACTGCGCTCGCCTGGAGCAATGGCATGCAAGGTCATTGGGGCTGCTATAACCGCACGCACTAGCGCCAAATGAAAAAGCCCCCGCCCGCAAGGGCAGAGGCTTTCGCTTTGCGAATTTTTGGGTTGCTAATTCCCGCTGGTTTCTGCTCCTGCCTGGGCACATTGGGCAAAAGCACCAAAGACGAAGGCCGCCGCCTCGGTATTCTGTTCCATGGTCAGCTCGCCGCTCATCTGGCTGGCCCGTTCATTGTTTCCCTGAACGCTGGCGAGCACCATGTGGAAGGCGGGGGGCGATAGCTCGTCCCGGGCGAGATCGGCCACACAAGTACAGACCGCCTCGCCGGTATTTGTGTTCGCTTCGCAGGCTTGTTGCAGGTCATTGCGGTCACTGCGGGTGATGGTGTTCGTGTTGTCGCCGCCGCCGCAACCGGCAAGAAGCAGGGTGCCCGCAAGCGCCAAAATCAAAGTCGGGGCTTTCGCCGAGGTCATCGCCATTTCAAAGGTCCGCCATGTTTGTGGAAAGAATCGGAAGGGATACGCACATTTGCCAAATCCTAGGGAGGAGGGGCCATCCGATGCAAGCCTTGCGTGAATTTTCAAGCCCCTTTCGCCATTCAGCTAGGGTTCATCGGTGGGCCGCTAGGTTTGGGGTCAAGTAGTAACACGCTAGGCAGGGCGCCAACTCCGGAAAGGAGACCGGCGCTATGAAACACTTTTTTCAAAAAACCCTTGGTGGGCTCGCGCTTGCCGCGACCATGATTGTCGGGGCTAGCGTTGTCGCGCCGCAATCGGCGCTTGCCGATCACAATGATTCTTATGGGTCCTATGACCGCAACGCCGACGCGCGTGTAACGGTGGACCTCAACATTCGCTTCGGGCCGAGCCGCGACTATTACGTGGTTGATACAATCCCTCGCGGGCGTCAGGTGCAGATTATTCGCTGCCTGCCCAATCGCGATTGGTGCGAGGTCAGCTATGGCCGCCAGCGCGGGTGGGCCGCGTCCCGCTATCTCTACCACACGCGTTATGACCGGTCCTACGATCGCTGGAACGACAACGACCTCGTGATTGCGTTCGACTTCTTCGCGAACATTCTCGATTGGAGTAACGACCGCCGTCACCGCTACGATGACCGCCGCTGGGGTGACGACTACTATCGTCATGTGCATCAAAGTGGTCGTCGCGGCCATGATGATTGGCGCGGCCGTCATCCCGGCCATGGCAACAACCATTACGACAATGGCCGCCACAACGGCCATCACGATCGGGATCGCAACTATGATCGTGACCATGATCGGGATCGTGATTACGACCGTGATTATGACCGCGACAGGGATGGGCGCTGGGGCAGGTAAGCTCCCCATTGCCTCCTAACGGGGGCAACGCTGGGAAGCAGGCGCGCCGCGACATTCGCGGGGCGCCTGTTTTTCTTTAGAAGGGGGGAGTGCGGTCGGGCTAGAACTGAGGTAGATACTCGCCGTACCCGGGGCGGCAATATCCAAAGTCATACTGACCGGCATCAAACGGCGCTCGGTAAAGCGCATAGCCAGTCATTCCCGCGGCGGCGATCAGCCCGCGCGCCCAAGTCAGTTCATGGTCGATATCTTCCGGTGCCCAGTCCGAAAAATAGGCCACTTTCTCAGCATAGGTCGTCGGCAGGCGTTCGATCTCGGCGAGTATCTGTTGATACGCCAAATGGTCTTCGCCAATTGCGAAATATGCTGAGGCGGTTTTCAAGTGATCGCCAAAGTCTTGCGCATAACGTCCTTCGATAGCGAGACCTCGCAAGATGTTCTCGCGGTCGGAGTCGCAAAAGGCAATCTCAGTTCGTACCGAAAGCGTGCTGAATGCATTCTCATGCATCAGCTCGGTTTCGCTCGCATCACCCAGTATGGTTGCAAGATTTTCCATGCGCGCATCCTGTACGCGATCAAAGACTCTATCGCGTTCTTCATTGGGTGTGTCGCCATAGCTGACCAAGTGTCCTAAGTATCGTGTAGAGGGGTAGGGATCATCGTCATCAGGAGCCCGGTCGAGAAAACTGCGCCCCCAGGTAAATCGGTCGTCGGGGTCGATGCCGCCAAGATGCGGCTCATATAGTTGAGCAAGCGCATCATAGTCAGATAAAAGTTCCTGTGCAGGTGGCTGGAGCCAGACATTTGCATCGTATTCGTTGAACTCAAATCGATTGCCATAGTCGATAAGTTGGTCGACCAGAAATGAACGGGCCTCATCTGAAAAAAGGTCTGCGTTCAGATCGTAGAATCCGACGAGATCATTTGCGCGGTTGCAGTTGTCAAAATGCGAAACATAGATGTCGAGCAGATACTCGACATAGTCCCGCGCGATGTCCTGTCGATCCTGCAAACGATAAAGCGCTAAAATCCCATTGGCTTCACGCAACCACTCAAAGACGTCGTAGTGGAATAGGGTGACATCAGCTGCATTGTAGGTAAATGCGATAGCACGCGTGTCATAGCCCAAATCGTGCTCGACCCTAGCGATCCAGATGGATAGCTCAAGTGTTGGGCCGCCCATGCGGATATAGAAGACATCTTCATCCTCATTGCCGGGTTCGCACGTTTGAATGATGCCGCGTTGGTCCCATGCTTCACGGACCGCCATGCGAGCGAGTTCATCACGCGCGCGAGCAGCGAGATCGTCAAAACCCGCGCGACGCATACGTTCGGCCAGGATCCAGATATCGCTTGTGTAGTAGCTTAAATAGTGGCTGACGGATGAGGGGCCGTGTGCTGTCTGTTCGGTGAGGACTTGTTCGAATAGAGCTTCGGCCTCGTTGCGCGCGCCACGACTTGCAAGGCGCGCGGCTATATAGGCTTGGGCGCTCCAGCTTGCATCATGTGCCAACGCCTCCCGCTCAAAACATGCGGGGTTCTCGGCAATCGCGCAGGAGCGCAATCGTTCGCGCGCGGCCATGGCGTCGGCAGATTGCGCCGCCGCGATTGCGGGCCATACGGCCGCAATGATCAGAGTGAAGAAGAACCAAAGGTGTCGCATGTAGCCCCCGCACTTTAAGCGCGAAAGGAACGTACCATGAACGCGTCGCTCGGCGCAAATCGGCGCGCCGAAGCGGCAGGATGATTGGCCTAGGCCACGGCCATAAACGGCGTGAAGTCCTTGCCCAGGTCGTGGGCGACCGCTTCATGGGTGATGGCGCCCTTGTGGACGTTCAGCCCGCGCGCGAGGTGCGGGTTGTCGGCCATGGCCTTCGCCGCGCCTTTTTCCGCCAGCTGCAGGGTGAAGGGCAGGGTCGCATTATTGAGCCCCAACGCCGAGGTGCGCGCCACCGCGCCCGGCATGTTGGTGACGCAATAATGGATCACGTCGTCCACCACGTAAGTCGGCTCCGCGTGGCTAGTGGGCTTGGACGTCTCAAAGCAGCCGCCCTGATCGATGGCGATATCCACCATCACCGAGCCGCGCCCCATCTCAGCGACCATGTCGCGGGTGACAAGCTTGGGCGCCGCCGCGCCGGGGATCAGCACCGCGCCGATCACGAGGTCGGCGTTGTGGACGTGTTCCTCGATGGCGGCTTGGGTGGAATAGATCGTCCGTACACGGTTGTCGAATTCATCTTCCAGTGCGCGCATGCGCGGGATGGACCGTTCGATGATGGTGACATCCGCGCCCATGCCCACCGCGATCAGCGCCGCGTTGGTGCCCGCAACGCCGCCACCTAAAATGGTCACGCGGCCGCGCGGCACACCGGGAAGACCGCCGAGCAACACGCCCGCGCCGCCTTCGGCCTTTTGCAGAAAATGCGCGCCGACCTGCGAGGACATGCGCCCCGCAATCTCGCTCATGGGTGTGAGCAGGGGCAGGCCGCCCTTGTCATCGGTCACGGTTTCATAAGCAATCGCCGTCGCGCCTGATTTGATTAGCGCATCGGCCTGCGCCGCGTCGGCGGCGAGGTGCAGATAGGTGAAGAGCGTTTGCCCTTCGCTCAGCATCGCACATTCGGTGAGCTGCGGTTCCTTGACCTTCACGACCAGGTCGGCCTTGTCGAAAACTTCCGCCGCCGTTTCCACGATGTGGGCGCCGATCAGGCGATAAGCATCGTCGGAAAAGCCGCAGCCTTCGCCCGCGTGGGTTTCCACCACCACTTCGTGGCCGCGGCTGGTCAGCTCTTGAGCTGCCATGGGGGTCAGGCCCACTCGGTATTCGTGGATTTTGATCTCTTTCGGAACGCCAATGCGCATGGTCGTCATCCCTTCAACAAGCAGGGCCTCTTGGCGGGCCCATTGGTTTTTTCGCGGGGTTCAACCGACGGTGTCGATTTCGGCGCCCTTATGAGCTTTGATTTTCCCCCTGTCCAGCCACAAAAGCGGGAGCGCAGGACTGACAATCTGTCGCTTTTGGAATGATGCGAAACGGGCCGCGGTTTTGGCCACGGTAAATAGGGCCTTAATACGGTCGTAACCATTTCAGGCGAATTTTTCTGCGGAAAATCAAAGCCATTTGGCAAGGATCACTTGAAATTTCCGTCGAAATTGTGGAGATTCGACACAGTCAAGGACTGGAGCTTTGATGTGGCTCATTTTGAGCCAATTTCTGGGGGGCGTAACCTGGCATATGACCTGCGTAGGGGTAGGGTCTGTAAGCCGGTTAAACACAAAAAGGGACAAACAACCCGTGGTTAAAGCGCCGAGGGGTATTGCCAAAGGGTGGTTCAGCGCGTCGACGGACCGTGTGAGTGACGGTCTCGTCCGCGATTTTTCACCGACAATCAAAATGGCCACACGCCTTCTCGGCGTATGCCTTCTCGGTTCATCCCTGGGGGCCTGCGCGATGGGCTCCATGGGCGCAATGATGGGCGGCGGCGCTGATGGCGTGGCCGCTTTGTCGTCTGAGGACGGCACCCAATCCGCGCGCGCTTCGGTGGAAAGCCCCGAGCATCAAGAATTCACCGCCATGGCGGACATCGTCGACACGCCCGTGTGGGCGGCCCTCGGCCCGATCGAACAGGAACGGGGCGGCTTTTTGAACATGGGCAATGTGGTCGGCATGCTGCTCGCCGGTCACGACAATGAAGATGCCACTGAGCAGGAACCGTCCGCGATCCAGGCCGAGCGGTATGTCGCGTCCCTGGACGGAATTTTTGACGACCGCAATCAGGTCGCGACCGCGATGTCGGTCGATATCTTCCGCAAGAACAGTGAAAGCCGGCGCTTCCTCGCCGCGGCCCGTGATGTGGTGGGCAGTCACGACTGGTCCGTCGCCACGGTGAATGCGGCCTTCCAGGCCGGCGCCATTGATCGCGCAACCTATCGCGCCCATCTGAACCAGCTCGATGCCGACCGGCGGGTGCTGGGCCGGGTGGTCACGAGCCTTCAGGAACAACGCCGGATCTTCAACCGTGCCCGGGCCATCCTGGTGGCGGACAATCCGCGTGTGAACCTCGCTCGCGTGGACGAAGAAATGGCCTCGCTGGCCCAGTATGAAGAAATGGCCGCCCGTCTATCGGCCACCATCTCCGGCGAAGCGGAAGTTTCCTCCTAAGCCTTTCAATCCCTCACATTTCTGCAATTAACCGATACCCGGCCTGTGCGTCGGGTTGGCACCGTGTTTGCGCGGGTTTCGCCGGTGCGGTCCGCTTTGACACAGGTCGGCAGGGTTAAGGCGCGTCAGTACCCCTTGTTTTGGTTAAGGGCGGTCCATGGCGTCACTACAGCTTCTCTATTTCGGACGGGACGAACGGGGCGCCGTCACGGGCGTCCTGCGCAGCATCGGCAGCTTCTCGCTGGAAACCGATCGCGCGGCCATTCTGGGCTGGCTCGAGCGGGGCAAGGCCAAGGCCGCGAACCGTTTCTCCCATGAGGTCTTTGGCGGCATCTATGCGAACCCCGGCCTTCGCCATTGGGATGCGGCGGACCGGATCGAAAAATTGCGCGCCTACAAGGAAGGGGTCACCTCCGATCTCGCCAAACGCTACGACCACCTGTCGGAAAAACGATTTGGCCGTTGGCCCCATCCCCTGTCAAAGATCGAAAGCGAGCTTGACGATCAGGGGGTCGAGCTCTGGTACGACGACGCGAGCGATGTGCCGCTAGGCGCCGAGGATGATTTTCAGGTCTACACCTTCATCTATGTGGACGGGGAAGAAGACACCGTGGGCTACAACACGGTCTATCTCCACACGGAAGTCGATGCCGCCATCGCCAAGTTCCTGCTCGATGCGCCGTGGGGGCAGATCGAACCCATCGCCCTTGTGGAAGGGATTGCCGATCCCTTTGTTGCTGCCGATGAAATTGAACCGCAACGGCCCCAGCCCCCGCGCGCCGGCAATGGCGCCGCCGCCGCGCCGGTGGCGCCCTCCACGCAGATGGTAGGGGTGAACCGCCCCATAGCCGTGCCGCGGCGGCCCGCCTCGCAGACCCTCGCCGAAGTTCTGACCCGCGCGGGTGTTGCCGAAATGGGGCTTGAGACCAACCCAGACCTTGCGGAGTTTTTTGAAGGCGGCCGCGACAGCTTTGAAGCCTTTCTTGAGATACTGCGTCAGCGCCGCCCGCTGATCGTGATCGAAAGCCAGTATTGGGAAATTGCCGACGCGGTGGGGCGCTTTCTGGCGAGCGCCGTGGGCCTCGAGTTCACGCAAGCCGCCGCCTATCACGACATCCATCGCCGCGCGGGTGGGGGCCCGGGCCGCGTCGTCTTTTATGACGATGCCCTGTTCAATACCGATTACGATATCGACCGCAGCTCGCTGCGCTCGCTCATTCGCGATTTATTGACGGGCCGCGATGTGGGTCTGGTGGTGGTGGGCAACACGCGCGCCATTCCGCTCACCTTTCAAAATTACACGGACTTTGAATTGCACCTGCCGCCCATCGTCGGACCCGTGCGGGAACAGATCTTTCGCGAAGTCCTGGCCGTGCCCGATGGCGGCACCAACGAAGCGGACAAATGGGCGCGCTATCTGTTGCCTTACGATTTTGAAAAGGTGCTCGCGACCGGTCTCAGTGGTGAGGCCGCCATTGCGGAGCTGAAAGCGCGCGTTGACCGCCGGCTCAATCGCAAGGCGGCCACAGGCGCGCCAAGCCTTGCCGAAATTCACGGTCTCGCGGAGGCCAAGGAAGTTGCCCTGCAGCTGGTCGATGACATTCGCCTTGCCATCGCGGGCGAACTTGACTGGTCGGATGTGGACCGGGGCATGCTGCTCGTCGGCCCGCCTGGCACGGGTAAGACCATGCTGGCTCGGGCGATCTCAAAAGAAAGCGGCATTCGCTTTATCGCGGGCAGCGCGCTTGAGTGGCAGGCCTCCGGTGCCCTCGACCAACACCTGGCCGCGATCCGCGAGTTTTTTGCCGAGGCGCGGCGCTATGCCCCTGCGATTGTGTTCATCGACGAATTCGACGCCATTGGGAACCGGCAACATCATCAGGGGCGGAACGATTATTACACCACCGCCGTTGTGAACTGTGTGCTGGAAGAACTGCAGGGCTTTCATGACCGGCAAGGGGTCATCGTTATCGGCGCGACCAATGAGCCGGGGAAGATTGACCCCGCGCTGAAACGCGCCGGGCGGCTTGATCAGGAAATCCGCATCAAGCGCCCCAATGTGCACGAGCTTGCCAAGATCTATGGCTATCACCTGGGGCTCTTGCGCCAACGGGATCAGGTGGAAGGCGAGATCGACACGGACGAGCTTGCGCGACTTTCGTTCGGTCAAACCGGTGCTGATGTTGAGTTCTATGTGCGCGGGGGGCGACGGCGCGCGCGCAAGGATCGCCGCAAGGCGAGCCAGCGCGATTTCGTGGCGGAGATTATGCGCCGGCCCGTCGGCCCTTCAGGGTTCGAGCGCATGACGCAAGATGAAATTCATCGCACGGCGGTACACGAAGCGGGGCATGCCCTTGTCCAACTGCTCGGGCCGCGCAAGGGCGAGGACATTTCCTATGTCTCGATCATTCCGCGCCCTGATGGAACGCTTGGCTTCGTGGCGAGCTTTAACGAGCGCACGGACATTGAACGCGACGAAGTGATGGAACTCTTGCGCGTGTTTCTGGGCGGTCGCGCCGCGGAAGAAGTTGTCTTTGGTCCCCGTCACATCGGGGCGGGGTCGGGCGGCGGCGCGCGCAGCGATCTGGGGCAGGCGACGCGTCTTCTCACACGCATGTTCCTCCAATACGGCTATTCGCGGGAAAGCGGGCTCTTCTGGCGCAATGCGGACCAAATGGAAGCCAATGCCAAGGAACTGCCCCCCGAGTTGCGGCGCGAGGTCAAGGAAACCCTGACCCGGGTCTATCGTGAGACGGTCCAGCGCTTGCGCCGGAACCGGGCGCTGCTTGATCGAATCACACGCATCCTTCTTGAACGGCAGGAAATGACCGGGCCGGAACTGCGGGCCCTGGTGGGGGGCCGCCTTTTGCCGTCCCCGATGGGCATTATCAGCCGCTGGCGCGAGCTCAGCCAACTCGACTAAAAGGCCCGCCAATTCAGAAACTTGGGTGAAACCGGCGCGGTCTATCTTGCGCTGATCGGCCCCATTGGGTTCAATGGGCGCCAAGGTTAATGTCGGGCGATGATATCGCGAACAAGGGGCCGGGCCCATGAGCATCAATATCTTTGCGAACGCGATCAGGGTTGTGGCCGTCACGGCGGGCGCGTTGGCGCTTTCGGCCTGTGTGACCACGGGCGGGGGCAGCACGGCGGCGAATACGCCGAATGCGGTCAGCACCCAGCAGGCAGCAGCGCAGTCCGTGAATTATCCGCGGTCAAGCGCCGGGATCCTGGAAGTCGAACCTTTGAGCTATGACCCCAATGGTGCGCCGCGGTCCTGCGTGAATGATTTGCGGGTCTATCGCGCCTATCTGCAAGCGCCGGAAGCGAGCCGGATCGACCTCAACAAATCAGTCAACGACTATGTGCGCGAAGCGGGCGGCGCGGATGCCGCCATCAATGCCGCGAATGCGCAAGTGATTCAGCTGCGCCAGCAACTCAATACGGCTGTGGATAACCGCAATCCGTTTGATGAGAATGCGCGCAAGGATGCGGATGACACGATCGCCGCGTTGGAAGACAGCATTCTGCTTAATCAGGCGCTGGCTGAAGCGCTGGAATGTCGGCGCAACATCTAGTCCGAAACGGGATAGCGCGCCGTCAGTCGCCGTTCGCGTCCCCACATCCACAGAAGTTTCCAAAGCGGCGTAGGGCGCGCGCCCTTTGCTTTGACCTTCGCGCCGATCTGATAGGCGCGCTGGTACTGGTCTCTCAGAACCTGCCGTGCGTCCTTCAATGTGAAGCGATTGTCCCAGATGTGGGTTGCTTCCGACCCAACACCGTTGATCTCGATAATTGTGAAGCCTTCGCCCTTGCGCAGCTTGGCAAGGCTTTCAAACCGCACATCCATGCGACCGAAGTAAAAGTCCGGCATGGTGCGGACAATGCGGTCGATAGCAGCGGTCAGCTCCGGCGTGATGAAGTCCGCCCCGTCGCGAAAAGCCGATCCCCGGCAATGATTGCCAGCAAAGGCAAGCGGCACATGTTCGCCCTTTTCTGGAACGCGCTCCAAATCGAGATTGGGTTTGTCGAAATAGACTTGCGCGGTGAGTTTCGCGCGCTCGTCGGCGAGGATGAGGTCGCGCAGGCTCAATGCGCCATCCCCCGTGACGCCAGGCGTGTATTTCAGCGTCAGGGAAAAGATCGAGGCCTCGTCCGTTTCCGGATCGCGGATGTAAAAGATGCCCGCTTCGGGCTCCAGCATAACGCGGGATTGCACCACCATTTCCGCGCCGACCGGAAAGAGCTGCCAATAGGTGCGCAAGTCCTCCGGGCTGTCCACGGTGCGAACGCCCGCGCCCCGGCACGACATGTCGGGTTTGGCGACGGCGGGAAAGGTGACGCCCGCGCGGCGCATGCGGGCGGGCAGATCGGAAGGCGGTATTCCGGCGTGGTCGCGGATCAGGCGCACGTAAGGCGCGATATAGTCGCGTGCGGGGCCTTCCACCTGATCGAGGATGCGGGTCTTGCTTTCCCCAACAAGGCCGCCCCCGGGAATGGCAGGGTCGGCGGCGGTCAGCACTGTCAGGCCGCCATGTTTGAAGGCAAGGCTCAGGATGTGTGGCGCGAGGGGCAGATAGAATCGCCACGCCGGCATAAACTCAAAATCGGAGGCGGGCGGGCCGTCGTTTTGCAGCGGGGGCAGATCGGCAATCGTCATGACTTGCTCCGTATCCGGAAGATATAGGGCCAGGCGATGACAAGGGCAAATAGCGCGAGCCCCGCGATCCATGAAAACTTACCGAACCAGGCTTGCGCCACCTGGCCGTAGTAATAGACGAAAGTGAAGGCGGCGACGGACCACACGGCGACGGCGACCACGGCAATGCTGGCGAATGACCAGAAACGAATGCCGAGATATCCGCTGGCGAGATAACTCGGCAGGCGCAGGCCAGGGGTAACGCGGGCAAGCAGGATTGCGGGGATGAGACGGCCGGAGAGCCAGGCCTGACCGCGGGCGAGACGCCCTTCGCCGATGCGTTCCGCCAGCCATTGCCAGCGCCGGGCGAGCGCACCAATGGCGAAAAGGCCTAGGTCCCCCAAGGTGATGCCGATGAACAGGCCCAGCACAGCGGCGGGAATGGGCAAGACGCCCTCGGCGGCCAACAAGGCCGCGCCCACGGTGGCGGCATCTTCCAGCACAAAGGTCGCGAGGGCCACAGCGATCACCACCAGAACGGGATTGGCGGCGGCGTGCGTCAGAAATGCGGTCAGCATGTCGGCCATCGTCTTGGTATTTCCCTTTCGGCGGATTGCGGCGGGGTTAGACAGACCCCAATTTTCATGCCGTGGCAATCGCACGGCGCATGGCGGCTCAGGCGCTGTGGCGATGGTCATCATTCGCGGGCGCTGGCGGTTGCGCCCCGGTCAGGCGAGAGACCGAACCTTCGAGCGCGCCCAGCATGCCGGCCATGCGGCGCAACTGGTCGGCGGAATATTCATTGCCTTCACAGGCGATCAGAACATGTGTCACTTGCTGGTCGATCAGGGTGCAGATGCGCTCATCAATGCCGCCCGCGCGTAGACCCGAGGTCATGATGCGCAGATGCCGCGTGGCGCGCAGGATCGCTTCATCCGCGCTTTTGAGCGTGGCGGCGAGCGTGTTCATGTCCTGGCGGTTCGCGCCGCTCGATTTCCATTCGGTTTTCAGCTCGCGCACTTCGTCGCGGGCCTGATTGATCGCGGTTACGATGGTGCCCATAGTATCGCCCAGGCGCCCCAGCCGTGCATCGGTCAGCCCGTCCAGCAACGCGCGCCCCGCGCCGGAGCGCGAGAGCTGATCGGCAACCGCGCGAATTTTCGCGGGGTCCAGCGTTGCTGAGGAATGGGACATTTCGGCCTCTTGTGATTGTGCGCCGATCATGCCTGAACGTGCTAAATGTTTTCTTACAGTGCGCGGCGGGCGCAGTTAGTCTGCGCGCCACAGGGATGAATGAAAGATTAAAGATGCAGTTGCCCATCGATATCGAAACCGTCAAAGGCTTTATGGACGCCAGCGAGGGCGCGGCGCTTTACGCCGCGGCGCTTGCCGAATCCCCGCGCGGGCCCGTGCTTGAGGTGGGCACCTATTGCGGCAAATCGGCGGTCTATTTGGGAACAGCGTGCAAGGAAGCGGGCGGGGTCCTGTTCGCGGTGGACCATCATCGCGGGTCAGAGGAAAACCAGCCCGGCTGGGAACATCATGACGTTGAGACCTGGGACGCGGGCGCGGGCGCGATGGATACGCTGCCGTTCCTGCGGCGTACCTTGCGCGCGGCGGATTTAGAAGACGTTGTCATTCCCATCGTGGGGCGCTCCGCTACAGTCGCGGCCAACTGGCAAACGCCACTTGCCATGCTCTTTATCGATGGCGGGCATTCCCGTGAGATGGCCTTTACCGACTACAACGGCTGGAGCGGAAAAGTGATGCCGGGTGGGCTGATGGCGATCCACGATGTTTTTCCCAATCCGGAGGATGGGGGCCGACCACCGTATGAGATCTATTGTGAGGCTTTGGAAAGCGGCAAGTGGCGCGAAGAGCGCGCGGTAAAATCGTTACGCTTTCTGCACCGGGTCTAGCTCCGGCTCTTCCACATGGGATATCGTGAACAGGTCTGATGCGGGGGTATAGCCCGTCAGCGCATCCGCGGCCAGGATGGCCGCTGCCGCCGTCCACGCCGGCTTTTCAACGGGCCAGGCCACCTGCTCCGCAAACTGATGACCCATCCAATAGGCGCCGTCCTCGTCGCGCCACTGGTGTTGCCAGGCGAAGATGTCGTGCGCGAGGTCCACTTGCCCTGTGCGTAACACGGCGAGGGCCAGCTCGCAGCTTTCGGCGATGGTGACCCAGGGCTGATCATCCACGCAGCGGCAGCCTTTGCCGTGCTCAACGAATACATCCCATTTGGTTTTGAGATGCGCCTTTGCCGCGTCGCCCGTCACCACACCTGCGAGCACCGGATAGTACCAGTCCATGGAAAACCCGTCTTTCGGCTCCCACGTGCGGTCAAAGCGATGACGCTTGGTGCGCAGGGCATGGCCCAGCTCCGCACGCGCCTTTGACCATTTGTGTTGCGGCTCACCGACGGCTTCAGCGATCAGCAGCGCACATTCAAGGCTTTTGTAAATGGACGAACACCCGGTGACGAGCGCGTCGTCCTCGGGGGAGGCGTCGCTTTCCGATGCCCAGCGAATCTCACCGTGAGAGGATTGGTGCGCCAGAACGAACTGAATGGCGTCCTGTACGACAGGCCACAACTCGCGCAGGAAGTCTTCGTCGCCGGTCACGCGATAAAAGTGCCAGACCCCTGTGGCGATATAGGCCGTCATGTTGGTGTCTTTGAGGCGCTTTTCGTCCTCGCCATTGCCCGCGTATTTGTGATCGTCGAGGGGGACCGCCGCGCCGTATTGCGACCACCAGGACCCGTCTTCGAGCTGGCTTTCGGCGAGAAAGCGATAGGCGAGCTGTGCCTCGCCCAACTTGCCCACGACCGTCAGCCCCATGGCCGCTTCCACGTGGTTCCAGGGGTCAAGAATGCCGCCATCGTACCAGGGGATCGCGCCGTTGGGGCGCTGCAATTCCAGAATGCGCGCCACCGCACCGTCAAAATAGCCGTTTGTGAAATCGGCAATCGTGATGCGGCGGCTCGTCATGGGCGCGCCTCGGGCTTGTCGAAATAGAAGACAACGCTCTTGCCCATTAACGGGTCGGCCACTTTCTCAAGCATGCGCGTGAGAAGCGGGCGTTTCAGAATGTCCCAGCAGAGGAACTTGTGATACTGGCGCACGAACCAGTTGGTGTCCTTCGTGTCCCACACCGCGCATTGCAGCCACCAATAGGGCGAATGCAGCCCATGTGCCCAATGCCCGCCCGTGTGGGTCATCCCGCGTGCCGTAACCGCATTGCGCAGCTGCTTTGCCTTGAAGATGCGTACGTGCCCGCCTGGCGCCATGTGGTAACCGCTGTTGAGCTTCCAGCACAGCCATTCGGGCCAGAAGCGCGGCACGGACACGGCGAATTGCCCGCCCGGTTTCAGGATGCGGTCAATCTCACCCAGCACGGACTCAAAATCAGGAATGTGTTCGAGCACTTCGGAACAGACGATGAGGTCAAAGGAGTTGTCCGCGAAAGGAAGCTTCAGCGCATTGCCCACGGTCAGCGAAAAGCCGCGTTCATCAGGCGCTTCCATGTCGGGGGCGTGCTCGAACCCTTCGCGCGCTTTCACCACATCATCAAAGCACAGGTCGACACCGACGATGTGCATCTTGGCGCCGTAGTAGAGCGCATGCACGTGGCGGCCCTGGCCGCAGCCGAGGTCGAGCGCGCGCGTGCCGGTCTTAAGCCTCAGCCGCTTCAGGTCGACCGTGTGCATGGTCAATGGCTCTCCGGTAAATGTTCACAAGGTTCTGCGCCGCGTCTTTCCACTGGAATTTGTCCAGCATGCGTTGGCGGCATTGGGCGCCGATGGCGTCGCGCTTCGCCGGATTGCGCAGGAGGTCGGCAATGGCGTCGGCCAGCGCGCCGGGGTCCTTGGGCGGGACGAGCACGCCTGCGTCGCCCACGACCTCTGGCAAGGAGCCGCCGGTGGTGGAAACCAGCGGAATGCCGCTCGCCATGGCTTCGCCCGCGGGAAAACCAAAGCCCTCGTAGACGCTCGGGCATACGGCGATGGTGCTCTCGGCATACATCTCCACGATTTCCTGGTTCGTCAGGCCGGAGCGAAACTTGACCTTGTCGCGGATGCCGAGCCGGTCGAGCACTTTCGACGTATGCCCTTCGCGCAACTTGCCCACCACGTGAAGCTCAAGATCGGGAAACTCATCCAACAGGTCAGCGTAGGCTTCGATCAGATAAATGAGCCCCTTCAGCGGCACGTCCGCGCTAGCCGTCGCCATCAACCGGTTGGGCTTGCGCGTGATGTGGGGCAGGGGGCGAAACGTTTCCGTGTCGATGCCGTGATAGACGAGGTGCATCTTTTCCGGGGGGATGCCGAAGTCCTTTGAAACATCGCGGCGCGTCGATTCAGAGACCACAATGATCGGGTCAAGCTGCCGCGCCACTTTTATCTGCATGCCGAGGAACTGATACCAGCGCCGCACGAGCAGGTTCAGCGAAATTGTGTCGGCGGCGTCGAGCGAGATGCGCCGATCCATCGTTATCGGGTGGTGGATCGTGCCCGCGATAGGAATGCCCATCTTTTGCAGTTCCAGCAGCCCATAGCCAAGCGACTGGTTGTCATGCACCACGTCATAGAGATGCGCCTTGCCACGCATGTATTTGGCGAGGCGCATGCCAAAGGTGCGCGGCTCCCCAAACAGGCCCGAGATATGCGCCATATATTCGTAGAAATCGATCCAGTTGGTCATGGCGCGCTTGGGCATCGCCGGCAGGCCGAGAAAAACTTTCGGCTGCTCATAAAGATCGAGACTGGGCAGCTTGATCAGCCCGACGCGCGGGTCGAGCTCGGGGTAGGGTGGGCCGGAGATCACATCCACCTGATGGCCCAGCTCCACCATGGCGGAGGTCACATGGCGCATGTAAACGCCCTGACCGCCGGTAAAGGTATGGCTGCGATAGCTCGGCATCAGGATGCGCAAGGGGCGCGTCTCGATGGAAGAAGGGTCCAGCTCGGGATAGCCATCGGGGCGGAAAATGCCCGCGGTCGGGGCGTTTACCGTCGGTTTCCGGCTTTCTTCAAGGACTTCTGCGACGCTCATGCCTGTTCCCTAGCAAAGAAAAAGGGCGGAGGGGATCAGGCCTCACGCCCCGAACTGAGCAATTGTCATAATGCCTCGGGTGCTGCGGTGCAACCTGCCGCCGGGAGAGGCCTCTAGTACCCGTGGCCCAGGAAGAAGCGCACCAGATCCACATAGTCGAAGAGGAGCGAAATCGCGTTGGTCAGGAACAGAAGGTGCAGATAAATCCCCGACGTTTGGGTCAGGAAAATGTCCCCCCGGCGCCGCCAGAGATAGATGAGCAAGGGCGTCCAGGCGATGATATGGCCCAGTCCCATCAGCCGCGTCATGTGCTGGCCTTGCAGGGCAAAAATGCCCATCACACCGATGATGGCGACAATCCAGGCAACCAGAACCCAGCGCGTTTCGCTGCGCGCAAAGACAAAAAAGATCGAAGCGGTATTGAGAAACGCCAGCCACGTCACCCAGATCTGGACCCACCCCGGCTGTTCCCCCAGTTGAATCTGGAAATTGTGGAACAGCTCTAACATGGGGTCCTCCCTCTTGGGGCTTGAGTGGTTTGGATTATCGAACCTAAAACAGCTTACGCCTCTTCAATAAGTGACCAACCGCCGCGGCTGAGCGCAAAGCGTAATACCAAATAGAGCAAGAGGCCAATCGGCCCGGCCATCAGTGTGAAGAAAAGGCACGGGATGACGAACCAGTGGCTGATGCCGCGGCGTTTCGCATCGCGCACTTGCCAGGCGCCAATAAACAAATCGAAGACGAGATAATGGATCCAGCCCGCCAACACGGCGCCGGGCGCGGCGAAAAAGAGCATGACCCCTTCGAGGGAGGTAAAGCTTGCCCCTTCGACCCCGAGGCCCGTCGTCAGGAACCAGGCGTAGGCGACGCCAAGCAAGAGCGGCACGGCAACGGAATGGACAAGGAACTGCGTCAACCCCCAGTGGGGCAACACTGCCAGCAAAACCCAAAAGGGGATTACTCCCCAATTGACGATCTGGAAAATCAGGTCAGGGGTCATTTCGTGGTCCTTAGCTCCAAAACCGGCGCGACAACCATTCGATCATCACTTCGTTCACTTCCTCGGGTTGTTCCTGCTGGGTCCAGTGGCCCGAGTCCTCCACCAGATACTTGGTGACATTGGGCACGTATTTTTCGATGCCCTCGGCGGCGGCGGGCGGCAGCGCCACATCCCGCGCGGCCATGATCATCAGCGCGGGCGCGTCCACGTGTTGCTTGACGTCTTTCGTCAGCTCCCAGTTGCGCGTGAAGTTGCGATACCAATTGATGCCGCCGGTAAAGCCCGAACGGGTAAAGGCATCCACAAAGGTTTTGAGTTCCTCATCGCTCAGGAAGATGTCGCCTGAATTGATGGCTTCATCGTCGCCAACCTGGATGGCGTGGAACAGGTTCATGTTGCGTTTTTCGGATGGCCGCTCGTCAAAGGTTTTGCGATCGACCGTGCTGCGCCGCATGAAATAGCGGAACAGGCGTTCCACATTCGCGTCGAGCAACTTGTCGACGACGCCATAGTCCTGCATTTGCACGATGTACATCTCGTCGCCAAAGGCCTGGCGGAACAATTTGATCGGGTCGTCGCGCAGACGCGGAATGAAGGGCGTGTTCAGTGCAATGTGCCCGGCAACGCGGGAAGCGTGCAGCAGGCACATCTGCCACGACATGATCCCGCCCCAGTCGTGGCCAACGATCACCGCGCGCTCATGCCCGTAGTGGTCGAGCAGGCCGACAATGTCGCCGGTCAGGTGGAAGATGTCGTAATCCTCAATCGCCTTGGGCCCCTGGCTGCCGTCATAGCCGCGCTGATTCGGCGCGATAACGCGATAGCCCGCGGCGGCGAGGGCCGGAATCTGATAGCGCCAGGAAAAGGCGAGCTCCGGCCAGCCATGGCAAAGGACGATGGGAAAGCCGTCTTCGGGACCCGCCGTGAACACCGTCATGTCGATCCCGTTGGTGGGCACGATCTCGGCGGGGGGCATGGCGGGGTAGCTGATCATGGGGGGCACTTTAGTCCGTGCTTTGCGCCCCGGCCAGCCCGGCGGCGAAAACCATGACCCATCCGACGAGTAGCATGACCCCGCCCAGCGGCGTGATCAGGGGCAGGGGGCCCGCGGCGGTGCTGAAATCCGTCAGGCCAAAGACGAACAGCGAGCCGGAAAAAAGCGCGACCCCCAACGTAAAGGCCCAGCCCGCGAAGGTGATCATCCGCCCGCCGCGCGCGCCGATTGCCGCCAGCGCCAGCAGGGCGACCGCATGGGCAAGGGCATAGGCCGCGCCCGTTTGCACCGCATGCAGGGATCGCTCGCTCACCGCGTCTTGCAACCCGTGCGCGGCAAAGGCGCCAAATGCGACGGCAAGAAAGCCGTAGAGCCCAGCGATGATGGTCCACGATTTCGTCATTGCCGCCTCACTTTTCGTTATTTGCCCCGCAGAGAGTCTGCTACCAGTGTGGCGCGTCATGAACAGGGTTTCAATTCCGCTTCGCCTTTCACTGTGTTCCGTCGGTGTCTTTGCGCTGATCGGGCTTGCGCTGCCCTTTTGGCCAGTATGGCTGACGGCGCGCGGGGTTAGCGCCGAAGGCATCGGCACCCTGGTCGCCATCAGCTATTTCGTGCGCATGGTAGCGGGCCCGGGCTTTTCTATCTGGGCCGATCATTTGGGCGACCGGCGCCTGCCCTTTGTCGCCTTGGCGGGCGCCTACCTCGCGGCCCTTGGTCTTTTTTGGTTCACCCACAGCTTTCTCGCTATCGTCATGGTGACGGTCATTGTGTCGGCGGTGTCCGCGCCGCTGATCCCGCTCAAAGAATCGCTCATCATGGCCTGGGCGACGGCGCGGGATTTTGACTATGGGCGCATTCGTCTGTGGGGCTCGGCTGCCTTTATCGTGGTCAGCATGTCGGCGGGGTTCGTCATCACGCCCTTTGGCCCCGACGCGATCCTGATCGGGCTCATGGCGCTCGCCGTGCTGATGGTGGTGTCGGGATATGCCTTGCCCGGCGATCCGCGCAAGGTGGAGGTGACCACCGGACCGCGCGTGACCTGGGGCGCCCTTGGCGCGCTCATCAGCGATTGGAACTTTCTCCTGTTCCTGGTGGGCGCGAGCTTTGTGCAGGCAAGCCACGCGGCCTATTACGCCTTCGGGACGCTCAACTGGCAGAGCCTTGGCTATTCCGACGGGTTCATTGGCATGATGTGGGCGCTAGGCGTGCTTGCTGAGATTGTGCTGTTCGCCTTTTCCGGCGCGGTCTACCGCCGCGTCTCCGCGCCCTTGTTGATCGCGCTGGGGGCCGGGGCGGCGATCCTGCGTTGGACCATGACGGCCCTTGATCCGCACTGGGCGCTATTGATCCCGCTGCAATGCCTTCACGCCTTTACTTTCGGCGCGACCCATTTGGGGGTGATGAAATACATCGCGCAGGCGGTGCCGAACCGGCTCGCCGCAAGTGCGCAGGGAATTTATGCCGCGACCTCCGGTGGGATCGTCATGGGGCTCGTCACCTTGGGGGCCGGGCCGCTCTATGGCGCCATTGGCGCGCATGCCTATCTGCCCATGGCGGGGCTCGGGCTTGTCGGCCTTGCCGCAGCGTTCCTCTTGTCCCGCCGCTGGCGCGCGGCTCGGATTTGACAGGGCCCGCGCAGCCGCGCGAGATATCCCCGCAACGCAGAAGCAATTTCTTGGGAGGGTGCAGATGAAGGCGATGGCGCTACAGGACGGGTTCGGACTTGAGAACCTGAGACCTTTAAGCCGCGATGTGCCAAAGCCGGGCCCCGGCGAAGTGCTGCTGAAAATGAAGGCCGCTTCGCTCAACTACCGCGATCTGCTGATTGCCGAGGATCGTTATGGCGGGCGCTTCAAGCTACCGCTCGTGCCGCTTTCCGATGGCTGCGGCGTTGTCGAAGAAGTGGGCGAGGGCGTCAGCCGGGTTGCCGTGGGCGACCGCGTTGCACCAATCTTTTTCCAAAAGTGGCTGACGGGTGAAGCAAACATCGAGGGGCTCGTCACCTCAATGGGTGGGCCGCTCGATGGGTGTTGGCAGGAATATCGCGTGCTTTCCGAACAGGGTGTTGTGAAAGCCCCGGCGCACTTGTCCGACGCGCAAGTGGCGACGCTGCCCTGCGCGGCGCTAACCGCCTGGCGCGCGCTTGTGACAGAAGGCGGCATCAAGGCGGGGGACACGATCCTGCTGCAAGGCACCGGCGGGGTTTCCATCTTCGCGCTGCAATTCGCAAAGGCTGCGGGGGCAGAGGTGATCATCACTTCCTCGTCGGATGAAAAACTTGAACGCGCGAAAGCGTTGGGCGCGGAGCACGTGATCAACTATCGCGAAACGCCGGAGACGGCGAAACGCGTGCGCGACATTACCGGCTGGCGCGGCGTTGATCATGTGATCGAGGTGGGCGGTGCGGAGACGCTGAAAGAAGCGCTGAAGTCCATTCGCCTCGGTGGGCGGATTAGCGTCATCGGCAATGTGTCGGGCAATACGGCGGACTTGCGTATCGGCGCGGTCATTGCCACGCGCGTCACCATGCAAGGCATATCCGTCGGCAGCCGCGATGACTTCGAGGCCATGAACCGCGCCATCGACCTGCACAAAATCGATCCGGTGGTCGATACGGTCATGCCGTTTGATGTGGGCCGCGCCGCTTTCGATCATATGGAAGCGGGCAAACACTTTGGCAAAATCTGCATTGACCTTGAGGCGTGATGCGAATTTCAACGCTGATCGTTTTGGCCCTGGCCCTCGCCGCTCTCGCCTATCTCGGCCTTAAATGGCACCACGCCAGCGATGCGGACGTGCCCTCGAGCGAGGTCAGTTCCGAGCGTTCAGAGTGAGCCCCGTGATCGCCTGATCGATCACCTCGCGCCCGCGCGCCCAGATCATGTCTTTCCAGTCTTCCGCATCCGGGTAAAACGCCGCGCGAATTTCTGCCTTGATGGCGTTGGCCTCGTCGCTCATGGGGTCGCCATAGGCATGCAGCCAATTGTCCTTGCGCAGCGCGCGAAACACCTCGTTCGAGGGCTTGGTGCCGAACTCGATGGCGCCCGCGGTGGCTTCGGCGTGGGGCACGGCCAGGGGCATGGCGCCATCTATGGTGCCGGACAGATGCGCCGAAACGCTCTCGCCGCTCACGGTGGATTTGACGCTGTCCCCCCACCAGGCATGGGCGCGGGCAAAGGCCGGGTCGTCCGGCCCCACTTCGATGATCAGCTCGCCATAGCCGTAGGGGCCGAGGCCCGTATGAAAGTCGATCAGACCTACGGCCTTTGATTGCGCGCAGGTCGCGCCCACGATTTCGTGGAAGGTCTTGTTCGACCACGTCGCAAAAGTGCCGCCGTAGTAAAGCCCGTCCTTGTGCGCGTATTGCCCTTGGGAGATCGCGGCCTGTAGTGCCATGGGGCCGTTCGCTTCGGAATAGGCGCGCAATTTCGCGTTTGTCGCGCGCAGGGCGTCCTCGGAAATTTCCTTGGGCGCGATCAGGTCCGCCAATTCCTCATACGCCGGATTGTCGGGGTAGGGCATCGTGTGGTCGACAAAGTTGCGATTCAAATCCACATTGTCTTCGTTCACGCGGCGCAGCCAGGCAAAGCCGTAGGGGTTGATTGCGTGGATCAAAACGATCTGCAGGTTCGCAGGCAGCTCGCGTTCTTCAAGCGTGCTGAGGAACCCCACTTGTGCGCCCGAGCCGCAAAACCCTTCGACCCCGTGGGTGCCGGATTGGATCAACAGGGTCGCGGGTGCATCCGCCGGGCCGAGCTTTGCCACATCTGTATAAAGCGCGCTGCCGTCCGGGCCTTTTGCATTGTCATTGAGATGGCTTTCCACGGGCGCGCCGGCGTTGCTTGCGGCCTCAAGGAACTTAGTGCGCGCCTCGGTGTAATCGGCGGAAAAGAATTCGGTGACGTCGGACATGGCAAACCCTCTAAAAGCGGGGCGGGCGCCCCTTGCGCAAAGGGTTTACTCGCTCGCGCGGTGTTCGTCTATGAGCGCTTGTGCCGCGGCAATGTCATTCTCGCTCATGCGCGCGAGCAAGACATCGCGGTTTTCGGCGGCGCGTTCATCCCCCTGCTCGGCGGCAAGACTTGCCCACATCAGCGCCACGACGTCGTCCTGTTCCACGCCTTCGCCGCGGGCATAGCGCGTGGCGAGCCGGTTCTGCGCCCCCGCATGGCCTTGCACGGCGGCGAGCTGAAAATAATGGATCGACATTTCTTCGTTGCGGGGCACCCCGCGCCCGTCGCGATAAAGCTTCGCAAGATTGTACTGCGCATTGGCATAGCCCTGATCAGCCGCTTCCATGAACAGCCGCGCGGCTTCTTCGTCGTTCTGCTGCACCGACAGGCCGTATTGATACATCTTGCCCAATGTGTACTGGGAATTCGGAAAGCCTTCGGTTGAGGCGCGCTCGAGCCAGGACATGGCGATCTCATACTCTTCATCGGCTTGCACTTCGTCGTGCATCCCTGCATCGGCGATCAGGCTGAGGGCGAGATTGTGCATGGCGCGTACATGGCCCGCGTCCGCAGCATCCTGCCAGAGCGCGCGCGCCGCATCCATGTCGGCGGTGACGCCGCGCCCCTGCGCATAGATGGTGCCAAGGTTATAGAGCGCGCGGGCATCGCCTTGATCGGCAAGTTCCTGCCAGATGATGCGCGCCTGATAAAAGTCCCCTTGCTGATAGGCGGCATAGCCGTCGTCAAAGGTGGGCTCCGGCGCGGCGTCATCCTGCGCACGGGCGGTTGAAATCATCAGGAATGCAAACGCAGTAACAAAAAGGAAAGTGACAAAAACGCTGAAGACTGGGTTGCCCTCATGTTGGGCAGCATTTGTCCGTTCACGGTTCATGACCGTTCTCCCACCAATACGTCCTTTGTCGTCAAATCACGCTGTTCCCCAACGCTTGCGTGACTTGTGCCTACGATCTCAGGACGGCGCTTCCACGGGAAGCAGTTCCATTTGTGCCCTTAAAGATTCGAGAAGAGCCTCGAACCCGCCGCGTTGAATCACGGAATTGAATTCATCTCTCTGGGCAATGACCATCGAGATGTTCTCGACTTGAACGTCGATTACTTTCGGTGCGCCGTCGTAGTCGCGCACGCGCCATGCGGCGTGAATGACATCACCGCCGGGACGGTTAATCTCGCTCAGAACCACCACGTCGCGGCGGCCGCTGTCTTGTGCATCAATGATGGCAAAGCTTTCACCCGCATAACCGCCCAGCAGCATGGAATACCGCGCGAGGACAAACTCGGCGAAAAGCTGATGGTATTCTTCAAGCTCGGTGGCGGAGGCCGCGCGGCGGTTTCGCGCCAGCGCGAGGTTCCCAATGGCTTCGAGATTGAACCCCTCGCGCAAAAGATCGCGGAAGGTGGCTTCGCGCTGCTCAAGCATTACGTCATCGCGGCGCAAAATATCGAGGGCGGAATCGGCGAGTGCCCGCACATGGGCCTCGGCGGCTTCCTTGGTCACGCGGGGCGGGTCTTCGTCAGCCCGGGCGACGGGCGCAAAGGCAAGCCACATCCCGGCCAACAGGGCCAGAACTCCCAGCGGTTTCGCGATACGCGCGGCTTTGACGCTCATCCCAGAAGACCTCCCTCGGACGCCTTAGCGTACCCCCATTATTCCAAGAGGGTCCCCGAAAGAAAAGGGGTCAATGAACAGGATTGGTAAAGGCCCCGTCCCAGCCCTCGGCGGGCGGAAATTGGCGGTAAAAGGCGATCCGCCGCTCATAAAGGTCATAAAGGCTGGGGATCGCGCCGTTCAGCTTGCGGCACTCTACGATCAGCGCCTCCGCCAGTGACCAGTTCTGGGCGCGATAGGCATCGAAGATTGCTTCGTGGGCATCTTCGAGGGCGCGGAAGCGGGGAGAGGCTTTGGTCACCGGATTGCCGAGCAGGGCAAAGACGCGGGAGGTGTAGCTGCGGTGCGGGATGGCGATCTTGTCGATCTCCAAAAGCGCGAAGCGGTTCTTCACCGCCTGATAGGTATGTTCGGCCACGACGATGGCGGGCCCGTAGGAAGCCGAGGCTTCGAGCAGTTCCTCGGCAATCTTCACTGTTTCGCCGAGGAGCGAATAGGCGGGCCGTTCGCGCGTGCCCACATTGCCCGCAACGGCGCGGCCCGTGTTGATGCCGACGCCGATGTGAATGGGCGAAAATGGTTTGCCAGTGCGATAGGCCTGTCCCTCGATCATGCGGTTCAGCGCTTCAAGACTGTCCACCAACCGCAAGGCGCAGTCGCAGGCCTTCAGCGGGTGGTCGGGTTCTTCGAGAGGAGCGTTCCAAAAGGCGAGGATCGTGCCGCCGCGATTGCGGTCCACCGTGCCGCCGAGCCTGCGCACATGATCGCCCACGAGTTCCTGAAACTGCTGCACGATCCCGGCAAGCCCATCGGGATCGTCTTTGTAGAGATCTTGCAGGTCTTCGAAGTCGCGCATGCCGCAGCAAAGCACCGTGACCTTGCGGCTGTCGGCGCGCTCCAGCAGATGGCGCGGATTGCGGGCAAGGCGCGCCGGTGTGCCAAAGGGCAGCTTGCCCTGCACTGCGTGGGTCATGCGCGCGCGTCGTGCCTGCCGTTCGCCCTCGGCGAGGGCGAGGCCAAAGCCCGCGGTCAGCAAGAGCACCAACGCCATGGCGGAACTATCGAACAGGGTGCCGCGATTGGTGAGCAGCCAGACGCTCGTCCCATAACAGGCGGCAGTGCCAAGAACGGCGAGGCTGAACCCAACCCAGGGGCGTTTTGCCTGCGCTAGTGAAATGATAACCGCCCCGAGGATGAGAATGATCAGCACTTCGGTCCACTTATAGAGAAAGGGCCGCGCGGGGCTCATATTCGCGGCGACTTGTGCGGCGGCAAGGGCGATCGCCTCGGCGGAGGAAAATCCCCCGGCAAAGCTGCGCTCGCCATTAACGTGGGACAAGCTGCTGCCGATCACGACCGTCCGCCCACGGATGAGTTCCCCCGCGCCGCCCATTGCCGCGGCGGCGGACACGTGCGGCACGGTCAAATCGCCACGAAAGGGGATCGCGCCATTGGGCAGGGTGGGTGTCAGGCGGCCATCGCCTTCCACCCCTCGCACGCCAACCGGGTCGACAAAGGCGACCGCACCGGGGCTGCCGTCGCTGACAAGCTGCAAGGGGTCATCAGAGTTGGCCAAAAGGGGCAGCGCGGCGGCGGCGGGCAAGGCGATCTCCCCCGACCGGACCGCCATATAGGCGCCGGCAGGGCGGCCAAGGGTGTCATGCAGCAGGCCCAGCGGCGCTGTGGCGGGGGCGTCGCGCGCGATGGGGCCGTCGGTATCAAGGGCCATTTCGGTGAGAAACGCTTGGCCCCCTTCGCGAGAGAGGGTCAAGGGGCGCAAGGGCGTGGGCGCCGGTCCCGCACCGGGATAGAGCGCCAGCACGGCGCCGGTTTGGCCCAGAATGTCCAAAAGGACGTCGTCCGTATTCGGCGCGCCGGACAGAGCCTCTTGCGCGGCACGGCCGCCCCCCGTTTCGGCCCAGGCGCGCAGGGCTCGCTGGGGCGCGGCGGCGTCGGGTCCGTCGAACGGAAGGGCCAGCAGAATAGCCTCGGGTTCGGCTTCGGCGACCGATTGGACCAGCTGAGCGATCTGTGTGCGCGGCCAGGGCCATTCCCCGGCGGCGGTCAGGCTGGCCTGATCGATATCCACGAAGGTGACGTCGGTTGAGGTCTGCCGTGCTTGCGGGGCGCTGGCGACTTGCAGGCTGATGGTCATGGATTGAAGCCGCCATCCGCCCGGGTCGAGCAGCATCAGCGCAAGGCCCGCCACCAAAACGGCAGCAGGCAAAATATTCAGCAACTTGAATCGCCCAAGGGGGTTCATGCGACGCGTGGGCCCCGATTTCTTCCCTGCTTCCCCGACCGGCCCCGGCGGATAAGTCACTCCGGGACATGCGGGGCCTGTTCTGAACCGAACCGTTGCCGGGGACAAGGGCAAAGTTGTGACGATTGGGGCCTAACCCGTTTGGAGCATGTAGCTTTTTGCCCGGGAGGTGGCACACTGGGGGGCAAAGAAGTGGAGCCCGCCCGTGCTGCCCAAGGAACTTGAAGAGCCTGATTTTGCCAGCCTCGGCAAAACCACCCTGCGCCGCATGGCGCGGGCGGGGCAGCAGATGATCGAGGCGGAGCGCCGTCTCGCCAAGGCAGGGCACAGCCTTGTGGAGCGTATGCTCCATGAACAGGAGCACTTCGAACCCTGGACCCACTATCCGCCCGAGGATGTCTACGACTACGAAACCGCGTCCCAGTACTATTACCATGCGCATGCGGACCGACCGTGGGAGCATGGTCACTTTCACCTTTTCCTGCGCGCGCCGGCCTTTCCGCCGGGGGCCGCGCCCCTGCGCCATGTGAGCGAGGGCAGCCAGATGATTGCCCATGTTGTGGCGATTTCCATGAACCGCATGGGCCACCCGCTGGAGCTTTTTGTCACCAACGGCTGGGTAACCGCGGAGGACAGCCTGCCGGGGGAGGCGCTGATCACGGCACTGCCGCGCTGGGAGGTCGACCATACCCAGCCCTGCCTTGCAGTTAACCAATGGCTGAGCGGGGCGACGCGGTTTTTCGCGCCCCAGATCGAGGCCCTGATTCGGGCCCGGGACGAGGCTTTGGTCCCTATTGTAGCCAAATCCGGGTGGGACGGGGTGCTCGAGATGCGGGATATTGAGGTTGTGGCCCGCGTTCCTGTCGCGCCGGAAGCACAAATGCGGGAAATCCTTGGCCTTTTAGGGGGCTCTACCCGGTTCTGAGGGTCGCAACCGCCCCAAAGGCTCGGTATAGTCCTTGCACTTCATCTTGCGGGCGACCGCCGGGCGGAGCAATTCGTCTAGGGGGCGAGGCGAGTAGGAGGGGCATGATCCGTGGCTTCGGAGATTACTCAGGCCACTATTGAAGTTACGCGCGACGGCCGGGGCACCACGCTCCACGCGGCCGGCGACTGGGTTGTGCGTGCTATGGGCGACGTGGACCGCCAATTGCGCGCCCTCAAACTCGGCTCCGGCGAATCCGTTGAGCTCGATCTTTCCGGCGTCACCCGTGCCGACACCTCCGGCGCCTGGATACTTGAGCGCACCCGCCGCGAGGCCGAAGCGCACGGCCGTTGCTTTCTGAAAGGCACGCCTGCGCAGCTCGAAGAACTCATGCGGCAAGTGGGCGAGTCCTATGAGCCCGCCGATTCCGTGCCGCGCCACCCGTTCGCGGTCATCGCGTCCATCGAAGGTCTGGGGCGCGGCCTTGTTGCAGCGCTGCTGGAAGGGATCAACATTCTCGGCTTCACGGGGCAGGTGATCCAAACCTGGTTCCGCTGGCTGGTCATGTGGAAGCGCATTCGCTTCACGCCCGTCGTCTATCACATGGAACAGGTGGGCCTGAACGCAGTGCCCATTATCGCGCTTATCAGTTTCCTGATCGGCGCGGTGCTTGCCTTTCTTGGTTCCGACTTGCTCGAGGATTTTGGCGCGGAGGTTTACACCGTCACGCTTGTGTCTTTCGCCTTCTTGCGGGAGTTCGGCGTGCTTTTGACCGCCATCATGGTCGCGGGCCGGTCGGGCAGTGCCTTCACCGCGCAAATCGGCTCCATGAAGAACCGCGAAGAAATTGACGCCATGAAGGCGCTCGGGCTCGATCATATCGAGCTCTTGGTGTTGCCGCGCGTCATCGCCATGATCCTCTGCCTGCCGCTGCTCACCTTCCTTGCCGACATTATGGGGTTATTGGGCGGGGGAACCGTTCTGATGCTCATGGAGGGCATGTCGCCCGGTCAGTTCTATTACCGCCTGCAAGCGGTGACGGAGATCCAGCACTTCAATGTGGGGCTGATCAAATCCGTCTTCTTTGCCGCCTCCATCGCCATTATCGGCTGCTATCAGGGCCTGAAGGTCGAAGGCAGCGCGGAATCGGTGGGCCAGCGCACGACGCTTTCAGTGGTGGAAGCCATCTTCACGGTGATCGTCCTCGACGCGGCCTTCGCCATATACTTCATCGAGATTGATTACTGATATGGCCGCAGACGACGACAACATCATTTCAATCCGTGGACTGAAGAACCAGTTCGGTTCCCAGGTCATTCACGACGGGCTCGACCTCGACGTGAAGCGGGGCGAAGTGCTGGGCATCGTCGGCGGGTCGGGGACGGGCAAGTCGGTCCTTCTGCGCACCATTATCGGGCTCAACAGACCGCGCGCGGGAGATATCAAAGTCTTTGGCGAGAATCTGGCGAAGCTGCCCGACGATGTACGTCGCGAATGGGAATCCCATTGGGGCGTTTTGTTCCAGGATGGCGCGCTATTTTCCTCCCTCACCGTTGGGCAGAACATTCAGGTGCCGATCAAGGAACACCTGACGCTGTCGCAAAAGACCATGGATGAGATCGCCGCGCTGAAGATCGGCATGGTGGGTCTGCCCCCCAATGCGGGGCCGAAGTACCCCTCAGAGCTTTCTGGCGGCATGCGCAAGCGGGCGGGCCTGGCCCGGGCCCTGGCGCTCGACCCCGATATCGTCTTTCTGGACGAGCCCACTGCCGGGCTGGACCCCATCGGGGCGGCGGCTTTCGACAATCTGATTCTAAGCCTCAAAAACACGCTGGGGCTGACGGTTTTCATGGTGACCCACGATCTGGATAGCCTTCACGCTATTTGTGACCGGATCGCGGTGCTCGCCGAAAAGCGTGTTATCATTGTGGGGACCATGGACGAAATGATGCGCCACAACCATCCGTGGGTGCGCGAATATTTCCATGGGCCCCGGGCGCGCGCCGCGCTCGACGCCAAGGGTTAGGGTAGGGCGTTGGGTGTGACAAACGTAATGGCGCGAGACCGGTAAGAGAGGGGACGCGGAAAATGGAAACGCGGGCCAATTATTTGCTCATCGGCGTGGTGACGCTTGCCGTCATCGGCGCGATGTTCTGGTTCGTCCTTTGGTCGTTGAAGGGCGAGCTGGATCAGCAATATGCCTACTACGACATCGTGTTCGAAGACTCCGTCGCGGGGCTCAACACGGCAGGGGATGTTCTGTTCCAGGGCATCAATGTGGGGCAGGTCACCGACATCCGCGTGGACTATGACGATCCCTCCCGCGTGCGCGTCACCGTGCGCATTCAGGTGCGCGATGATTTCGTGATCCGTGAAACCTCCGAAGCTACATTGCAGATGCAGGGCATCACCGGTGTTGCCTTTGTGCAGATCGTTGGCGGTGGCGCGGACGGCGCGCCCTTGCCGCTGGTGACCGACCCCGATGAGGTGCGGCCCATGATCCCCTCGCGGCGATCCTATATTCAGGAACTGTTTGAATCGGCGCCGCAAGTGATGGCCGAAGCCATGGAAACGCTCGACGCCATTCAGGCAATCCTGAGCGAGGAAAACCAGCAGTCGATCACCGGCATCCTGCGCGATGCGCAAACGCTGACATCGACTTTCGCCTCGCGGCAGGATGAAATCGATTCATCCATTGCATCCCTGACCGCCTTTGCCGACAGCCTGGGCGAGACATCGAATACGCTGGTCGCCATGTCCGACGATTTCCATACAGCGATCATCAGCATCACGGATGCCGCCGACAGCTATGCGATCCTCGCGCAAGATGCCGACCGCTTCCTGCGCCGGAACGAAGATTCAGTTGAGGCCTTCACGCAGCAGGGCCTCGCTCAATTCGGCTATATGATTGTGGAATCGCGGCAATTGATTTCGACGCTCGACCGGGTGGCCACACGATTTGAAAGCGACCCCAGCGGGTTCCTCTTTGGCGGGGGCACGACCACCGCCGAAGTGGACGTGCCGGAATAGGGGGGCTCTAAGGATGAACGGGATGATGAAACAGATTTTGCGGCGCGCGATGGCTTCGATGGCCGTTGTGTTGATGGCGGCGGGGCTCACGGCCTGTGGCGGGGTCAGCCTTCTGGGACCCACCGGTCCGCCGCCGAATGTCTACGACCTTTCGCCCAAGAGTACGTTTGACGAGCCGCTGCCCACGGTGGACTGGCAGCTGACGGTGGAAGAACCCACCGCTTCCCGCGCGCTTGATAGCGACCGCATTAGTGTGCGTCCCACGGCGTTTGAGGTGGGCTATCTCTCCGGGGCGCGTTGGTCCGACCGGGCGCCGCGCATGATCCAGACACGCCTTGTGGAAAGCTTTGAAAACTCCGATCACATCGTCGCGGTAGGGCGGCAGACCATTGGCCTGCGGGGGGATTACAATCTGAAAAGCGAGCTGCGCGAGTTTCAGGCTGAGTTTTTTGACGATGAAGACGGCCCCAGCGTTCTGGTGCGCATGAACTTCAAGATCATACAGATGCCGTCTGCGGACATTATCGCCTCAACGACGTTCTCGCGGCGTGAGTCACTGCCCGACCGCAACATGAGCTCGATCATCGCGGCTTTCGATGATGCGCTGGGCGGGGTGATGAAGCGTGCAGTTCAGTGGACGCTGATCACGACTGAGGAATACCGTGAAGAGCACGCCGAGGAACTGGGCCTGACGGATATCACCGAAAGTCTGGATGAGCTGGAACGCGACCGCATGCGCAACCGCGTGGCGGAAAGCGGCACACCGATGGATATTCCCGATACCGATAGCCCCGACGCGCCCGAGGATGTGCTGCCCACGTCAGGGGAGTAGGGACTAAACGTCCCTTCACCCCTGGGGACTAAACGTCCCCTTGCTTCAGGTGCCCGATAGCGGTGCCGAGGATCATGTAGACCTTGCCGGTCTGTGACGTGAGATATGTCTCGAGCAAGATGTTTTCCCGGTCGCGGCCTCTTGCTGCTTTCAGCAAATCCTCAAAGCTTTCGATATAGCTCGTCACGTCGCGGCGGAACTCAACGTTCTCGCGATGGGTGCGCGCGATCTTTTCCAGCATGTCCGGCCCGGTAAAGGTGGCAAGCCGCCGTGCGAAGACATTGCGCTCGCCGCTCATGTAACGGTCGAGCAGGTCGGCGGGCGGGGAATCTTCGAGCGCGCGGGTCAGGTCGATGGACATGGCCTGCAGCTTTTCGATGATCAAGAGCGCGTCACGCTGGAAGCTCGCATCGTCCCCTTCACCCACACTGCGGCGCAGGTTCGCGCGGCGGTCTTCCTCCTGCCGGTCGACGGCGGCGAGAATATCTTTCCAGCCCCGTTCCTCGAACTTGGGTACACCGGACTTGGGCACGCCGGACTTGGGCAGGTCGGGGGCAGGGCGTTCCATCCCATCCTCGGGCGTTTCGTCTTTCGCGTCCTTGTCGTCCTTGCGCCGTACGATACGAAAATCGGAAATGTCTTCTTCTTCCTGACGCAGCACGCCGGTGGCGCTGGCCGCTTTCAGGCCGATGGCGCCTTGTTCCGCCTTGCGCCCCGAACGGAAGCGGTCGGCAAGGGATTTGGCGAGATCGTCGAAGGGGCCCAGCACCGGACGGCCAATGCGCGGGCGGCGCGAGCTCGTGTTGTCCATGCCGTCCCAGATTTGCGGATAGACATCGCGCCCCGGCAAATCGAGGGAATTGTTCGCCTCTTGAGGTGTTTCCTCGGCCGTGTCGCCTGTGTCCACCGCGTCAGCACCTTCCGCTTCTGCCACGGTTTCCGCTTTGACTTCGGGGGCCGCCTCGGCGGCCTTCTCAGGCGCGGTATCCTTTGCCGCGGTGGCGAGGGTTAGCGCTTGCGCCTGCGCGGCGGCGTGGTCGGCAATGCGGGCAAGGTTTTCGATTTGCGCATTGATGTTCTCGTGCACCTTGCTTGCGGCATCCTCCGCATGGGCAGGGAACTGCGCCATGCGCGCTTCAAAGGCGTCGGCGGTTTCGGCCAGTCGCTTGCCCACGGAGTCAGTGCCCAGGGTGATGCCTTCAATGCTCTCATCAAGGCGATGATAGAGCGCGCGCATGCGCTGCTCGCTCCGGCGCAGGGCTTCGTCCAGCTCGCCCGCGCGTTCCAGCAGCGCATCATTACCGTCATTGGCAAATCCGGTCAGCCGTTCGCGCACATCATTGATGGAGGCTTCCAGCGCCGCGCCCATTTCATCCGCATGTTGGCGGAGAAGGTTGCGCGCGTTGTGTGCTTGTTCATGGAACAGGCTGTCCGCGGACCGGACCTGGCCTTCCAGCTCTTCGCGCGTTTGGGCGGCCAGCCGCTTCACGGTGTCCACCGCATCGCTTAGCTGTTCCGCCGCGCCTTGGGCCGCTTGTTCCATGGCGGCGGCCTGGCCGGCAAAGCCTTCGCCCGCGGTCATGGCGTTGGCGCGTGCGCTTTCCACTGTGTCGGTAAAGTGCTGCTTGGCGCTGTCGAGAATGCCTTCGATTTCCTGCGCTTCCCCGGTCAGCTTGCCGGCCAGCTCACCCGTGTGGGCGGTGACGGCGGCCTCAATCGCTTTCAGGTGCTCGTCGGCGAGCCCGCCCAGTTTTTCGTTGAGCCCATCGAGGGCGGATTCCACGGCCGTGACCTGACTGCCCACTTCGGTGCTGATCTTGCCGGTCTGCGAGCCCACGGTGGTTTCAATGGCGGTGATCTGTTGCGCCACCCGGTCGGCAACGCGCGCGGTTTGCTGCGTCACGGATTCCGACATCTTGGTGATCTGTTCGGCCACGACTTCGGTCGCCTTGGTGATCAGGCGCTGATGTTGATCCATGGCCGCGTCGATGCGGGTTTGTTGTTCGGCCTGCTTTTCGACCGCTTCGACCATCATCTTGTGCTGTTCGCTGAAACGCGTGGTGATGGCTTCGGAACGGGATCGCGCGTTGGCCGACACGCTTTCCAGCTTGCCGGTCTCGCGTTCCAGGTCCTCGGCGATGGATTTGGTCGCCGCCGCCGCATCGCTGGCAGTCTTGCCCAGGGTTTCGGTGCGCCCGGCCAGCGCTTCCTCGGCATCCTTCAGCGCCTTGGTTGCGGCCTCCGCTGTCGCGTCGATGGCAAGCGATTGCGCGTCAAAGGTTTCGGAAATCGTGCGGCTTTCATCCGACAGCGCCTTGGTGATGGCTTCGATCTTTTGCCGCTCCTCGCCCAGGCGCGCGGCGACCTCGGTGGTTTGGGTGTCCACGCGATCTGCGGTTTCGCCGATCAGCGCGGTCTGTTCGCGCAGGCGCTGTTCCAGCATGCCAACCCGCGTTACCGCGCCGTCCACATCGCGGTTCAGCCCTTCAAGCTCCTTGCGGATCGTCGCGCCCAGTTTCGCCACATCATTGGCGGCGGTGGTGGTGGGGTCGATCAGCTCGCGGGAAATGGTGGCGAGCCGCATGGAGGTTTCATTCAGCTCGAGAAGGCGCAGGAAAGCGGCCGCGCCGATCCAGATAAAGCCCACGGGCAAAAGGATCACAGCGGCGAGGGCCGCCAAAACACCCACATCGAATTGCAGCAGGACCTCGGGGTGGGGGCCATAGGCGCCATAGCCAAAGGCGACGAAGCTGCCGACCCAGAGCAGGCTGAGCGCGGCGGCCCAGAAATAGACGGCGCCCCGGCCCCGGCGCGGGCGTTTTTCGGCCCGGGCTTCTTTTTCTTTCTTCTTCTTGTCCTGGGGGTCCAATGGGCGCTGGATCAGGTCGCGGGTGCTGCCCGTCGGCATCTGGATCTTCGGAGCTTCGCTGCTTGTCATTCCATCTTCCCTCGGTGGGCGCGGAGGTCCGGCCCGAAAACACTAGAGTTTCTGCCCGCCTCGCGCCCCTCACGCGGCAGGCTTGCCCCGATGTCGTGATATCCCCTGGCCGCGCAAACTAAGGCCTTTGCCCGGCAAACGGTACCCCTTTTAGGGTTTTGTTAACCATTTTTTCCGGTTTCGCGCCGCCTTTACCGATCCGTGACCGGCTCGGGCGCAGTCTACCCGTTCTCAGAAGCACGAAGAAGACTGTGCCGGGGGTGAAATGGGTAACGTGGAAACGATCGACGGTGGGCCTTTGCCCATCGATCTGGAAAATCTCTCGCATTATACGGGGAACGATCCGGTGCTGACCCGGGACGTGCTGCAGATCTATTGCGATCAGGCCGATATCTGGCGTGCCATGCTGGCTAAGGCCGCCACCCTTCAGGCCTGGCGGGATGCGGCCCATACGGTCAAGGGCGCCTCGCGGGGCGTTGGCGCGACCGAAGTCGCCGTGCTGGCGGACGAGGCCGAATCCCTCACCAAACTCGGCACGCCAGACCATGAGCAAGCCCTTGCGCGGCTCGACCACGGGCTGGCCCGCGCGGCCCGCTATGCCGCGCAGCTTCTGGAAGACAGCCCCATTGTCGGCTGACCCGGGCGCTGAAACCCGCCATTGTTGACCCCGCCGCCGCCGCTGGCCATGCTCGGCCCTTGACGAGTCACTGAATGGCCTGAGCGCAGGGACGAGGGGAACGGTCGAGGCATGGCTTTCAAGGTGAAATTCTGGGGTGTACGCGGCACAATTGCCTGCCCGGGCCCGAAGCATGCGATCTTTGGCGGGAACACGTCCTGCATTGAAGTTTCGATGGGCGGCGAACGCGTCATCTTTGACGTGGGAACGGGCGTCCGGTCGCTCGGCAACTGGATGCTGAAAAAGAATGCCTTCGAGGCAACGATCCTGATGTCTCATACGCATTGGGATCACATCAACGGCTTTCCTTTTTTCAAACCGGCGTTCGACCCCAAGTGCAAGTTCACCATCATGGCAGGGCACCTGAACGGGCGCACCATTCGTGAAGTTTTTGCCGAGCAAATGATCGCGCCTTATTTTCCCGTGCCCATCGACATCATGAACGCTGATATCCAGTTCAAGGATTTCAAGGCGGGCGACAGTTTTGATTTGAACAACAAAGTGCATGTGCGCACCGCGCCGCTGAACCACCCGGGCGGGGCAACCGCCTACCGCCTCGAATTTGGCGGCAAGTCCATGTGCTATGTGACGGACACGGAACATGTGCCGGGCAAACCCGACAAGAATGTACTTGGGTTGATCGAGGGCGCGGACCTCGTGATCTATGACAGCACCTATGACGACTCTGAATTGGTTGCCCATGTGGGCTGGGGCCATTCAACGTGGCAAGAGGGCATTCGCCTTTGCACCGCCGCGAATGTGAAGCGCCTCGCCATTTTCCATCACGACCCCGACCACGAAGACGCCAAGATGGAAGAAATCGAGCGCAAGGCCCGCGCCATGTGGGACGGTGCCTTTGTCGCGCGGGAAAACGTGCGGCTAGTGCTGTAAGCGCCCTTACCGCGATTTAACATTACAAAGCCTCCACAAAGCGCTCCTTGGCCTGCCGGTGCATGGCGGCATGCGGCATACTCTGCGCTATTGATTTGATGCGTGCGGGAGGGAAACCATGCTCCGCTTACTGATGATTTCATTTGTTGCTTTGCTCAGCTGCACGGGGTTCGCGCGTGCGGAGGTACTTCACTTTGAAGGCAACGTAGTGCGCGAAGGCGCGGTGATGCCGATCCGCCTGCACGTGGATACGGATCGCAATGGGCAGTCGACCCTCGACATCCCGCAGCTCTGGTACGCGGAAGAACCCATCAATGCCTCTTTTGACGACGACGGCGGGATTTCGCTGGCCTTTCCCTTCGGGCTGGGCGAATTCAACCTCGTGCGCGATGGGGACACCTGGATGGGTGTTGGTGCGGCGGTCATCGGCTTGCAAGAGACCGAAGCACCGCCCTACGACAAAGTGGACGTGAGTTTCGGCAGCGCGGACCCAAACGTGGAAGGCACGCTTTATATCCCCGAGGGGGAAGGGCCGTTCCCTGCAGTGATCCTTGTCGGCGGCGCGTCGTCGAACCAGCGGTCGCAATGGAGCTACCGCAGCCGCGCGGACTATTACGCGCGCATGGGCGTTGCGGCGCTCATCTATGACCGGCGTGATTTCCTGACGCCCATGCCGGACGGCGCTTATCCGGATTTTCAAACCCAGGCTGACGATATCATCGCCGCAGGCGAACTTCTTGCTGCGCGAGATGACATTGACGGTGATGCGATCGGGCTTCATGCGGGCAGCCAGGGTGTCTGGCTCTCAACAATGGCAGAGGGTCAAGGCGGCGATTTTGCCTTTCTGATCTTTACCGGCGTCCCTGCGGTGACGCCCGCGGACAGTCAGTTCCAGACCACGATCCACGGCATGCGCGACGACGGCATTGCGGAGGAAGAGATCGCGCAAACGGTCGCCTACCTGCGGCTCTATTTTTATGTCGCCCAGACGGGCGAAGGTTGGGATGCGCTTGCGGCGGCCATGGCGACGGCGGAGGGCGAAACCTGGTTCGACTATGTGGACCAGCCCCGCACCATTGAGGATCTCAACTGGTGGCATCGGGTGATGACCTATCAGCCGCGTGAAGATCTTGTGCGCATTGCGACGCCAATCCTTGCCATGTCGGGCTCGGCGGACTGGATCGCTCCGTCCGAGGAAAACCTGCCGTTGATTGAGGAATACGGCCGCGTCGCGGGCAACAGCTTTGTGCATACCATGGTGATAGAGGGCGCGGACCATCGCCTGGAACGCCAGCCCTACACAGACGACGACGGCCAATGGCATTGGTTCGAAGTGGCGCAAGAAGCGCGAGACGCGATCCCCACCTTCCTGCGTGACGACGTGGGGCTCAGCTTCGGCGACTAGCTTCCCGCAAACAGCGGATAGCGCGGGGCAGGGCGGGACTTGAGCCCCTCCCGCGTGATGGCGTAGTGGGTCAGCGTCTGCTCGTCATGGGTCATGCGCCAGCTCAGCATCTTTTGCGCATACTCCAGCAGCACGCCCTGACAGGCGGGATCACCCGCGCGGTTCGTAAACTCGCCGGGATCATTTTCCAGATCGAACAGAAGCGGCGGCAGCCCCGCGAAATGCACATATTTCCAACTGTCATCGCGGATGATGTTCATGACGCATTGATGGAGCGAAAGGCCCAGCGCGTCCTCAACCGCTGTGTTCGTCGGGTCGCGAAAATCAAACTCCCAATGCGCCTCCTTCCGCCAGCCCTTGGGCGCCTTGCCGGTTTCAAGAAAAGGCTGAAGCGCGGCACCATCACATTGCACGGGAAGTTCGACGCCTGCGTGGGTCAGCAGCGTCGGCATCAAGTCCACGTTTTCCGTGAAGGATGTCACCTGTGTGCCGCGCGTCGTGTCGGCAACGTCACGCGGGTCCCGCACGATCAGCGGAATATGATAGCTCGCATCGAAATAGCCGGATTTTCCCCGTAGCCAGTGATCGCCCATCTGCTCCCCGTGATCGGAAGCAAAGATGATGAACGTGTTGTCATATAGACCATTGGCTTTCAGGTACTGGACGAGCCTCCCTACGTGAAAGTCCACTTCGGTCATGAGGCCATAGTAGACCGCCTTGTGCCGCCGCAGCGCTTTCTCGTTGCCCGGCGCCTGATAGGTGTGACGCGAAAGTTGATAGGCGAGCCAGGGGTGCTGTTCGCCTTCGTCCTCGCGGGTCGCGGCGCGGGTGAAGCCCGGCACGTCTTCTGGGTCATAAAGCGCATTATAAGGCGCGCTCGCCACCCACGGCGGGTGGGGGCGCATGACGGACAAATGCACGGCCCAGGGCGCGCGCTGGGCGCCGATGTAATCCATCGTCCGGTCAAACAGGAACGCGGTGTCGTTGTCATCCTTGTGAATGCTCAGCGGCTTGGGCTCATCGGCGCCTTCTTCCCAGTCCGGGCCGTCCTCGCGCAAGGCATAGAGCATCGCCTTCATGGCGGGCACATCGTATCCCTTGGCCTTGCAGTAGGCGTACCACTCGCCGGGGTCGGTGTTCATGTCGAGGATCGTTTTGATGCCGGGCAGCACGCCCTCCCAGTTCATCAGGGCAGGGTCGTTTTCCGCGTGATAGCGCGGGTCAGGTACTGTGTCGGTATAGCCCAGTAGGACAGGATCATAGCCGGCCTTGCGCAACTCCAGCGCCCAATTGGTATGGCGGCGATCCAGCGGCGTCATATTGGTGCCCGAGCGATGGTTCTGAAGATACATGCCTGTGTGAATGCTCGCCCGGCTGGGCGCGCAGGGCACGCAATTGGCGAAATGCTTGCGGAAGGAGACACCATCAGAGGCCAGCGCATCGAGATGCGGCGTCTTAACCATGGGATGGCCGGCTTGGGACAGGCATTCCCCCCGCCATTGATCGGCTGTGATGAAAAGAATATTGGGCTGCATTGTCCGGCTCCTCGGGGCTCACGGATTGCCATTAGAACCAGCACGCGAGGGCTCTGTCGAGAAGAGAGTGGCGTGCAATCCGTGAAGCCTTTGTGAAACGAATTGGTTCAAGAGAGCGGGATTTGCCGAGGGCAGCACTTACTTTTGGGGTCGCCACCGGCATGATCTGAATGCTACAGGTAACGCCCAGAATCGAATTCAGCATCTCAATACAAACGGAAAACAGGCTTCATGCGCATCATTGCGGACGATCCAGAACTTGAACGGCACCTGGCACGGCTGCATGACCTTATCGTATCGAATGGGGGGTTCGTCCACGAAGAGTGCGTCATTGTTGTACAAGATGGCAACTTGCGGATAGAGGCGCCGCGATCCGTCCCGGAAGGAATAGAGTTGATTCGGGTCCCCGAGGCCTTGTTGCTGTCCGTGGACGACTTTGGGCTCTATCAGGACGGAGATGATATCCGCATTGGAACGCCGTCAGACAGCGTAACGCCGGTGCAGGCCGAGCTGATGGATTCGATGATCGCGATCTACAACATCAGCGGCAAGATCAAAGACCACCGCGTCAACTCTCCTAGCCGGCTTTATCTGGCTGAGCCTGACATCTACCGCCGTCTGGTAATGGCCACTCAGTTTAAGCCGCGAGATGCCCTGAAAAAGGAGGACTTCCTGCTGCAAGACTTCCTGCATACCCGAACGTTCGGTTTGAAGTCTGAAGATGGCCAAGGCGACACCTCTGTTCTTATGCCCATCATCGATTTCCTCAATCATCATCAAGGGGCCACGGGCTTTCAGCTGGGTGACAAGGCGCTATCTGTGGTGCGGCGCTCGCCCCTCGCAGGCTCAGACGAATGTTTTGTGTCTTATTCGCGGATGGATGCGCAGATCGCCTATTTCAATTATGGATTTGTTGATCGTAGTTCGACGTCCCTTTTGTCCGTGCCGCTGACAATCAGTTTGCCGGGTGTTGTCGACCTCCAGGTAAATCGATTTCCCGCGGCAAAGCGGAAACAAGCGCCTCCGGCCGCTCTGAAAGACATTCGACGCTTTGTGCCGCGAATGTCACTGGATGTAGACAAGAAGCGGGGGGCGGTTTCCTCCCTCCCTATTCCGGATGCAAAATCGCCTCGTGCCCTCCGCCGCATACTATTGGCCGTTCTAATGAACTTTATGCGCGACTTGTCGCCGGGCGATGTCAAGGCGCATCTGGATGAAGCAGAACAGCAGGTCATTCAGGCCAATCGTTCGTACTACAAGGGCCTTATCGCCTATGTGTCAGGCTTGTCGCTGGATGACAACCTGCAACCGGTTCTGGATGACACCACGGCCATGGCTGAGCATCAGCTAAGAATTCTGGAAGCGTATGAATTGAACCTTTTGCAGCTGGGTAGCTGACGAACTCGTCGAGCAGCGTTTCCGCAAATCATTCATTTGAAGCTCGGCACGCCGCGCATTTGTGAGCCGCCGCACAGCACGTTTCTTTCACGTGACCCGCGCCCCATTTTTCCAAGGGCGTCAGACCGTGCTGCAAATGGCGTAGGGAACTATCCCTCGGCGCGTTTGGGGCTTTCATCGCGCAGGTCATCCCACACTTCGAATTCATGCTGGATGCATTGCTCGATCATTGTGCGCCACACGGGCTCGGCGATAGAGGCCGACAGACCCTGACGCTCGGCTTCGGCCAATACCTTTGAAACCACTTCCTCGATGCGCGCCGGGTCCCGCACGGCATCGCGATCATTTTTGATCCGCGCGGCGGCATCCATATAGGTCTGCCGTTCGGCGATCAGCTTAACAAGCACGCGGTCCAGCCGATCCACTTCATAGCGGACATCGGTCATGGTCTCGCACTCAGGCCCCGTTTTGCGGCGGAGGTCGGTCATGGCTGGCGTTCTCTTCCCATATGTTTTGCGAGGAACAATAGGGGCTTTTGCTTCGATTGCCACCCCTTTCCGCATCCCGGCTACGGGGCATATGGGCGAGGGGGCTCAGGCGTGGGAAAGGGCGATTTGGGTCGCCGGGGTAGCCCCTTGCGTTAACGCGAATGCAGATGTCACAAGGGGTAGAAATGCTACCCACCCGGAAATGGGACGACAGAGGATGGATCAGGTGGATCTGGAGATTGAGTTTCACGATAACGGCCAGCGCGGCCTTTATGCCACAGATTATGAGGGCCGCCGCGCCAAGCTGACCTTTGTCCACGAGGGCGAAGGCGTCATCGCCGCAGACCACACCTATGTGCCGCCGGAAATTGAAGGCCACGGAATTGCGGCGGCGCTGGTGCGCCGCGCGATTGACGATGCCCGCGCAAAGGGTTGGAAAATCCGGCCGGCCTGTTCCTATGTGGAAGCAGCGTTCAAAAAACATCCCGAATGGGCGGATGTGCTTGCCAACTAATCCCGGGGGAGGGCGGAACCGATGGTGACCACGTCGCGCGACCCCGAGGCGGTCAAGACGAAAATCACGCGCGCGATGCAGGCGCGCGATCCCGCCAAGGCATTGTCCCTGGCGCGCGATCTGATCAAGCTGCCGCGCGCGACGGTGCATGACTGCCTGGGCGTTGTGCAGATGGCCAAGCAATGTCACGACACGCGGCTTGTGCTTCTTGCCATGCGGCGGGCGGTGGCAAAATCTGGCGACGACTTGCCTCTCGCGGTTAATCTTGCGGAAGAGGAAGTCTTCGCAGGTCATTCGGAGATTGCGCTGAAACTTCTGAGCGACGTTGAGGCCCGCGCGACGACCTGCGATGATTTGGTGCTGATTGGCATTGCTTATGGGCGGCTGGGCGAAGGGGACCACGCAAAGCAGGTCTATGCCCGGGCGGTGGAATTGAGCCCGGACGACCCCGCGGCGCTCGGCAACCTTGCCGCCTCTCTTTCCTTTGATGGCAAGGCCGAGGAGGCTGAGGGCATCTACAATCGCCTGATCGCCAAAGGCGATACCGACCCGCGCGTCTGGTTCAACCGTTCGACCCTCAGGCGGCAAACCGCCGAACACAATCATATTGATGAATTGAAAGCGGCCCTGGACGCTGTCCCGAGCGGACAGGACACTTCTTACCTGCATTACGCCCTTGGGAAGGAATGCGAAGACCTGGGTGATGATGCCGCTTCTTTTGCCTCCATACGCGCGGCGGCATCGGATCGTCGCGCCCAAATGCCTTACCGCGTGGAAGCTGAACTCGCTGAGCTTGAGAAGGTAAAGGCCGCTTACAGCGCGGATTTCTTTGCGCGCGTGGGCGAGGGGGCCTCGAACGACGAAGCCATCTTTATCCTGGGGATGCCGCGGTCCGGTTCCACGTTGATTGAAAAGTTTGTTTCCGCTCATAGTCAGGTATTCGCTGCTGGTGAGCTGCAAAACTTTCGCCGCGCGGTTCGGAATTCAATCTCTGATCTGGCGTTGAAAGACGGGCTTGTGGGTCCGCTGGATCGCGTCGGGCTTTCCCTGCGGCTGGATCATCGCAAGGTCGGAAATCTCTATGTCGACAGTACCCGCCCGCGCACTGGGCATACGCCGCGCTTTATTGACAAGAACCCGGCAAACTATCTCAACGTGGGTTTGATCGCCGCCGCCCTGCCGAATGCAAAAATCATCTACAGCGCGCGCGACCCCATGGATGTCTGCTACGCCATGTACAAACAGCCCTTCAGTGATGACTACATGTTCACTTACGACCTGGATGATCTGGCGCGCTTCTATATTGGCTTCGACGCTTTGATGTCCCACTGGATGAAAGTTCTGCCGGACCGAATCATTCCGGTTCAGTACGAGGCGCTGGTCAGCGGGCCAGGCGAGGTCATGCCGGACTTGGTTTCCCGGCTCGGCCTGCCGTGGGAGGAAGCGTGCCTTGATCACAGAACGAACCGGGAGGCCGCACGCACGGCGAGTGCCGATCAGGTTCGCAGGCCGCTCTACAATTCTTCCATCGGCCGGTGGAAACGATTCGAGGATGAGCTGGCGCCCTTGCGGAAAGCGCTGGAGAGCGGCGGGATCGCAGTCGCGTAAAACCGGACCACAGGTGCACTAGCGCGGCCCCGCGCTTCGTGCCAAATTATCCCCATGAACATTTGGGAAGAATATTTCGTACCCCCCTTTATCAACCTCGCCTGCGGGGCAAAGCCTATCCGCTATCAGCGGCAAAAGGTGGTGCCCAAGGCGAAGGGGGAGGTGCTGGAGGTAGGGTTCGGCTCAGGGCTGAACCTGCCTTATTACGATGCGGACAAGGTGAGCCGCATTTTTGCGCTGGAACCTTCCGCCGGCATGCGCAAGCGCGCCGCGAAGCTGGTCGAAGAGTGCGATATCCCGATCGAGTTTCTTGATCTGCCCGGCGAGCAAATCCCGTTAGAGGATAAGTCCGTCGACACGGTGCTCATCACCTACACCATGTGCACCATCCCGGACGTGATGAAAGCGCTGGAAGGGATCAAGCGCGTCATCAAACCGGGCGGCGAGATGATTTTTACTGAACACGGTCTTGCCCCCGATGCGGACGTGCGCAAGTGGCAGGAACGGATTGAGCCCTTCTGGAAGCCCTTTGCGGGCGGTTGTCACCTCACGCGCTCCGTGCCGGACATGCTGAACGTCGCGGGCTTTGAGATCATCGAGATGGAAACCATGTATCTGCCCTCGACGCCGAAGCCGCTCGGCTTCAACTATTGGGGCACCGCGAAACCGGCTTAAGTGTGTGATTGGGGGGGCAGTGGAGGAACTGAGCTATATCGCCAACGGGAATGCATGGCTCGAAGGCGCGACAATCCACTTCTCCGCTATGACGACTTTTGTCGCCATCTACATCGCCGCGCTTTACGCGTTCCTGCGCAATGCCCCGCTTGCGGTGCGGATCATCGCCTACACATTTTTCGTGGGTAGCTTCCTTGTCTTTGCCCGTCTCGGCATCGGGTTTCTTGAGAACGGTTACGCGGCAGTGGCGCTCGGCAGGGAATATGCCGCCGCTAATGAGGTGTCGGATACGTACCGAGCCCTTTCGGCATCGCAGTGGTACGACGCCATTCCTGTTGGCCTCCTTTGGTATTTGCTCGTGAGTATGACGGTCGTGGCTCTTGGCTGGGTCACGTTCTTTTTCGACTGGAAACAACGGGGCGAGGAATGACCGAGGCCGTCATCATCGCTTCGCTTGAGCTGGTCGCGGACCGTGTGGGCGATCCCACGCCGCTCGTCTATGAGCGGCTGTTCGCGGCGCAGCCGGAGATGCATGCGCTCTTTGTGCTCGACAAGGATAATGCAGCCAAGGGCAACATGCTGGCGCAACTGATCGACTGCATGATCGATCTGGCGGGGGAAGGGCACTATGCGCGCGGCCTGATCCAGACCGAGGTGATCAATCACGGCAATCTTGGTGTGCCGCCCGACGTGTTCATTACGTTTGTCGACACGGTCATCGCCACATTCCGCGAAGCGCTTGGCGCGGACTGGACCGAGGAGTTTGAAAGCGCGTGGGGCGACCTCGCGCGACAATTCAATACAATGCTAGAGACGGAAGCGGCCTGAGCGCCGCGGGGGGAAAAATCATGTTTCGTATTGTCAGCTTGGTAATCGGGGTCATTGTTGTGGGCCTTGCCGCCTATCTTTGCTTTTGGCCCGTGCCCATCGATCCCGAACCTTTCGCGACCCCGCCTAACCCCGGTTACGTTGGCGCCTTCGAGGCAAACGACCGCCTGACAGAGGCGGAACGCATCGCCGACGGCCTGTTGCACGGACCCGAAGACACGGCGATGGACGACAATGGCTACATCTATACGGGACTGGAAGATGGGCGCATTGTGCGCTTCGACCCGGACAATCCCGAGGGCACTTTTCGGGTGATTGCGAACACAGAGGGCCGCCCGCTGGGCCTTGAGTTCCATCCCGACGGGTATCTCGTCGTGGCGGATGCCTATCGCGGCCTCATCGCGGTGGACCCCGACGGAACCATCCGCGTATTGGCGGACACGGTGAACGGCGAGCCCATGGTTTTCGTCGATGACGTTTCTATCGCCAGTGACGGCACCATCTGGTTCTCCGATGCCTCGCAGCGTTGGGATCTTGAAGACAATTTGCTGGACTTTTATGAGCGTCGCGCGACGGGACGCCTGCTTTCCTTCCGTCCTGGGCAGGCCGAACCCACCGTCCATCTCGAAGAGCTTTACTTCGCCAACGGCGTGGCGCTTGGCCCCAGCGAAAACTATGTGCTGGTGAACGAGACCATGGCCTATCGCATCTCGCGCCTGTGGCTAAAGGGCCCTCGCGCGGGTGAGCACGACTATTTCGTCGAGGCGTTGCCCGGCATGCCGGACAATCTTTCCTTTGACGGCAGCGATACATTCTGGGTCGCGCTGGTGGTGCCGCGTAACGATGGCGGGGAGGTCGGCAATGGCTCGCCGTTTCTGCGCAAGATGTTCTATCGCGTGGTCACGGCGCTCGGCATTTCGCCGGTGGTGATGCACGGCTCGGCCATCGGGTTTGATACGGACGGCAACGTGACCCACAACCTGCAAAGCGCGAGCGGCGCGGTGGGCATGACCACCTCGGTCAACCGGCACGCAGATGGCCTCTATATCGGTGGGCTCTTTGCGCCTTATGTGGTGCGCATACCGCTCAGCGAGATCGACTAGACCTCTGCGTCGACCAAGACCGCGACAAGGAGCGCCGGCTCCTTGCCGTGGTTGACCCAGGCGTGGTTGGTGCCGCGCTGAATCACCACGTCGCCGGGCTTCAGCGATCGCGCTTCGCCTTCGTCGAGCAGCATGTCCACCTCACCCTTGATGATGATGATGTAATCCACTGACTTCGTCTTGTGCATCATCGGGTGGCGCGATGTGTCAACGCGGGCGTGTTCGGCCTGCACCGCCGCAAATCCGAAAGCGGCGGCGGCTTCTTTGTCTTCGTCACTCATACCGGGCTGTTCCGGCGGCACGGCGAACCAGCGCACCTTTGTGGCGCCGGCGGGCGGGCAAAGGGCGAGTTCTTCTTCAGCGATATAGTCGCGGAACATTTGATTGTCCGATGCGGGGCAGCCCTTTGAGAGCCAGATTTCAAAAAGTCCCGAACCGTCGGCTTCCAGTTCCTTCGCGGGACCTTCGTCGAGCTCGATGATCGACTTGCCGTGGTTATTGTGGCCGGTAACGACGCGGCGAAGCTTGTGAGACATGGCGGGGCTCCTCATAAGAAAAAGGCCGGTCTGATTTGACCGGCCTTGATCTTAGGCTTGGGGGAGGCTTCCACGCAAACCGCTTAGCGGGGCGGAATGTTTTGGTTCTCTTTGAATAAATTCTTGGGGTCCCACTTCGTTTTCACATCGCGCAACCGCTCGTAATTGGCGGCGCCATAGGTCTTCTTCAGAAGGTCATGGCCTTCCTCGCCCAGACCCGGGAAGTTGAGATAGGCCTGACCGTTCGAGAACTGATGCATGTCGCGCCAGAACCCGCGCGCCCATTCCGTCGCCATCTCGTCTTTCGCGGGGTCTTCCCATGCGGTATCGAGAGAGAAGAGGAAGGGCGAGGACCGGTCACCAAAGGCCGTAGCATCAGCAGGCACATTCATGTGCGCGCCGCCCAGACCCCAAATGGCGACAAGCGACCAGGGATCAGGTTTCTGCATCATGCGCGGCGCGGCGAAGTCGATCACCTCATCAGAAAGGCTGTTGAGATACAGCGACTTCCAATAGTTGCGGCGCTGGCCTTTGCCGAAGAGCGGATCGAACGCCGTCTGCAACTGGTTATAGGTGACGGGCCCCGTGAGGTCAGCCAGTGGCGTTTCCAGTTCGCGCAAGGGGGCGAGCGCTTCGAGGCCTTCTTCGATGGGGCCGGTCCAGCCGCCACCAAAGATCATCACGTCCTTGCCCGCAGCATTCCCGAAGTCAGGGATATCCGGCATGGACCACACAAGAAAATTGGATGTGAGATGCTCCGAAGACTTCGCCATGTAGTCGCGCCAGACCTTGAGATATTCCGGCACGCGGTCGATCGGGTACATGACGCCCATCATCAGGACTTCAGGCCCGATGGGGTAGAGATCGAACTCGAACGTAGTGACGACACCGAAGTTGCCGCCGCCCCCTTTGAGCGCCCAGAACAAGTCGGCGTTTTCATCGGCACGCGCCCAGACGACGCGCCCGTCGGCGGTGACGACCTCGTAGCCCGTAACCGCGTCACAGGCCATGCCATGCTTGCGGCGCAAGTATCCCATGCCGCCGTGGAGCGTCAGCCCCGCGACACCGGTCTCCGACACAATGCCCAGCGGTGCGGCAAGACCATAGAGCTGCGTTTCGTGATCCACTTCGCCCAGCGTCGCGCCGCCGCCGACCCAGGCTTTCTTGCGCGCGGGATCAACGCGCACGTCCTTCATGCCTTCAAGGCAGATGACGAGCCCGTCATTCACCACGGCATTGCCCGCCACGTTGTGGCCGCCGCCGCGCACGGCAAGCGGCAAGTGATTATCGCGCGCAAAATTGACGGACGTCACTACGTCGCGCACGCCGGTGGCGCGGGCGATCAGTGCGGGGCGCTTGTCCACCATGCCGTTCCAGATGCCCCGCGCATCGTCATACCCTGCATCTGCAGGGGTAAAGACGGGACCGCGGTGCGCGGCGCTAAACGCTTCGATGGCGCTTTCGTTTTCTGAGTTGAACTGTTCGACAACAGACATTTCTTCCTCCTTGGGCTCAGCACTTTCGGCTGTTGGGGGAATATGGCCATGACCGGATTTGTTACTACTTCACAGACTGTACCCACCCACTACACATTTTGAACTTGGCCACTTCAGAAATTATACCTCGGGAAAGGGACGGGCCGCGATGTCCCGCTTGACTCCGCGTTCTCCCCGAATTAGAACAAAAGAAGAACATATGAAACCGAAAGACACGAGCGGGGTGCGGGAATGGTCTCGGCCCATGGAAAGGCGTCTCTCAAAAAGGCGCAGAAACAAAGAGTTTTACAGGCGAAAGCGGTCCTGTCCGGGCTCTCCGGCGCATCCTTTGTCCCGAAGGATGTGACGCCCGGCCGGCAGTCCATCTCTCTCGACCCCGAGACGATGGACCTCCGCTTGCCTGGCGGCGGGCTCATCAAAAACGCACTCCACGAAGTGCGCCCCTTTGACCCCCAGGATGGACCCGCCGCCACCGCATTTCTTCTGGGTCTGGCTGCGCGCCTTAGTCATGGCGACGCCGGAACCATTGTCTGGGTGCGCAGCCAGGACGTGGTGCGCGAATGGGGCCTGCCGTATGCGCCGGGGCTCGCACGGTTTGGCATTTCGCCTTCAAGACTTTTGCTCATTCATCCGCGCAACGAACAGGAAGCGCTCTGGTGCGTCGAAGAAGCCGTGCAGGCGCGCGGGGTGGCGCTCACCATCGGCGACATCGACGGCGCGAAGTTCGACCTCACCGCATCGCGGCGCATTCACCTGATGGCGGAAAAAGTTGGGCGGCCCGTGCTTATGGCGCGCGGGTCCCGGTGGCGCGGCGCGACGGCGGCGCTGACCAGATGGGCGATAAAAGCCGCATCAAGCGGCGTGCCCGATTATAGTGCGCGGAGCCCTGTGAAGGGCATTGGGAATCCGCGCTGGGTGGTGGATCTGGAACGGGCAAAGGGCGGTCGGCCCGGTTCCTTTCATGTGGAATGGAACCATGAGACGCATCGTTTCCGTGTGGCTGCCCCGTTGGCCGACCGACCGGCTGCGGCGAGCGCACGGGCGGCGAACGAAAACATCGCCGTCGCTTGAGGGGATAGATTTTGCCGCACCCCTGGCGCTCATTATCTCCACCACGGGCGGGTTTCGCCTGACCGCGTGCAATAAGGCGGCGACGGGCGAGGGGCTTTATCCCGGCCAGCTCGTCACTGACGCCCGCGCCCTTTGCCCCGACCTTCAATTGCATCCCTCACAGCCTGACACGGACGCAAAAGCGCTTTCCTCGCTTGCTGCCTGGGCGACGCGTTATTCCCCTTGGGTGGCAACCGCCAGTGGCGCGAACGGTACCGACGGCATTTTTCTCGACGTCACCGGCTGCACGCATTTGTTCGGCGGCGAAGAGGCGCTGCTTTCCGATTTAACCCAAAGGCTGAATGACCAGGGCCTTGCCGCGCGGGCAGCAATGACAGGTACCCTCGGTGCGTCCTGGGCCGTCGCGCGGTTTGGGGAAGGCGGCGTTGTGAAAGAAGGCGGGGAGGGGCAAGCGCTTGGCCCGCTTCCCATCCGCGCGCTGCGCCTGACCAATCATACGGAACAGGGCCTCATTCAGGTGGGGCTGAAGCGTATTGGCGATTTGGGGAAGACGCCGCGCGGCCCCATTACCGCGCGCTTTGGGGCGGAACCCATCATGCGCCTTGATCAGGCGCTCGGCCGCGCGCCGGAACCCGTCACCCCGCAAGCCGTAACAGAACCCTTGCGCGCCACGTTGCGCCTTGCTGAACCCATCACGCAGATGGAGGCGGTGGGCGAGGGGGCCTTGCGGCTCTGCGCGGAGATGGAGCAGGTGCTGGAATCGCGAGGGCGCGGCGCGCGGCTGATCCGGCTTTCACTTTTCCGCGTGGATGGGGACGTCGCCACACTGGAGGTCGGCACCGCGCGGCCCACCCGCGATGCAAAACATCTTGCGCGGCTTTTGACCGAGCGGCTTGAGCGTGCGGAAACCGATCTTGATGCGGGGTTTGGCTATGACGCTTTGGCGCTGGATGTGATCCGCAGCGACAAGCTCTTGCTTCGCCAGAACGGGCTCGATGCAGCTGATTTCAATGACGGCGATCTGGCGAGCTTTGTTGACCGCGCGGGAAACCGCTTTGGCTGGGCCCGCGTGCGCCATGTACATGGGGTGGAAAGCCACATTCCCGAGCGCGCGGTGGTGGCGCGCCCCGCCCATGTTGGCCCGCCCCCGCTTGATTGGCCCGAGGACATGTGCCGCCCCATGGCGCTTCTGCCGTGCGCCGAACCCATCGAAGTGATGGCCGAAGTGCCCGAGGGCCCACCGCGCACATTCAAATGGCGGCGGGTCGCCTATCGCGTCGCGCGCGCCGAAGGTCCTGAACGCATCGCGCCCGAATGGTGGCATGACGAAGCCGCCCGCACGCGCGATTACTACCGTGTCGAGGATGACGCCGGACGGCGCTTCTGGATTTTTCGCGAAGGGCTTTACGGGCGCAATCTCACAGACCCGCGCTGGTACATGCACGGGCTCTTCGGATGAGCTTGGCAGACCATCCTTTCGCGGAATTGGGCGCGATCACCAATTTCTCTTTCCTGCGCGGGGCCTCGCACCCCGACGAGATGGTGCTGACCGCGCACGCGTTGGGGCTTTCGGCGATTGGCATTGCTGACCGCAACTCCCTTGCCGGTGTGGTGCGCGCCCATGTGGCGGCCCGGGATGTGGGGCTTCGCTTGCTGGTCGGTGCGCGGCTCGTGACGCGCGCGGGGTTCGAAGTCATTTGTTATCCGGAGGATCGCACCGCCTACGGCCGCCTCGTGAAGCTTCTCACGCTTGGCAACCGCCGCGCGCCCAAGGGCGAATGCCACATCGACCTCGAAGACATTCTCGCCCACGCGGAAGGGCAGGTCTTCATCGCGGTACCCCCCACCAAATCCGATGAAAGTTTTGCAGGTACGCTTGGGCGTCTTGCGAAAGCCGTGCCCGGCCAAACCTACCTCGCGCTTGCCTTTCTTTATGGCCGTAACGATACGGCGCGGCTCTATGGACTTGGACAACTGGCGGCAAAACACATGGTGCCGACGGTGGCGACGAACCTGCCTGCCTATCACGTGCCGGGGCGGCGCATGCTGGCCGATGTGGTGACCGCGATCCGCGAGCACGTCACCGTCGCCGAAGCGGGGTTTCTGCTCGACGCCAATGCCGAACGGCACATGAAGGGCGGGCAAGAGATGGCGCGGCTCTTTAAGGGCCGCGAGGATGCGCTTGCCCGCACGGAAGAGATCGTTCGCCGCTGCACCTTCTCCCTTGAAGAACTGCGCTACGAGTATCCCCATGAAACGCGCGAAGGCTACGCGACGCCGCAAGAGGCGCTGGAGGCGTTGACGGCGGAGGGTCTCGCGTTCCGTTACCCGGACGGTGCGCCGGAAAAGGTGCAAAAGGCTGTTACCCATGAACTCGCGCTGATCGACGAACTCGGTTACGCGCCGTATTTTCTGACGGTGCATGACATTGTTCGCTATGCGCGGTCGCAAGGCATCCTGTGTCAGGGGCGGGGCTCGGCTGCGAATTCTTCTGTCTGCTATTGCCTCGGCATTACTTCCGTTGATCCGGCGCAGATTGACTTGCTGTTCGAACGTTTCGTTTCTGCCGAGCGCAACGAGCCCCCCGATATCGATGTCGACTTTGAGCACGAACGCCGCGAGGAAGTGATCCAATACATTTACGCGCGCTATGGCCGCCACCGGGCGAGCATTGCGGCAACCGTCATCACCTATCGCTCGCGCAGCGCCATCCGCGAGGTGGGCAAGGCCATGGGGCTTTCTCTCGACACAGTGGATGCCCTCGCACGCACCACATGGGGCTGGTCGTCGGGGGGCATTCCCGAAGAACATGTGCGCGAGCTCGGCCTCGACCCCAGCGACCGCACGCTATATCTCGCGCTCGAACTCACGCGGCAACTGATCGGTTTTCCGCGCCACCTCTCGCAGCACGTGGGCGGCTTCGTTATCACCGAAAGCGATCTTGATACGGTTATTCCCATTGGCAACGCGGCGATGGACGACCGCACCTTTGTGGAATGGGACAAGGATGATCTTGATGCGCTTGGCATTCTGAAGATCGATGTGTTGGCGCTCGGCATGCTCACCTGTATCGCGCGTGCCTTCAAGTTTCTTGAGGATCACTACGACCGGCCGCTTACCCTCGCGACGATCCCGCCGGAGGACGCATCGGTGTATGACATGATCTGCCGCGCCGACACGGTGGGCGTTTTTCAGATCGAAAGCCGGGCGCAGATGTCCATGCTGCCGCGCCTGAAGCCACGCAAGTTCTATGACTTGGTGATCGAGGTGGCCATCGTGCGCCCCGGCCCCATTCAGGGGGACATGGTGCACCCCTACCTGCGCCGCCGCGACGGGACGGAGGAGGTGACGTACCCCTCAAAAGCTCTGGAAGAGGTGCTGGGCAAGACGCTCGGCGTGCCACTGTTCCAGGAACAGGCGATGAAGATCGCCATTGTGGCCGCCGGGTTCACGCCCGCCGAATCCGACCGCCTGCGCCGCGCCATGGCGACCTTTCGCAAAGTTGGCATCATCCATGAGTTCGAGACAAAACTAATCGAAGGCATGGTCGCGAACGGCTACGACCGCGACTTCGCCACGCGCTGCTTCAAACAGATCGAAGGCTTTGGCGAATACGGCTTTCCTGAAAGCCACGCGGCGAGCTTTGCGCTGCTCGTCTATGTGTCGTGCTGGATCAAACATCATTATCCGGATGTGTTTCTGGCCGCGATGCTGAACGCGCAACCGCTCGGCTTCTATGCCCCGGCGCAGCTGGTGCGCGACGCGCGCGACCACGGCGTCGAGGTGCGCGCGGTGGATGTGAACCACTCCAATTGGGACGCCACGATGGAGCGGACGGAGCTGAGCAATCACGCGGTGCGGCTCGGCCTGCGCCAGATCAAAGGCTTTCGCGCCGATGCCGCCGAGGCGCTGATGGCCGCGCGAGAAGGGGGTTACGACAGCGTGCGCGATCTCTGGCTGCGGGCGGGCCTCCGCAAGGACGCGATGGAAAAGCTGGCCCATGCGGATGCGTTTCGTTCCTTGGGGCTCGACCGAAGAGAAGCATTATGGGCCGTGCGCGCGCTGGGGGAGGAGCCCTTGCCGCTGTTCCGTTCCGCCGCCAGCCAGGGCGCGGAGGAAGAAGTGCTGCTGCCGCGCATGCCGCTTGGCGAACACGTGGCGCATGATTATGCGCGGCTGAAGCTTTCCCTGAAGGCTCACCCGATGGAGTTTCTGCGTGAGCAATGCGCCATGCGCGGGCATATCCCCATGGAACGTCTCGCCACGGTGCGGAACAATTCTCTCGTCACGATCACGGGATTGGTCTTGTTGCGCCAACGGCCGGGGACGGCCAAGGGCGTGATCTTCATGACGCTGGAGGATGAAACCGGCGCGGGCAACATCATCGTCTGGCCCAAGGCATTTGAAAAGTATCGCAAGGTGGTGCTGGGCTCGAGGTTGCTCACGGTACGGGGAAGGGTGCAGCGCGAGGGGCTCGTCATTCACGTCATCGCCGATCATCTGGAGGATCGCAGCAGCGACTTGTCTGTGCTCACCGATGGCGATGTGGAGGAGCCGGTCGCGCTCGCCCGCGCTGACGAGGTGAAACGTCCGGGCGAAGACCCGCGCAGCATTACTGCTCGGCGCGTAGAGGCTCGTCAGGCCCGCGCCGCCACCATCCTTCCCAAATCAAGGGATTTTCACTAGCGATTGAGCTCCCGCATGGCCGCGTCGATGCCTTCGAGCGTCAGGCCATACATGCGGTCGGAAATAAGCTGCCGCATCATCTGGATCGAGGGTGTGCCGTCCCAATACCGTTCGGGAACGGGGTTGAGCCATACCGCGTGCTCGTAAATGTCGAAGACGCGCTGGAGCCAGACGGCGCCGGGCTCCTCGTTCCAGTGTTCGACGCTCCCGCCGGGATAGGTAACCTCATACGGCGACATGGTCGCGTCGCCCACAAAGATGACTTTGTAGTCGGAAGGGAAGGTGTGCAGCACCTCCCATGTGTCCGTGCGTTCCGTATGGCGGCGGCGATTATTTTTCCACACATATTCGTAAAGGCAGTTGTGGAAGTAATAGAACTCGAGATGCTTGAACTCCGTCCGCGCGGCGGAAAATAATTCCTCACACAGGCGGATGTGCGGGTCCATCGAGCCGCCAATGTCGAAAAAGATCAGCACCTTCACCGTATTGTGGCGTTCGGGGCGGAAGATCAGGTCGAGATAGCCCTTGTGCGCGGTCTCGCGGATGGTGTCGTCGAGGGCGAGCTCCGTCGGCACGCCTTGCCGCGCGAACTGGCGCAACCGGCGCAGGGCGACCTTGATATTGCGTGTGCCGAGCTCCACCTGATCGTCCAGGTTCTTGTACTCGCGCTTGTCCCAGACTTTCACCGCCTTGCCGTGGCGGCCTTCCTCTTGCCCGATGCGCACGCCCTCGGGGTTGTAACCCGAATTGCCGAAGGGGGAGGTGCCACCGGTGCCGATCTGCTTGTTGCCGCCCTCGTGGCGTTCCTTTTGTTCCTCGAGGCGCTTTTGCAGCTCCTCCATGATCTTTTCCCAGCCGCCCAGGGCTTCGATCTCGGCTTTTTCTTCCTCGGTGAGAAACTTTTCGGTGAGCGCCTTCAGCCATTCCTCGGGGATCTCGGCGGTGATGACATCGTCGAGATAGTCCATGCCGCGAAAGGTGTGGCTGAACACCTGATCGAACTTGTCGAGGTGGCGTTCGTCCTTCACCAGCGCCGCACGGGAAAGATAGTAAAAGTCCTCGATCCTGTAGCCCGCCAAGTGCATGGACATGGCCTCAAGCAGCAGCAGGTACTCTTTTAAAGAGACCGGAATGCCCACGCGGCGCAGCTCTGAGAAGAAGTTGTAGAACATTTATTTCACTCTGCACTTGTTCTGGTCGTCCCGGAAGCCGAGCCCGGCGAAGCTATCCGGGATCTCGACATCTATGGCACCTGTCGAGATCCCGGGTTCGACTGCGTCGCCCCGGGATGACTTTTCAGGTTGGAATCTGGTCGTACAGGTCATGCCAATCCGGATTTTGATGTTCGATCAACTCGTCTTTCCATTTGCGCCGCCAGCGTTTCAGCTTCTTCTCGAATGCAATGGCTTCCTCGGGCGTAGGAAATGAATCAAGCCAGACAAGGTTCGTAATTTTGTATCGCCGTACATATTCGCTTCCCTTGCCATTTTTGTGTTCCCAAACGCGGCGCGCTGGATCATTCGTAATGCCAACATAAAGAGCACCGCCTTTCCGGCTTGCCATCAAATAGACAAACCAACGGCGCTCCATCCGCTACCCCCGGCTCTCCCGTCGTGCGAGGAAGGCTAGACGCTCGAACAGGGTTACGTCCTGCTCGTTCTTCAGCAGCGCGCCGTGGAGCGGGGGGATGAGCTTCGTCGGGTCGCGCTCTTTCAGCACTTCCGGATCGATGTCTTCCACCAGCAGGAGTTTCAACCAGTCGAGGAGTTCCGACGTGGAGGGTTTTTTCTTGAGGCCCGGCGTTTCCCGCAGCTCATAAAACACATTGAGCGCTTCGGAGATCAGGTTCCCCTTCAGGTTCGGAAAGTGGACGTTGATGATTTGCGTCATCGTGTCCGCGTCCGGAAACTTGATGTAGTGGAAGAAACAGCGGCGCAGGAACGCGTCCGGCAATTCCTTTTCGTTATTCGAAGTGATCATCACGATGGGGCGCTGCGCGGCCTTCACCAGCTCGCCGGTCTCGTAGACATAAAACTCCATGCGGTCGAGCTCGAGCAGCAAGTCGTTCGGGAACTCGATGTCGGCCTTGTCGATCTCGTCGATGAGGAGCACCGGGCGCTCAGCCGACGTAAAGGCCTCCCACATCTTGCCCTTTTTGATGTAGTTGCCGATGTCCTTCACCTTCTCATCGCCCAATTGCGAGTCGCGCAGGCGGGAGACGGCGTCGTATTCATAAAGGCCCTGTTGCGCCTTGGTGGTCGATTTGATGTGCCACTGGATCAGCGGCGCGCCGATGGCCTCGGCCACCTCATGGGCCAGCACGGTCTTGCCCGTGCCGGGCTCGCCCTTGATAAGCAGGGGCCGTTCCAGCGCGATGGAGGCGTTGACCGCCACGCGCAGGTCCTCGGTGGCGACGTAGTTTTTGGTACCTTCGAACTGCATTTCACATCCTTCGACAAAATGTCATTTGAGGGAAATCTATGGTGCGGCGCATACAGAGTCCAGAAAGCCTGCCTTGCCCTAGCGGCAGAGGCCGTGAGGGTGAAAAGGCGGCTGGCGATTCGCGGCCCGCCGCCCGGCCCGGCCCGAAACACGCAATTTTCAGCAGTATTCCGGGCTTTCTCGCCCCGGGGATTAGTTTATTGAATCCGTCATAACCCATCGCTATAGTCCGGCCCGCTTTGGCAAGGGGGGCCAAACCGACATCGATAGCGAAGCCGAGTTGCTGAGGAGTGTGGCCGTATGGCTGATGTGAAACTGCCTGAAAATTATGTGCCGTCCGACGACGAGCCGTTCATGAACGCGAAGCAGAAGGAATACTTCCGCCGCAAGCTCGAACAGTGGAAAGACGACATTGCCGAGGAAAGCAAGGCGACCATCGCCGCGCTTCAGGAAGAAAACAACAACCATCCGGACCTGACGGACCGCGCGTCCTCGGAAAGCGAACGCTCTTTGGAGCTGCGCACGCGCGACCGCCAGCGCAAACTGGTGGCCAAGATCGACGCCGCGCTCCGCCGCATTGAAGAGGGCACCTACGGCTATTGCGAAGAAACGGGCGAGCCGATCGGGCTGAAGCGCCTCGACGCGCGCCCCGTCGCGACCCTTTCTATTGAGGCGCAGGAAGCGCACGAGCGGAACGAAAAGATTTACCGCGACGACTAGGCTGTCCCGTCAGGGGTCCCGCGTTTCCGGTCATAAACTGTTAAGCACACCAGGGCATATCAGTTGTATTGCGACTGACTGCACCTTTAAGATTGTCCCGTGAAGCCGTGGCGCGCATGCGCGGTTGCTGGGCGGGATAGTCTGTATGCTGAGAAAATACTACGCCTTCAAAATGTGGCTGATAGTTGCGCTCGCTACGCTGGGCTGTGGATTGGTGAGCTGCGACTTTCTGGTCGATGGGCCCAACAAGGCGCCGACCCGGGCAGAACTGGAATTCCACAGCGGGACCATCTGTTCCGTTTCCGGCCCGGCCGCCAACATGAGAATTGAGCTCTGCAACGACAAGAATTTTTATCTGTTCCGGCCAGGCACTGCGGCAATGGGCGACAACTTCGGACTGTTTCGCGTAGGCGCGCAGGTCGAAGTCCTGGCGGAGCGAGAGTCCGAGATTCAGAATGAGGTCTTTGAGCTGCGCTTACCGCGCGAAGGTGTCCTCTTCGGGTATGAAGACTTTAGCCAACGGTACGAGGCGCGTGCGGTGTGGGGCGGCATCATCGCGATCTTGATTTTCTTATGCGGTGCAACCGCGCTCCTCATAAAAGTTACCGGGTGGAATGTCAGGAAGATTCCCGGTGTTCGGCACGCCTATTAGATCGGTCGGTTACGCCGCGCCTCACCAATAGTCTTTCATCAGCTCTTTTGCCCAATCGGGCTCGCGGAACGCGCCGCGAGGGAGGAAGCCGCTCATCACGGGCTTGATATCGAGCACGGGCGTGCCGTCGATGGCGTCCAGCCCTGAAAGCTCCAGCTTTGCACCGTCCACGCGATTGATCCGCGCCACGGTCGCGCCCAGACGGTTGGGCCGGCCCTTGCCGCGCTGGGCAAAGATGCCGATCTCTGGCCAGGCCGGGTTGCCGCGCGGGCGGCGCGTCTCATAGGTGATTTTCGCCTCGTCCACACGATCGAAGAGAAAAATCACTTCGGCGTGGGAAAAGGCATCAAGCCCCTGCAAAGCACTCGCCGGGCAGACGGTCTCGTCCAGCTTGATCACGCAGCTTTCCGTATCCCAATTGTCGTCCACGGCCTCGGCGCGGCTGGCGCGAACAAATCCGATAGGGCGGAGAGAAAATGTCTTGGTCATGAAACGCTCCTTTTGAATGAGGAGCGTTCTACGCCTTCCGTGCTGCTTTGTCAGGGCAGGTCGGCGATGCCTATTTGCGGGGCTTCTTGACCTGCTTACGGATCGGCCGATTGCGTTCCGGCGGCGGAGCATGCACTTGCCGCGGCGTTATCTGACCGCGTAGCCCTTCCAGCCGATCCGAAAGGTCCGCAAAGCGGTTCTGGCTCAACACCAGCGCATGCATCAGCGCCAGAAGTAACAATGCCCCGCCCAGCCCCGCGAGGCTGAGCACCATCGCCGACATATTCAGTTCAATCATCGCTTGCCCCGTTCCTTGCCATCCCAAGCGTGTGTTCGTGATGACCCATGCAGGAGCGATGCCGTTTTGGCGCGTGCCGGAAATGCCGGGCTTTTCTGGTTAGGGGCCGACCGTACGCTGCTCACACTTGCGGCAAAGGCGCGAGCGCGCGCCGCTTTTCTATGCACATGCCTGTGATGTTGATTTGGGCAAAGGCAAAAGACTCTCAGCAATACCAACGCCTTGGCGTTTTGCGTGGGCGTGGCACGCAACTTGGAACGGATGGGCGGGGAGCGTGCGCCAATGCGCGCGCTCAAGAGGTCTTGTTCGGGGGATGATATGAGTACAGTCAGAAAAATACTTTTGGGCGTGGGCGCTGCCGCCCTTGCCTTTGTGCCGGGGGCGGCTTTGGCCGAAGTGCCGGGCGAGAGTGCCTTTGTCTTCAATACATTTCTGTTTCTTGTGACGGGCATGGTGGTCATGTTCATGGCGGCGGGGTTTACGCTGCTTGAAACCGGCATGGTGCGATCGCGCAATGCGGCGACGATCTGCCTGAAGAACATCGCGCTCTATTCCATTGCCGGTCTGATGTTCTTCGCCGTCGGCTACAACCTCATGTACACGGCGGGACCGGAAGGGGTGATCAATTACTTTGGCAGCTTCATGCCGTGGTCGGCGGATGACAGCGCGGCCCTGGCCGAGGGCGCGGTCTTTGAAGGGTCTGAATACGCGGCGAGTTCGGATTGGTTCTTCCAGATGGTGTTTTGCGCAACCGCGGCGTCCATCGTGTCGGGCACATTGGCCGAACGCATCAAGCTGTGGCCGTTTCTGATCTTCACCGCCGTGCTGACCGGCATTCTCTATCCCATCACGGGCTCCTGGGAATGGGGGGCGGGCTGGCTCGACCAGCGCGGCTTTTCCGATTTTGCCGGCTCCACCATCGTGCATTCCGTCGGCGGCTGGGCCGCCCTGTCGGGGGCCATCATTCTGGGCGCGCGAACCGGCAAGTACGTGAACGGGCATTCACAGTCCATGCCGGGGTCCTCGCTGCCGCTCGCAACGGCGGGGACGTTCATTCTGTGGCTCGGCTGGTTCGGCTTTAACGGGGGCTCGCAACTCGCGCTGGGGTCCGCCGCCGATGCCATTGCCGTTGCCGACATTTTCGCCAACACGAACACGGCCGCCGCGGCGGGTGTTCTGGCCGCCATGGTGATGAGCCAGATGTTCTATCAAAAGGTGGACCTGACCTTCGCCCTCAACGGCGCCATTGGCGGCCTTGTGGCGATTACCGCCGAACCCTTGCTGCCCGAGTTGTGGCAGGCCGCTGTGATCGGCGGGGTGGGCGGCGTTCTTGTTGTGCTGGTGACGCCAATGCTGGACCGCCTGCGCATCGATGATGTGGTGGGCGCGATCCCCGCTCACCTCGTCTGCGGCATCTGGGGAACCCTGATCGTTCCCTGGACCAACCCGGACGCGACCTACGCGGTGCAACTGACCGGCGTGGCCGCCGTCGGGGCGTTCACCGTTGTGGCGTCGACGGTCATTTGGGTTGTGCTGCGGTTGACTCTGGGGCTCAGGGCAAGCCCGGAAGAGGAACTGGCGGGGCTTGATCTTTCCGAGCTCGGGCTCCAGGCCTATCCGGAGTTCGCCAAGCATTAGAGGGGAACCCCATCCACACGAGAGTCACGGGATCGCCCGTCGTACCTTTATGCCATCCCGATTGGTGTGGAGGAGCGGCGGGCGGTTTCGCGTTTGGGAACTGAGTGCCACAACGCCCTGTCCCGCTTTGCGCCAGGGGCCGCACAACCCGAAGGAATCATTCACCAGCGCCGGAGTTGTATAGGGCGGGGGCCTTCCGAATCAGGCAAGATGTCCAGCTTGAATGCCGGTTCTGACGGCAAATTCGCCGTCTGCCTTGCGCGAGCCCCAATGCCCGCGTACTGATCGCCGGTACCCGAGACCGTGAAAACACGGCCGGGCGGGGTGATTGGGTGAACGGCGTTGCAGCACGGGATGCTGACGGCGCTTGAAACGGGGTGTTCCGGGCGGACGTGGCGCGGGAGACCTTTGCATATGTCGCTTACGGCGATTTCAGACGAGACCCGGGACGACGCTCCCCTGGAGGCGGCGGATCAAGATCCGCTGGCCGAGGACGGGCGAGGGACTTCCGATTTCATTTTAAGCCCCGTGGTCAAATGGGCCGCGGCGGCGGGCCTTGGCCTTGCCGCCATTGCGGCCATGGTTGCCACCGCCACCTATGCGCCCGGGTCCATTGCCTTGACGCTGGGCCTTTTTAGCGCGGCCTTTGTGGCGCTCTATGCCCTTTGGCGCGGGGCCTTCTGGCCCTCCGCGACGGCGCGGGGCGATGTGCCCTGGGACGCGGCCTTCGAACAATTGCCCGAGGCGACTTTCATCACCTCGCGGGGCGGACGGCTGGTCTTTGCGAACGAGGCCTATCGCGATCTGCTCAAGGGGCTTGGCTACAAGCGCAATCTCTCGCTCGCCCGTGCGCTGGCGCGGGAGCGGACGCTCAGCCCCGTGCTCTATCGTCTTGAGGTCAGCGCCCGGCGCGGTACGGCGGTACGCGAAGAAATCGTTATGACCGGCCCCGGCGGTCGCCTGCACCGCTGGCGGGTCGAGGCCGCCCCCCTTGCCAAGCCCACGCGCTTTATCATGTGGCGCGTGTCGGACATCGGCAGCGAATACCGCGTGACCGGCGAAAGCGGCACCAGCACAGACTTTCTCGACAAGCTCTCGTTCCCCGCCTTCCGCATCGATGCGCGCGGCGCCGTTGTTATGGTCAATCGCGAAGGGGTGGACCTGCTCAACGCCGATGGGGATGACCTTGTCTATGGCACGCGCTTTGACGCGCTGTTCGGCGGCGTCACCCCCGAACAATTAAAAGCGGTCCCCGAAGAAGGGATCAGCGCCCCGACACTCATCACCGGTCGCGCCTTTGCCCGGCGCAATCCGGGGCAACCGGTCAGCCTGTGGCGTGTGCCCGGCGGGCGGCCCATGAGCGCGACCATCATTTGCATGGACGCCGTGCCCGAAGCCGCCGCGCCGGAAGACGAAGGCGATCTTCTGGCGACCGTCAGCCGCATTATGGATGCCGCGCCGCTGGCCGCCGCGCTGATTTCAAAGGAAGGCCGCATCCTGCGTTGCAATGCGCCGTTTGAACGCATGGCGGGGCGCAAGGGTCTGACCGATGCGGCATTGCTCAGCCTGGTGGACGAAGCCTCCGAAGAGGCTTTGGGGGATTTACTCGGCGCCGAAGGGCCCGTGCCGCCGGGAACGCGCCTGCCGCAGATCAGCTTCGAGGCGCACAAGCCGGACCAGGACGGTCAGCGCCCCATCGCCACGGCCTTTGTGGCGCCGGTGGGTGATGATGGCGTGCGCGTTCTTATGGCCATCGACGTCAGCGAACAGCGCAAGCTGGAAATGCAATTTCACCAAGCGCAGAAGATGCAAACCGTGGGGCGGCTTGCCGGCGGCATCGCGCACGACTTCAATAATCTGCTCACCGCCATCATCGGGTTTTGCGATCTTCTGCTTCAGCGCCACCACGTGGGCGATCCCAGCTTTGCGGATATCAACCAGATCCGCCAGAACGCGGCGCGCGCGGCCAACCTGACACGGCAATTGCTCGCCTTCTCACGGCGGCAGAACCTGGTGCCCAAGGTGTTGAACCTTACCGACCTCTTGGCTGATAACTCGGCGCTGCTGAAACGGCTGCTGGGTGAAAAGATCGAATATGATTTTTCCTTCGATCACGAAGACGGCCGCATCAAAGCCGACGAGGGCCAGATCACACAGGTGCTGACCAATCTGGTGGTCAATGCCCGCGATGCGATCCGCGAAAATACGCCGACGCAAACCGGAAGAGTTTCCGTGCGGACGAAACGGGTCGGCCCCGACGAAGTGCTCGCCATGGGGCACAGCTTCATGCCACCCGCGAATTACGAGCTGATCGAGGTAACGGACACCGGTGGCGGCATCCCCGACGAAATCAAGGATCAGATTTTCGAGCCCTTCTTCACCACCAAGCCAACGGGCGAGGGGACGGGCCTTGGTCTTTCCACCGTTTACGGCATCGTGAAACAGACCGGCGGCTTTGTCTTTGTCGACAGCGAAGTGGGGGTGGGCACCACCTTCCGCATCTATCTGCCGGCCTATGAGGGCGAAGAACGCGCCGCCAGCGAACAGACGGTCAAGGACGAACCCGCCTCTGACACGACGGGGCAGGGGGTCGTGCTGTTGGTGGAAGACGAAACCGCCGTGCGTGCCTTTGCCTCGCGTGCGCTCACCATGCGCGGCTACACGGTGCTCGAGGCCGAAGACGGCGAGGACGCGCTGCGCGTCTATGCCGAACACGACGGCCCCATCGACCTTGTGGTGTCGGACGTCGTTATGCCGGGGCTTGATGGCCCGGGCCTTGTGGAACAATTGCGCGAGGGCAATCCGACGCTGAAGGTGGTTTTCATGTCGGGCTATGCGGAGGATTCATTCCGCAAGCAGCTGGAGGAATCAGGCGGCGAAGTGCACTTCTTGCCCAAGCCCTTCTCCCTGCCACAACTCGCAGGGATGGTCCGTAAAGTCATGGGCGCCCACGACGAAGCGGCGTGAGTCACGGTCTCCAAGAGTACTAAAGCGACCTATAGTAATTGATCGTGGGGTCGGAGTTCTTGAGGTTGGAGTAAAAGTCCGCTGCGTAGGTGTCCGTCATATCTGCGATAAAGTCAGAGATTGCTCTTGGGCGCTCCGTCGCGGACAAGCCAGCGAGATACTCCCTTCGTTCATCGGGGATCAGGAAAAAGTCCTGGTCTTCGAACAGGGCGTTGAAGATGCCTTCAACAATGACTTGAGCCCTGTGTTCAAACGCTTTGATGGGAGCGCTGCTGATAACCGAGTGGTAGTTGAATGACTTGAGCACCTCGACGTCGATAAGCTCCTTCTTCGGCAATTTTGCTTTGCTGAAGGCCAGGTTTTGGTTGTTGACTTCCACTTCGACAGAACCAATCAACCGGTTGGCAATGTTGCGGAGTACTGAAGTCCGATGATGGACCGTGGTTGCAATTTGCTTGGATGATCTGTGTGCCCAGGTAAGTGCGTCCAATGCCCCGCCGTGTGTCAGTTTGGCTGACTCCGTCAGGCAATTGAAAGTTTCGTACAAGGACGCCTTTACGTCTTTGACGGTAAGGCCATAGTTCTTTGATCGATTAATGTCGCCTGCGATTGCTTCGTAGATCTTGTCATTTTCCGAAATCATCGACATGGGCGTAACAACCCCGACCTTAAAAGCATCCTCTAGGTCAGACGTGGCATAGGCGATGTCGTCCGCAATATCCATGATGCTGCCTTCCAGAGTTGGGAAATGGAGTTTACCGTTTCTGTTGTTGCTGAGGCTCGATCGGCATTCGCGGATTACGTCGATGTCTTCGTGGTAGTAGCCTTTGTCCGGTTTCGTCTTGGTTTGTACTTTCGTAATTTCCTTGTCGTACTTAATCGTAGACGCGATGCTTCGCTTCGTCAGGTTTAGCCCTACAGTGCTGTTGTGACCAAGCTCGGGCTCCTCTCCCAATTCCCACTTCCCGCGAATCTCCCGGCGTTCCAGTTTTGAGATCAGGCGCAATGTCTGTGCATTGCCTTCAAACCCCCCAAAGGGCTTCATGCACTCAAACAATGCCATTTCGCCGCTGTGGCCAAATGGCGCGTGACCAATGTCGTGACAAAGGGCGGCGACCTGAATGAGCTCGAGATTGATGGGGTTCTCGATAAACGGTTCAATTTTAGTGTTGATGTTTATGGCGATCGCTTTGGCGACCTGAACGACGTCGAGGCTGTGGGTCAGGCGGCTGCGAATAAAGTCGTTAGAGTTCGCTGGGAACAATTGTGTCTTGTGCTGCAGTCGCCGAAAGGCGAATGACGATGTGACCCGGGTGGCGTCGCGTGCAAAGCAATGTCTTATATCGCCATTGCACTCTTCCGTTATAGGGATGAACCGTGTGCATCCTTCGTCTGTGTAGAGCAGATTGACCTTATTTCCGTTGTGTCCAGGCATTTGCCCGTATCCGCTGGTTGTGCGTCTATGTTTGGATTTGAACATTGTCCCCCTCCCCGCGGTGAAACAGCTTGTCGCGTTGTCCTCTAAACCTCGTACTCGGTTTTGACTTCGTTTTGTCCGTCCTGCGCCAATCCCTCTTGGTCGAATACCACTTCTTGTGTTTCACCGATGTCGTCGTGATCGTCGTGATCGTCATCCGTCTCGGTCTCAATTCCAGGAAGCGGTTCGGTCAGGTAGAATTTCATGCGCAGGACCGTGCGATCCTTGTCTCGCAGGTCCTGTTCTGTCTTTTTTCCGATATTCGGAAGCACCTGTTTGACGCTCTTCTTCACCCAATGCGTTGCCGTACGTCGGTTGTTGACCAGAAGGATGTCGCCGCTTTGAACGTGCATCCCGGCGCCGTCCACAGAGTCTTTCATCGAACGAAGCGCGGTTTCGAGATTTCTAATTGGGTGTTCCGTGGGCAAGATGTTCGCAGTACGACCGACAACAAACCGCATATAGGGGTACAGCCCTTTGCGCATGCCGAGGATGTTGATCTTTGCCGCGCCACCAAACCCATAGTCTTCATTTGGTGAATTGGTCAGGCCTTGGTCAGGGCTGATGCGGTAGTTTGTGCGTTCCAGTTGCGCGATCTGGTCGGGCGAGATCTTTGCGAGTTCTTCCCGTAGCGCATCAACCCCGTAGAGTATCGGGCCGCAGTCTCGGAACCCGAGCTTGACGTTCATAATCAGAAAGGCAACAACATCCGGCGAGATCAAATCGAGGCCCGCGCCCTTTTTGCTCCCAAACAGTCCCACGCCAAAAGGGCGGCTAGGTTGCACTGTCGCCTGATGCATTGGTAATTTGCATTTTGACTTGTGGTAACGAGATCCAGATTCCTTCCCAATTGCATGTGCAAGATACGCAGGTCCATTCGAGGAATAAGATTCAGGAAGCGGCAAAAGGCCTGAGGCACCGAGAATGTAGGTGACTATTGTTTCCGCCCGTGCGGCATGTGAGCTTCGCAACGGTGCACTTCGGAACCTGTCATTTGCAAATAGGGGCGTTGTTAATGCACCGCGGACGAGCAGAGCATTGCCATCGTGGCCCGCCAACGTGCGAACCTTGGCGACCAGGTTGTCGAACCAGATGTCTCGTCCGAGATGGCTTTTTCCCAATTGCGCAAGTGTTTTTTTGTGCGCTTCTTGGTATCGCGGAAACAAGCCGGCCCCCGGCATATAGGGGTAAATTCGTTCCTGTAGTTCGAAGCGGGCAATAGGGTTGATGTTGTGTTCATCAACCCGCCTGCCTGTACCAAGTAAGTGAGACATCCCCCATCGGTCCTTCCGTGCCTTCACGAAAATCTTCACAAACACATTGGAAAACGCAGCCCTGGGGGAAAGGTTGCGACATACTACTTTTGGTTTGTGCTTGTGTAAAGTTCAATCACAAGTCATTGAAGTAGAACAGCAAAAGGGCCTGAGGGCATTGTCGGCGCTCCATTGGCAACTCGCCGGCGTGTTCCGCATAGTCATGGGCGCCCACGACGAAGCGGCGTAGTGCCCTGCCAGGTTAGAAAAACTTCCTGAACACCACCGCAATAAAGGACCAAAGTGCCAGGATCACGGACAATGTCGCGCTGGTGACGTACATGGCGTCGGGCGGCGCCCAGCCAAGTAGTCCAGCGAAGAGGAGTGCAGCCATCACAAAGCCAATGCCCCAGGCAATCAAATGCCAGGCCCAATGGATCTTGGCCGCTTCCTCGCGCGACATGCGAATCTGTTCCCACGCCTGATAGGCCATAGAAGCAAGCCCGATCAATACGGCAATGCCAAGCGACAGCATCCACAACGCCGTCGCGGAAAGAAAATAGCTCACCGTCCCGGGGATCAGCGAAACGGCGAAAGCATAGGCGCCACTGAGCACCATGGCTTGAATGAAGTGTTTGTCGGATTCTGAAAATCGACCGTCGTCACGCGACAAGACAATAAAGACTGCAATGAACCCGAGCAGCGTCGCGGAGACTTGTGCGATCACGGCGAGATGGCTGAAGGCGTCAACGGGACCGGTTTCCACGCGCTGGCTCCATACGTTGTTCGCGAGTATTTGCCCGCGCTCACGCCAGAGACTGCGGCAGGGGTAAAGAATGGTCAATAACCGGCGCGGCGCAGGTTCAATATGTGACGCGCAACCCCACGCCCGCGACAACTTCGTCGAAATTTTCATTCTTAAAATTGGATTCATGATCGTCGAAAGACGTGCGCGCAAATGTGCTGATTCGGCGTGTGAGATCGCGCCGAGCAGTGAGTTCGATCCCCGAAACGCGGTCGTGACGCTGGGTGCCGAGATCGGAGCCCAGCCCTTCGTACCATTCCTCGCGATAGGCGAGGCCGAGTTCGAGCGCGATAGGCCCGGTCCAGCTTTCCTTGAAAAAGCGCACGGTGTTGGATGTCAGGTCCATGGAAACATCGATGTAAGAGTTCGACGCCAAGTTCCAGCGCGCGTCGGTCAGGCCATAGGCGATTGTTGCGTCCACGGTCCAGGCATCGGTGAAGGGTTCAATGATGGCGCCGAAGCCTGCTTCCCAAGTGTCGGAATCAAGAAATCTCAGTTTATGAAAGTCCGTCGTTTGCCACAGGGAATAGGCCGACGGCCGCACGCGGATGCCCATGGGGTCATAGTCCATCCAGGGCAGGCCTGCGCGGAACCGGAGTTGACTGCTTTCGATGTAGCCCGCATCGCCTTCCGGCTGACTGACGCGATACCGGTAACGGGCGCTCCAGTCGATATTCCACAGGGCATTGACTGTCGCCTCGGCGATGGCGTCGTGGCGACGGCGATGGAACAGGTCAAAGTCGTCATAGGTGCGTTGATCGAATGTGTAGCTGGTGCGAAAGCGATAGCGGCCGACCGCAAAGTTTGCAGCGGCCGAAAGCTCATATGTGTAACGGAAATCTTTGGTGCGCTGAGGCGGCGTCTCAAAATCGAGATCATGATCGAAGCGTAGGCCCGAGGCGTACTCGACACCTGTCTCACCCGAGAAATTAAAATTCCATTCGCCCGCGGCGGCGTTTTGCAATGCCATGCCGATGAGCGCTGCGGCAAGAACCACACGCAACATACCCCACTCCCCCCATTGGTTTTTAGGGTAGAGGGGATTGGCACGACGGGCGATATGTCTTGAAGGTTGGCGGGTCCATTTATTGAGGGCCATGCGAATTCGGTGCAAATTTGCACCAATTCGCGCCTCTAGGTTTCAATCGCGCGAGCGCTTTACTCGCAAACAGGCAGCGGTGGGCGCGTCGCGGCAATGATCAGGACGGCCGTATCAAACCTTGCGCGCCACAACGAAATGATTGGGCTTGCCGCGCGGGATGGCCTCGGCTTCGATGATTTCGAAACCTGCGGCGCGGAACTCATCCTCCAGTTCCGAGACTTTCAAGAAACGCACGTAAGGCGCTTTGCCGATCGCCCGCATGATGGGCACGACCAGAGGCCAGATGCTGAAGCTTTGCCCAATGCAGGGGGTCTTTGAGATAAAGAGCCCGCCTGGCTTGAGCAGGGCATGCAGGTGGCGCACTGCTGCGGGCACATCTTCCACAAGGTGCAGAAGGTTGAAGGCGAGCGCCGCGTCATACGGCGCGTCCTCTTCCAGCGCCGCATCCATCGGCGTTGCTTGCACAAAGCGCACGTTGTGAACGCCCTCGTCCGCCGCTTTGGCTTTGGCGATGTCCATCATGTTTGCGGAGATGTCGGAGGAGGTGATGCGCGCCACGTCGCCAGCAAGTTTAAGTGCTGTGGTGCCCGTGCCCGCACCAACTTCCAGCACATTGTCGCTGGGCTTCAGCAGGGCTCGCGTGCGGGCAAGCGTTTCCTCATAGGCTTCGGGATTGGCGATCGGCTGGGCGGCGTATTTCTCGGCGAGATTGTCCCAGAACGATGCGGCGGTGGGCATTGGCTTTCCCTTTCTGATCACTGCGGGTGGCCGGGGATCGGCCGCCCCTGCTATAGTCCCCCGGCACGAGAAGAGGAAAGCAAAGATGGCGCGAAGATTTGCCACTCTTTTGATTTTGATGGCGGCCCTGGCGATGTCCGGGTGCTCCGCGGTTGGCGTTGCCACGACAGCGGTAGGCGTGGGTGTCGGGGCAGCCACCACCGGGGTACGCGTGGGGGTGGGGACCACCATGCGCGCGGCAGACCTCATCATCCCCGATGGCGAGACCTGCGAGGAGCGTGACGAGGCAGATCGCGACGCATCGGAAGATGCCGATGACTGTGCCGAGGCGGATTGACCCACCTCTGGTCCGCGCGCGGAATCCGACTACACTCTCTTCAAACTCATTAGAGGGAGACCGCCATGTCCAACGAAGGCTATCACGAACCGATTTCCGAACTCACCGACGAGACGCGCGACATGCATCGCGCCATCGTCTCGCTGATGGAGGAGCTTGAAGCCGTCGACTGGTACAATCAGCGGGTGGACGCCTGTAAGGATGCGGAGCTGAAAGCGATCCTCGAGCACAATCGTGATGAGGAAAAAGAGCACGCCGCCATGGTGCTTGAATGGATCCGCCGCAAGGACCCGACCTTCGACAAGGAACTGAAGGACTATCTCTTCACCACCAAGTCGCTCAGCCACGACTAGAGGCAGAGTGGGGGACGACTCACCTCATACTCAGAACCCCGGGCCGGGCCCGGGGGACGCCTAGCCTTAGAACAAGAAAAGAACATGTTGGGGATTTCCTAAGCGAATCAACCACATAATGGGGCTTCTCAATTGAGAACAAATGGGGTACATTGTTCTCAATTGAATGCCACTGATGGCTGTGAAATAAGGAGGGTCCCCCATGGCTGGGAATGTCGTTCGTCTTTCGGAAAAGGACAATATGGACAAGCAAAAAGCATTGGACGCGGCGCTCGGCCAGATTGACCGTGCCTTTGGCAAGGGCTCGGTGATGAAGCTGGGCCAGCGCGAGGTGATGGAGGTGGAGGCGATCCCGACAGGGTCTCTCAGCCTTGACATCGCCCTCGGCATCGGCGGCCTGCCCAAGGGCCGCGTCATTGAAATTTACGGGCCGGAAAGCTCGGGCAAGACGACGCTCGCCTTGCATGTGGCGGCGGAAATGCAAAAACGCGGCGGCATCGTCGCCTTTGTGGATGCTGAACACGCCCTTGATCCGGCCTATGCGCACAAGCTGGGCGTCGATATTGACGAACTGCTGATCTCTCAGCCCGATACGGGCGAACAGGCGCTGGAAATCACCGATACGTTGGTGCGCTCCGGTGCGGTGGATGTACTGATTATCGACTCCGTGGCGGCACTGACCCCGCGCGCGGAACTCGAAGGGGAAATGGGCGACAGCCTTCCCGGTTTGCAGGCCCGCCTGATGAGCCAGGCCTTGCGCAAGCTCACGGGGTCCATCTCCAAATCCAATTGCATGGTTATTTTCATCAACCAGATCCGGATGAAAATTGGTGTCATGTTCGGCAACCCCGAAACCACCACGGGCGGGAATGCGCTCAAGTTCTATTCCTCCGTTCGGCTCGATATCCGCCGCATCGGCGCGATCAAGGACCGGGACGAGGTCGTGGGTAACCAGACCCGTGTGAAAGTGGTCAAGAACAAGGTGGCCCCGCCGTTCAAGCAGGTGGAATTCGACATCATGTATGGCGAGGGGATTTCCAAAACCGGCGAAATTCTTGACCTTGGCGTGAAGGCCGGCGTCGTTGAAAAATCCGGCTCCTGGTTCTCCTACGAGGATCAACGCGTGGGCCAGGGCCGTGAAAACGCCAAGAATTTCCTTAAGGAGAATCCCGAGATCATGGACAAGATTGAGCAAGCGATCCGCGCCAATGCGGGCCTGATTGCCGAGGAAATGCTTGTCGGACCGGGTGACCAGGATGGGGCCGCGGTCGATGACGCCGACGGTGACGAGAAGGCGGCAGGCTAGATTCGGACCGATTGGGCGGAGTTCCGGGGCGCTGCGCCCCTTACTTCCCCTGGAAAATGCGTTACATCTATTGGGCTTCGCGGGTGAATCACCGCTCGCGGGGCCCGATTTGTATGAGTTAAGACCGGTAAGCCGCCAAAATGAAGACGCTGAAAGATATCCGAAGCCAGTTCCTTGGCTATTTCGAGGGCAAGGGGCACTCCATTGTGCCCTCCAGTTCCCTTGTGCCACACAACGACCCGACGCTTCTGTTCACGAACGCCGGGATGAACCAGTTCAAGAACGTCTTCACGGGCGCGGAGCATCGCCCCTACACCCGTGCAACGTCGAGCCAAAAATGTGTGCGCGCAGGCGGCAAGCATAATGACCTCGACAATGTGGGCTACACGGCGCGCCACCACACCTTCTTTGAAATGCTCGGCAATTTTTCCTTCGGTGATTACTTCAAGGAAGAAGCGATCTCCTATGCCTGGGAGTTTGTGACCAAGGATCTGGGCCTCTCCAAGGATCGGCTGATGGTCACGGTTCACATCACCGATGATGAGGCGCATGGGCTCTGGAAAAAGATCGCGGGCTTCGGCGACGACCGCATCGTGCGCCTCGACGAGGATAATTTCTGGTCCATGGGCGACACGGGGCCGTGCGGCCCCTGTTCGGAAATCTTTTACGACCACGGTGAAGATGTGCCTGGCGGCCCGCCCGGCAGCCCCGATGAGGATGGCGACCGGTTTGTCGAATTCTGGAACCTCGTCTTCATGCAGTATGAGCAGGTGGATTCGGATACGCGGAACAAACTGCCCAAGCCGTCCGTGGATACGGGCATGGGTCTTGAGCGCATGTCCGCCATCCTGCAGGGGGTTCACAACAACTATGACATTGACCTGTTCCGCATCCTGATCGGTTCCTCCGAAGGTCTGACGGGGGTCAAGGCCGAAGGGGGCGCCAAGTTCTCTCACCGCGTGATCGCGGACCACTTGCGCTCCAGCTCGTTCTTGCTTGCCGATGGCGTAATGCCCTCGAACGAGGGGCGCGGATATGTGCTGCGGCGGATCATGCGCCGCGCCATGCGTCACGCGCATCTTTTGGGTGCGAAAGACCCGCTCATGTTCCGCATGGTGCCGGTACTGGTGGCGGAGATGGGGCAGGCTTTTCCTGAGCTTGGCCGCGCCGAAGCGCTGATCACTGAGACATTGCGACTCGAGGAAGTACGGTTCCGCGAGACCCTCGCGCGCGGCATCAAGCTGCTGGATGAGGAAACTGTGACGCTTTCTGAAGGCGACACCCTTGCGGGCGATCTCGCGTTCAAGCTTTACGACACGTTCGGTTTTCCGCTCGACCTCACCGAAGACGCACTGAAAGCGCGCGGCATTGGCGTCGACCACAAAGGATTCGAAGCGGCGATGGAAAAACAGCGCGCCGCGGCGCGCGCGGCCTGGGTCGGTTCAGGCGAAGCCGCGACCGATGCGGTCTGGTTTGACATTCGCGAAAAAGTCGGGTCCACGGAATTTGTCGGCTATACGAGTTCCACCGCTGAGGCCAAGGTAACGGCTCTAATCAAGGACGGTCAGTCCACGGATGAATTGAAATCCGGCGAGGAAGGTTTTGCCATCCTGTCGCAAACGCCCTTTTATGGCGAAAGCGGTGGGCAGGTCGGCGATATGGGCATGCTGACGGGGCCTGAGGGGCTCACGGTTGTCATCTCCGACACGCAGAAACAATTGGGCGACATGCATGTGCACAAGGTGGCCGTGCGCGATGGAGTGCTGAAGGTTGGCGGCATCGTGCAGGCGAGTATCGACACGGGCCGCCGCGCCGCGATCCGCGCAAACCACTCCGCCACACACCTCATGCATGCCGCCTTGCGCGACGTGCTGGGCGATCATGTGACGCAGAAGGGCAGCCTGGTCGATGGCAACCGCCTGCGCTTTGACTTCAGCCACCCCAAAGCCGTGACGGCGGATGAGATGGCGGAAATCGAGCGCCAGGTGAATATGGCGATCCAGCAGAACGCCGAGGTTCAAACCAAACTTATGACCCCCGACGCGGCCATTGAAGCGGGCGCGCTCGCGCTCTTTGGTGAAAAGTATGGCGACGAAGTGCGCGTGCTGACCATGGGTCATGACTTCAAGGACCCGGCAAAACCCTATTCCGTGGAACTTTGCGGCGGCACCCACGTCGCGCGCACCGGTGATATCGCACTCTTCAAGATCTTGTCCGAAAGCGCCGTTTCGGCGGGTGTGCGCCGGATCGAGGCGGTGACGCGCGAAGGCGCGCGGCTTTGGCTTCTGGAACAGGCCGGGCTTTTGCAAGGCATGGCTGATGCGTTGAAGATCGCTCCCTCTGAATTGCCTGATCGCGTCACCCAATTGACTGCCGACCGGAAGCGGCTCGAGCGGGAACTCGCCGAAGTAAAGAAGCAACTTGCCTTGGGCGGCGGGGGCGGGTCATCCGCTGCCGATGCCGAGGCGCGGGACGTAGGCGGCGTGAAAGTTATCGCGCGCGCGCTCGATGGTGTCGCGCCCAAGGATCTGCGTGGGCTCGTGGACGATGCGAAGAAGCAGCTGGGTTCTGGCGTTGTAGCCTATATCGGCGTCAATGAAGGTAAAGCCGCGCTCGTGATCGGCGTGACCGATGATCTGAAGGAAAAAATCAGCGCCGTGGACCTCGTGCGTGTGGGCGCCGAGGCTGTTGGCGGCAAGGGCGGTGGCGGTCGCGCCGACATGGCGCAGGCGGGCGGACCGGACGGTGCGAAGGCGGCCGATGCCATCAAGGCAATTACGGATTCGATCAGTGCTCTAGCGGGCGCGGCCTAAGGCCGATGACGGCGGAGGCCCCCCGCATAGGACCCCTCGACCGGCTCAAGCGGCGGCTCTATGTTATTCTTGAGGCCGGTAAGACTGGCGACGTAGCCAGCGCAATTTTTGACTGGTTCATGGTGACGCTGATTGTGGCGAATGTCATTGCCTTTACGGCGGAGACGGTGCCAGCGGTCAGTGCGGACTGGGGCCGCGAGCTGCACCTGTTCAATGCGTTCTCAATTGCAATTTTCACCATCGAGTATTTTTTGCGGCTCTGGGTGTGTACGGAACATCCACCCCTTCGTCATCGCAATCCGATAACGGCGCGGCTGGGCTTTGCGCTCAACCCGGCGATGATTATCGATCTTCTGGTGATCCTGCCGTTCTATCTGAATGTTCTCATCGGCGTGGACCTGCGGGTGCTGCGCGTTGTTCGGCTATTGCGGTTTCTCAAACTGGTGCGGTTTTCACCCGCGCTGACAACACTTTTCAATGTCATGGTGGCGGAACGCCGTGCGCTTTTGGGTGCGCTGATCATCATGTTCGGCCTGCTGGTCCTTTCGGCGAGCGCGATCCATTTCGTCGAAGGGCCGGTGCAGCCCGAAGTTTTTGGCACGATCCCCGATTCCATGTGGTGGGCCGTGGCGACGCTAACCACCGTGGGCTACGGCGACGTGGTGCCGATTACTATGGTGGGCCGCATCATCGGCGGGGTGGTGATGATCTTCGGTCTTGGCATGTTTGCACTGCCTATCGGCATTATCGCAACGGGCTTTTCCCAGGAAATTCACCGGCGTGAGTTTGTGGTGAACTGGGGTCTGGTCGCGCGGGTGCCGTTGTTCTCAGATTTAACAGCTGCTGAGATCGCCGAGGTAATGGAGCTTCTGCAAACTCAAGTGGTGCCCAAAGACACGCTGATTGTGCGGGCAGGGGACCCCGCGGACGCCATGTATTTTATCTCGCTTGGTCACGTGGAAGCGCAGCTGGTTGATGGGCCCGTTACGCTCAACGAAGGCGATCATTTTGGTGAGATCGCGCTTCTGCGCCACGTCAATCACGTAGCAACCATTAAAGCGATGAGCCAGGTCCATTTGCTTGCGCTTGATGCGGCCGACTTGCGCGGTCTGATGGCGCGGAACCCGAAGCTGGGCGAACGCATTCGCGCCCATGCCGAGGATCGTCTGAAACACGCTTGGGGTAAATCTTCCGGAGAGTTGCTCGCCGAAGAGCTGCGCAAGAAAGAAAAGTCAGACCCTGAAACAGAAGAAGGGGCCGAAGCCCCTTCAAACTGATTTCGATCTGGCGAGTGAGCCTTAGCCCATCGCCTTTTGGAAATTGGTGTCCACCGCGTCCAGGAACCCTTCGGTGGTGAGCCAGCTTTGCTGATCGCCAATGAGGATCGCCAGATCCTTGGTCATCTGGCCGGCTTCGACCGTTTTGACGACCGTGTCTTCCAGCGTGGTGGCGAACTTGATCAACGCCTCGTTGCCGTCGAGCTTGCCGCGATGGGCGAGGCCCCGCGTCCAGGCGTAAATTGACGCAATGGAATTTGTCGAGGTCGGCTTGCCTTGCTGGTGCAGGCGATAATGGCGCGTCACCGTGCCGTGGGCGGCTTCGGCTTCGACCGTCTTGCCGTCGGGCGACATGAGGACCGAGGTCATGAGGCCGAGCGAGCCGAACCCTTGGGCCAGCGTGTCGGATTGCACGTCGCCGTCATAATTCTTACAGGCCCAGATGTAACCGCCTTCCCACTTCATGGCGGCGGCCACCATGTCGTCGATCAGGCGGTGCTCATAGGTGATGCCCTTTTTGTCGAACTCGGCTTTGAATTCGGCGTCGAAGACTTCCTGGAACAGATCCTTGAAGCGCCCGTCATAGGCCTTGAGGATCGTGTTCTTGGTGGATAAGTACACCGGCCAGCCGCGCCCCAGGCCATAGTTGAAGCTGGCGCGCGCGAAATCCTTGATCGACTGGTCGAGGTTGTACATGCCCATGGCGATGCCGGCATCGGGGAAATCGAAGACCTCGTATTCGGTCGGCTCGCCGCCATCGGCGGGGGTGAAGGTCATGGTCAGCTTGCCCGCGCCCGGTACTTTGAAGTCCGTCGCGCGATATTGGTCGCCAAAGGCATGGCGGCCGATGACCACCGGCTTGGTCCAGCCCGGCACCAGCCGCGGCACGTTGGAAATCACGATGGGTTCGCGGAACACGACGCCGCCCAGAATGTTACGGATCGTCCCGTTGGGCGACCGCCACATCTTTTTCAGGCCAAACTCCTCGACCCGCGCTTCATCCGGCGTAATGGTGGCGCACTTGACACCCACGCCGTATTTCTTGATGGCTTCAGCGGCGTCGATGGTGATCTGGTCGTTGGTTTCGTCCCGCGCCTCGATCCCCAGGTCATAGTATTTGAGATCGATATCGAGATAAGGATGGATGAGTTTGTCTTTGATGAGTTGCCAGATAATGCGCGTCATCTCATCGCCGTCGAGTTCGACGACCGGATTTTCAACCTTGATCTTTGACATGGGTACCGCCGGATTTGGTGTGACTGGATGGGGTGAGAGGGCGGCGGAAAGCCGCGCCCGTATTCCGGCGTGGGGGTACCCGATCCCGGGGCCAATTGCAAATCCCGTTACGGCAGGGGAGGTCGCCTGATGGCCGGTACCGACAAGCGGCAGGACCCGTGGGAAGGCGGCCCGGCGGTGATTCTGGTCAAACCCCAGATGGGGGAAAATATAGGGGCGGCGGCCCGGGCCATGTTCAATTTTGGCCTGACCGATCTGCGCCTGACCGCGCCGCGCGACGGCTGGCCCAATGAGGCCGCCTTTGCCATGGCCGCGGGGGCAGAAGAGGTGGCGCGGGCCGCCACGGTCCATGACAGCCTGGGCGGGGCCATTGCCGATCTGACCTATGTGGTGGCGACCACGGCCCGTGGCAGGGATATGGCCAAGCCCGTTCTGGCCCCCCATGAGGCGGCAGAGGAGCTGCGGCGGCGCCATGAGGCGGGGGAAAAAGTCGGTTTGCTCTTTGGGGGGGAGCGGTCGGGTCTTTCCAACGACGACATAGCTGTGGCGGACGCGGCGGTCACCATCCCCGCCAATCCAGCCTTCTCATCCCTCAATCTGGGGCAGGCGGTGCTTTTGCTCTCCTACGAATGGATGCGGTCGGGGCAGGCGCCAGAGCTGCCTTCCTCGGGCCGGGGCGATGCGCAACCCGCGACAAAGGCCGAGCTTCTGGGCCTTTTTGAGCATCTGGAGGAGGCACTCGTGCGATCTGGCTTTCTGGGGATTGAGGAAAAACGCCCCGGAATGGTGCGGAACCTGCGGGCCATGCTGACCCGGGCTGAACTGACCGATCAGGAGGTCCGCACCCTGCGGGGCATCATCGTCAGTCTGGAACGGGCCGAACCCCCCGGAAAATAAGCCGGTTTTCGGGTTTGACAGGGGCGGCGCGATCCCTATATTGCGCGGCTTCCCCAAGGCACCCTCCACAGAAAGGGGCCCAGGGACACACGGGAGATGCGACACCCGCCGTTGAGATCGCAATCGCCATAGGGGCGGTTGCCGGGCCGCGTCAGTAAATGAGAGATCGATGAGCAAACGTACAACTTCGAAATACAAACTCGACCGCCGGATGGGCGAAAACATCTGGGGTCGGCCCAAGAGCCCCGTCAACAAGCGTGACTACGGTCCGGGCCAGCACGGTCAGCGCCGCAAGGGCAAGACCTCTGACTTCGGCCTGCAACTGATGGCCAAGCAGAAGCTCAAGGGCTACTACGGCGACGTCACCGAAAAACAATTTCGCCGCGTCTATGAAGATGCGAGCCGCCGCAAGGGCAACACCGCCGAGCACCTGATCGGCATTCTCGAACAACGCCTCGATGCGGTGGTTTACCGCGCCAAGTTCGTGCCGACCGTGTTTGCCGCGCGTCAGTTCGTGAACCATGGCCATGTGAAGGTGAACGGCCAGCGCGTCAACATTCCGTCCTATCGCGTGAAAGAAGGCGATGTGGTCGAAGTGCGCGACAAGTCAAAGCAACTGGCCATGGTGCTGGAAGCCGCCGACAGCCCGGAACGGGATGTGCCCGATTACATCGAGGCGGATCACTCCAAGATGTCGGCGAAGTTCCTGCGCGTGCCCACGCTCAGCGACGTGCCTTATCCGGTGAAGATGGAACCGAACCTCGTGGTGGAATTTTACTCCAAGGCGTAAGACGCCTCACCACAGCAGAAATGCGAAGGGCCGCTCAATTCGGGCGGCCCTTTTTCTTTGTCTATTCTGCTGCGTCTTGTTTGCCTTTGTCGAAGCGTTGCCGCGCCGTGAGGGTTTGCCCCTTGACCACGGGAACGTGGGCTGTTGCCCCGGCGAGCCCCCATTTGGGCATATTGCCGTAGACGCATTCCCAGCGATTGACCTCATAGGTCTCATGCCAAATGCCCACGTCGCCGTTCAGACCCACCTTGTTCATGAACATGCCCCACGCGGGCAGGTGATTTGCCTGTTTGTCGCGGGCGTAGGTTTCCAGCGCATCAAAACCCGTCCAGTACTGGATCAGGATGGGGGATAGGGGGCTGGCGAACACATTCTCTGCGCCCAGGAACCCATGGGCGTTGTCGGCCTCAAGCTCGGCAATCATTTTTGGCATGGCGGTCGCCACGGGCCACCACTTATGGATTTTCCATGGCTTGTTGATGCGCATGCCGATCAGAAAGACCGCAAGCGGCCCGTCATGTTCGGCGGTAAATCGTCCGGGATAAATCTTGGCCATGAGCGCACTCCCTTGCTGGTTCGGGAGCGGGCGGGGGCTTTATACTGCTGCGCCTTAAGCCGCTGCGACTGGCACGCCTTTCTCTTCGAAAAGCTCGCGCAACTCGCCCGCTTCGAACATCTCGCGCAGGATATCACATCCGCCGACGAACTCGCCCTTCACATAGAGCTGGGGGATGGTCGGCCAGTTGGAATAGCCCTTGATGCCGTTCCTGAGGTCGTCACTTTCCAGCACGTTGTGGCTGGCATAGGGCACCTGGAGATAGTCGAGGATCTGCACCACGACAGAGGAAAAGCCGCATTGGGGAAACTGGGGCGACCCCTTCATGAACAGCACCACATCGTTTGCGGTGACTTCGCTTTTGATCCAGTCGTTGATGTCGCTCATGGGTCTCTCCTTCGGGCTCTGGGGCCCCATTGTTGGCTTATGAGGTAGTCCCGAGCGGGGGCGGGGTCAAGATGGGGCCGTGTCAGGCGGCCGGGGCGCGGGTCGTCAGCTGCAGGGCATGGAGTGCCCCGCCCATACGGCCCTCCAGCGCGGCATAGACCAACTGGTGCTGGGCGACCCGGGATTTGCCGGCAAAGCCGTCCCATACCACCTCGGCGGCGTAATGATCTCCATCACCCGCGAGGTCTGTGATCGTGACTTCCGCGCCGGGTAGGCCGGTGCGAATCAGGCGTTCGATTTCAGCGGATTCCATGGCCATGGTTTGCAACTCCTAAAGGAAATCCCGATACCCTGTTCGGCCAAGACAGTACCACAGCCGAATCTGAATCGGTTCAGTGGTTGAGGGGATTATCGTGTCAAAGATTGATGTGCAAATCATCGACGAATTGAGCACCCGTATTGTGCGGGTGAACGAGGCCGTGAATTTTGAAGAAATTGTGCAATTCTTCGAACGTGAGCTTGAACCGCGCATTGTATTGAACACCATTTGGGATCTGCAGCCAGGGACACTCCAGCAACTTAATCTTGATGAGCTTAAGCGGTTCGTGGCGATACGGCGCACCAACATTGAGCGCCGCCGGGGCGGCAACACAGTGTTTGTTGTGTCTGAAGTAGCAGAGCGGATGTTGATTAAGTGGTATACGACCTTTGCCGAAGGCCTTGAATTTCACGACGTGAAGTTTCACATGGCGCGGAGTTTGGAAGAGGCAAAAGCGATTATTCGAGTGTCTCTGACACGAGGAGACTGTGCGTTCGTTTCAGACAATATTGGCTGAAGAGGGCTTGGTGCGTGAACGGTGACGGGTATTTGCAACAAGCGCTTGAGGCAGATATTTGCACGTCTTATGTAGGGGAGAAGAGCACTCCCATCTCATGTAGGATAAGAATTGGAAAAATTCGAAATACAAAGAAATGAGGCTCTAGACCTCAGTGTTGTTCGTGTGCTGAAGGCTGTGACTGTGACGGATATCGTCGAGATGTTAGGTGAGCGCTTCGACCCCCACATGACAAAAAACATTATCTGGGAGTTCCTTCCCGGCACACTGCAGTTGCTCAACGTTAACGACCTGAAGTCACTGATGGAGAACCGTCGCAAAACACTCAGGTCGCGGCGTGGCGGGCACACCATTTTTGTAACGCATGACCCAGGCGAACATCTTCTCATGAAATGGTACAGCACAATCGGCGAGCCATTGGCTGAACATCAGATCACGCTCCATCTTGCTGACGATGTAGATGAAGCGATTGAGTTGATCATCCGCGATGCCAAATAAATTTCATCCGAAAGATTCGCCTCCCCTCAAGCTTGAATAGTAACAGCATGCTTCCTAATGTCCCGATGGGTCATTGGGACCACCTGCGTATGAGGGGTAGTGTGCAAAATTTTGATGTTGAGATTGTTGAGGACCTGGACCTCAGAGTTGTCCGGGTCCTTTCGCCGGTAACGAGTGACGACATTCTAAGTCTTATGGACAGCGAGTTTAACAAGAGACAGATGCTGAATCTGGTCTGGGATTTTGCCCCAGGTTCGTTTCAGTTGCTTTCGACAGATGATCTCAAACATCTTCTGACGGCGCGACTGGATCGGGTCCGGAAACGGGTTGGGGGGCACACGGTTATGATTGCCCATGAGATGACTGAAGTCACGCTCATGAAATGGTACAAGGAGTTCGCCGAAACATTGGGCGTTTCGGAAGTTCAGTTTCACATCGCCCCCTCGATGGAGGAGGCATTGACACTGATAAGAGGTGACCAGCGCTGAACCCAAAGCTGGGGCCACAACACCATTGCGGCCTAGTTGATTACGCCCATCAGGTTTTCGAAAAAGCTCTGATGCGAGCCTTTCAGATCCGCCACTGAAACTGAGCCCGCACCGCCCAAGATCAGGCTGTCGCCGCCCGTCTTGCCAATTTGCGAGATGGGTACGCCCGCGTCTTTCGCATCCGCCACGATCTTGTCCACATGGGCGGGATCGCAGGTGATGACGTAGCGCGCTTGGTCCTCGCCAAACAGAAAGGCGTGGGGCGGTAGGGTGCCGCCCGGTTCAACCGCGGCGCCCACGCCGCCGGCCATGGCCATCTCGGCCAATGCGATCGCCAGCCCACCATCGGAACAATCATGCACGGCTGTCACGCGGCCACCCTCGATCAGGCGGCGTACAAAGTCACCGTTGCGCTTCTCGTCAGCCAAATTCACGGGCGGGGGTGTGCCGTCTTCACGGCCTTCAATCTCGCGCAAGAAAATGCTCTGCCCGAGGTGGCCCTTTGTTTCACCGACCAGAAGGATGACGTCACCGTCTTCCCTGAACGCCACGGTCGCCATGACATCGAGATTTTTCATCAGCCCCACGCCGCCGATCGCGGGGGTGGGCTGAATGCCAACGCCGTTGGTCTCGTTATAGAACGACACATTGCCAGAAACGACCGGGTAGGCGAGCACGTTGCTCGCTTCCACCATGCCTTCGATGCAGCCCACAAACTGCCCCATGATCTCGGCGCGCTCAGGCGAGCCAAAGTTCAGGCAGTCCGTATAGGCGAGCGGGTGGGCGCCCACGGCCGTAAGATTCCGCCAAGTTTCGGCCACGGCCTGCTTGCCGCCCTCGAAAGGATCGGCCTGGCAATAACGGGGCGTGACGTCCGTTGAGATGGCGAGCGCCTTGTTGGTGCCGTGAACGCGCACAACGGCGCTGTCGCCGCCGGGCAGCTGGATCGTATCGCCCATAACCGTGTGGTCGTATTGCTCCCAAATCCAGCGGCGGGAGGAAAGGTCGGCGGCCCCGACAAGTTTCAGCAAAACCTCGCCCAGGTCATTGGGGGTGGGAACATCGTCGGGGTTGATGATGGCGTGCGCCGGGGTCGGCTTGTGGGGGCGCTCATACTTCGGTGCGAACTCGTCCAGCGGCCCGAGCGGAATGTCGCAAACCACTTCGCCTTGGTGGCGAAGCGTCAGGTGGCCCGTGTCGGTGGTGATGCCGATGACGGAAAAATCGAGCCCCCATTTGTCGAAGATCGCGCGGGCCATGTCTTCCTTGCCCGGTTGGAGCACCATGAGCATGCGTTCCTGACTCTCGGACAGCATCATCTCATAAGCGGTCATGTTTTCTTCGCGCTGGGGCACCTGGTCGAGATCAAGTTCAAGGCCCGAGCCGCCCTTCGACGCCATCTCAACGGAAGAGGAGGTCAGCCCCGCCGCGCCCATGTCCTGAATGGCGATGATCGCGTCGAGCTGCATTAGCTCAAGGCAGGCTTCCAGCAGCAGCTTTTCGGTGAAGGGGTCGCCCACCTGCACCGTGGGGCGCTTCTCGTCACTGTCGTCGTCAAATTCGGCCGACGCCATGGTCGCGCCGTGAATGCCGTCGCGGCCCGTTTTGGAGCCTACATAGACGACAGGGTTTCCGATGCCCTTGGCAGCGGAATAGAAAATCTTGTCCTGATCGGCGAGGCCGACGCACATGGCGTTGACCAGGATGTTGCCGTTGTAGCTTTTGTGAAAGTTCGTTTCGCCGCCAACCGTGGGCACGCCCATGCAGTTGCCATAGCCGCCGATGCCTTCCACAACGCCGGCAACGAGGTGGCGCGTCTTTGGATGATCGGGTTCGCCAAAGCGCAGTGCGTTCATCATCGCCACGGGCCGCGCGCCCATGGTGAAGACATCGCGCATGATGCCGCCCACGCCGGTCGCCGCGCCCTGGTAGGGCTCGATGAAGGACGGGTGGTTGTGGCTTTCCATCTTGAAGATGCAGGCCTGCCCATCGCCGATGTCCACAATGCCCGCGTTCTCGCCAGGTCCGCAAATGACTTGCGGGCCCGTCGTGGGCAGTTTCGCCAGATGCACACGAGAGGATTTGTAGGAGCAATGCTCCGACCACATCACTGAGAAGATGCCGAGCTCCGTTAGGTTCGGCTCCCGGTTCAGGCTGCGGACGATGATCTTATATTCTTCTTCGCTCAGCCCGTGCTCAGCGACGACTTCGGGAGTGATTTGGTTCACGAGAGCGCCTCCGTCAGCGCTTGGAAGAGCGGCGCGCCGTCCATGCCGCCCAGCTTGGGGTCGGCGACGCGTTCGGGGTGGGGCATGAGGCCGAGCACATTGCCCGCCTCGTTCACGATCCCGGCGATGTCGTTCAGTGAGCCGTTGGGATTGTCATTGGCATAGCGAAAGGCGACGCGGCCTTCGCCTTCGAGGCGGCTGAGCGTCTGAGTGTCCGCGAAATAATTGCCGTCGTGGTGAGCCACCGGCACGTTGATCGTCTGGCCCGCGCCATATTTGCGCGTGAAGACCGTATCGGCGTTTTCCACTTTCAGCGGAACCGTGCGGCACACGAAGTGCAGCCCCGCATTGCGCATCAGAACGCCGGGCAGGAGCCCGCTTTCGGCGAGGATCTGAAAGCCGTTGCAGATGCCCAGCGTCGGTGTTCCGGCCTTGGCGCGTTTCACAACGTCTTTCATGATGGGCGACTGGTTCGCCATGGCGCCGCAGCGCAAGTAGTCGCCGTAGGAAAAACCGCCTGGCAGGACGATCAGGTCCACGTCGGGAAGCTCGGTGTCCTTGTGCCAGACCATATGGGGCTTGGTGCCGCTGATCTTTTCAATCGCGACCGCCACATCCCGGTCGCAGTTGGAAGCGGGAAATACGATTACGGCGGACCGCATGGGATCAAGCCTCCAGTTTAATGTCGTAGTCTTCGATGACCGTATTGGCGAGCAGCTTTTCGCACATCTGGGTCACTTCGCTCAGCGCCTTGTCCTGATTAGTCTCGTCAAGGTCGAGGGTGATGTACTTGCCCTTGCGCACATTATCGACGCCGCCAAAGCCCAAAGACCCCAGCGCGTTGTTGATGGCTTTGCCTTCGGGGTCCAGCACGCCCTTTTTCAGCGTGATGTGGATATGCGCCTTCATTCCTCGTCCTTCGCCTTTCCCTTGCTGATGTCCACCACGTTATCGGGGGTCTCGCCGATGTCCTGCAGAATGCCGAGTCGCCGGGCCACTTCGTGATAAGCCTCGCTAACCCCACCCAGGTCGCGGCGGAAGCGATCCTTGTCCAGCTTCTCATTTGTCTTCATGTCCCACAGGCGGCAGCTGTCAGGACTGATCTCGTCGGCCAGCAGGATGCGCAGAATGTCGTTTTCCCAGACGCGGCCAAACTCGATCTTGAAGTCGATCAGTTTGATGCCGATGGCGGCGAACATGCCCGACATATAATCGTTGATGCGGATGGTGAGCGCGATCATCTCGTCAAGCTCCGGCGGGGAGGCCCAGCCGAAAGCCGTGACGTGTTCTTCAGCGACCAGCGGGTCGCCCAGCGCGTCGTTCTTGTAGCAGAACTCGATAATGGACCGGGGAAGGGCGGTGCCTTCTTCCAGCCCCAGCCGCTTGCAGATGGACCCGGCCGCAACGTTCCGCACGATCACTTCGAGGGGGATGATCTCCACCTCGCGGATCAACTGCTCCCGCATATTGAGACGGCGGATAAAGTGGTTCGGAATCCCCACCGAGCCAAGCTGGGTGAAAATGAATTCCGAGATGCGGTTGTTGATCACACCCTTGCCTTCAATCGTGCCGCGTTTTTCCGCATTGAAGGCGGTCGCGTCATCCTTGAAGTGCTGAATAATGGTGCCAGGCTCAGGCCCTTCGTAGAGAATTTTGGCCTTGCCTTCATAGATCTGCCGTCGGCGGTTCATGGGTCTCCAATCTGGCGGATCGGGCGGTGGGGGCGAGCGCCCGTTTTGCCCGTGCCCTTTGCCGAATCTAGCCCCCGAACGGGGGTCTCACGGCGCCCCTATAGGGGCCCGAATCCGGGACGTCAAGCTAGCCCATCGGGGGCGCGCGCACAATTCAGGTGGAGCGCGGCAGATATGCGTCACGAAGCCCGTCACAAAGGGGTTAGAGGGTTCTTGCGCTTGTCACTTGGGCCGGGTATTCGTTGGGCCAAGGAGCCCCGCCAAGGGGCGGTTTCAAGCCACGGAGCGCACTCAATATGTCGTCTTTCAATGACCGCGAAAAAGCCTTTGAGAGCAAATTCGCCCACGATCAGGAACTGAAGTTCAAGGCCACCGCGCGCCGGAACAAGCTGCTGGGCGCATGGGCCGCGGAGCAGATGAACCTCTCGGGTGACGAGGCCAAGGCCTATGTGAGCGAAGTGATTCGCTCCGATCTGGAGGAGCCGGGCGACGAGGACGTGTTCCGCAAGGTCTGGGGCGACCTTCAGGCCAAAAACGTGGACCTGTCCGAACACCAGGTCCGCCGCCAGCTCGTGGACCTGATGGAAGAAGCCATCCGTCAGATCGAAGGCAAGTAAGCCTTTAAATCAAATGTCATCCCGGGGCGGCCCAAAGTGCGCCATGGCGCATAGGGGCGAACCCGGGATCTCGAAAGGCGAGGCAGAGAGATTCCGGGTTCCTCGCTATCGCTTGGCCCCGGAATGACTATTTTTGTTTCCGTTTCGGCCGTTTGACCAACTCGCCGCCGCAGTTGGGGCAGGCGCCTTTGTGCGTGCCCTCCGTGCAGGGGCCGCAGAAAGTGCACTCAAAGGAACAGATAAAGGCCTCGCCGTCCGGCGGCAGGTCACGCCCGCAGGTCTCGCACTTGGGCTTCATCTCAAGCATGGCCGAAGACCCGGGTGAAGATCGTGTCCACATGTTTGGTGTGATAGCCGAGGTCGAAGAGCGACTCGAGCGCGGCATCATCCAGCTTGGCGGAAACGTCCTTGTCGGCTTTCAGAAGATCGAGAAAGTTGCCCTCGCCGCGCCATACGGGCATCGCATTCCGCTGAACAAGTCGATAGGCGTCTTCCCGCGCGACACCGGCTTGCGTGAGCGCGAGCAGCACGCGCTGCGAATGAACGAGGCCGCCGAGCGAATCCATATTCTTCTGCATCCGCTCGGGATAGACGAGCAGCTTGTCGATGACGCCGGAGAGGCGCATCAGCGCGAAGTCGAGGGTGACGGTGGCATCAGGGCCGATGTTGCGCTCGACGGAGGAGTGCGAAATGTCCCGCTCGTGCCACAGGGCGACGTTTTCCATCGCCGGGATCGAATAGGCGCGCACCATCCGCGCAAGACCGGTCAGGTTTTCGGTCAGGATCGGGTTCCGCTTGTGCGGCATAGCGGATGAGCCCTTTTGCCCTTCGGAAAAATACTCCTCGGCTTCCAGAACTTCGGACCGTTGCAGATGGCGGATCTCCGTGGCCAGCCGTTCAACGCAGGAGGCGATCACCCCCAGGGTGGCAAAGAACATTGCGTGGCGATCGCGGGGGATCACCTGTGTCGAGGTCGTCTCCGCCTTCAGGCCCAGCGCCTTTGCCACGTGTTCTTCGACGCGCGGGTCAACGTTCGCATAGGTGCCGATGGCGCCGGAGATGGCGGCGATGGCGATTTCCTCGCGCGCGGCCAGCATGCGCTTTTTGCAGCGCTCAAACTCGGCATAGGCCTGCGCCATCTTTACACCAAAGGTGGTGGGTTCGGCATGAATGCCGTGGCTGCGACCGATGCAGACATCCATCTTGTGCTCAAAGGCGCGGCGCTTGAGGTTTTCCAGCAGCACGTCGAGGTCGGCCAGCAATATGTCCGATGCTTTCGTCAGCTGAACATCGAAGCAGGTGTCGAGCACGTCCGACGACGTCATGCCCTGGTGCACGAAGCGCGCCTCGGGGCCCACTTGTTCCGACAGCCATGTCAGGAAAGCGATGACGTCGTGTTTGACCTCGCGCTCGATCTCGTCGATCCGTGCCACGTCCACACGCTCCATGGCGGGCTTGCCCTTTTCCCAGATGACCTTGGCGGCCTCCTTGGGGATCACGCCCAGCTCGGCCAGCGCATCGGCCGCGTGGGCCTCGATGTCGAACCAGATACGGAACTTGGATTCGGGGGACCAGATATCCGCCATTTCGGGGCGGGAATAGCGCGGGATCATCGGCGCCTCATGATTTGGATTTGAAAGAGGGCCTTCACATGGCACGGGGGGGCCACGGATTCAATGGGGCCGGGCCGTTTCCGCTCACATCACCGGCATGTCGAGGTGCCGGGCGGCGGTAAATTCCGCCAGAAGGGCCCAGATCATCTCATCGGCCGCTCGCGCCCAGGCGGCGTCGCTTTCTTCTGCCAGCACGTGAAGCTCGATCAGCAGGTCCTTGAGTGCCGCATTGGAGGCGTTGAGGGCCGAGACGCGGAGTGATTCGTCTGCCTCCCGTGATGCCTTCTCCAGCCGCGTGCGCAGGTCCGGGTCGGGCACCGCGCTCGCCACGTCCGCGAAGAGCGCGCGCATGGACCGGTTCTCCGCCACGCGCACATCGGCGGCACGGTCGTATTCTTGCGAGGCGAAGATCATCAACAGCGCGATGATGCTCATGGACCCTTGCGCATAGCCCTCGGGCAGATGCGGGGCGATGTCGGTCAGCACCGCACCCAGAAGGCCCGTGAGGATTTCACTGACCTCGGGTCTCATGTGCGGCCTCGCGCTTGCTTCATCAATTCGATCAGCACTTCGGAATGGGCCTGCGCCGGGTACCACGCGGAAAAGGCAATGACCGGATCCATATTGCGCGCATCGGCGAATTCCCGCGCGGAAGAAATCCAGATTGCCATGCCTTTGACGGCGGCAAAGATTTTCCACCACAACATGGCGTCGGGGTCAGCTTCGAGCCCTGAGACTTCTGACCAGATGGCGAGGCCTTCCTCGGCGGGGATCATGCCGCCGGGATGGTCTCCCGGCGCGGCCCAGATGGTGTCGAGCGCCCAGCCCACATCCTCCATGGGATCGCCCAGATGGCACATTTCCCAATCGAGGATCGCCGTGATGTCGCCCGCGTCGTTCACCAGGAAATTGCCGTGGCGATAGTCCCCATGCACAACGGTGAGGCGTTCGGGCGGCGGGGGCGGGTTGTTCTTCAGCCAGCGGATCGCCGCGCGCACCAGCGGGTTGGGTTCCAGCTCATCCTCGTTGATCACGTCTTCCCAGTACGTCAGCGCCTCGAGCCAGGGCTCCTCGGGTTCGTCGAACCCGTCGCCGAGATCAATCTCGCTCAATAGTGTGCCGTGAATGTTGCCGAGAATTTCCCAGAACTGTTCGCCAACTTCTTGCCGGTGGGGGCCGTAAGGGTCGGGCTGAAACACGCGGCCCGGCGCGCTCGCCTGAATTTCCTCCATGACGAAAAAGGGGCGGTCGAGCCATTTGGGATTGGTCTCAAGAAAGTCGATGCGCGGCACCGGCACATCCGAATCCTGAAACGCGAGCAGGGCGCCCACCTCCGTGGACCGTTCGGTTTCAATCAGGCTGCTTTCGGGGTCGCGCCGCAGGATCAACCGCTCCGTGCGCGGGCGGCCGTTGATGATGTAGGTCGCGCGCAGGCGATAGGTCTGCCGGCTTGCCCCGCCATGAATGCGCACAATGTCGGTGATGGTGACGTTCTCGCATTCGGGCCGCTCCTTCTCGAAATAGGCGGCAAAGCGTGTGGCGATATCGTCGGTCATGGCGCGAGAGAGAACAGATCGTTGAAGCCGGAAGGTTCATGCCGCCCGATAATGAGCTGCTCAAGGATGCCGCGTCCCTTGCGCGTACCCAGTGGCCCCGTCATTTCCGCATCGACGATGGCCTGAATATGGGTCGAATGAAAATCGCCTTCGTTGAGTGTCGCGAGATCCAGCACTTCGCTCGTCACCGAATGGGCGCCGTGATAGCTGCCGTGGTTCCGCTCAGGATGCATGTAGCCGATGCCGCGCATGAAAAATTTGTAGCGCGGGGTCAGCTTTACTGTTGTCTCGCCGTGCTCATCAAACAGGAAAAGCTCCGCCGTTTTGGCGTGACGCGTGCCGGACTGGAATGTCAGCGCCGCGCGCCCGTCCTTGAGCTCGCAGGCCGTGTCGGGCACCAGCGGCACCCATTGGGCGGAGCGGGCCCAGGCCGCGCCTGTCGCGTTTTCGTTCACATGAAACAAGGAACCGCCATCGTCGAACTGAAGCGGCGCCCACAGCCAGTAAAATTGTGGCTCAGGTGGCGGGGCAACGGGCTGCGGGTCCGCCGCGCCCACGGGGCGTATGCCCCACGACCGGTCGCGCGTGCCGCGAAAGGTGGTGGGCGTCACGTCGATGCGTTTGCCGCCCACGCTGATCCATCCGCTCCATTCGCCAAATTGGGTCAGCCGCGTGTAGTCGAGAATGATCCGCGTGCCGAGGCGATAGGTGAAGCGCGGTTCCTCAACCGGAACCGTCCGCAGGCGGAAGGTCAGGTCTGCCTCAACGCCGGCTTCGTTATCGCTCACCCGGATGCGGTGTTCCACATGGGGCTCGATAATGTCGATTTCAATGGGCGCGACCGCCGTGCTCATGCGCTCATGTCCAAGCTCACGAGAGGCGAAGACCGAATGCTGCTTACCGTCTTTGATAAGGCAGAAGGCCGCGTCCATGACGTTCAGCGCAGGGTATTGGCCCATGGCGCAGGCGAAGAAGATGTTCTCATCGCCGAGATGGAAGCCATTGTAAAAATAGCGGTCGTAAAAGTTCCGGTCGCTGCCCGTATAGGCGATGGGTTCGGGCGTTTGGTGGATTGGAAAATCGTCGGCGCGTGTGAGCATGGATCAGGCAGGTTCCAGTGAGGGGTCACTCCATGTGGGTAGTCTAGCCTCATCCACCCCGTGGCATGCAACTGCCGTATCGCCACTTGCCTTTAGGGAAGGATCCTCGGCCTTGCAGCGGTCATTCGCGAAGGGGCAGCGCGGGTGATAATGACAGCCCTTGGGCCGGTCGAGCGGGTTCGCCACTTCGCCCACAACCGCTTCCTGGTGGCGGTCCTTCAAATCAAGCCGCGGAATGGCCTCCAGCAGCATGCGCGTGTAGGGGTGCTGCGGGTTCTCGAACAATTTGTCCTTGGGCGCGATCTCGACGAGCCGCCCCAAATACATCACGCCCACGACGTCTGAGACGTGACTGACCACAGCCAAATCGTGGCTGATGAAAAGATACGTCAGACCCAGTTCGGTCTGCAGCTCTTTCATCAAGTTCAGGATTTGCGCCTGCACCGACACATCAAGCGCAGAAGTGGGTTCATCGCAAACCAGGAACTCCGGCTCGCTGGCGAGCGCGCGGGCGATGGAGATGCGTTGACGCTGGCCGCCGGAAAATTCGTGCGGAAATTTTTCCCCGTCGGCGGCGGTCAGACCCACTTGTTCCAGCAGGGCGCCCACGCGCGCGATCTGGTCCCGGGCCGAAAGATTCTTAGTGCGCATGGCTTCGCGGATGATGTCCACGACGCGCCAGCGCGGGTTCACCGATGCAAACGGGTCTTGAAAGATCATCTGCAATCGTCCGCGCCCGATGCCGCGTCCGCCTCCAGGCGCGGTGACAGGAGTGCCCGCGAACTTGATGGCACCGGAGGACGGCTGTAGCAGCCCCACACACATGCGGGCGACGGTGGACTTGCCCGAGCCGCTTTCACCGACAAGGCCGAAGGTCTTGCCCTTGGGAATCTCGAACGTCACCCCGTCAACGGCGGGCAAGTGGATGCGCTTGCCCCCGGTTAGCGAAGTCAGCCAGGGGTTCTGCGTCAGGTCAAAGACTTTGCTGAGGTTCGTCACCTGGAGAAGGGGCTGATCAGACATTCGCCTTCTCCTTTTCCTGAGCGAGGAGCCAGCACGCCGCGCTGCTGCCCGCGCCGTCCATCAGTTCGGGGCGGTCAACATGGCACAGGGCAAAGGCGTGCGGGCAACGCGGGTGGAACGCGCAACCCGTCGGGATCGCGTTGGGGCGGGGCATGGAGCCCTTGATGTGCGCAAGCTTTTCGTCGTGGGCGCCAAGGCGCGGGATCGCGGCCATCAACCCTTGCGTATAGGGGTGGTTGGGCCGTTCCACCACATTGTGCACGTCGCCCACCTCGACAATGCGGCCCGCATACATCACGGCGACGCGGTCGCAGGTTTCCGCAATCACGCCCATGTCGTGACTGACCAGCATGACCGCTGCGCCATGTTCCCCGGCGAGGCGCTTCAGCAGCTTGATGATTTGCGCCTGCACCGACACATCGAGCGCGGTGGTGGGTTCGTCCGCGATGATGAGCTTTGGGTTGTTGGCCAGCGCAAGGGCGATTACAACGCGCTGGCGCATGCCGCCCGAAAACTGATGCGGATACTGGTTGATGCGCTCGGCGGCGGCCGGAATGCCAACCTCGCGGAGAAGGTCGATGGCGCGCGCCTGCGCCGCTTTTTGGTTCAGGTCCTGATGGGTCTGCAGCGTCTCAACCAATTGTCGCCCGATGGTATAGACGGGATTGAGGCTTGTAAGCGGGTCCTGAAAAATCATGCCGATCTCGGCCCCACGGATCTTGCGCATATCGCGATAGGGCAGGTTGTCGATGCGCCGGTCGCGCAGATAGATCTCGCCGCCCGCAATCCGCCCCGGCGGCTCCAGTAGGCCGATCACCGCGGACCCGGTCAGCGACTTGCCCGCGCCGCTTTCCCCCACAACGCCCAGAATTTCGCCGGGCGCAATCTCGAAAGAGACATCGTCCACGGGAACCAGCAGTTCGCGGCGCGTGGGAATTTCCACGCGAAGGTTCTTGACCGTTAGAAGGGCGCCTTGTTCCGTCATCTCAACCCTCACCTCAGCTTTGGATTGAGCGCGTCGCGCAGCCAGTCACCCAGAAGGTTCACAGCGAGCACGAGGATAACCAGCGCGGCGGAGGGGAAGAGAGTGATCCACCATTCGCCACTGAACAGAAAGTCGTTACCAATGCGAATGAGTGTGCCCAGCGATGGCGTCGTTGGCGGCACGCCCACGCCGAGGAACGACAGCGTCGCTTCAGACGTGATGGCGAGCGCGAGCCCGATGGTGCCGAGCACCAGAACGGGGCCGAGGATGTTGGGCAGCACGTGGCGCAACAGGATGATCCACGACGGCGTGCCAATAATGCGGGCGGAGGCGACGTAGTCTTTTACTTTTTCCGACATGGCACCGGAACGGGCGACGCGCGCGTATTGCGGCCAGGCGGAAATGCCGATGGCAAAGATGACCACATAGATCGCAATCTCTTCCCGCGCGCCGGGCGGCAAAACCGTACGCGCAATGCCGTCAACCAAAAGCGCAATCAGAAGTCCCGGAATGGTGAGCTGAATGTCGGCAACGCGCATCAGCACGGCGTCAAGCCATCCGCCCACGAAACCACTGAGCAGTCCGACCAGAACACCCAGCACAATGGAAAAGACCACAGCGGCAAAGCCGACAATCAGCGAGATACGCGAGCCATAGATAATGGTCGACAGGATATCGCGGCCCTGATTGTCGGTGCCGAGAAGAAAGCTCTCATTACCTCCCTCGACCCACGCAGGCGGGTAGAAAGCATCCATCAGATTGAGCGTCGAAGGATCGAAGGGGTTATGGGGCGCCACCCAATGGGCGAGGGTGGCGGCCAGCACAAAGGTTAGCGTGATAAGGAACGCAAGCACGATCACCGGTTGGCGTAAAAAGCTGTACAGAAGGTCGCTGCGCAGAGATCGCACTACGGCCTCGCGCAGACGGCGGCCCATGGAAACGCGAGGAAGACTTTGATCGCTCATGCGGTCATGCCCCTCGCGTGACGCGGCGCTCGGTGCGCAGGCGCGGATCGACAACGACATAGAGAATGTCGACGATCAGGTTGACGGTGACAAAGATCAGACTTGCCAGCACCAGATAGGCGCTCATCACCGGCACGTCTGCGAACTGCACCGCTTGAATGAACAACAGCCCCATGCCCGGCCACTGGAACACGGTTTCGGTAACAATGGAAAAGGCGATCAGGCCGCCGATGTTCAGTCCGGTGATGGTGATGACGGGGATCAGCGTGTTCTTCAGTGCATGGCCAAAGTTGATGGCGCGGTTGGTCAGCCCCCGCGCGCGGGCGAACTTGATGTAGTCTGTGCGCAGGACCTCAAGCATTTCGGCGCGCACGAGCCGCAGGATCAAGGTCAGTTGATAAAGCCCCAGCGTTACCGCGGGCATGACAACGGCGCGCCAGCCGTCAATGCTCAGCAGCCCCGTCGTCCACCAGCCTAGCTGGACTGTGGGCCCGCGCCCGAAGCTGGGCATCCATTGCAGGGTGACCGAGAAAACGTAGATGAGCAAAATACCGAGCACGAAGGTGGGCAGCGACACACCGGCCAGCGAAATGGTGAGGATGAAACGACTGACCCAGGAATTGCGGTAAAGAGCGGTGAAGATGCCGAGCGGAATGCCAAAGGCGAGGGCGAAGAGGGCGCTGACGGCAACGAGTTCCAAAGTGGCGGGCAGCCGCTCGGCGATCAGGTCCTGCACGGGTCGTTGCAAGCGGTAGGAAATGCCAAAGTCCCCTTGGGCCGCGTTCCCGAGAAACCGGAAAAATTGAAGGGGCACGGGGTCATTAAGACCGAGCTGCTCGCGCAACTGGGCGCGGTCTTCCAACGTCGCTTCCTGGCCCACCATGTTGGAAATAGGGTCGCCCACGAAGGTTGAGAGCGTGAACGCCACCAACGCCACGACAAGCATGACCAGTGCCGCCTGAAACAGGCGATTGAGAATCAGAAAGCCCAAGTGATTCTGCCCCTTGAAGAATCCTCGCGTGACGTTCGGAGAGTCTTAGTCGGTAAATGCGCCCATGTAAAACTGCGGGGTATTATTGGCCACGATGGGTTGCGTGAAGCCCTCGCGGGTCGCCCAGACGATGACCTGATTATGGAGGGGGATGAAGGCAATGTTGTCGCGCGCAATCTGCCAGGCCTCGGCGATATAGGCGTTGCGCTGCTCCTCATTCAATTCCTGACTCATGAGCTCGGTCAGCTCGTCAAGGCGCGGGCTGGAAAAGCCGGTTCCGTTGCTGCGCCGCCCGGTTACATAGAGGAACTGAAACACATACTCGCTGTCGAGCGTCGGCACGCCCCAGCCTTGCATATAGAAGTCGGTCGTCCGGTCATCGATTTTTGGAAAATGGAGCGACTTGGGCTGGGCGTCGAGCGTGACGTCGATGCCGATGCGCGCGAGCATGGCGACGGTCGCCTGACAAATCGCCTCGTCATTCACATAACGGTTGTTGGGGCAATCGAGCGTAACGGAAAACCCGTCTGGATACCCCGCGTCAGCCAGCAGTGCGCGGGCGGCATCCGGGTCAAAGGGCAGGCGCTCGTCGAGTTCCGGGGTCCAGCCATTCACCTGGGGCGGCGTGATGATGCCCGCAGGCTCGGAAAGGCCGCGCATGATCCGGGTGCGGATCGCCTCGATGTCGATGGCCTCATAGATCGCCTGGCGCACGCGGATATCAGCAAAGGGGTTGCGGCCTTCGATGTTCGACGATCGCAATTCCGGCGAGGCCTGATCGAGCCCGAAATAGATTGTGCGCACCTGGGCGGTCTGTTGCAGCGTCAGGCCGGGTGCGGCCTCAATGCGGCGCAGGTCCTGCAAGGGCGGATCGATCAGAAAATCAATCTCGCCGGAGAGGAGCGCTGCCACGCGGGTCGCGTCATTGGAGATCGGTGTGTAAACGATGCGGTCGATGTTGTGGGGCGGAAAAACATCAAGCCCCCACCAATTATCATTGCGCACCATGATGGTGCGAATGTCCGGCTCGCGCAGCTCCAACATGAAAGGGCCCGTGCCGTTGGCGTGACGCACGGCGTAGTTTTCGTCGTGACCAAAGTCTTGCGCGACAACCACGTCGTTCGCTTCCGACCAGGCGCGATTCATCATGAAGACATCGGTCAGGTTCGCGGGCAAAAGCGGCGAGGGCGCATTTGTGTGAATGCGTACGGTGAGCGGGCCCACCGCCTCGACGCTTTCAACACTGGTCAGCAGGCTCTTGAAGTCGGACGTCGTGCCCATGGCCCGGGTAAGGGAGAACACCACATCGTCGGCGGTGAAGGGCGCGCCGTCATGGAAGGTGACGCCCTCGCGCAAATGAAACTCCCAAGTGGTGGGGGCAACGATTTCCCACGAGGTCGCGAGGCGCGGGATCAGGTTCAGTTCGGCGTCCCGGCTGACCAGCGCTTCATAGACCTGGCTTTGGGCCTGAATGGTCGGCGTTTCGTTCTGGCCGTGGGGATCAAAGGTCAGGGCATCGCCCCGGCTGGCCCAGCGCAATGTATTTTCCGCGTGGGCCACGGGGACAAGTGTCACAAGCGCGCCGAGAAGCGCCGCCAAAAATCTCAATCGCATGAAATGCCTCGTGCTCTAAATCAGTCCCGCCTGACGGAAGCTAACATGGGCGCCGCGGCCAATCACCAAATGATCGATCAATTGTATTTTAAGACCACGCCCCGCGTCTTCGATCTCTTTGGTCATGTCGATGTCGGCGCGGGAGGGGGTGGGGTCGCCGGACGGGTGATTATGCACCAGCACAATCCCGCTTGCGCCGAGGTCGAGCGCGCGTTTGACCACCTCGCGCGGATAGACCGGCGTGTGATTGACCGTGCCTTTTTGCTGCACTTCGTCGGCGACCAGCGTGTGTTTGTGATCGAGAAAGAGCACGCGAAATTGTTCGGTATCGCCATAGGCCATGGAGGCGGTGCAGTACTCCACCACCTTCGCCCAGGACCGCAGCACGGGGCGATTGAGCACGCGCGCCTGACTGAGCTTCAGCGCGGCGGCCTGCACGACTTTCAATTCGACAACTGCCGCTTCGCCCAGGCCTTCGACCTCGCGCAGGCGTTCCACCGGCGCGCTGATGACTTCGGCAAAGCTGCCGAAGGTTTCGATCAGGTGTTTGGCGAGGGGTTTGACGTCCCGGCGCGGGATGGCGCGGAACAAAACCAATTCAAGAAGCTCATAGTCCTGCAGGCCGTCATTGCCCGACCGCAAGAACCGTTCGCGCAGGCGCTGGCGATGTCCCGTGTAGTGCGGTTGATCGCCCACCAGATTGTCCTCTAGGCAGAATAGGGCGGGCGGTCGAGGCCCTTGGGTGACTTGGTGAAAACTTCATAGCCATCCGCCGTCACGCCGATGGAATGTTCGAACTGCGCCGACAGGGACCGGTCTTTCGTCACCGCCGTCCAACCATCGTTCAGCATCTTCACCTGCCATTTGCCCAGATTGATCATGGGTTCGATGGTGAAGAACATGCCTTCTTTCAGGACGTGCCCTTCGCCCGGCTCACCATAGTGAAGAATGTTCGGCGGCTCATGAAAGATGCGCCCCAGGCCGTGGCCGCAAAAATCGCGCACGACAGAGCAGCGCTCAGCCTCGGCAAAGGTCTGAATGGCATGACCGATGTCGCCCACGGTCGCGCCGGGGCGGACAACCTCGATGCCTTTCCACATGGCTTCGAACGTAATGTCAGTCAGGCGCTTGGCTTTAATCTTTGGCTCGCCCGCCCAAAACATGCGGCTCGTGTCGCCGTGCCAGCCTTCAAGGATGACTGTCACGTCGATGTTCACAGTGTCGCCGTCCTTCAGCACGCGGTCACCCGGGATGCCGTGGCACACCACGTGATTGATGGACGTGCAGATGGATTTGGGAAAGCCGCGATAGAAAAGCGGGGCGGGCACCGAGCCATGATCGCAAATGTATTCATGCGCGAGCGTGTTGAGATGATCGGTCGTGACGCCCGGCTGCACTTCGGGCACGAGCATGTCGAGCGTTTCAGCCGCGAGCCGCCCGGCCGCCCGCATGCCGGCGAAATCTTCCGCCATGTGCACCCGCACTTGGCCGGGGGTGAGCTTGTCGACCTCAAAGTCTTCGGCGAGGTTCATTACGTATCAAATCCGTCTTGTTTGGCGCGGCGCCTCCCGTCCCACATTCGGGGACTAGAGATCAAGTTTCAGAGCCTGCGCCACATTTATTGCGCTGGGGCTAATGGTACATCCATAGGCCAGGACTTCCACCCCCCTTTTCCGCGCCAAATCCAGGCTTTCCGCGTATTTCGGGTCGATATCGCGGGCGAGGGCAAAGCGGTCACAGTCCGTTCGCTGGATGAGATAAAGCATCACGGCCCGGTGCCCGGCCTCTACCATGTCCCCCAGTTCCACAAGGTGCTTGGCCCCGCGTGCGGTCACGCTATCGGGAAACTCGGCCAAAGGCGGGCGGCGGGAAAGATGGACGTTCTTGACCTCTACATACGCCGGGCGACCGTCGGGCCCGTCCTCGAGCAGGATGTCGATGCGGGAGGACTTGCCGTACTTCACTTCCCTGCGGAGCGTGCCGTAGCCTGCGAGTTCTTTTATCGCGCCGCTCACAATGCCTTCGGCTGTGATCTTGTTGGGGTGCATGGTGTTGATCCCCACCAGCGCGCCGGTCACCTCCAGCAGTTCCCAGGAATAGGCGAGCTTGCGTTTGGGATTGTCGGACTTGGACAGCCACACTTTGCTGCCGGGCGTATCGAGCCCCATCATCGAGCCCGGATTCGCGACATGGGCGGTCAGCACCTCACCGCTGTCGAGTTCGACGTCGGCGAGAAACCGTTTGTAGCGCTTGATCAGGGTTCCGGTAACGAGTGGGGGCAGGTCCATGGGCGGGAAGGTAGGGGCGCCCTCCGCCAAAGGCAAGCTGGACACCCGATGCGCGCGGGACTATCTCAATGCCATGAGCACGAACCCAACAGCCGCTGTGATTGTGATCGGCGATGAAATTCTTTCCGGCCGCACGAAGGACGCCAACCTTTCGGGCCTGGCGCTGAAGCTCGGCACCATCGGTATCGAGATCGGCGAGGCGCGCTTCATCCCCGATGACGAAGACCTGATCGTTGCGACCGTGAATGAACTGCGCGCCAAGCACACTTATGTTTTCACGACGGGGGGCATCGGCCCGACCCATGATGACATCACGGCGGACTCGATCGCAAAGGCCTTCGGCGTGACCATTGATATTCGCGAGGACGCGCGCGCGATTTTGGAAGCGCACTATCCCACCAATGCGCTGAATGAATCGCGCCTACGCATGGCCCGCATTCCCGATGGGGCCGAACTCATTCCCAATCCTATTTCAAAGGCGCCGGGCTTTCGGCTCGACAACGTTTACGTGCTGCCCGGCATTCCTATGCTGGTAGATGTGATGGCGGACGGGCTCTTGGAAAAGCTTCAGGGCGGGGCGGTGGTGCTGACCCACTCCATCGCGTCATTCGCCGCGGAAAGTCTGATCGCGCCGGGGCTTGGCCAAATTCAGACGGACCTGCCGCAGGTGCGTATCGGCTCCTATCCCTTCCTGCGGGACGGGAAGGCGGGGGCAAATCTTGTCTGCCGCTCCACCGACGAGGCTGCCCTGGACGAGGCGGCGGCCCGCATCCGCGCCTTGCTCGCCTCGCTTGACGTTAGGGTAGAGGCGGAGGAACGGGGTTAATTTCCGCGGGTGCTCTGTGTCGCGCGGGCCACAAGCCTCGCGGGAATTTGATCGTCAGACCTCGTGACGCGCCCAATTTCGCCCCAATCTGCTAGTCTTCTGAGACTTGAGCGCGCATCATCCCTTGCGAATGGGGCCGTTCATGGTAAGAATCGTGCGGATTCTGCGCTGGGGACGAAACCAGTCAGATCCTTTTGCTTTAGGCGGGAGCGCGGTTTGCGGCACATCCGATCTGCCGCGGGGAGGCCGTCTAATTTAGCCGGAGGGTCGGGCCGGAACGTGAGTGAGGAGAGTTTAATGTCAAAGACAATGACCACTTTGTTGGGGCTTGCCGTCGGGGCCGGAATGCTGGCCGCCGCAGGAACAGCCTATGCGCTGGATTCCAGCGTCGAAGCTATGGAACAGGGTGGTACGCACCAGTTCTATGTTTGGTGCACGGGAGCCGACGATTATGAAGCCAGCTCTGATGGCAGCGATTGGCGCGATGCGCAGCTTTCGCTGTGGAATCAGCTGGAAGGCGAAGGCCGCAACAATTGCTGGCCTGTCTGGCAAGGCTTAGTCGACTAACGACACCGCCTGAACCGGATCAGACAACTTAGGTTTACAAAGGCGCGGGGTGCCGAAAGGCTCCTCGCGTCTTTTTTTGTTTGTTGCATGGAAATGCGTTCGCCCCCTTGGCGGAACTGGTAGACGCACGGGACTTAAAATCCCGAGTTCGAAAGGACGTCCCGGTTCGAGTCCGGGAGGGGGCACCATTCTCGTTCAAAACTGGGAACCGGCCCGTCTGGGCGTTCCTCGGCCATGGCGGCACCCGCAAGAGCCGCATTAGGGCCGGTAATCCTGATCTCTTCGCCTCCGACCTCAACGCTGGCAATCATCTGGCGGAGATAAGCCCTGCGGAAGCCGGGATCGTCAGGGTGCATTAGGCGCTGCCTGATCTTCTGAGCAATGACCTCTTGGCGCTCTTTGGAAAGCTTGCGGACCGGCAAGTCCCTCTGTCGCTCCAACCCTGCAATCTGCTTGATCAGCTGCTCACGGCGATCCTGAAGGCTCTTGATGTGTGACCTAAGCGAGCCGTCCATCTCAATGCCGCTGCCTGCGAGGTCGTAGAGATTCTTAAGTTGCTTTTCGACTTCACGCTTCTCTTTCGAGAGCGCCTTTATCCGGCCTGCGAGGTCCTTGGTCCTGATCTCTGAGCGGGCAATCAGCATCTCGATGGCGGCCCCCATGCGCTCAGGCGTAATCACATGCTTGCAAAGGCTTTCGAGGACGATTTCATCGAGTTTCGCTTCGGGGATCGTTACGCCCTTGCAGACCGCTTTGCCCTTGTCCATGCAAGAGCGGCACTTGTAATAGCGGTACCTGCCCGACTTGCCTGTCAGAATCTTCATCGACCCGCCGCAATGGCTGCATTGGGCAACGCCCGTTAAAAGCACGTTGCTGCTTGTAATGCGCGGCGCGGTTTTCCGGGGGCATGCCTCGCTGAGGCGCTCCTGAGCCGCATAGAAGGTATCTTCATCCACAATGGGCGGCATCGCGAAGGGCACCCATTCCTCGCGCGGGCGCTCCTTCTTGGTCCGGCTATCGGTCTTGTTGAAGTAGTGCTGCCCGATATAGGCCGCATTCCGCAGGATCATGCCGATGGTACTTACAGCGAAGTCTTTGCCCTTCGGATTACGGAATTCGCGCTTGTTCAAATAGGATGTGATCTTCTTGATGCCTATGGGGCCGGACTTGCCATCCCCGCGCACATAGAGCTTGAAGATCAGCCGCACCAGTTCCGCGCCCTGCGGTTCGATCTCAATGCGTTTCTTTTCTTTCTTTCCGCGCACTTCGGCAACATAAGTGCGATAGCCAAGCGGCGGTATCGCACCATTCCAAAATCCTTCTTTCGCATTCTCGATCATTGACCGGCTGACGTGCTTGGCGGTTTCCTTGCTCGCATATTCATCATACGCCCCAAGCATGGTGCGCATCATCTGCGCTTCATTTCCGTCTCCAAAGTCCTGGGTGATCGAGACAAAGCTGACGTCCGCTTTGTCGAGGCGCTTTTCGTAGTGAAGGAGGTCCAGCGTATTGCGGGCAAAGCGGGATTGGCTGTGAACGAGCACAACGTCAAAGGGTTTTAAGGGTGAACAAGCCTCGGCAATCATGACCTGGAACTCGGGCCGATTGTCGGTGGTGGCGCTTTTGCCTGCATCGACAAATTGCTTTGCGACCGCCCAGCCTTTAGAGGCGGCAAAGGCTTCGCACGCATTTATCTGATCGGGGATCGAGAGGTCGCTCTCGGCCTGTTTCGTCGTAGAGACCCGCGCATAAATCGCCGCCCGTAAAGTCATACCCCGATACCTCCAGTTTGATGGTCCCTGGAGTCTAGCCATGCCGGGACTCGCGTCAAAGGGTCCCTAGGGGCGTTCTTCGCTAGGGACAGACCGAACGCTAGCGGCCCCGGTACGTTCCCTAAGGAACTAGGGCCCTGGCGATTTTCCCTAACTAGGTAGGAGGGCCTAAGCTGGTTCATTGTCATTTGCCGCCTCTTCCAGAATGAAGTCCCCTAGGTAAAGTTCGAGAAGGTCCAATTCTTCACAAGTGATGGGCAAGGCCTCGGGCCACGTCTCAGACACCTTGGGGGCCTTGCGTCGCGCCTTGGGCTGGTTGTCATTGGCCGCTCGTAGCGTTCTGGGAGGCTTCTCAGTCACTTGCCTGCCTCCACAGCCTTGATCCTTCGTTCAAGCTCCAGGGGCCATTCTGTCGGGTTGTGGATATCTTTAAAGAGCCTAGGTAGCTGCTTGATTAGGTCCTCAAGGCTCAAACTTGCCCCGCGACCGTTCTGCATACCCTCCAAGGCTCCGAGCTGCTTGAAATAGCCATAGATGCCTTGTGAGACCTTTTGCTTTCGGAACTCAAGTTCAGCTGCCGGGTCGTAGGCCGCAACAAGACCGGTCTGGGGCTCTTGATCGATAACCCTTAAGAGGTTTTGCCATAAAGGCGAGAAGGGCCAACGGGACCGGTTGGAGTCCCCAGAGGGCGTGCGCAGGCTCGTATGACCCCTAAGGGTTTCCCGTAAGAGATCGGCGGAAAGGTCATGTAAATCCCTAAAGGTGTTTATCCCGCCAAGCCTTAGCCGTTCCCGGCGCACCTGGACCTCGATCCGCCACACATCGGTTTTGAGGCCCCAGAGCTGATGAAACCAACTTTTGTCGCTTTGCTGTTCAATCTCAGCGACTTTGTTATAGACACGGACCACCGTGTCACCCTTGCCGAAGGTCAGGGTTTCAACCTTGCCGTCATTGCGCCAGGTGGAATCCTTGCTCGCCTTGGAGACGAAGTTCTCAATCCGGAAGTCTGGTTTGGGAAGGTGATAATCGAACGCCCAATCGGCGCGGGAAACGCCTTCTTTCCTAAGGGGTTTCAGGTTTAGCGATTCAAAAATGTCCTTAAGGTCATTTTCGAGTTGCGCCACTCCCTTGAGCCAAAGGCCCTTACTTAAGAACCGCACATAAAAGTTGGGTTGCATTCGCTCAGTAAAGCGAATCTCGAAGTCTTCGTCATAGATGACAAACTTGTAGGGATGCCCGCCGTGCGGCCTTAAGAGAAACTCCCTTGAGCCAAGCCTGATTGGCTCGAACGCGAGCGCTCGGTCCTCTTGCCTTAAGGCTTGCTGGAAGGCGAGATCATCGAAATCCAGCTTGCTGCCCACAGGGTCCAGGTAATAGCCCACAAAAAGGCTATCAAGACCGCTCAAGAGCAAGCGGATATCCGGCTTGTCGCCCTTTCTCGTTGCTGAGTTGGTTGTTGGCTCGTCCATAGGGATTCCTCCTTTAAAGAAAAAGAAATCCGCGTAAGGACAAACAATGGCTGGGGATGTCAGACCGGTTCGTCAACCCCTACCAACCACAAAACCGACTTTCCCTAACTAGCTAGGGAGACGATTTTTCTTGAATCGCGCTACGAGGCGATTCGATGGCGTAAGAGTCCATTCAGAGATGCTTAGGTGGGTGATTCGCGGCTGGCGCCTGCAACCGCGGCAACCGCAGAAGAGGTGCCAGGGCCGTCGCGCGCCTCAAGGCCCCGCCGCTTGCGCGGCTGGCGGCTGCGCCGCCTGCCTTGACCCGGTGCTCTGTCCCTGGCGAAGGCTTGGGAAGCCCTTTGCTGGCGCAAAGGGCCTCAAAGGAGACCCATTTGAGGGAAAAGGGGGAGAGGCATGTATTTGTAGCCCCCCGTGTTACTGATCACGGGGGGAGGTTGAAGTATCTTCGCTAAGTCAGATTCTGTTTTGCCTTTTGCAGATTATCGATCATTCGTTCCAAGTCCTCGGTGGAGATATCTGCAAAGGCGGTCTCATACAGCTTTTCCGCAGCGAGGAGCAGATCGTCCTTGTGCGGCTCGAACTTATTGGTGAGCTGAACACGATTGACGCGGCGGTCCTTTGGGTCGGCTGTCCTCGTGATCCAGTTATGTTCCTCCAGCCGATCAATGATGCGCCCAAGCGGCGCGCGTTCCATTTCCAATTCAGTGGCCAATTCAGACTGCGTCTGCCCGTCTTGGCGGAACAGGTGAGCAAGTACGAGCCATTGGGTCCGGGTGAGGCCGAGGTCCTTCACACGGCGATCAAAATCGCGGCGCAGAAGACGCGCAACATCACTGATCAGAAATCCAATACTCCGGTCAAAATCCAGTCTTTTAGCCACCTGGGACCCCAAAGGTTCTTGTTGTTCATTTTATAACTTAGGATATAGTATCCTAGGCTACATTTAAAAAGGCAAGCGCAGCATGCAGCAGACAACATCGCCCTCAAGTGACCCGGTCACAAGGCGGCTTCAGCAATATTTTTCAACAGGAAGCCCTTTATTCGCATACCTCGGGCTAACGATCGACACGGCGTCATCGAACGGTATCGACGCCCGCTTTACGCCCAAACCAGAACTGGCTGGAGCGTTTGCAGAAGCATCCCCATTTGGCGGTGTAATAACGACGGTTCTGGATTCGCTTTTTGGTCTCGCAATAATGTTGAAACTGGGCGCACCCACACCGATCGCGACAATTAATCTTCGCACCGACTTTCTTGGATCATCGCCAACAGTTGGCGAGCTGAAATTCACGGCTCGGTGCGTAGGCATTGACAGTGACATCGCGCGGGCGGAAGGAACATGCGTCGAGCCTTTGTCCGGCGCGATCATCGCTCACAGCTATGCAGCATTTGCCATTGGCACCAAGGGTCCCGCCTTTGACGAAACCATGATCGAGGAGACCCCCGGTGATGGATAGGCCCAGTTCTAACCAGATGATGAGTGCGCAGCAATTGATTGCAGACACACCCTTTGCGCAATGGCTTGGTGTGCAAGTGACGAAGGACGGATCGGAAGTTCTTGTCCGCGTTCCATTTAATGAGATGCTTGTTGGCAACTCTCGCATTCGCGCAATCCATGGCGGCATCATGGCGAGTATTCTGGAGATTACTGCTGCGGCTACTCTTGCGGCACACGATCCAGCCGCCGCTCGTTTGCGGCCTATCAGTATGCAGACGAACTATCTCAAGTCCACCAAGGACACTGACACTTGGGCCCGAGGCATCATCCGCAAGATCGGCCGCCGCATTGATACGATTGAGGCAATTGCCTGGCAGCTCGACCCAGAAAAACCTGTCGCAATTGCTGTGTGTGACTTTGCCCGAACGGAACTGAAAGAAAAATCATAGTGAATACGTTGTTACGCCTCGCACTTATCATACCGCTGACCGGCCTGGCCATTTCTTGCGGCCCAGCGGATGCACCGAATGAGGATGCGGCCATGGATATGTCTATCGCCATGGGCATCATCAACCCAGAGCCGCGTCAGATTGTTCGACCGATCTATGGGACGGGGACAATCGCTGCGGCACAAACCAGTGATATTGGACCTTCTGTTTCGGGGATTATCGAGGAAATTTATGTGCGGGTTGGAGCCCGCGTTGATGAAGGTGAGACACTATTCAGAACCGAAATTGAGAACTATGAGCTGGCCGTTACCGTTGCTCAAGCGGCATTGGAATTGGCCTCTGCGCGGGCCGATCTTGCACAAAGCGAACTCGAACGGGCGACAACGCTCACGGCACGAGGCGTAACTTCGGAGGCGCGACTGGAGGAGCGCCAAAGCCAGCTACGCGTTGCCAATGCCGAGCGCGCTTCCGCTGCCGCAGCCCTTCAACAAGCCAACAAGAACCTTGAAGACACAACAATCGGTGCCCCATTTCGCGGGGTTGTCACGGCCCGCTATGTGGATGAAGGGGTTTATATGTCAACACGGATCGGCGGCGGCCTGGGTGGAGGCTCGGCGGTCGTTCGTCTTCAACAGATCGATGTCGTAGCTGCGATCGTTCAAGTTCCTGAGATTTATCTTTCGCAGCTGCGTGTGGGTATGCCGGGGCGTCTTTACATTGATGGATTGGATCAAGAGTTTGAATCAGAAATTCATATCCTGAATGATCGGATTGATCCTCTCACGCGCACTGTAGAAATTCGATTAGGTATTGCGAACGAAGACTATGTTGTTCGGCCCGGGCTCTTTGTTCGCGCCGAAGTTTTCCCAGATGCCCGCAGCGCCCTTTTGCTACCGCGCCGCGCGGTGGCGGGCCCTTCGAACGCGCCTTATGTTTATCTGTTGAGTGACGGTGTGGCACGCCGCCGGTCCATCACTCTCCGGGAGCATGACGCTGAATTCATTGAGGTGCTCTCCGGGCTTGACCCCGATGATCCCGTTCTTATCGGGCCCAACCTGCCGCGCCTGCGTGATGGATCAGCCGTGCAGGTGGAAGGCTGACATGTGGATTTCAGATTTCTCCATTCGGCGCCCTGTCTTTGCGGTCATGCTGGTTTTGGCGCTTGTCGCCCTTGGATTTATTTCTCTTGGTCGATTGGGTGTCGATCTTTTTCCCAATGTTGAATTCCCATACATTGTTGTGACGTCTGTTCTGGAGGGCGCTGATCCTGAGACCATGGAAAGTGAGGTCTCCGATATTCTGGAAGAGAATATCAACACTATTTCCGGCATTGAATCTCTTCGCTCCATAAACACCGCAGGTGTCTCTCAAGTGCTCATTGAGTTTGCGCTAAGTGAAGATGTGGATGTGAAAGCCCAGGATGTCCGTGATCGTGTATCGCTGGCGATGGCTGATCTGCCGGACGATTTAAACCCTCCCGTTGTTGAAAAAGTTGACCCCGATGGGGCGCCGATCATGTCGGTGATGATTTCTGGAGATCTACCGATCGCAGAGCTGACCCGGTTTGCCGACGATACCGTGAAAGAAGCTCTTGAGCGATTACCCGGAGTGGGTTCCGTATCGCTAATCGGGAGCCGGGAGCGGGAAATTCGGATTTGGCTTGACGCCAACCGCCTACGCAGTTTGGGGCTTACAGCCAATGACGTCGTGCGTGCAATCCGGCGGGAGAACGCGCAAATCCCTGGGGGACGTTTGGAAACCGGCGGTGCCACACAGGAATTTGGCATTACCACTGAAGGTGAAGTGGGATCGGTTCAAGAATTTGAAAACCTTGTGGTTGCGTTCCGTGAGAATGGTGGACCCACATTTCTGCGCGATGTTGCCCGCATCGAAGATGGGCTGGAAGACGAACGATCTTACGCTGAACTCAACGGGCGACTCGGGGTCTCCCTTGAAGTACGACGTCAGTCGGGGCGCAACACGGTGGAAGTGGCGCGCGCTGTACGAGAAGTTGTAGCCAACCTATCGGAATCAGCGCCAGCCGGTATGGAGATGGTGATCGCGCGAGATGTCTCGCGGTTTATTGAATCCTCCGCCCGTGACGTTGCCAAAGATATGATGGTGGGCATTGTTCTTGTGGTGATTGTAACACTCATCTTTTTGATGAATTTTCGCGCAACAGCAATCGTCGCCGTCGCAATACCGACCTCAGTAATCTCGACCTTCTTTGCCTTTTACATTTTCGATTTCACTATTAATACGCTGACGCTTCTGGCCTTGTCCGTTGCAGTGGGCCTTCTGGTGGATGATGCCATTGTGGTTCTGGAAAGCATCCAACGTCAGATTGACGAGGGATTAAAACCGCTTGAGGCAGCCTCTGCGGGCATCAAAAAGGTTGGTAGCGCGGTTTTAGCAGGGTCCATTTCGGTTTTGGCGGTGTTTATACCCATTGCCTTTATGGAAGGCATTGTCGGGCGTTTCTTCCTGCAATATGGCCTGACAATTGTTTTCTCTGTCATCGTATCCTTGACTGTTGCACTTACTCTTACGCCGATGCTGTGCTCGCGCATCTTGAGTGCTTCGAGTTCCAACCTGGCTTTATTCGGTGGATTGGAGCGGGGGTACCAAAAACTGGAGGCGGGATACAAGGCTCTTCTTGGCTGGGCGATCGGTTGGCGGTATGCGGTGTTGGCCCTTGCCGTGGCAAGCGTGTTCGGAGGCGGCATCTTTGCTGGTGCAGTGCCCATGGGCTTTACTTCCAAGGCAGACCGAAGCGAGTTTTTGGCCTCTATTGATCTTCCCCTCGGCACTGGAATTTCGGGTTCGCGGGAGGTCGGAAACCGTGTGGCACTGGCCCTTCTCGAGAACCCCGAAATCAATGATGTTTTTTTCACCGTTGGTGGTGGTTCTGAATCGCGAGTGGATCAAATATCATTCTATGTGGCGTTAACGCCAAAGCAGAGCCGAGAGATTGACCAAGCCATCATTATGGATCAGGCGCGGCAGATCATGCGAGAAGGTGCACCCACAGCTCGCGAAATTGTTGTTGCCGAAGTGCCCTGGGTTTCGGGCGGAGGATTGGCTTCTTCTGATATTGAACTGGTTCTTCAGGGCTCTGACCTTGTCGTGCTCGAAGACCTCTCTTTTCAGATCATGGACCAAATGCGAGGGGAGATAGACTTTGTCGATCTGCGATCCAGCTATGAGTTTGGCCGCCCCGAGGTTCAAGTGGATATCCAACGGCAACGAGCAGCCGACCTGGGCGTTCCAGTAACAGAGCTGGCCTCCGTCGTTCGCACTCTGTTTGGCGGCGTTGTGGCTACAACGTTCGAGGAAACGGGGAGCCGCTATGATGTTCGGGTTCAGCTTGAGCCCGACCAACGGACAGGCATCAATGATTTCCGTCGCACTCAGGTGCGCTCGGACCGGGGCATGTTGATCGATCTGGAGAATGTCGCGAATATTTCTGTTGGGTCTGCTGCCGCTCGCATCGAGCGTCAGAATCGAACCCGGAAAATTTCGGTAAGCGCGAACACCTCCCCGGGCGTGGCGCTTGGGACAGCCACTGAAACACTTGAGAGTATCCTTGAAGAGGTGGAGTTCCCAACGGGCTACACCATCCGGTTTGAAGGAATGGCCCGCCGAATGAAAGAATCCGCTGCCGCTATCGGTTTTGCGTTTCTACTTGCCTTAATCGCGCTCTATATGATCCTCGCCAGCCAATTCAATAGCTTTTCCCAACCCATTCTAATTATGCTCACGGCACCGCTCTCTTTTGTGGGGGCTTTTGCCGCCATTTATTTTGCGGGCTTGGAAATGTCTCTCTTCGCACAAATCGGTCTGATCGCATTGATGGGGCTGGTGATGAAGAACGGCATTCTTCTCATCGACCTTGCCAACCAGAACCGAATGACGGGAATGGCCCCCCGTGAAGCCATGAAAAGTGCTGGCCCCGAACGCCTCCGCCCCGTCCTCATGACGGCGCTTTCAACCATCTTCGGAATGATCCCCGTGGCACTTTCCGTTTCCGATGGCGCCGAGTGGCGCAATGCCATGGGCTTTCTGGTGATCGGGGGCCTGACGTCATCAACTTTCCTGACGCTTCTGGTAATCCCCGCGGCTTACACTGTGGCCGGGGATATCAGTTGGTTCTTCGGGGCGGTTTGGAAACGAATGGTGAGTTTCGTGGGTGCAACGTGATTATCTAAATAAACGGGGCTTTTTGTGGTACGCAAAGGCCCATTGCCACTACGATTATCCAGTTCTCATTTTTATCCGGTCCGGTGCACCATTCTCTTTCAGATAAGCAACTCAACCGGTCTGTTGCATCCCGAAAGCTCTAGAGCATTTCCGGGTCTCGCCTCACCTGTTTGACCAGGGGGGCGATTGTGAGCCCCTGCACGATGATCGAGAACAGCACGACAATGAATGTCGCCGTGAGGATCAGGGGCTTCCAGTCGCTGTCGGGAAGGCTGAGCGCGAGGGCAACCGAGATGCCGCCCTTGAGCCCGCCCCAGGTCATGATTGGTACGACCCCGCGCGAATATTCCCGAAACGGTTTCATCAGGAAGACCGGAAACGCAACGGCGACAAGGCGTCCGATCAGAGACAGGCCAATCGCGGCGGCGCCGGCGGCAATTGTTTCGAGGTTTAACGTTACGACGAAGACCTCGACACCGATAAGAAGAAAGAGGACAGCATTGAGAACCTCGTCGACGGCCGTCCAAAACCCCTTCAGATAGGTTTGGGTTTCTTTTGACATGGCATGCTTGACCCCGATGTCGCCGATGAAGAGGCCGGCAACCACGGCCATGATCGGGCCTGACACATCAAGCGCCACCGCAAGCTGGTATCCCCCAAGGACGAGGCCGAGCGAAAGTAGAATTTCCAGAGGATAATCGTCGATCCGGCGCATAATCTGAAACACGATCCACCCAAGTGCCCCGCCGAGCAGCGCACCACCGAACACTTCCCTTACGAAGAAGAGCGCGATCCCTCCGGCATTTGTGGTCAGATGCCCACTGGACGTATGAAACGCAAGACCAGCCAGCACCAGAAAGACCACATAGCCAACGCCATCGTTAAACAGGGATTCCCCAACAATCTTGGTGCGGAGTGATTTTGGAAGGTGTGCCTGATCAAGAATGCCGAGCACGGCAACCGGGTCGGTTGGTGAGATCAGCGCACCAAAAACCAAAGCAACCAGCAAGGGCACGCCCGTGACCCAATGAAAGCCGAGCCCCACGACCGCGACGGAAAGCGCCACACCAACGGTCGCCATGACCGCAATCGTCCAGGCCTGCGCGCGTAGATCCTCAATGCGGACGTGCAAGGCCCCAGCGAAAAGGAGGAGGCCGAGCATGCCTTCCAAGAGGGTTCTTGAGAATTCAGTGTTTGAAACGAAGCGCTGCATCTCACTTGCGATGCCGAGGCCGGGATAAAGCGTATCCAGACCGAGGAAGCCAAGTGAGGTAACGAACGCAACGATCAAGATGCCGATGACAGAGGGCAATCGAAAGAAGATATGATTGACGGCTCCAAATGCTCCGGCGAAGACGATCAGAAGTGTACCGATCTGAAGGGCATTCATTGGGGCCAACGCTTTGTAATTAGAAGTTTTCGGTGTGCAAAACGCGTGATGCGGCACTTTGTACGAAATGCCGATTGGCTGCAACGTTCAGCCAATAGATCCAGTCCTGTGCACCAATTTTCACTCGCGCTCGCGGGGGTCTTCAATCTCACCACTTTCCAGGATGGGGGAGGCATCAAGATCTTCGGCGTCCATCAACTCCGCGATGCGTTGCAACGATGCGATCAACATATTCTGCTCCCAAACTTGAAGTGTTCGAAAGCGACCCAGAAATTCAGATTGTAGCAACTCGGGTGCATTGTCTGCGGCTGCCGCGCCTTTGGCTGTCAGATCGGCCACCAGAATGCGTTTGTCTTTTGAGTTGCGCGTGCGCTCAACAAGTGCGGCCCGCTGCAAACGGTCGAGGATCGACGTGATCGTGCCCTGGCTCAACGAAACGGACCTGGCAATCATGCTAGGCGCCATGGGGCCGTTCCGGCGCAGGGTATGAAGCACCACGAGCTGCGGCGCGGTGAGGCCGGTAGCCTTCATGAGGCGCTTGGATTGAAGGTCAATGGCGCGTGTGATGCGGCGCAGGGCCACCAGAATGTCGTCGTGGTCGGTCATGGTTCACTGAAATTGAATGCGCTCGGCGAATTGCCCTGCGGCCCGGCTCACTTTTCCGGCTTCTTTCGAAGCGGTCAATCGCTTTCGCTTCAAAGCTTTGGGCCAGAGCCAAACTAATTTGAACTGAAATTGTATCTCGCCTTACCTATGGGAAACTTTGGCGATCGCAACTGATAATATGATGTGGCAAATCAACAACATAATGTCATATCAGTTTGAAAATACTAATCTTTTCACAGCCCCTCTTTTCAAAGGGTAAAGGGGGTTGGGGGCGGTAAAGTGATTTCAGTTCAAAGCAGCTGTGGCCATGGCGAGTTTGATCGCCTACACCCCCAACATCACAGGATTAGCGACACTCCGAGGGGGCAGACAGACGAGCTATGCTCAAAAACCAATTTCTATCCAGCACGATCTTCACCGCGGCGGCACTGACGCTCGCCAGCCCCGTTTTGGCGCAGGACGACACGACTGATGGCCAGACGGGAAGCGAAGAGCGCCGCCAGGTTGATACGGTAACGATCACCGCGACCAAGACTGAAGAAAACCAGCAGGATGTTCCTGTCGCCGTGAATGCGATCACCGGCGAGGACATGCGTGAGCAGGAAATCGGAAACTTCGATGATTACATTCGTTATCTTGCCAATGTGAATTTCGGTGGTCGGGGTCCGGGTCAGTCCACCCCCTACATCCGCGGCATGGCCGTGCAGCCGATCACGGTTCTTCTGTCCGGCGCGCAAGGCACGACGCCGAACGTGGCGCTCTATCTTGATGAGCAGCCTGTTACAGCGCCGGGCCGGAACCTGGACGTCTATGCCACCGACCTGAACCGCATCGAAGTGTTGGCGGGACCGCAAGGTACACTCTTTGGAGCGAGCAGCCAGGCCGGCACGATCCGCCTCATCACCAATCAGCCGGACTTTTCCGGCGTCTATGGCGGCTTCAGCGCTTCGATGGGCATGACCGCTCACAGCGATGACTTCAGCCACAGCACCGAGGCCTATGTGAACGTGCCGGTGTCGGATCACCTCGCGTTCCGCGGCGCTTTCTACAATGTGTTCGAGGCAGGCTATATCGATAACGTGCACGGCACGTTTACGACCGACCCGTCGATCAACCCGCTCAGCCAAGTGGGGGGCGGTTATGCCAGCTACGAAGCTGCGGACAATGCACAGCTTGTCGAAGAGGACTTCAACGACAGCACCTATCGCGGCTTCCGCCTTAGCGGCACCTATCTGATCAACGACATGTGGGACTTCACGGTTCAGCATACGCAACAGACCATCGAAGCTGACGGCGTGTTCGACTATGACCCCACGGTTGGCGACCTCGAAGTGACGCGCTTCTTCCCCGACTCGCTGGAAGACACGTTCGGTCAAACGACGTGGACGCTCAACGGCCGTCTCGCCATGCTCGACATGGTCTATACCGGCGGGTATCTCGATCGCGAGATTGATCAGTCGGTCGATTACACCGGGTACAACAACACCGGCGCGTTCATCGACTACTACACCTGCACCTACACGAACCCTGCCTACATCGTGAATTATGGGATTGACGCCCAGTACATCACGCCGGGCGGGCGCGAGTGTTTGAACCCGGTGAAGGGCGCGACGATCCACCAGGATCAAAGCCGCCAGAACCACGAGCTGCGCTTCTCGACCCCGGCGGAATATCGCATCCGGGCGACATTCGGTGCGTTCTACGAAAATTTCGAAATCGAAACGCAGGACGATTACTGGTACCTGGCAACGCCTGACCTGGGATTTGCGCCCAATGCGCCGATCTCGACGGCGGTGCAGGTCAACCCGGCCACGCGCCCCTCTGGCGTTGCGTTCTTTAACGACATTCGCCGCACGGACGAAGAACTCGCCTTCTTTGGTGAATTTGAATTCGACATCACTGATCAACTGACGTTGATCGCCGGTGCGCGGCAATATCACCGCGAGGTGGACTTCGAAGGTTCGTCCAATTTCGCCGACGGTATTTTCCAAGGTTCGGTGAACACGGACCGGGGTCGCGATTACGACGTGAATGGTGGTCATACGCCGAACCCGCTGGAAATGGATGACGTGATTACCAAGTTCACCGCGCAATACTGGGTGAACGACGACATCATGATCTATGCCACGCGGTCCGAAGGGTACCGGCCCGGCGGCTGGAACCGGGGCGGCGGCATTCCGTCGGTTAACCCGATGTTCCCCACCGTCACGGCGACCTATGACACCGATGACGTGGTGAACTATGAGTTCGGGTGGAAAACGACGCTGGCCGACGGTCTCGTGCAGTTCAACGGGAACGTCTACTACATTGAATGGAGCGACATGCAGGTTTCGCGCTTTGACCCGCAGAACGTGTCGATCCTGACGTTCATCGAAAATGCCGCCGACTCCGAGATCTTTGGTGTGGAGGGCGATGCCGTCTGGCTCGCCACCGACAACCTCACGCTCTTTGGCGGGTTCTCGTACAACAATACGGAACTGACGAGCGTCCAAGCCCAGATCGCGGAAATCGCACCGGTGGGCAGCGAGCTGCCGCAGACGCCGGAGCTTCAGCTGACGGGTCGTGCGCGGTACGAGTGGATGGTTGGCCAGTACGATGCCTTCGCACAGGCCGGGTTCCAGTACGCCAGCGAGAGCTATAACTCGTTGATCCTTGCGGACCGTGAGCGTCAGGACAGCTATGTAACGGCTGATTTCTCTGTTGGCGTCGCGCGTGACAATTGGTCAGCGGGTATCTTCGTTGAAAACGCGTTCGACGAACGCGCGGAGTTGTTCATCAATAACCAGGATGACATCCGTCGCATCAATACCAATCGTCCGCGGACGATTACGTTCCGCGTGTCGGCCGACTTTTAGGGCGGCAAGCGAGCATACATCTTGGGGGTGCTGAAGGGGGTGGCGCGTGGCGCTGCCCCTTTTGGCCTTGCGTTTGAGAGAGCATGTGACTGACACTGCGCAAATGGATGCTTTGACCCACGCAAAAAGCTTGCTTCAGGCGGGGGACTACAACGCTGCGGCGCGCGCGGCAAAGCAGGCGCTCGCCCAATCACCCGACAACACCGATGCGCTGTACCTCCTCGCGGTTATCCAACGCTACCAGGGACAGTACGAACGCGCGTTCGAAACCATTGCGAAGCTGATAGACCAGCGTCCCAACTATGGTCGAGCGTTTCAGGAGGAAGGGCACTTGCGCCGCGCGCGCGCCGATGTGCCCCGGGCGATTATTGCTTATGCCGCCGCGGTAAAGGCCAATCCGGGATTGCCGGCAAGCTGGAAAGCCCTTGCCGACCTTTATGCGCATACTGAAAACAAGGCGGCAGCTGACCACGCCAGCAAGCAAGTTGAACGTCTGGCCAAACTGCCGCGTGAGCTGGTGTCTGCGACCAGTTTCCTGGCCGAAGGACAAATCTATAAGGCCGAACAGATTGTCCGCGCCTTTCTGCAATCCCATCCTCACCATGTGGAAGCGATGCGCCTTTTGGCGCAGGTGGGGCTTAAGCTCAACGTGCTTGATGACGCGGAGTTTCTGCTCGAGAGCTGTCTTGAGTTTGAACCGGATAACCTGCTTGCGCGGATCGATTATTTTCAGGTCCTGAACCGACGTCAAAAATATGAAAAGGCGCTGGAGCAGGCAAACCTAATTAAACAGAAGGACCCGGACAATCCTGCCGTTCTTCTCATGTATGCCAATGCCCTGATGGCGGTGGGGCGGTATGAGGATGCCCTTGCGGTTTTCGACGCCATAGGCGACGGCGCACCGGACATGACCCAGCTGCACATGGCCCGTGGGCACGCCTTGAAGACAATTGGCAAGCAAGAAGGGGCCGTGGCCGCTTATCACGCGGCCTATGACGTGCGGCCCGACTTTGGGGACGCGTACTGGAGCCTCGCCAATCTGAAGACCTATGAGTTTTCCGATGATGAGTTGCGGCAGATGGCTGAACAGCAGCAGCTTTCAGCAACGAGTGCCGAAGACCGCATTCATCTGTGTTTTGCTTTGGGCAAAGCCTATGAGGACCGCAGCGATGCGACCCGCGCCTTTGCGTACTATGAGCGTGGCAACATGCTGAAGAAAAAGACCACGCGCTACTCCGCCGATCGTATGGAAGCCGATTTTGAACGGCAGAAACAGGTTTGCACAGCTGAATTGTTTGACGCGAAGCAAGGCATGGGGTGCAAGGCGCCTGATCCGATTTTCATTGTCGGCTTGCCGCGCGCGGGCTCAACCCTGGTGGAACAGATCCTCGCGTCTCACAGTCAGGTGGATGGCACACTCGAGTTGCCGCACATCCTTGCGACGGCGCATCGGTTGGGGGGCAGGACAAAGCGGAACGAAGAGAGCCGCTATCCCGCCATCCTGAGCGAATTGGCCGAAGACAAGCTGGAGGCACTAGGCCGCGCCTATATTGATGACACGCAGGTCTATCGTTCTGGCGCACCGTTCTTTACCGACAAGATGCCGAACAATTTTCGCCACATCGGCCTCATCAAGCGGATCCTGCCCAATGCCAAGATTATCGATGCGCGGCGCGATGCGATGGCGTGCTGCTTTTCAGGATTCAAACAGCTTTTCGCCGAGGGGCAGGAGTTCACCTACGACCTCGACGATATCGGCCGTTATTACCGCGGCTATGTGGACCTGATGGATCATTGGGACCACGTGCTGCCGGGCCAAGTATTGCGCGTGCAGTACGAAGACACGGTCGCTGATCTGGAAACACAGGTGCGGCGGCTTCTCGACTTTTGCGGACTGCCCTTTGAGCAGGCTTGCGTTGATTTTCACAAGACCGAACGCGCCGTTCGCACGGCCAGCTCCGAACAGGTGCGCCAACCCATCTTCAAAAGCGGTGTCGAACAATGGCGCTACTTCGAAAAGCACCTCGAACCGCTCAAGCAGGCGCTGGGGCCAGATCTTATTCCCGATGAACAAGGCAGAAATTGATGACCAAGCGTCCCTACAATACTGATCATACGATTGGTGAGAACAATATCGAGTTTTTGGGGCTTGACGTCCACAACCCGGTTTTCTTCATCGCGGCCGCGCTGGTGCTCACATTTATCGGGTTGACCCTTGCCTATCCTGATGTTGCTGCGGCGGGGTTGTTCGCAACGCGGGATTGGGTGCTTGGCACTTTCGACTGGCTGTTTGTGGCGAGTGTCAACGTGATGCTGCTCTTCTGCGCCTTTCTTGTGCTCACCCCGCTTGGCGGCCTCAGAATCGGCGGCCAAAGCGCCAAGCCCGAGTTTTCCCGCTGGTCGTGGTTCGCGATGTTGTTTTCGGCAGGGGTGGGGATCGGCCTCATGTTCTGGGGCGCGGCGGAACCGCTCGCCTATTACACCGGCTGGTTCGGCACCCCGCTGAACGTCACTGCGGAAACGCCCGAGGCCCGCGCGCTTGCCATTAGCGCTACCATGTTTCACTGGGGACTGAACGCCTGGGCAATCTATGCGGTGATTGGGCTCGCGCTGGCCTACTTCACGTTTTCCAAGGGCCTGCCGCTGACCGTTCGCTCGATCTTCTATCCCTTGCTCGGCGACCGCATTTGGGGGTGGCCGGGACACATCATCGATTTGATCGCCGTTGTGGCGACGCTGTTCGGATTGGCGACCTCGCTCGGCCTTGGCGCGCAACAGGTGGCAAGCGGTCTTCATTTCCTGTTCGGGATTGAGCCTGGGCTTTTGCTACAGGTGGTGATCATCGCACTGGTGACTTCCGTCGCCATTGGGTCGGTGGTGCGTGGTCTGGAAGGCGGGGTCAAAGTTCTGTCCAACATCAACATGGTGATGGCGGGCGTCTTTCTGGCCTTCGTGTTCTTCGTGGGCCCCACGCTGCTTATTGCCAATGGCATGGTTGAGAATTCACTCAATTACCTGCGTGATTTCATTCCCCTGTCGAACTGGATCGGTCGCGACGACACTGAATGGTTCCATGGCTGGACGGTTTTCTATTGGGCGTGGTGGATTTCCTGGTCGCCCTTCGTGGGCATGTTTATCGCCCGCATTTCAAAAGGGCGAACCGTGCGCGAGTTCATGCTGGCAGTGATTTTTGTACCGCTCGTGGTGACCGTCCTGTGGTTTTCCACTTTCGGTGAAACAGCGTTGTTCCAGGCGCAGAACGGTATTGGCGCACTGCCGGAGGGGATCAGCGAGGTTTCGCTTGTGCTCTTTCAAATGCTCGATAATTTGCCGCTGTCGATGATTGTATCCAGCGTCGCAATTGTCCTGGTACTCGTCTTCTTTGTGACGTCATCGGATTCGGGCTCATTGGTGATCGACAGCATTACCGCGGGGGGCAAGCTGCACGCGCCTACGCCCCAACGTATTTTCTGGGCCAGTATCGAAGGGGTTATTGCTGCGGCGCTGCTCTATGGCGGCGGGCAGCAGGCGCTTCAGGCTTTGCAAGCGGGCGCGATTTCCGTGGGTCTGCCGTTCACGATTGTTTTGCTGGCCTGCTGCGCCAGCCTATGGAAGGCGTTATGGGCTGACTACAGGGCGCTTAAGCAGGCTAAGCGCGCCGGATAGGCAAAGCTAGTTCGTCGCCATCGCAAAGATCACGAGTCCAATAAACCCGAGGCTGAGCGCGAGAAGGACGTAGCGGCCGATGCGCGTCGCGGCGAGAAAACCGCCGAGGGCCGCGCCGACGCAGAATCCGATAATGCCGGAGACGAACCAGTTGAGTCCAAAGATCGGCACATTGGCGAGCACAAGCGCAAAGAAGATACCGAAGATCCACATCGCGGCCGTCGACAGGCCACCGGCGAAATCAATGCCGCCGCCACCGCCGCTTTCGCCGCCCGGGCCATCGGCGGCATAGATGGTTCCCCTGCCGCCACATTGATTGCATCGCACGGTGCCCATGCCGCGCGGGGTGCCCACGGTGTTGGGTTGAAGGTGGCCAGGAACATCTCCGTTTCCGTGGCATTTGGGGCAGTTCACTCTTGCCATTGCCGCATTCCCTCTAATCGATGCGACAATTTATAGTGGTGTTCCAAATTTTGCAATTGTCGATTGAGCTGGCGACTCTGCTACTCAATTATTTGGATGGATCGGCCAAAGCGTGGAGGGAAGCGGCGTGGTGGAGACAAATCATATTGGGCTTGCGGTGATACTCTTGCGCGATGCGGCGGGATTCTTCCGCAATGTCGGCGAACAAAACGCCGAGCTGAAAGAGCAGATGTTCGACAACGCCGATGTTTATGAAGAGGTGGCTCAATTGCTGGAGGATGACCCGGAAGGGCTGATCGAACTCGAGGAAGACGAAGACTAGTGGTGCGCTCCCAATCCCTGTTTGAGTTGATCCTGTGGGCGTAGAAAGTCTTCGCATCGCGATTATCGGTTGCGGGCCTGGCGGGCTGGCGGCGGCATTGTTGCTCAAGCGCGCGGGGCACGACGTCACTTTGTATGAACGGTTCTCGGAGGCAAAGCCGCTAGGGTCGGGTCTCGTGATCCAGCCAACAGGCCTTGCCGTGCTGGCCCATTGTGGTTTGCGCGAGGCCTTTGACAAACTGACCGCGCCGATCACGCGGCTGGAAGGCTACGCGGTGGATAGCCGCCGCCGCGCGCTCGATGTCTTTTACGTTCGCAAAGGCAAAGGAATGCCCGCACGCGCCACACACCGCGCGAGCCTGTTTGAAGTTTTGATCGAAGGTGTTCGTGCGGCCGGTATTCCGATCCTTGGGGGCCACACGTTCACAGGCGCGAAAGAGCTGATGCATACAATTGCGCCGATGTTTGAGGCGCAGGGTCGGGGCCCCGACTTCGACATTTTGATCGACGCCAGCGGGTCTCGTAGTCCTCTTGCGGAAGGCAAAGGGACCGAGCTGCCCTTTGGCGCCTTGTGGGCGACCGTCGATATGCCGACAGACCACCGGCTTCCAACTCAATCGCTAAATCGGCGTTATTGGCAGGCAAGCCAAATGGCGGGGATCATGCCCGTGGGTCTCAACCCCGCGACGGGTAATCAGGGCGCCGCTGTCTTTTGGTCGGTCAAGCGGGAGGCGGCGGAACAAGTCATGGCGGGCGGTGCGGGCCCGGTCGCTGATGCTTTCTGCAAGCTATGGCCGGAAGCCGAACCTTTCGTGGCCCAAATTCGCACGATGGATGACTGGACGCTCGCCACCTATCACCATCGCACGGGTAAACCGGTGCGTGGGCCCCGGCACATCGCGCTTGGGGACAGTTGGCATTGCACCAGCCCACAGCTGGGGCAGGGGGCGAATATGGCGCTGCTTGACGCGATGGCGGTGGCGCAAGCCTTTGCCGACGTGGACAGGGCTGAAGAGATCGGCCCGCGCTTCGCAGCACTGCGCGGGTTCCATGTAGCGCTCTACCAGAACCTGAGTTGGGTCTTCACGCCATTCTTCCAGTCGGACGACCGGGTGCGCCCCGTACTCAGGGATATTCTGATGCAATACTTCGGCGGCCTGCCGCTGATGCGCGACTTCGTATCCCTAACCGTCTCGGGGCGGTTGGGGCTAAGCTCTTTGCGGGATCTTTAAGGCGCGGAGTTATTTGTCCTTCTGCGTTGTCAGTCCCATGCGTGTGGCGTGCCAGGAAGCTTCGGCGCGGGAGGAGATGCCGAGCTTGCGATAGATCGATTTGATATGGCTCGCGATGGTGCTTTCCGCGAGGCCCAAATCCTGTGCCACGTCTGCATTGCGCAAGCCCCGCCCGATAAGGGCGAGCACTTCGCGCTCGCGGTCTGTCAGCTCGCCCTCGGGTGGAGCGGCGGGCCCGGTCAGACGAAAATGTTCCATGATGCGCCGGGCGATGGAGGGCGACAGGGCAGGTGTGCCCTCCGTATGTTGAATGAGTTGACGGGCAAAAATGTCGTCTGGCGTTTCCTTGAGAAGATAACCCTGCGCGCCGGCCGAAAGCGCGGCGACGACGGTGGCGTCATCCCCCATGACCGTTGTTACGATGGGCATGGTCGCCGACGCGGTGGAATTGAGCTGGCGGATAAGATCAAGGCCGGACCCGTCGGGCAGACCCAGATCTATGAGCGCCAGATCAAAACGATCGCTCGCAATGGCATCGAGCCCCGCGCGCAGATTGGCAGCTTCAGTAATCTCGCAAGCGGGGAAGGCCGCGCGGACAATCTGGGCTAGCCATTTGCGCGTTGCGGGCACATCTTCGGTGATCAGAATTTTTTTCATGTGGACGCTCCCAATGCCGTGAGGGGGAACCGGGCGGTGAGGGTGGTGCCTTGCGCCCCCGCGTCGATAGTCAGCGCGCCGCCCAGGGCCACCACGCGGTTTTCCATATTGGCAAGGCCGTTGCCCGCTTCGACCGTGGCGAGGTCAAAGCCCGCGCCATTGTCGCGCAATGTAAGCGTTGCGTTGCCGCCCTCTCGGGTGAGCGACACATCGAACTGCGTTGCGGCTGCGTGCTTGATTACGTTGCTCACCGCCTCGCGCACCAGGGCGCGAATGGCGTTGGCAGTGGCTTGCGACGGGGTCGCCTGCAGGTCTTGCCCGATGGACCAGTTCAGGGTCGCGCCGACGGCACCCAAGCGCTCCGCCGTTTCGGCCCGCAGGTCCGCCAGGGTTTCATCAAGCGAGAGCAGGGGGCCCGACGCATTGTTGATGATGTTGCGCAAGTCGGTCAGGGTCTCGCGGATCATGGAGTCCTTGCGATCCGCTTCGGGGCTGTGCAGGGCACCGAGCAGTTGCGCGCCGATGTTGTCGTGCATGTCGCGCGCGATGCGGCTGCGTTCGGTGGCAACGCCCCGGTCATAGGCGCTGCGGCTTTCTTCGGCATGTGCCAGCAAGTCCAGCAATTGTTCGGCAGTGCGCACGTGCCGGGGGCTGAAAAGACCACGCCCACTCCATGGATAGCGCAGCGCCAGCCCCGGCAGATCGGAAACTGGCGGCAGGGCGAGGGCAATGCCGTCGTCACGCACCTCCACCGCGCTCGCTGGGGCGGGGTCTTCCTTGCATTCCAGCAAGTCAAAGAGTCGTGTCAGCAGCGATTTCCAGGCGTCGGCGCGTTCGGCTCGCGACTGCTCGAACGCCACATCGATCACGGCGCGAAACAATTCGTCATCGGAGAGCCGCTTGCGCCGGAGGACGCGCCGTGCAAACGCATCGCGCAAGGGCAAGTAGATAAAGGCCACCGCGAGCAGGGAGAGGCCGAAGGCAGGCGTCGGATCGACAGAGATAAAGAGGATCAATGCCGTATCGATGGCAATGAGCAAAAGCGCCCCAAACATGTAAAAGAGAATGCGAAACGCCCAGTCGCCAAGTTCGAACAGGCGATACCGGCGCAGCCCTGCCGCCATGCCAATGTAGATGAGCAAGAAGGATGAGAAGGCAAAACCTTCTTCAAAGCTGCTGCCCAGGCCCAGCGCTTTGGGTGCGGCCACCAGCGTAATGAAGGTACCAGCGCCGATCAGGACAGACAGTCCAAGCCAGATCAGGACGGCGCGCGCGGCGGGTTTGTTCCGCGTCGCCACATATTGCGCGGCGATGCCAATGCAGATGCCCACCATCTCAAGCGTGGTAACGAGATCGCCATTGGCCCAGTCCGGAATGTCCGCAAAAACATATAGCAAGGTCCAGATGCCGAAGAACGCTGTCGAGATCGCAGCGATGGGCAACCAATGGGGCAGGCGCACGGGATAAACGATAAAGAGCGCGATCATCACCATCCCAAAACCTGATGCGCCGAACCAATTGATCAAACCGAAAAGGTTTTGCATGTCCGGCGTTACTTCGACGGCCGGTGTGAACCCCAACGCGCCGGCATAAGTGAAGGCGAGCGTGGCAAGCCCGCTGGCGGCAAACAGGATTGGCGCCAGATCACGCGGGCGCAGTGCCCAGACCCAGCCGGAAATGGTCAGCGCTCCCAATCCGGTCACTATCTGCACCCAGAAGATCAGCGGCAGACCCGCGACCGACTGCGACTTGGTGTGATCCGCGCCGATATATATGGCAATCGCGGTCAGCGTCAGGGCAAGCGCCAACACCCCGGCGAGCCGCAGCCCCGGCGTTGTGAAACTCGATTGCGCTCTTGCCTGCGCTATCTCCCCGCCCGTCACGCTACTGTTTCCCTCCTCGCTTGCCCTGACATGTAGCCGGTTTTGCCCCGTGCTGGGTGTCCCCCAAACCGGGGATACCATGTTCCCGGGCAAATCCGTAAATCCGATACACTTTCGGGGCGCATCCCGACGACCAGAATTCGAAGGGGAATAGCCATGTTGCGTTCGATGAAAGTCTTGTGTGCGGGAGTTGGCCTATTGGCGGTGGCGGCGTGCGGCAGCCTGGATGGGGGGCCGCTGGTGCGGCCGGGCGAGCCTACGGGCGGTATCGAAGTAATTAACCAGTCCAGCCTGACCATGACCGCTATCCTGATTTCCGACTGCAGCGCTTCGACTTATGGCTTCAACCGCTTGCCAAGCGGGACAACCGTGCCGCCGGGATACAGCTATACATTTACCGTATCGTCCGGGTGCTGGGATGTGGATGCGGGTCTCGCCTATCATGAAGCGCGCCATCGCCTCACGGTATCCCCGGGGCGAGTGACGCGCTATACCGTTACGGACTAAGGCTCCGCTTGCGGCGCGCGGGTCAGCCCCGGAAGGCGGCGACCTGCGCGGCGATGGTGTCGGACCAGTAATAGGGCCACAACACCGCATTGCCCGCATTGGGCGGCACCTTCATCATCACGGTTTCAGATGCATACGCGGGCTTTACTTCCAACTGCGCCGCATAGGCAATGTCTGTATACGTCAGATAGCCGAAGGTGCCGACCAGCGCGGTGAGATAAAGCCCCGCCACGGTGCCGAAGGCCCATTGGGAGGTGCCGCGTACGGAAAAGCGCGGCAGACCCAAGGCAAAATGCAAAAGGTGCTGTTTGACTTGATCGATGGGGGTGGGTCGGCCAATCCAGGGTTCAAGGCAGCGGGCAACGGTCCCGCGGTCGAGCGGCACATCTACATCCGCGCCGTCGATGCCTCGGCAGTTCTTGTCTTCAAAGCGGGCGGGGTAAGCGGAGGCGACTTTCAGCCAGCGGCGCTCCTCCGATGCCACGCGATGGACCTCGTCCACCACTTCGCGAAAATCCTGGTCCTGGCTGAAGATCAGCGCGATATCGAACTCGCCGGTTTGCATGTGGCGGGCGACATCCAGCGCGATGCGCACGTCGATGCCTTTTTCGCGATTGTCGCACGCAAGGTCGCGCGTATAGACCGTCACGCCCTCGTTCTTCCACAGGGCCGCGCGGTCGAGCCAGTCCTGCCGCGTTTCGCCCGCGACCTTTCGGCCCTTGCCCGGTACACCGATATAGAAATTGACGCCCTCAAGCTGCCAGCCCTGACGGGCGCAGATGAGCCGCGCGATCTTGAGAGGGTGAATGTTCTCGTATTCCCGGTCGCCGAATGCCGACCGGGCTGATTTCCGCAAGTTTCGGCCGTCGAAATACGCCACAACGCGTTTGACGGCAGGCTCGGGCGCACCCGTTGCCTTCATGGCCAAATCCCTGCATCCCCCGCGGGTTGATCAATATGCCCCTAAGGCAAGAGGCTACGCCCGGGCCCCCGGGTCCCGCAATCGAATGGTGAGCGCGCAGGCGCCTTAACCCCTTGTTTACCAAGGGGGTGTGGCAGGGATGCCATAAAAAACGGCGCGGGCGGGCGTGCCTAGCGGTTGGTCGCCATAGGGTCGAGATGCAGGCCGGCGTCCACCAGCATGGTTTCACCCGATACAAAGGAGCTGGCGTCCGAGGCGAGGAAGCAAATGACCTCCGCCACGCTTTCGGGGGTCCCGGCTTTTTTCAGCGGCACCGCCGCACTGATGCGGTCGACGATGGTTTTGTACATCTCGTCGCCAAAGGTTTTTTGGAACCAGGGCGTGCCAACAAAGCCGGGGCAGACGGCATTGACGCGCACCTCGGGGGCAAGGGCCCGCGCGAGCGACACGGTCATATTGTTCAGCGCACCTTTGGAGGCGGCATAGGCGACAGAGGAACCTATCGCCTTCACGCCCGCGATGGACGACACATTCACCACTGCGCCGTTGTGTTCTTTCAGCGAGGGAAGACACGCGCGGATCATTTGATAAGGGCCGACCACATTCAGCTTGTAGATGCCGAGAAAATCTTCGGCGTCGAGTGCATCAAGATCGGCGTGGTTTGCAAACTTTGTTCGGCCTGCGTTGTTGACAAGGATGTCAATCCGGCCCCAGGCGTCAATGGCTGCCTGCGCCAGCTTGCGGCATTCCGCATCGTCGGACACATCGGCTTGTACGCACAGCACATCCGCGCCCGCGTCTTTTGCCTTGGCTTCAACCGCGCGGGCTTCGTCCTCGCTCTTGGAATAATTGATGACGACCTTCGCGCCGCCGCGGGCGAGCTGCAATGCGGTCGCCTCGCCAATGCCGCTTGATGACCCCGTAACAATGGCGACTTTGCCTTCAAAGCTCATGTTCGGCTCTCCTGCCTTCTCTCTTGATACTCAGTGTCCGGTGAATTGAGGTTTGCGCTTCTCGGCAAAGGCCGTGCGCCCCTCTGTCGCGTCCTTGCTGGAAAAGCAAGTGGCGACGGCGCGGTCCGCGTCCGTGAGCGCGCTTGAGGATTTATGTTCGGTCAGCGCGGCAACGGCGACCTTTGCCGCACGCATGGTCAGCGGCGCGTGTTCAGCAACATCACTTGCAATGTCGAGGGCGCCATCTTCGAAGTCGCTCGCGGCAAAGACCTTGTGCACCAGCCCCATGGTTTCGGCCTCGGCGGCATCATAACGGCGCGCGGCAATCAGCATCTCTTTTGCGCGGGCGGGGCCCACGACTTTCATCAGGTCGTCGACCAAGTGCACCGCATACCCGAACCCCAGCTTCGCGGCGGGGATAGAAAATTTCGCATCGTCACGCGCATAACGCAGGTCGCAAGCCGTGGCGATGGCGACGCCCGCTCCGAAACAGAACCCGTGGATCAGCGCGATGGTGGGCTTGGTTGAGATGCGGATGGCGTCGAGCGCATGTTTTGTCGCGCCTTCATAGGATTGATCTGCGTGATTGCCGTGCAGGGCAGGGTCGAGCGCCGATATATCGGCGCCAGAGACAAAGGCATCGGGCCCTGCGCCGCGCAGGACAATGGCGCGCACGCCGTCCTCGAATTCCAGCGCGCGGACGGCCTGGCCCAGCCGCTGCCACATGGCCAACGTCATGGCGTTGCGCTTGGCCTGATGGTCGATGGTGATTTGCGCCACGGCGCCCGCGCGGGTCACGTGAACGCTGCCCGCATTCTCCTGGCCGGTCATCTCGCATTCCCTCTAGAGATGGACTATAGAAGCACCAACCCTAACGGCTGAAATGGGCGAGAGCTATGGCAAATAAGGACGGCGAAGGATTGACGCAACTGGGCGGCGCGAACGCTATCCCAACGTCACCTGATGATGCGGTACTGGAACGGATCGACAATCCGCACGCCGATTCGGACTATGTCGCGCGGTTTACGTGCCCCGAGTTCACGTCGCTCTGCCCCGTGACGGGCCAGCCGGATTTTGCGCATCTCGTCATCGACTATGTGCCCGGCCCCTATCTGGTCGAAAGCAAGTCGCTGAAGCTCTATTTCCAGAGTTTTCGCAACCACGGCGCGTTTCACGAAGACTGCACGGTGGGAATCGCCAAGCGCCTCATCCAAGCGCTGAAACCAAAGTGGTTGCGCGTCGCAGGCTATTGGTACCCGCGAGGCGGCATTCCTATTGACGTATTCTATCAGACAGGCGAGGCGCCCAAGGGCGTCTATGTGCCGGACCCCGGCGTCGCGCCTTATCGCGGGCGAGGCTAATTGGTCGGGCGAACGGTTTGGGCCCGTCGGTCATGCGCGCGCTGAATCTGTTCACGAGCATTTTCACGGTCCTGATCGATTTCGGCCTGCGTTCGGCAAACGCGCACGCGGATGCGAGATCCTGTTTGCGGCTCCATCGTACAGATCAGCTCGTCACGGCCCCGTTCCACTTCCGCGGTTTGTTCCTCTTCGGCTTGCGCAAAAGACAAGGTGGGCAGGGCAAATGCCATTGCCCCGGCAAAGATTGCGGATCCCAGGAAAACGCGCTTTTTCATTGTGGCCCCCTTTAGCAGCTATTGATCAGTCTGAACTTAGTGCGCCCAACCTTCAATGGCTCTCACTCGCCCGTCACCAAGTGGTGATCAGTCCCACCGGGTGATCAGTGTCGGTACGTCCGGCCGCACCCGTTCGCGTGGGGCCTCGCTGGCGGTGCCAATGTATATATAGCCCGCGATCCGCTCGCCGGATTTGAGGCCCAGCGCATCCTTCACATTCTGGTCGAAGGCATACCATTCGGTCAGCCATTGGGCGGCGAACCCCATGGCGCTCGCGGCAATCAGCAAGGTTTGACACACGGCGCCCGCGGAAAGGATCTGTTCCCACTCGGGAATTTTGTGTTTTTCCGTAACGCGACTGATGACGGCGATCATCACCGGCGCGCGGATCGGGCGGCTTTGTTCAAACTCGAGCAATTCCTCCGTCGCGTCCGGATTGGCGGCGGCAAAACATTTGCGCAGCAAGTTGCCAAAACGGTCCCGTGCTTCGCCTTCGAAAACGATAAAGCGCCAGGGCGCGAGCTTGCCGTGATCGGGTACGCGCGTCGCTATGTGCAACAGGTCGTCCAGCTGCGCGGCGCTGGGCCCCGGCGCCGTCATGTTTCCCGCCGCGGTGGAGCGCCGCCGCGCGAGCAGAGTCAGCGTGTCATTGCACGGATGACAGGATTTGAGTTCCTCACCGAAGTCAGGTTTGGAGGGCAATGGGTCGCGGGTCATATCTTAGTCCGTTCAGGGTCATTTGCCCGTGGAGGCGAGGAAGGCGACGGCTTTGGCATTCATTTCCGTTGTCAGCTCGCACGGGAAGGCGTTGAACCCATGTATGCCGCCGGGCGCGATATCCAATAGCGCCTCGTTTCCTGCGGCTGTCCAACGCCCGTACATGAACAGGCTGTCGTCGAGTAGCGGGTCCAATGTGCCGACCTGAAAATGGGCGGGCGGCATGCCGGATAGGTCCGCATATAGCGGGGAGACGTCGGGGTTGGTGCGCGCCTCGGCGTCATAGGTGGCGGGGGGCAGAAAATTGTTGCAGAACCAGGTGACGAGCGGTGTTGTCAGGATCAGCGGCCGGTCGCCCCAATTGCGCATCGACGGCGTCATGTTGAGGTCATAACAGCCATAAGAAAGGCTCGCGCCGCAGAAGGGCTGAACCCCATGTTTGTCGCGCATGCGCAGCAGCGTGACAGCCGCGAGATGCGCGCCCGCCGACGCGCCGCCGATAAGCAGGCGCTCGGTGCCCCATTCCGCCTTCGCATTTTTCGCAAGCCACAGGGCCGCCGCCTCACAATCGTCGGGACCGGCGGGATAGGGATCTTCCGGCGCGAGACGGTAGTCGACCGAAATGCAGGCGAGGTTCGCGTGTTTCGCCACGGCCTCAAGCAACGGGTCTTGCCCGTCCGCGCTGCCTAGCGTCCAGCCCCCGCCGTGGAGATAGAGAAAACAGCCATCGGGATTGTCCGGCGCGATCACGCGCAAGGGGATGTCGCCGCCTGGCCCGGGGATTGAGTGCACGACGGCCTGGTCCGAAAGGGGCGGCAGGGGCAGAGAGCCGCCGCCCTTGCGACGCTCCTCGCGCAATTCGGCGGGATCACGCGTTTCGGTCGGCGGCAGGGCGCCCATGACCTTTTCCACCGCATCAATCACCGCGCGTGTGTCGGCGGCTATGGAATTCTCGCTAAACAGAGCGGGGTCGAGATGGGTCCAGTTGGTCATGAAATCCTCCGATTTGAGGGCCCATTTGGGGGTTTTGCGCGCTGCAACGCAAGGGTTTCTGCCCGATTTTGCATGGCAGACCTGTAACGCCGGACCTTGCACCGCATCTTAACGCCGGGTAGGTGAGATGCTTGCCAAGGGGCCCTCGCGCTGGAAGACTCAAGACCCGGGGAGCCGCAGAGGTTGAAGAAAGGCTGATCCATGACCGACATGGCTCAAAACAAGTCCGCGCAGAAGCTGGCAACGCTTGACCCAATCTGGGCGCGCACCCGCGAACAGGCGGCGGCCCAGGCCGAGCGCGAGCCCATGCTCGCGAGCTTTTTGCATGCGACGGTGCTGAACCACGAGAAGCTGGAAGGCGCGCTCAGCTATCACCTTTCTCACAAGATTGGCGGAAATGACCTGACGCCCATGTCCGTGCGGCAGTTGATCGACGAGGCCTTTGCGGATGCGCCCTCGATCGGCGAGGCGGTGCGCGCCGATATGGCGGCGGTTTATGACCGCGATCCGGCCTGCACCAGCTATGTTCAGGTCCTGCTTTACTTCAAAGGCTTTCACGCCCTGCAAACCTATCGCGTTGCCCATTGGCTGTGGCAAAAGGGTCGCGAGGGCATGGCGCTCTATTTCCAAAGCCTGAGTTCGGAAAAATTTACCGTCGACATCCATCCGGCCGCCAAGATCGGTCGGGGTATCATGATCGACCACGCGACGGGCGTGGTGATCGGCGAGACGGCGGTCGTGGAAGATGATGTCTCAATCCTCCACGGCGTCACGCTGGGCGGCACGGGCAAGGAAGATGAAGACCGTCACCCAAAGGTGCGGCGCGGCGTTTTGATCGGCGCGGGCGCGAAAGTGCTCGGCAATATCGAGATTGGCGAATCCGCGCGCATCGCGGCGGGCAGTGTTGTGCTGAAAGCCGTGCCCGCGCGCTGCACGGTGGCAGGCGTTCCCGCGCGCACCGTGTCGTGCGAGGAATGCGACCTGCCGGCCCGCACCATGAATCAGCTGATCGATTCAGACGGTATGGAATTCCTGGGCGACGGGATCTAAGCCCGCCTAGTGCATGTCCAGCATGTCTTCGCGTGAACGAACCGGCGCCTCTACGGTCACGTCACCCGCATCCAGAAACTGCAGCGTGAGCGACACCGTCTGACCTTCGGTCAGCGGCTCTGTCAGGCCCATCAGCATGAGATGCAATCCGCCCGGCGCGAAGGTCACTTCGCCGCGGGCGGGGATGATGACAGCATTGACGCTTTCCATGCGCGAGACGTTGTCTTCCACCACCGTGCGGTGCAGATGCGACATGGCGGCGGCGGGGGTGGACACGCCAACCAGGCGTTCGTCCGTACCGCCGTCATTGCGGATGGTGATGTAGCCCGCGGTGCGGGGCTGATCGCCCACGGGAGCGGCGATCCAGGCATCGGTAAGGGCGATCTCGCCCACGGTCACGGCGCCATTGGCGACCTGCGGCGCGGGGGCGGAGGGAACACCTACAAACTTGGCGATCAAGAGCCCGGCCACCACCAGAAGGGCCAGCGCCACAAATCCGATATGTTCCTGTTTCATCTGATTTCCTGTTCCTCATTTCCGGGTTCGGGGGGCAAAAGCCCCTTCCACGCCTTGCGCGCGGCGCGCACGGGCGTTAATCAAAGCCCCTCATAGCACACCCGCGACGGGCGAAGGAGACTGATGTGACGCGACAAGAAATCGCAAAGCTGGAAAAATATCTGCGTGGCCTCTTCCGGCTCGACACCATCAAGCTTTTGGCTCGGGCCCAGAAGGACGACTCGGTCGAAGTGCTCGTGGGCGATGAATTCATTGGTCTTTGTTACAAGGACGAAGACGAGGGCGAGCTGTCCTATCACTTCCAGATGACGATCCTCGACATCGACCTGCCGGAAGACTGATCCTTGGTGCGCCTTATGGCGTGCGGCCCTTACGGTGTCCGGAACGAATCCACCAGATTGTTCAGGCCTTCGTTGATCTCGCGCCAACGTTCCAGATGCGCGCGCTTGAAGCGATAACTGAGGCGCAGCCCGTCTGACAGTTCCATGTCGCGGCGGCAGTTGGGGCTCGGCACCACACTGCTGATCTTGGTGCAGATAATCGCGACCGCGTTACCATCATCACCTTCACCCAGGAACAGGTCTTCGTCGGAATAGGATGAATCCGACGCGAACTCGTATTGCGTGAGGCCATAGCCGAGCTCTTCACCGGGGCTTTCATCCAGCCGTTCCGTGTAGATCTGATCAATGCGTTCCTGTTCCGTCAGGGGCAGGCGCGCGAGGTGGATTTCGAAATAGACAATCGGGTTGTCGGGCTCGTTTTCATAAAACAGCCGGTCATGGCGAACGGAGTAGGGCTCAAAGGTCGGGAAAACCGCGTAGAGCGAAACGCTGTCGCGCGGGCCGCCGCGGCGCGCGCGCGGGTACTGGGTATAATTTTCCGGGATCACAAAGCGCGAGTCGCCAATCTCCATATGGATGGGGGTTTCCCGGGCCGACGCCTCCGGCGTGTCACCGCGCAGGTCGCGCAAGGAGGGGCCGAAATAGGAATAAGCCACGATCCCTGACAGGGCGAGCGTGACGACGACGATGATCAAAGGATAGCGCCACGGCGATTCTTCGGTGACGTCCTCGCCGCCTGACCCTCTGTCGCTCATTGGATTTCCTCGAATTTGATGCCGAAACGGCCCGGCACGCCTTGCTGGGCCGGGGCAGACGCTAGGGAACTCCGCTGGCGCTCGCAAGGGCCCGGAGGGCGCAAAGGCCCCCGAAACCGGCCGGGCGGCAAATCACGCACGATCTTTTGAACTTGACGGAAGCGTCACCTTTACTATCTATATATTTGTGCGGTGCAATATGTCTTTAAACCGCAGTTTTTGAGGAGTTTTTCGCATGAGCCCCCGGGTTATCCACATTGCCGCCGCCGCCCTGATGGTGATTCTGGTCGCCGCCTTCGAGCTGGGCGGCCTGAGCCCCCGTGACGCCTTCTTCGGCGTCCTCGCTGTGCTGGTGGCCTTCACCGCCTACAAGTTCCTGCGCCTGGATGGCGAGCCGGTGGACGAGGCCGTGCGCACCGTCTTCACCCGGCCCAAGGGCCATGGCGAGCGGGTGCTCGGCTATTTCACCTATGTGGGTGTGGCGGTCATCGGCCTTCTGGTCGCGGTGCAGGCGCTGACATCGGTATAAGCTGCCGCGCGCGACGACATTCAAAGGGCGCTCCCTCGGCCTCGGGGGAACGCCCTTTTCTTTTCCGCAAAGACTGTCGAGACTGCGCCCCGGAAAAGGGAGCCCCTTCATGACCTACGTCTTCGGCGCCATATCGCTTTTGTTTCTGTTCCTCTGGTGGCGTACGCCCGACCACATCAAGGCCTTGCGCGTTCTTTATATGTTGGGCGCGTGCACAGCCGCCTTTGCCATGGCGATGTGGGTCGTCTCGTCGATCTATCTCTTTCCGCCCATCGATGCCGCCATCAACGCCGCGCAGCAGCCTTGATCCGAACCCTCAGAGCACGGTCAGCATTTGCGCGACCAAAGGGTGGCGCACGATATCACTGTCGGTGAGCCGCACCACGGCCACGTCGTCGAGCGTATCGAGCCGCGTTGCGACTTCCTTCAGGCCCGACAGTTCCGGCAACAGATCGCTCTGGTCCGGGTCGCCCGTCATCACCATGGTGGAGTTCCACCCCAGCCGCGTCAGCAGCATCTTGAGCTGCCCATAGGTGCAGTTCTGCGCCTCGTCGATCACGATGAAGGCGTTGTTGAGCGTGCGCCCGCGCATAAAGCCGATGGGCGCGATCTCAATCGTGCCGTCCTGCATCAACGCTTTCAGCCGTTTGCCGCCCAATCGTTCGTTCAGCGCGTCGTAAAGCGGGCGCAGGTACGGCGCGAGCTTGTCTTCCATGGCGCCAGGCAGAAAGCCGATGTTCTCGCCGGCCTCCACCGCGGGGCGGGAAAGCACGACGCGCGCAACGCGCCCTTCTTCCAACGCCTCAACGGCTTGCGCGACGGCCAGATAAGTCTTGCCCGTGCCGGCGGGGCCCACCGTCAGCACCAGGTGATGGTTTTCCATGGCTTCGAAAAGAACGCGTTGTCCTTCGCTTGCGGGGCGCACATGCCGGACAAAGCTTTTGTCACGCCCTGTTTCATCGACGGGATCCCATCCCATCAGCGCGGGGTTTACCGCGTGTAAATTTCCTCTTCTGTCATTGTTGCTGTCTGCTTGAGCATCACGGCCTCTACGCCGGGCAACTCGCTTTCCCATAGGGTGCGCGTCCTTTGCTGGAAGGAGGAACATGGCATTGGGTTTTGGAGCGAAGGTGTTGGCAGTGCGTGCAGGGTGCAGAACGGGGTCCGGGGACCCCGGGTTTCGGATCTATGCGGGTTACGCGAACCGGTCACACACCCCTCCGACCTGAAGCGGTCTTCGAATCAAACGCCTTCACCCAAAGGGTACTGCGTTTTCGGCAAACCGCCAATTTATTTGCCGACGGACTCAGCGTGGGCTGCATCGGTGAATGAAACGTTAACTGGAGTGTTAATCAGTGTGCGGATGAACGTATCAACCGGCGCGCAAAGCGTGTGGCAAAAAGCGTAAAGATAGAGCCGAGCCATGACAGAAATGCGATGATATTGCGAAGGATCCATTCCGTGATGCGCAACGTCGTGCGGAAAGCGCGTAAGGATGTTTTGCCGGTAATTTCAATCACGCCGCGTGTCTTGCGCCCCAGGCGCTGGCTCATGTTTGCGACATCGGCAAGCTCGTCAGTGGACCGAACGTAACGCATCAGGCGCACACTTTCCGATGCGCCCGCGCTACCCCGGATGTCATTCATGCGCGCGAGCACGGGGCCAAGCTCCGCCGTATTGATGGTGCGGGTATAGGCGGTGATCGCTTCGCGCGTTGCGGCGCTGTCGGCCAGGTTCACTTCGCGTAAGGTCTGACGCAAGCCGGGCAGGTTAACCGCGTCGCCAACCATGCGGGTGAGCACGCGGGAAAACTCAACGGTCAAGGAACCCGTCTTCGACGCTACTTTTAAAAGCGTCACGCCGATGCGACCGGGCAGGCCGCCGCCGCCTGTCGCGACCGTTGCCCCGGTGACGCCCACGCCCACAACCGAAAGGCCGAGGATCAATTCGCTGTAAGGTTCGCCCGCAACCATCTTGGGTCCTTCGCGGGAAATGTCGCGCACATCGCCGATTACGGTCAGGTCAGAAACGACCGCGCCGGACAACCCTGCAAGGCTTGTTGCCTCGCCTGTGAAAAAGCCGCTGGCGAGTTGAGAACCCGTGCGGCCAATCGTGGCGGTAATGCCGCCCGCCTGATACAGCGCGTCGGCGGCTTCCTTGGGCAGGTGGAAGCCCGCGAAGTCAGCGATTTCGGAATACATAACCGCGCTGTCATAGTCGCCGTCTTCCAGCGCCTCGTTTACGCGATTGCCCAGGTCTTCGGAATTCGTGGTTTGCTGCAGCTCATAGCGCACAGCCTCTTCCTCGCTGAGCTGTAGCTCAGGCTGAAGATAGGCGCCGCCCACAAGGATCAGCCCTAGAAAGACAAACCAGAAACTAAAAGCGCGCATCGGTCCCTTCCCATAGCGCGTGCACCCCACCTATGCCCCAGTTTGCGGTCTCAGGGTGCAACAGTTCAAGCGGCAAACTGAGACAGTCTAAATGGGCCGGGCGTGCCAGAGGGCGAGGCCGACATCCGCGATGTCCATGATCCGCCCAACGTATTGATCCGCCACCACAAATGGCGCGCGATCGCCGGAAAGAAAGGCTTCTTCCATAAGGTCCAGCACCTGGTGCAATCGCCTTTGATGCACGCCCAATCGGTGCTGAATGGGGTCGGTCACGACGCCGGAAACGGCGCTAAGCACCGATGCGGCGGCGACCAGCGCCGCCGTGCCGCCCGCCGCAATGGCCGTCGCTGGCGGGATCACACCGAAAAGCGCGCCGCCGGAAAAGCCTTTCGCGGCCAACGTCGCTTCGGCCACGCGCGCGACAGCGGGGCCCAGCGAGATGAGCCCAGGCGTCATCTGATGGGCGAGCGCGCCACCGGTCGTAAGACACATGGTGAGTGTTGTGAGCTCCGTCGTCGCGGCGCGGGTGCCGAGATAGGCGGTGAGCGTTTCCTCGAGCCATGCCCGCCCGCCCGGTTGAGCGGCTTGCCGTGCCGCGGCAAGCACCATGGGCTCCAACTGCGCGATCAGGCGCGGGTCGGACAAAATTTCACGGGCCAGCGCATCACCGGAGGAACGCCGCCAGTTTTCGCCTTCGTGCATGTAGGGAAGTTCGAAGAACTCCGTATAGAGAAGCCACTCTAGTTCCTTCGACACATCGGTCTTGAGAAACAGATCCTTGCTCGTCAGCTTGCGCGAAATGTCGGGGCGGTTCGCCTTGCGCGCCACATAGGCCGCGCCTTCAAGGGCAAGGGTGGGGGCGACAAGTATGGTGTTAAGGGGTGCCTTCACAATATCGCCGCCCATGCCGCGTTTGTTCAGTGACCACGCGCCAGCCCGCGAAAAATGCTTTTCCGCAAAGGCGTCTACTTTCGCGCGCCGGCTCGCGATATAGCGGCGGATACTGTCTTCGACAATTTCCCGGGCGAGGGTGGTGTCGAGCACCGCCGTCACCGCGGCTGAGCCCGAACCGTTCGCACTAAAAGAGGCGGAATGACCGTCCATCGGTTTGAATTCCCCTGAATTTCCTGTCAGATGGAGATAGGAACTCATTGTGGCGGGTTCGAGGCCACAAAATGAATGCCGCGTTTTGCAATCGATAGGAGTACACCCGGTGGCGCTATATGAATTCGAGGGAATCTGCCCGCAGGTACCCGAAAATGACGATTATTGGGTGGCCCCCGACGCGCAAGTGATGGGCCGTGTGGAACTGAAACCCGGCGCGAGCGTGTGGTTCGGCTCCGTCCTGCGCGGCGATAACGACCCCATCGTGATCGGCGAGAACTCGAACATTCAGGATTGCTCGGTTCTGCACACGGATCTGGGCAAGCCGCTGACCATCGGCAAGGGCGTGACCGTGGGCCACAAGGTCATGCTGCATGGCTGTACCATCGGGGACAACAGTCTGATTGGCATCGGCAGCATCATCCTTAACAACACGGTGATCGGGAAAAATTGCCTGATCGGTGCGAACACGTTGATTACCGAGAACAAGGAAATTCCCGACGGGTCCATGGTCATGGGCGCACCGGGGCGGGTGATCCGCCAGCTCACCGAAGAACAGATCGAAATGATCCGCCTGTCGGCCGAGATGTATTCCCACAACTGGAAGCGGTTCAAACAGTCCCTCAAACGCATCGATTAGGCGGAAATCAGCCCCCAATCGGGTGAGTGGACGGGGCCGCCCCCGGACGCTAGGTTTTGGGTTTCGGGGGGAGTATCCGGGACCACATGAATCGCGCGTATTTGCTCATCGCTTGCTGTTGCCTGCCGCTGGCCGCCGGGCCCGCGCCCGCGCGCGACCTGTGGGGGCTCAACGGCGTGATCCTGACCGATGAGGCAACGCCCGTGCTGTCGCGCACCGAACGGCGCAGCCTCGCTGACCCCGGTCGTACCGCGACCCAGCCCCGGAATGATGAGTTTGCATACGGCCCGCCAGCGCCTCCGACCCCTGTGCCGGGGGGCGGGCAGATCATAACCGCGCCGCCCATTCCCGGACCTGGCGCAGGCGAGGGCACGGCAGATGTCGAGCCGACGTACATAGAACCCGATACTGCCGTGGAAGATGGCGAGCTGGCATATGGCCCGCCCGCGGACGGGCTTCCTGAGCCCGCGTTGCGTGACACCTACGCCGAGCCGTTGATTGATCCGCAGACGGATGAAGTAGTTGCAACGACTGAGCCTGAGCCCGCGAGCGATGATCCGTTCAGCCTTCCCGCGTCGGCGTATGATGCGCCGGGGCCGGACATATCTGGTGTTGAGATATTTGTACCGGGCGATCTTGCCGTGACACCGGAACCCGAAACAGACTCCGTGGAGTTGGTTCAAACCGCGCCCGCCGAGGAAACCGTTGCACCTGACGATGAAGTTGAGATGGCAAGCGCCGCGGAACCGCGCGTCGCGTTTCCGCCCGTCGCATCTGTTGAGGAGCCGGAAGAACCAAGCGCGCCGCCGCAGCAATTCGATTCAACCGCCTACACCGGATATTTCACCGGCGTCGGCATCGCAGACGGCATGCAATTGCAGATCTATTTGTCGGGGCAGGCGCTCAGTGGATCCTTCGTTGACCGGCGCGGACAGACGTTCCGCATTGATGGCCAGCTGACAGAGGAAGAAGGCCGTGCACAAGCCATGGTCATTTCCTCCGGCGCGCCCATTGGCTACATGAACCTGCAGCTCACCAATCTTGGGCTCACATCGCTCTTTGTGCCGCTGGATGAAAACCTCACGCCGCAATCAGCATCCGCCCGGCAATACGAGTTTCTGCGCACGCTTAGCCCCGCGGCACGCTCACGGCTCGAGGCCGAACGTGCCGCAAGGGAAGCGACCATGGGCGATGGCCGCACGCCGGAATATCGCCGCCCCACGTTTCCTGAAAACGAAGAAGAAGGCTTGCAGGAAGTGTTTCCCGGTGATGAAGATAGGGGCGAGTAGTCCTTTCTTCTGACGTGGGAAAATTTCCAATGAGCGATTATGAATTTTGCACGGCCGAGGTCGATGGCCATTTGTTGATCGTTACGATCAACCGCCCCGATGTGATGAACTCTCTGCATCCCCCGGCGAATTTTGAACTCGCCAAAGTGTTCGATGATTTTGCCGCGAACCCCGACCTGTGGGTGGCAATCATCACCGGCGCGGGCGATCGCGCGTTCAGCGCGGGCAATGACCTCAAGTTCCAGGCGACGGGCGGCAAATTGGAAATTCCGCCCAGCGGCTTTGCGGGGCTCACCTCACGCTATGACTGCGACAAGCCTGTCATCGCGGCGGTAAACGGCGTTGCCATGGGGGGCGGGTTTGAAATCGCACTCGCTTGCGACCTCATCATTGCATCGGACAATGCGACGTTTGCACTGCCGGAACCTAAGGTGGGGCTCGCCGCGCTTGCGGGCGGGCTGCATCGCCTGCCGCGTCAGATCCCGGTGAAACACGCGCTCGGCATGATACTCACGGGACGCCGCGTGGGCGCGGAGGAAGGCAAGGCGCTCGGCTTTGTAAATGACGTGGCGCCGCAAGCCGATCTGATGGCGACAGCGCGCAAATGGGCGGCGATGATCCTTGAATGTTCGCCCATGTCGATCCGCGCATCGAAACAGGCGGTCTATGCAGGGCTGAATGAAGCCGATCTTGAAAAAGCGATCGGCGGCAAATACGACGCGGTCTATGCGATGCTGAAAAGCGAAGATTTTGTGGAAGGGCCCATGGCCTTCATGCAAAAGCGCAAGCCCGACTGGAAGGGCCGCTAGGCCTTTCGCAGCACCATCAGATTGATGGACTGAAAGGCGCGGTAGATCTGTTCCGCCCCGCGCAGAAACTCGTCAAAGGCGGGTGGGTTCGCCATCAACTTGTGCATGTCGTCAAAGCTGCGCTTGCCGTCGCAAAGCTTCACCAGCTCGGCAGCAAAGGGCGGCACGGGCAGGGTGACTTTCAGTCCCTCGCGGCGCGCCGAAAAGGTGCCCGGTTTTTCGACGAGCGGCAGAAGCTGCTCCATTGTGGCGTGATGCAGCACGGGGGTCATGTCCGGCGCAAGGCGCGCGATGCGGACCGGCCCGCCTTCGTCCTTCTTCGTGCAATAGAACATGTGACGTTTGATATTGCCGGTCAGCAGTTCCGCGAACGCTTCGCGCATCGGGCGGTCCAGCCGCGCAAGCCGGCCTTTCAGTTTCGCATCAGAAATCAGAATATCCGGGTCGTAATTCGCGGGCGCGACAAAGCCCACCATGTCGAGCCCCGCGGCACCAAGCGCGTCATAGACTTCGGGCACCTTATAGGCGCGGTCCTGCGCGTGCAGCAGCAGGTCAAACACGCCCGCGTCGCCCGCCTGATAGTCCTTGATAAAGGGATTGCGGCGAAGGCGGTTTGTATCGGGCAGTGATGACAACAGCCGCTTGGCGATTTCCACGCGCGCGCTGCCGCTCTCGCCCTCTTTGGTCAACTCGCGCAGCATCTCCTGCGCGTCGTAAACACCCGTGCGCCCCAGTTCGCCATAGAGCATGATCCCCATGCCGCCATCGGGCTTGAGGGCGCCTGCCAATGCTGCGAACCCTTCAACCGGGTTCGGCAGGTGATGCAGGACCCCGCAGCAGTCGATGTAGTCAAACGGCCCATGCGTACTTGCATCAAGCAGCGATCCGGTAACGAAGGTGATGGACGTCAGGCCACGCTTCGCCGCACGCGCCTCGGCAATAGTGCGGCTGGCCGTTGAAAGATCGATGTAGACAATTTCGGCCGGGCAGCCCGCATCGGCGAGCTCCTGCGCCAGCATGATCACCGCATCGCCCGTGCCGCCGCCCGCGACAAGTGCCTTGAAGGGCTGTGACCAGTCCCGTGCGCCGCCATAGAGAAAGTGATTGATTTCATCCCGCCCACTGGGGGAGCCGGTGACAAGGCGCTTCGCCTCGTCATTGGGATCGCGGTGGGGATAGGGAAAGTTTTCGTACTGGTCCTGGACGGGGTCCATGGGCGCGCGTTCCTGTGCCTTGCTCAAGGCCGAGATCTAGCACAGGTGAGCAGGAATTACAGTCAGGCGGTTTTGGCGACGTCGCTGGTGCCGGTAAATTCAATGCCCACGCCGCCCGGCATGTGGTGCGTGACCGTGCCGCGCATGCGGCCCAGCACGACCTCGGACCCAATGGACGGTCGCGGCGCCACTTGTACCGACGCGCCGTTCAGCGACAGGCCGACAATATGGCAATCCATGGTCACGCCACTGGAAAGGATCAAGTCCGCGTGTTCGCCCGAGGTACCTTCCAGCGTCAGGGCATCGTCGGCAAGCCCCAGGCGCGAGCGGTTGGCAAGCCAGGTTAGCTTGTCGGCGATTTTGTCCCGGCGGGACTTGGAACAGTAAAAGTCGACGGCGAAACCGTGTGGGTGCTCGCGAACCACCGAACATTCCAGGCGACCGACGTCGCGGATGTAAAGGATGACGCGGCTACCGTTTGGCGGCTTGTTTTCGCTGAGGATCGAGGCGCCCCCTGCGGAAATGTCCCGCACAATGGCTTCTTCTTCCGTGCCGTCATCCATAAGCATTTTGACGACCAAGGGCACGGCAATGCGGCGGTGCTTGCGGTTTTCCTGCAGCACACTCGAAACGGCCCTGAGCCGCCCCGAGAGGCGCTGCGACAATTTTCCCACCGATTCTGGCGTCTGCTCCGGCATGACGACCTCACCCTCTAATTCTTTGGAATAGAAGGTAACCCGGGACCGGTAAACATGAGGTTGCGGGGAATGGTTAAGGTTTTCCCATTGCCAACTGACAGTTTATCACTAGAGTTGGCGCGGTTTTCGCGACGTCCATCCAGCTTTCAGGGGAACCCTATGTCTCAATATGACTACATTATCGTCGGCGCGGGCAGCGCGGGCTGCGTGCTCGCCAATCGGCTCAGCGAAGACAAGAGCAACCGCGTCTTGCTGATCGAAGCAGGCCCTGAAGACAAAAGTAACATGATCCACATGCCCGCGGGCGTGGGGCAGATGATCTCCAAAGTCGGCAAACACAATTGGGGATATGAGACCGAGGGTGAAAAAGAACTCGGCGGACGGCGCATGTACTGGCCGCGCGGGAAGGGCCTGGGTGGTTCGTCTTCCATCAACGGGATGATCTACATCCGTGGTCATGCGCGCGACTATGACCATTGGGGCCAGCTGGGCATGACGGGCTGGAGCTATTCGGACGTGCTGCCCTATTTCAAGCGCTCCGAGACCCGCAAAAAAGGTGGCGATGAGTTTCATGGCGACGAAGGCCCGCTTGTGGTCTCGCCCGGTGAAAGCAGCATCCCCCTGTTCCGCGCCTTTATCGAGGCGGGCCGTGAGGCGGGCTTTCCCTACACCGAGGATTTCAACGGCTATCAGCAAGAAGGCTTTGGCCCCTACGAGATGACCATCAACGATGGTCAGCGCTGGTCCGCGGCGTCGGCCTATTTGAAGCCTGTACGTTCCCGCGAAAACCTGACTGTTGTGACCGAGGCCATGACCACGCGTATTCTGTTTGAGAAAAAGCGCGCGGCGGGTGTCGAATACATGCGCAAGAACGAGAAGGTGCAGAGCTGGGCCGCAAAGGAAGTGATCCTTTCCGGCGGCGCAATCAATTCACCGCAAATTCTGATGCTTTCCGGGATTGGCGATGCGGAGTATCTCAAGCGCTTCAATATTCCGGTCGTGGCGGACGTGAAGGGCGTGGGTCATAACCTGCAGGATCACCTGGACGCCATCGTCTATACCGAATGCACCCAGCCCATTACGCTCTATTCGCAGACCAAGCTGCTCAACATGCTGAAGACCGGCATGGAATACACGTTCTTCAAAAAGGGCGTCGCGCGCGGGCAGGGGCTGGAAGCGGGCGCGTTCGTCAAATCGCGGCCCGACCTGGAAGTGCCTGATCTGCAAATGCACTTTATTTCGGCCATTATGTATGACCACGCGCGGGTGAACGCGGACCGGCACGGCTATTCCTGCCACGTCTGCTTGCTGCGGCCTGAAAGCAAGGGCTTTGTCGGTCTCAAATCAAACGATCCCTTCGAGCACGCCTTCATTCAGGCGAATTATCTGAAAGAAGAAAACGACCTCCACGCCATGCGCGAAGGGGTCAAGATCGTGCGCAAGGTTCTGGCGCAAAAGGCGATGGAACCCTATCGCGGGCCGGAACTGCAGCCGGGCGCCTATGTGCAATCGGATGAAGACATCGAAGAGTGGGTGCGCAAAAACTCGGAAACGATCTATCACCCGGTCGGCACCTGCAAGATGGGCACGGCGAATGACGAGATGGCCGTGGTCGATGGCGAGCTGAAGGTGCGCGGTGTCGAAGGCCTGCGCGTGATCGACGCTTCGGTCATGCCGACGCTAGTGGGCGGGAACACCAATGCGCCGACAATCATGATTGCGGAAAAGGCTTCGGACATGATTTTGGGCAAACCCGCGATGGAGCCCATTCACATCAAGGTTGCTGAAGACGAGGTTTCCACCAGCGCCGCCTGATCAGCTGCGGTGTCAGACCATTTGGCCGTTTGAGACCACGAGCCGCAGCCCATAGGGCACTTGCTCGGGAGGAGTGAGGTCGTCGGGGACAATTTCCCGGTCATCGTGATCGATGATGCGAATGTTGTCGATCCGCTGACGCAGCAGCGGCTTTTCCAGCATGGGATCGTGGGTCACCAGCGGAAACCATCCGCCGAGCAATTGATGCACGTCGCCGTCACCGGCAACGAGCGGCAGCAAAAGTATCTCGCCGCTCAGGGTGCGCTCATTTATGGCCCAGGCTTCAAAGTCGATAACCCCCGGCGTGGGCATCATCACCACATTGTCGATCAGGGATCGCGCGGTGCGGCGGCAATCGCCCTGCCAGAACGACAGAAAGTTCGCGGCTTTCAGTTCTCGTCCGTAAAACTCGCAAAGGCCGGTTCCGGCCAAACGGAAGGGGGACATCTCCCGGTCCACACGATCCAGGATGAAGACCCAGGGCAGAACCTCCTTGAGGGCGCGGGGCGTTATCATGCCCCGTTCCGGCGCAATCCCGCCGCCTTTTGCCTCGCGCCAATAGCTGTAAAGCCTGCGCGCCCCACGCGTTCGCATCTGTTGTCCCGATTTCCGCCCCACCATGGGCCGTTAACGTTTCAGATTGGGGCGGCTTCTGGCGGCCGTCCCTTGGTTTGGGGGGAACAAGGCAGATTGCGTGCCAGAGGCAGGTGTCGATACGGGAATGGCGCTGGCACTGGCGTGCGGTAGTTAATCGTCGGCACAGCGCGGGGGCACGGCCCGGACGCCTCACCCGAAATGGGATCAGCTACCGGCATGCTTGAGTGTTGATGCGCAGGCTCTCGTCGGGGTTGCTTAGTCTTCGCTCGCCGGACACCGCACCAGACGCACGGGTGCGCTGCCCATGGCACGCATCAGCCGGTCGCCATAGGACGTGGCGGAGGCTTCCTGCAGGGTGTCATCATCGATGATGTCAAAGGTCACCTCACCCCAGCTCGCGAAGGGCAGAAGGTTCGCGTGTTTGACGTCCAGCTGAACTTGCGATCCGCCATTCATCATGTTGAGGCGATCCCGCACGCTGACGCGATAATCCCGTTCACCATTTTCCATGACGGTGGCGAGCCGATTGCGCTGCGGCACGTTCTGCGAGCTGTTGAAAGGGAAGGAGACGTTGCCGTCCCGATCGCGTTTGTAGTCGTAGGTGAAGCTTATGCTGTTCACCCCGTCGCAATTGGCGGCGCTGTCATAGGCCCATTCGCCTTCAATGCTGCTCCAGGGGTCTTGCGTGTCGAAACCCATCAAGGCGGCAGCGGTCAAAACGATGGCGGCAAGTTTCACGGTGCGGTTCATGACGTCCCTCTTTTTGCGGCCAATGCTGATGCCGGGCCTTGCTCGGAATACTATCAGGTGGGTCGGGGCTCAATCAACTATGGCGAGAAGGCAAAAAAATGGTGGGAAGCCGCTTGGCCTCCCCCCGGGGGTTCCCGAATGATCTACCCCTAAGGTGGTGGTGCTGGTCGCGCGGTTTCGTGAGCGCGCGCCTGAGTCCCCTGTTCTTTTGCAATGGCTGTGCCAGCGCGCGCAATGGCTGTGCCAGCGCGGTGGCCCCTGCCGCCACGGCAGTAAGGGGGCGTGATATGGTTCCGACTGGACAGAAATCCTGAGGGAGCCCGCCCGTGGCCAAGCTTGAATTCTTCTTCGATTGCTCCAGCCCCTGGACCTATCTCGCCTTCAGCCAGATCGAGGCTGTCGCGAAACGAACCGAGGCCACCATCGTATGGCGTCCCATTTTGGTGGGCGGGGTGTTCAACACGGTTAACCAATCCGTATACGAACAAAGGGCCAATCCGGTTCCGGCCAAGGCGGCATATCACGTGAAGGATCTGCAAGACTGGGCGCGGCACTACGGCATTGCCATCAACTGGCCGAGCATCTTTCCCGTCAAATCGGTGGACGCCATGCGAGGCGCCATTGTTGCGGACCTCCAGGGCATGCTGCCCGCCTATGCGGCGAGGGTGTTTGAGGCCTATTGGGGGGAGGGGCAGGACATCTCGCAAGAAGACGTGCTGAAGACAATCGCGAAGGAGGCGGGCCTTGACCCCAATGCCTTCTGGTCCCAGGTAAAGAGCGACAGCATTAAAGCGCGACTCAAGGAAAACACCGAAGATCTGATCGCGCGGGGCGGCTTTGGATCGCCCACCATGTTCGTGGAAGGGACTGACATGTACTTCGGCAATGACCGGCTCGAGCTTGTTGAGGCAGCGTGCCTCCGGGCGCGCACATGAATTCATCCTGGGACGGCTCTCCTGAGGGCGCGCGCCGCCGCCGCGAACGGTTTTTCAATCTGCCGCCGATTGTGACCTGGGCGGCCATCGGTTTGTTGGCGCTCTATTTTGTTTTCATCATCTTGCCGCCGGATGTGCAGCGGCAAATGATCTGGGACTTTGCCTTTATACCCGCCCGCTTTGGCGCGCTGCCCCCTGAATATGCCGGCGTGCCGCACAGCTCCGCCCTATGGGGCGTGCTGACCACGGTCACCCACACAGGGCTTCATGGCGGGTTGATGCATGTGGGCTTCAACGTGGCCTGGTTGATGGCTTTCGGCACCGTCGTCGCGCGGGTTGGTGGTGCGCGCGGCTTTGTGGCGATCTATGTGATCGGCGCGATTGCGGGTGCGCTTTTGTTCTGGGCCATGCACCCGGCAGAGCTCATTCCCGTCGTGGGAGCCTCGGGTGCGATTTCAGCATTAATGGGCGGGGCGGTCCGGTTCCTTTATGGCCCGGGGCTCGCCCGGCTCACCGATCCGCGGGTGCTGACCTTCACGGCCATCTGGCTTGCCGTGAACCTGGTCTTTGGTCTCGGCGGCTTTCAGATCGGCGGCCAGACAGGGCAAATTGCCTGGGAAGCCCATATGGGGGGCTATTTTGCCGGGCTCCTCACAATCCCTTATTTCATTCGTTACCGCCGCCCCGCTTGAACGGGGGCTCAGAATCCCTACATTTCCCTGTGAGCCTGGGCACCGCCTGGGCCCTTGAGGAGAGGATTGAAAGCCATGTCAGACGCAGGACCTGCGAGCCCTTCGGACAACGGCGCGAGCGATACGAATTATACCGGCACCCATGACGACACCGGCGCGGGTGCGGGCGACGGCGCGATGCCCCTTTGGCAGCGCGGGTTCTATATGCTCGGCTATGGCATTCTTGCCTATTTTACCTTCTGGGTACTGATCGTTATGGCGATCGTTCAATTGATCGTCGTCGCCATTGATGGCAAGCCCAATACGGATTTGCGGCGCTTTGCCCGCAATACGGTCCAGTACCTTTGGGAGCTGCTGGCGTTCTTGGTATTCGCTAGCGACGAACGGCCATTTCCCTTTGGTCCGTTCCCGAATATCCCGGACTAATTCACAATAAAATCCGTACACGTATCACGCTTGTTGCATCGCAACAGGCGTGAATACCGTTTGTTTACTGCGATTTCTGAGTGTCTTGCCGATTGGGCCTTCAAGCGTCACAATATAGGTGTGAGTGCCTCATTACCCGTGAGGCATTCGCCCTCGCGCCAAAAGAACGCGCAAGGGCGAGGGGAGGGCGAGTACCGGCGGCGCCGGGATATCCCCGGGGCCACCAATAAATTTGGAGGCGCCCATGAATGTAGCCATGATCCTGAAAGACAAGGGATCGAAGGTCCATACGATCTCGAGTGAAGTTTCTGTCGAGGAAGCGACGCGCCGTATGCGCGAGCTTCACGTCGGCGCGCTTGTCGCCATGAGCGGTGATGGACGAATTTCGGGCGTGTTTTCCGAACGCGATCTCGTTCGCGCTGTCCACCATGAAGGCGGCGGTGCGCTCGGCAAACCCATCAGCACCTTCATGACGAAAAACGTCGTCACCGCGAAATGCGAGGACACGCTGGAGGAACTCATGAGCCGCATGACCAGCCGTCGGATCCGGCATTTGCCGGTCATCAAAGAAGGTGAGCTGGTGGGCATTGTGTCGATCGGCGATCTCGTCAAAGCGCGTATTGCCGCGAGTGAGCACGAAGCCGAAGCGCTCAAAAACTATATCGCCGCGGGCTAGTCCCCATCGCCCGCAAAAGGCTAGGGCCGCAATCCCCGGGAGGCCCCTGTGGGATTGCGGCCCTAAAACGCGCGAGGGAACGATAGCCGCGCGTTAGAAGGTCTTGGACACCGTGAAGGCGAAGCTGTCGTCATCGCCGCCAGAGATGCCGGTTGTGTCGAAGTACCGGATGTCGAAATCCAAACCCAGGAAGCTGGCGGTTATGCCAATGTTCCAGTCGTCATAGTCGTCGGCCAGCATATCGTCATCGAAACGACTGAATCCGTATCCACCATCAATGCCAAAGCCTTCGATCCCGGTCTGTTCGCTCAGGTCGATACCGGCGGTGAGTTGGTAATAGAACGCATCGCCGACTTCGCCATAAAAGTCAGGCGAATAGGCAATGCTTGCCCCCACGGTCAGGATATTGATCGGCACACTGGCGCCGCCATAAACCTCGAGGAAGTTTTGCGTGCCCGTCGGTAGTTCCGGGGAGTCCGGGTAGGCGTAATAGATAACGCCCACGTCGAGATCGATGCCGTTGATCGTCGGCGCCAGACCCGCATAGATATCAAGCTCCATATTGGTGTCGTCGCCAAAGTCGACGCTCGACCCCCAGGTGCCGATGTAGAACATATCCTGGCTGTAATCGAAGCCGCCCGAGATTGCCGCGCCATTGTCGCTCTGCGTGATGCCGCGGAAGACGTAGTTGGTGGACAGCGCGATGTTCGCACTCAACTCCCCCGGTAACTCTTGGGCCGAGGCCGCCGCCGGCAGGAGCATGCCCGCCGCGAGGAGCCCCGCCATGATCATCTTGTTCCCCATTTTGGTAGTCCCTTTGTTGGTTCTTCGGTTTCGTTCCGTAGAACCAGTGGCAAGGGGTGGGCCAGACGGGCCAGATCCATGACAATTTGTCGGGCGGCCGCGTCGCGTGCGAATAACCTATTGAAATAACAAGATAAAAAATCGCCCTTGGGATAGGGCCAGGGGCCGGTCAGCGGGGCGGGCCTGCGAATGAAAAAGCCGGGACGCATAATTTTCATGCGCCCCGGCGATCGTTTGCACAAGTTTTGTGCGGCCGCTTAGAGCACCGCTTCACCCCGGGCCTGGGCCTTATAAAGCCGGGCATAGGGCCCGTTGGCGCTGGCCAGCACCCGCGGGGCGCCCTGTTCGACGACCTTGCCTTCAGAGAAGACCAGCACCCGGTCCACCCCCTGAATGGTGGAGAGCCGGTGCGCGATCAGGATCGTCGTGCGCCCCTCCATCAGATGGGTGACCGCGTCCTGGATCTTCGCCTCGGTGATCGAGTCGAGGCTTGAGGTGGCCTCGTCAAGGATCAACAAGGGCGCGTCGGCCAGGAAGGCGCGTGCGAGCGCGATACGCTGGCGTTCCCCGCCCGACAGCTTCACGCCTCGTTCGCCCACCAGCGTCGCATACCCATCGTTCAGCTGATGGATAAACTCGTCGGCATGCGCCTGGGCCGCAGCCTTTTCCACCTCGGCGCGCGTGGCACCGGGCTTGGCATAGGCAATGTTGTCCGCAAGCGAGCGGTGGAACAACACAGGTTCCTGCGGAACGATGGCGATGGCCTGACGCAAAGACTCCTGCGTCACGTCTGCGATGTCCTGACCATCGATCAGGATGCGCCCGCCGTCGATATCGTAAAGCCGCTGGATCAGCTTCACGAAGGTGCTCTTGCCTGAGCCGGACCGTCCCACCAGCGCGATCCGTTCACCCGCGGCGATGTCCAGCGTAAAGTCGCTGTAGATCGGTTCGGGCTGGTTGTCATATGCAAAGGTCACATTCTCGAGACGGATCTCGCCATCGTCGGCTTGCAATTCGACCGCGTCCGATTTGTCCGCTACACCGAATGGCAAGTCGGCAAAGATTACGAGGTCTTCGATCTCGTTCACCGACTTTTGCAGATGCCGGATGTGCATGCCGATCTCTCGCAAGTATCCATCGAGCACGAGATAGGACGTGATCACCAGCACCACCTCGCCGGGCGTGGCGATGCCCTGGCCCCAGGTCCACACGGCGACCGACAACATGGTCGCCTGCATGATGTAACGCATGGTCGCCTGAATGCCGCCGACCGTAATCATGCGGCCCCAAGCGAGCCGTGCGCGCCGTTCCCATTCGGCCAAAACGCCGCCCACAAGGGCATCCTCGCGCCGCTCTGCGCCAAAGGCCTTGACCACAGCGTTACAGGTCACCGAGTCCGCAAGGCTTGCGCCCAATGTGGAGTCCTGCGTGTTGAATACGCGGTTGGCCGGGGCGACGTAATTCGCCGCCAGCACAACAACGACAGCGATATAGATCATCGTTGCCACCAACAGAACCAATGCCACCACAGGCGCCTGCAGAGACAGCACGAGCGTGATCACGATGATGATCATCGCCGCGGGAAAGAGCCCGAGCAGAAGCGTGTCACCGAGCAGATCAAACGCCCATACACCCCGGGTAATTTTGCGTACCGTCGCGCCCGCAAAATTATTGGCGTGCCAGTCTGTGCTGAACCGCTGCACCCGTTCAAAGGCTTCGCGGCACACATGGGCCAGCACCTTCGCGGCAAGGCGAATCCAGATCTGCAGGCTGATTTGCAGCGCCACATATGAGAGCGCGGCGAAGATCAAAAAGCCGAACAGAGGCAGATAGGCATCGGGCATCGCCGCGCCGTCTTGCGTCAGCGCGTCGATCAACTGTCCCGAAAAGAGCGGCAGCATGGCATTGGCGGCCACATAGGCGGCCACGAACGCCAGAACGCCGATGGTCTGGAGCGGGTACTGTTTCCAATATTGCCAAGCAAACGCGAGAACGCGTCCATAAGGTCCCTTAAACATAGTCTCTGCGCCGGGGTGATGGCGCCTCCCGATTTTTTTGACGAACGATCCACGGAAAAGGTCCGGCGCGAATAGGCGACGGGTCCCGTGCAGTACAGGCGTCCGCTGAAGACAGTTCAGGTGAGGATGGAATACGAATCGCGAGTGCGATGCGCACATGATCTCAAAATGGGTTGAGAATACCTCGCCCGGGGTCCTGCCTTGGCGGCCCGGAGCGCGAGGTTGCTAACCTAGGTCCCGGGAGTTACGGCCAATAGCAGACAGCGGCGTATGATTTCGATACTTGCCGTGTCATCGGTCGTCCTTCTGTCGTTGGCCCTCTGGCGAGGGCAGCTTGGGTTGAGGGCGGAATTGCCCGGGGTGGTCGTCGACTCATCGGAGGTGTCTCCGAAGAGGGCGCGGAAACTTGCATGAGGGCGAAGGACGCGCCAGCCAAAAGTTGCACTCCCTTGCAACTTCGCGGGAACTGTTGCGATTATACAGCAAGAATGCGAATTAATAGCACCTGATGCCGGGCCGGCAATGTAGGGCTCGCAACGCGAGAATTAAGCTGTACTAATTCCCCTCATATGGGGAAGATTGGCGCTTTATGTCCACAGATTCCCTGTGGCAATTGGGCGGCTGGTATTCTGGCCGCCAAGCGTCAACTCTATGGGCGGCACGGCTCCGCTGGTGGTCGAAAGGATTGATGAGGTCATGGACTCAACACGGTCGACAGAAGCAGGCACCCAACCTGTCACCCGGTCGGGGCAGGTTGCCGAAACGCGCCGCCGTCTAGCGGAGGCCGCGCATCGCATCTTTGTGGCGCGGGGCTTCGACGCCGTCACCATTGATGACATTGCGGCCGAGGCGGGAACGTCCCGGCGGACTTTCTTTCGGCACTTCGCAACCAAAGAAGCCGTTGTCTTTCCCGACGACCATATTACCCAGCACGCATTCCGGCAGGCCCTGATCCACGAAACGGGCGGGAAGCCCGCGACCATGACCAATCTGAAGGCCCTGTTGACTGCTATGGTACCCATTTACCTGGCCAATGCAGAATTGATGGTCGAACGCCGCGCCTTCATTGATCAGTCCGCCGCGCTTATCGCCCATGAACAGGCAATCTTTCTTGGGTGGCGGCATATAATCGCCGAAGCGATCAGTGGAACGCTAGTGGGCCCCGCAGCGGACGAGGGCGCGTTGTCGACCGCGGACGCGCATATCGCCGCCGGCGCCATTGTGGGCGCCTTCGTGGCGACATTCTGGGCCTGGTACGAAAGCGGTTGGGAGGGGGATCTTGGCGAGATGATCTTGTCGTCCCTTGAGCGACTCGAGAGGGGCCTGGGATCGGGAATGCTAATAAATGATCGCGATACGCCAGCGCGGCCACAATCTTGAATTGTTCGCGCAGGACCTTTGGCATGCATGTTCCTCGTGTAATGGTAGTGGGGCGATTCGGACGTAGTATTGTATTAGGTGCGGGCTAGGGCATATGGCTGACGGACGGCGGGAAGAAACCAGACAACGTCTGGTAGATGCAGCTTTTTCGCTGTTTGAAGAGCACGGGTTCGACAACGTGACTGTCGACCAGATCGCGACCGCTGCCGGCGTGTCACGCCGCACGTTCTTTCGTCATTTCAAGTCCAAGGAAAAGGTTGTCTTTCCGCACACGGAATCCCGCCTCGACCTGTTCCGTGGGGTCATTCGCGCGCGAACGGGCGGCGCGCCCGCCACCTTTGCAGTCTTACGCGATGTTTTCGAGGAAGTCGTTCAAAGCTGGCTCGATAGCGAGGACCACATGATGCGCAGTCGGCGCATTGTCACAGGGTCTTCTGTGCTGCAATCGGTCGATTATGACGTGAACTCCAAGTGGGAAAAGGCCATCGGTCTCGAGATTGACGGCGTCGGTTTGGGCGGCCCTCAGGATGAGCAATTGCCCACGCTGCGATCGCGCGTCATTGCTGGCGTTCTGGTCGGGGCCATGCGCCCGGTGTTTGAACGGTGGTATGAATGCGGCGGTGACTTTGACATTGTCGGCAATGGCAAGCGCGCCTTGCAAGTCGCCGAGTTTGGACTGAAAACGATTGATGATCATTTCGAAGGCCGCAAACCTTCGAACTAGGAAGACTGCAAGAAAAAGGCGAAAACCGTTGGCAAAGAGTAAGAGCGAAGAGACCAGAGCGCGCTTGATCGACGCTGCCTTCGCACTGTTTCACGCCGACGGATATAATCAGGTCACCATCGACCAGATTGCGGCAGCGGCGGGCGTTTCACGGCGGACATTCTTTCGTCATTTCGAATGCAAGGAAGAAGTTATCTTTCCCTATACGAGGCAGCGACGTGCGGCCTTTCATCAGGCAGTTCGCGCCCGTACCGGCGGTGCGGCGGCGGGTATCGACACGCTCGTCGACGTCTATCGCGAGATTGCCAAGGTCTGGATGAATGACCGGGAGGGCATGCTCTGCAACCAATCGATTGTGGCCCAATCAGAAGCATTGCTCGCTTATGATTACGATATCGACACGCATTGGAAACATGCCGTCGCCATTGAAATTGATGGCAAGGATCCGGCGCAAAGTGAGTCGCTCGCGGACTGTTCCTTGCGTGCGCGTATCATTGCGGATGTGATTGTCAGCGCCGTACGACCCGTATTCACACAGTGGTACGAACTTAACGGCGAATTCGATCTTGTCGAAGCTGGCGACTATGCGCTCGCCGCCGCCGTAGACGGTGTCGGCGATCTTGGCCACGACCTTTCACGGGTCGTAGGGGACGCCTAGTCCAGATCTTGCGCCAGAAGGGCGTCGAGTTCTTCCTGCGTTTCGATCATCTCAACGGAGAGGATGCCGCATTCGCGGCGTCCGAAACGGACCCGGTCAGTTGTCCGCATGCAGTTGTCTTCGCCGTTGCCTTCGATGGTCAGGTCATTGTTGTGGTCGCCGCGAAAACAGCGCGGCTCGACCGCTATGTGATAGAGCGTCAAACCGCCATCAACCTCCAGCACAATGTCCTCTTCGCCCAACTGGTGGATGGCGTCGACTTGGTCATATCGCAGGCATTGGCTGTTATCTTGCGCCAGCGCGGTGGTCGTACTTAACAGGCCGAGCGCCAAAATGGCTGCCGGGCGTGCGAAAAGCCCCCCAAAAGGCATATCGCTGTTCCTTCCTTTTCCGTCCCCCAAGACAAGTCGTAGCCTGAGAGGCGGGGGCCGGAAGTCCAATACACAAAAATGTTATCGCGCCGCCGGGGCCTTATTGCCCGGCGCGCTCTGCCACAAGGGATTCTGCGGCGTCGAGGCTCGGCACAGCCTCCAGGGTGCGGATGTAGCATCGCTCATCGCCGACCATCAGCGTGGCGGTCTGCCCCTCACACATGGAAATCGGCATGGCTTCAATGGATATGGCCGCCGATCTTTGAATATCCCAACATCCCGGCCGCATGGTCCCGAGCAGGAATGCATCATCCCCGCGTTCGACAATGACCACGTGGTTCCGATCGATAGGATGGTAGGTGTCGATATTGCGCACCAGGATGCAGCGGCGCGTCTCGTCTGTCGCAACCGCAGTATCATCGGAACTGTCCTGCGCGGCGGCGCAAGACCCCAGCGCGCTCGCGAGCAGGGCGGCGGAAAGAATGACGGGGATCTGCTTCATCATAGCCTCCTTGGATTGACCAATGGGCCCCTCAGCACCTCCATTATGGCGCAAATCGGGGTATCAAGAAACTGAGGCCGCCTGTCGCGGCAAAGGAAGTGAGTTCAAACATGCTCGACGCCGCGCTCCGGCCCCTGATCGACCCGCCGCTCAATGCCGTGGCAAGGGGCCTTGTGCGGCTGAAGGTGCCCGCGAATGGTGTGACCTGGGCGGGATTTGTTATCGGCATGGGGGCGGTGCCCGCGCTTGCGCTGCACATGTATGGGCTGGCGCTTGTGCTGATCGCTCTGCGCAGTGTTGCGGACGGGCTCGATGGCGCCGTCGCCCGCGCAACTCACACGACACACTATGGCGGCTATCTCGACATTGTCCTTGATTTCATTTTCTACGCGGGCGTCGTCTTCGGTATGGCGCTCGCACAGCCCGAACACGCGACCTATGCCGCGTTTCTGATCTGGACCTTCATGGGTACCGCGTCGTCGTTTCTTGCCTATGCCGTGCTGGCGGAAAAACACGGGCTGGCCACCGCCATTCGCGGGGACAAGTCGCTTTTTTATCTGGGCGGTTTGGCGGAGGGAACGGAAACTTTGATCGCGCTCGCGCTCTTCTGCCTTTTCCCCGCATGGTTTCCAGTTGTGGCCGTTGCCTTTGGCGTCATGTGTTTGTTGACGACCACAGGGCGGGTGCTCGCGGCACGAAAGGCGTTCCACCACGGCAAGGGGGCGGGCCCGCGACCATAGGCGTCTTGACAGAGCCCGCCGTTCAGCGCGACGAGGGGGCATGAGTTCTTCCGCACCCACCATCGCCATTGTCGGCGCGGGCGTTATGGGCCTCGCCATGGGGCGCGCCCTTGCGCGCGCAGGATGGGGCGTGCGCGTTTTTGACAGGCGCGAAGCCGGGCGTGAGGCGAGCTGGGCCGCAGCCGGGATGCTTGCCGCCGCCGCGGAAACTGTACCCGGGAATGAAACCTTTTTTGCGCTGGCGCTTGCCTCGCGCGAACGGTGGGGCGCCTACGCGGCGGAGCTGGAAACCGAAACAGGAATTGATCTCCATTACCGCGCCGGGGCAACGCTGGTTGTCGCGCAAAGCGACGCGGAAGAAGAGCACCTGCGCGCAACGGTCCGCTATTTGCGCACGTTGGATGAGCCGGCAAAACTCGTGAAGGCGCCGCGCGAACTTGAGCCCGAACTTGCGAGCAATGCCCAGCTTGGTCTTTTCAGTCCGAACGACGGGCAAGTGGACCCGCGCGTGCTTTGTCGCGCATTGCATGCCTCGCTTACACGAGCAGGCGGTAGCGTGCATGAACACGCGGCGGTGGACGACATCATTGTCGAGAAGGGGCGGGCGGTTGGCGTTCGCGTGAACGGCGATGATGTGCGCGCCGATCATGTGTTGCTTGCTTCGGGCGCGTGGTGTGACTTTCCATCCGTGCGCGGTGCCATTCCGGCGATGCGTCCGGTGAAGGGGCAGCTTCTGTCTTTTCAGGCAGAGCCCGGCCGCGTGAAGCACATCGTCTGGGGGCAGGGGGTCTACATCGTGCCGCGCGCCGATGGTCACATCATTATCGGCGCGACCATGGAGGATGCGGGCTTTGACACCGCCACGGACGAGGCCACGATCGCGGAACAGAAAGCAAAGGCCGCGCGGGTGTTGCCGTTTCTGGGGGCACTCGATGTCACCGACCGGTGGGCGGGGCTCAGGCCCGCCTCGGCGGATGGCTTGCCGATGTTGGGGCCAAGCGAAATCGGGAACCTCACCCTGGCCATGGGGCATTTCCGCAACGGCATTTTGCTAACTCCGGTCACCGTTCAGCTTGTGATGGATTTTCTGTTGAGTGGTGATATTCCGCCGCCCATGGTGCCGTTTTTGCCGGAACGGCTGTCGGGTCGCTCTTCCGCGCCAATGCCGGATCAAATCCAAGTGTGACGGCTGTCATAACAAAACGCAGCGGTTGCTTTGATTGGGGCGAGTTCCCACATCTTAATCAACCCATGCTAGTCTTGAGCACGCAGAAATGCGGGGGGAGAAATGGAAGAATACTGGTACCTGGCCGGCGGTTTGGCCCTCCTTTTCTTTGGGGGTGAGCTTGTCGTGCGGGGCTCGGTAGGGCTCGCGAAGACGCTTGGCGTCTCGCCGCTGCTCATCGGCCTCGTGGTCATCGCCTTTGGTACGTCTTCCCCGGAACTCGTTGTCGCCATTAGTGCCCTTCACAATGGCACCCCCTCCATTGCGGTGGGGAACGTGGTGGGCAGCAATATCGCCAATATTCTGCTCGTGCTTGGCGTTGGCGCACTGATCCGGCGCATCCCCTCGCGCAGCGCCGTGCTCTATCGCGACGGCTCGGTCTTGCTCGGGGTCACGGGCTTTTTCATCTATCTCGCCATGCGCGGTCAGATTCACCACTCCGAGGCATTGGTGCTTGCCGGACTGTTGGCGCTCTATCTGATCTTTTCTTATTTCCAGGAACGCATCGTCCTGCCCGCCGAGGCGCGGGAAGAGGTTGAGCGCAACCGCAATCTGATTGAGCGCATGCGCGTCAACGGAACTTTCCGCTATATGCTGTTTGCCGTGATCGGCATTGCCATGTTGATCTTTGGCGCCCGAATTCTTGTGGCGGGCGCGATTCAGATCGCGACCCAATGGGGCGTCTCCGAAGGGGTGATCGCGGTCAGCCTTGTGGCCGTGGGGACATCCATTCCCGAACTTGCCGCCGTGATTGTCGCCTCGATCCGCAAGCACTCGGACCTGGTGCTGGGCGGCATTCTGGGCAGCAATATTTTCAACATCCTCATCGTCCTGGGCCTGCCGGGGCTTTATTGGCCCATCGACATCGCGCCGGAGTTCCTCTCTCGCGATTTGTGGGTCATGGGCGGGGCGGTGCTGGTGTTGCTGCCGTTTCTTGTGTCGAGCCGCGGGATCGGCCGGGGGGAGGCCCTGGTGCTGCTTGCGATCTATGGCGCATACATTTATGTCCTCTTCTCAGGGCTGCCGCCGATTTTCCAAGCCTAGGCCGCCCGGGACAAAAGGGACCGATCCATGGATTTCGCTCTTTCGGAAGAGCATCAGGCCATCGCCGAGGCGGTGGGCCGCATCTGCTCCAAATATGATGATGAATACTGGGCCGCGCGGGACGTGGACGGGGTCTTCCCAGAGGAATTTGTGGCTGACATGGCCGCGCAGGGCTGGATGGGCATCGCCATGCCCGAGGATGTGGGCGGGTCGGGCCTCGGCGTCACCGAAGCCGCGGTGATGATGAAAACCGTGGCCGAAAGCGGCGGCGCCTTTCAGGCGGCAAGTTCCATCCACGTCAATCTGTTCGGTCCCATGCCGCTCGCGCTCTTCGGCAACGAGGAACAGCGCAAGACGCTGTTGCCGCGCATCATTTCGGGTGACGACCGGCTTTGCTTTGGTGTGACGGAGCCCAACTCGGGGCTCGATACCTCAAGCCTTGAAACCAAGGCCGAAAAGAATGGCAACGGCTATACCATCAGTGGGCGGAAGATCTGGACCACCACGGCCCAGACCGCGAACAAGATCCTGCTGATCGCGCGCACCACGCCGCGCGAGCAATGCAAAAAACCGACGGATGGCCTCAGCCTTTTCTATACGGACATGGACCGCAATTTTGTCGATGCGCAGGTGATCCCCAAAATGGGGCGCAAGTCGGTGGAATGTAACACCGTCTTTATTGACGGGCTTCAGGTGCCTGCGGGCGATCTGGTGGGGGAAGAGGGCAAGGGCTTCAAATACCTGCTGCACGGCCTCAACCCGGAACGCATTTTGTTTGGCATCGAGGCAGTGGGCATCGGCAAGGCCGCGTTGAAAAAAGCCGCGCAGTATGCAAACGAGCGCGTCGTCTTCGGCCGCCCCATCGGGCAGAACCAGGGCGTTCAGCATCCGCTGGCGCGCTCCTGGACGGAGCTCGAAGCCGCCGAGCTGATGGCCATGAAGGCCGCGTGGTTGTTTGATAACGGCAAGCCCTGCGGCGCGGAAGCCAATGCCGCGAAGCTGTTGGGGTCGGAGGCTGGCTATCACGCCTGCGAACGCTCGATCCTTGCTCATGGCGGCATGGGTTATGCCAAGGAATATCATGTAGAGCGCTATTTCCGCGAAGTGATGATCTCGCGCATCGCGCCGGTCAGCGCAGAAATGATTTTGAATTTTATCGGCCAGACGGTGCTCGGCCTGCCCAAATCCTACTGAGCAATGAAAAAAGAATTTGAGCTTGATCCGCGCCTTGCCGCCAACCACCACGTGGTGGACTGGCCGCTTTGTTCCATCTTTCTGGAAGATGACGCGCGTTACCCCTGGTTGATCCTTGTGCCGCGCCGCGCCAACATTCGTGAGATCTTTCAGCTTTCGGGCGAAGATCGCGATGCCTTTTGGTTAGAGCTCAACACGGCGGCGCAGCGTGTCGCTACTTCGTTGCATCCCTCGAAAATGAACGTCGCTATGCTCGGCAATATGGTGCCGCAGCTTCATGGCCATGTGATCGCGCGTTTTGCCACCGACCCGGCGTGGCCTGCGCCGGTGTGGGGCATTGGCACCCGTCATGCCTATGATGATGAGGAAGCCGCGCTCGCCGTCGCCAAAATGCGTGAGCGTCTGGGCCCGCGCCCCTAAGCGGATTTGTAGCCGATCACTTCGCTTGATGTCAGTGCCGCGATCTCATCGGCGCTGTAGCCCGCCTCGGCGAGCACTTCATCCGTATGCTGACCGGGCAGGGGCGAGGGGCCCTTCGGCCCGTCATCCGCGCCGTGAAACCGCACGGGGGAGGCGGGCGTTTGCTGTGTGCCGCCGCTGTGGTTCGGCATCGTTGTGAAGGCGCCCGCCGCGTGGGCCTGCGCATCTTCCACCACTTGCTTGGGTGTTTGCACCGGCGCCCACACGATGTCGGCGGCATCCAGCCTTGCGTGCCAGTCCTCAAGTGTGTGCTCGGCAAAGGCCGCGTCCATCAGGTGCACCAACTCCGCGCCGTTCTCGCGCCGCGATTTGGAGGAACCAAAACGCGGATCCTCAAGCCATTCAGGGCGGCCTAGCGCTTCGCAGATGTCGGGCCAGTCCTTTGAACCCTGACGTGGGACGAGGCAGATCCAGAACCCATCGCTCGTTTTGAAAAAGTTGTTCACGGGGTTGATGGCTTGCTCGCGCGGCTTGGTCGAGGCGACGCGCCCAAAGTGAAGTTGGATCGCCATGTCGCAACCCATGGAGTAGATGCCGGTGCGGAGGAGGGAGGTTTCCACAAGCCGCCCCTCGCCCGTGCGCCCGCGCTCAACAAGGGCCGCGCAAATGCCCGCGACAGTCGCTTGACCCGTCACGTGATCGCCAAAGGCAGTGCGCAAAGGGACGGGTTCGGTGTTCTTGGGCGCGAACAATTGGCCCACCCCTGCGCGCGACCAAAAGGCGGCGATGTCAAAGCCGGGACGGTCGGCCTCCGGCCCTTCGATGCCATAGCCTGTGACCGTCGCATAAACGAGTTTCGGAAACTGTTTGTGCAGGGTTTCCCAATCGAGGCCCGCGCGTTTCAGGCTGCCGGGCCGCAGGTTGGTCAAAAACACATCGGCATTTTCGAGCAGCCTGTGCACCGCCTCGGCGCCTTCGGGTTTTGAAAAATCCAGCGCGACGGATTTTTTGCCCCGGTTGTCGAGATCGAACACGGGGTTGGCGTCCATGTCGCGACCGATGTTGGAAAAGAAATGCCGGATCGGGTCGCCGTCGCGCCCTTCGATCTTGATCACGTCCGCGCCCCAATCGGCCATCATCCCGCCTGCCGAGGGCGCGGCGATATAGGTTGCCATTTCAACGACGCGAATGCCTTCCAGCATGATGTGCTTCCCTTTGGGTAACGGAATTGAACCGTCACCTTAGGGGCCACGCGTCGCGGATTAAAGATGCGAATGCGTTTGGATGACTTGACCTTAGGGAAGCGCGGCGTAGGACGAAGGCGCTTCGGGCTGCGGCTGTTGCGACGCCCAATAGAGAAGATCTTCGAGGGGCATGGGCTTTGCGAAGGCGTAACCGGTCGCGCTGTCAAAGCCGAGCTCACGCGCCATCTCCACATGGCGTTCGGTCTCAAGGGCGATGGCGGTGGTCTCCCGCCCCAGGCGTTTTGCCGCGCGCAAAAGCCCCAGCACGCGGCCCGCTTGCGCCTCCGACAGGGACGACGCGAGGCCCAGAAGCGCGGTACCGCGCAGCTGAAATTCAGCCACCGGAACATCGTCGCTGTCGCGATAGGGTTTTTCCGACGGCCCCTGAAGGGCGAGGGTCACGCCAAAGGACGTAAGGTCCTTGAGGTTGCTCAGTGCCGCACGATCCATGGCGGAAACCTCCGCCTCGCGCAGCTCCAGACGCAGTACCGAAGGGGCCAGCCCGTGATGCCGCAGGCGCATTTCGATAAAATCCTTAAGCCCGTCGAGGTCGAGATCGCCGGGACAAAGATTGACATGAACCGGCCAGCGATAGCCCTCCGCATGCCAGGCGGCGGCGGCTTCGATCCCCCGCGTCAACGCAAAGCGGGTCAGCTCAACGAGGCGGCCCTGCCGTTCAAGGAATGAGACAAAGAGACCTGGGGGCAGCTCGCCCAGTTGGTGGTGATACCAACGGGCGAGCGCCTCCGCACCACGGATCTCGCCCGTGGCCAGATCCACCTTGGGCTGAAAAGCCAGAGCAAACTCTTCCCGGGCGAACCCCAGGTCCACATCAGCATTGGTAAGTTCGTTGCCCAGTCCCGCCATTGTGGTCCTCTTGCATTTGCCCATTGCACTGATGGGGTTCACTATGGCTCATGATCTTTAAATCGCGATTTCTTATCGCGGCGAAGATTGAAACGCTTTTGAACAAACTTGCGAGAACCTCATGAACACGACCCCCACCACCATTGATGCGTCCACCGTGCTATTGCTGCGGGACGATCCGATGGTGGGGCTCGAGGTCTTTATGGTTGTGCGCCATCACCAGATCGACTTCGCCTCCGGCGCGCTGGTTTTTCCCGGCGGCAAGACCGCGCCGGGGGATGCCGACCCGCGTCTGCGCGAACGCTCCCACGGCGCGGAGGATCTGACCGACCGGCAGATCGCGCTGCGGGCATGCGCCATACGCGAGTCGTTTGAGGAATGCGGCGTCCTGCTGGCGCGCAAGGCCGGAGAGAAAGCGCTCGTCGGGCCAGAGTTGATTGCCAAGTACGACGATTGGCGGCCGCGTCTCGACAAGGGCGAAGCGCAATTGATGGAGTTATTGGAAGAGGCTGATCTTTATCTCGCCCTTGATGTACTGGTGCCCTACGCGCGCTGGATCACGCCGGACTTCATGCCCAAACGGTTCGACACATATTTCTATTTGGCCGTTGCGCCGTCTGATCAACTGGCCCTTCACGACGGGCGTGAACATGTGGACAGCGCCTGGCTCAATCCGGTGAATGCGCTGAAGGAAATGGAAGAGGGCAAGTGGACCATCATCTTTCCGACGCGGCTCAATCTGGAAAAACTGACGCCGGGCAGGACCGCGGCGGAGGCGATTGCCCGCGCCGAGGCCTATGACATCAAAACCGTTCAGCCTGAGGTGGTCAAAACCGATAAGGGCACGATCCTGCGCATTCGCGATGACGCGGGTTACGTCACTACGGAAGAGAACATGGAACGCGCGGTGAAGGGCAAATAGGGATTATCCCCGCCGGGCGCTCCGGTTTTCCCAAAGCTTGAACGCAATGGGCGCGACGCCAATGACAAAGGCGATGCGCAGAATGTGCATGGTGGAAACAAAGGCCGTATCCACCCCCAGCGACAGCGCGATCAATGCCATCTCGGCCAGTCCCCCGGGGACGAGCGCGAGGAACATGGCCGCGCTGCTGACCCCGGCTAGCTCCGCCGCAAGGGGCGCGATCAGCGCAACGAGCCCGATCATGACAAGCGCTGAGCCAGCGGCGGACAGCGCGGTCTTCCAGATCTCGCCGAATGTAACGCCCGCAAAGCGCGAGCCGATGGCCGCGCCGATGACCACCTGCGCCAGCGCGATGAACTCAACCGGCGGCGGGACATGGCTAAGCCCTGTCATATGCGCGGCGGCGCTGACGATGGTGGGGCCGAGCAGTGAGGGGGTGGGGAGGCGCAACAATTTGCCAAGCGGAAACCCGATTACGCCGCAACCGATCAGGATCAGGGCCTCCAGACCGCCGTAGCCGATAACGCTCGCTGCGCCCGCGGGCTGTGCGGGGACATGAATGCCCTGCGCGACGCGGAAGTAAAATGGCACCACCGACACGACAATCAGAATGCGTACCGCATGGGTCAGCGAAATGGTGCGCACGTTGCCGCCTGCTTCTTCGCCCACGATGACCATGGAATTCACCCCACCCGGGGTGGAGGAAAAATAGGCTGTGATCGGGTCGTGACGGCCCACAAGCCGAAGAAAGCCAAAGGCGATGACGGTCATCACCACAAGGACGAGCAGAGTCAGTATCGTGGCGACGCCCCAGCCGGGGATCTGATGGACCAGCTCGGGCCGAAAAGTCGACCCCAGCATCACGCCCAGCACAATGATCATCACCGTGCGCAGGCGGTCATGCACGCGCACGTTCACACCGCCGATGGCCGCAACGGTGGTGAAGGTCATGGCACCCAGAAGCCAGGCGAGCGGCGCGCCGAACCAGGCGAACAGGCCGCCGCCAATCAGCCCCAGTGCGATGGCATAGGTATAGGGAGAAAAAATGTAGCTCTTGAACCGCCGCCGCAACGGATGAGGTTGGCCGCGTTCGGGATCATCGGCCATTAGTGGACGAATTGTTCGCTGATGATGCGCTCGTCCAGACTGTGTCCTTCGTCGAACAGCAGCTTGAGCTTGATCTTGCGGTTTTCCTGAATGTCCACCTGCGCCACGTTGCGCACTTCGATGTGGTCGGCCACGGCGCTGACCGGGCGCTTGCCCGCCTCGATCACGTCAAAGCGAACCTTGGCATTGTGGGAAAGAAGCGCCCCGCGCCAGCGCCGGGGGCGGAAGGCGCTGATCGGCGTCAGCGCTAGCAGGCGCGCGTCGATGGGCAGGATCGGCCCATGGGCAGACAGATTATAAGCAGTGCTGCCAGCAGGTGTGGCCACCAGCGCGCCGTCGCAGAGAAGTTCCTCGAGCCGCACCTTGCCGTCGATGGAAATGCGCAGCTTCGCTGTCTGCCGCGTTTCCCGCAGCAGCGAAACCTCGTTGATGGCGAGGCCCTTGTGCGTATTGCCGTTCACGTCCAGCGCCTTCATGGCGAGAGGATGTATGACGGCGGTTTCCGCCTTGGCGAGCCGCGCGGGCAGGTCGTTTTCTTCGAGGATGTTCATCAGAAAGCCAACCGTGCCCCGATTGATGCCATAGATGGGCAGGTTCACGTCCAGCGTTTCGTGCAGGGTCTGCAGCATGAAACCGTCACCGCCGATGGCGACGATGACATCCGCCGCGGCGAGGTCGCAGTCTCCATAGCGGGCGGTGAGATCCTTCAGCGTGGTTTGGGCTTCAGGGGTCTCGCTCGCGCGGAAGGCAATCTTTTCAAACGCCATGGGGCATCCTCTAGGGAATCGTATGGGGCGGCACGCGGGGGTCGCGGGCTTTGGCTACAGTATAATTCGCATTTCCCCCAGCGCCACCCGCGCTTGTTCTTTCGTTCCCGCAAGGTCAATATGGCCGACAACGGAAATGCGAGGGGGTTCACTATGCGCAAACAGATTCTGACAGTGGTTCTGGGCACGATGATGATGGCGGGCGCTGCCGCGGCGGAAGATCGGCACGAGGGCTACTATTACCCGGAAGTCCAGACCCGCGAGACCTATGTCGCCCGGGCGCAGACCTTGCCCGCCGCCGACCGCGAGGCGCGGCTGGCCTTTGTTACGCAATTGACGATCTCCCAGTCGACTTCGCCTTATCCGCCGCAATACGCGATTTTCGCCAAGGGCTCCGATGCCCAGAAGCTGATCATCACCGCCCTCGACGACGATGTCTTCGCGACGCTCTATCGCGCGCGGGGTGTCATGGCGCAGATGTCGGCATACGCCCGCACCACCGAGTTCTTTCAGGAACACGGGGTGGACGATCTTTTCACCTTCTATGATCTCTTGAAGCTGCTCGGCTTTACTCAGATCACCATCACCGACGGCGAAAGCTGGGCGCACCAGATCACTATTGAATAGGTGAGGCGGGTCTAACCGCCCGTATGGGACATGTGGCGGGCCAGGGTGCCCGTCATTTCACCATCCTTGACCGCAAAATCATGACCGCGCGGCTTGCGCGCGATGGCATCGTCGATGGCGTAATGCAGCGCGTCGTCACTTTCCGACGCGCGCAAGGGCCCGCGCAGGTCAGCTGAGCCTTCTTGGCCCAGGCACGTATAGATCTCGCCGGTGCAGGTCACCCGCACCCGGTTGCACCCTTCGCAGAAATTATGCGTGAGCGGCGTGATGAAGCCGAGCCGTCCGCCGGTCTCTCCCACCCGAACGTATCGCGCCGGCCCGCCCGTGCGGTCGGGCAGATCCGCCAGTGTCCACCGCCGTTCCAGCGTCTCGCGCACTTCTGACAGGGGCAAGTAACTGTCCATGCGGTTCTCGCCCGTCTCGCCCATGGGCATGACCTCGATGAGGGTGAAATCCATGCCAAGCCCATGCGCCCATTCGATCATCGAGGGGAGCTCCGCGTCGTTGATGCCTTTGAGGGCGACCGTATTGATTTTCACGTGAAGCCCCGCGTTGCGTGCGGCCTCCATCCCCGCCAGGACCTGGGGCAGGGCGCCGCGCCGCGTCACGGCAGCAAAGTTTTCTTCGTCCAGCGTATCGAGCGACACATTGATGCGCTTGATCCCGGCGTCCGCGAGGGCCCTGGCATATTTCGCAAGCTGGCTACCATTTGTGGTGAGCGTGAGCTCCTCAAGCGTGCCCTCGTGCACATGCGCGCCCAGGGCCTCGATCAATTGCATGATCCCGCGCCGCACCAGCGGCTCACCGCCGGTCAGGCGAATTTTGCGCACCCCGCGCGCGATAAAGGCATCGCTCAGCCGCGCAAGTTCTTCCAGCGTCAACAGTTCCTTCTTGGGCAGAAAGGTCATCTGCTCCGCCATGCAATAGGTGCAGCGGAAATCGCAGCGATCCGTCACCGACAGACGCAAGTAGGTGATTGTCCGCCCGAAAGGGTCAGTCAAAGCCGGCGTCGATGTCGTGGTCGTCAGAGTCATGTACATATCCTAACGCCTAAGGGGCGGTGCATCCACAATTGCGCAGCGACATTAGAGCCCCTAGGGTTTGAAGGGTTACGTCACCTTCGGGGAATATCATGAGCGCCACTCATCTTCTTGCCATTGATCAAGGCACTACCAGCTCCCGCGCAATTGTGTTCGATGCCGAAGGCCGCCCAAAGGCTACACATCAGATCGAAATCGGGCAGCATTATCCCGCAGACGGCTGGGTTGAGCATGACCCGATGGAAATTTACGAGACGACGGCGACCTGCATTCGCCGAGCGGTAAACGACGTTGGTCTGATGGGTGGGGACATCCGTGCGGCGGGAATCACCAATCAGCGGGAAACCATCGTCCTGTGGGACCGGAAAACCGGCGAACCGCTTCACCGTGCCATCGTCTGGCAGGACCGGCGTACCGCCGACATGTGCGCACAGCTGAAACATGATGGGCGCGAGAAAGTAGTGCAGGCCAAGACCGGGCTTTTGCTTGATCCTTATTTCTCGGGCACCAAACTGGCGTGGCTGCTCGACCACGTAGAGGGCGCCCGCGCCCGTGCGGAAAAGGGCGAGCTTGCCGCCGGGACGATCGATTGCTGGCTGCTCTGGAAACTGACCGACGGTGAGGTGCACGCGACCGACGCGACCAATGCCTCGCGCACCATGCTGTTCAATATTCATGAGCAGGATTGGGATGATGAGATTCTCAGTTGGTTCCGCATTCCGCGCTCGCTTCTGCCAAAGGTAAAGGATTGCGACGCACACTTCGGTTCGCTGAGGAAGGATATTCTGGGTACGGAGGTTCCGCTTATTGGTGCGGCGGGGGATCAGCAAGCCGCCTCCATCGGGCAAGCCTGTTTTGAACCGGGCATGCTTAAATCTACTTACGGGACGGGTTGTTTCGCCTTGCTGAATACGGGCGAAACATGCGCGACCTCCAAGAACAAATTGCTGTCCACTATTGCCTATCGGCTGGGTGGGGAAACCTCATACGCCGTCGAAGGCAGTATTTTCGTTGCGGGTTCCGCGGTGAAATGGTTGCGCGACAAGGCGGACCTCGTGGGCTCAGCCGCTGAGACCGAAGCGCTAGCCTCAACCGCGCAGGACAAGGATCAGGTCTATATGGTCACGGCCTTTACGGGGCTCGGCGCGCCCTATTGGGACCCGCACGCGCGCGGCGCGATTATCGGCATGACGCTCGATACGGGGAAGCCGGAACTGGTGCGCGCGGCGCTGGATGCCGTTTGCTACCAGACGCGCGATCTCATGAATGCCATGACCGCCGATGGCGGCGAAGCGCCAACGGCCTTGCGGGTCGATGGGGGCATGGTCGCCAACAATTGGTTCTTGCAGCGCCTGGCTGATCTTACGGGCTTGCGCGTGGACCGGCCCGAGGTGACGGAAACGACAGCGCTTGGCGCGGCTTATCTCGCGGGGCTCGGGGCAGGGCTTTACAAAAGCACCGACGATCTTGCCGCCAAGTGGGCGCTTGATGCGGCGTTCGAGCCGCGCATGTCAGGCGATGATCGCGATCGCCGCTATGAGGGCTGGTGTCAGGCGGTCGCGCGCATTCGCACCGCGGGCTAGGAGAAAGTGCGGAGTTCGCCTACGCATTGGTCCGCGCTTTTTCCTTGCCATTCCGTGGGGGTAGGGGCAACCTCTGACGAATTGTCAGCAAAGAACAGACAACGAGGGAACGAACCATCTGAATGGCCCACGCTTGTTATAGGGCCCGCGTACGAGGTGATATGACCAACGAACCTGAGATCTCCGCCGACACCCCCGTTCGGGGGAGCCGCCGCAAGGAAGAAAGCCGCCGCCGCTTGCTCGACGCTGCGCGGGAGCTTTTCGTGCAGAAGGGCTATCACGACACCCGCCCGCAGGACATTGCCAAGCTTGCCGGCGTGGGGCATGGGACGTTCTATCTCCACTTCGCTGACAAAAAGGCCTGCTTCCTCGCCTTCGTGGACGAGGCGCGGGACGAAGTAACCGAAGCGGCTATGACCCGCACCGAAGGGGTCACTGATCTTGAAGGCCAGGTGCGCGGCATTATCGAAGCGGTGTTCGATTATGGCGAAGCCCACCCGGGCATCTTCGAGGCGGCCATGACCGATCCGGGCCTTCTGACCTCGAATGACACAGATGGCCGCGAAGCCAATGTGCTGGAACAATGGGGGGACTTCTGGGGCGAAATCATTGCCGCCCATAAGGAGAAAGGCACCATCCCGGCCGATATCGATGCCGAGCTTGCGGGCCAGGCCGTGGTGGGCATGTTGCGTCAGACGGGGATCGTCGCCCGGCGGCGGGATATGGCCCGCGACCGGTTAACGGATGCACTGGTGAGATTACTTTTGCAGGGGCTTGGCGCGCGCTGACCCTTGCCCGCCCGCACCGGTCAGGCGACTACAGAGCCTGATTGCGCCGCGTGAGACGGCCCAAGAAATACAGCAAAAAGAACCCAGCGGCGATTGCGCCCCACGGGTCCCAAAAGGGGATCCATCCCAAAAGTATAAGCCACGCGTGCCAAAGCCCGCTCATAGCTTCATAGAAGTCCATCGTCCGCCAACTCCCAGGGTTCAAGCATCACAACTCGTGTGCTTTTCACCTAATGCGGTGCAAAGTTTGCGCCTATTCCCCTAACGGTTGGTAACGGGCGGGGGGTGACTTTTCTCTATTTGGTTAAAAATTGGTCCAAACCTGAGCGAATCGGTCGGGTATAGGGGATCGCCTGCCGTAAATAATGTTTCGAGACAAGAATTGACCGCGCTCGGGGATTAATAGATTATTAACGAAACGCCAGAAGTGGCGGATTTATGCCGTTAATCGACGGGCACCGGGGGTTGTGGACGCCGCCGCGATTGCTGGTGTCGTGGTTGGTTGCGCAACAGTAGGGAGTATCGGGCGGTTTTCGCGTGCCGTCCGCCATCAGGGGTTATTCGCGCGGGGCTGCGCTCGGCAATGACCGAGGGCAAGAAATGAGGGGGAAGGTGACGAAAGCAGGCAAGCCCATTCTGGCTGGACCTCTTCGTACAGGGCGCGCCGTGTCTGGCGCGCTTAAGGTATTCGTGCTGCCGAATCTGGTGGCCGCTGCCGCGACGTTGGTCTTTTTGTCCACGCTCCACACAATTCCGGCGCAAGCCCAGGTCCCCGACGATGTGCGCAGCACGATCGAGGGCATGGGCAACGTGCCGCGCTGGGTTCCGCCTCAGCGTGAGGGGGAGCTGCCAGCCATCGAAGTGCCGACGACCCGCACCACTGTTCCTCCGGGGGCGGAAGAAATTCTGTTTACGCCGTCTCGCATCGTCGTGACCGGGGCGACCGCGTTCAGCGATGCCGACCTTGCCGCGCTGACCGCGCCCTATACCTCCCGCGAAGTGGCCCTGTCGGAACTCTATGGCCTTGCCGCAGAAATTCAGACCACCTATCGCCAGCGAGGGTTTCTGCTGACCCGTGCGCTTGTTCCTGCGCAACGTGTTGAAGGCGGCGAGTTCCGCATCGAAGTGATCGAGGGCTTTTTTGAAGATGTTTTCGTTGTGGGCGACATTGGCCCCTCGAAATGGCAGGTCGAACAATACGTCGAGAACCTGATCGACATGCGCCCCGTGCGCACGCAAGACATCGAACGCTATCTTCTGTTGTCGAATGATCTGCCCGGCATTCAGGCCGTGGCCGTGATCCGCCCGGGCACAAGCAGCCCCGGCGCCGCGCAATTGGTGGTCGAGGTCGAACGCGACCCCTTCGAGGGTTATGTGTCGGCCAACAATCGGGGCTCGCCCTATGCCGGTCCCTGGGCCGGCGCCCTGGGTCTTAGCGCCAGCGGCTTTGCCCCTTATGGTGACCGGACGGAGATCCTTTACTACCGCACGTTTGACGGGCGCGATGAGGTGCTGGACAACAACAACAACATTCTCATCAACCAATTGCCGATGGAGCAATGGTACGGGCGCATCTCCTATGAGGCGCATCTGTTTGACGAAGGCATGAACCTTCTGCTCAGCGCGACTCAAACGCTCAGCCATCCCGGTTACACATTGGCGCCGCTTGATTTGAAGACGCGGGTCGATCGTTATACCGCCGAAGTCAGCTATCCCTTCCTGCGCACACGTGCCCGGTCGATCTATGGCCATGCGTCGCTGATGCACTCCATGGAGCGGTCCACGGCGGCGGGAACACCCATTGGACGGGATCGTTTGACGGTGCTCGAGTTGGGCGTCAGCGCCGACATTGATGGCGTTCTGCCAGGGTGGCTCATGCCCTTTGACGGGGTGGGGGACGCACAGACCCACGGCGAAATAAGTATTCGTCAAGGTCTGCCGCTTTTTGGCGCGACGAGCGATGACTATGAATTCAAGTCACGGCTGGAAGGCACGGCGCAGTTCACCACCGTTCAGGCACGGCTGGAGCGGACGCAAAGTGTGGCCAACCGCATCGATCTCTACGTGGCGGCGAAGGGGCAATATGCCTTTGACACGCTGTTGAGCCCCGAGGAGTTCCGCCTCGGCGGTGATGAGTTTGGTCGCGGCTATAATCCGTCGGAGATCTCCGGGGAACATGGCGTCGGTGCGACGGTCGAGCTGCGCTACAACGACCGGCCGGGTTGGGGCTTTCTGGAAGCATATGAAGCGTATGCCTTCTATGACTACGGCATGGTGTGGAACGAAGACGAAGGTTTTCCTGTGCGATCCGATCTTGCTTCGGCGGGTATCGGCCTCCGCGCGGAAGTGGGCGACAACACCTATGTCGATATGGAACTTGCTCGCACGCTGACCAGGATTGTCGGCAGTCGCAACACACCGGAAGACACGACACGTCTTTTGGTGCGCGCGACGTTGCAGTTCTAGCGTGATGGCCATGGAAAAACAGGCGAAAGATCAGGGCAACAGCATGATCAACAAAGCAACGGCAGACAAAGCGGAAACCTGGGCGGCGCGCCCGGTGCCTGCCTTGCGCGGGCGGCTTTTGCGCGGCACGGCGCTGGGCGCCACACTGCTGGTATTCGCCGCGGCTCAGGTGCCGCAACCGGTTCACGCGAACCCCGAAGGGGGCACCGTCGTTTCGGGTGACGCGACGATCAATCCCATCGACGGGGGCACCCTCGATATCGATCAGAACTCGGGCCGCATCATTATTGATTGGGACAGTTTTTCCATCGGTGCGGATGAAACCGTCAGTTTCAATCAGCCCGATTCCGGCGCCATTGCCCTGAACCGCGTAACGGGTCTGGATACGTCTTTCATTGACGGGGCATTGAATGCTGACGGCTATGTTTTCATCGTCAACGGGAACGGCATCATCTTTGGCGCCAGCGCCATGGTGGACGTGGGCGGGCTTGTTGCCACGACCGCGGACATCACCAATGAAAATTTCCTGGCCGGCAATTTCAACTTTGATATTGCCAGCGCCAATCCGTCGGCGATGGTTGCCAACTACGGCTCCATCACCGTGGCGGACGCGGGGCTTGCCGCGCTTGTGGCGCCGACCGTGCGCAACAGCGGTGTCATTGCCGCGCGTCTTGGGACCGTGGGCCTTGCCGGTGCGCAGACCTTCACGCTGGACTTCTATGGCGACGGGCTTTTCTCCTTCGATACCGGCGCGACCGTTAACACGGCCGCTGCCGACGGCGGGGCGTTGGTTGAAAACTCCGGCCTGATATCGGCCGGCGGCGGGCATATTCTTCTCACCGCGCGGGGCGCCGAGGACATTATCAACAACGCCATCAATATGGACGGCGTGATCGAGGCCCGCACGGTTGGCCTCGACGGCGGCACAATTGTTCTTTCGGGCGGCGATGCGGGGCTGGTTTCCGTCGCCGGGACCATGGACGTTAGCGGCGACGACGCGGGCGAAAGCGGCGGCTCGATCGACATCACGGGCGCTGACATCGTTATCGCGTCGGGTTCGACCCTTGATGCCAGTGCTGACATCAGCGGCGACGGTGGATCTGTAGTTCTCTTTGCCGAAGGCAGCACGGATTACCAAGGCGCGATTGTTGGGCGCGGCGGCGCGGAAAGTGGTGATGGCGGCTTTGCCGAAGTGTCCGGCAGGGACACGGTCAATCTGGGTGCGGGCGTCGACCTCGGCGCGTCGAATGGCCAGGCCGGTACACTCCTCATCGACCCCACTGATCTCGTCATCAACGATGGTAGCGGTTATGAGGCGACACTCGATACCGGTACCGGAATTGAAATCTTCGTCGACAATGACATTACGATCAATGACAGCATCGACGGCTCCACCGCGACCACATCGGGCGGCGGCATTGCGATCTCTTCCGGCCGGTCGACCAGCATCAGCGGCGGCGTGACCATTGCCACCAATGATGGTGACATCAACATTCTGGTGAATGACGACAGTTATGGGCAGCTGATCGCTGACCGCGATGTCGGAACGGCGACCTTCACGAACAACGGAATTATCGATTCCAACGGTGGCACCGTCGGCATCGGTAACGGCAACTTCAGCGCAACGGCCACGGTCGACATGGCGCTCGGTTCGGTCTCTTCGGGTGGCGGCGCGATCAATGTGAACAACACCGCAGGCGATGTGGTGATCAACACCGGCACGCTCAATGGCGAAGGCGGCAACATCACGGTCACCTCGACAGGCGACATCACCGTGGGTGACAGCGCAGCAACCGCCATTGATGCGAGCGCGGGCGGCGATGTCTGGCTCGACGCGGGCGGTGACCTCATCAGCGGGGACGGCGTGATCCATATGGGCGGTGGTACGCTGACGCTGGATGCCGATGGGGAAGTGGGCCTCGGAGTTGCTGCCATTCAAACTTCCGGTACCTTCACGATTGAAGGCACGGCAGGTACTGGCCATTGGTATGTGTCGAATGGCGGCGGCGGTACGCTGACGGTTGGCGATATCTCCGCGACCTCGGGCTACATCGATCTCTTTAATATCGGGGATGACGTCATCTCCGGTACGCTGACGGCTGATACGCTGGTCTATCTTGTTGGGATCGGCGGCACGATAACGGGTGACATTTCCGCGGATGAAGTGAACCTGACGTTTGGCGCGCTGGATGTGCAATCGACCGTTACGGCAACAGACATCTATATTCTTTCCCCGTTTGCAAACAACAGCATTAGCCTGAACGGGACCGCCTCGCTCGACCTGACCAATGCCGAGCTCGCGCTTTTGAACGCGACGGGCACGCTCACCATCGGCAATTTGGATACCGATGATGTGTTTGTCGGTGCGGGAACCGATATCAGCGGCGAAGCCTATGACCTCTTTTTGACGACAGGTGTCAGCATCACGTTCGATGACGCCGGGACCGCCCTGACCGCAGACAGCGGACAGAACATCGAGCTTGCGAGCGGCAGCATCGTCGGCGGTGGCACAAATGCGGACATTGCTTTTACGGGCGCTGGGACCGGCACCTTGGTCGGCACGGCGACCAGCAGCGACGTAGTTCTGTTGACCAGCGAGGTCGATGATGTCGACCTCGGCGCGGACGGCGCGATTACCCTGACAAATTCGACCAGCGGCACGCTGACGGTCAGCCAGATGGTTGCGACGAACGGCGCGATCAATGTGGACAATACGGGCGACCTCGTCATTCATACCGGCACCATCAATGGTGGCGGGTCGGGCATTACGGTCACCTCCACCGGCGACATCACCGTGGGTGACGGCGCCGGCATGGCAATTGACGCCCTGGACGGCGATGACGTCTGGCTGGACGCGGGCGCAGACATCGTCGACGGCGGTGGTGTGATCGCCATGAACGGCGGCACGCTGACGCTGGATGCGCAAACCAGTGTGGGCGGAAGCGGCGCGGCAATTGAGACATCCGGCACTTTCACTCTGATGGGTTCCAACAGCGATGGCGACTTTTATGTCGACAGCTCCGGCGGCACACTGACCGTTGGCAATGTGACGGCGGCGGGGGTTGGCAGCGTCGGCAATCTGGGTATCACCAATGCAGACGGTGATATTGATGTCACCGGAACCGTCATCGCCGACCGGGATGCGACATTCGACGCGGGCTCCGGCACCTTCTCCAACTCCGGCACGATCACAGCGAATGTAGGTGGGGGCGCCACGGACAGTGGTGATTTTACGCTCATCGCCGACGCCGTCGACATCGGCGCGACCATCATGGCTGAAAACATTGACCTGCGGCCCTCTACTGCGGGGACCAGCATTGGTCTGGGGTCGGCAAGCGGTGACTTCAATCTCACGGACGCCGAAATCCAGAATTTGGCTTTCGACAATGTTGTGACGGGCCAGCTCCACATAGGGTCCACGTCCTCGGGTAACATCACCGTTGGCGATACGGAAACCATTTTCTTCGCCTCGGTCATCAATGACGTGACCGTCGAAGGCGCGACGCTAACGTTCTCGGACTCAAATGTTGGTTTCAACAACGGCACCGGTTCGACCATGACGTTGAACTTGACCGACTCGATTGATGGCGGCGGTTCGACGGCAGATATTCTGCACGGTGCCGGTGGAGGCACTGCTGGCGGGGAACTGAACATCGACGCGGGCGGATCGGTAATGCTTGCGACCGATGCGGATCTCGCGCTTGCGGGCACCTCTACCGGTGACTTCACGCTCAACAACACCGGCACGCTCAACGTTGATGAGCTGGATGCGGCGGCGATTGATCTGAACGCGACTGACGATATTACGATCGAAACCGGCACCATCGTCGCCGGCGGCGATGTGGCGATCACATCGTCGGCTACCATTACTGTGGGCGATGGCGCGGGCACCGCGATTGACGCGAGCGGCGGCGTTTATGATGTGGCGCTTGATGCGGGTGAAGACATCGTGGATGGCGGCGGTGTGATTGCCATGAATGGCGGCACGCTGAACCTCGATGCGGACGGGACCGTTGGCAGCAGCGGCGCGGCCATTGAAACCTCCGGTAGCTACTTTTTGACCGGCAGCGTTGATGACGGTGATTTCTATGTTGAGAACACCGGGTCCACGCTAACTGTGGGTAACATTACGGTTGCCGGCGCGGGCAGCCTCGGCAATCTCGAAATTGCCAGCAATGGCGACATCGATGTGACGGGAACGGTGCTTGCTGACAACGATGCCTATATTGATGCAGGAACCGCTACAGTGACGGTATCGGGCACAGTGTCGGCTAATGTGGGCGGTGTGGCGACTACGAATGGTGATCTTGCTTTCCGCGCGGGGTTACTGGAAACGACCGGCGAACTTTCGGGCCGGGATGTCACGCTGATTGTTGATGATGTCGACATCGGTGCTACGATTTCGGCATCGTCGGACATCTATTTCGAACAACTCAGCGATGGCCGGGACATTGCGTTGAATGATCCGACCGGTTCGACGCTCAATGTCACGAATACCGAACTCAATTATCTGTCGACCACTGGCACCGTCTCCTTTGGCCGTGTCAACGGTGGGGACATTTATGCGGGTGGTGACGGCGCAGTTGACGTGACCGGCGCGTCATGGGGAACGGCCTCGCTCTTTACCGACGGCACGATCTATCTCACCGGCGGGGTCGAGACGCAGGACACGAACCTCACGTTGGACGGCGATGTCGTCCTGACCGGCAGCTCGGTGATCGACACTGAAAATGCCGGGAACGGCGGCAATGTGCTTGTGACCGGTACCATCGAAGGCACGACCACTGGGACCGAAGCGCTTACCATCGCGGCGGGCACCGGCAACGTTACCTTCGATGATATGGCCGGCCAGTCGGTGGAACTCGGCAATCTCGGCCTTTCGGGGAACAACATTACCGTCACCGATATCGCCACCGATGGTTCGCAAACCTATACGGCCACGGGCGAGGTGACCTTTGGCTCCAGCTACTACACCAACGGCAATACGTTTGATCTCTCCGGCGGGCTCACGCTCGCCGATGACGTGCTGGTGGACACTACCAATGGCGCAACCGGTGCGAACATCACCATCGATGATGTGACAGGCGACGGCCACACGCTCACGCTTAACGCGGGCAACAATGGCAATATCGCCGTCGGCACCTGGATCAACTCCGGCGCCTATGACGGCATGGGTACGCTGAATATTACCGACTCTGGGATGACCACGTTCTCCGGCACGGTCAGCGGCGACACCTTCCATGTTTCAGACTCAACGACGTCAGTCTCGCTGCTTGGCGATGTGGATCTGCAATCGCTTCTGTTCGATACAGGTCCCTATGACGTGATCATCACCGGGTCCAGCGTCTTCCTCGTGGATGAGGTTGTTTTCAACAACACCGGCGATGTGACGCTGGGCGATAACACCGGCGACGTCTTCGTCTTTACGGGCGGGGTGGACGCGCAAAACGGCGGCGTCATTGTTTCAGGAAACTTCTCCTTCAGCGGCACGGGGCTTGTAGCCTCGTCGCTCTCGCTGATGGGCGATACGACGCTCACAACCGACGCGACCATGTTGCTGGGCGATGTTTTCGGCAATGGCTATACGCTTAATCTTGATGGGGAGACGACGGGCGACATTACGCTGGCCACGTTCCAGAACACGGTTGGGACGGGGCAGCTTCACCTGATCAACTCCGACGAATTCTTGGCAACGGGCGCGGTCACGGCTGACACAGTGGATATCGACACGGCGCAGACAAGCGTGATCTTCCAAGGGTTGGTAACAGCGAACAACCTGATCGTCGGCGCGGGCAATTACCTGATGTCGCTGGTGGGCGGCACGGACATCACGAATTTTGTCACCTTCCTGAATACGGGTGGGGTGCAGATCGGTGATGAAGATACCGATGTCAGCCTCTTTAGTGGCGGCTTCCAGTCCACGGCGTCGGAAACAACGCTTGCTGGCGTGGTCCGTACCGAAGGCGGCGCAGTCACGCTCGACGATGTAATCCTTGCCGACAACACGACCCTTCAAACAAGTTACAACACGCCAGCGGGCGCCAATGTAATGATCCTCGGCACCGTGGATAGCGCGCCCCTGTCGAACTATGACTTCGATATTTTGAGCGGGACGGCGGGAAGCACCACTATTGTCGGCAATGTGGGCGACACGGACGAGCTCGGGGCGTTCTATGTCTATGGCAGCGACATCAATCTGCATGACGTCTCGACGGCCGGCGAGCAGAGCTATGAAACCGCCGGCGGGTCGGGCGATATTCAGTTCAACAGCACGTATCAGACCCAGGGCGCGGATATCACGACGCTGGGCAATCTGATCGTTGCTGACAATGCGACCATGGATACAACGTGGGGCGGGGCTTACCAGACCGGCAACATCTGGCTGCGCAATACCTCAAACGACATCACGTTCAATCAGGCGAACGGCACGCTGACCTTGATCAGTGGCGGGTCGACCATTGTCGAGGCAACGATTGCGGGCCTGATCAACGAATTCAATTCTCTGACGGTCTGGGCGCGGGAAAACGTGACGTTATTCGGCGGCACTCTGGGCGAGGATCTTGAGGTTCATGCTGGCGCCTTCGATGGCGATCTTGAGCATACGCCAAATGGCAACATCACCTTCAACAACACGACGACGGTCATTGATACGGCAACCATGACGGCGACGGGCGACATCGAATTCCTGGGTGAATTCAATGTTTACTCGTTGATCATGCAGCTCAACGGACATGCGCAATCCTATGTCTTCTCACCGGTGAACATTGGCGACAATTTCTCCATCGGTGGCTTGACCATCGGCATGGGGACGATTGACCTCGTGGGCTCGATCCGGGGCGTGGACTCCGACCAGGCGGCCTCCTTTGGCCTGCAATTGGAACAGGAACGGCGAGACGACCTCTTGTTCAACTCATGTATTGTCGAGGTGGGCTGTCTAAACTTTGACCCCTCGGCGATCATCATTCCGGTGTTTGACCCGGTGATCTATCTGTATGAGCGCGAAGGCACCGATTCGGAGCTGCGCTATTCCGATCTTCCCAATACGGAAATCTGGTACCGCCTCGGTGGCGCGCCCGACATCTGGGAAGAACGTCTTGGGGAAAGCGAGGAACGGCGTCGTAACCGCGAGGGCGGGGACGACGAGGGTTCGCAAGAGGAGAACGGGCAATGAGTAATTTCCGATCTCTGAAAGCCTTTGCGGCGCTGACAGGTTTTGTCGCGCTTGCCGCTTGCGGCGCGCCCGCGGGCATGTTGGGCGTTAATCCGGGCGCCGGTGTCGTCACCCAAAGCAATGTTTTTCCCGTTGGCGAAAACGCCGTGGGCGAGAGCTGCCGGGCGCAGGAAGACGGGCGCCTGGATGAAAGCGGTCTTGGCGAACGGACGGTTGCTGTTTACTGCGGCGAATGGCGCTCGCCGTCGGGCCGTGTCATCGAATTGAGTGCCGAGGAAGCAGGCGGTGGTCTCGACACCGTTGCGCAGTCGGGCGCCTGGCGCACCGAATTGGGCCGCACCATGCGCTGTAATGCGCCCACAACAGGCCGCATGTTCGGCGGCAGTCATGACGCCCGCTACATGTCGTGTCAGCTTGCGCAAGGGGGCTGGCCCGCCGTGGCCATCGCCACCGAAGTGGACGGCCGTTATTTTGTTATGGACGGTATCCCCGCGGCGACCGGCGTGATGGAACAGGCCGCCGCCGTAATGGCCGGGCTCGAGGCACGCGGCAGCGTGGCCTCCAGCGGGTCTTCGGTCAGCTCCCAGGAAGTCGAAGCCATGATGGGCGGACAGCTTTTCGGTGCTGATGACCGTTTCCGCGATGAACGGCTGTTGCGCGTTGCGCAGTACTACAACGCCGTGCGGGACTATCCGACCTCGGAACAAAAATACCGTGACCTGCTTGAGCTGCGCCAGCAGTTCCTAGCGCCAGATCATCCGGGGCTGGCTGAACCCATGTTGGGTATCGGGCTACAGCTTTCCAACCAGCAGCGCTTTGTGGAATCCGCCACCATGTTCGATGCGGCCCAACCTCTTGCGGCGGCAAGTTATGACGCATTGGTGGAGCCACGTTATTATCTTTATCGCGGCATGGACCGCGGCAACCGCGGGGATTGCACGGGCGGGCTCGACTACATTCGCCTTGCGGGCGAAAGCCTGACCGAGATCGCCGATGAAGGCGGTTGGAGCGGTGAGGACGCCGTTCTGGTGGGGGCGGGGTCTGGCGCGCCGATTGAACTCGCACTCTCAAAGCTTCTCGAAGCGCGCCTCTTGTTCTGCCTTAGCCGTATTCGCGAAGGCGAAGCGGCGCTCAACGACGGCTACTCCCTGTTGCGGGTGAATGAGCTTGCGCCCGCCCATTGGCGCAGCTTCTTTGAATCCGAACGGGCCAGCATGATGGCCGACCTCCGCCGCGAAGGGGCGGGCGAGTCCGGCTATCAAACCGCCATTACGGAACGCCAGGAAATCTTTACCGCCTCGCGGCCCGAAGCCATCGACCTTCTGCACTTGGGCGATCTTCAGGTTGAACGTGGCGATGTGACCCGCGCTTTGGTGCTCTATCGTCAAGCGGTTGAGATACTGCTCGACCAGGGCAATGGCGTGCGCGCGCCGCAAATCTGGACCTATCTGCAGGTGCTTCAACAGATGGGCGAAGAACGCCCCGCGCAGCGGAGTGAGCTCTATTCGGAAATGTTCGCTGCCGGGCAGCTCATCCAGACGCCGCTGACGGCGCAGACCATTCAATCCACCGCCGTCCGGCTTGCCTCGGGTGATCAGGAAGTCAGTGGCCTGATCCGCGAGCTGCAGGACGTGGAAGCGGATATTTTTGAGGTTGGCCAGCGGCTCGATATCGAAACCACGCGCCCCGAGGGCTATCGCGACAGTCGCCTGATCCAGCAACTCAATGCCGAACGCGAGGACCTGCAGGCGCAGCACGCGGACCTCGAACGTGCTGTGCAGTCCGCTGCGCCGACCTATAACCAGCTGCTGCAGCGGCCGGTGGGGATCGACCGGGTGGAAGACGCGCTGCGACCGGGCGAGGCCATTGTGCAGGTTCTGCCGGGCTTTTCGCAGAGCATCATTTTCTTCATTACGTCCGAGGGTATTCGCCCCGTCACCATTGAGGTGGGCGAGGAAGAATTCCAGCGTGCGGTGACGGAGCTGCGGCTTGGCCTTGTGCCGAACGATGACGGCCGCCTGAACCGCTATGACACGCGGCTGGCCCATGCCATCTACCGCACGGTGCTGGGCGAATTCGATAGTGAGCTGAACGGCGTGACGCACCTCGTGACCGTGCCGGGTGGTTCGCTGACCAGCTTGCCCTTCGGCATTCTGGTGCGGCAGCCGAGCGCCCCCGTGGCGGACTTTGACTACCGCGACGTCGCCTTTCTGGCGCGGGACATGAGCGTCAGCTTGCTTCCCTCCGTGCGGTCCTTTGCCGACATGCGCGAGCTTGTGGGCGAAAGCCGCGCGCCGCGACCCTTCATCGGCTTTGCGGATTTTCAGCCGCACCAGGATGATGGGCGGACGATTGCAGACAGCTGTCAGGCACAACAATTGGCGCTTCAGCAAAGCGCCGCGCCGCTTCCTGAATCCGCTCACGAGATTTCCGTGGCCGCGCAGTCCTTTGGCGCGCGCAATGCGCCGCTGATCACGGGCAATGCCTTTACTGAAACGGCGGTGGAAACGGCGGACCTTTCGGACTACCGCGTAGTCTATTTCGCGACCCACGGCCTTCTGCCGACGGACCTGGAATGCGAGCTGCAACCGGCGCTGCTGACCTCGGTCGGCACAGGCGACAATCCCGGGGACGGCTTCCTGACGGCAAGCGAGATCTTGAACCTGCGACTCGATGCGGACCTGATTGTCCTGTCAGCCTGTAATACGGGCGGCGGCGACGGGCAGGGCGGTGAAAGCCTTTCGGGCCTTGCGCGGAGCTTCTTCTATGCCGGTGCGCGGGCGATGCTCGTTTCCCACTGGTTCGTGGAATCGGACGCCACCGTGCGCACCATGACCGGCATGTTTGATGAGCTTGGGCGGCAGCAAGGTATAGGAACCGCCGAGGCCCTCCAGCGCGCGCAGATGGAAATCCTCAACGACGCGGGCGGCGAGCTGCCGATCTATTGGTCTCACCCGCTCTATTGGGGGGCCTTCTCGCTGGTGGGCGATGGGGAACGGACCATCCTGCCGGGTGCTTCCGCCTAAACGCGTTTCCGCGTGAGTATTACTTGGATGTCAGCACGATGCGTGTGCCGGTTTCGCCGGACTGCAGGCGCTCGAAATGATAGCGGGCCAAGGGGTCGTCCGGGTACTGATCGGCGAATGCTTTGAAGCCATCCAGCGCCTTGGGACTGCCCTCGCGGATCATCTCATAGAGCTCGCAATATTTCTGGATACGTTTGCTGCCTACGTCATCGGCATGTAGCGGTTCAAAACAGGGGATGGCTTCGTCCTTGCCCACCAGCACAATGTCGCCCACGGGGCGGAAGTGGGCGTTGTGGGTCAGTTTGCGCGTCTCATCGCTCACCAGAATATGCGTGCCGAACTGTTTGTTCGCGCCTTCCATGCGGGAAGCCGCATTCACCACATCGCCCAACGCCGTATAATCAAAGCGTTGCCGCCCGCCAAAGTTCCCCACAATGGCCTGACCCGTATGGACGCCGATGCGGGTGATGCCCACCGGCACGTCTTTGGCGCGCCATTCTTCGCTGAATTTGTTTGAAAACTCGTCGAACTCCAGCGCGCAGGCAACGGTGCGGTCCGGGTCGTCATCGTGGGCTTCGGGCGCGCCGAAAAAGCTCATGATGCCGTCGCCAATGAATTTGTCGATGGTGCCGCCGTGTTTCAGGATGATGTCCCCCGCGCCGTCCAGATAGGCGTTGATGACATCGGCAAGTTCCGACGGCGTCAGTTTTTCCGACATGGAGGTAAAACCGGCGAGGTCGGAGAACATGAACGTCACTTCCCGCCGTTCGCCGCCCAGCACTAGTGCGTCGGGGTTCTTGTCGAGGCGCGCCACGACGGCGGGGGCGATATAGCGGGAGAAGGCGCTGCGGATATAGGCGCGTTTTGCCCTTTCCTGGCGCCCCACGAAGACATTTCCCAATGAAGCCGCGAGCAGCAGAGAAAAGCCGGGCATGAGTGCTGGCAGCATGATCAAATGGGCATAATAGGCCCACACCACCAATGCCAGATAGCCGCCAACGATCCCGATGCCGATGGTAACTTTCGTCCAAAGGGGCCATTGCGGAATGGCGATGGTCACGCCAATGCCAGCCAGAATGAGCAATATCACGGCACGCGCGATGTCGGGTGTCTCGATAATACGCCGCCCGTCAAGCAATTGGCTGAGGACGTGCGCGTGCACCAGGATCCCCGGGATGCGTCCGCTGCCAGCGATGATCGCGCCAGGCGTTCTGTGGCGGTCGATATCCACCAGGTCGACGCCGATCAGCGCGATCTTGCCTTCAAACCATTCGGCAGGCAGGGCGGCCACGTGTTCGGCAGGGTATTGACGAAAAATGGGTGAGCCGTCTGGCGGGTTTCCGCGCCACGCAATGGGGTGCGTTTCGGTGGGGATGTCATCGACACCAACGGCCTCGGCAATGGCGGCGGGAAGGCTATAGCGGATGCGGGCGTCGGGCGCCCACACAGGTCGGTGGTTACGTACGGTCCCGTCGGACCGATCGTGCAAAAGCAGCCCGAAACCGGAGGGTCCATCACCAACCACTTCTTCGAGTATTTCGAGCCGTCTGCCAACGACGCCGATGTTTTCATCGCCCCAGATGGGCAGCACCGGAATCTCCGCCTCGCGCAGAGCTGAAATGAAGTCAGCGTCCTTTTCTGGTTCGGTCCAGCGGTCGAACAATACGTCGATCCCGATGGCGCGCACGCCCTTGTCTTCGAGTGTGCGGACAAGATCGGCCATGAAGCTGCGGTCGACGGGCAGGCGGTAGGGAAACTGAGGCAAGTCGAGGGTTTCGTCGGTCAGGGCGATGAAAACAATGTCTTCGCTTTGAGGTTCTGGAGGAGTCGCGGCGGCGATACGGATGTCCCGGGACCACTCTTCGACAGTGGCCGAGACAGGCAAAAGGCTCGGCAGGACGGCCAGAAACGCGGTTGTGACGATCACAATTGCGCCAATCCAAAAGCCCTCGATTGAGAAGATCGTGCCTAATAGCTTGTAAAAACGGCTCTGGCTTTGTTGTTCGTCTGTCACATAAACCCCCGGTGGACCTTACGAATCGCCTGTCTTAACCGCATATGCCCCTCACGGCATTTGCCGGGGAGCCCAGAAAAATCGTATCATAGGACTCGGAAATATACCGCAAAGGTTTGGGCGGGGCGCCTGAGCTGAGACGGAAGAAAGGCGAAAAGACAATGTCTGCGAAGACGAAGCGTGCTTGGAACGCCATTATGGCAGCGGGAGTAGGTGCCGCATTGACGGTCGGCGTCGCGAGCTCTGCGTTGGCCGAACAAGGAACAGTTATCTCCTCCACCTCGGATGCCTATCCGGTGGGGACGTCGCTGGCGGATGGCGCGACCATCTCGCTGGGTGATGGGGCGGGGATTTCGATCCTCACGATCTCGAGCCGTATGGTCGAGCTTGCCGGTCCCTTCGAAGGGCCGATCCCGAGCGGCGACCGGGTCAGCGGCTCCTTTGCCGAAAACCTCGCCTCTGCGGTCTTCCAGACCGACGAAGGTTCGCCGGAAATCGGTGGGGTGCGCGGTATTCAGGATCTGAAGCCGAACATGATCGTGCCAGGGACCGTTGTGGACACGGCGGTGGGTGGCGACACCTGCCTGCGCGAAGGGGCGGACTTCGGCCTCTATCGTGAAGCCTCCATGGATGGTCTGGGTGACTGGACCGTGGGCGAACTGACCTCTGAATCCGGTGAGACGGTTCAGGTCCGCTGGGCCTCGCTGGAATACAGCACGGCATGGCCTGCAGATCTGGCCTATGCGGATGGCGAGGAGTTCAACATCTTCATGGCGAACACACCGCGTCCGGTCAGCTTCACAGTTCACGTGTTGCCGGAAACGGATGATGCGGGCCAGCTGATCAACTGGATGGCCGAACAGGGCTGCGCAGCGCAGATCCAATCCGTGGCAGCTCAGCTGCAAGCCAGCTAAGCCAGGGCACCAAATCTGACAGGAAGGGCGGCTCCCCCCGGGGCCGCCCTTTTTCTATGGGCGGGAGGGCACACAGGGACAAAAGGCCATTAACGATTCTGCCTCTGATTTGGACAGATAGGCACTTGCCCCTGCGGCACTTGGAAATTGAGGCGCACAATTTCCCCGTAATTTCAGCCGGTTAATCAATATTTTTCATCCGATTGGACAAGAGCCCCCTCAAGGGAGGATATTAACAATTCGTGACGAGCGGCAGCTCGGGAACGACACGGCAGCCTCGGTAAAAGGGGCGCCACTTGGGGAAATTGGGGGGCTTTTTCGCTCGATGAGCACCGACACCCATTTTGGGCATTGGGATGAGGAACCCGCGCCGCGGCAGGGGCCGGGCGTGGCCTGGCTTGCTGTCTTCATCCTCAGCTTCATCGTCTTCAGTCTTCTGACCCGGCAGCTCCTGATGAGCGGCTATTTCAGTGCCGGGGCGGGGCGCATTCTTGAACAGCTTTATGGCCCGCCGGGCAGCGCGGACAGCCTCGCCGGGGTCTATCCGGTTCTGCCGTATCTGCTCAGCCGAGGAATCTCTCTCGTGCCATTCTTCGCCGACGCGGCGCCTTACTACGCGGACTGTCTTGCCGCGGCCGTGCTCATGGGGCTCGGTTTTGCCCGCATGCGCCGGGCCGGGATCGGCTTCTGGCTCGCCACCGCGATGATCGTGGCGATTGCCGCGAACCCGATTTTTCTCTTTGTCGCGACCAGCGGCAGCGGCCTCGCGCTCGCACTGCTCTTTGCCTACATCTTCGCAATGGGCGTGATGGCGCTGGCCCAAGCGCGGTTCCTGGTGGGGGGCCTGCTTGTGGGCGTTGCCTCCACAGGCCTGCTGCTCTCGACACCGCTCGGGTTATATCTGCTGCTCATCGCCGCGCCGTTTCTCGTGCTCGCCTCGCGCCAGCACCTGATGGCGGTCATGCCGTCGTCGGTCTATGTGGGCCTTGCCGTCCTGCCACTTGTGGTGCTGGTGGCCCTTCTGGGGTCGAACCTTGCGCTGACAGGTGACTTTAGCTCTTTTCTGCAAAGCCTTGCTGGAACACCACATTTTGTCCGCAGTGGTGCGAGCCTCGAGCCCTGGCCCTACATCATGGGCGGCTCCCCCATGGCGGTGACCATCGTCATGCTGGCGGGGCTCTTGCTGGCCTTTCCGGCCCTCGTTTTCACCCTCAGCGGCATTTTCGCAGGCACCAATATGTTGCGTGCGACGCTGCTGATCGCTGCCGTCATCATGGTTACCGGGGTAGTAACCACTTATTTGGGAGTTCTCAGCCATCCTGCCCTTCTGTGGGCTTTTGCGGTGCCGCCAACCTTGGTGGCGCTGGGGGAGCTACGGTACGGGATGGGGGGACGCATCTTTGCCACCATCGCGCTGGTTGCCGGTATCGCCGGGGGCTGGTGGCTGATGGGGCTGCATCCCAATCTCAATCTCACGGTCTGGCGCTCGGAAATGGGCGCGACCTTCGCGCAAGCCGCGCAAGGGTTCCCAAGACCGGCCGAGGCTGCCCCTTCAGAACGTTAGAGCGTTAACGCACCTCGCCCACGGCACAGGACTTGCGTGGCCTTTCCGAAGGTCTCGCAATGAAACGAGGGCGCGATATGCGTGGGAAAATAGGAACAGGTTTGGCAGCGCTGGCGCTGGCGGGGGTTTGGCCCGCCGCGACGGCCATGGCCGACCCGTGGACCTTGCCCGCGGCCGAGCTGCGCCTCACCACCACCTATACCTATTCCGATGCGCCGGACGCGCTGGACCATGACGGCGAACGCGACCTCAGCGCGGATTTTTACATGCACGAGCTTGCGATCCTGCTCGAATATGGCGCGACGGATTATCTGACCTTGATTGCCCAGCCGCATTTGCGCTGGGTCGAAGAGGCAGGCATCGAGGAAGACGGGCACAGCCATTCCGACCTCGGCGTCCGTCTGCGCCTCGGCGGCGGGGACACCGACATCATCTCTGTCCAGGCGACGGTCACGCTGCCGGGGGATATCGACACCTTCGATAATGTCATGCTGAACCAGGGCGAGATCGAATACGAAGTGCGTGGGCTCTATGGCGCGCGGTTCGACCTCCACGGCATCCCGGCCTTCATGAATCTTGAAGGGGCCTATCGCTGGCGCGACGGGGGCCCGGCGGATGAATGGCATGCGGACTTCGCCTTTGGCTGGCAGCCGCGCCGAGACCTCGATGTCATTGTGGAGAGCCTGAACGTCTGGGGCGAGGGGCAGGGCGATGACCCGCTGGTCTATCCCTACTTCCGCCAGCACCAGGCGCGGGGCTCGTTCCTGATTCATCTCAGCCCTGACTTCGCCTTGCAGATCGGCGGCTATTACACCTGGGACGGCCAGAACGTGATCGCCGAGGACGGCGGTTTCGTCAGCGGGCGCTACACCTTCTAGGGCCTGCGCGGCCCCCGGCAGCCCCTTCCATTTCCTGCCAAATCAGCTAGGTTCCCCCTCGAAATCCAATCTCGAGGGCGCGACCGATGGCCGAGGCATCAACCACCTATCCGAAGTTCCACAACGAAGCGGGCAAGAAGAACGTTCGCATCGGCGCGAAGGAATTCGAATGCATTGGTGCGCTGCCGCCGCATGACCACCCGCACGTCTATCTCGACATGGGCGACGGGGTGCAGATCATCTGCCCCTATTGTTCGACGGCTTACGTCTATGACGAAACGCTCGGCAAGACCGACAGTGTTCCGCCCGGCCTCCTTTATGCGGGCGGCAAGCTGACCGAGCGTTGATCCCGTGACGCTGCGCTGGGCTCTAATAGGCGCGGGCAATATCGCGGGCGCCTTCGCCGCTGCGCTGAAACTTTCAGACCATCATGTGATTGCCGCCGTCGCGTCCTCTGACAAGGCGCGGGCCGAAGCCTTCATCGCCAAACATGAGTGCGAGGGCGCGAGGGCGCATGGGTCTTACGCAGATGCTTTCGCTGACCCGAATGTGGATGTGGTCTACATCGCAACCCCTCACGACAGCCACGCACGCCTTTCCATTGAAGCCTCGGAGGCGGGCCAGCATGTGCTCGTCGAAAAACCTGCCGGGGTGAACGCGGCGGAAGTGATGGCCATGCAGGAAGCCGCGCATGAGGCGGGCGCCTTTTGGATGGAAGCCTTCATGTACCGCTGCAATCCGCAGACGGCGCGCATTGTTGAGATCGTAAAGTCGGGCGAGATCGGCGACGTGCGCCTGGTGGACGCAAGCTTTGGCTTTCCCGCGCCGAACCAACCGGAACGACGTTTGCTCAATCCCGCGCTGGCGGGCGGCGGCATCATGGATGTGGGGCTCTATCCCGTCTCATTCGCGCGGCTGATTGCAGGTGCGGCGAGCGGCAAACCCTTCGCGGATCCGATGAAGATCTCAGCGCTCGGGGCTTTGGGGGAAACCGGCGTCGATGAAGTGACGGGCGCAACGCTCCAGTTCGAAGGCGGCATGATTGCGCAGGTGAAAACCTCGCTCTCTGTCTTTCCCATGAACGACGCGTATGTGTACGGCACGCTCGGGCGCATTCACGTGCCCCAGCCCTGGCAACCCGGCGTACAAACAGACGGCAAGGCGCGTATCACGGTGAAGCCCTATCTTGGTGAGGAATGCGAAGAGATTATTGAAACCGGTGCGCTCTATCTCAATGAGGCGGAAGCGGTTCGCATGGCGATTGAATCGGGCGCGCAAGAAGCAACGGCCATGAGCTGGGCCGACAGTCTCGGCAATGGCCGCGTGCTCGATGAGTGGCGTCAGCGCATAAGACTCACCTATCCCTTCGAGAAAGAAGGCGCGAGTTTCCGCGCGCCCAACGGCCGCGCGCAACTCTCAACAGCGCGGGGGCAGGACGCGCGCGATATGCGCATCCCCGGCGTGGGCAAGCCGCTGTCGAAGCTCGTCATGGGGTGCGACAACCAAACGACGCTGCCGCATGCCTTTGCCATGTTCGACGATTATTTCGAGCGCGGCGGGAATGTATTCGACACGGCGCATTTGTACGGCGGCGGCATCATGGAGCGCTTGCTCGGCCAATGGATGCGCCTGCGCAATATCCGCGACGAGGTCGTGGTGATCGCCAAGGGCGCGCATACGCCCGACTGCCGGCCTGAGATGGTCCGTCCGCAACTGGAAGAAAGCCTCGACCGTCTTGGTACGGATCATACGGAGATTTATTTCCTTCATCGTGACGACACGTCCATTCCCATTGGCGAATGGGTCGATGCGCTGAATGAAGTGCATGACGCGGGGATTATCGGCATCTTCGGCGGATCGAACTGGACGCTGGATCGTGTAAAGGCCGCGAATGCGGATGCGGCCGCACGGGGCAAGCAAGGCTTCGGCGCGATCTCCAATAACTTCTCTCTGGCGGAAATGGTGAACCCTGTATGGCCCGGCGTGCTTGGTGCGAACACACCGGACTGGCGCGCGTGGCTGGAAGAGACGCAGACACCACTCTTTCCATGGTCGTCTCAGGCGCGAGGGTTTTTCACAGAGCTTTCGGGCCCCGATAAGCTCGATAACCCTGAGCTTTCAAACGCCTGGTACTCGGAGGCTAATTTCGCGCGCAAGGCACGGGCGCAGGAGCTTGCGGCGCGCAAGGGCGTCGATCCGGTCACCATCGCGGCGGCCTTTGTGCTGCACCAGCGATTCCCCTGTTTTCCGCTGATCGGCCCGCGTTCGATCGCGGAAACCCGCGGCAGCTTTGGCGCATTGGCGGTTTCCCTCTCCCCTGAAGAGGTGACTTGGCTCGACGCCGGGTAATATGCGAAGTTCCCCGTAGCCGGGGGGCTGAAGAGGGCCGACCAAAAGGAGTTTTGAGCAATGGGTATCTGTAGCGTTCTGGCCATCGTTCCGTTCCTGTGCTCCGCGCCGGCTGAAGAGCCCGCCGAGCCGGAAGAACAAGCCATCGAATCCGCCCCCGCGCCCGCCGTTGAAATGGGTACGCTCATTGCCCCCGACGGCGGCGTCTATGAGCCTGAGTTCGCGCCCACTCCATCGGTGCGGCATGTTTCCGAGTATGAGGTTCTGCCCCCCAGCGGCAGCGGAGAAGTAGCCTACACGCCGCAAACCGCATCCGCGCCCAATCCCGAAGCCAACAGCTTCAGCGAATGGGTAAACCAGAACTGGGGCGATGAGACGGACACGGCTCCCGAAGCGTCGGGCGAGTAACCTGCCTGCCTACCACAGCCGCCGTTTTGCGAAGGCGTGCCCGGAACCAGACTTCAAGTAACGCTCAAAGGCACGCGCTTTGCTTTCATCTTGGAAGGCAATGTAGGTTTCTAGCTGCCAAGGCAGAAATTTTGACGTATGTGGCGAGCGTCCGGCGTTGTGCTCTTCCAGCCGTGATTTCAGATTGGTCGTACACCCAACATACTTCTTGTTGGGATCAGATATGCTTCTCAACAAAAAGACGTAGTGCAATGTTCGCCCTTCTTCGCCAAGGCTCCGAAGGGCATCCTGCTTCGCGTGGAGATGTCCGGCAATCGTTTTGTTACTTGCTGAGGGAGGGACCTGTCCTGCGAAGCGCCGAAGGTGCGAAGCAGGATGGTGCCGGATGAGGGAATCGAACCCCCGACCTTCGGTTTACAAAACCGCTGCTCTACCAGCTGAGCTAATCCGGCGTGCCTGAGTGAGGGGCGTCATAGCCCAAATCAGGCGGGGCCCGCAACTGGGTCCGTGCCCACAGGCGTGAGTTCCGCGCGTTCGGCCAGCGCTTCGCAAGTCTTGATCACTTCTTCGACTGTTATGCCGTCCATGCCGGAGGGCTTGTCATTCACGTCAAAGGCCGGGTTGCGGCGATGGACATAGGCCGTTTGCGCGCCCCAGGGGCGATAGACCTGCGGCACCCCGTGTTCACCGAACAGGCCCACGGTCGGCACGCCCATGGCGGCGGCGGCATGCATCAATCCGGAATCAACGCCCAGGAAAAAGGTGCAGCGCCCGATGGCGGCGGCAGCTTCCAGCGGGTCCGTCGCGCCGATCAGGTCAAGGGTGTGACCGGCGGGCAAAAGCTTCACGAGCTCCTCGGCGCTGGGCCGTTCATTCGGTGCGGCGAAGATGGCAACGCGCGCATGGGGGAAGGGGCCTGCGGCAGTGGTCAGCGCATCGATCACCGCGGCGTAGCGTTCGGGCCGCCACAGCTTGCGCTTGGGGCCGGTGACAGGGGCGACGGCAATTACCGGTCCGCCCTCGGGAATCAGCTCCGCCGCTTTTTCTTTCGCTGCTTCATCGAGCCACATGTGCGGCGCGGGTGCCCGGTCCGGCGTGCCGAGCATGTCGGCATAGTCCTGCAGGCGGTGGCGCTTGCCGCTGACGGGCGGGCCCATAAAGCGTTGCCGCGCGGGCAACAGCTTCATGATCCCCACATTGCGCAGGTCCACCAGCACGTCCCAATGGGTGCCGAAAAGCCGCGTATAAGGTTTCAGCCAATGAAGCGCGAAGGGTTCTTTTTCCACGGGGATGATTTGTTTGATCCCCGGCACGGCTCGGAACAGCGGCGCGGGTATGCGCCCACAAACGACGGTGACCTCCGCACCCGGATACATCCTGATGAAATGCGCAAGCACCCCTGTTGAGAGGATCGCATCCCCAAGCCGGTTGGATGTAATGAAGAGGAGCCGCATGGACCTTCCGCCGTTGTTCGCGTGGGCCCCTGCGTTGTGCGGCAGGCAAGGCGAGGCGTCAAGCGCCGCCGCGCAGGATCCCCTGCACCATGCGGGTGAGCTTTGAAAGGGGGCGGCCGGTCGTCTCGGGCTTGACCACATGGGGTAGGGGCCGGTGGGGTGCGGGCTTTTCAAGAAATCCGCAAAGGTCATCCCACGTCCAGCGATCAAGATTGAGCACCAGCAGGTCACCCGGCCGCTGTGCGAAAAACCCGAGCACATCATCCACGTGCCGTTGGTAGCGGCAAAGGTATTCGGTCTCGTGCCCCGCCGGCGCGCCCTGGCCATAGATGAAGCTGCGGACAGGGTCGGTTTCTTCCCCGTAGTGGCGGACCATGGAATCGATCCAGCTCGCCGGGTCGCGCCGGGTCAGAATGAATTTGGAACCGGGAAAGGCCGCGTCCATTTCGCGGAAGACGACGGGCCAGGGATTGTCCGCGAAGGCATCGGCGCGCAAGGCAAAGGACCGTGCGGCGCTGGCGAGTTTTTCCTGGCTAAGGGGAAGCTGAAGCGGCGACCCGCTGCCGAAGGATCCGCCCAGATGGTAGCCAAGGGTTTCCAGCGCCGCCCCCACCGAGGTGGTGCCGGTTCGTTGAAATCCAATGACAAAGACCTTTTCGGTCACGAAATTCCTGCCTCTCTCGTTCCCAATTGAGCTCAGCTACCCTTTATAGGTAGGGACTCTCGCATTCACCTTCCAGCCCGCACAAGCTTGCGTATCGCCGCACTCTCGGCCACAAAGATGGCATGCGTGTGCTCCAAGTCGACAATATGCAGATCCGCCGGTATGGCCGCGTCCGGGTGAGCCCGGAACGGACCATCTTTAACGGACTCATTCGTGCCAATTATAAGGCCGAAGTGTTCTCGGATCGTGACATCGCCCAGTTCGCGGCGCCGTTCCATATCAAGCCGCTCGGGGTCGGGGCGGCGAACCGGCGGCTCATTGAAATGTGCGACAATTTTCGCCCCGATGTGATCCTGGTTGGCCATGCGGACATCATCACCAATCACACCCTGTCGCGCATTCGCGACATGCTGCCCGCCGTGCGTATCGGCTTGCGCAATGTGGACCCGCTATTTGATGACGCCAATGTCGAAGCGATCAAGAATCGCATGGGCGTGGTGGACGGCATTTTCGTCACCACCAGCGGCGACCCGCTGAAAGAGTTCATCTCGCCATCTAATTTTGTCGCCTATATCCCCAACGCCACTGATGCGGCGGTGGAGGATCAGGACAATTCAAGAAAAGATCAGTTTGACTGGGACCTCATCTTCTGCGGCGTCGGAAACACCACCGACACGCGCTACACGCTGGTCAAGGATCTGCACGAGGCGCTCAGCGGCGCGGACATCCGCTTCGGCTCCTTCGGCATGCATGGGTTTCCCTCCGTCTGGGGACGGGGCTATGAAGACCTGCTTGAGGCCTCAAAAATGGGCCTGTCGCTCAACCGGTTCGAGGGCTGGCCGCTCTATTCCTCCGACCGCATTGCGCAGCTCATGGGCAACGGCATTCTTGCCTTTGTGAGTGCGGGGAGCGGCCTGCAAAAATTTTTCGAAGACGACATGCTCGCGTTCTTTACGGATAGAGATGATCTCGCCGCCAAGGTGCTCGCCTTTCATGCGGATGATGCCTGGCGCAAGGCCGTGGCGGCTAAGGGAAGAGCGTTCTATCGCGAGCATTTTTCTGCGGAGCGCATCGGCAAGTTCATGGTGGAAACGCTTCTGGGTGAAACCTACAGCCACGACTTCATCTGGGCCGATCAGGTCTTTCGTCCCTAAAAGCCCATGTAGCGGCGGCGCAAGTAAGCGCCCGCATGCAACCACAGTTTCACCTGCTTGCTGGCGGCTTTGATGGCGGAAAGATGTTCGGGCGTTAGTGACGGTGTTTCATCCCGCTCGATGTAGTGCAGATCTTCCATCCAGCCGGAGTTTTTCTCATAGGAAAAATCGATCAGGTTCTGATCCATGCTGCCGTGGATTTTGATCTGCTGTTTGACGCGGCCCATGTGGTCGCGCCACGAGCCGAGCCGGGAGGGCTCCACCGCCCGTGCGCCATTAAGCGCATCGACTTCCACTTGGTCTTCCGCTTCCTTGCCTTCGTAAGTGGAGAAGGGGCGGGTGCGCACAAGGAAACTCATCTCGCGGGAAAGCCGCGCCTGCACCTCGTCCGGTTTGGTCACAAGGTCTTCGTAACGCACGATGTGAAACTGCGGGTGATCGCGCAAGCCTCGCGCCACGCGCGCCTGCTCGCGCCAGATGCGCAAGTTGGTGAAATAAAGATCCGGCGCGGAATAATGCCGGCTGACGATCACATCGCGCGGGTCTCGCACCACAAAAATAAAATGCAGGCTTGGGTCCAGCGGGATGAGCATCGGCGCGAGAAATGTGTCATTCGGATTCTTGGTACAGATGGTGCCTTCGCGCGGCACATGGGACCACAGGCGAACTTCCCCCTTGGGCGCGTTGATGTTGGCGAAACATGCCGCCATCAGCGCCTGCATAAGGGTAGTGCCCGACCGGGGCGCGCCTGTGATGTGGATGCGGATCATACGTTGCCGTTTGTGGGGTTGCTAAGGTCCGGGCTTTCTTCGTGCGGTGAAGGTTCTTTTGTGTAGTGCATGGCGTCAGGGCCCACCGCGCCGCCGGAGATAATGAAGTTCATGGCGTCATCCATCTCCCAATTGGTGCGGGTCAGTTTACTCATAGGCACGATTTCCAGATAGCCGTTTGTCGGGTTCGGCGTCGTGGGTACGAAAACGGCGGCCAGTTCCTCGCCCGTGTCAGCGTCTTTCATGGTGCGTGTAACGATGCCCAGGGTTTTCATTTCAGGTGAGGGAAAATCGATCAGCACGATCTGCTGGCCCTCCGGCGTCTGGGTCAGGGCATCCACCAGTTTGCGGATTGAGCCATAGAGCGTTGCGACCAGCGGGATGCGCTCGATGATGCTTTCCGCCCACTTGAGCAGGCGGCGCCCCGCCACGTTCCGCGTAATGGCGCCGAGGAAAAAGATGCCGGCAATCACCACGATAATCGCGATGATGCCTTGCAGCGCGCTGTTTTGAATGAGGTCCGCGGCGAGGGGAAACTCGGGCCGGATGGCGCGTGCCAGCCCTCGGGCAAAGGGCGTGCCCGCATCGATCAGCAGCCCTACCAGGAAGGCCATGATCCACCAGGTGACGGCGATGGGAATGACGGCCAGCACCCCGGCGATCATATTGTCGCGAAAGTGCGATTTCTTCGGGTTGGTCTTGTCGGATTGGGGCACGGGGCCTCCCTTGCTTTCCAGCTGAACCAGTAGCGGGGCCAAGACTTGCGGGTCAGGCGCCGCCGGTTCACTTTATGGCAGGAAAAGGCAGCCTGAGCCAACGGATTGGGTTGCTATTTGACCAGCAAAGTCCGAAGAACGATTACCAAAACATCTGCGGGGAATGGAGCGATCTTGGCTCATTATTTTGAAAAACTGATTTCAAAGCTGACAGGCGGGCGGAAACGCCTACTGCGCCTGTTGCCGGAAGACTCCGTCGGTGCGGAAATTGGGGTCTGGAAAGGTGATTTTTCCGAGCAAATCCTCGAAATCGCGCGGCCCAAATTGCTGCATCTTGTCGACCCCTGGTCCTTCCAGCCGGACTTTTCGGACCGGATGTTCGGGGGGACCGTGGCCAAGAGCCAGGCCGACATGGACGCCATTTTCGAAGGAACCAAAGCCCGGCTCGCCGATCACGCCAATGTCCAGTACTGGCGGATGACGTCGGACGACTTTTTCGAGCAATTTCCCGAACAGCTCGACTGGGTCTATATCGATGGCAATCACTTCTATGACTGGGTCAAGCGCGACATCGAAAATGCGCTGAAGGTGGTCAAGCCCGGCGGCTATGTCTGCGGGGATGATTATTACTGGCACGTGGATGGCCGGTACCAGGTCAAGGAAGCGGTGCGCGACGTGCTGGCAGGCACCGATTTCCGCCTGAAAGTGGTCAACGAGCAGTTTATGATCCGGGTCTAAGCCCGCCGCGCGGGTCTTGCGCGAGGCCCTCTGACCGATTAGGTCTCAGCCCCTTGAAATCATTGGAACCAACCGACCTTTGGGGGAAGACGAGGCCCTGACGTAATGGCGCGCATTCTGATCACATCGGCTCTGCCTTATATCAACGACATCAAGCACCTGGGCACCCTGGTGGGCTCGATGTTGCCGGCGGATGTGCATGCGCGGTTCCATCGGGCCTTGGGCAATGAGGTTCTGTGCATCTGCGCAACGGACGAGCATGGCACCCCGGCGGAGCTTTCCGCCGCTGCGGCTGGCAAGGATGTGCGGACCTTTTGCGACGAACAATACGAGATACAAAAGGATCTGGGTGAACGGTTTGGTCTCTCTTGGGACCACTTCGGGCGGACCAGCCGCGCGCCCACCCACGAGCTGACCCAGCACCTCGCCGACAAGCTGGACGAGGCGGGGCTGATTGACGAGCGCACCATCAGCCAGGTCTATTCCATCTACGACGGGCGCTATCTGCCGGACCGTTACATCATCGGCACCTGCCCGCACTGCGGATACGACAAGGCGCGTGGTGATCAGTGCGAAAATTGTACGCGCGTGCTCGACCCGACCGACTTACTCGACGCGCGGTCGGCGGTGTCAGGGTCGACCAATCTGGAAGTGCGCGAAACCAAACACCTTTATCTGAAACAATCGCAACTCGTGCCCGAATTGCGCAAATGGATTGCGAGCAAGGAAGGCACCTGGCCGCATCTCGTTACCTCCATTGCTAACAAGTGGCTGGATGAAGGCCTGCGTGACCGGGGCATCACCCGTGATCTCGACTGGGGCATTCCGGTCAAGCACGACGGCAAATGGCCGGACTATGACGGCAAGGTCTTTTACGTCTGGTTCGACGCGCCCATCGGTTACATCGGTGCAACGCGCGAGTGGGGCGAGGCAACCGGCGGCGATTGGGAAAGCTGGTGGCGCACGGACAACGGCGCGGACGACGTCACCTATTTTCAGTTCATGGGCAAGGACAACGTGCCGTTCCACACGGTCGGCTTTCCGGTCACGCTGATCGGGTCGGGCGAAGACTGGAAGCTGGTGGATCAGCTGAAAGGTTTCAACTGGCTCAACTACTATGGCGGCAAGTTCTCAACCAGCCAGAAGCGCGGCGTCTTCATGAACCACGCACTGGACCTGTTGCCCGCCGATTACTGGCGCTACTACCTGATGGCCAATGCGCCGGAAGGATCGGACAGCTCCTTCACCTGGGAACATTTTGCAGGGACCGTGAACAAGGACCTGGCCGATGTGCTGGGCAACTTTGTGAACCGCATTATGAAGTTCACCGCCTCGAAATTTGGCGAGACCGTTCCCGAGGGCGGCGCATGGGGGCCGGACGAAGATGCGCTGGTGGCGGAGCTTGAGCCCCGCATGGCGGCCTACAAGTCCCTGATGGAAGGGCTGGAGTATCGCAAAGGGCTGGCGGAACTGCGTGCCATTTGGGTGCTGGGCAATGAATACCTGACGAAAGTCGCGCCCTGGGCCGCCTTCAAGGAAGCCCCGGCCAAGGCGGCGCTCGGCTGTCGCATGGGGCTGAACCTGGTGCACCTCTTTGCGCATCTGAGCGAGCCGATTATTCCGGAAACCGCGCGGAAGATGCATGAAAGCTTGCTTCCCGCGCCGCCGGTCTTGCCATGGCCGGGCGGTAACCTTAAAGACACCTTGCAACGGATCGAGGCGGGGCAGTCCTTTAAGGTGCCCGACGTCTTGTTCCAGAAGATCACGGACGACCAGATTGCCGAGTGGCGGGACCGCTTTGGCGCCGAAGAAGAATAAGAGACGACGGGAGACAGGTACATGGAACTCGAATGCAGAATGCTGAAGCCGCAGGACGCTGAACTCTTTCGCCCTGTGCGAATGGCGGCCTTGCAAGAAGCACCGCTGGATTTTGAGTCTGTCTATGAGTTCGAATCCCGGATGCTCCTTCCCGAACTGCAAAAGCTGATGCAGCAACACGCGATTGTCGGTGCCTTCTCGGCGGGCCAGCTCAAAGGTTTTGCGATCATCGACGGCGTGCGGATGCCGCGTATTGCTCACCGCGCGCGCATCAGTTCGGTCTATGTCACGCCGGATGTGCGTGGCACGGGCGCGGCAGAATCCATGCTGCGTTGGATGCTGAAAGAGTTCGGTCGCTTCTTCACGCTTTATCGGCTTGGGGTACGCGCCGACAATGAACGCGCCATCGGCTTTTTCAAAAAAGTTGGATTCCAGGAGATCGGCGTCGAACCCCACGCCATGTTCATCGGTGAAGAAGAAGGCGGTCAAAAAGTCTGGGTCGATGAGCTCCAGATGTACTGGATGCCGAAGGACTAGCCTTCGTCACCGGCAAAAGTACTGAAGGCGGGAAGGTCCGGCTCCAGCACCACCCATTCCAATTTTTCTTTTGTGTAGGCATTGCCCTGCGGCGCGAATTTATTTGCGTCGTCGAGTGCCCCTGTGTGGATGTGAAGCTCGCCCGCCCATTTCGTTGAGCGGAAGGTGAGGCGTGATCCGCACGTCGCGCAGAACCCGCGATAGGTTCCGGGCGAGCTTTCGTATTCCTTGAAAGCGTCGCCGCTGATCGTCACTTTTCCTGCATCGAATCCGGCGAATGCCGCCATAGCCGCGCCCGTCGCGCGGCGGCAGTCCGTACAATGGCAGGTGCCGGTCCAGTTGGGCGGTCCCGCCGCCTCGATGGTCACCGCGCCGCACTGGCAATGGCCCTTATGGATCTCGTTGCTCATCAGGGTGTTCCACCTTTGTTTCAAAAACTCTGCCACGATTGCCAAGTTGTGCAAAGGGCGGACGCGCCTTAGGCTTTTGCCAGAGGGAGTCGGCGGGCCGCGAAACGAGCCCAATGCCGCTTGCAAAGGTCGAGGGGGCCCTGCGCCATGCTGGAAAGTTTCAATTCATTCGTTGGAGTGATCAACGGCTACGTCTGGGGCTGGCCCATGATCATCCTTCTGCTGGGAACGGGCCTGTTCCTGTCAATCGGCCTGCGCTTCTATACGCTTCTCAACATTCCCTATGCCTTCAGCCTTCTTCGCCCCGGTCACAAGGAACAAGGCGAAGGGGACATCACCCCCTTTCAGGCGCTGACAACGGCCCTGTCGGCCACCATCGGGAACGGCAACATCGTCGGGGTTGCCGCCGCCATTCTGGTGGGCGGGCCCGGTGCTGTTTTCTGGATGTGGATTGTCGCGCTGGTGGGCATGGCGACCAAATACGGCGAGGCGGTGCTCGCCGTCACCTATCGCGAGGTCGATGCCCGTGGCCGCCAGCAGGGCGGGCCGATGTATTACATCAAGAACGGCATGGGCAAAGGCTGGGGCTGGCTGGGCTGGCTCTTTGCCTTCTTTGCCATGATCGCGGCCTTTGGCATCGGCAATATGTTCCAGGCGAACGCGGTGGCCGAGGCCGTGGCCGGTCCGGTCTTGGGGCTTGCGCAAGGCAGCGAAGCGCATTCCGTGGCGCTGCTTAGCGTGGGCGTGGTGCTCGCGGTTCTGACCTTTGCCGTCATCATTGGCGGTGTCACGCGCATCGGCGCGGTCGCGCAATACCTGATGCCTTTCATGGCGGCGGTCTATGTGATCGCGGGCCTTGCCGTCGTCGGGATCAACGCGGAGCACGTGCCGCAAGCCTTCAGTTGGATTTTTTCTTATGCCTTTACAGGCACGGCCGCGGGCGGCGGGTTCGTTGGCGGGGTGATCCTGCTCGCCATGCGCTACGGCTTCGCGCGCGGCATCTTTTCCAATGAAGCGGGCCTTGGGTCCGCTGCCATCGCACACGCGGCGGCGAAGACGGACGACCCCGTGCGCCAGGGCACCATCGCCATGCTGGGCACCTTCATCGATACGATCATTGTCTGCACGATCACCGCGATTGCCATTCTGACGGTCTATGTGCCGGGTCCGGCAGACATCATGATGCCGATCTGGCAGATGGAAGGGGCCGAAGGCGCGGTGCTGACCGCCAACGCCTTTGGTGCGACCATTCCCATGGGACAGCTGATCGTTTCCATGGGCACGGTATTGTTTGCCTATTCGACGTTGTTGGGGTGGAGCTACTACGGCGAGCGTTCAGCCGAGTTTATCTTCGGTGAGCGTGTGATCATGCCGTATCGTCTGCTTTGGGTCGTCGTGATTGTCATCGGCGCGAGCCCCTATTTCAATCTGGGTGACATCATCAACTTCGCTGACACGATGAACGGGCTCATGGCTGTGCCTAACCTGATTGCGCTTCTTGCACTCTCCGGCGTAATCTTTGCCGCAACAAAGGAAGCGCAGGCGAAACGCAAACAAAAATAATTTGTCTGCCTAAACTGTAGGGAACGAGGACCCATGACGGACCAGACCAGCGGCGGTGACGCCGACAACGATCCGATGCGCCCGGTAAAATTCGCGGGTGGCTTTCTGGTCGAGTACCGCTATTACGTTCTCGCGATTCTGACGCTCATCTATATGGTCAACTGGATTGACCGCTATGTCTTCGCGATCCTGCTGCAACCCATCAAAGAAGAGCTCGGTGTCAGTGACACCGTGATGGGCCTGCTGACCGGGACGGCCTTCGGGCTGTTCTATGCCACCATGGGCGTGCCGCTCGCGCTCATGGCGGATCGAACGACGCGGATGAAGTTGATCGCGTGGTGTCTGGGCATCTTCTCGGTGATGACCGCGCTTTGCGGTGTCGCCATGAATGCGTTTCAGTTCGCAATCCTCCGTATCGGTGTTGGTGTGGGCGAGGCGGGTACCAGCCCGGCAAGCCATTCCATCATCGCTGATCTGTTCCCGCCGAAAGAGCGCGCCACTGCCATGGCGATTTTTGCGGCGGGGTTGAACCTCGGGATCTTCATCGCCTTTTTTGCCGGGGGGTGGATCCTGGAGCTCTTTGGCTGGCGCTGGGCATTTGTGCTCGCCGGCGCGCCGGGGATTGTTCTGGTGTTCATCGTATGGGCAATGCGCGAGCCGCCGCGAGGACACGCCGACGGCTATAAGGCCGAGGCTCAACACGAAGAGACGCAGGGCTTCGTCGAGTTTTTGGTCTCATTGCGCAATACCGTTGGCGACTACCTCAGCGAAGTCTTCTCTCATCTGCTGGGCCTTCGCACATTCCGCCATCTCGCTATTGCGGCGGCGCTCAACTCTTTCGTGGGCTATGGCGCACTGCAATGGGTCCCGGCCTATCTCGTGCGCTCGCACGATCTTGGCTATGGCCAGATCGGGACCATCCTTGCCTTTATCATTGGCATTGCGGGCGGCATTGGCACATTCGCTGGCGGGTTGCTTGTGGACAGATTGTCCAAGGGAGATGCGCGCTGGAACATGTGGTTGCCGGCGGGCGCGGTTTTGGTGGGGACACCTCTTGCCATCGGCTTCTATCTCGCGGGGTCGAGCATTTTCCCGGTTTCTACCGCCACGGGTCTTTGGCTTTGGGTTATTCCGGTCGCGGCAAGTGCACTTTACCTCGGCCCGGCGCTTTCAGTGACGCAAGGATTGGCACCCTTGAAAATGCGCGCCATGGCATCTGCCATCTTGCTCTTTATCATCAACATCATTGGCTTGGGGCTTGGGCCACTTGCCGTGGGCGTTCTCGCCGACCTCTTTACCGCGTCGGCGGGCGCAGACGCTCTTCGCTGGGCGCTGGTGGTCGGTGGCCTGGTGAATTTGTGGGCGGTGTTTCACTTTATGGCCGCGAGCCGGTCGGTGCGCGATGACCTTACCAAGGTCGCGGAAATGGAACGGCAAGCCGCTTCATAAGTCGAGGCGAAAGCCGTCGAGCTTGATGTCCTCCACCTCGAAATCGATTTCGGGGTGGCGGGCAAACCCCATTGCACTGTAAATGTCGCGCGCCTTGGTCATCGTGTGCCGCGAATGGATCAACACCGCGTGGGCGCCAGCGCCCCGGGCGCGGGTGATGCAATGGTCCGCCAGCAGCTTGCCCACGCCCTTGCCTTGGGCCTCCGGCGCCACGGCGAGCATCCGAAAACTCACAGTGCCCGGCTCGTCATACTCGGCGAGAGGGGAGTTCGCATCCATCACGAGCGTCACCGCGCCCAGCACGAGGCCCGTCTCGTCGACCGCGACCAGAACATCCGCCGCCTCGGCGCGTGACCTCACATCGCGCAGCACATCCATGTAGTCGTCGACCACCTGATTGTCGCTGATTTCGATCGCCCTATAGGCCGCCACGGTAATGTCTCCGATCCGGGTGAATTCCTCGGGGCGGGCAGGGCGGATGAAGATTTGGCTCATGCGCGGATGATCTCGTAGAGCGCGACGGCAGCGGCGTTCGAAACGTTCAAGCTGCCGATGGGCGGCTGCGTCGGCAGTTTGGCCAGCACGTCGCAGGTGTTGCGCGTCTTTTGCCTGAGGCCCGGCCCTTCGGCGCCGAGCACGATGGCGACGGGCCCAAAGGGGGCGAGGGCCGAAAGAGTGGTTTGTCCTTCTTCGGCCAGGCCGACCACCTGATATCCCAACTCCTGCAATTGGGTCAGGGCTTCTGACAGATTCCCGATGCGCACGTAAGGCACATGCTCCACCGCCCCTGAGGCGACCTTGGCGAGTGTGCCGGTGACTTCCGGGCTATGGCGGCGGGTGGTCACCACGGCGCGCGCGCCAAAGGCGGCGGCAGTGCGCAGAATCGCGCCCACGTTGTGGGGATCGGTCACCTGGTCCAGAACCATAACGGGGCGGCCGGCCTCGGCGGGGCCGCAGGCGTCTTCCAAGTCCGGGTCGGGCAGGGGCTCCACCAGCAATCCGAGCCCCTGGTGCACCGCGCCTTCGGGCAAAATGCGGGAGATTTGCTTGGGATCGAGGATTTCCGCCTCGATGGGCAAGTCCCGGGGCAGATCCCGTGCGGCATTTCGGGTCGCGATCAGGCGATTCGCCTGCCTTTGCGGGTTCCGGAGTGCCTCGGTTACCGCGTGCACGCCAAAAAACCAAACGGGACCAAGGGGTTCCGCGTGTCTGGGAGGTTTTTTGAAGGAGCGCTTGCCGGACTGCATGGCCGCGCTTATATTCCCCACCTTCATGAACGGCAATACGCATCCTCCAGTCCAGCCCCGCCGGGCGCGGGGCGGGGGGATGTTTCACGCATTTTAAGGGGTTTGCCTATTGACAGCGGGCGTTCGGTAGCGTTTATCGGCGCCCCTGAGACATAGGTAGGAAATTGAGGGTTTGTGCGGATTTCAGCGCGGACCCTTTTTGACATGAGGTTTATCGAGACAACGGGGTTTTGAGGGACGGGAGGAGTGTCCGAGTGGTTAAAGGAGACGGACTGTAAATCCGTTGGCTATGCCTACGCTGGTTCGAATCCAGCCTCCTCCACCATCCTTTGGCTTTGGCGCGGGAGGTTCGCAAGCCGAGGCAGCCCGGCGGGTGTAGCTCAATGGTAGAGCAGCAGCCTTCCAAGCTGACGATGAGGGTTCGATTCCCTTCACCCGCTCCAGGTCGCGTGAGGTCGTTCAATAGAAGTGAAGCTTTGGTGCGTTCCCAATATGGTTCGCACACTGATTAACGAAGGTAGGAAACGGAATGGGCAAAGAAAAGTTTGATCGCTCGAAGCCGCACTGCAACATCGGCACGATTGGTCACGTTGACCACGGTAAGACGACGTTGACAGCTGCGATCACGAAGTATTACGGCGATTTCCAGGCGTAT